>Ga0058702_10000026_pt1 | contig 209423 bp, 154 predicted proteins | sample AgamicOrSfe_FD_83781 | JGI IMG/M metagenome (GOLD analysis project Ga0058702, IMG submission 83781) | Agave microbial communities from Guanajuato, Mexico - Or.Sf.e | ecosystem: Host-associated > Plants > Phyllosphere > Phylloplane/Leaf | place: Guanajuato, Mexico | collected 2012-05-30
AAGCTAATCACTTGTATTATACTGTACTAGAATGTTTAATTACCTATAGCTTTGTAGGCTACAAAATCTGGTAGTAAAATTTGGTATTTTGGTGAGAATTTGGGGGTGTCCGGATAGCTGTTGCAAGTGACTGTACATGTCCCACATTACTATACCTTAGGGGGTAACATGACGTAGCGGCCCGGTTCCTGCGTCACTCGCCCTCTCCCCAGCCACAAGTGACAAAACTTCAATTTCTGACCAGAACTGCAACAATCGCGCAGATCACCCCGCTCCCGGCGTCCATTTGTGGACACTCTGTCGGCATGGAATCCTGTTTCTGCACCTCATGGCACGAAATTCATCGTCGCTTGAGGAAGTTTGTCGCTGCTTTTGGAACGACAGCCGTAACGTACCCTATCCACTGTGCAGGCTTGCTTGCGTCATCTGGGGGTTATGGCAGAGGTGACATGTATATATGATAGCTTTCGCTGCTTGATAGCTTTTCGAGTGAGGATTGTTATTGCATATCTGAAGCCTTTTATCAACAATACAAATCTTCAATCACACTACTACATAATGGACTCTCTGAAGAACGCTGGTCAAGGTACGTTTGCACTTACTGTATCGATCAGTCATTGGAGCAGAGCTATGCAGGCCCTCGATTCTGTTCTCGACTTCCATTCCAAAATCGTGACAAGATCAGAAGACTGATGGCTCATTCTACAGGCCTCGGAAACACTGTCTCCGGTGTCACTGACACTGCTGGCAAGGCCGTCGGCGGCGCTACCGATGGTGTTGGCAAGACTGCCCAGGGTACGTGTCTAGTCGATACTTTCCTTCGGTTGAAAGAGGCATTGCATTGCACTTTACTGACACAGATCAGGTGCTGGCAAGGGCGTCCAGGACACCACCAAGGGCGCTGGTGATACCGTCAAGGGAGCCACTGGCGGTGCCTCTGACAGTGGTGCCTCGGCTACCCCGGGTGGACCAAACCACCTTGGTCTTTCCGAGTAGATGTTGCTCGCTTGGAAGATTGGTTATGATGAAAGGGGTGTAGCATCGAGTAGCCGGTATACTTTATGAAATGATTGCTCGCCCAATGCTGATTGTCTTGTTTCGTGCATGTCTACATACGTTCGTGAGTTCTTTCGCTGCAAAGACCATGCCTAGCACATGTATTTGCATAGCACAGTACAGCCCGACCTACTCATGCTTCCATTCCGGCTTCTTCTTATTCGCAAACGCCTCCATACCGATCTTCTGATCCTGGCTACCAAACAGCCCATGGAAAACCCTCCTCTCAAACTCCAAACCCTCCCTCAACGGCAGCTCCTGGCTCTTATTAACGACCTCCTTGGCCGCCTTGACCGCAATCCTGCTGTACCCAGCAATCTTCTCCGCCGTCTTCAACGCGCCCTCAACACACGCGTCCGCATCATCAAAGACCTTGGCCACCAGCCCCCACCTCTCCGCCTGCTCACCCGAGAACATATCGCCGGTCAGAATCATCTCCATAGCCTTGCTCTTGCCCACCGCCCTCGTGAGCCGCTGACTGCCTCCGGCGCCCGGCACGATGCCCAGCTTGATCTCCGGCTGCCCGAACTGCGCGCTCTTGCTCGCGTAGATAATGTCGGCCATCATGGCCAGCTCGCAGCCACCGCCTAGCGCATAGCCGTTCACGGCGCTGATGATGGGTTTCTTGACGCGGATCATCTCGGACCAGCTCTCGATGAAGTCGGAGCCGTAGGCGTCGGCGAAGGTCTTGGGCGCCATCTCTTTGATGTCGGCGCCGGCCGCGAAGGCTTTGGCGCTGCCGGTTAGTACGATGCAGTGGATGCTGCTGTCGCTGTCGCAGGCCTTGAGGCAGGTGTTTAGGTCGTTGATGAGAGGTGTGAAGAGCGCGTTCAGCGCTTTCGGTCGGTGCAACGTTATTTGTCCTACGCCGGGCCGCGGTGTGCTGAATTGGATGTGCTCGTAGGTGTGTGAGGAGGGGGTCGAGTAGCTGTGGTGTTGAATGCGGGTCGTGGGCGTGAAGGCTGATGGGACGCGGCTTGCGCGCCGTGAGAGGAGGGTTGGGAGGCGGTTCATCTTGTAGAAGCCTTCTGAGTCTGTACAATGCTGAGGCAGAACTAGGGGACAGTGTGGTATATATCAATGGCTACAGACGGCCGAATGGTTCAACAGTAACGTAACAGCCGAGGGAACCTGAAAGTCGGAGCATCTCCAGTCCGTCGTCATTCGTGGGGAAAGCTTGAGCGCTAAAGGACCGACCCGTCCCAGCCGCGTGTTTTGCCCCTGACTTGGCAGGTTCAGGCGAGAGACAAAGGCGGACCCTGGATGGAAACCGATGAGCTGGCGTCAAAAGTGCAACTGAACTCGACCCAAACAGACTATCGATTGTCTGGCATCTGTCCTCTTCTGCAACAACCGCGTCGACGATACCCATTCTTCTTGTCAGTCAATCGACAGTTGAACGCGCGCAGACTCTTCCGACCAAAGTAAACGACCGCCACACTTCCAACATTGATCAACCAGAGCCAGCAGACAGCCCTTTCTCCGCCGTGAGCACGCAGGCTACCAAATACGGTCGGGTACGTGATATCGAGTATTGCATTGGCGCAAGAGGAAGACACAAGAGCCTTCGTCACTGCGAGTTATGAAAAGTACGCGCAGTTGCTGACATTGTTACAGATATACCAGGCCTATCTCGACAAGTCCGTCCCCTTCACCACATATCGCTGGATCGGCACAGGAGTCGTCTTCCTCCTCTTCGGCCTGCGCATAATCTTCGCGCAAGGATGGTATATCGGTACGTCAGACGGTCGCCTCATATCACCTCCCACCCTACAATCCGTTCAAACATAACAAGAGCCGGACACGCATCACCGCACGCAGAAGAGACCACCCGCTAACCCCCCACAGTCGCCTACTCCCTCGGCATCTACCTCCTGAACCTGTTCCTCGCTTTCATAAGCCCCAAATTCGACCCCTCGCTAGAAACCGACGAAGGCATGGAAGAAGGCGGCTCGCACCTGCCCACCAAGTCGAACGAAGAGTTCAAGCCATTCGTGCGCCGGCTGCCCGAGTTCAAGTTCTGGTACGCGGCGACGCGCGCCGTCGTGCTGGCGTTCTGTTGCTCGTGGAGCGAGATCTTCAACCTGCCCGTCTTCTGGCCCGTGCTGGTTTTCTACTGGTTCATTCTCGTCGTGCTGACCATGAGGAGGCAGATTCAGCACATGTTGAGTGAGTTCATATGCATCTTGGGCCCCCCGATTGGCAGAGAAAGAAAGAGGCTGACAGTTGCCACAGAATACAGATATGTACCGTGGGATTACGGAAAGCGTCAGTTCAAGGGCGCGAAATAGTTGTTCCACTCGACTCCTGGGCGCGGCAATCGTTGAGAGGTGTGGGCTGGCCAAGCAGATGTTGGTTGTATGTGTCACTCACGCTTCTGGTTGGGGAAGTCAATAGATGGAACGACAATGGATTGTACGGTTGATGACTGCGGCTTCTGCATTGCGTACGGCGCATAGGGTACAGGTCAGGGATACGAGGAGTCAGAATTCACATGCTGTATGAATCACCATAAATGACGAGGTCCGCCAACTTGTACATGCTACCTCCCAAAACGATTTATCTATCCGCCAGCTGAAGTCTTCTACCACCCGGGCCCAGTCCGATTTTCCATGATTACTTTCTACAAAAGCCGGTCCTCTCACAGAACACGGTATTGACTGGTGACATGGTTGCAACTAAACTAACTCGCGTTGAAAAGATCGTCTCATCTATAAACATCGCAATCAAGGACTAACGAACAGATCCTCCGACACAGGAAATACATCAAATAAACGAAACAACCTCTCGCTCCTCGCCTCCGATGCAACTGCACGACCAGCGCAGCAGCCACCGTTCTCAACGCCCTCACTCACTCACTTACTCCCTCAACTCATCCCCTACAAAAACCTTCTGCCAGCCTTCTTCTCTCTCAGCGCCCTCTTGACCCTCTCATGCACGTCCATGGCCACGGCAGCCTCCTTCTCCCCCTCGTACTCACCAATCAGGTAAGAAACCCACTCGAGCAGATCCTGCAGCGACATGTCGCGAGGGAGCGGCTTCGACGGCGTGCTCAGCGACGGGTAAGCGCTCGGGGCCGCGGTCGGGAGCGCGGTCGCGATCGTGCTCGTGAGCAGAGACGCTGGCAGGGCGGTTGTTAGGTTCGCGAACGGAGGAGAGAGAGCGTTGGTGGTGGTGGCGGCCGCAGCTACAGCGTGTGCCGATCCCTCATGCTCGCCTTCGTATTTGCCGATCAGGTACGAACACCAGTCGAGGAGGTCCTGCAGCGACATGTCGCGGGGAAGTGGCTTGGATGGCGTGCTTAGCGATGGGTAAGCGCTTGGGGCCGCGGTCGGGAGCGTGGTTGCGATGGTGCTAGTGAGCAGAGACACGGGCAGGGCGGACGTCAGATTCGCAAGCGGGGACAGCTGGCTGGTGGTGTTGGCGAGCGGCGTGATGGCAGCAGCGAGATAGCTGGAGGTTGAAGCAGCGAGGGTCTTGTTGAGAGACGCGGTCGTCGCGTTGGCGAATAGTGCGGCCGAGCTAATAGGGACTACAGTGCTTGTAGAGATAGTCGACGTAGCAGTGTAAGAAGTGGTGATCACAGATGGAGTGCTCAAGACAGTGGTAGATCCAGAAGTGGTCAGAGTGTGGCCGACAGGGCAAGTCGTGATGGTCTGTCTAACAATTTCGGTGGTGTAGACCTCTAGCACAGTGGTGTATGGAACAGCAGAAGTGCTAGCCGGGCTAACCGGAGAAGAGAGAGTAGCGTTTGGGCCAAGGGCGACGACGGTTGTCAGTGGTGCTGGAAGTGTGGTGTTGGATGGTGCTGTCAGGTTGCCCTGACCACCTGGACCAAACATAGACACTGGTGAGACTGCCGAAGACGAAGGAAGCGAGGTGATATAGGTGGTCATGCCAGTAGGAATGAGAGAGCTGGAGATGACGGTGGAACGGGCTGGGCAGTTTGTGACTTCTGGTCCGCAACTGGTAACGGTGACCTGCTGGGTGCTGTAAAGAGTCTCGGTGAGAGTCTCGGTGATCGGACCAGATGGGGCAGATGTTGTGGCCGGGCTTGCCTCTGAAGAAGAGCTGTTGGCGGCTGGTGTGATGGCAGCCGCAAGGGAGCTAAGGCTGCGTGTCGTGTTGCTGGACTTGTGTGTTGCGTTGTAGCCTGCAAAGGCTGTTGCCGCGAGGGTCGTGTTGAGAGGCGCGGTCGCGTTGGCTGGTGTAATGGCGCCGGCAAGGGAGCTGACGGTGCGTGTCGTATTGCTAGACTTGTGGGTTGTGTTGTAGCCTGTGATGGCGCCGGCAAGAGAGCTAATGGTACGTGTCGTATTGTTGGACTTGTGGGTTGTGTTGTAGCCTTTGGAGTTTGTGGCCGCGAGGGTCATGTTGAGAGGCGCGGTCGTATTGGCTGGAGCAACAGCGATGAGGGTCGTTGGTGGTGCTGGGAGCGTGGTGTTGGATGGTGCCGTCAGATTGGCCGGTGTGATGGCTCCAGCGAGGGAGCTAATGGTGCGTGTTGTGTTGCCGAATTTGTGGGTTGCGTTGAAGCCTGCGAAGGCTGAGGCTCGCGCGAGCGTCATGGTCGAGACGGACGACTTGCTGGTGCTGGACACGGCTGCGTATTCGGTCATGACGGGGCCAACTGGGCTAGTGGAGCCGGACGCGACCGTAATTGTCTCTCGGATGGTTGCGGTCTGGGTCTCGGTTTGGGTCTGGATTTGGGTCTCGGTTTGGGTGATTGTAACGGTAAGCATCGAGCCTGAAATGGCACCGACGGCTGTGTTGCTTGCACCAGGAGCGCCATAGGCAGTCTGAGTAACAGTCACAGCTTCGCTCGGGGTTTCGGTAATGGTGACCGTGAGCATCGATGCTGGAATGGCACCGACAGCTGTGCCGCTTGGCGAGCATGCACATGTGGAAGCGTCGACAGCTGCCTTGGTGGTAAGGCCTTGAGCGGACACTGTGGCGGCCATACCGGCCACGGACCAGATAGCGTAGGACTTCATGTTGGTTTACGAATGTGTAGTGCTTCTTAGAGAATGGAACAGATCGTCAACGACCAATAGCAACCCGTGCTTGAAAAGAGTGAAAGAAACGAATGTAGATGGTCACAGACCGAAATGAGCGTGACTGCGTGTTAGAAGCCTTTGTTGAGGAGAGACAGGTAGATAGCGAGGGAAAATGTGGTTGATATAGAGCCTACCTTTCTTCACCCTCTTCACATGCATGGCCTTCAGGGCGGCCGACAAAGTCATGCTTTGATGGTTTCAAGTACGATCGGTAACAACGTCCATCTTCTGGGCGTAGTCGATGCGTGCAGTGTTGCATAAAGGTGGAGCAGTCGTTGCTGCAGACTCTCCCGTTCCTTGCAGAAAACGGAGCTGTGCGGGACGATGGGCTGGCCAGATTGGCGGCCGGCATTGGTTCCCTCGTCACAGGGGAAGGCAGCCACCGCGTCAAGGTGAGTTTCTCATCACTGGTGGAACATGCTCAGGGTATACGGCAAGGATTCGGCGAAATGAAGGGTATAGGGGTTGAGACAGAGCGCGAAGAGTAGCCTGATGGGTGTTGATAATTGGTGCGAGAGGTGTTTCAAGTCAGGAGTGCCAACCTTATTCCGCGAAGCACGTTCGAGGAGTGCCAAGACTTGCTAGCCTCAAACTTCACCTCTTCTGTTTACTTAGGTACTATGTAATGCATGCAGATTCATCGACTACGTAGTGCACTCTTTCTACTACGGATGTCTCTGTGTGAGGCAGGTTGAATCGAAGATGCCTCCTTCCGTCGCAGAATTGTCACACCTGACCAACCCGCTGGCCTCACCCGAACAGTTGACCATTTCTGCGTCTCAACTGGATGGTGTACCTGCAGATCTCGAAAGGTCGATCAAATATGCTTCGCAAAAGCTTATGCAATCTGCGGGCATTCTTCTCCGCCTACCGCAGGAGATCATCGCCGAAGCCATTGTGGTCTACACGCGGGTTTGGGTCGGAGCAGAAGGGGCCAGTCTCTTGCAACATCAGACACTTGTCAGTCGAGCTCACACTATGATGTAGTATCTATCGTTTGAAGTACTGATATCGCTTCAGGATGTTGCTGCTGCTGCGTTCTATCTTGTGTGCAAGCCGAGTGCCTATCCCATCACGGCCAGACAGGTTTTGACAGTATTCCGATATCTTGAAACCACCGGAAGTCACGATCAACCCGATTCGAAAGATGACGATATTGATGCGGAAGCATGTTTCATGTCCGAAGGCTCATTTCAGATCGAACGCACGCGACTCATGCGAACTGAACTTGAGATACTACGATTCCTAGGCTTCCAGACACACGTGACTCTGCCTCATGCTCTGTGCATCATTTATATGCAGACACTCGAATTCGTCACAGCGACTTCTGGGCATGAGCTAGCCAACCGAGCATGGGCTCACCTCAACTCAAGCTTGTTCAACCCACAACTTTTGTACCTCACACATCAGCCTTACGCTCTCGCCACGGCGGCGATCTACCTGGCTGCCAGGGAGGTCGGTACGAAATTACCAGAGGTCGAATGGTGGGAGATCTTTGACGTGGATCGAGAAGAACTTGGATTTTTGGTTCTTGCTTTGAACAGTATGGCCAACTTCGCAGAGAAAGAGGCTCACGATTGGAAGGGCAGGAAAGTCCCAACGTCATTCGACGACATCAAAGCAGAAATCGAGACTGGTCGAATGCTGCAATCGCAATCGAACGGCATAGGCGAATGAAACGGCATAGGCGAGTGATGCTCGCTTAGTTACTGCCTACTAACACTACTGTGACGGTAGTCGTAGTGCCATCCATCCCTGGTCAAGTCCGCTCTCACTTGGTAGTTGGCCTCGGCATCTTCGACAATCTGCATGTCGAGGTCGGCCACGGCCATACCTTCTGCATAACTTCCGATCTTGACGATTGGTCCGACGTACGGAGCACAGACTTGTGACAGCCCTACGTATCCTTCTCCACTCGGGCCTCCGGCATTACAGAACACGACGGCTACGACTGTTAGTTTGGCTTGTACGAGGCAAGTTACAAGTGACGTACCACAAGTGTTCTCGTAACATCTACTTGTAATAATGGAGTCGAGGAACAAGGCTTCGGAGGCAGGGTTGTGAGCACGACCTTCTTGCGTGGCGTCGGTATGCAGCCAGAAGGTAGGAACGATGATGATCTTGGCGTCTTGCACGATCATCTCTCTGAAGGCTTCTGGAAATGCCAGGTCCCAACAGATCAACATTCCGATCTTGCCGAGAGGCGTATCAAAGACTGGATGAGAGTCTCGTGCTGAGGAAGTCAAGTGACCACGTTCGATTGAGCCCCAGAGGTTCTTCTTGACATACCTGCCAGCGATATCACCATTGTTGTCAATGAAGTAGGCAACGTTCAGTAGACGCTCTCCGGCTTCATTTTCTTCGCCTTCCTCAACTCCAGTTTTGTCGATTGATGTATCTGTGTGCAGCTCAACAATCGTTCCAGGTACTATGCAGATGTCGAGCTCTTTGGCCAGAGCACAATATTTGTCGAGATAAGTCTTCCATTGTGCAGCCGCGTCACGAAATTTGGAATCAGTTGGTACCCAGCCCGCGAGGTGGTATTCGGGCAAGACAGCCAAGTTCGCGCCTTGAATTGCAGCTGCTCTGATGAAGTTTTCGGCTTTCTTGTAGTTCGTTTCGACTTGTAATGGCTGTATTCATGATCAGCTACTATCGATGCGTGGCGTGCGCGATTGCCTGAGCTGACCACTGGGTAGAGCTGCACTACTGCAACTTTGTAAACAGGTGCCATGATAGGTAATGGACGGTGGTGCACAGCGATTTCTGAAATGAGTGGACGGAGACGGCTGGAAGTCAACGCAGAGGAAGAAAAATATATACCTATCTCAGATAAGCAGCCTTGCGATCTATCTTACGATCATTATCAGGTGTTCTGTCATGTGGTGACTGCGTGACAAGTGAGCGACCCCTCCTCTCCGTCCTCTCCGTGGCCTGCCGATTTGGGAAGCCACCGAATTCCGACAGTCCTCTGCTCTCGTTCCCCACACTCCGAACATTTTCGCTTGTGCTCAATTGAAATTGTACGCACCGTATCAACGACAAACTGTAGTGACACCAGGATAATCACCGCTATACCGACGCGCACTCAATCAACACACACGCATACGCGCAACACACTTGGATTTGCCCAACATGAGTTTGCAATCGGTGCAGGCGAGATACCAGCAAGGCGCGCCCGAGCGCGTGGCCGCTGACGACTCGGATGTCGAGGAGGAGGCCCTTGCCAACGACTACAGGGAGCAGGTTCAATACGAGGAGGATGGTTATGATGACGATTTGGAGAGAGTTCCATCAGGCGGCGCACCAGATATTCAGGCACAATTACAAGCCGCGGCGCAACCTTTGGAATACGGCGCTTCCCTCGAATTGAAGATTGCAAGTTACGACAGTTACTGCAACCTTTTCCACTACATTTTGAACTCGGACGGACCAGTCGACCTCGAGACACCATCGGTAAGGAAGAGATGCTAGAGCATGAAGAGATGCTAGAGGTGGCCGTTCTTCAGAACTAACAGCACGCAGTTCTTCTGGGCCTGGGAAGTCATTGACGAATTCATCTACCAATTCAACACATTCTGCAGCTACCGCCAAAAGGTTGCTCTTAAGCAGGACAACGACGAGGATCTGACAGTATTGCGCGAGAACCCAAGCACATGGGGCTGCTACAGTGTCTTGAACGTCCTCTACTCCCTCATCCAACGATCACAAATCAGCGAACAACTCGCCGCAAAGAAGAGAGGAGAAGATGGAAACGCAGTCGCTGGTGAATACGGCCTGCGACCACTATACCAGATGCTCGGATACTTTTCCATCATCGGTCTTCTCCGAGTCCACTGTCTTCTTGGTGATTTCTCACTGGCTCTCAAGACCCTGGACGACATTGAGTTGAACAAGAAGGCCATGTTCGCGCGTGTCATGGCCGCCCACTTCTCAACCTACTACTACATTGGTTTCTCCTACATGATGATGCACAGATACTCTGATGCCATCCGCATGTTCTCTCACATCCTCCTCTTCGTCTTCAGGACAAAGAACTTCCAGAAGAACGCCCAATACGAGACCATCGCCAAGAAGAACGACCAGATGTTGGCTCTTCTCGCCATCTGCGTTGCTTTCCAGCCCACCAGACTCGATGACACCATCCACACCGCTTTGAGGGAGAAGTACGGCGAGCAGCTCACTCGCATGCAAAGAGGTGGACCAGACGCTCTCCCAATCTTCGAGGAGCTCTTCCGTTCATCCTGCCCCAAGTTCATTGCTCCAACCCCACCAGACTTTGACAACCCATCTATCAACATCGACCCAATCGACCACCACACTGCCGTCTTTATGGAGGAGGTCAAGAACAACATGTACAGCCCCATGATTCGCAGTTACCTCAAGCTCTACACCACCATGGATGTCAAGAAGCTCGCTGGATTCTTGGAGGTCGATGCCGAGACTCTCCGCAGCTACTTACTTGTCAACAAGCAGAGGAGCAGGCAGGTCAGGCACAACGACGGTGTTCTTTTGGATGGAGACGTCGTCAACTCGAATGATCTCGACTACGCTATGCAAGGTGTAAGTGCAGTAGACCCCTTGGATATGAACCAGATTACCAGATAGAAGGCATGCTAACGTTCTTTTTTTCCACAGGATTTGATTCACGTTTCCGAGGCAAAGGTTGGCCGTAAGCTTGTTGACTGGTACCTCAGGAACCTTTCCAGGACCTACTGAGCGAGATTCCCTCAACGAGATACCCTACGATCTCTGAAGTATGACAATCTACTGAACGACTTTGCATGCTCGCGTTCCTCAGATAGCTTGCTCAGGCAGATGAACGCGCTCGCTGGGAATGAACCAGCGTCAGATCAGCACAACGAGAGGCGGAGTCACCTTTAAAGTGGTCGAATAGAACAGCTACGCACTGCCAGGACCGGTTCAAAGCTCCATACGACAGTAGCGCGTCAGATCCTCTCAGAGGTGCATAGAGATGTAGAACGAAAAGAATTCCTATCAAATCATACTGCAAGTTTGGTATGACATCAACTGCTGTTCCTACCTTACAGACCGTCGGCCGTACCTGAGCTCGCTGAGCAAGGCAGAATGTTGATCTTCCCCGCATTTTGACACGTGAAACAATTACAACTCCAAGTCACGTCACGTCACGTCCCTTCCCTTGTTACACCATCTTTTCTTCTACAACAACTTCGAACAAAGACAACCGTGGTACGATCGACTCCGTGCGACGAACCTCTTGATTTCCGCGCAGCTCCTTAGTATTAAGATAGTTGCCGCTCTACCGTAACGACTCCCCACGATCAAACTCGAAACCCCTGCCTTCTCCCTCTCTTTACGCAAACATGGCTCCAGATCTCAATTCGATACCCTCTTCGCCTAGCCAACAAAGGCAGCTCTTGTCACAGCAATCGTCAACAGCTTCTTCGAGGCGATCATCTCACAATATGCCCCCTCCAATTGCGCCTGCATCCTTTCACAGTTCGACAATGTCTGGCAGAGATCAATCCGCCATACCAATTCGACACCCACGACCACTGACCGCTACAGAGTTGCATCTGGAGGTTGAGAAAGAGCAAGAAGCGGTGGTATGTTGTATTCTTCATCGGCCTGGTGGACTGGTAGACTGACCACGCCAGGTGAATCGTCTCACGCGCGAACTCTCCGCCCTTCGAGCCCAACACTCTGCCTCAGTCGCCAGCAACACGTCTCACTCAAGCGCAACAAGTACAGCTCTGATTGACCCAGCAGACCCGAATCCGAACCACCAGATCACTGGTCCTACCCACCCAACGCCGTCTCGGCGACACCGATCGTCCTCCTCGGTGTCAGGTCGAAGCATGACAACTCCTTCTACCAGCACAGGTACCGCCAGCAACACCGCAACACCCCACCTACTTCCCACAATAGGGCAATCGCAAGCCTCGGCCGCCCGCGCCGCCGCCGCAGGAGCAAGTACAGGAACAGGTAGCCTGAGCCGGCAGCCCTCTGTGAGCGGACCCAGTGGCACCTCGACCCCCTCACAATCCACATCCTTCACCTCACAACAAACCTCATCGACATACGCGAACCCAGGAAGTCCGTCACTCTCATCACCATCATCCGCCTTCGCCCAGCCCGCAATGGCGTCAATAAGCGGCACCCTAGCCAACTCGCCCACGACGAACGCATGGGAGAACGCAGAGCGCGCGCGGGCCGAGCTGGAGATCGTGAGAGCGGAGAACGAGGGCCTGAGACAGCGGATCAAGAGCCTGGAACGGGCGCTGCGGCAGAGGCGGGAGAGCGGAGACGCGCAGACCACGGGACAGGGACAGGGACAGGGACAGGGGCAGGGAAATGGATCTATGCGACCTACCTCGCGGACGAGGGAGAGTAGCGAGTCTAGGAACGGCGGGCGGAGTGGTGCGGGGTATGGCTATGGTAGTGAAGGCCGTGTCGGGGCGTGGGCGGCGGGGACTAGTGTTGCGGGACCGAGGGAGAGGAGTGAGAGTCAGAGTACTACTGCTAGTAGTCGGCGCGGACCCGTTGGGGAGGATCGTGATGACGTTGTCAAGGTTGGTGAGAGTGCTGGTAATGCTGGGTTGAGATAGAGGGCAGAGCAACAAGGGGACGGAGAGATGTGATGATGAATGAGTATGGTTTATGACTTATGGCTTGACGAGACGAGACGAGACGAGCCAGCGAGGCGTCCGGCGCCCTAGTATCCAGTGAAGAGACAGGCAAAAAATATAATTCATAATCTTCATGTCAAGAAACCGCCGCTATGCATACACGAACCCTCCATCTCAGTCTTCTCAGCCTTCTCAGCCTTCTCACAAGGAACGACATTCACGCAGGAGCCATCATCCTCCCGTTGACCACACCAGCCGTCCCACGATACCCTCTACCGCCCACTTCCCCCATCACTTCCCCTTTCCAACACTCCGAATAGTAACCCTCTCCCCCTCCCTCGTCCAGCCAACGCCCATGCTGACCAACTCCTCCCAGCTAGCCTCAGTAGCCCGTTCCAGAAACCCGACCTCGAGAACATGATACGCCCGACCCAGCGCCTTGAGCGCACGCAACCTCATCGCATCAACCGCAAACCCCATGACCGCCCTGAGGTACCCATCCACAACCCTCCTCAGCCCAAAAAACGCCACCCAGTCCCCCGCGACCAGCGCGGCGAGGACTCCATCGACCCTGGCATCTCGCGCCGCTTCCGACCAGCGATTGCGCAGCTGCAGAGCGTCGGAGAGGCGGTTCTGTCGACACGCGAGGTCGAGGATCAGCGCGTGGACCACGTCGCGGAGTTCGGGTGACGGCAGAGGGTTTGACGGATGGATTCTGTGCAGCAGGTGCGTGAGGGTCGGCAGGTAGGAGGACCAGTCGCGCACGAGCAGGGTCGATTGCGCGATGAAGATGTAGGCGCGTTGAGCGAAGAGGTCGGTTCGTGAGGTTGCGGTGAGGGATTCGCGCAGTTTGCGCATCGAGTGGGTCAGGAGCTCGAGCTCGGTTCTTTGGGACGGTGTTATTGTGCCCTGAGGTGGTGGTGGTGATGGGTTGGACGACGGTTGTGAGGGAGTTGGGTCTGCTGGTGATGATGGTTGTGTCGTTGTTGAACTTGATAGAGCGCGTAGATCGAGGGGCGCGGCGACGTGTAGTTGATTGAAGAGCTTGCTCAGGTTCTCGCTGCCGCCGCTCGTGGCGCAGAAGGCCATATATCGGTCTGCGATCTTCTTGAAGTAGGATTCTTGGGCTTTGGGGTCGTTTAGTCTGTGCTGTGTCAGTCCTTGAAGGTCGAAAGGGGCGCAGGTATTGGTGGATTGCGTACCTCGTCTCTCCCTTAGATGGTAGACCGTAGACCTCCAACGGATCGGTTGCTGGAGCCCTCAGTCGTCCCCATGCTCCTGATGGTGTTCGTTTGGCTGATGGTCGCGATGTGGATGTCGTCGTCGGCACGGATGAATCGGAGGAGGTGCGTGATGGAGGAGCACCGCGAGTGTTTCGGCGCATCGTGAATGGGTTCTTTTGGCTCAATGGTCTTATAAACGCGTTATGGCATGATTGGAATGTTATTGCATTTGGTGCCGGTCGAGGGACGTTATAGCGCATACGGTAGTCGTCACAGTAAGGCGTGAAGTGAGTAGGACGTCAAGTGACACCCGGCTCGAGGAAAGCGCGTTCGACACGCTTCACGGTACACTCGCGCCAGCTATGCTCAACGTTATACGGAACGTCCTGTGACGTGCATGACCATTGAGATCTCCGTTTACACAATGAGAAGATGTTTACGGTTGGTACACGAACATCCCGCAATGGACGTGTTCTGCTGTGGCCTGAGCTGGTAGGATGGGAGCATGGGTACCTGAATCGCCATCAAAACACGACAAGCAATCATCACAAGCATCAAAACTCTGCAACAATAAAAATTACACCAACATGTAGCAGATGAACAGGGATTGAATGAACTCAGGTAATCTCATCAACAACGAGGTTTGGCATGTTCTATTACATATTCGCCCTCGACTCATCTCTAGAAAGAAAGGCATCGATTCCACGCAAGAATGGTCGTTTACTCTCTCGTCTCTTTGCAAGAAGGAAGACGGACCAGAAATGCATAATTCAAAAGGAATGTCGGTGATGTATCTGTCTGTCCTACAGAAACGCCCGCCCACGCACCGCACCAGACCATGCAAAGGATCATCAGAGACGACCAAAAATTCCACCGTTTCATTTCGCTTTAACCAAAACGATCAAGCAGCTCGTGTCTTGGCAACCGAAAGACTAGGCTACTTGTTCGTCTTTTTGATCTCAGTCGCCCATCCCTCGATTGCCTCGCCCTTGGTCCCTACCTCGATCGGCAGCTGCTTGCCCTCCATACCCTTGGTGTCTTCCAAGAAAGCATGATTCGCCATTCCTCCAGCATTCGCGCGCTCCGACGGCAAAAGCTCCAGCATGGGCAGGAGCAGCTCACTGATCTTGACCGCTTCTTGTACTCCGAAGTGGTATTTTTCCCGCAACACGTCGGGGAGGGCCCAATGTCTCAGCCTATGAATGTTGCGCAGCTCGTTTTTGCGGTTGAAGATCTCTTGTGACCATTTGCCGGATGTCGCGAGTGTTTTGGGGAATATGCCCAGCAACTCGATCATTTGTGCGATGTGGTCGTCGTCTTTGCCATACTTAGTGCCCGATTGAGGATCGAAGAGGTAGTCTCCTGTGATCAACTCGAATACCTGGTTGATGTCAGTACGTTTAAACAACGGTAGGTGAAGACGATAAACTGACCATACACGACATGCTCCACACGTCTGTACTCGCGCCCCACTTTGCGCCGAGAATGACTTCTGGTGATCTGTACTGTCTTGTCTGGATATCATTTGTGAAATGGTGGTTAACCCAACACGCGTTGCCGAGATCTGCGATTTTGACCGAGATGGTGTCGATAGCAAAATCCTCGGCCATCTTGGTGGGTGATGTGCCTTCTTTGCTCGACGAATTTCCGAGGTCCATACCAGAAACGTTACTTGCAAGAATGTCCCTAGAACTACGATCAGTTCGTAACGCCTCATACTTTGGCATCGGTAGTCCACTTACGCAGTCTTTTCTCGTTGTGCTTGTACTTCCTGCTCCTGCTGCTGCTGCTGCTCCTCCTCTTCCTTCATCTTGATGCCCAGGCTTTCCCGCATGGATAGCGAGAGCGATGAAGCGTTTGCCGGGGTACCTGCTGCACCACTCATCTCGACATTATTGTCTTTTGAGACTGGGCTCATACCCGTCACGTTACTGCCTTGCTGTGCCTGGCTCAAAACCTTGTTCAAGCTCTGTGTGCTGCCACCAAAGTTGTTGAGATCCGTCTGGCTGAAGCTCGCGTTCAACGGGCTTGGCAATGGCTGACTGCCTGTGATAAGTGTGCGCCTCCTCCTTCGTCCGTTCCTCGAGTTGTCCTTGGTATCTTTTGATGGTTCCTCCTTCACATACTGCTTCACGATCTGCTCGACGTCGCCAATCTCGATCAGGACGTTTTCCGGCTTGAGATCAGTGTGAATGATGCCGCATTCCCTGTGGAGATAATCGAGACCGAGAAGAACTTGTTTCGTAATCTGCTTGACCAAAGGCATCGGAATACCTCTGTGGTTCCAGCGCTTGATCAATCCTAGTAGATTCTCCCCAAGAACTTCAAAGACCATGCAGACGTGCATACCGTGTGGACCCTTGTGATTAAACGAGTCCAGCAGACTGACGACGTGCTTGCGACCGGGGTGATCTGGTCTAGCTTGAACGACCTTGTTGAGGAGCTTGATCTCATCAAGGGCAGTTTCCGTGTAATGCGCGGCGGATCGCACAACCTTGAGAGCTACGTGTTTGCCCGTGGCATTGTCTCTCGATAACCAGACGGTCGAAAAATGGCCCCATCCAAGTTTGCGAATGATTGTGTATTTTCCGTCGTTGTATTGTTCGCCAATCTGTACTGGATGGTATCCACCCTTGCAGTAATCCTCCGAGTCCTCCTCGTCTGCCGTGTTTTCGGGTTCGTCGACCGAAGAGTCGTCGGAGTCGGGCGAATGCGCCATTTCGTTGGCGTAGGCTGAGGCTGGTTTTTGGTGATTGAGAGGAGAGTTGGTATTCGAGGTCGATCCACTGTTGCGCGACCGACGAATTAGCGGGGAGTGCACTGACTGACGTGACGTCTATCTATGCAGTGTGCAGCGTGCAGTACAGCGTAATAATATAATACAATGCGATGCGATGCGCTGCGGTTGTTGCGATGGTACCTGAGACCAAAGACGACGAAGACGATATGTATACAGAAGACACTGTGGTTGTAACCGATGGGCGTAAACTTACGAGTCGTCTGCGGCTTTCTGTCCTTCGGTTGTGATTATAGGCTTCAGTTCCTGCTTTCTCTTCTTCTTTTGACTGCCGCTGCCATTCCCATTATTTGATGACACTACAGCCTTTGCCTTCGCTACGGCCTTCTGTTTCAGGTCTGAGGCTCCATTCATATCGTAGGTGTGTATCGTTGAAAGATTGGAAGAATTGAAATGGTGGAGATGGAGTGACTGAGTGACTGGAGCGGAGGTTCCAATTCCGGTTATTCTGACAGAAGCTTGGAGCGGATGACGATGTCTAGTATTGAAAGGTCGCAAAGAATATCGTCAATCATCGAACTCGGCAATGTAGTTACTGGTGAAGGCCAGGCGACCTCAGAGTGATGCGACAGTGTGAGGTTCAAGATGCAATTGCAGAGGTGGCTGGTGACGCGCTCGAGTCCTTGATTTGCGGCCGGAGAGTCAAGCTTGGATTGGACAAAGGTAATTTGATTTTGATGTGCCCTGATGTCTTCAAAAGGCTCACCTCAAGCTTGGCGACCGTCGACAGTTAAGGTAGTTCTGCAACTTCGCTTTCATGCAGCAGAAGCTTCTCTGTTACATGTACTACAGATTGGCAGATCCTATATCGAAACGATGGGTAGAAAGACCGTTGGAGGCAGACGGTCGTAGGATGCAGATGCAGGACATGGCGTCAGACCGCCAACGCTCCCAGTGACTCGGAAACTGTACAAAGTCGATCGACCAATGCCATTGCAAAGCACGGTATCTCTATGGGAGCCCGACATTAACTTCCCTGCAATACGATTTACATCATGCACAACCAGAGCCAATCTTGAAAGAAGGATTCTCGCGTTCAATTCTATACTACATAAAAGGGTTCCAGTCCAGTTGGTCATCGTTAAATGCAAGCAGTCTCGGCCCATCAATCAGCCCTCATGACCAAGAAGACCAAAGCCCTCTCTCTGCACATCGCTGATCCATCGTCCAGAACCCTTTTTCCCATCAGTAAACTCCAACCACCCACTGTTCCCGTCATCAATGAGAGATATCATGATAAAAACGAACGCCGCGCTTTTTGATGCATCGTGTGGAACGTATCAACGCCCTTCGAAGCCTTGAACCAGGTATACGAGTATATGCATTACGCCTGCACGATCAGACACTCTCCGGTCGTCAATTCCGGGTCGTGCTGTCATCAAGCGGTACTGGTGGCCTCGAAGAAATAGAAATAGTAATAGTGTCGTAGGTATTGTACACTGTTGCCGCTCTGGCTATTGAGCTAGCCGGAATTGCGACCTTTCGCTTATTTGATCAGTCGTATCGTTCAATCTCGGCTCCTAACCGAGGCTAGGGCTGCGAGTTTGCTGCATTTGTGCTATGTTCGCAAGCATGCGCTCGACGTCGGGTGCAGCTTTGAGCCATGGTTGCTCGAAGATGCTGTAGTTAGGATTCTTCAACAACTCGAGAACCGTCACGAGCACACCCCATGGGTATGGCCGGTTGACCAGCAGTCGCTCGACTAGGACGCGCAAGAGCTGCTGTTGCACGTCTTCCGCTGTGCACGTAAAGTAGTGCAGCACTGCGGTAGAGTACCAGTTCATGTGAGTGTTGGGGAAACGAAGCTGGTTCGCCATGGCTGAGATAATGTGGTATCTCAGCTCTGCTTCCGAGTCTGTCAAAAGACGCTCGACAAATCTGGCCGAGATCGAAGAGGATGAAAAGGTTGACGATGCACCAGTTGCAACCATACCGATAGCGACAATCAAAGCGTTGACGTTCAGAACTCTGTTGCCATCTGCCGGGGATTCAAATCTGCTCAAGATGTTGTCGACGTCCTCAGTCTTAACGTCCTTGCTGCTCATGATCTTGTCAAACGTTTCTCTGATACCTGCCTTGCCCAAAATCTCCCAAACGTCGATTGCAACATCTGGATGCTGATGAATAGCATCGAGCCTGTTAATCTTCAATCCTGGGTTGAACGGATCTGGGAGCTCTTGAATCGTTGCAGGGCTGGCGTAAGCGACAATGTTGTTGAGCTGGACAATGTTCATCGGCACGGCACCGTGCAATGACACGTGGTGTGACACCAGAAAGTCGGGGTAGTCGTGCTGAAGCAGGGCAACGAGACGAATAGTAGCTCTGTAGAGGTCCTGGACAAGAGGACTGGTCTCGATCGCATGAGACAATTCTCCCATGTAGCCAAACAGCGTACCCACGAGCTGCGCGTAGACCTTCTGTCCTTCCGGCACCGATGTTCGCATAATAGGGATAATGAGCGCACGGTGGGCGATCAGCGAAACCCAGGCGAAGGTGAAGCCAGGGAAAAGCTGTGGCTGCAAGGCGAGCAAAGCCTTTGCAACAACGATTGGGATGCCTTCCCATGCTCCCCCAAGCTGGGTCTTGTTGTCGCTCAATTCGATCATCATGCTTGAGAACAGTCTGTAAAAGACTCTTGGGTTGAAGCGGTCTTGTCTGCGGGTGTGGTGATCGTTGAGGAACAGAACAATGTAGCAGAGAATCTTTTCGAGGTACTTGCTCTTGCTGTCACCGTCTTTGTCCTCATCATAAGTCTGGTAGGTGACCAATGAAGCGATCAGCTTCGCAAACGCATCAACGTGGATGTATGCATGGTCGATAACGCCAAACGGAGAAGTCTCCTCTCGCTCATATCCTTCGACGGAAGCGTCAATGCAGACACGACACCAAGCCGCGAGATCCTCGTCAGTGGAGATAACCTTGCGGTCTCCGAGCTGGTTAATAAACGCAGCGAGAGATTTCTCGGAGAGATCGGCCCGTTGTAACTGGACCCACTCCTCGAAGACGTATTCGAGCTGGACAGTTCTCTCTTCCTCTGCAGTAGGCGTCGAGACTCCGTCAGGCACTTGCGTCGGCTGCTGGAGCTTGTCAAGAATCTCCTTGATCTTCTCGTTATCTTGCTCTTCCTGGGCCCATTGAGAGAAAGCAGTGTACGCTTGCACAAAGTCAGCACGCAACGAGCCAGGCTGTTCGGACAGCAACAGCTCGTCAATGATATCGTTGAAGAAGTCAAGCACGACAGGGCGACGAGCAGCGACGGCTCTGGCGATCTGAGAGTCGACGTGACGGAGGTCCACGAGCATGACCTTGAGCATCGACACGGTTACCGCAGCATTGAATGCCCTGTCATCGTCGAGCGTCGACAGATACGTTATAAGCTGACGAGCAGTCGAGACCGACATGGCGCAGATCTGGTTGAGGAACTGAACAAACACCTCGACTTCCAAACGAGATTTGGCCTCGTTGTAAAGGAGATGAGTGGCGCGCTGACCTGCGAACAGAGCAAAATGATCCTTTTGCACCGAGCTGTCGATGAGGTGCACCAATGTCTCGTAGACATCTCTGGTCGCTGAATTGGCAGGAAGCTTGGAAATGCGATCCTCCTCAGCTTCACGAGCCACATGTTGGAGCTCGAGGATCAGCTCTTCGATCCGACGGGCAACGTCAGCAGGGTCCATATAGCCATTGACCTGAGGATGGGATTGCTGGCTTTGCACTGATGGTGTACCTTGCAGTCTTTGTTGCTGCTGTACGGCCTGGCGTGGCATGACCGGTTGTCCCGACGGAGTAGGCAAGTTGGGGAGGTAGGTGTCGGACAAGACATCCGGCAATTGACCTCTGCTATCTTGAGAGGTGTTGTTTGCATGGGAAGCAGATGGCAATCGTAATTGACGGCCAAAGTCCTCATAGATCGCCAGCTGGTGCTGATTGAGACCACCTTGCTCCTGGCGATATGGCTCTTGCATGTAGAATGACCAGCGGCTGACTGGAGGATCGTTGAACGCCTCGTTTGGTCGTTGCTGCCTGTGCCTGTTACGGTTCTCGTAAGCGGCCTCCAACTGGGCATCAATCTCGGCCACGCTGAAGCTTTCTGCAGAGTCTTCGACGAGCTTACAAACAGTGTCGAGGTTGTCGTTGACGAACATGAGGATTGATCCCTCGGGAAGTTGGTCAGGCAATTGAGATTGTGCAAGGACGCGAATGTTGTTGGACATGCTCATGCGGAGCGGCTCCTTACAAGTCACAAGAGCAAGACTGCCGGACAACGCCTTGACTACGTTATAGGCTGATTGACGCAGCTTTTCAGCATCGGGCTCCATGGCAAAGTCCTTCTCGATAAGCTGAGATGTCGAGATAGAAGCGATAGTGACGGATCTGTCAACAACAGGAGCGATGATTTCTTGGATAGCGCGGTGAGCTGCCATCTGGAACACGTTCTTGAGCTGCGCCTGGCTAACATTTCCTGGTGCAGGAGGATATTGCAGCAAATTGGCAAGATCCGGTAGCGACTTCATGACATCTTGCGCCGAGAAGCGCTCAGTGCCACGCTTAGACAGGCTCAGCATGTCACCGAAGCCATCAGTCTCCGGTGCGTACTGCTGCATGAGAGTCTCTTCGGCTCCCAAAGGCAATGCACGGACGATCTCCAGAGGCTCCAATTCCTTGTGATCAAGGTTGAGATCTTTGCACAGCACCTCAATCTCAAACTTGAGGTTCAGCTTGAGTTCGGCAAAGTGGTAAAGCTCCATGAGAAGACCGAGCAGTTCCATCAACCAAGGGTTAGGAGGTTTGAAGATGCTCGAACGAGATGCCTGCGTCAAGACCTTGCAGGTGAAAGGAATTGCAACAATCAGGCGCTGAGTCTGGTACGCTTCGATCAGAAGATCGCGGAAGGAGATGTTGCGGTGCATGACTGGCTTGTCGCGTGCGAGCGTCAGAAGTCCGAGCCAAGTCGCGAGATCCTTGAGGCTGGTCCTGTCTTGAGGAGTTGTCAAAGTCGACTCTGCATTGATGACGCGAGCCACACTGACATATGTCTCCCGTAAGACCTCAGTCCAGAGTAGCTTCATATCAAAGCGGCTCAGCATCTCCACATACAGCGTCTGCAGATTGCGCTGTACTTTGGCGAGATCTTCAACCAGGTAATGCGCAAACCATGAAAAGTGCTCTTCTCTCAAAGTCATCTGCAGATCCTTGAACTTGTCGTCAATGTTGCGTGGCGAGATGTTGTTCAGAACGAAGCGGATCTTATCAGAGGTATCCTCGTCGGGATCCTTGTAATGTTCGACTCGTGAAGGGGGATCGGTATGGACGCTTGAGAACGGCTGGTAAGCTGGCTCGGACATTTCATCAATATTGCCATTCGTCAGCGCGATTTGGTTGTCGAGATCTCGTGCTTCGTTGTTGGCATGGTTGCGGAGGACCTCTTCGGCCTTTTCCATGACCTCTGTTTTCGCAAGACCTGGGACGCGACGCAACCGTTCGCACAACTGCGGCCACTCTTCCAGTCTACCCATGAAGTGAAGCAAAGCTTGAAGACCAAACTTGTACATGGAGTCATCTGGGCCATACTCCGTGACCGCGTCAACAACCATGTAAAGGGCGACAGAGAGAGTGATACGGCTGTGGAGAATGCCATAATTGATGATACCACCGAAGAGCACTGCAGTGGTCGCCAGTGCTTCCAATGGGTATTCACCAAAACAGTTGTACTCGTCGAACAGTCCGTGGATCATGCAGGCAAAGAGCTCCTGATCATCAGAGTTCTCTGAATCTTTCAATGAACGCAGAGTGCTGATCATCTTCCTCGCGTCTGCATCACCACCATACATGTCTTTGTACTCTTCCTGCATCTTGAGATCGGCAGCTTCGAACAGAGCATTGGTGTCGGCTCCGTTTGCGTCAAGCACGTGGTCAAAGTTGTAGCCGTAATTGATGAGTCTTGGATATGCCTGAATTGCCTGCCTCTGAATTGCGGCTTCTTCCTGTTCCGTGACAGTACTTTGAATGATGTTAAGAAGCGCAAAAACGGTCTTGATCTTGAGCGGAACGGTGTCGGGGTTGTGATCCTTCATCTCGTCATCAATTTTGAACTTGAGAAACATGATAATGGCGCGAGACAGTTCAGTCGCAGGAACGGCATGGGTTGTGACGTGGTCTTGTGCCCACTTTTCGAGGTCGACACATCCACGACTGTGAGCCAGGGCAGTAAAATCCAGGCCGAAGTCATTTCTAATGCCGATCAAGGCTTGGATCCAATTGTGTTCCAGAGCGTGGTCGAAAGCCAACAGCAGATTCTTGGCATTGTTGTTATATTGCTCCATCAGACGTTGGGCGGTCCATGTCTTGTCATGGTTCCAGAGAGCTCGCATCACAAAACTGTAATTTGGTAGACCTCTGCTGAAGAAAGGCAGGAATAGCTGCTTGAGCGCCTGTTCCTGCAGAGGTGCCCAAGGCTTGCTGACCGCGGACGCGGCGCAAACAAAGACGTCGGTGTTAGCGTTGATGACTGCCTCCGGAATGCCAAGAGTCTGAGCTGTGTTGTAAGCTTCTTGAGAGCTAAAGATGATGGTGAAAAGAGCCTGTGTAGCATCGTATGAGACCATTGGGTGCGTCACCGCGCGCGCAGCAAATTCCTTGACTTCGTTTGAGGCATCCGCAAATTCCTCGAGAGTGTACGCTGCCTTGAGGTTTGGAATCTGGGCAACGTCCAGTTCTGAGGGGCTTGTGGATAGAAATGCGACCACAAACGACAGCTGTGTCTCGGGATGCGTCCAGGCATCACTACCCCACATGCCCTGAATATCAAATTGATCCTCCTCTAATCTGCAGATAGGCAACAGTGCATCGTAAATGGCGAGGAATTGCTGTTTGGTGACACGGACATCTGGTTGGTCGAAAGAGTTCACAACACCTTGCCAGTCAACACGTGCTCCATGTTGGTGCTGACGAAGAGCGCGCACGAATGTCGCTACGTCGTATCTTTCGCTTTGTGCGATGGCCATGTATAGAATGGCGATAGCGACCTGGGGGTACTCAAAAGATGTTGGATCTGCTCGAGCAAACATATCTTTGCAAGCCTCAACGCTCAATGTGCCCTTGGCACCAGTTTGTCGGAGCAGGCGCACCAATGGGTATGGACCAGAAACGATGACGGCGAGAAATAGCGCTGCTCCAATGGCATATGGCATGCTGACATTGAGTCTGTTGTACCGCAATCGGAGCGCATACTGCAAGTTTGCCTGTTTGTCGGGGCTCCATGACTGGGGTGGATTATGTATTAATCGATCGAGGACCGCGGCAATGTAGGTAGGTGACAATGGGTCTTGCCTATCAATGGGCTCAGAAAGAGCTCCCAGGAAGTGGTCGAACGTGTTCGAAAGGATGGCATCGGCTATAAAGTATTAGTGCACGAGACCTTATAATCGCATCGAGGTGGTACATGCCTTTGGCTCTGATGTCAGGCTTCGAGACGGTCTTGCAGGACGTCGCGAGTGCGACCTTGACGATTGGGTTCAGTCTGAAATGGTCCATGAATCCTGAAAGGTCGAAATCCTTCAACAAATCACCATCAGTCGTGTCAAGGGCCTCTGCGATCTTTTGCGCCTGGACCGCGTCGATGTTCATTTTCTGCACCTCGGTCAACAGCATCTGATATCCACCACCAGCGCCATCACTTGGACGCGACGATGTCGAGAAGATCTGCGAGGCATTGCTTTGCAGCAACCGGCGGAAGTATTGTGTGTAGACTTCCATACCGCTCGCATCCACCAACTAGATATCAATCAGCCAAAATTCTCTCCCTTTATGTGCGTAATTAATACCTTCCAAATCTTTTCCGCTTGTGTTTCCCACTTTGATTTGTCCTTGTCTTCCTTGAGCGTGCTCAGGAGAATATTCAATTGGGTGATGACCAGACTCGTCAATTGACCCGAGCCGCCTGCACTCGACGGCCCGGAAGAAGATACTGGAGAGCCAGCACCTGAGCGCGAGAGTGAGGTCGTGGGTCTCGCGAAGCGAGATGTTGCTCCAGCACCGCTGACTGCGGCCCTGTCGAAATTTGAAAAGGTGGCAGAGGAAGGAGGGTTTGGACTGCCAGTGGTATTTCGGGAACGACCTGGCGGCGCTGTAGTACCAGCAGCGCCGTGAGGAGAGAAGAGTGAGGACGAAGATGACACGGACGAATGTCGACTCGAAGCTCCTCGACTTGCAAATGGTGCGCCAAAGGTAGGGTTTGTAGGCGAAAAGGGATTGCGCGAAGGACTCGACGTGCCTGACCTTTGTTGCGACTGATTCTGACTAGTAGTCAAGGGAGTAAGGCCTCGACGCGGTAGCTGTTGTTGTTGACTATTGGATGGGCCCCAAACGGACTGCTGCTGTACCCTCGTGGTTCTAGACGTAGACGTGGGGGAGTTTGAATGTGAGGGATCCTGCGAGTTGTTTGCGGCGGAGGAGAAGGGGAAGCTCATCTAGACGGAACGCCCATTGAATCGCGTTGACTCGTTGGGCTGCTTGGCAAGCAATGAGACTGGCGAGACGTAGTGGAGGAAAATAAAAGGTGGTGTATTGATGAAGCGAAGCTGTCGGTCACGCACACCGAGTTGCAAGTCACACAGAGAACGAAGATGTATCCCAGACGGTGCGGCTTCCTCCGAGCACAATTCTTGGCGGTCAACGAGACTTCATTATCAGCTCACGCATTTGATTTCAGCAGGCTGCGCACGCTCGCTTACAGCGACCATGTGTGATTGGAGAAATAGTTTGAGCAATTTCACGAATGACTACCGAGTCTCGACCTCATCACTTTGACTGTTCCTTTCTCAGTTTTGTCCTGACATTCGTTATAGCAATTCCAAGCAAGTTCTGGCCCCAGTGCTTCCGACACCTTTCGGCGCTGTCAGCCTTGAACCCTATCCCCCATATCTTGTCGTAAGGCGAGGCCTTGAGCATGTATTAGAACGCGGTCTCTTCCTCGGCTGTCCGTACAATTTACCTCGACAATCTCTCTTTCTCCAGTGGCTAGCAGCATTTTTGAAAGCTCAGCGTGCCCCTCGCACTTAGTGAACTTCAGGTAGTTTCCTTCCTCGACAATGCGGAGCTTGTCTAGCTGACGTTAGCCAGCCTGCGAATAAGGGGTGCGATTCGACGACTCACTCGCGTTCCACTTCTTCTCGTCGAAGCCTTTGACCTTTCTTCCCAAAGCCTTGAATTGGGCCGGTTTTGACGCATCAAGCATTTCCTCTGCTATAGCCTGATGAAGCAATTGTCAGTACAATGTACACGGCAACAAGGTAAGAGGCGAGGAAATTTAGTGACATGTGCAGACAGACCTTGTCGCCAAAAAGTCTCGCCTTCTGATACATCATCCACATTTCGGTACTAGTATAGTTGACTCCCTCGTGCTCGAAGGTGCTTTCATACCACTGCGAAAGAAAGCCATACGGTTGCTCGAACTCTCGCCAGAAAAAGACTGGTCCGGTCTCGGTGGAGTCGTTGGATGATGACTTCGACATTATTTCCGATAGTGGTCGATAGTTGTTCTAGGTGAATTCAAGGTGAATAGTACGAGGTTCCCGAATGTTCAAGTCGCAAGTTTAGTAGCAGTTGATTTGTGACAATACTGCAGATCTGAGAGGTTCATATAGTTCCAGTCTCGCAGGCCTCACAAGGCGGAAGCCACCATCAAGGTAGATGGCGGCGCAACATGAGGCAATAAACTTTATCAGTCACCGCAGGACAAATCCAGCACGACAGGAAGTAGCTTATACTCGAATAGTCCATTCGGTGAAATTGGGACTCCTTTTCTACATACAACCCATCCTCCACTGAACCTTACCCCGCCCAAAATCCAAATATCAACGCCATGCTACGCAAAGAAAACCCATCCGCAAGCCCGATGCAATATGTTCATGGAAAAAGAGTGTGACCGAATGCGAATGTCAGATGAAGAGAATGTTGCGTCCTCAGCACTGTTGCAAATAATTGCTTGGAGCAAGACCCGGCCTGCCGTTCTTGCCCACTACTTCTGCCTCCCACCAACCGTCATCTTGGTGTCTCAGAACTGCCACCATATCGCCCTTGGCAAACGAGAGCTCCTCGGGAATGGCTGCTTGGTACATGTACACCGCTCGAGCTGTGATTGTTGTTAGTTATGATTGAGGAATGCAGACTATGATCGACTTACCAAAGTGGAGAATTGGACGACCATCCTTCGTGAATTGACGACCACCGCCAGTCTGACTTCTAGGCCTTGTCATCTGCTGGCCACTTGGAGGGCCAGAAGCTGCGGCGTACGGTCCGTCACCGTACATCTGACTACGCGGTCTTGGAGCACCGTTGCCGGGTGGTCCTCTACCTTGCGGTCCATAGTCGCCCCCGGGACCGTTGGACAACTGCATGGCCATGTTCGGTGCAGAATCTGAGCCTCTGCTGCTGTCCGGTCTACTTCCGGGACGCACTGGACCGCCTCCGTAGCCTGGTTGTGGACTCCTTGCACGAGGCATCTGGTTGGGTGAGCCAGCTGGACCTCCATAACCGTTTGGTCTCATCGGGGCACCATTTGTATTTGTACGTGATCTGCCTGGAGGACCGTGAGGACCTGGACCTCCGTAGGGATTTGGAGAAGCGGCTCTGGGATGACCATGTTGACCAGGACCTCCGTATGGGTTCGGCGAAGCAGCTCGTGGATGTCCTTGTGGGCCAGGACCTCCGTAAGGGTTGGGTGAAGCAGCTCGGGGGTGGCCGTTCGGGCTTGGCGAAGCAGCTCGAGGGTATTGTCCACGCGATTGGGGGTTTGGAGATGACACTCTTGGGTATGGACCTGCTTGACCTCTCAACTCGGGGCCACCAGGTGGTCCGGGACTTCTACTCCGAAGCGGAGCCGGAGAGGTGGCTCGAGGCATATCGTGAGATCTGTTAGCATTTGCGGACTGACTGCGCTGGTGCTTCGGAGGGTTGAAAACATCACGCTTTTGGTTTACAAAGCTAGCAGTCGTCTGTTGCATCTGCTTGCTTGTGAAGGCAGGTTGTGGAGCACCAAGACGGCTCACTGGCTGGCCGTCGTAGCCGGGAGGTGGGGTGCGTCCTTGAGAAGCGCGAAGTTCTTGTCCTGCAAACGGGCGTGGACGATCGCCTGGCTGTGGTGTACCCGAGGGCCCTGGAGTTGAAATGCCGTGATATCTGTCTGCGGATTGACGAACCGAGGTCTGCTTGGTCACGCCCTTCAACTCAGCCAAAGCTGCAGCGATTGGATCAGACTCGTCTATATGCCTTGGCTGCTGCGCAGGCTTCCTCTGGTTGTGATTGTCAGGGGATGCTACATCGAAAACGTTGTTTCCGACATTGAGCTGGAAGTTGGCTCGAGGATCAGCCATATCTGGCTCTGGTGATACCGCATCATCATTGCCAAAGCCGACATTCCTGGATTGCCTCCCGAAAGGCCTCGTCGGGCTGCTGGAGCCGCTCTGAGTGGATGGTGCAGCAAAAGTATTGCGAGCAGAAGGAGTGATGGTGCCAGCCTGAGGCACGTCTCCTTGCCTTGTACTCTTGCGACGGAAAGGACTGTGGTTCTGGAAGAAGCCGCTCTTTTTCTTCTGTACTGTTCTGTCATCGTCGCTCGCACCAGCAAACTGCTTAGTAGGCGAAGGATGGCCGCTTGTGGGCTCATAGCTTGAGTAAGAGGTTGGGTTCGAGTACTCGCTTCTATCATCGCCGCTTTCGGCGCTCATCTTGGTGGGTGAGGGGATGGAGCTGCGCTCCGAAGGTGGTCCAGTCCTGCAAAACTGCGTCATTCCGTCCATTGGGTACTCGTTGTGTGGCACCGTTGGTAGGTCGTCATAGGGATGCTGAGGAGGCTGGTTCTGGCTGCTGCGAAGAGGATTAGATGGCTCGCGCATGCCTTCGTATGGGTTTTGAGAAGGCTGATTCTGGCTGTTCTGGCTCGACCTAAGAGGATTAGAAGCCTCGCGCATTTGGTTCGCCAAATGCGACTCTGGATCATGGTGAGATTCGTAGGTCGAGGGCTGTGGTGACGATGTTCGGAAGACAGGATTCATCGTTCGCTGGAACTGTGCGACAGAGTAACCATCGTCAGAGACCTCTGAAGCAGTATCGTTGATGTCGCCGCGGCAGAAATTAATGAACTTTGGTGGGTCTGGAATCTCCTGGCCGGTTCCTTGCTCCTTGATGAAGGACGTGACATCCTTTTCCACATCGCAATCTTCTAGAGACAGTCTGACCTTTTCGCAGGAAGCATCGTCGCTGACGCAGACAGTAGAGGCGATGTTGGCAAAGCTCCACAAACTACTCTTCATGAAATCGATACGCTCCTCCTCGAGGTCTTGAAATTTGTCGCAGGCGGCTTTCCATTCTCTGTTCCAGCGACCAGTGGTCTCGTCCAGGATCTTGACCGCAGCTTCGTACTCGTTGCTGGTTGTTGACAATTGGATCTGAGTCTTTTCGAGCTTGGCCTTGTTCTTGCGTTCTTCTTGACCCATGACCATATGTCCTTGAGCGAGGTAACCCTTGATCTTAAGACAATCCTGCTCATACTTGTCTCGTGATTTGTTGACCGCACTCGTCTGTTGTGTCTTGGTCTTCAAAAGCTTTTCGATGCCAGTCTGCACAATCTTCCTACGCTCTTTGATGCCTCCAGCGAAAGCAGAGAGTGGTTCCTCAAGCTCGCCCTTCATCTGTTGTGCTATGTTCTGGTGTGCTTTGCCCATTGACTCTGTCTCACCTCTGATGACATCCAGCGACATGCGGAGAGTGCCAGCTTCCGATGAACCTAAAGGCTTGCGAGCGAGGTTAAGAAGTTTGCGAGCGTAATCATCTTCGATCTGAGCGCGAGCTGTAATATGTCAGTCTGAGAGACAGAACTCAGTGATGATCCACAAACCTGTGTAGAATGCTTTCAATTCGTCTCCAGTCACCTTGGCATTGTGCATGCGCTCCAATAGAGGAGATACACCGGCATCATCTTTTCCCCAGAAGTTGTTCGCAACTGTCTTCAATCAGTATCTCCGAGATAGTAGCGCAATTACCAGCGACATACAAGATAGCGACACCGAGGGCGCCTCAGAGGCCACGGTGCCCGGCATGGTGCCGAGCGTGCTTGTTGTGCAAGGATGGAAGTTACTGGAATATTGATATAGCGAATGCGATGCTTCGTCTCGAGTGAATGTCGTAGATTGCAGCAATATTGTGTGTGATGTGTAGGATTTGATAAGAGGCCTGATCACGAATTGAAGATGGTGGTCGAACTACTCCTACGTAGGTGTGCGGATCCGGTCGTCAACAGCTGATGTCGACCCAGCAACGCCTCTCCGCGTGCGCGAGCGCGATCTCCGCACTCACGATCGCGCCTCCATCAATCACCACGTGAGACACTTAATTTGATGCGTGTACTGTACACATTTGGACCAATCTCATGGACAGGAAATGCAACTTTGTTCGACGCAGCCTTCACGTCGGCCACTGTCGGTATCAGCAACAAGGGGCACGAGAGAAGCGCTGGTTGTCGGACGCCAATGGAAACCTTTCATGCTGGGTTGTAGCAGAGGTTATAGGTTTTCTGAGCCTAGTTTTGCTTCATCGGAGTTCACCGAACATGTAACTACTTCATCATTCACTGATGAACATCCTCAGTAGTATAGTGGTCAGTATTTCCGCTTGTCATGGTCCGCATAGGATCGGTGCGCGGGAGACCTGGGTTCAATTCCCAGCTGGGGAGCATCTTTTTGCGCTTTCGCTCGGAGCCAGTCAGTCGCGTCGATCTGTTGCACTGCGTGGTTCCCTTTTTTGCGATGCCATGGAGTGCTGGCCCTTATAAAGCATGTTGCCCGAACTTTTTAGGTATCGCTTCCCCAAGCTTGATTGGAAGCTTGCACACAATAAAGCCACAATACATATTTGAGATGCTTGAAGGAGAGGGGATGTGCATAGGTCAGAAATGCTCGACAACGGATAGGAGGGCAGAGCGCCAACGACCGTTAGGTTTGAGGGAACAAGGTCGGTATCAAGGTTGCTGACCATGGAGATCAAAGAGGGGCAGCATGGAAGCTGGACGGACACTGCAGATAAGCGACGCGTGCTTGGTGCAACACACATTGTGTTCGCGTACCTTAGCATAGACGACACCATCACAATTTCGAGATAGGATTGCTGTAATTATGTATTCAAATCACAAGCTTTCAACTGTCGCAATCAACTACTCATTATTACCTATGCAAAATCAAGCTTGAATGGGCAGCTATTTCTTTGCGTGGATGGGGGTCAGGCGGCTGAATGGCCGCTGCCGGTGTGTGCAAGGAATCAAACAAGTTGGCAGGGAGTCAACGCAGGCCAGGCTTGGAAAGGACTGGCAGCACCGACTGTGAGAGAGCGACCAGCGACCTAGGGCGAGCGCGTGGGCTCGAAATGGCAGGCACTAGGGAAACGACGCGGATTGCGCCTGCGTGATCAGCCGTGCTGATGAATTCGCCAACATTCAGTGATCTTCGCCCGCCAAACTGCTTCCCTTATGACTTGCGCGCACCCACGCCTCTGCCTCACTGCTGCTTTCTTACTACCACGACGCCCATACAAATTACTGTGAAGGCATCTTGAGCGTACTGTGAGTACTATATTGTCCCCGCTGCTTCGCGCATCGCATCCACCACCACCATTTTCACCACCATTACATTTTTTTGCACCTCAAACTTCCAATTACTCGTTCAGATCGCCGTGTTTCGTCCCAATCATGGTCTTCGTCTCGAAACTCGGCCGTCGCTTTGCGACCTTGTCGTCGTCAAAGAACCATACTGACCATTACTAGAGCCAGCAATTTTATATCCGCTTCGACTTCACTGACCAACACACTTTTCATACCCAAGTTCCGTAAGTTTCCATCCTGTCTCGGACGCGTCCTCGGGCGCAATCTGTCAACATCGCGCGACAAAACAATGCGACAGCAAGGCAGTGAACGACAGCGTCTCGCAATGCCGCAGCTTCTACCTTACCAAGCGTGTCAATTGCCTCGAACACGCGTCAATCGCTGTTTTTGACGTGTCACTGACCTTGTCGTCGCCTACAGTCCACATCACCATCCATCAAAATGCCAAAGGCTGCCGAGACCAAGAGAAAGTCGGCCAAGGCCGCTGACAAGGGTGGCAAGAGAAAGAAGGGTCTGCCTATCAGTCCTACCAATCGTACTCACCTTGCTGACTGTCTTGCAGACCCAAACGCGCCAAAGCGCTCCCTCTCCGCCTACATGATCTTCGCCAACGAGCAGCGTGACAAGGTCCGCGAGGACAACCCAGGTATCAAGTTCGGTTAGTATCCCATCTACTACTTGCCATCGATGCATGGTGCTAACATCTCATAGGCGAGGTCGGCAAGGTCCTCGGAAGCAAGTGGAAGGGACTCAACGAGAAGCAAAAGGCTCCATACGAGGCCAAGGCCGCCACCGACAAGAAGCGCTACGAAGAGGAGAAGGCTAGTTACCTTGCCGTAAGTCTCGCACTACCTTTCAAGTACACCAATCACTGACACCATCAGGGCAACGCAGCTGCTGATGACGATGACGAGGACGAGGACTAAATGCTCTTGTCTTTCAGCCAACATGTCTCAAGTCTTCATCATGACTCGACAAGCAATGCAACGACATACTTATCATCCACCAGTCATGTAGCGTTACCTCTTTTTTCGTCAAATGTCTTTGGGTTGCGTCTGGGTTCGGTGTCATCGGGGGTGGGTCTGGATTATTCCCCGAATATGGACGGTGCTTCTTGCGACGCGGGTGGTCTTTGTCCATCTTCAAGTCACCAAGAGACCGCAAGTGTCATTCTATGACCGGGCATGAATCACGTCGACGCATTTGAGCTAGATACCATGTCTTGCTCTTGAAGGTCCCAGTCGGTGCACCTCCAGTAGTGTATACTATCAATCATATTATAATTCGAAAACTTCCATCTGATGTTTTGTGCTTTCGTGACGCTCTCAATAGCTTTTCACTGCCATTGCGTGTTATACGAGCTTGGTGTCTATAGCACAAGTCGCTGGTGGTCGATAGTGCTAGACTCTATTGTGCTTCCTTGGTCATTAACATCTGGCACGTCCAGATTCTCTCCATCATTCCCTCTGTAACACCACTGTCACCGCCATGAAAACCAGCATAACCGTCTTTAGCCATGGGTATTCGCTCAGCAAAATGGTCACATATCCCACGAAGGGAATGTACCCAACCACGCTGCCAACTACATCCTTCTGCCTGTCCAAGAAGCTCTGCCCTCGCGCGTACAATTCGGTGTCGTCTGCGGCGTTGTTGTCGCCCTTTGTGAGCAATTGCAACGGTGATGCGCTACGTCACGTCAGTCCCTCGCCGACTCCTCGAGTAACAGTGTTCAGCAAGACGACCGTAGGTTTTACTCACCCTCCTCCAAATCTCCGCACGACTCTATGCACAATCGGAATATCCTTGCCGCGTACGTTGTACACCACGACCTCTCCAACCTGGGTATCCACTCCCCTGTTCCACAAGAATAACAGATCTCCTCTTTGAAAGGCCGGCTCCATCGATCCAGACAGAACCACCACAATCGGTGATGACGAATTCGTGGCTACCGAAAGTCCTTTCCATAACATGAATGCTGTACTGAGCACCAGAGCGAAGTTGAGTACTTGAGCGGCCAGCTGTCGCGGCTTCATTGATGCTAGCGAACCGAACATTTTGGCGGTGTTGTGATGGTGAATCTGTCGTGTGTGTCGGTGTTCCTCGCCTTGTATGTGTTCTCACACCGTAGCCTTAACGCCTAGAGCTCAATCGCGTGACTTGTGTTATTCTCAAATAAATATGCTCGACTTCTTTACTTCTACAACTTGAAGCTCCAGACACCTTGCGACTCTCGAATCTGGGGTAACACGGTTATTCTTCGGCTTTAGATGTTTACCTCGCGCCGTCTATAACTTTCCTCATCTCGTGCTTTTGGCTGAAACGGCGAAGAACAACATTGTCACAGATTGATTGCAGGAGCTGATGGAGGCAAAACACAGCATGATCCCGCGAATGGTTCTACCGAGGACGAAGCGCAATAGATCCCTCCATCGCGACCAGGCGACGATCATCGGTAGACAGACCTCGAAGATGATTAAATACTGTGCCCGGAGCCAATCACAAACGCTTCTATCTTTAGACACATAAAAATAGAATGAATTGGATCAGTCAGCAGAAAAAAAGCTCCGATACGAGGAACCAGAAGAAAATCTGGAGTCCCAGAAGCAAATCAGGCGGCCTCTCCGGAAGAAACGACCCTTGATTGACCACTTGTGCGTCATTTCTCACTTGCCGCGCGTGCAAAAAGCGGAGCGGACCAGAGACGTCAATAGAGCGGCGGTTACATGCTGATGGTACCTTGCAGCGACCATTAATTCGTGAACCCCAACTGAATTCAGTCCAGGATTGGGCCTATCGAATTATTTCTTCCGTTCTGTCTTGAAGCTTCATACAACTGACACGCGACATCTTGTCTTCGGGAGAAACGTGTGTTTCAAGCCCGTCTTGAGTTCTCAAGACCCTGATAAATATTGTCTCCAACCGTCACTCGTTCAGCAAACGAAAATCTATACAAGGATCTTCTACACTTTTCATGCGGCCACGGTCTCGTGCCTGGCGATCTTTGCCCATCCGTGCTTGATCAACGACTCAGCATAACAATACCGCAACGATGGACCCTACATCAACTCTCTCGCAGATCACGCGACGACAGGACGCTCCGGCTCCAAGTGGAAGTTGCGCTTTCTCTACAGGAGATAAGCAGCTGGATAGTTTCTTGTGTCTTATCTCGAATCCCTTCCAGGAGACGGTACGTCTGCATACGACTACGGAGCGCTCTAGATACTGACATCCGACAGATCACCACATCCGCTTTCCTCTCCTCGCTAGCTATATCACTTGGCCTTGCAGCGGTCGTTACACTCGTTTTCTGTTTCGTACGACCTTTGAACAACGTGGTGTATGCACCAAGAGCAAAATATGCGGATGCAAAACATGCACCACCGAAGATGGGCAAGGCTCCGCTCTCGTGGATCAAGCCCATTCTCAGCACAAAAGAGCAGCAGCTTGTGGATACCATTGGTTTAGACGCAGCACTCTTCATCCGCTTCGCCAAGATGTGCAGGAACATCTTCACCATTTTGACCGCCATTGGCTGTGCTATTCTGATCCCAGTCAACATCATTGCTGGCAGACATAATGCTTCATCCTGGGGTGGCCTCAATTTTCTGAATCGCTTGACACCACAATATCTTTACGGGTCGCAGGCGTTCTGGGCGTACGTCGTGCTCGCCTATGTCTTCGACATTGTCATCTGCTTTTTCCTTTGGACCAACTACCGCGCTGTTGTGCGTTTGCGAAAAGCATACTTCCTCAGCCCCGACTTCCAGAACAGTCTGCACGCGCGTACCCTTCTGGTCACCGAGGTTCCCAAGACGCTGCGTTCCGATGAGGCACTTGTCAATCTAGTCGACAGTGTTGAGAGCACTGAGGATGTACCCCGAACCGCAATTGCTAGGAACGTCAAGGATTTGCCAGACTTGGTGGAAGAGCATGAAGACACTGTCAAGGAATTGGAGGGGCACCTTGCGAAATACTTGAAGAACCCGGATAAACTTCCAGCCAAAAGACCAACGACTAAAGCTCACAAAACAGATAACGCGTACAAAAAAGGCCAGCGGGTAGACGCTATCGAATACCTCACATCGAGGATCAAAGAGCTGGAGATCGAAATCAAAGAAGTGAGAGAATCTGTCGACAAGAGGAACGCTCTTCCATACGGATTCGCGAGCTACGCTTTGATCAGCGATGCGCACAATGTCGCCTATAAAGCGAGAAAGGGTGGTCCGAAGAAGACTGAGATCCGGCTCGCACCTCGCCCGAACGATCTGATCTGGAAGAACTTACCCATGACAAGAACTGATCGTTTCTGGGCAAACTTCTACAACAACATCTGGGTTGCAGTCTTGACCATCATCTGGATCGTCCCTAACGTTCTGAGTGCTGTCTTTTTGTCTCAACTTTACCACATTGGTGTCCTGTGGCCCGCTTTCAACAGATCACTCCAGGCTCACCCGAGATGGTGGGGTGTTGTTCAGGGTATCGCTGCGCCGGCAATTACTAACTTGTTCTATTTCTTCCTACCGGCCGTTTTCAGAAGGCTCAGTGTCAAATCGGGAGATGTGTCCAAGACCAGCAGAGAAAGGCATGTCATGCACAAGCTCTTCTCCTTTTTTGTCTTCAATAATCTCTTCATCTACTCCCTCTTCTCGGCCATCTTCGGATATGTTGTCGCTGTGGTCGGAGCAAAGGAGAGAGGTGAGAGCGCATACGACGCTATCAAGGACGGACAGCTCTTTACCCTTGGCATGAACTCTTTGGAGAACATGTCGACTTATTGGTTGACATGGCTATTGCAGCGGAACTTGGGTGCTGCTATCGATCTGGCACAGTTCGTCAACCTCGCTTGGGGTTCATTCTCGAGGAGGTTCTTATCGCCTACGCCCCGTCAGGTTATTGAGCTCTCAGCCCCTCAACCTTTCGACTATGCCGGGTACTACAACTACTTTTTGTTCTACACCATTGTTACTTTGAGCTACGCCACACTTCAGCCTCTTGTGCTTCCTGTGACGGCCCTATATTTCTGGCTCGATACCCAAGCGAAGACGTATCTCTTGATGTACGTCTTCATCACAAAGTACGAATCTGGAGGCAAGTTCTGGCGAGTCTTGTTCAACCGCATGATCTTCAGTGCGCTTTTTGGTAACGCTGTCGTCGCATTGGTCGTGGTATCTCAAGGCAGTTATAATTGGGCAATGCTGGGATGTTTGGGTCCGCTGCCATTTCTCCTGCTTGGCTTCAAGTGGTACTGCAATCACGCATACGATAATCAGATCGATTACTACACCAAGGCGATCAAGGTTGACACTGAAAACGCCATGACCGAAGGCGAAGTCAAGACTAGACGTCATGACCGCGTTGCTGTACGCTTCGGTCACCCAGTTCTCTACAAGCCACTCATCACTCCAATGGTCCACAAAAAGGCACAGCACATGCTCAGTGTCATCTACTCTGGACGAACTACTCTCGACTACGACAACCAAAGAGCGGCTGGCTACAGTGATGTGTACATGGACTCGATGAACCAAAATCAACCAGGCAAAAAGGAGAACAACGCACCGTTCGAGCTCGTTGACGAGAGTCAACTAGACTTCCAGCATTTCATGAACAGACCTGAATTCCGCGACCAAGCTGGCGGCGATGGTGAGCTCTACGGCAGAGCTCCGGATCAGCTCAGACGTGGATCCGGACAGAGCGGTATGACCAACATGACCAACCTTACTGGCTTCCAAGGCCAGCCAAGGTCGCGATCAGAGAGCAGGGAGTCCGAACGCACTCATGTCGAGGGTGGAACCACATATCCAAGCGGTTATCACAAGGCGTCGTCTGCCCTTCGCGATCACAGTCCCGCCGGATCAATGCGTAGTCTCGACATTGGTGGTCCCGAACGAGGACGGTCAGTGGACAGTATGGGCAACCTCATACCCAACGCAGCGAGAATGGGCAGAAGTCCACCGCCAGCACCGACGCCTGGAGGTTATGGCCCTATCGGAGGAGCCTTTGGTGGTCATGGGACCGCAGAGGATGGAATGACACCACCTGCTGCAGAGTCTCCTGGTGCTGGCGAGGATACGAGTTATGAATACTTTAGACGAGGCAGGCAAGTGGGGTAGGGTAATGGACAACAAAGGAAACGGATTTAATGTATTCTGCAAGCGCTGCGAATATGCATGGCATGGATCTTGCACCACATGGAGTTTTGGGAGCTATTTCGATCGACCTGTAAGATAGTTTGTACTATATCAGACAGAGGAGTTCATGACAATTTTTGAACTTTCACATTCTCTATCGAGTTTGAATCCGCTCATGCGCTTTCACAATCTCGAACACCGTGTTTCGACGTTCCGGTCCCGTTTCACCGTCTCTCGTTCGGAGGAGACGTGGCTTACTCTCGTTCTAGAGGATACGTGGCTTGCCCTCGTGAAAGCTTCCTGGCCCTTGCTGCCTCCGACCTCGGTTCACAATGTCGATCAGTGCAACAATAGAAGCCAGCGGAAAGTCGGATGATGTACCCGCATTGACACACCGCCGCAAATCATGGCACATCTTTCACCAGGCTAGCAAACCGTGACCACTCGGAGTGACCTTTGCGTGACGAAACAGACGAAATAGCTATGACTTCAGCGGGTACCTGCGCACACACGAATGGAGACCAATGGAAGCTGTTCGGCGGATGAGAAGTAGCTTGACCCATTAGTGCTACAGTATGAGATATCACCAGCGGTACTGGCTCGGTCTACGCATGTCAATCTCGTCTAGAACCACGCCATCGAGATTTCGCCATGCAGAAATTGCATCATATGTGGCTTGCGCATCGCTGCACAATTGCTGTCTGTCCTTTTGGTTCTCGGGTGAGACCGTCACGGTGATTTTCATTATTGCTAGACTGCAGCCACGTCGCTTTATTATTGCTTGCCCCGCGGTGTCGTCCGTCCTGAAACGGAAGAAACGCAGCGCACGGTGAGGGGCTTGGCGGGAGTGACGTAGCGAGGGGGAGGGGAAAGCTCTGGTGCAGCTGCCCCTCCAAACATGGGAATTCGCAATAATAGCAGGCAGCAACATTCAAGATGAGCTACACCAGAGCTAGTAAAGCTTCAAATTCTGTGCCAACCAACAGTGAAGACCCCAGTAGAATCAGATAGAGCCTGATCGCTATAATCCACCACAATACTGTAGCATGTGCATAGCAACCAGGTCGTACCCAAGACCAAGCAAGGTTTACGTTCCACGACCCTGCATCTGTCGATCGCATAGGTGTCCTCGATTGCAATTGCCTCAGCGCCCCGTTTGTTAGCCGCCCAATTGCAGTTGCTGATGTGATGGCGCAGCGTCTTTCCACAAAAAGTATGGAGACGCAGCGCAGTGAACACAATGAAGGCCGTGGTCGGGCATACGTACGTCATTGGAACGAGGCAGGCAAGCGCACCCGTCAGCCAGCAACCTGCCATGTGATCATGTGCTGCAGCAGTGGTACGAGCTCAAGCTCACCTTGCCAGCTATATAACTTGTCCTTGACCCCTCTTTCATCCTTTTCCTTCACTCATCACAACTTCACAAACACTTCTACCCAAACCAAACCAACCCCAACCCACATCAATCAACATGTCTGCACCAAACGCCGATGCGCCAAACGAGGGAATCGTTGGCCAGATCTCCAACTCCGTTGCCAACGCCGCCAACTACGTCTCCGAGACCGTCCAGGGCAAGTCCGCTGAGGCCTCCAAGGAGGGCAACAAGCAGCAAGCCAAGGGCAACGTTCCAGGCCAGGACTCCATGTCCGACCGTCTCTCCGGTGCCATGGGTGCTGCCTCCGACAAGATGGACCAGTCCAAGCACGAGGCCTCTTCCTCTGCCAACAAGCAGGGAATCTAAGGTAATTCCATCATCTCCGTTCACCCACTCAGTTCGAGTACTAATAATTTGGCAGCTTCTCATCACCACTTCTCTCGAAACAACTCTTTGAGCATGGATCGAACTAGTTTTGATGGAGGACGGATATGATAAATGATACCACTATGCAGAAATTGCATGCATCAAATACAAAGGATTACCTACAAACAACTACCTTCTACTTCCACTGTGATATTTCTTTCTTGTTACTTTGACCATACCACATCTTCCTTGTTACTACATCGCCTGCACACATCTTTGCTACCCCGCTTCTATCGACGCACTCGCAATCATACCCCACCGACGAAATCCTCACCGCAGCCGAACAACGGTATCCTGCCGATGCATGGTATAGAACCTGCTCGTCGAACAATCAAAGGCAACTACCTCATCGTCGAGCTCAGCAGTAGACGTATTGAACGAGGTTGATACACGTCTGCCAGAGACCTCACGCTAGAAACAATGCTTGACAACGCCATGCACCATATACCGTGCTTGACATGACATGCGTACACGTACCTGAATATCACACACCAGACAACGAGCACTCTGTCAGTAGATTATTACAGCAAATGAAGCTCTACCGAGCTCTCACCCACGCCTTGAGGACCACACATATCAATGATCGAAATGACGGTCTGGCCAGATTTGACACCAACCAAGGCTCCGGCTCCCTCGCCAGCCATCCCGAACCCTACACGCCTCGACGACAGTATCTCATCTCGCGCTACCGGCAACACTCGCCGTACCTGAAGATCTCGAACAGATGCGGAAGCTTGGGTTGATTAAGCATGACCAATGGCCGCTGTAGTGGGAAGAAGATCCAGGTTTGACAGCTGACAGGGCCCTGGACGAGACGGTACCTGGTACTCCTGATATTTTTGAACACGTTGAGGCGGCACTGAACTTGAGACGATCATGAAGAGCTGGACAGCAGCAACACAAGAGATTCGATGTCGTAAGCTACACCGTCGCCAATTCCGAACGTGGTAAAGAGCTAGCAAGGTCTCTGGTGCATTCACTGGTATCATTGGTCGAATCACAACCGGCGACAAGACGATAAATAAGGTATCTATCACACCTGTGTCAAGCAGCGGCCGTATTCTCCACCAAAAGTATGCGAAGGCCAGACAACAGTCGACTGACCTGGTCACACGCTGGAAGAGAAAGAAGGAGCTCTATGGGTTCATGCGGTGTGGTCACTATCGTTGACCTCGAGGACTCCGTTCATGCGAGTATCTTACACATTCGTTTGAGGTTACCGTACATCAGGTAGGTCAAGTCACTCCCTGTCCGTCTCGAAGGGTAGATAAGGGGTTCTCTGACTTGCTCTATCCTCTGCTACTCTGTTGAACTCGTTTGTGGTTTCTTCAAGAGAACTCTCTGAGTGAGTGAGTGGACAGCAGAGGTGCTGGGATATATACCACCACGCTTTATAGATCATGGAGGATGTTCATTAATTGACAATTTAAGGCTAGAGTGTGAACACTTTGTCAGGGCGGCAACATGCTATCAGCCATAATCTGGGCATTGCTCCGAGCGTCAAGCTGGAAGAGTCTACATTGCTGTCCTTGATACATGTTGTATAAAGTCATATGCTGTCCAATACAAACAACCGTATCGACTGTCGTTCGTCTACCCATCTCTTCACGACTCAATATTCCGAAGCGAGCTCGATCGACATGACTCGCGCGTTGAGCCAAGAATACATGTAGTGCGACGAGTGAATAATAGGACTGTGCTTGTCCAGCAATGAGGCTGTATGTCTTAATCTCATAAATTCCTCAATCGTTCCCACATATACCGTCGTCAATAACGCAGTACATCGTTTCGAGTCCTTGCGAATTGATAACGAGATACAAAGGGAGGGGTCGTTCAGCCACCCGTTTTCTCGGCCAGTCGGTATACAGCAAGACTACACGAGTGGCTCAGACCACATGATACACAATGATTGGCTACAGCACTGAAGTGTCCACGCGTACAAGCATGTACTGCAATTCATCCTGCAGCTGGTTTCTATACCAGTACTCCTACCCGTGTTGTTAATCCTACAGAAACGCCCTTGACAACTTGATGGTTTGAGAAGCTCCGTATACCCAAAAAGAGGGGCAGAGCATCTGGACGTCGCTTCCTTCCTTCGCCCTGAGTGAATAAGTGATTACGAGGTAAGCAGAAGGACAAGGTATGGTGTGAACTGCAATGCACCTACTCTAATTGCTACCAGGTGTACACCGGTCGGCTGGGTCGAATACATCCCGAACCAATTGCACTTCACTCTTAGCGCATGAAGCAATACAACACCTTACAATCCACGCCCGTCTCACCTGCAGCAGTACAATATTACACGGTATAAAGATCCATCTCAGCCTCGCGCTCCGCTCCCTTGCATCGAACCACTTCTGCTTTGCATAGAGCCTTTTACGCGTTACTCTTTATCCACTGCACCCAACATACTACACAGTACACTCATTAGCTCTATAAAAGAAAACAAACACAACTACATCGCCGCACTTCTCCTCTTCACGCACCTCACACGTACGTCCACCAATGTCGACCGGCAGCACCTCAATCAGTACTAGTGGGATTATTATCATTGTCATTGTTGGATGCGGTGCCGCCGTCCTCCTCGGGGCTGGTGTTTCGATGCATTACCGTTCGCGCAACAGCAATGAGGACCACCATGTCGAGTCTGCGAGAAACATGCGGCCTGAACCTCAGGAGCAGAAGAAATATATGGAGTGGGTGCGCACGGATAATCTGAATGGCATGATTAGGCAGGGAGGTGCTGTCAGAGGCAATGCGTATCCATCAAGCAGCATGCTGGATGACTCGACCCATGTTTGAATGAACGCCTTCCTCAACCCTTGCGCCGAAGTCAACACTGACTCTGTTCAGCTGTTGACACTCAGAACAGTCACATCTGCACTCGGAGATCACACCTCACGTACAATTTTCGACGTAACCACAACCCGATTCTTCTTCGAAAACGCAAAAGTTTTCCAACCACATACCTTTCCGCATGCCTTTCACATTAATGAGATTGATACCCGAAGGAGCGAGCATGCGAATACTGCAGGTAATAGTCGAGACTCGACACTTTCACAGCAGCCAGCAATATACATAGCGATATTGTCTGCGCTTGTCGTACAGAAGACAGAAAGAGCCTCTAATGAAATTATGAACCACGGTCACCACTATCGCACATGTCCTGCTGATGCCGTCCAATGTAGCACTATGCTCCCAACCTTGTATTATTAGTTCAGATCGATCTTCGCCAATCGTTCGCTTCTCAATCCATGCTCATAATCGAAAGCCTTGATCAGTCCGACAAAATGCGCCGCTGCAGCCATGAGCACCAAAACATGGAAGATCTGATGCGAGCTCGCCCAAATATCAAATCGACCAGGAGCAAGTCGTTCCGGTACCCGAGCCTATTCGTTGTATCAGCACCGCCTTCCTCTCGATTGTGTTATGAATCTGCTGTCGACTCACCGCATAAAGCCCAGCTCCAGTGATATACAGCAGCCCCTGAAGCAGCATCCAGTCCAGTCCCATCTGCTTGTTCAGCTGCTCGTACCCGTATATCGTTAGACCGTGCACAACAGGCGCAACAGCGCTGAGACCCATGGCGACGAACATGGCTGCTCTGTATGGTCTCCACGCCGGGGTGCGGAATTTGGGCATCACGGTTGCAACACCGCACGCGATACCAATGAGTGTGATCTATACGCATCAGCTCGTCGCCTTCCTCTTCCTCTCTGCTCCACGTCGCCATCGTCGAATCCAATCACAAATCAGCTAACCGCCCAGGTCAGGGCAAAGAGAAATATTAAAGTAGAGATAAGAAAGAGACTCACCATAGCCCAATAAACCAGCACCAATTCCCACCTCGCCGCAAAACCCGACCACACACTGGGCACAAAACTGCCCCAAATCAACGCCACGATCCCCACATAATCGACCTGATTGCCCTTCCTCGCCACCTCCTCGCTCCAGTCAGACACGGCATGGTAACCCGCCGAACAGCCCAGACAGACGACGGCGCCGCCGAAAAACGCCGCGAAACACGCCACGTCGATCGCGTTGGCGTGTTCGTAGCGCGTGGCCAGCGAGGAATAGAACGAGTGCGTCAGGTACAGTGATATCACGGCCCCGAGGAGGTGTGTGTAGATATTTGCGGTTTCGTTGTGGATGTACAGGAGCGAGGAGAGGGTCGAGCGCGGGGAGGGTGTCGGGGCGCGGTACCCGCTGAGGATGTAGGCGTTGTCGCGCTGCCAGAGCGCGATTTGCGACCAGCACAGGGTGTGCGGGGACGGGGAGAGGAGCCAGGAGAGAAAGCTCTGTGGTGCTGGTGCGTGCGTGTTGGACTTGAGCGTAGTGTCTGCTGTGGTCGAAGTGCTTGCCGGGGCCCGCGTGGCTCGCTGGTGCAGATTGGGCGTGGCCATTATTGGCGAGATGTCCTGGATGTGTTTGTGTTCATGGAGTATGGTCTGACGTTGAATCAGAGATACCGATCTCTTGTATCAGTGGCATGCGGTAATGATGTGGTATATGACTTGAAATACAAAAGTATAAGGTAAATGATTAGCATGTGAAGTCGGACTGGTGCCGAGGCCGAATTCGATAGGCATTATTTTCACCGCACTCGAGAAATAGTACTGGTCAGACACATTCGAGCTCTGCTCTGCATTACAATGCTGTCTAGAACTCCTGGAAACTCATATCGATTGACCTTACATTGTCAATACCCGAGTCAAGTGGGCAGAAAGGCAGCTCATTGAGATGAACTGGAAGGTAGTAAAGAAACCACGAGTCAGAAGGTCGAATGCCTCGAGTCATGACCATTTCCCCATACTGTAATCGTATTATCGCAGATTGATCCACGATAGTTCCACGACCATCTCGACACGCACCGCCGTCAAAAATGGCAGAAGACCTGGCGGGCCTACAGCAGCTCGACCCCTCACCGGTAGAAGATTCGCCCTACGAGACGAATAAAGAGTCCTACTTCCCCGTCGACGACACCGCGACCACGACACCACCCGTGCTCAAACGCAGCGACACATTCGGGCTCAACTCGCACAGCGCGCCCTGGTACCTGGTGCGGATCCAGAAGTACTCGTCCTACGCCTTCAGCATCTTCAGCGCCTTCCACATCGCCAACACGAGCATAATACCGCTGATAACGCAATCCGTGCCGGCATCCGAGCCCTACCTCCTCCTCACACGACCCTACTACCAGTCCCCCGTCGCCGAGCCACTGCTCATCGGCATCCCGCTCTTCGCACACGTCGCCGCCGGCGTCGCGCTGCGCGTCTATCGCCGCCGCCAGCAGTACGAGTGGTACGGGGCCGAGAGCAGGAAAGAGAAGCGGCAGATCCCGTGGCCCAAGGTCAGCGGGAGCAGCAAGTTGGGATATCTGCTCATACCGCTGCTGGCGGGGCATTCGTTCATCAATCGTGGACTGCCGTTGATCAAAGAGGGCGGGTCGAGTAGTATCAACCTTGGCTATGTGTCGCATGCATTTGCAAAGTACCCGGCCATGTCGTTTGTCGGCTTTGCGTCGTTGATTACGGTCGGTGTGTTGCATACTACGTGGGGTTGGGCCAAGTGGTTGGGTTTGACGCCCGAGTTGGTCACGCAGGGTGGAGAGGAGGGGAGGTTGAGCAGGAAGAAGAGGTGGTATCTTATTAATGCTGCGAGTGCTGTCATTGCTGGGCTGTGGACGGCTGGTGGATTGGGTGTTGTCGGTCGCGGTGGCAAGGCTGGAGGTTGGGTTGGGAGAGAGTATGATGAGTTATATCGCAGTATACCCCTGATTGGCAAGTGGATGTGAAGAGGAGTAGGACTTAAGACAACAAACAAATGTCCTAATCTGGCCCAATGGTCGCATATTATGTGCTATATTCCTTGTTACAAACCAGAACTTCCTAATTACACAACTCCTTCTCTTCACGAGTCGTGTGCGTCAACGTCCCGTGTAAGCCATCAGTAGGCCATGATAGTGATTGTTCCTTCTGTATCTTCGAACGGAGGATGTTTGCCAACGAGAGCCCGGGCTTATCGTGGCTGGTAGTGTAGCGCCGGCGCGAGGCGCTGCAGCTGCTGGGGTATAATGATTTGTGCGGTCATGGCCCTTAGAGAGGATAGTCGAAATTATGTCGGCAGTGTCGAAAGGCGGCGGGGACGACGGTCTTCAGGTTGACAGCGGCGAAAATCAACCCAACCAGATGACGTCGTAGAGTCCATCAGATCCTCTTGAGTCACCTGCGTGGTCTGAAAGAGCATAGCCGTTTGTTTTGGGACCTGCGACATCCTCCTGACTGCCCCTACTATAGCAGATCGACCGTGTACGAACTCATTCAAGTTCTGAGATGTGACTCATTTTCAAAGCCATCTGGGATTCGACTTCAGAACATCTTCTTCGCAAAAGCCTTGCCCAAGGCGCCGCCTGGATGGTTCCTGCCAAACACTGCACTACTTTCCCTTCCCTCCAGCCCCTCGTGCAGGTAGCCGGCGGTCGCTACAGCCAAGGCGTCGCCCAGTGCTAAAGCCACTGTCGTGCTTGTCGTGGGTGCCGGCATACCGAAAGACGCGGTTTCCGATTCCGGAATGGGTGCTGGGAGGATAATAGTATCATGCGCAGGTGACGGCGAAAGTTCGTTGGTGAGGGAGCAGGTAGCGGCGCTTGTGTGCGATGTGAGAATGACTCGAGGACAGGTAGGCGGCAAGTGAGGAAGCAGAGTGTGGAGTTCGGGTGTTGAGCCGGAGAAGGTGATCAGAAGGATAAGATCATTCTGTGAATCGAATCAGCATGTAGTTCTTGCGAAGTTTCGAAAAGACAAGAATCATGGCTGGAGTACTTGTCCCTGTGCAACCAAACAGGAATAAGCAGAAGGACACTGGAAAGCACTTACACCGCAAACGACTCCCAAGTCTCCGTGCATAGCCTCAGTCGGATGCAGACCCACACTCACGATCCCAAGACTGTTCATGGTCGCAACCATCTTTTCTCCAATCTTACCACTCTTGCCTACTCCGCAGATGATGATTTTTGAGCCACATTGTATTGTGCTCGCGATCAGCTGGACTGTCTGCGTGAAGGCTACTTGAGCGGTAGCGGACGTGGCATAGTAGTCCTCAAGTGCGATAAGGGCGCGAGCCTCGGTTCCAAGGACTCGCAGGGCGGTAGGCAGGATAAGAGAGGCTGGAGAGGGTTGACACAGGTCTAGTTCTTGAGGCGGAGTTGGCGGCGCCCGTGAGTGGAGGTACGGGGATGACGGAAAGATTGTTGTTGAGGGATCAATCATGGTGATTGTTGTGATTTGTGATAATGCTACTGCTGTCGAGGGTGATGCTGCGGGACGTCGGCGCGGATGTGTAAAGAAAGTCGGAGGGAGGAGGAGGAGGAAGAGGAGGACGAGAGAAACAAGAAGGCCTTCTAATTTACAAAGAGTGCCTACATACTAAATATCAAATACGCCATGAGCGATCCTCCACAAACGTTCGAGACTGGCGTGATGAGATGCGACAATCGAAGTTGATGCGCCCTGAAGATCGAGCCGATCGATGCATGTGCTTGGGTTCCCGTCGCTCTTCCCGCTGTCTAGCGGCATCTTACCTCCGAGTGTTAGTCCCTGCGTCAGTCTCGAATGGCATCAATTCATGAATCTAGAAACCCGTCAGGAAGTCCTATTCATCCTCGGAGGGAACATTCGTCCGTCCGTCAAGGAGCATATCAAGCAGCAACAGAGCCGAGGCCTCGCGGCATGGATGTGCTGTAGACCTTGTATACCACCACCACTATATCGGTGACGTGCTGGGGATGATTACCTAATTACCTGAAGAAGGCAGTTACGGAACAGCCCGCGCTCATTCCAGGTTCGGCGGCCTAGACGGAACCCTCGAGAAAAAGTCTCCGGCCCGGAAATCAACGCGCCGGTTGAGCGAACAACTGTAAATTCTCATCTGCTTCATTGTTCTTATGAGTTACCGTCTGCTCAGCAAAATGGCAGGTAAGATAGATGCTTGGAATTGCTCAGGATGTTCGCGCCTGAAGCGGCGAGTGGAGTCATATCGAGACTCCTTCCTATTTCGCGTTCAAGCCCGTGGATAAGCGCGATAACAATTTAAACTTATCTTTTGAGCCGCATCACGAGAAATCAATGTGCTCAGTCGCTCGTGGTCAAGCACGCGATCTGGTCAGTAGTTGTGCAGGTGATTTTTCTTTCTTCAGAATTAATAGATCGTGAGAATGCTGCACACAGCACGAAATCACCAGCGGCGTGATTGCGACTTGCTCAAACATACAAACACAAGTACAATTCTGCCTGCACTGGCGGTGATATACACTGACATCATCGGCGACTCCACGACCTCGGGCGTCGGAGATAATATAATCGCAAGAGCTTATCCATCGCGACATGCTGAGATAGAAGGCTGAGAATCCATACCACGTATTCCCTCACTATTACGATAATGTCGAGTGCTCTCACAGCTCTGAGGCTTCGGTCTGCCTTTGTCACGCGGACGTGCAGCTTACCGCCACGCCAAAGACACTTTAGTCAACCGGCTCGGAGACGCCTCCTTCAACCTCAGCGATCAAGACCAGTTCAATATAGACCATTTTATGCAAGCGCAGCAACAGATCTCGAAACCATTGACCCCCCTTCTGCCAGTCATGGAAATCCTAGGCTTGCCATTGCGCCTTTGGACACCTTTCCCCGTCGTCACATTGGCCCCTCGCCGAAAACCACAAAGGAGATGCTCAAGGCGCTAGATCCACCTGCAAAATCACTGGACGAGTTCGTGACAAGCGTTCTGCCTCCAGATGTGCTTTCCAGTAAAGATCTTAGCATCGACGGTCCTGAAGCGAATCCCGAGGAAGGATACTCGGAAAGTCAACTGTTGGCTAGGTTGACTGAAATCGCAAAACAGAACAAGATTGTCAAGAGTTATATCGGCTGTGGATATGCAGACACCAAAGTCCCAGAGGTCATCAAGAGAAACGTTTTGGAGAACCCAGCATGGTATACCAGCTATACACCATACCAGCCAGAGATCAGTCAAGGTCGTCTCGAATCACTACTCAACTACCAGACTATGGTCTCAGACCTGACTGGACTATCCATTTCGAATGCGTCTCTACTAGACGAACCAACAGCTGCCGCCGAAGCCATGACCATGGCGATGAACAGCAAACGCATGCCGAAAGGTTCAACCAAAAAGGTCTATCTCGTCTCGCATCTCTGCCACCCACAAACCATTGCTGTTCTCGAATCAAGAGCTTCGGGGTTCGGAATTACCATCGAGGTTGACGATGTGCTCAAGGACAACAGCAAGCGCGTAGAAGAGATCGGTCAAGATTTGATTGGTGTGCTGGTCCAGTACCCAGACACGCTGGGTGGTGTCCACAATCTCAAGAGTCTAGGCGAAAAGGTGCATAAGCACCAGGGCATGTTCTGTGTTGCGACCGATCTTCTCGCCTTGACCGTCTTGACTCCACCTGGCGAATTCGGTGCCGATGTTGCATTCGGCAATGCACAGCGTTTCGGTGTACCATTCGGCTACGGTGGTCCGCATGCTGCCTTCTTTGCCTGCAGTGAAAAGCAGAAGCGCAAGATCCCTGGACGTCTCATTGGCTTGTCCAAAGATCGCCTCGGTGACAAGGCAGCACGATTGGCGCTTCAAACAAGAGAACAGCACATCCGAAGAGAAAAGGCGACCAGCAATGTTTGTACTGCTCAAGCATTGCTCGCTAATATGAGTGCTTTCTATGCCGTCTATCATGGGCCTGACGGTCTTCGACGGATCGCTCACAAGGTTATGAACGTCACTCGCATTCTGGAAGAGGCGGCCCGGAGGTTGGGCTACAAGACTTCTCGCGATCTCCACAATAGTTCTTCGATCTTCGATACGGTTGTCATCTCGAAAGAGGGCGGTGTATTGAAGTCACAGAGTGAGATCAACGTCAGGATGCTCGACGTCAACACCGTCGCCCTTACACTTGACGAGACGGTCGGCCAGAAGCAGCTTGACCAGATCATCAGGTTATTAGCAGAAGATATGGGTAAGACCAGGTCAGATGATCTCGATGTTTTGACCATCGCGAAAGATCTCGGTGTATCTACTGAAGATGCTCTCTCTGACATTCCCACTGAACTCAAGCGCACATCAGACTTCATGACGCATCCTGTTTTCAACAGCCACCATTCCGAGACCGAAATCCTTCGATACATGCACCACTTGCAATCAAAGGATCTGTCTCTGGTACATTCGATGATCCCACTTGGTTCTTGCACGATGAAGCTCAACGCGACTACCGAGATGGTACCGATCACATGGCCGGAGTATTCCAGCATTCACCCATTCGCTCCGGTAGAGCAAGCACAAGGATATGCCACGCTGATCAAGGAGCTGGAAGAGGACCTGTCGGAGATTACTGGATTTCACTCGGTATCGCTACAGCCAAACTCTGGTGCTCAGGGTGAATTTACTGGTCTCCGTGTCATTCGCAAGTACCTCGAAAACCAGCCAGGAAAAAAGCGGGATATTTGTCTGATTCCCGTATCAGCCCACGGAACCAATCCTGCAAGTGCAGCAATGGCCGGCATGCGCGTGGTGACCATCAAATGCGACAACAACAATGGTAACCTCGACATGGAAGATCTCAAGTCCAAATGTGAAAAGTACAGCGAGGAGCTTGGAGCCATTATGATCACCTATCCCAGCACATTTGGTGTGTTTGAGCCAAAGATCAAGGAAGCTTGTGATATCGTCCACAGCCATGGTGGTCAGGTTTATATGGATGGTGCGAACATGAATGCTCAAATCGGTCTCTGCTCGCCTGGCGAGATTGGAGCCGATGTGTGCCATCTGAACCTTCACAAGACGTTTTGCATTCCTCACGGAGGTGGTGGACCTGGTGTCGGACCGATTGGTGTTGCCGAGCATCTCGCTCCATATCTACCAGGACATCCATTGATCAAGACTGGTGGTGACAAAGCTATCGCGCCGGTCAGTGGTGCCCCATGGGGTAGCGCTAGTATCTTGCCGATCAGCTGGTCCTACATCAAGATGATGGGAGCCAGGGGGCTAACCCACGCGACCAAGATCACACTGCTGAACGCCAACTACATCTTATCACGTCTTCGTCCGCATTTCCCAATTCTGTACACCAACGAGAACGGACGATGCGCTCACGAGTTCATCCTCGATGTGCGCAAGTTCAAGGAGAGCTGCGGTATCGAAGCGATTGACATCGCCAAGCGTCTTCAGGATTACGGGTTCCATGCTCCAACAATGAGTTGGCCCGTCGCTAATACGCTGATGATCGAACCTACCGAATCCGAGAGTAAGGCTGAACTTGATCGATTCTGCGATGCTCTCATCAGTATCAGGGAGGAAATTGCCGAAGTCGAAAAGGGCACGCAACCAAAAGAAGGCAACGTGCTCAAGATGTCTCCACACAGCATGAAGGACCTCATTGTGGGTGAATGGGACCGGCCATACAGCAGAGAGACGGCGGCATATCCGCTTCCATGGCTGAAAGAGAAGAAGTTCTGGCCTTCAGTCACGCGATTGGATGACGGTGAGTCCGACACCGTGACACTATACCCGAGACGACATACTGACTCTTTAAACGCAGCTTACGGCGACATGAACCTTTTCTGTACTTGTGCTCCAATCGAGACAATTGACGGCATGACTGGTAAGGAAGCGCCAATGCCAACATAGCGGATTAGAACTTGCGATGCATTATGTCTTCAACGACTTCTTATGGTATAATTAATGGTATCGGTGGAACGACGAAATAATGCAGCGCCTGTACTATCGACATGGCAAGCGTCAAGGCAGAAGAGCGTGCACCTGGAACACAGGGCTTATGACGGCGTCGAAAACGGCTTCAACAATTGCAGCGTTCAAGCGACGAATGCGATACCGAGGGTGTACTATTATTAGCCGCTTGCCAAGAATCACATGCTTTGAAGCTGGTGACCGAGTCACGAAAACATGTGACTTGTGCTTTTCTCATGTCCAGGCAATTATCCTCGGTAGTGACCACTTCCACATCTCCGACGGAATGGACACATATATTCTCAACGATTCAGGTCAAGCTGATGAGGCTGCTGTTGCCGAGATGATAATGCATCATGGATGAAATGAAACGACGCGACGAGGTTCTGAAGTTCAGTCAAGGTTGCACAAATGTCTCCAACCAAGCGGGCACACCCCGGACTGCCGTCCCCTGATTGGGCAAGCCCGATTATGGGGTAGCACGATCGGTCGTTCCTGCCCTGGCTGGATGTTGCTACACATGGAAGGAGCGATTCATCCTATAGGCTCATTCCTTGCTAATGCGTGCCATAGGTAACTACCGTACTTGCCGCAAACTGCAATTAGATTCGAGACTTGACCCTGGAGCGTGTCACGAAACTCAATTGACTGCAGCAATTATCATTTCTTTCTCACCGCGATATCTCCGCTAGCAGATGTACAGTACGAGCCGACAGCCATGCCCCCAGCACATGCGTCTGTACGCCCTCTGCTATAGGTCGAGGCTGCACACTCGTCGCTGCCCCTCATCTCGCGGACGCGGATCTCCCATGGATCTACGAACCTGACTTGCTTAGCGTCGTCCCAATCACATGCAAAAACAGAAGCTCGCGTCCAACCCTCCGTATTTTCGTCCACAGTAGCGGGGCACCGAGGGGCAGTCAACCTTTCCCCCATTGTCGGGGTCTCCTGTGCCTCAAGAGGTACTGTACGGTGCAGTAACGTTACCACACTATTACGGAGAAGCATGTGCTCGCTGGGCTGTTGCTCATGCAAGATGATGGTCGAGTCTTGTGCCCCCCCTCAACCATCTCATCTCCCAGCTAGCTGTCTGCTAATATACAATTATAGCCGGAACCATCGTCTCTTTTGCCGCGCAGTAGACTGCCTTGACCGTTGACTGCGTGCTGGGTCTGTGATCCTCGTCGCGCGTACTACGTAGCCGGCCAGCACTCGGACGTCGTCCGTAGTTCACACTCTGCCACATTTACGCCCAAACCCACTAACTACGTTACAGCGTGTCCACTACTGACTGGGCTGATCGTGCCTGTCATTCATATACCCATACAGCTCGCCCTCTCCTCGTGCATCTGTCCTTCCTCCTGCTCTCTCCTATCACTTCTGTCCTCACTTACTGGCAGTACCACGTACCTCTCCAATCCCGCTACAATCCGCCATCATGGCCCTCAACATCTTTCAGCAGACATTGCTGAACCCATTCGGCCAGATCAGTCTCGCGACCATCTTGCTCGTCCTCGTTGTCGTGGTATATTTTGCCTTTTCCTTCACCGAGCTTCAATCCGCGGGGAAGTTGCTTAAAGCCGCCCGCACCGGCATCTCCTTTGCGTACAACTGCTTCCTCAAGCCTCACAGCGGAGATCATACCGGCAACCAGCAGGATGCTCTCGAGAGCTTCTACAAATCTCAGGCTGGCATTTACGATGCTACCAGATCCAAGCTCCTCGATGGCCGAGAGAATATGCTCGGTCTCGTGGCCGCCCAGATCAAGCATCAATCCGGTCTGGTCAGCTCACTCGCAAGCCAATCTGGGTTGATGTAGGAGGTGGAACTGGTTGGAACATTGAGCAAATGGGCCAATATCTCCCAGTGAATGACTTTTTCCACGCCGTCTACCTCGTCGATCTCTCCACCTCTCTCTGCGAAGTCGCAAAGGCCAGGTTCGAACGTTTGGGCTGGAAGAACGTCTTTGTTGTCTGCCAGGATGCTCGCATGTTCAGACTCAGCGACTACGAGGCCGGCATTGACAATGAAAAGGCTGTCTTCAGCATTGGTCAGAGCGCCTACGACGAGCAAGAGCATGGACACAAGGTCAACGCCGACTTGATCACCATGAGCTACAGCCTGTCCATGATACCAGAGTTCCACCCGGTCGTCGACTCCATGTCTTCCCTTCTCGGTCGAAACGGTATCATGGGTGTTGTTGATTTCTACGTCCAAAACCAGCTCGAGTTCCAGAACCGCAACTACACCGGTGGTATCATTGACCGCCACTGCATGTGGATCTCGCGTGTCTTCTGGCGAACCTGGTTCGAGATGGACCGCGTTCACCTCGAGCCAGCCCGCCGCGATTACCTCGAGTACAAGTTCGGTACCACCCTGAGCACCAACGCCCGCAACCACTTTTTTGGCTTCCGCATCCCATTCTACATCTGGATTGGTTGTGCTAAGCAGACCAAGTCTTCTCTTCAGAACTTGGCCGCCATTGACGCCGCTGTCACCGAGTCTCCGTTCATATCCGCCCTTGACCTCCAGACCAAGAAAGCTGGTCAGGGTCAGAAAGTCGACAGCCGCCGCTCATCATCCACCGAGCGCAGGTCCAAGGCCTACGACACAGCCATTGTTAACCTGTCTGCAAGCCTTCCACTCCCTTCTGCTTGGTACCAGCAGCACCACTGGAGAGTCTACTACGACGAGCAACTTCAGAAGCACAGACAATTCGGCGACGAGTACATCTACGCTTTCACCTGGGAGGATGCTCGTGCGGATGCACGTATCTTGAAGATTACCGGCGACGATGTAATTCTCGCAATCTGCAGTGCAGGTGACAACATTCTGTCTTATGCTCTCGAACAGCCAAAGCGCATTCACGCAGTCGATCTCAACCCCAACCAGAACCACCTTCTCGAGCTTAAGGTGGCCGCTTTCACATCGCTCAGCTACGCCGACACCTGGAAACTTTTTGGTGAGGGTAAGCACGAGAACTTCACCAAACTCCTCATCAGCGACATGTCTCCTCACCTGTCCTCCCAAGCCTTTGACTACTGGCTCCACAAGGGACCAGCCACTTTTGATCCAAAGGGCAAGGGTCTCTACTACACCGGTGGCTCACGCCACGCTCTCAACCTCATCCAATGGCTCGGCTACCTCCTCGGAATCGCGCCCGACATGAAGCGTCTCGCCAACGCCGGCACCCTCGCCGAGCAGCGCGAAATCTGGTTCAAACGGGTCCGCAAAGTCTTGCTCTCTCAATTGCTCGCCTACACCGTAATCGGAACCGAGCGCTTCCTCTGGAAAGCCCTCGGCGTGCCCGCCGCACAACGCCAGATGATCGAAGACGACTACGCAACCACCAACGACAAAGTCACCGCCGTCAACAGCGGCGTCAAGTCAGGCCAAGCAATCTGGGAGTACGGCGTCAACACACTCGACCCAGTCGCGAACGAAACTCTCCTCAGCAACGACAACCACTACTACCTCCTCTGTTTGCAGGGCCACTACACCCAGCGCTGCCACCCTAACTACCTGGCGCCAAAGGCGCACATCAAGCTCTCGGCCCCGACCGCGTTCGACGGCCTGCGCATCCACACCGATGAGCTGAAAGAAGTCATTGGCCGCATGGCGCCTGAAACGCTGACGATTGCTGTCCTCATGGACAGTATGGACTGGTTCGATCCAGCGGGCAAGGAGGCCACGGTGCAGATCCGCGCCGTCAATCGTGCGCTCAAGACCGGTGGACGCGTCATGGTTCGCAGTGCCGGTCTCAAGCCATGGTATATCCGCCAATTCGAGGCCGAGGGCTTCAGTGCCAAGAGAGTCGCTGCCCGCATCCCGCCTGGTAGCTGTATTGATAGGTATGCTGTTGTTTCACCCGATGGTCAAGTTCGTCAACTAACCTGCGACAGGGTCAACATGTACGCTTCTACCTGGATCTGCACCAAGGTCGCCGGTTGTGCTGCCGAGTGAACGATAGGTGTGGTTCCGAGTCACGCGTTGACTGCAAGAGCAGGGGTTGGGCACGAAGTACAGAAGATACCGGGGGTCACACGAGGAGCAGTCAATGTTCAGTCGAACTTTCTCTGAAAGGAGTTATGTTCTGGAAATTACCAAACCATGTCATCTGCATGTTGACGGTGTTGAAGAAAAAAAGCAAAGCATACAGCGTGTTTTCTTTACCAAAAAGCCGCAAAGACGAAATAAGGAGATAGAAAAGATAGTTGTATACCCCCAAATCCATTTACGTTTCAAACGACCTGGCCCGCACTTTGCTGTCAGACCGAACTGGATTTATGTCGAGCTAGAGTTATAGCAAAGAAGACAACGAGGGGTCTGGCAATAGGTCTGGCGACGCGTCTGGCGAAGGATCTGGCGAAGAGTCTGGCGATAGGTCTAGCGATGAGTCTGGTGAAGAGTCTAGCGAAGAGTCTGGCGATAGGTCTAGCGATGAGTCTGGTGAAGAGTCTAGCGAAGAGTCTAGCGATAGGTCTGGCGATAGGTCTGCCGATAGGTCTGGCGATAGGTCTGGCGAACGTACTCGCCGGTCTGCGGTCCGGAGCCAGACTGTTGAGAAAGATATGGTGGTTTCGATGCGGCTCGATTGAAGGTGGTTGTTTATTGCTTATAAAGAGAGGTGTTAAGCCAATCGCTCTAAGCAGTCATTTAAGCGCTCAGCAGCGTGGTTCGGCGCCTAGTGAGGTTCTAGCTAAGAACGATTAAGGTGGTATGGTACGAAGGGTTTTGCTGAACGGAGTTGTCCAAACTACTTTGCGTGCATCGATGCTGTGTGTCTACTCCTATTTCTGTTCCAGATATCTAGAGCCCGCCCTTGGGGAACTCAGCAATCCAATTCTTCATCTGCGCAATAGCATCATCAATTGCCGCCTTTGCGCCGGCGTTCACTGCTCCGTTCTCCGTAATCAGATCGCTGGTGTGGAACCCGCCTGGGACGACGATGACGGGCGCTTGTGAGGTTGAACTCAGTGGACCTAGGACGTTTTAGCATCGCTTTAGAACCATGAAGACGGCGGCTCGAGTTAGTATAGAGCGCCGAGCGTGTGATGGGGGATCGGGGTGTTGCTACTAAGAAGAAGAAGAAGAGAGATAGAGAACATACCGCCCGGCCTGAAGTCACTGCTGACACCAGCCTCGCGCCATGGATCAAACCCGCCATTGACCCACAGCAAACGCGTACTATTCGTAAAATTCCAACCTTTGGTATACGCATTGACTCCCTCCTCGGTGGCCCCGTTCGCTTCGCCGACGACGTGACCGTCAACGGGTGGAAAGAACAGCGGGCACTGGCGGTTATTCCAGTCATCGTCAACGAGACGAGACACGATAGACGGCCTGCCTTGCGGCGCGCCGTTTTGCCAGTATCCGAATGGCTGGTTACAGAGAAGCCAATACCACTGCCTGTCGTAGGTATTGGAAAGGGACGTGTCGGTGTACATGGGGCTGCTGGCGTTGTAGGTGTTGAAGCACTGCACGCTGCGTGGGTCTTGCCACTCGGCGTAGCCGTAGCCGGCGCAGGTGCCGGGGAGGTAAGTATTGTTGAACCAGGAGGCGTAGCCGGCCAGGGCGGTCGTGAGACCTACACCTTCAGCACCGGGGAGGGTCGTGTTGGTCGCGTTGCCCTTCACGCCTTCGACGGCGTCGCACCATTGGTAGAAGCCGCCGCTCTGGTAGAACTGGTTGGATTGCCATAGCCAGGGCTGTGATGGTCAGTTTAAGGAAGTGGATCTGCTGGGGGATTTCACTTACGCCGTTCTCGATCGCGGAGGCAAAGTCAGCGGCATGTTCGAGTTCCTGTAGTCCGAACATCGCTTCCAAGTTGTACTGCTCCTCGGCGGTGCCGTTCAAGAAGACAGAATCGATGTGGTCGATGACGAGTGAGACGTCTTTGCTGCAGTTCTTCGGCATACCCTCTCGAACAGGCACGAAATACTCCCAGTAGTTCTCTATCGCCTGGACTGGGGCGGAACTTGCGTGGTAAGCCCAGAACACACCTGGGTCTGTTGATGCCGTCCAGGCTGACAAGGCGCCACTGTAAGAGCCACCCATCAGAAGCCATGGAGCCTTCTTTGGACCGCTAGTGCGTCTGTAGTCGAATGGTAGTCGAACATTGTTAGCGAAGGTAGTTAAGTCTTTGATCGAGTTCATCAAAGTAAGGTATTGGAGGTTCTCGGTGGTGAGTTCGGGATATGGCGATGAGTTGCCCCAGTATCTGTGCTCGAGGACGATAACAGCAGCTCCGATCTCCGACGCAAGAACTCCGGTTGTCCGGTTGACGGTGGTGTATGACTGATAGCCAGTAACGTTAATCTCACCAGGAGTGAAGAGAATGATCCTATTTCTTGTCAACAGGAGAGCTTCGTTGATTAGTACAGGCCTCGTTAGTTTGGAGTAAGTAGCCTGGCATGAAGTAACGATTCCTGAGTCAGAGGAGAACGTACGGAGAACCGGGACCAGCCCAAAATTCGTTTGACCAGTAGTAGAATTGCGAGAACGTGCCGAGTGATGGATTGTCGTGATCGATATACTGCTCGAATGTCGAGTTGCCGAATGTTATGTTCCCAGGACTCGACTTGGGATGATGAGGGTATTTCTCCCAACCAGCAGGATGGAGCAGACCATGGCCGTCTTTCCTACCATGTGGGCCCCATGCAGACACAGAGGTGAGGAACAGCGCGCCAAGTATTAGACACTTCATAATGAAACCGCTAAGAATGTGATAGGGAAAAACCTCGAAACGAACAGGAAAAGGACTTACCTATATTTATCTATGTTTTCCGTTCGTCGTCGTCTACAAGCTTCGTCATTTCAGGAAGGTGTCCTGGTGAGGTAATCCGTACAGACCGACAAGAGCTCTTTTCTTTCCCGATGAGTTAATGCTCGTATTGTTGCGTGCGGTTCTCACAGGAAGATAAAACCGGCTTTCCGCACCTTCTGCTCGGGGCATAGTATGCTGTACGATTCGTGCTAGGAGCGTCTTCCACGAACTCAGCATGCGCAAGATGACCAGCATGCATAGTTTAGCGTTGCATCGTCCATGAGGATAGTCCAGGAGCGAGCTTGAAGTAGAAGGTGACGGTCGAAGAGATAAGGTCGCGTGATAAGTGGGTGGAGTTAAATTACCTGATGATCAGTGGGGTCGACGTGGTCGGTTAAGTCGGCCTCGGCTTCTTGCCTATAACAGTCTATACTGCTATCAGCATCGAATTTAGGCATATATATATGATAGAGCAACGATAACACGATACGTTGATTACATGTGATCGTACATTCTAATGACTCGGACCGGTATGCATATAATCGAGCTTTCAATCCACACGAACACGATCGTTAGCAACCAGCACAAACGCATCTACACCTGCACCTTGAACTGGTAATAACGTTAATAGATCCAATATACACTTCCGGTCCATCCTACTCCCTGCCAGATATCCTTCCACACCGTCTCATCTCCTCTCAGCCTCAAGCTCCTGCTCAGCGGCTCGGTAGTACTTGGCGGTGTCGACACCGTGCTGGTTGTGGTTGACAAGGTTGAACCACGGCATGACGTGCAAGAATGTGCCTGAGTATCTGCTCTGTCTGCTCGCGACTCCCTGCATGTACTCGGTCATGCTGCTATGGCCGTACAAAGGCTCACCGGCCTTGACTTTCGCTACCATCTCACGCATGTCCATATCGATCTCGCGGCGGTTCTCAGCGAAGCCGTAGAAGCGGTCTGTTGTCCTGTGTCAGCATTGTTTTCTGGCATAGTGTTTGTCCTGTGCTAATGTGCGGCCTGAATCTTGTCCTCCATTTTCGGTTCATCGTCCAGATGTTTCGAGTGCGATCGCAGGAATATGTCGAGGATAGAGAGGACAAACGTACTGATCGACCTCGAGTATGCGAGCAAGAATCCTGCCGTCAATCCTACTGCACCCATCAACCTCATCGGTCCTGCGAATCCTCCTTTTCCGACACTCGATGGTGATACCCTCTCCATGAGCAGGAGTGCTGCCGGTCCCATCGCTGCAAATCCAGCTCCGTAGCCGTAGTCCGAGCCACGCATGTATGACACCACGCGCGTAAAGTGTCTGCAGTCATTAGTCTCGTCTCTCTTCGTTCGGCGTCTTGGCAATTGATGCTGGTATTGTCGGATTGGTCGGTAACGAAAGGTACGTACGGGTCACTGTCTATGAGCTACCAAACGTCAGCATTTCCATCCAGCTAGTTCGTCTCAGCAGAACGTACCGGGTATTCTGTGTTCAGCCTCTTGGCTGGGATGTAGGCTGGGTGTCGTTGTGGATATTCCACGGTGTTGGGGGCCGCAGAGGGCATGGATGTCGGTCTGTCTGCCATCTTGGTTTGATTGCGCGAAGATACGTCTAGATCATACAATGGCACGATCTCCGTCAATGGCTGCGGTCCTCGAATGAGTGGAGGTGAGGTTCGACTTGACATTTAGTCTTGGCGTTCGACTCGTGACTTCGAAGTATATCTCGAAATCGCGAGTCATGCTAGATACTTCACCTTGCACTCGCATCAGATGTACGAACAGTAACTTTGCCGCTGATTCTATACTTGCCTTCTTGAATTATTCGTCTTGTTGATTGAATGAGTTCGGTAACTTCTAATTCAGATATTAACTGAGCATACTCACTCGAAATTCCACGAAAGTAACCTGTCTTGTATAATTTATCCTCGCCTCCAGACCTTGAACATGCCTCCTCCGGTAATACACCTTTAGAAGATCCATATATGGCCAGAACCTAATACATGAGTAGCGATCGAACAAACTTCCCGGGGCTCAGACCGAAAGTGCTCGAGAGATCCGACGATCATTCTTCTGTAGGGAACCTCCGCAGACCTCATCGCGAATCACGATCTGATAGTTCCTCGTAGGCGATTTGTGTCAGAAAGGCTATGCTCGAAGTAATGAGCTCGAAGCACACGAGAACAGTTATGATCACCAACATAAGAAGGTAAGTTCTTGGACGGATGTTGTCCTGCTCCCTTCTTTGCTACGAGTCCTTATCTTCAATTTCCTCTTCTTCAATTTCCTCTTTGCTTCATCGCACATATGATGATTCTTCCTTGCTATTCTTGTCGCAAGCACTCTTTCGTCGCCGTTGCCCGTCATATGCAACATGATGATTCTGACTTTCCCCAGCGCCTGAAAGAAATGAAAGCCATGACACGCCAAGTGCCAGCTAGCAACAAACGTAAGGAGAAATCAGAAATGATAAGCCTGAACCTCCAATCCTCCGACGGCCCAAACCGGTCCTCGACAGCTGCCTCCGCTTTCACCTCGAAATCCAAGCCCCTCGGTTTCAGTGACGCTTTACGAAAAGAGCCTGTCCCACTCGAGACCACGGCAGTCACTACTGAATCGAGGCTGGAAAACGTGGGGAGCGAGCATAAGTATGTGGAAAGGCCGCTGATGTGGGATGAGCTCGACGAGGCAGATGGGATGCTGGATCTCAGTGGACGACCGGCGGGGCTGCAGAAGATCGTGGACTCACATGCGGAGTACGTGGAGCACAGGCAAGGAAGCTTGGTTGATGATGTGTGGCGACGGATTGAAGCGATGAGAGAGCATTCTATCAAGTCCTGATGGATTTTTAGCTCGAAACCTCGTCTGTCTTTGATAGACGGTAGGTCTGGGCAATTGAAGCTTAGCGCGGCGTTACGGTATACCATGCTCGTGGTTGACAAAATAAGTGTTGCATACAACACCCTAACCAGCCTTTTCAGGACACTGTGTATAGCACCAGCTGTTCATTGTTCAACATATAACGGTGATAACTATTTAAATTAATTTCCAGTCAAGTATTATCAATTGTAGGTATTAGTTGACCTTCTTGCCTGTATTAAAGACGTTCGAGGATTCATCACAGTGTGACAGTTATTCTGTCACCCGTGTGCCATGATCATCACGAAACATGTTTTGTAACAATATGAGTAATATATCTCTATTGTGCCATGACTAATACTGGGTATCTTGCCCATGGTGCTCAGTGCGCCTTGCTTTTGGGATTTTGAACTTTTAACCACTCATGACGAAGCCCAGACTCATTCTGGAATCCTTTCTGGCCTCTAGATATTCGTTTTTGTTACCCTCATCTCTGACATCAGACAACGGCTCTGATTGCGGAACTTCATAGTTCGCCAGAGCCTGTTGCACCAAAGCTTGACCTGATTGCTGTCTGGGTGCCGGAGACGGCGAACTCGGGTCCGGTCGTTCTGCAAGTATGAAGTCTAATGCTAGTCGATCTACCACCTGCTGTTGTTGTGGCGGTGGTGGGGTTGATGCTGGAATTGTGCATGCTGGAATGGAGTACAAATCCATCATTTCTTGTTGGCGGTCGGTCTTCTCCTGCACGTTTGCCTGTGGCGTTCCCTCGAATTGCTCCTACGCTAGATGAGGGGTTACGCGTGCAGGCAAGCTCGGAGAGGGTGGGTCAATCTGCATCGCCTCCTCGGTGTCGCCGACGTATTCTTCTTCAATCGAAGGACGTGCTTTGCGAGGGAGCATCCAAGCTTTCTATGCTGGACCATCACCGCCTTCGAGACCTTCCAGGTCCTCCGGCACTGGTACTGTTGGGTCGACAACTGACTTTGCAAGCTGTCGTCCTCTGAGCTCTGATTCGAGTGGGTCACGAACCGTGATTCCCATGATATCTGCAGTCTCTTCTTCCTCGCCTTGATGACCTGCGACCTTTCTCTTCTGTCGGATATTGGTCCTCTGCATGATAGGATAGAAGTAAGCACCCTTCTTCAGTCTGCTGGCACCGACATCCAACTCCGGATCGTGCAAAGCAAGAGCCACGGTGTCTGCGTAGTGGTTCTCTGCATCTCCTGCCTGCTGATATGTCTCGTATGTTCTGATCTTGTTGTATCTGAACGACTTGCTTCCATCGGCCTCATCATGGCTGTAAAGGGAAGGATCGTCATTGTCTGGGTCTTTGACGTCGAATTTCCGCTTCATTCCATGGACGTATTGACGGTTCTCTGGCATGTACAGCTCGTAATCATATTCCGGTGCTGGTTGCGTGAGATTCAAATCCGCTTCATAGGCAGCCATTCGATCCTCGTGCCTCTCCTCGTTTATGTTTATCGGTTTCAACATTGCCACGTCCAAGCAAGGGTCGTATTTGTCGGTCATTCCGCTTGGATTGCTATTGAACCTCATCACGATGAAAGCCAAGCTCCTCTCCTGAACAGCGTCCAAATCTGGCAAGACAGGATAGCTATCAAGCAGTTGAAGGGACGGGTTGGTAGGGTGCTTCGGGTTTGCCCAGGCTTTCGCATCCGCATCGGTGATGGCTGCGCCTTTGACCTTGTTGTCCTCTTTTGAATCCGGTCCTTTTCGCACGTCGTGTGGATAAGCAATGTCGAAGCCTTTCACAACGTATCTCAGCATGGTATTTGGGTCCTGCTTGTTCTCCACCTCTTGCTTCCGTTTTCTCTTTGGGTCGTTCCTTAGTCTCAAAAGATCGTGAGAAGTGCTAGACTCAAATCTTCCTTGACCTTGATTTGAGGAAATGTATTCGGTCCTTCGCAAGAAACTGACACCACTCGAGGCAGCGGCCGACTTTCCTAATGCAGCCAGAGGCCTAAGTAATGCTCGATCGTGCGGATGAACAGGCGGTACGGGGTCGCGTGTCATGATGGCTGTCTCGAATGAGTATTCACGTGTGCTGCTCTGAACGTTGTCTCATACCTTCTTCATTTCCATCAAAGACACCTGGAATACCCACCAGGTCAATGGGCATTCCAAGCTCTGCATCTGCCTCGATGTTCAATGGCTGTTCGCGAGCAAGGCGAGAAGCGAACGCGGCAGATGTGTAAAGGCCACTCGAAAGACCGGTTCCAGGAATGTCAAGCAGCTTTGGCGGATTCGGTGGTGGTGGGAGCGTATTTGAATATCTCACGCGCGCAATGTAGTCCTGGTGATGGACGCGCTCAGGTCTGGACGCCATCTTGCCTGTGTGTAGGGTGGAACCTGATGGTGAGATAAAGATAGCAGTCCCTCTGCGTGCGTTGATCCTCGATTTGCGCGAGCACGATTTGCGACAAATTGACAGAAGTGAATGCCGCGTGAAGTCGCGATTCATGAAGCTGCCACAACCTTGAATTCGGAGAAGTCTTGGCGTTGATCTGGTTGGAGAAGCGCAACGTGCAGGCCGCCGGCCTCTCATTCGTACAGTACTTTGACATGCTTATATAAGTCGGTAGTGAACATCAATCGAGCTCAATGTTTTGAGCAAGGGCAATGCATCCAGACGTGTTACCTCAATGTCATTTCCGTGACGCCTTTGTCTCCATGAGAGAAGTATGGCATCTTCAATAGTTGGTAACTTACACGGGGCGGTACAGAGTGTGACGGGTATCGTTGCCTCCTTCACCACCACCGCCACTAACACGACTGCTTCTGATGTTGTCTCCCCAGGAATGGCATACAGAATCTTTGTGATGCTGCCGAGTATCCTCCTCTCTGCGATTGCTTTCATCACAATCACATTACCGACATGGGCGTTTACCTTTCTTTCCACGAGCTTGACCCTGACCGTCAGCATGACCACTCTTCTACTAATCTTGGTGTTTGTCGTCTCGACTGGCAGCTGGCTGATCAGATATCGATGGATGAATGTGTATGAACGACTCCCTCCCAGTCCACAAAGGAAGGAACCTATGGTCGAGATGTTTCCAGATACTCAGGAATCCGACTCGAAACCCGGATTGTCAAACTATCTGGACGAGTTTTTGAGTGCTATCAAGGTCTTCGGGTACCTGGAACGACCAGTTTTTCACGAATTGACCAGAACGATGCAAACCAAAAAGCTCATTGCAGGCGAGACTTTGCTTCTTGAAGAGGAGAAAGGCTTCTGCCTCGTCGTGGATGGCATGGTCCAGATCTTCGTCAAATCGAATCGTGGTCGAGACGATGAGGCGAACGAAGACCGCAACTTTGCCAATGGCATGGACGAGGAGCAGCATGATCAAGGCAATCAGGGCTACCAATTGTTGACAGAGGTTAGAAATGGCGCTCCAATGTCATCACTCTTTTCCATCCTTTCGCTGTTCACCGAAGGTGTAAAGCTCAGACACGACGACCCAAACGAAGAAGTAGATGGTGATCTGCTCAGACCAGGCATACGGAGGAACTTCAGCATCAACTCGGTGAATCCTTCCCCTGCGCTGACCGCTTCTCGTCCGCTTTCCAGACGAAATCTATCACATCTTGACGGTGCTGTTCCGCCATTCTCTCTCGATGGTGGAGAGGACGGCGAAGTCAGTATGCCTACATCGCCACAAAGGACCAGGCACGAATATCTCAACAGAGGGGCTAAACCCAAACAACAGTCATCCGCACATCCCGACATTGTTGCTCGAGCCTCTGTCGATACAACTATCGCCATCATACCAGCGACCGCTTTTCACCGCTTGACAAGAGTGTACCCCAAGGCTACAGCCCACATCGTTCAGGTCATTCTGACAAGGCTGCAGAGAGTCACTCTTGCTACGGGACACTCGTATCTCGGTTTGACTAGTGAAGTCCTGCGAACCGAACGTCTAATGGACCGGTATACTACCTATGACCTTCCAGACTTCCTTCGTGGTGATGCTATGGAACGACTCAAAGACAAATTTCGCAAGGAACTCGAGCGTGTGGGTCCAGAGGAGACGACCAAAGGCATTGCGCTACACAACCCAAGATCGAGCCACGGGCGCAGATCTGGTGACGGTATGCACAAAGAGGCGGTCAAATCTTCAAGAGGGCCTGCCGTGAGCCCACCGTTACAGGCCCGCCCTGGGACAGCGGAGTCAAAAGCCAATGTCACGTCGCAACAAGAACTGCGAACGCCCAAACGAGAAGATAGTCGCAGTGGTATGAGTGCCGGAGATCTACTCACAAACACGCATGCTGCTCAAAATGGACACCGAAATAGTCGGCTGAGCTTCTCACAGCCCTATCAGACACCACGACCCATGATTCGTGAAGCGACAAGTCCTCTGAGCCACAGAAACTTCAACCCTTTTGCATCGTCTATGCGAAATCGAATCCAACTCCAACGTCAAGACTCGCGTGACGAGGACCAGCTGTTCCGGGAATCAATCCTTGATTGCATGATGAAAGCTATCGGCCTCAGCAAGATGCAAGATGACCACAAAGTACCGTCCTCGGTACCCCAATCGCCAAGGCTTGTGTCTTATGACTCGAAGAGACAGAAGGCCGTCTTCAACAATGCGTTTGGTTTTATGGATCCTTTCGATGGTTCTGAACATGGCGAGTCAGAATCTGTGTCCGTATCCGCGATGAGCAATGTAGCCTCCTCGGCAGCCGTTCTTGAGGAGCTAAAACATGAAGTAGAGATCGTCTTCTTCCCCAAGGACTCTGTGCTTGTTGAACGAGGCGAACGCAACCCTGGACTGTACTACGTAATTGATGGATTCTTGGACGTCAGCGTTGCTGTGGACGAGACGGACTTGGAAACGAATGTGCTCGGTACCACACCTCACAGGAACGCATCGGAAGATCCAAACATCTTTACTGTACCTCTCGATAGAGACAGGACGCCTGAGAACCGATCTTTCGCAACCTCCAAAACCTCCAAGGATAACAAGAAGCAGGTCCGGAAGAGTATCACAATGATCAAACCTGGTGGTCTGGCGGGCTATCTTGGTACCGTTGGCTCCCACAGATCAATGATTGACGTAACGGCAAAGACAGATGTCTACGTCGGCTTCCTTCCCATCAGTGTCGTGGAAAGAGTGGTCGACCGCTTTCCCGTTGTCTTGCTCACGATGGCGAAACGTTTGACAAGCCTTCTCCCACGGCTGATCTTGCACATCGACTTTGCACTAGAGTGGGTACAAGTCAACGCTGGCCAGGTCATTTATCATCAAAAGGACGAAAGTGATGCCATCTACATCGTACTCAACGGCAGACTACGCGCCGTACAAGAAACAGACCAAGGGAAAGTCAGAGTCGTCGGTGAGTATGGTCAGGGAGACAGTGTCGGCGAGCTGGAAGTCTTGACAGAGTCCACCAGGCCGGCCACATTGCATGCCATTCGAGACACGGAGCTGGCCAAATTTCCTAAGACCCTTTTCAATAGCCTAGCACTTGAACATCCTGGCATCACCATCAAGATATCCAAGATCATCGCCGCACGTATGAGAGCGCTCATCGAGGATCCTCTCTCGGATACGAATAAATCCATGGGTCGTACTGCGCTGCAAGATAGGACCTCATCCACTAGCAATTTGCGTACGGTGACCATCCTGCCAGTCTCGACCGGAGTGCCGGTAATCGAGTTTGGTCATCGCCTGCTCTCTGCACTGAACCAGATGGGCACATCAAATGGAGTCGTCTCACTGAACCAGACCGCCATTCTTAACCACCTGGGCCGCCATGCTTTCACCAGGATGGGCAAGCTCAAACTATCCCAATATCTGGCAGACCTAGAGGAAATGTACGGCCTGGTTTTGTATGTCGCAGATACCAACGTCAAGTCGCCGTGGACACAAACCTGTATCAGCCAGGCAGATTGCATTCTTCTGGTTGGTCTGGCTGAAGGTTTGCCCAGTATTGGCGAATACGAACGGTTCATGCTCACGGTCAAAACTACAGCACGGAAAGAGCTGGTCTTGCTTCACTCGGAAAGATATTGTCCACCAGGCCTCACTCGACGCTGGCTTCGAAACCGACCGTGGATTAATGGCAGTCATCACCACGTTCAGATGTCGTTCCGCAGCCCTGCCGAACCTGTGCAACCTCAGCTCAGAAGATTTGGAACTGCACTCAAGCAGCGAGTCCAAGTACTTCAAGCAGAAATTCAAAAATATACGTCCAGAAAAGTGCGCCAGACTCCACTCTACTCTGCCGAAACACCGTTCAAAGGAGACTTCCACAGACTTGCCAGGAGGCTTTGCGGAAAATCGGTCGGCTTGGTCCTGGGAGGCGGTGGTGCTCGTGGTATCTCCCAAGTGGGCATCATTCGCGCGTTAGAGGAAGCTGGAATCCCAATAGACATTGTTGGCGGTACTTCTATCGGATCCTTCATCGGCGCTTTGTATGCCTGGGATGCAGATGTAGTTCCCATGTACGGTCGAGCCAAGAAGTGGTCTAGTAGAATGGGCAGCATGTGGAGATTTGCTCTCGATCTCACATATCCTTCGTAAGTTTGATAGCACATCAAACACTTTATTTGATTACTGACATCTTTAGCGTCTCCTACACTACCGGTCATGAGTTCAACAGAGGCATTTTCAAAACCTTCGGTGACTCTCAAATCGAAGATTTCTGGCTCGAATTCTACTGCAACACGACAAACATCACGAGGAGCTGCTCTGAGATCCACAGCAGTGGCTATACCTGGCGCTATGTCAGAGCATCGATGACACTTGCCGGTCTCATCCCTCCTCTTTGCGACGAAGGAAACATGCTAGTCGACGGTGGCTACGTCGACAACCTGACAGTATCGCACATGAAGTCGCTTGGAGCCGACATCATCTTTGCGGTGGACGTTGGTGCCGTTGATGATGACACGCCACAATTCTACGGCGACTCCCTCTCTGGTTTCTGGGCGACGCTCAACCGATGGAACCCCTTCTCGACCTGGACGAACCCACCTTCTCTTGGTGAGATCCAAGCTCGTTTGGCATACGTCTCCAGCATTGGTGCCCTCGAAAAGGCAAAGAGCACACCAGGTTGCAGATACATGCGACCACCTATTGAGGGCTACGGCACTCTGGAATTTGGCAAATTTGACGAGATCTACCAAGTCGGTTACACATATGGCAAGCAGTTTCTGGCTCAGTTGCGCGACCAGGGGATATTGCCGGTAATGGAAGAGACGGAGGAAAAGAAGAACCTCAGGAGGACAATGGCTCCGAGAAGAGCAAGCATATAAAGACGTTGTAGAGTATGCTGACCTCGCCATAATACCTTGGCACAAAATTCATAGATCCAAACGTGACAGATGATGGGGGATCGACAGCGATGAACGTGCTCAAGAGGAAGACAGGATACCATGCTTGGGCACAGGAGTTGAGACAGCTAACGCTAGACCGGTAGTCTTCAGTCCATCTTCAGCGAGTGTGTGTATCATGCAATCAGATAATATCCAACTCATCATCACTGTCCAGCCCGACCGCATCGCCCAGACTTTCCCTACCCGGTTCTCTAATACCCTTGTCAAGCACAAATCTCGCCTTCTTCTTCGGCGACTCACTCCCACTTTTCCTGCCCACACTCAATATCCCATCCAGCTTGCTCTGGCCCTTCTCCGGCACCACCTCGTCCTGTTTCTTCTTCTCGAACGCTCCCCACTTGAACGCCTTTCCCCAGCCCATAGCCTCGGGCCCACCGCCCGTCGTGCCCATCAACGACGCCGCACTCGACGACGTCTGGAACGCGCGCTTCCTGCCTTTCGCAGGCGACAGCCGCACATCTTCGCTCCTCTTCACAAGCCCAAGTTCGGCCGCGCTCTGCTTCGGCGCCGGGACACCATACCCATCACCTCCGCCCTCCGCCTCGTTCGCTGCCTTGGAGGCAATCGCGGACGAGGAACGCAAGTACTCAGCCCCGATCCCATTTCCCATCTCGCCCAACTTGCGCATCAGATCCTTCTCTTTCTGCTTCTCCGCCTGTCTCTTTCTCAACCCCTCCGCCCCCATGCGGTCTTCACTATCCAGCATCTGCGCGGTACTGCGTCCGCGCCCCGTCTCTGGACCGAGGAAGTAGTGCTCACCACTCTCGGCATCTCTGCCGCGATTAGACGGCGCTTTATTACGCTCGAAGGCGCCAGTCGGCAAGCGATACGAGTTCGGGCCCTTGCGTTCGGGCGACCCGTTGGCCGTGCGTCGGCCGAAGCGGAACATGGTGTTGAACTCCATGCGCGAGGCGCGGGTTTTATCCAGCACGAGATTGACGTGGTAGTCGCAGTGCTGGGTCTTGCGCTTGTTGATCCAGGCGTTGCAGAGCGAGTTGTCTTTTTTCAGTGAGGCGCAGAAGCCTAGATCGCGTGCGGTGCCCAGTTCCAGGATCTCGTCATCGCTGTTGGTCAGTTTTAGGCTGAAGCGCCCCGTGTCGCGCTGCCCGGGTTTGGGTGGCATTACGGCTGGGTTGAGGATCGCGAGGACCGTGCCCGGGGTCAGTTTCCAGTACGCGCTGAAGGCCGTGTCGAAGAGGAAGAGGTCGATTTCCCAGTTCAGGTCGGTGAGTTTGAGGACCATGAACTTGTTCTTCGGTCCGGCGTTTGGGTCTTCATCTTCCTTGCTGGTGGTGTGATGGCGCGTCTTGATGTCGTAAGGTGAAGACTTCGAGGCGAGGATGCCGAAGACGACAAAGTCCGACTCGCAATCGGGAGGATCGTAATCTGGTGCTTTCACTTCTTTGAGGAGGCGTGGGAGATTATAAAGCTCTTTGTCCGTCAGGGCTCGGGTGACTTCGGTGTGTGAAAGCTTCCGGCGAGAAAGATGGGTCGCCGAATATGAATCGAAAGATTCTTCCGACTTGTCGTCCTCTGAGTCCCGTCGTGAAGAGTCTGAATTCATCTGTGATTGTATCCGTTGTAGGCTTAATGCACTAGATCTGGACTCTGCTGAAGGGCGTGTTGTACTCGCCGAGGAAGATGAAGTGGTCGTCTTGGAGGCAGAAGCTCGACTGGCTGCTCGATTGACGCCGGTCTGTGACCTCGTCGGCGCGTTTCCTCTCTCTTGAACGGCACTTGAAGTATTCCCGAATCCGCTTCCGTTACTTCTCGCCCGCTCGATACGATCTTGCTTAGCCTCTTTCTCAATCTCACTTGTCCTGCTTTCCGCCAGTCGTTCGCTGAAGCTCTTTCCTTTCCTGATCGATTCCTCTGGTCTGGTTCTGTGCCCGTTAACACCACCGATAGGTGCATTAACCGGTGCCCTTGGGCGCTTCAGAGATACATCGTGTGCTCGCAGTCCCTTGTCAATGCCGAGCAATACCTTGGCCGGAGATGGTGGTAATCGTGGTTCTTCTCGCTTCTTCGCTGGTGATACAGGTATCTCGACACTGTCTTCTAACCTCGGTCGCTTTCTAGGCGAATCTTCGACAGCAGTTGCTTCTCTCTTCCTGTCTTCCTGGGTTGTCTGTCCCACCTTGTCCTTTTTGGCTTGTTGAAGCTTCTTCAATTTCAGCTTGGCCTCGATCGCCTGTAACTTGAGCCGCAGCGTCTCCTCATCTTCGTCTTCGTCTTCATCGTCCGATGGTGCAGACATGGCTTGCAGTGCGTTCGAGCTCAGAGTCGCTCTCCGCATGGGTGAGGGTGATGGCGTTCTTTCGCTCCGGTCTTGACGGTCCTGCCATCTTTTCCTCCCGCTAGGCGAGCTCAAAAGTGCTTCATATGGTGACTTCGGTGGCCAATTGGTATTGTTCTTGTCCGGCGATACTGCTGTGTGTCAGATATGGTCTACCACCGCTGGTCGTTGTTTACAGACCCTTGGCTCGCGGAGACTGCCTGACCATCATTTTGGAAGGGAGATGATTTTGCACCACATCAATCGCGATGCGTCTCAAGCTGCTCTCTGCCACACGTTCGGGTGTCGAATCACTCCATACAGATTCCGAACATCTCTGCCTGCTAGTCTGTCGTATAATGCTTGTATGCATGAAACACGGCCGCCAATCAGCAACATAAAGTGGGCCCGATTCGGCTGGTGTTTTGACGCGCTTCCCCGCATTTTGCACGCGTCTCAATTAAAGTGCTTCTTTGGGATAAGTTATTGATATCGCTCACTCTTCTTTCTACTAGATTCGAGTACGACTACGAATTATTGTGCAGGCTCATACCACACTCACGTCCGACACAGCGGTATGGCTCCGAGGAACACACGCCGGCTACAGCCAAAAGCCGCAGAAGCGGAGCCTGAGGTACCGATCAGCAAGGCATTACCTCCGACAAGCACGAATCCACCACTGCTTTTTGTACTGCCGCAAGGACGTTCGAGGGACTCGAGGGTCGTAACATTACCCAGTCCTGCGTCTTCAGTAAACAATCGCTACTTCTTCTGTCCCGATAATGGGCTGTACGAATTCACAAAGATCAGTGCGCCGAAGAAGACTCCACGAAGCTGGCTCTTAGCGCCTGAAACCCCGGAAGACGGATCAGAGAAAGAGACAGATGCTGGAGACTCAGAGCTTGGGAAAGGGTACACCATTGAGCAGCCAGACCTATTTATCGCGACTCCGGTAGATCCATTGTTCTTCCTCCTCCAGGCCTTGACCACGAAGAACGAGGACGGCAACCAGAAGCTCTTTCTCTCTATAGAAGACCACCTTGACAACTTCTTAGCCACCTCTCCTCAGCTGAAACACATTTTGCAATCGGAGGCGTTCAAGCAGAGCCTGCAAAGCAGAGCAGATGTGGTATGCGACAATGTGGATGTTGGCGACGAGAAGATGTACAGACTATCCTTGGACCGTCTCGCTGCAGAACTTCTGAAAAAGGCGGAGAACATGGCTAAGAACGGGCTACCAGCATCAATGGAGCAGGAATTCGTGCAAGAGACCCTACGAAGACCTGTACCTCTGATCATTCGACAGGAATCGAGCATGACCACGGAAGATGCTGTACCGACATTAGACAGCCAGACATCTTCTTTCTCGACATCTGCAGAAGAATCGCAGTTCTCCTCAACATCGGGCGTCTCAACCCACACCGGCGCAACTTCATCTCCTGATTTGACATTGACCAAGGTCTCCGGCTATGGTGCACCAGACCACATCGTGCACCTGCTTCGTCTACGAGTCGCGCTCAACTTCATCATGTCAGCATATGTATCTCCGTCCTTGCGAACCCAGCTGCAAGCGAATTTCAGCGCCGAAACGTCGCCCATCAGCTTTGTGGCTCTTGATGAGCACCTGAAGCAAGTCGAGACACTTCGCAGAGAAACACAAGCTCTTCGCTCCGTCTCCGACAACATCAGCCGGAAGCGCAGTAACATGGGCGATGAAGAGGCCGAAGCCGCTCGTGAGGAGAAGAAGCGCAAGAAGACGGAGGAGGAAGAGGCCAAGAAGAACCAGAGTCGAGGTGTGAAGCAGCTTGCCAAAGTCAACACGACCGGTATGAAGAAACTCAGTTCTTTCTTCGCCAAGGCGCCTCCAAAGAAGTCGAGAAGCTGAGTACAGCTGCGAAGAAGCAACTGGAATACGCCGCTGCGCTCATCGTCGACCCAGGTCGATGTCACGGCATTTGATCAGCTTGTCCGTTCCCTTCTCCCCTAACCCCTCTTCGTCCAGGCCGAAGTGTGGCTTGATAGCGACATCAATCACACCGTCAAACAACTCCTGTATCAATGTCTTGAGGTCACCTCCAGTCTGCGCGAAATCCGGGAAAGAATTGACTTCCAGCAACCACGTATTGCCGCCAGCATCAACCATATAATCCAAGCCAAAGATCTCAAAGGCATGCGGCAGCGGCTGGAAGTGGATCATCATCTCCCTCGCAGCGGCTTCGAAAACCTCTCCCGTCACATCGCAGATCTGTTCGAATACTGCCTGTTTCCAGTTCTTGGACAGGCCGGTCACTGACTCCGGTAACGACCAAAATTCGTGGACCGAGCCCTCCCGTTCGCCGGTCTGGAGGCAGGTATTCGTCAGATGTCCGCTCAGCTCGTCGTTGACGTCGTCTGTCTCTGTTCGGCCAGGCGCGACGTACGTGCGTCCAGCAAAGAGAGCGAGCATTGGCTTGTAGACGAAAACCTTCATCGCTCCAACGGCCAGGACATATGTGCGGATATGAAACTTGCGGTCTGCGGATGAGAAAGGCAGCGGAAACAGCAGCGGCGGATGGATATAGGGCTGCGCGATGAAGTGGCGAAGCTGCGAAGTCATGATGCCCCTGCCATCTTCTTCATCCTCATCTTTAGTCACCTCCGTAGTCCCGTCATCAGAATACGTGCCATCCTCGTCTTCGTCATCACTCTCCGGATCCCACGCCTCAAAAATCTCCTCCAACATACCCATAGTGCAAAAAAGCCTGATGCCCTGACCACGCTCACTCATCCCCGGTTTCAGAATCCACCACTCCCTCTCCGCCTCCCCTCTCTCCTCATTCCTCTCCATCGCCTCCCTCAACTCCCACGCCTCAACAAGGGCATCGTCCAAAAACTCAGCATAATCGACCTCGAACGCAGTCGCCTCCTTGACATGGTCCTTCAAGCAACTATCGGGGTGTTTCACCAGCCAATTGGACACCGTGGTCGATAAATAGTGTTTCCGTATCAACGCCTTGCGGAAGATGTAGCTGTTGATCATGTTGTTGGCGGGCCGCCAGGACGCATGGTCGAATTCCAAGGACTCGTATTGCCGCCATTGGAGAAGTGGTGTCTCGGGACTTGGGAGCGAGGAGAGGGACGGGATGAGTGTCAGGTTCGGCAGGAGGCGTTTTACGGATGAGGCGATTAAGGGGTCAACGTAGGGGTCTTCGTAGGCCAGGATTGCGTGGATTGGTGTGCGTGAAGTCGTCATCGTTGCGGTGTTATTTGAAGTTGCTGTTGTTGTGGTCATGTTTTCTTGAGAATGATTGTTGTATGTTGTTCAGGTTCTGATGGTTTGATATGAACCAAAAGTTGATGAGATATACCTGGTGGAAGAAGAAAATCTTTCGTGGTGTCGGCTATCCAGCAAATTGCTAATGAGATGGACTGCTGCTCCTTCGCCTTCACTCTACGAGATCCTTTTTGAGAAACAGATGTCTGTTTGTCGAGACGATATTTGATAGACTATAGTCAATATTATAGTACGATGGCAGCGAATGATATCGCTGCCAAGGCATGAAATTCACATTTCACTTCTGTCACGTGCGCTTGATTTTTGGGTGGGGTCACTAAGGTACCCTGGGCTGTACACGCAGCGCAGCCTCGTCCGGTCGTGTCGTGATAAAGTGTCGCATTAAAAAGCACAAGAATATGCATTGTACAAACAGGTGATTGTTCGTTCTCGTCCAATGCTTCATATTTCGAGCCTTGCGTCATTCTAAAGCACGATCATAATCACGATGGCGACTGAATTGTCTCACGAATCATCCATCCTTATCGTAGGTGGTGGAACTTGGGGCTGCTCAACGGCACTTCACCTTGCAAGGAGAGGATACAAGTCGGTCAAAGTCCTTGATCCATACCCAGTTCCTTCGCCTATCTCTGCCGGTAATGATGTCAACAAGATCATGGAACTGGCAAGCTTTGTCGACGAAGCAGATCCTGAAGACAATGTCTCTGGCAAGCTGTTGCAAGCAGCTTATGACGGATGGTTAAACGACCCGGTGTTTAAGAAACACTTTCATGAGACTGGCTTGATTATTGCAGCAACTACACCCGAAGCCCAAGAACACATGTACAAGGATAACGGCAACCCAGGTGAATCACGTGATTGGACGCCTCTCAATACAAAGGAAGAGTTCCAGGCCACCATGCCCAAAAATGTTTTGACTGGAGATTTCCCTGGTTGGAAAGGCTTCTGGCGAAAGCAGGGTGCTGGTTGGGTTCATGCAAGGAAGAGCATGGAGGATGCTGCTAACGAAGCCGAACGACTGGGCGTGAGCTTCATCTCTGGTGAGGGAAAAGGGAAAGTGACCTCTCTGCTTTACGAAGATGGGGACGTAAAAGGTGCGATCTCCACCGATGGAACGAAATATCGAGCGGATAGGACAATATTGGCAGCCGGTGCATGCGCCCCCGAGATCTTCCCCATGCATCACCAACTACGGCCTACGGCGTGGACTCTAGCACACATCAAGATGGCCGACGAGGAGGTACAGATGTACAAGAATTTACCGGTATTATTCAACGTTGAGAGGGGCTTCTTCATGGAGCCTGACGAGGACAACAACGAGCTCAAGATCTGTGACGAGCATCCAGGATATTGCAACTGGACAGAAGAGGGGGTCAGCCTACCGTTTGCGAGGCACCAAGTGCCTCAGGAGGCTGAAATGCGAGTTCGATCGTTCCTGCGTGAGACAATGCCACAACTCGCCGATCGCCCGTTCTCGTTTGCACGCATGTGTTGGTGTGCGGATACACCCAATCGTGCGTTTTTGATCTCTCATCATCCTGACTATGCCAGCCTCGTGTTGGCGGTCGGCGGATCAGGTCACGGGTTTTGTCACATACCTGCTATCGGGGGGTTCATCGTCGATGCAATGGAGGACAAATTGGACCCCGAGATGAAGGAGACGTTTAGATGGCGGCCAGAGACAGCAAGCAAGCGAAATTGGCAAGATCTGCAGGGCAGATTCGGACCCGACGGTAGTAACAGGGTTATGGACCTGAGGACTGTGAATGACTGGACTACACTGGAGGTTCGTGCATAGTCTCGAGACGAGAATATTTCAGACGAAACGCACTCATGAGCACACGGAAAGTGCCATGTCTCTACACAAGCAGTATGTTTATTGAAGCATAATGAACCGTGTGAAAACGTACCTGCATATCAATATCACAGCTCGAAGCGCTTTCAAGATTCGATCTGTTTAGTAGGAAGATCGCCACGGTAGAGAGAGTTCCTGGCAATAGGGAGAAGGGCTGCGGAACATGCCAACCAATACCACCGCTTCTTGGCCGTCATGCCCGTCCTGCTCGGCCCCAGTATCAGTTTTCTGTCCCGTTGTCTCAACTCCTGTTCGTCCACACCATAACGATTTGACGTCAGCGTTCTTCATGCAGGCGTGTAATTGCGATCGATGACTTCGATCGTCGTGCACGATACAGGAACTCCTCACAGCTATACACCATATAGGCCGTGTTTAAGATAATCAACGTGTGGCAGCTATAACGTCCAGATAACGCTGAGGGTTTAGACGATAGCGCCGGCTGAGTGTCGATCCCCTATTTCACTATAGGACGGAGTACACGCCTAAACTTGTCAATACACGGCAGGGTTCACGCAAGAATAATACACCAAGCAGACCGTTGTACACGAGTGCTGATCGCTTGATGGCGCAAAAAGGGCCTGTCCAGCCGTGTCCGAACGAATCTCTTCGCACCCAAGCCCCTGGTGGGAGGGAAGTTTTGACAGGACTTCGAGGATCTTGGACAAACACAGACATGAAGACTTTATGCAATAACTCGTCCAATCCTAGTCTTTCGAAGACAGTCCGAATGAAAGTGCGCAGAAATGTATGGAAATGTCGACCGTCGAAGAGAATAATTATGTCATCGCTATTGAACGCGGGGCCAAAGCGCCAAGCAGCGGGATCTCCGCATTTTGAGTGGGACGCCACTTCCTCGAGTTCAGTTATGCTTACAACTTAATTGACGTTTTGCTTCGTGTGACAGCGGGCAGAGCCGCAAAGCTCTTCCATTGTCTTCAGACCTGAACGCCCAACTCTGACACCACCAACTCTTGACGACCATCGCTGATCATACCACTTCCATCCTCTCTGTCAATGGTCTGTATCAATAGAATAACAGTCGCCTCCACCTGCTCGCAGATCCTCGTCCTTCCAACACCACGTCCTACATCCTCAGATCTCCTGCCGTCCTACTTCTTCAAACGCTGAAACGTTCAATGGTATGTCAACACCAAGACTGAAACTCCCACACGCGGCACGACATCATCTCCACTGCGTTCTCCTTACTGGGCTTGCTCACAGCGAGCCGTAATTCGATATGGCGATCTCAATATGAGTGACGTCCTCATACAATGTTCACAGATGAACACAAGGTATAAGTAAGGTCTGTATGTCCTCCTCATCTCAATCATCATCAACTCAAGTCGACAACTCTCCAGCACTCGTTCAATAGCCTCTTCGACCACTCGCTCTTCTCTTTCTACCGCAGCAAGCTATTCATCTCCCCTTCCAACAACAACAAAGACAGCAAATCAACAATGGTCGCCCGCACTACAGCTTCGCTGCTCGCCCTTTTGGGTGCAGCTCAGGCTTACCCTCAGCTCAACAATGTTCTCTCGGTCGTCTCCAGCGTCGCCCCGGTCGCAACTCCAGCCGTGTCGGTTGTCTCCTCCGTGCTGTCCGATGTCTTGGGCGCAAGCGCAGCATCCAGTGTCGCCTCTGTCGTCGCCTCTGATGTCGCAGCAACCAACACCGCGATCCCAACTTCCAGCGCTGCTGCTTCTGCCGGTCTTGTAGGCGGCGTAGTCTCCGACGTCACCTCTGCGCCTGGAGGCGCTGTTTCTACTGGTATTGCGTCCTCCGTCGTCTCCGATGTCACATCTCTGCTTGGAGGTGCGGCCGCTACAGGTCTTCCATCCTCCGTCGTCTCCGATGTCACATCTTTGGTCGGAGGTGTTATTGCTACTCCAACCGCCGCCGTCTCCGACATCACTTCTTTGCTCGGAGGCGCTCTTTCTTCTACTGGCCTTGCGGGCTCCGCCGTCTCAGATGTTACTTCTCTCCTCGGAGGCGCTGTTGGCACTGGTCTTCCAAGCTCCGTCATCTCGGACGTCACGTCTTTGCTCGGAAGCGCTACTGCTCTTCCAGGCTCCGTCGTCTCCGATGTCACTTCTCTCCTAGGAGGTGTTAACACTGGTCTTCCATCCGCAGTCGTCTCAGACGTCACTTCTCTTGTCGGCGGCCTTTTCCCAGCTCCAACTGGCGGTCTTGTCCTCAACACCACCGGCCTCACCGCCCTTCCAACTGGCTTGACTCCAAACGTCTCTAGCTTGCTCAGCTCCATCATTTCTTCCGGTCTTCCAACTGGCCTCCCAACTGGCCTTCCTTCCAACCTGACCTCCCTGATCGGCTCTATCACAAGTGGCCTCCCATCCGCCGGTATGCCCACATCGTCCGCCGGTGGCTTCAATGGATCCTTCAGCAACCCAGCCAGACCCGTCTCCACCACCGGTAGCTCAAGCGCTTCCATCACCGGTATGCCATCCGGCGGTATGCCCTCATCATCCGGTGGCTTCAACGGATCCTTCAGCAACCCAGCCAGACCTGTCTCCACCTCCAGCAAGTCGAGCTCCGCATCGCTCACCTCCTCAGGCACCACCACCGTCCCAACCCCTACCAGCCCACCAAGCGAATTGATCACCTTTGACGGTGTTCTCTTCTTCCTCGAGTTTGACATCAACTACAACGGCGTTCAGCTCGACTTGGCCATTCTCTTCAAGCGCGCTGGTGACTCTCTCGACGACTGCCTCAACACTTGCGCCAAGACCCAATCATGTGCTGCTACTAGCTTCGAGACTGACAATGGCGTCTGCACTTTCTACTCTTCTGTTGACCAAGCCAGCCGCATGTTCGACAACAGCACCGACTTTGCCACTGTCATCTCCCGCCCAACCAACTTCAATGGCACAAACACCAACGGCACCAACAGCAACTCCAACATCACCGCCGAGTCCCTCATCTGCCCTAAGTACAACGGCCATGTCATCACCCCTGCGGTCGGCAACAACAGCTTCGCTGTCGAATGTGGCGAGTTCCTTGTCGGTAACACCTTTGACATCGAGATGTCCTTCACAACCTTCAACAAGCGTCAAGCTATGATGACCGGTCTTCCTCTCACCATCTCCAACTGTATCGACATTTGCTCCCTCTCCGACAAGTGTGTTGGTACCGTCTTTGACATTGAGAAGAACGTCTGCTCCTACTACAGCCAGGTCAACTACGCCATGGCTATGTCAGGATTCGATGCTGCCACCAAGGTTGCAAACAACATGAACAACAACGGCAACGGAAAGGCAACCACCACTGTCACCGCTACTACCACCTCTACTGCGTTTGTCCTTCCTCCAGGCATCACTACCAGCGCTGGAGCTGGCCCTGTCACCTACTCTGCTGGCGCCTACAGCACTTCCGTCTCCACCGTTACTTCCTACGTCGCACCATCCGCTTCCGTCTTCTACGGTCCTAACGGCCAGCCAACCACCGTCGTGATGGGTGGACTCCCAGCTGGTGCCACTGTTACCTCGATGGTCGCTGTCGGACCTACCCAGTATGTCAACAGCATCCCAACTGCTGCCTTTGCATCTCAAGCTCAGCCAACCGTGACCGTCTATGTCACCACCAACGGTGCCGCCGGTGCCGCTGGTGCCTACCCAACCGTCACCATCCACGACTGCCCAGCCATGCAGACCTCCTTCACCACCATGTACGTCTAAATCTGACGCAGACCTGATGGTTGGAGAGGATCTTCTTTCACGAACCTTGTACCACTAATATCTCAACGACCCTTGTACTAAGGACCTTTCGACGAATACTGTACTAATACTGACGGCTTGCAATCGGCCTTGCCGGTCATGTTTCCATTATTTTTTCTTATCCTCATACCCCACTATCCTTAACGACAACCCTGGACTAATAACCAATAATCTTAATACTTATTTACTAGTACATACCACACATTAATTGAGCAGGATATCTCCTCATATACTTTTCCGTCCCTCAATCAATTGTGAAATGTATCTCGAGGCAGTGCACTTAAACACATAGTGGCAGTTTGACTGATTCTTCCAGCCTTGCTTCTCCCTCGGTCTGCAACATCTTCGCCCTCGTTCTCGCACGCACTCGAACTCGGCACGGTGGGACGCTGAGATGCAATGTCTTGTGGTCGCAAACAGGAACACTGAGGTGCAGTGACTTGCGGTCGCAAACAGTGAGCACTGAGATGCAGTGTCTTGTGGTCGCAAACAGTCTCTATAAAACGAGAACGCCACACCTCATTATGAACCTCGTCACACGGATGTGAAAAGTGTCGGGCCAGGTGTTTACTAAAGTGTCAAGCGAGTATCTACTCGAGCGTCTACTAAGTGCCTACTAGATGTATACTAAAGTTTCCGGCAAAATGCCCCCTGAAGTGTCGAGCAGAGTGTCTAGTAGGGCAATGACAGCGGAAATAATACTAATCATTTCTTGACCGAAATAATCGTGTCGCTCTGCGGCTGTTTGATATCAATGCCCGCCGACGCCAACAATGATTCCACCCCGTCCCTCAAGCCCGCGTCGACATCAGCATTCTTGATCACCTCCGCCGCAAGCGCAATGGCGTTGTCCTTCGCGCGGCTGCTTTCCTGCGCCTTTGAAAACATTTCGTCGCTAACGGTATCCCGTAGCGCGTCAAGCACCTCTGCCCGTTGCAGACACTGTATCGCGAGACCCCGTCCAGCGGACCCAGAGAGCTTGAGAAGCACGAGTCCGAACCAGCCCTCTGCCCGCGCGAGGCCGGTTTGCGGATCGTTCTGTGCTGGTTTGTGGGTCACGACGAAGACCAGCGGCGAAGTCAGGTCGGGCGTTGTGAGGAAGGTTTGCAGAAGCGCTGCTTTGGATCTGGAGAGTTCTTCATGCCTTGTGGCTCGATCTTCGTCTTGTGCGGTGGTGGTATCGGTACTGGCTGCAGTCGAGGCGGCCGCGTCCATCATCGTGGGTTCTTGCTCCTTCGCCACGAGCGCGCGCAGGATCCTGACGACCGTGCGGCTGACTTCCTGCTTCACTCGTTCGTTGTCGCTCGCAGTGAAGATTTTCATCAGCGAGGTGGTGTAGTTGTTATTGATGCTATGCGTCATGGTCGACATATTGATCGCGATGAGGTGGCGGAAGAGGCGCAGGCCTTGGATCTGTACTTCGGCTTCGCTGTATTGCGACAGTGCGATGCTGGCTTGTAGGGCCGCCGGGTCGGTGAAGTGTGATTCCCGGATGTGTCGCGCTTTCGAGATGTGCCGCAGCATACCACCTGCTGCATGGAGGTAGACGGCGTCTGCTGGTACCGTCCTCGGCTCCGGTGTGTCTGTGGTTGTGGAGACTATCTCAATTTGCCCGCTTGACTTGCTTCGTCCGTAGGCCTTTAGGCTGATGAAGTCGAAGAGGGAAGTGAGATCGAGTTTCGACACTACCGTCGAAGCGTAGGCATCGTCTTTCGTGCCAAAGTTGCCGAGAAGGATGCAGGCGCCGGTCGAGATGCTTGCTGTTTTTGTATCGTTCTCAGTATGAATGCAGGCGTTGCAAAGAACACGGATGAATGCGTAGTCGTTTTGGAGATAGTCTGGATAGGACGGTAGTAGCGACATCGCCGTGATGGTCTCGAAGACGCCTTTCTCAATGACGGGCGCAGAACTAGTTTCAATGTTTGGTATCCGAGCGATAGCGGCGGCCTTTTCCAGCAGAGACCAGAGAAGTGGTAGTTGGCGGTTTGTGAGTATGGCCTCTTGGAATCCTTCATCTTTGAGGTAGGGGAATATACACAACGCGGTGGACTCGAAGAGCACATCAAGCAGATTGTCAAGACAAGGAAGTCGTAGTATCTCTGATGTGAGTTTGGATGTGAGATGCTCAGGGTGGTTGACCTCCGACTTGTGTTGTAGTATCTCATTCAGTGTCAGTATTGCGTTTTCGCAGAGATCCTCGTCTGATTCTTCTCCGAAGTCCCATGGACGACCATGAAGGTATTCGAAGATCGATATGTGAAGGTCCTTTTTAAGCGCAGCTTGCTGGATCTCGGCTGGAAGGTGTGAGTATGTATCAGAAGTGGAGTAATGCAGTGGTTGGTGGTGATAGAGTTGCTGAGAGTGGTGCTGATAGCGGTGCTAAGAGTTGTGTGAAGAGTTGTGCGATAATACAAGAAGGTGGGTTTTGGAGAAAGGAGGCTGTAATGCTACCCGGTATCCTCACCTGATCAGTGTGCTGTGGTATTTGAAGATGAGTTGGAGAAGGAGGGGTTGGAGATCTATATAAGAGAGACACTTACCGTTGTCAATGCAAAGGTTGTACAAGACAGACAGTGAAGTGTCAGCCTCCTTGATGCCCTCTGGGCCCTGCTGCATCGCCTCGACACTCATTCGTTTCTGGAGGTCTTTCAAGCATCCTGTGTCCGCCATGATGAAAGTTCGATTGTCGTCTTGGACGATTGTCAGTAAATCGATGACTCGGGTGAGAAGCAGGTGAAAGGGTATTCACCATTGTCAGCGACGAGATTGCCAATACAACGAAGGAGCTTGAGTCTTCTTTCCTTGCCATCCTCCGTGGTCCCCTCAGAAACCGTGGCACAGAGTCGCGTGACTTTCGGGAGAGTGTCTTGCTTGTTCAGGTGATCACGGAGACTAAGATCTCTTGTCGCTTCCAGTATAGTATCGAGTGCAGACGATATGGACGGGTTCCAGGGTCCAACCTCATTTTCGTCTATCGTTTTGATGGCGTTGTTCAAGTCCACGATATCATGTTCGTCGTTCTGTGCCATCTCCGAAAATAGCTCTTCTCATGTTGCAACGGTATTCAGACTTTTCCTTGAGCTTCTCCTAGACCCTGAATATATTGTTCACGAACCTATAAAACTCGAGGTCCTGGTCACATTTGGGGTCCGCAGACTGATACAAGCACCGCCACAACACATGCCAGGCGCCTCTTTCAGCCACAGATCCCCAGATTTCATCCTTACCTTGAACCACAAAGTGAACGTAGCATCAACTTTAGTACCACGCGACATAGCACAAGCGATTGAACCACTACCACATAACGCTCACCCGACCAATAAAAGTAGCTTCCACCAAACCGCCATCATGACGAAAGCATCGCAACAAATTACGCTCTTCACGATCCTGGCATCGGTGCGTTTCCTCTATCTGCAACCTTAAGCGCCCAACTAACACAGATAGATCTACGCCGCGCTATTCATGAACGTGATTCCTCTTCCGTCAACAATCAGAGACGATATCATCCCAGTCGTACGTTCAAACAGATCCAGTTATTCGAGCCATACTATATTGCAGCGAGACTAACGCAGGCCAGCTCCCCTTCTGGGCCATTGTTTCATTCGGCGCATTCCTCCTCTTCAAGCTCGGATACAATGTCATGACGTTCAACGATGTACCAGAAGCATACGCGGAGCTGATGGGCGAGATTGATATTGCGAAGTCAGAGCTCAGGTTGAAGGGTGTCGAGGTTGACTGAGCGAGGTCACACAAGCGGGCGGAATGGAAAGAGCTTCAGATCGAGAGTGGGATCAAAACATACGGAGAAAATGTCATTGGGCAAAGCGAGCATGGCGTCACAGTGGTATACCTTGTTCAGGGCAAACAACAGGTGTATGAATTTTGATGTTTGGGATCTATGAATGGAAACAGTAGGACTGAGGAGAAGACCCGAGCCAGGAGCCTGAGCCATTACTGTCTCGCCAACTTTGTGTTCAGTGAATTCGATCGCGGTCGCTCGATGGCGCATATGGCGCATCCGTCGTCATAGTCTGGGTGACCCCCGATCTCTGCGGCTTGCCTGGGGCGTTCCACCGTCTTGGGAGGCTCCTTGCTCTGGGGAGACTCCCTTGTATCGATCACCGTCTCGAGTGATCCACTGCTGAATGTATCTCGCACGTCCTGCCTGATCGATCTGGAGCGATGGTAAGCACGAGTGTCTGGTGGAGACGCATCGAGGATAGGTGATAAGCCGCCGAATGTGACCTTGCCTGTCATGGGATCTGTCACTACTTGCGACTTGGGATATTTGTCAAATCTGCCTTTGGCGAGGATGATAGAGTCCCGAATACTCTGCAGCTGCGGATTCTCCTTGTCGGTTTTATAATCCACAAGACGTTGGCGAGCCAGGGTAACAGAGTCTCGATGAGTCCTGAGCCACTGGTCCTGCAGAGCGGAAGTGGAGAGCTGCTTGGAGATGTTGCTGATGGAAGCGTCTTCGCAACGAGGAAATCCTACTGGTGTTGGTGGTGTAGACAATGATGGTGGTGCTTTGTCTGCATTCATCGACCATCGTGACCATGATGTCGATGTCGAATGTGGTGGATTCGAGTGTCGCCTGGAAGGCAAAGTACTGAGATCTTCTGTATTGGGAGGGGTTGGCGCACCCTCTTCACCACTTTGGGGGCCCGAATGCGTCGAGTATGACGTTGGAGTCAGAGGTCCTGTCATGTCTGGAACCAGATCCTGGTTCTCGCGTGACCAAAGCGCGAGCTTGTCCTCGGGCCTTTCTACTGGCACATCGGGAGCAATATGAGGTCGATATCTATGTGAAACCGTCAAACGTAGCTGGCTGGCCGTGAAACTGGAGATGTCACTGTCCGTACTGGCATCGTCGGCGGTATTTTCCACAATTTGGATTTGACGGTCCGATCCAATTGGGGCATCACTCATGCCAGTATCTGCAATCCACGACGGCTCTGCAAAGGCATTGAGAGGTGTGATGAAACTCACGGCGGTACTCTTGGAGCGAAGACTGCCGTGGATCGGTCTGCGCGAAGGTATGAAAAGACCAGAACTGGCTGATGATGACAGCGAGTCGGCTTGGGCATCGAGTGGACCCTGCTGAGGCGATGTAGAAGAACGTTCTGCGATTGGAAGATCTGACATCTCAATCGCCATATCAGCAGCTTTCACAGAGTCTTTATCTTCTTGATTTTCTCGGTCTTGCTCGATATGCACATCGAGATCATCGTCGGAGCCAGTGTCCTCATCCTGCTAGGTAGATGACCAGTCGGGCTCGCGAAGATAGTCGTCGTTATCATGATCGTTGGAAAGTAGCGATGGAGGCAGGTCAAGTCTTTCAAGAGTAGAGGGAGCCGTGCTCGTCCGCCGAAGGAAATGATATTCTTCAAGGTTGTTATCGTCAAAACGTGCCCGCTTTTTCGAGCCTCCCGGCGTTGTGGGAGCACTCTTGGAGTCGTTCGTGTGAGTCGACATGTTCAATATGTGTCGCGTAGTAGCTTTAAGCAGGGATATATGTCACGCAGAATTTGTCCCAGGCAGCCAGGATAACGAAGGTGAAGAAGGTGAATATGAGGGGAAGCAAGAGGCAGAGCATTATATCGTGCTTGGGAGCGAAAACGAATCAAGCCGGACTGCAGAGATGATAATTGCGCGAGTGATCGACTGTAAGGTTATGTATGCAAAAATTGAGGTAAAATGGATAGGAGTGAACTTGAGAAGCAACGAATCCCACTGAAAAGCTAAGGTACTATGTGTTACCGTCTCCGGTCGCGACTGCCTTCGGACTGCGGTCAGGAGCAAAATCAGAAATCAGTGTCTCTTGCCCCGGTACCTGCCCAGACAAACCGCGAGTAGAAGAACGCGCTCAGTCTCTTTATTACATGTAGACAACCTGGAATGTGAGGAACCAGATCATGACCGAGCCAAAGCACTTGTGTAAGATCGTAGGGTACGTAGGCCCTAATGAGTTATTCTTGCGTCACTCATTATCGTCTTATAGGATGGCATTAGACCCATGCAAACCAATAGAATAGCAAAAGAATACGTGATAAACAGAAATGTGAATACACCGAGATCCGGAGATCGAGGTGGAGGAGTCGGAGCGGAGCACGCGCCAGGTGTCATTCACCTCCAGCTTGACCCCAACTTTGGTAAACATCCAGAACAATTCTCTTAGCAGCCATTGACATCCAAAATGAAGCGTACGGGATCTTTGCTGGTCCTCGGGGCTTCAATTGCATATGTATCGTCTGCGGATGTACCTCGCCCTCGCGGTGTAGGACCGGAATGTGAGCACTACCAAGCCATCTACAAGATTCCCCCCGATTTCCTGCGGTAGCTGACCATGAGCTCTCCTATCAGTCGCCAAGTTCTACAAGGATGCTTCTTCCTTCACCTGTATCTCCAACCCTTCGATCTCGATCCCACTGTCACAAGTGAATGACGACTACTGCGACTGCCCAGATGGATCAGACGAGCCTGGTACAGCAGCATGCTCCTATCTCTCCCCTCTCTCACCACACACACCATCTGATGTCAGCAACATTGACAACATCAATGCCACCATCGCTCTTCCTGGTTTCTACTGCAAGAACAAAGGTCACACACCACTCTATGTTCCTTTCACCAACGTCAACGACGGAGTCTGCGACTACGACCTCTGCTGTGATGGCAGCGATGAATGGGCGGCGGTCAAGGGTGTAAAGTGCGAGGACAGATGTGCACAGATCGGCAAGGATGCACGCTCAAAAGCTGAACTTCGCCAAAAATCGCTATCGACCGCAGCGAAGAAGAGGAAGGAGATGGTGACAGAAGCCGCTCGTCTCAGGAAAGAGGTCGAGGATCGCATCCAAGGTCTGAAGACCCAGATCGAGGGCGCAGAGATCCACGTGACCGAGGTGGAGAAGGAGCTCGCCGAGGTCGAACGACGAGAGCGCGGACGAGTCGTCAAAGGCTCTGTGAGCGCCAAAGCAGGGAAACTCGGCGTCCTCGTCGGACTTGCGAAGCACCGCACCCAAGAGCTGCGCGACCAGCTTGTGCGAGTGCAGCAAGAGCGAGACTCCATGAAAGAGCGCTTACAAGAGGTTGAGTCGATCCTGTCCACTTTCAAAGAGGAGTACAACCCCAACTTCAACGACGAGGGTGTGAAGCGCGCCGTCCGCGCCTGGAAGGACTATGCCGCTAAGGACAAGGGACCAGAGACCGACGCCGCACATGACAGAGATCTGAGCGAGATTACCAAGACTGACGAGGAGAATGGCATCAACTGGGACGAATACACCTCTGACGACGAAACCGAGCTGGACCTGCGTAAGTGCACCATCGATTCCAATCAACGATCTCACTCTCTCTAACAAGCACAGTCTACGACTTCGAATCCTACCTCCCCGTCCAAATCCGGACCTGGGTGGACAACCAGCTGCGCGCCCTGCGTCTCACGCTGATCGAAAACGGCATCCTAGCCGACACGTCCAGCGAGGGCGGCAACGAGTCGAAAGCCGTGACAGACGCCCGGACACGGCTCTCATCAGCCAAGAACGACCTCGACAGCCAACGAAACGACCTCACGTCCCACACCGCCGATCTGGAGAAAGACTACGGGCCCAACGACGTCTTCCGCGCGCTGAAAGGCCGCTGCATCAGCACCGACTCGGGCGAGTACACGTACGAGTTCTGCTTCATGGAGCGCACGACGCAGAAGTCCAAAAAGGGCGGCGGCAATACCAACATGGGCACGTTTGTGCGCATCGATCGCATCGTCGTCGACGAGGACCTGCCCGCCGACGGACGCGGTATTGGCTCCGGGGAACGCATCGCTATGAGGCACGAGAACGGCCAGCACTGCTGGAACGGGCCGAATCGGAGCACCACGGTCGTTCTGGCTTGTGCTGAGAAAGAGGAGATCTGGAAGGTGTTTGAGGAGGAGAAGTGTGTCTACCGCATGGAGGTCGGGACGCCTGCGGTATGTGAGGCTGCGACGGGGAAGGCTGCTATGGAGGGCGAGAAGGTTAGGGATGAGCTTTAGATGTAGAGATGTGAAAAAACCCCTGCAGCAAACACTCCAGTAGACAGTTCAGTAGACACTTTAACAGACACTGTACTAGACACTGTACTGGACACTCTGCTAGACACTATACCAAACACTCTGCGGGAAAGTCTGCCTAGCACTTTAGTAGACACCTGGCCAGACACTTTAGCAACACTTCACTAGACACCTCGCTAGACTACACGAGATGTCGTATAATAGACGACTGACACTAGACACGACCGACTATGGGCTTCTAGCCATACCGCTGTAATCATATACACATACAATGCCCCCTCATCAAAAACACCATGCCGATGCAGAAAACGACGGGTTTAAAGCACTTGTACAAAGAATGTTCAAAATGTCCTTCCCTATCTAGAACGACGAAAGAGCGACAGCGATGACTTGACTGTCGCTGTGACTGATGCTGACGGTGGTGCTCTTGACACCGGCGCCGTCGGCAGCGGACTTGGCTGAGCCGTGCAGCACGACGGTAGGCGCACCGCTCTCGTCGTTGACGATCTCAATGTCCTTCAACGGAGCACCGGCGCCCTGGCCCTGCACCTTCAAGCTCTTGAACACAGCCTCCTTGGCACTCCACTTGCCCGCAAAACTGGCCTGTGGGTTGGCTGCTTTGCGGCAGTAGGTGATCTCTTGCGCGGTGAAGTTGCGCTCGATGAACGTCTCGTTCTCAATGTTGATGGATCGGACGTCTTCGACGTCGACGCCTGGGTGAGTGTTGCCGCCCGCGTTGGCCTTCATTAGCGCCTCGACCATCAGTGTCTGGCTCTCGTTCTGCAGCTTCTTTGGCTGCTGGTGTGAGTAGGTGAGTTCGGAGGTCTTCTTGTCGACGGAAACGCGCGCTTGTGGGTTGAGGAAGACGCTGGCTTGTTGCGAGTCCTCGTACGGTGACTTGCTCTTTGCTCTGAACATGGTGTTGTTGATGAGACCGTCGTGGAAGTAGCGGTAGGCCTTCTTCTGTCTTGACTCGACCTTTTGCTTGTATGTTTGATATTGTTCGTGGTCGAGTGTGGCGAAGAGGTACTTGGGATGAATACCAATCGCCTGGGCACCCTTTTGCCCGAAACCAAAGGACGTCACGGAGAAAGCGTTTACACCATCAGTCTGGATAGAGCGGCTTGGGAAAACAATGTGCTCGAACTTCTCCAAGACTTGATCGACGTTGTCGGCGTTGCGGTTACCGGGGACGAGACCGCTGTTGAGGACTTGCAGACAGCCGTTGAACATCCAAGCACCGGCTGCACCCTTGGGGTGACCAGTGAGATACTTCTGGAATATACCAAGCAAGGCGTTGCCCTTCTTCCTGCCAAGATGCTTCATTTGCTGGTTGATGACATCAGACTCGTTCTTGTCGTTGGCAACTGTGGAAGTTCCGTGGAAAGAAGCGACATTGAGGTCGTCGATAGTCAAACCCCAAGTAGCAAGGGCACCACGAAGAGGAGCGATCTGAGGATCACTCTTCCAGAAGTTGTTGCCCAAGCTGTAGAGAGCGTCCTTTTCTTGACGCTTGGCCTCCTTCTCAATGTGCTGAGCACGGTCCTGCATGTACTCGCTCTCGTTGAGGTTTGGATCTTGAGCCTTGGCGGCCGAAACCTCCTCTTGCAGGTACATGAGCTCAGACTCCTGCCATGACTTGATGTACTTGCGGCGAGCATCGAGCTGTCTCTTGCGGTATTTGATGTCGAGAAGAGGCGATGGGTACTTGGAAGCTTCCTCACGTGCGGTGGTCAAAACACCCTGACCAGGAGCTGGAACAGAGCGACCAATCTTATCAGTGGCAGTAGCAGTGAAGCCAAGAACACCGTAAATTGGCACACCCATGTCGAGAGCGAGCTGGGCGTCCATGATGACTTGCATACCACAACCTTGAGACTCCATGAAACCGTTTCTGGTAGTGGTGGTTGGTCTGGACATCTCCTTTGGCTCACGACCATGTGCGAACTCATCCTCAGCATTGCTGGTGGCCTTCATATTGGCGAACTCGTATGAACCCTCCTCCTGGAAGTCATCGAAACCACCAACGAAGCAGACTCTTGCCTTGCCCTCAACGATAGTGTCGTAACCAATGTCGATAGACTCGACCGCGGTAGCACATGCACCGACAGGAGTCTTGATTGGTCCAGTAGATGACATCAGAAGCATGTTGACCCAAGCACTCATTGTGTTGATAAAAGACTCTTGCAAGATATCCTTCTGGAGAGGCTTGTCGAGGAAACGATCCTTGTACATACCGCGAAGAGCAGTAGTACCACCAATACCAGAACCGATACAGTTTCCGACCTGCGAGATGTGCACGTACTTGTAGAACTCATACGGATCGGTGATACCAGAGGACAGCAGAGCCTCGGCGGTCGAGACCAACACGTAGAGGGTGACTGGGTCGACCTGGTCGATAATGTCTTCAGGAACACCGTATCTCTTGGCATCCCAGCCAGTTGGGATCTGACCAGCAACGAGACGATCGAATCTGAGTGCCTTGGGGATGAGCAGGGTCGCGCCCTTCTTGAGTCTGACTTGGAACTCGCCTGAGCCCTCAATCTCGAAGACTTCGACCTTTTCACCGTGCTGTCTCTTGAACTCCATAGCAGTCTCCTTGGAAGACTCGAAGGGATCAAGGTCCTCCTCGATCTGAATCTCCTGTAACAGCTGCTTCTTCTTAGGATCATAGCCGTTGAACAGCTCCGGCTCAATGAGACGAATACCGGCGTGCTCGAGGATGTGCTTCTCGTACTTGGCCTTGATGTCCTTGTCATCTACAGGCTCTCCCGACTTGGCATCAATCCAGCCAGAGTAGCTCTTGCCCTTCAGAGGACCATTGTGGTTCCTGATAAGGCCCATGATCCAGGCCATCTCAACGCATCCTTCGAGAGAAAACTCGCCGTAGGCTTCCATCTCCCACCTGGTTCTTGAGTTACCCCAAGGACCGACTTCGGCGAAACCAGTAACGACAACGACCTTTTCAAGATCGACCATGCCCTTGAGATTCTCGTTGAGTGGCTTGACTTCGGTCTCCCAGTCGGGCACGTTTGGAAAGTCGAACTTCAGGTTAGCACGAGGCTGGATGCTGACCTTCTTGAAGAGGGCTTCGTGGTCTTCACCGTTGACGATCTTGTTCTCGAGAGAAGTCTCGCGAGTGACAGCGCGGCGGATCTCACTCGTCTCGGTGATGTCCTTGCGAAGTTTGGTCATCAGATCCTTGAGGTCAGGCAGGAATTGCAGACCACCGTTCAGGTCAGCGAAGACGGGCTCGGACTGGCACAAGTCGACAATCGCTGGAGCCATGAGACCGAGAAGGTTGAAAGCCATCTCTTGTTGAGAAAAGGTGCGAACACCGTATGCCTCGACACCTTCAGCGACAATGTTGTTGCCACCCATGAGACCGGTGCCACGGGTCCATCCAATGACGGCACCGCAGATGGTAAGGTAGCTGCCCCAGCTCTCAGAGTGCCATCGGTTGAAGAGGGTCTCGAGAGCCAACTTGGACTCTGAGTAAAGACCGTCGTTACCAAAGGTTCCGTGGTTAGGAGACAATGGAAGGATGACCTGAGCTGGACGAGTCTCGATTCCACGTGTGAACTTTTGTGCCTTGACAGCACCAAGCATTCTGAGGAGGTTGGTAAGCATGATGCGGTGCGCAAGCTCGGACTTGGAATCAATGTTGTCAATCTCGCGACCGTTCTCTGGAATGGCTGCGAATGGAACAATATAGTCCAGATCCCAGTTGAGACCCTTCTTGTCGTCGTAAATGTAGTCGACAAGCGCTTGGACATCCTGCTGACTACCTTGGTTGAATGGTACGACGACAAGCTGAGAGCCGCGCGAGCCGTAGCGGGCGTACATGGACTGGTAGTACTCGGTGACCGTACGAGAGAATCTGCTGGTCGTTACAATGACCTTGGCACCACCGCTCAAGAGACCTTGGAGAACATCGGCACCAATGGAGCCTGCACCAGCGCCGGTCATGAGGGCGTGCTTACCCTGGAAGGTCACACCGGCTCTCGCGGCCTGCTCAAGACCCTCGAGGTAGACTCCAGTCAACTTCTTGCTGTATGCCCATCCGTGTTCGTCCTTGCGCTTGAGATGCAAGAAAGGAATGGTCTCGACCTTACCAGCTCTAGCAGGAGTGTTTGCGCGACCCTTGTTTGAGGACTTCTTGGTACCGCTGGCCTTGCCGTTCTCGGCCGGCATGATCTGGCCCTCGTTCATGGCAAGAGATCGTACAATGTTGCTGTAGAGCTGCTTGATCTGGAGTTGGGAAGATTTGGAAAGCTTGTGTTGTTGACGAATGAGCTTGTACACACGCTGGAGATCGTTCTGAACTTTGGTCCTGTTGCCGTATTCGGAGATCTTACCGCCTTCAGCCATCTCCCGTACATAATGCTCGAGCTTGCGAACACTCTTCCTTGGAGCTTCCTCGTAGTTCATGTTGCCACGAGCGTCAATTGTGAGGTGAGGGGCGGTCGGTACAGCGACGTCCTTGTAAACAGGCGCGACTTCTAGAACGTCTCGACAGTTGTCGATGAGTTGTTCTCCAAGCATCTTGGCAAGCTCGTATGTCTCTCCGCGCTCGGTGGGGCAGTGGTCGATGTGGTATTGCATGTAGTCGAGAAGACGAGGGTTGGAGCGGTTCATGATTTGGATGCATCTGCTGACAATCTCTCTGTCGACGGCTTTCAGGCGACCAAAGATAATGTCGTAATACATAGCCAGCGCATCCTGACGAGCCCAGTTCCATGATGAATCGTAAATGCGTGCCTTCAACGAGCTAAATGACGGCTCGATGCCTGAAGCATAGAACTCACCGTGCTCGGCATTCCAAAGGTCTAACTGAGCCTGGAGAGCGGTAGCGTTCTCTTGCGATGCTATGGCAGCTTTGTCACCAGCGCGAAGATCCATTTGCAAGTACCTAGCAAACGCCTCGAGCTGTTGCTTGAAAAGAGCCTTTTGATCCTTGGTTAGAGCGTCGAGCGCAGCCGGGTCCATCATCATGCCACCACCGCCACCGGCACCGCTGTCTCCGCCTGTCGTTGGGGCCGAGAGGTTGATGCCTGTGATGCCGGCGTATGCGGTTGTCAGTGTGTCCAACCAAGCCTTTGCGTCGGCTTCTGAGCCAAGACGAGCGGGTGGTTCCTGGGTGAGTCCGAGAAGCAGCACACCGTCCTGTCGGCCTGGACCAAGACCCCATCGTGTTTCAAGATGTTTCCTGACCGCTGTGATGTTGAAGCCACCAGGCATCTTTGAGGACACCAGACGAGCAATGAGGGAGGTGGATTGCTTGCCGAGCTGGCCATTGAAGGTAGCCTGCATCGAGGCACCCAGTTCGTCAAGAGGAGTGTCTTCTGGCTTTTCTGGTGTTGATCCAAACTCTTTGCCCAAATCTCCGAGAATTTCGTTCTGAAGGGTGGATTTACCTACAATAATGTTACTACCGCAATTGGCACCAATAGAAGATCTGCTTACCTCCAACCAAATCCTTGATGGCTTTGCTGAGTGGAATTTCCATCAGGGGCTTCTTGAGCTTCTGTGCGACGAGTGCGCGCACAATGTCGACAGCGCCGACTGGAGCATCAGCTACGGCAGCAGCTGGACCAGCGCCTGGTGGAGGTGGTGCAGCAGCCGCGACAGGTGCTGCCGCCGCGGCGGGGGCAGCACTCGAGGAAGCAGCAGGTGCCGAGGCCGCGGCGGGCGCTGGCTCATCCTCGATTTGGTCCACATCATAATAGATCTCCTTTGCGTCTTTGTTGTAGCAGAGAATTTGACGTTGTACTGATCTGGCAGCGTCGTACGCCTCATACTTGGAAGCCAGTGTCCGCTTGGCCATCACACCAAGGGTATCCGCGGGACCGATTTCCACAATGCGTTCCGTAATCTTTTCTCCGAGAATGACATCTTGAGTCTCGATCCATCTGACAGGCGAAGCGAATTGGTATGCGAGAAGCTCGACGAGCAGTGTGTGGGCGAGCTCCTGCTCAACCTCGGGCCTCATGTTGGCGGAAGGTGTTTATGCAAAAGACAAGGGTATCGAGGAATTGAAAGAAGTCGTAATTAGTAGCTGATATTCAGCCAGGAGCACGCAAAAGCCTCTATGAGATGAGAGCTCGATACTCGAAAATGGAATTAGAGATGTACCTTCAGGCTTCGACAAGCCAGAGGTATAAGGAGAGGACGCTGATAGTTTCACAAGGAAAGAAATCGGCGAGAGGAACAGAAATGGGCTGCGATGTACGGTATTATGCAGGTGAGACTGTCGCAGAGGTTGAGGAAACAATTGACGGTACAGTGATACGTGAGATGGTGTTTGGCGTGTACCTCGACTTTTCTTCTCCGCACGCAGGCACGATGAGACGTCGGCGAAAGAAGCTCCTTCCCTAGCTCGCTGGGCTCGTGCTAGGCCCCGCTGGGCCACGCTAAAAGCTCCTGTTTTGAACGTTCCAGGCAGCACGAAAATGACTCGAGTCAAATTAGCACAAAGAAAATCGTAGAAAAAGCGACGTGTTTACTGGATGATCACGCGAGCAGTGGAGCCTTCGGTTGAGAGGAGCAATCATTACCAACTCGAGAGGCATCAGGATTGCAGCCTTGATGCGATTGAGGACAACTATGTCGTTGTAGATTACGACCGTGTTCTACAGCAGTCTCAACATGTCCAGGCAGCAGTTGTTTCTCCCGATGCTCAATCTGACTGGACCACCAACGTATGGTCGCCGGTACATGAATTCAGGTACCTTCCATCTTGCAGCTCAATGTCACGCTAAACCCTCGTCCCACCGAGTCCACGGTATTTGCGGTAGAGCGCCCCAAACTCATCAAATTGTTCTGTATGCCACTGAGACCACTGTGTTCTTAAAGAAATAGTCGTACCATATTAAGCGTTTCAGTCCCATCCGCCCCGAGCATTGACGACCCATGCAATTTGAACACCCTGAAGACCCTCGATAATCAAGTCTCCTAATTACAAACTCTCTTCCGCGGTCCAGTCGCTCGTACCACCGCCGAGTTGCTCTACGAATTTTTCCCAACTCGTGTGGGGAAGCTACTCTTTCCCGTTTCGTCCCTGAGCCTGACTGATTGAGCTTCTGCCGCCAGAGTTTCAAACACCGTCTTCTTTCCATACCACCCTTCTGTTCTTCTTCGCTACAACCTCACCAGGCGCCATCCCCACGCCAGTGAGCGCGCAAATGACTGCCTAGAGCGATTGGCTCAGCATCTCTCCTTGTAAGCGATACAACCAGACCATTTGAGCTGCACCCAATGCCACTTTGTCTTCCTGAGACAGCGACCTTTGTCGACTGACAACGTACCCCTAGATCCTGAACGCATTCCTTATACATACACGTAATAATGTACGGCTCCGGAGCGCAGACGGGCGTGTCTACGCCGCGGTCATCTGCCGTTTCACGACCTCTGATTCTCTCTCACGGCTCTCTGGACTATTCCTTCTTGATACCCACTGCATTACACTTCAGCGCTTCTCAACTCAAGGATGCCTTTTTGCACACCCTGCCCGAACCGACTGATGAGCTCGCTCAGGACGACGAGCCATCGTCGGTGACCGAGCTTGTTGCTCGCTACATCGGCTTTGTAGCACGTGAGGTGGAAGAGGGCGATGACCCAGGTTCATATGAGGAGGTTCTCAAAATTGTCTTACACGAGTTCGAGAGGGCGTTCTTGAGGGGCAATGAGGTGCACGCCATTGCAGCATCCTTGCCAGGCATTGTGGACAAGAAGAACATTACCGTTCGCTCATACTACGCCGCAAGAGCTGCTGTCAACCGACCCATCAAGCCACACGAGTCTGCACTTCTCCGTGAAGCCGCCGACGAGAACGCATTCATCTACGCCGTTTTCGGTGGACAAGGAAATATCGAGGAATATTTCGACGAGCTGAGGGACATTTACACCACATATCCATCGTTTGTTGAAGACTTCGTTTCTGCTGCCGCCGCTCATCTGCAAGTTCTTGCTCGCGACCCTCAAGCGGAGAAGTTGTACTCGAAAGGTCTCGATGTCATGCGATGGCTGCACAACAAGGATGCTCAACCTGATATCGACTACTTGGTTTCTGCTCCAGTCAGCTTTCCGCTTATTGGTCTGACCCAGTTGGCTCACTATGTTGTTACCTGCAGAGTCCTCGGCACGCACCCTGGTACTGTCAGAGATCGCTTGAGTGGTACCACCGGTCACTCGCAGGGTGTTGTGACTGCTGCTGCTATTGCTGCGTCGAAAGACTGGGCGACATTTGACAAGTCTTCAAGAGATGCACTCACAGTATTATTCTGGATTGGTGCAAGGAGTCAGCAGGCATACCCGCGCACGTCATTGGCACCGCATACGCTGCAAGACTCTATCGACACCGGCGAAGGTTCACCAACACCTATGTTGTCTATTCGCGATCTGTCAAGGGATGCCATTCAGGCACACATCGACGAGACAAATCACCACCTTCCAGAAGACCGTCACATCGGCATCTCGCTCGTCAACAGCGCTCGCAACTTTGTAGTCACGGGTCCTCCAATGTCTCTTTACGGTCTAAACCTCCGCCTGCGAAAAGTGAAAGCCCCTACTGGACTCGACCAGACTCGTATTCCCTTCACAGAGAGAAAAGTTCGCTTCGTCAACCGCTTCTTGCCAATTACCGCTCCATTCCACAGTCCTTACCTGGCCGATGCGTACACCAAGCTGCAAGACGATTTGAAGGATATCACGATTTCCACCTCTAGCGTTGGAATTCCTCTTTTCGACACCAACACCGGCAAAGACCTTCGCGAGGACAGTAGCGCCACCAACATCGTACCAGCTCTGATCAGAATGATCACCCGCGACGCCGTTAATTGGGAGACAGCAACCGTCTTCCCCAAAGCGACTCACATCCTCGACTTCGGCCCTGGCGGTATCTCAGGTCTTGGTGTCCTCACCAACCGCAACAAGGACGGTACTGGTGTTCGTGTTATCTTGGCCGGTACCATGGATGGCAGCAATACCGAGGTCGGCTACAAGCCTGAGATCTTTGACCGTGATGCAGAACACGCCGTTAGGTACGCCATCGACTGGGTTAAGGAGTTTGGTCCAAAGCTTGCTCGTACATCCGTCGGTCAGACCTTTGTTGATAGCAAGATGTCCCGCCTCTTGGGTCTTCCTCCGGTCATGGTTGCTGGTATGACCCCTTGTACTGTTCCATGGGACTTTGTCGCTGCCACTATGAACGCTGGGTACGAAATTGAGCTTGCTGGCGGTGGTTACTACAACGACAAGACCATGACCGAGGCCATTGCCAAGATCGAGAAAGCGATTCCAGCTGGTCGTGGTATCACCTGTAACTTGATCTACGTTGCTCCACGAGCTATGGCCTGGCAAATACCTCTCTTGGCCAGGCTTCGTGCCGACGGATACCCCATCGAGGGTCTGACAATTGGCGCTGGTGTCCCATCCATCGAGGTGGCTAACGAGTACATTGAGACACTTGGTATCAAGCACATTAGTTTCAAGCCTGGTTCAGTCGAAGCCATTCACCAAGTCATCAACATCGCCAAGGCCAACCCAACCTTCCCAGTCATGATGCAGTGGACTGGTGGACGTGGTGGTGGTCATCACTCTTTCGAAGATTTCCACCAGCCTATCCTCCAGATGTACGGCAGACTCCGCAAGTGCCCAAACATCGTCCTTCTTGCTGGAAGTGGATTCGGTGGTGCAGAGGACACCTACCCTTACCTGACTGGTGAGTGGGCCCGCAAGTTTGGCTACCCACCCATGCCATACGATGGTGTTCTCTTTGGTAGCCGTGTCATGATCTCCAAGGAATGTCATACCTCCCCAGCCGCGAAGCAAGCTATCGTTGATGCGTCAGGTCTCGAGGACCACGAGTGGGAGAAGACCTACAAGGGTGTTGCCGGTGGTGTCATCACTGTTCGCTCAGAAATGGGTGAGCCAATTCACAAGCTTGCAACCAGAGGTGTCTTGTTCTGGTCAGAAATGGACCAAAAGATCTTCAGCTTGGACAAGAAGAAACGCGTGCCTGAATTGAAGAAGAACCGCGACTACATCATCAAGCGTCTGAACGAGGACTTCCAAAAAGTCTGGTTTGGTCGCAACTCTGCTGGTGTGGCTGTCGACCTGGAGGACATGACCTACGGCGAAGTAGTAAAGCGTATGGTTGACCTCATGTACGTCAAACACCAGTCGAGGTGGATTGACAAGTCTTTCACACGCCTCACTGGTGACTTCATCCGTCGTGTCGAGGAGCGTTTCACAACAGGCGAGGGCAAGGGCTCGCTCATTCAGAATTACTCCGAGCTGAATGACCCATACCCGCTTGTCGAGAGGGTCCTTCAGACATACCCAGAAGCCACTGTACAACTCATCAACGCTCAGGATGTGCAGCACTTCCTCCTCCTCTGCCAGCGCAGGGGTCAGAAGCCAACTACATTCGTTCCAGTCCTCGACGACACATTTGAGTTCTTTTTCAAGAAAGACTCTTTGTGGCAGTCCGAAGACCTCGAAGCCGTCATTGACCAAGATGTCGGCAGAACCTGTATTTTACAGGGACCGATGGCCGCCAAGTATTCCACCAAGGTCGACGAGCCCGTCAAAGAGATTCTCGACGGCGTCCACAACAAGCACATTGAGTTCTTGACAAGGGACGTTTACGGCGGCGATCAAAGTAAGATTCCAGTCGTAGAGTACTTTGGTGGCAAGCTCATCGAAGCAAGCGACGAGATCGATGTCGAGGGCCTCACAGTCTCCGAACTTAACAACAAGGTGATTTACCGTCTCTCTGCATCGCCGAGTGCAACCTTGCCCGAGCTCAATGCTTGGATGTCGCTTTTAGCCGGAAGGTCATACTCATGGCGTCACGCTTTCTTCACCGCGGATGTATTTATTCAAGGCCACAGGTTCCAGACAAACCCGATGAACAGAATCTTTGCCCCTGCGGCAGGCATGGTCGTTGAGGTCAACTACCCTGAGGATCCTAAGAAGACCACCATTACTGTCAAGGAGCCTTCATCAAGCGGCAAGTTCGTACAGACCGTCGAGATCGGCCCGATCGGCAGCAACAACGAGATCCCTGTAAATCTGATCGAGGACCGTAGCGCGACGGGAGGTCCGACCTCGCTGCCACTGAAGTACACCTACCACCCAGAGACAGGTTACGCTCCTATTCGCGAGGTTATGGACGCACGCAATGACCGTATTAAAGAATTCTACTACAAGATTTGGTTCGGCGATGCCAACGTGCCATTTGACACACCAGTCACATCGAGATTCGATGGTGGCAGGAGCACTGTCACTAGTGAGGCCATCAACGACTTTGTTCACGCTGTTGGCAATACTGGTGAAGCTTTTGTTGACCGTCCTGGCAAGGAGGTATTTGCGCCTATGGACTTTGCCATTGTCGTTGGCTGGAAGGCTATCACTAAGCCAATCTTCCCACGTACCATCGACGGTGACCTGCTCAAGCTTGTGCACTTGTCGAATGGTTTCCGCATGATCCCGGGCGCTGCTCCTCTTAAGAAGGGCGACGTTCTCGATACCACTGCCGAGGTCAACGCTGTCATCAACCAGGATTCGGGCAAGATGGTCGAGGTTTGCGGTACCATTACTAGAGACGGCGAACCTGTCATGGAAGTCACCAGCCAGTTCTTGTACCGCGGTGTATACGACGACTTTGAGAACACATTCCAGCGCAAGACCGAGAAGGTCATGCAGATTCACTTGGAGACCAGCAAGGATGTTGCCGTACTGCAGTCGAAAGAATGGTTCCAACCCGAGGACCCTGATGTTGATCTCCTCGGACAAACCCTTACCTTCCGTCTACAGAGCTTGGTTCGTTTCAAGAACAAGACCATCTTCAGCTCTGTCCAGACTCAAGGTCAGGTCGAGCTTGAGCTGCCATCGAAGGAAATCATACAAATTGCGACTGTCGAGTACGATGCTGGCGTTTCCCACGGAAACCCAGTCATTGACTACCTCAGTCGATTTGGGACCACCAGCGACCAAGCCATCAACTTCGAGAACCCTATCCCACTCAACGGAAAGACCGCTCTTGAACTCAAGGCACCAGCTTCGAACGAGACGTATGCCAAAGTCTCCGGAGACTACAACCCTATTCACGTTTCCAGAGTATTCTCCAAGTATGCCAACTTGCCAGGTACCATCACACACGGAATGTACTCGAGTGCCGCGGTCAGAAGTTTGGTCGAGACTTGGGCAGCTGAGAACAATATTGGTCGTGTTCGCAGCTTCCATGTCAACCTTGTCGGCATGGTTCTGCCAGACGACATCATCTCCGTCAAGTTGACTCACGTTGGTATGATCTCCGGTCGCAAGTTGATCAAGGTCGAGGCTAGCAACAAGGAGACCGAAGACAAGGTTCTCCTTGGTGAAGCCGAGGTCGAGCAGCCCACCTCCGCGTACGTCTTCACTGGTCAAGGTTCGCAAGAGCAAGGTATGGGTATGGAGCTCTATGCCAGCAGCCCTGTGGCTAAGGAGGTCTGGGACCGTGCCGATAAACATTTCACCGACAACTATGGTAAGTCAAGCATTGCGTTCTTGCTCTATAGTAGTACTGACACCTTCTACCAGGCTTCCAAATTACGAACATTGTCAAGAACAACCCCAAGGAGCTCACGATTCACTTCGGTGGCCCACGTGGTAAGGCGATCCGCCAAAACTACATGTCCATGACCTTCGAGACCGTCGCGTCGGATGGCAGCATCAAGTCAGAGAAGATCTTCAAGGAGATCGATGAGTCAACGACTTCGTACACATACCGCTCGCCAACTGGTCTCCTATCTGCAACACAATTCACACAGCCAGCACTCACACTGATGGAGAAGGCTTCGTTCGAGGACATGCTTGCCAAGGGTCTTGTGCAGCGTGACAGCAGCTTCGCCGGTCACTCTCTCGGAGAGTACTCTGCTCTCGCCGCACTCGCCGAGGTCATGCCAATCGAGTCGTTGGTGTCTGTCGTGTTCTACCGTGGTCTTACAATGCAAGTCGCAGTCGAACGTGACGCAGCCGGTCGTTCCAACTACAGCATGTGCGCGGTCAACCCATCGCGTATCAGCAAGACCTTCAACGAGCAAGCTCTGCAATACGTTGTTGAGAACATCGCTGAGACGACCACATGGCTTTTGGAGATTGTCAACTACAACATTGCCAACATGCAGTACGTTGCTGCCGGTGATCTCCGCGCCCTCGACTGCCTGACCAATGTCTTGAACTACCTCAAGGCCCAGAAGATCGATATCCAAGCACTCATGCAGAGCATGAGCCTCGAGGATGTCAAGGCACACCTGGTGGAGATCATCAAGGAGTGTGCAAAGCAGACCGAAGCCAAGCCAAAGCCTCTCGATCTGCAAAGAGGTTTCGCCACCATTCCACTCAAGGGTATCGATGTGCCGTTCCACAGTACCTTTTTGCGCTCCGGCGTGAAGCCATTCCGATCGTTCTTGCTCAAGAAGATCAACAAGACGAGCATCGACCCAAGCAAGCTCATTGGCAAGTACATTCCAAACGTCACTGCTCGTCCATTCGAGCTCACCAAGGAGTACTTTGAGGATGTATACCGCCTCACCAACTCGCCTAGAATTGGCAACATCCTCGCCAACTGGGAGAAATATGTTGAAGATGAGACCAAGCCTGCGCCAGTAGCTTAGTGAGGGCTCGACAGCTCCAGCGCGCGCAAGGCTACGATAGTCTACCGGAAGGTGACACAGGGGTATATTAAGAGAGTGTACATAAGAACAATTTCGGGAATTGTACCGTAGATATTTTGTTCTCGTTTTGGCTGGGAGTCTCGGGCGCTGATATTTTCTTCGGTCTGGCTGTATAAAAGTGCAGATAGTCGTTATATTCAGTTTCAACCAATAACTCCCGTCAGTCGTATAGCCATACGTCCATTTAATTGCAGGTGTGTTTCAGGCATCGGGCTCGACATCTGTCGGCGCCCTTTAGCCGACCCAGATTCATTTAACCTCAAGATCTAAGCTCGTCTTGGCAAATGACGGTGACGTCGATCGTTGACGACGACTTGCGAAGCACATGAACGAACCTCGGTCTGTCCATTACTTCACTTAACCAAGATCTGACCCAGTGCTTTCCTATTTCCTTGTCCTCTCTATCACTCTCACCGCTTGTGCAAATATCCAATTCGACGTCACACAGAACCCCCTAGAAACTAACACAATCCATCACACGACCGATCCGCCAACATGGAAGGTGAAGGCAAACTCGGCCTCCTCAAATTCATCCTGCCCAAGGTACCGGCCATGCTCTACGCCGGCGCAATGAATTCGCTCTACCTCTCCCCGACATCAACGAAATGGGATCTGCGCACCGAAGTGCAAGTCTCGGTGCTGCGCTCCATCATGAGCCCCGGCACCGCGAAGCCATCGCCGGTCGGCAAGACGCAAGCAGTGACGCTCGGGGACAAAGGCGCCAAGGGCAAGATGTGGGCGGCGAAAGTCACGATACCCAAGGACGGCGAGGGAGGCACGAAAGAGGCTGTTTTCAAGGCAGTGGAGGAGTTGGGCGACGGCAGCGAGAACTACGTCAGGCCCGACAGCGAGAGCATGAGGGCGGAGTGGATTGGGTTCAGGAGCGAGGCGAAGGGCGACGACGATGCGTTGCCGGATATCAATGAGAAGGAACGGTACGAGAGACTCATGAGTGATCCGAAACGTACCGGTAAGAGCACGGTGCTTTATTTTCATGGTGGTGCGTACTATCTATGTGGCTTCGGCACGCATAGGGCGGCGGTCTCGAGGCTGGCGGAGACGTGTAAGGGTCGCGGTCTGCTCGTTGAGTACAGGCTGGCGCCGCAGAGTGCGTTCCCGTCGCAGCTTCTTGATGCGCTGAACTCATATCTGTACCTCATGTACCCGCCTGAGGGCGCTATGCATGAGCCTGTTCCGGCTAACGAGATCGTCTTCGCTGGTGACTCGGCTGGAGGCAATCTGGCTTATGCGCTATTGCAGCTGCTGTTGCAAATGCAGAGGACCAAGGGTGGCGTCAGCGGCAACCCCACGATCAGATATAATGGCAAGGACGTGGAGGTGCCATTGCCTGCCGGTATTGCTTGTCACAGTCCATGGCTGGATATCTCGAGGGCGCAAAAGAGTGTCGAAACCAACGCCAAGTGGGACTACCTTCCGTCCGCCAATCATGACGACACCATGTCCAAGTTTCCCGCCGACGACATCTGGCCTACCAATCCTCCAAGAGGAGACATTTTCTGCGACCTCAGCCTTCTCTGCCATCCTCTTGTGTCGCCAGTCGCCGCAAAGGATTGGTCCGGCTCGCCACCAATGTACGTCAATGCAGGTGAAGAGCTGCTGACCGACGAAGGCGCCATCGTTGCGGGGACTGCTGCTCAGCAAGGCGTGACCGTCCACTGGGAACAATACGAGGCGATGCCGCATTGCTTTGCGATGCTGATGCCTCATATGGCGACAAGTCAACGCGCCTACGATTCGATGGGTGACTTTGTACAAAAATGTCTTGCGGGCAAGGCGGAGAGTAGTGGCACCTGGATAGAGGCTCGCACTGGAAAGGAGACCGCTGTTGACCCGAAAACAGTTCTTCCATACCCACAAGCAGAGGCCGTCGAGAGAATAAAGGATGCCCAGAAACGTAGAATAGACGGGTACGAGAAGGAAGGTAAGAACATGCCGAAACCAGCGCTCTGAGCTGCTGGATGAGCCAGGACGATAGAATTGCTGCACACATATGGACATCGGACTAGAAAGCATATCAGGCGTTTGAGGGTATCGAGGAACCAGGGATTTCGTAATATCATATCTTCGACAGCTTGCGTTAGAGAATGCCATCCGGCTCTCCAGGCAATCTCTTGACTCGTTTCTGCTCCCAGTTATCCAGATCCTTGTGTGCCAGCCTGTAGTATTCCTCTTTCAGATCGATTCGTCGTCGGTCCTTGCCGATTCCGAGCTCTTCATCTTTGGTCAGCTGTCGGACTTTTCGGTCGTGCTTCTCGTATCTGATGGCGGTTGCGGGCGTCAAGAAGAACGATCCGGCTAGCATTGTTGCGATAAATGGTAGGCCGAAGAGGAGGAACGGGTGCTTTGCGAGAAGCGCGCGGTATTTCGCTGGTAGTGTTTGTTGATAGCCACTCGGGCGGAACTTCTTCGCTGGGAAGACTGCCATAGTAGATCGTGTATACTGTGGCTGATTGAGATGCTCGAGATTGTATTCTGGTTGCTGCCCTCCATCTCGAAGAGCAGGGCACTTAAGCTATTAATTCCGAAGCTAGACCGAGGCTTTGCGCACGTGATCACGCGAAGCGCGTTTCTCCAAGATTTATATATTCTGATAAGGCAACAGCGACAAGACACCAGCTTGTACTGGACATTCTACGATAATTTCAGAACATGCCAGCTCTTAAGCGACATTGTCACTTGCAATCATGGTGGGGAGGACCGTGAACGGCCTGTCAAACGGCGATTATGTGCCTCCGCCATCGACCTTGGCTGCCCAGTTAGTGAGAGATCATGCTGGTACCAGTAACAACCCTACTACAACGAACATATCAGGGACGTTCGGACGTCTCTTGCACGAGATCCTGAACAATTCGGATGTACCAGAAACAGACCCTGAAGTTAACTTCAAGCTCATTCGTGTGGTCGCCGAAGCGGGTCTAGATGTTCTCGCTCAAGACAACCCGTTTGCGCAATGGGACATACTGCTTCCGCAAGCAGGAGACAGTCTCAAGGTCATCGAATCGACGATCAAGCGTCAACCCGAGGTGCTTTTCTATGATTTCGAAGCACCGACAAACGGTCGCCCAAGCCTTCGTCTCTTGCTGTGGCTGTTCCCCAAGCTGCTATGTCTGACCGCTCATCCACAATGTAGCACTCTTGGCCCTCTGTTGTCTCGGCTGCTGGCAAGTATCATTGACAGCCTGGCAAACATGATCGCTTGGTGGCAACATGCGAAAGCGGTCGTTGTGATGTACTTTGACTGCTTAGACGATATCATCACAGCACTGGGTTCCATTACCTCGATGTCAGGCGCCCGAAATCCGTTCAATGTCCATCTTCCCCCGGCACGGAGCATCTCCAACATGGGCTACGGATCTGAGCAGCCGACCACGGTAGCCTCTGGATCCCAACACCAACTGAACACTATTCCTGGTGCGATCCATGCAGCGACTGTAATCTTGTCGGGGCTATCAGATCTTCTTAGCGAAGGACCTGCGCTAAGAGTCTTACCGCTTGGTGTTCACATCCTGACCAGCCGATCCTTCGATGCACTTGATGCTTTGAGCGATGCCACTTTCAAGCTTAGACAGGCATTGACCAAGAACGATACACTCTCTCGTCTACTCGACGGTATTTTGTCTACCATGCGTCGCTTCTGCGGCTTACCGACTCCGATAGCCTGGCTCAATATCGACAAAGCCAATCATACGGCGAGGCGCTTCGTCCTCAACTTTCTTCAAGCTCATCTGGAAAAAGCGTTTGTTGGTGGACTGCAGGATAAGTTAGCTTCTGCACTTGGGCTCTTATTGGACGTCCCGTCTCGGCTGACGGAAGATCACGGTATGGATGCTATGATCACAAGGGCTGTACAGAGAGTATGCGAGGACGAGAACTCTTGGAGTCAGTCTCACCAGGCATTGAGATTAGCTCTTCAAGATTTCGTTTCTTCGCTGAATATTCAGCTATCAGGAAATGCAAAGAAAAGGATAGGTTTGACCGGCGGGAACAACTCGTTCGACGAAGAAATGAGCGGTGTTGCAACGGACGGAAGCATCAACGTTGCTGGACTGCTTGGCTCGACCGCGCTTCCTAAACGAAAGCTTCGAAGGCCCAAGCAATGTCAACTTGTCGACAACACCACTGGAAAGCAAGAAATCTACAAGCAGCTCACGAGCCTGCTGGCCGATCGTCCCAGCTCCGACATTACCGGACTCGCGGGTGTGACAGAAACTTCATATGCTGCTCTCGAGGATTCTCAAAAGGACGTTCTTTGGAGTGTTCTGTGCCGTTGCTTTTGTGTCATGAGCGATACTCTCAAGGGAGACGTTTGTGATCTCTGCCACTCTGATGCTCACAAAGCTACACCTCCAAAAGGAGCACTCGAGCCCGATATCAACGGCATGAAGGAGCTTGGACTCACCATGCTTGAGCTGCTCAACTCGCGCGATCTTCAGCAATCTCAGCATCGTCGCGTGCTGGCAGTGTTGTGCATTCGCTCCTTTATCCTTCACAGCCAGCTTCCCGAGTATCTCGACTTGCAGAAGTCGCCATTTGGAGAGTGGTGCTTACGAGCCCTCAATAGCTCTACCAGGGAGCTTCGCCTGGCTGCTTCTCGAACACTTGTAGCGTTTCTGCGTGATGACATCGACCGCAATATCCGTGACAACAACCGCAGACTGGCTCTGGAATACCTGCGGACTCTATCGGATAGGGCCAACCTAAGCCAGATTGATACACTGATTTCTGCCTGGGGACAAGTCGCGATTGCTTGCGACGAAAGTGAGCTCAATCTGGCCCTTCTGCAACTCGTTGACTACCTCGGTCACCCGAACTCGCTGATCTGTGCGCTTGCGACTACTGAGCTTGAGCATATTGCGACCGCACTGGATATGACTCCTTCAGCTCTTCTCAGACCTTTCTGGCGAAGCATAGCAGTGGCAGCGGTACAAGATCTCCATACCAAGCCTCAGAGATGCCAACAATTGGCCGATTTCCTGGGCATCGGGGTCAATCAATTCCTCATCAATACCCAAGCGGAAACCCTTCCTTCTCTGATTCTCACCAAGAAGAAAGAAACTCTACAACGTATAGCAGCAGCACGTGGGCCGAACGTCAAGCTACAAGACCTTTGCACTCAGCCTAGAACGAACCTGGCGGCTATCTTAGCTCTCCTCCTCAGCCAAGCTTCCAACGACATCGAGACCACAGCAATGGGCATTTTGGCCGAATGTGTCCCCAGCCTCAGAGATCAGGAGCTCGCGAATCTGATTCGGATAGACCCTGTACTCATTGTGATCGAGATGTTGAAGGCTGCCGGAGATGAAGATGTGAGTCGAAAAGGACGGATAGTACACGCTATTCAGACACTCGCTGTTCTGGTCGAACGAAGACCTGGTCAGTCTAAAGCCAGCGCAAAACACAGCAAGCTTTTAGGATCTTTCTTCGAAACACAGATATTGGGTATCATGACAATACTTTCCGACACCATCGAGAAAGCTGATGATTCGGTGTCCCAGTACGAGAAGATCAGATGCCTACACGCCGTCGAGGAGATGATCAACTTGGCACGTACTCACATCAGTATTGCTATCCCGCAAATTCGAGCATGCTTGCAATCTGCTATCGATCAACCGGGGCTTGTCGATGCAGCAATGTCTGCATGGCTAGCAATGATGCGGACCTTTGAGCCTGAGGAAGTCGTGCATTTGCTCGATCATCTATTTGCCATCACCGTACAACATTGGTCGGAGCTCTCTTCGGAGCTGCAGCAGAATGTCCACGACACCGTAGCCCACGTACTTAAGACGCACAGCAACCTCATCAGGGAATCAGTCATTACAGTGCCATCACTTGCCAACATTCAGCTAATGTCCAAATTTGAAGCCGAGATTAGTCGCCTGAGAGCGGCTGCAAATCCCGAAGCACATGTGGCTGCATTTGCCAAACGCTTACAAAACGAGAACTCTGCCATCGTCCTCCAAGCAGCTCGTGAACTACACAACTGGCTCGAACTCAATCAAACCTTCGTGCATGAGTCCGCTGTCAGTGAACCGCCTCTACCTGTCCTTTCGACATTGGTGCGTGCACTCTTGGATGCTTGCGTCAAATACGGAAGCAGCAGTAAAGGCAATCCTATCTCGAATGTTTCCGCTCAATGTCTTGGTCTGGTAGGGTGTCTGGATCCCAATCATATTGAAGCGACCGTCACTACCAAGCAAACCATGGTCATGTCGAACTTTGACAAGGCTGCGGAGGTCGTTGACTGGGTCGCTGTTCTCTTCGACAGCGTTCTCGTTCCCGCTTTCAAGTCGACAAGCAATGCTCGTGCACAAGGATTTCTTGCATTCGTAATGCAGGAGCTGCTCCGCTTCTCTGGTTTCAACGAGGTTGCGTCTGTTCGTCTCAGAGCCTCTCAATCGAGTCCGACATACACGAGATGGATCGAGCTGCCAGAAAGCACTCGTAACATACTGACCCCATTCTTGACCTCGAGATATGCACTTACCAGTACTGTTAATGTGCATCCTGTCAAATATCCTATCTTCGACCGCTCTGTCAGTCACAGCACTTGGCTCAGAACCTGGGTATACGACATGTTGTGGAGAGCAAGAGGCGAGAACGCTTCTTCCATGTTTCCAACATTGGCTCGTGTCATCAAACGTCATGACCTGGCGATAGCCAATTTTCTTCTACCCTACGCAGCCCTTAACATCGTTTTAGGAGCCCCGCAAGCTGAGGTCGATGCTATCGCGAACGAAATGCTGATTGTTCTTTCGACGGAATCTTCTAACCATTCCGAGCAGGACGCGATACGACAATGTAGTCAAAACGTCTTTGCGATCCTCGACTACATGTCGAGGTGGGCACAGACAAAGAAGCAAGACATGGCGGCTTTGCGTGTAGCAGCTGTTCGGGCAGGCCACTCACCTAAGGAGTTTGAGGAGGCAGCAGACCTTGGACGCATCAGATCGGTCGAACAAGTCATGGCTTCAATACCAGCGAACATCATTGCGCAGCGAGCCATCGAGTGCGGGTCTTACGCGCGAGCGCTCTTTCATTGGGAGGATTTTATTCGCGGTCAATGCTCGAAACCCGAGACAGACGCAGAGGACAGGAATGCCATGTATGACCGGCTACAGTCCATCTACAGTCAGATCGACGAACCGGACGGCCTGGACGGAATTGCTGCGCAGCTCAATATCCTTTCGCCTGACCAGCAAGCCTTCCAACATCGCCGTGCAGGTAGGTGGTCGGCCGCCCAGAGCTGGTACGAGATCGAATCGATGCAGAGACCCAATGATAGCGATATTCAGCTGGGGTTGCTGAGCTGTTTGAAAGAGTCTGGTCAATTCAATCAGGTCATCAGAGTGGCTTCGGATAACATGAAGAGCGCAAACAACAGAGTGGCCGATACCGTATTGGACACGAAACTGCTTTCTTTCGTCACCGAGGCAAGCTGGATGGCTGAGAATATGACACTATTGCACAATGAGCTCTCCCAGATACCTTCAGACATGAGCGTGCCAGATTTCAATGTTTCGGTCGGCCGCATTCTTATCACTTCTGCAGTCAGCCAGGATGAGGCCACCAATCAAATCTCGACACTGCGAGCTTCAATCGTGAAGAACATGTCAGCGGCTAATGTAGCGTCTTTGCAGGCTTGTCATGGAACTCTATTGAACTTACATGTTCTCTCTGAGATGGAGGCTATCAGCCATTTCTCCAAGAGCGAGAGGGATGCTTTGGACTCGGCTCAACTGATCAGCACCCTCGACAAGAGACTTGCAATTCTGGGCTCGTACATTTCTGATAAGCAGTATGTTCTTGGAATTCGACGTGCGATGCTACTGGCCGTCAACAGGAACAAACCAAATTTCGAAGTTGGTGTCTCGTGGCTCACCACGGCCAAGCTCGCTCGGAAGGCCAATGTACCTGCCATGGCAAACTTTGCAGTCTTACGCGCCGCTCAGTGTGGTGATGACTCTTCCAGGATCGAGCAAGCCAGACTTTTGTGGAAAGATGGGCAACATCGACAAGCTATTCACAACCTTGAAGGAGCCATTGCCTCGAATGCGTTTGCTATGTACGACCGCTTTGTGGAAGCCGGCAGCAATCCTGAAGAAGCACAAGCGAAGCAAAATGCGCTCTCAGCTCGAGCACATCTGCTACTTGCGAAGTGGCTCGACGCTTCGGGCCAAACGCAAGCGCATATGGTCACATCCAAGTATCAATATGCTGCGCGGGCATATCCTAGATGGGAGAAGGGTCATTACTATCTCGGAAAGCACTACAACAAATTGCTCGAAGCAGAAAAGGCACTTCCTGCAGTCAAACAATCCGAGGCTTTCACCACAGGTGAGACGACAAAGCTGGTTATCGAGAACTATCTCCGATCTGTACCGTTCGGCACGAAGTACTGGTTTCAGACCATCCCGAAGGTTATCACACTCTGGCTAGACCTCGGTATGGACTGTTTGCAGAGACCTCGCGACCTGAACCCCGAGATTTTCGATCGCCGTAAGAAGCATTTGGAGCTCGTGCACAAACAACTCAAGAAGTATTTTGAGCGCGTACCGCCCTATGTTTTCTATGCTTCACTCCCGCAGATGATCTCTCGTATCAGCCATCCCAATGACAAGGTTTCTGAGCTGCTGTCGATGATCATCCAGAAGATCGTGTCTACACATCCGAGCCAAGCGCTATGGTCGCTCCTGCCAGTTGCAAGAGCGACACAAGCAGATCGTGCTAAAAGAGGGTTGGAGATCATCAATCGTCTCAAAGATGGGAAGGGCAGGACCAAGTCGGATTCCGCTGGCTTGGACCTACGAACCATGGTCATGCAAGGACAGAAGCTGCAAGAAGGCCTGCTACAGGCTTGCGAGATTCACATTGAAGGCCGCGCCACCAACGTTAGTCTGACCAGAGATCTCCAATTCAGTCACAAACTCGCACCAAGTCCCTTGGTGGTTCCCTTCCAGTCGGCTTTGACGCCGAACGTCCCCACAGTACAAGAGGCCAGCCACATCCGACACTTCAAGGGCTTTTCCGTGGACAAGGTCACTATTGCTTCGTTCTCGGATGAAGTGTTAGTGCTCAGCTCGTTGCAGCGACCACGAAAGCTGACAGTCAGAGGGTCAGATGGCAAGCCGTATGGACTTTTGTGCAAGCCAAAGGACGATCTCAGAAAGGATCAAAGACTGATGGAGTTTAATACAATGATCAATAGATCGCTGAAGCGAGATGCCGAAAGCAGCAAACGACGACTTTACATCAAGACCTATGGTGTCACTCCACTAAGCGAAGAGTCGGGTACCATCGAATGGGTGGAAGGGATCAAGCCACTGCGAGATATCCTGATCAGACTCTACAATCGCAAAGGCATACACCCCAACTACACCGAGCTTCGCACTCTCCTAGGAGAAGCTTGTGCAGACTCCGCAAACGTCGGCATCTTCACAAAACGAATCATGCCAACCTTCCCACCAATCTTGCACGAGTGGTTCGTCGAGATCTTCCCAGAACCAGATACATGGTTCGCCGCGCGCCTCCGTTACGCTCGCTCAGCCGCTGTAATGAGCATAGTCGGCCACGTCCTCGGCCTCGGCGACCGCCACGGCGAAAACATTCTGCTCGAAGAGAGCACAGGCGGCGTATTCCACGTCGACTTCAATTGCCTGTTCGACAAAGGTCTCACCTTCGAGAAGCCAGAACTCGTACCCTTCCGCCTGACACACAACATGGTGGACGCGATGGGCTGCTACGGCGTCGAGGGACCGTTCCGCAAGTCCTCTGAGCTCACGCTGCAACTGCTCCGTCAGCACATGGACACTCTGATGAATATCCTCGAGACGTTCGTGCACGATCCCACGACGGACTTCATCGGCAAGAAGAAACGCACCACGCACGGCGTACCGGAGACGCCGCAGGAGGTTCTGGACAGTGTGTTGTCGAAGCTCAAGGGGTATCTGAGGGGAGAGAGCGTGCCGCTCAGTGTCGAGGGTCATGTCGATGCGTTGATCAAGCAGGCGACCGATCCGTGGAATTTGTGCCGGATGTATATTGGGTAAGTTGGCTGATATCCCTGCTCTTCGAATTTTGCTAACAACGTCTCAGGTGGTGCAGTTTCTTGTGAGTGTTGTTCATATCCCGGGTTAGTTGCAAAGGCATAGGCGCGTTGAGTACACGAAGGTCACGTACGAGGACAGATTATTGCAGTACATATCACAATAACTATGACAAAATAATTGATGCACAATCGTTGACATAAATTTGTACCCGGTATACCGTGACGGAGGTGCTTCCCTTCCATCGCTTCCTAGCAAATCCGTGTCCAACGCTGCAACGCGAAATAGCACACTGCACATTCTTTAATCTCACCGCACAGTATCACATACACCTGGGAATGAAGCTTTGTTTGATTATTTGAATTGCAGTCATAGTGGACAAAAGTGTGACCCGGAGTCAAAATTTGATGTTATGTCATGAGATTCCTTACCTGCCTGTATATAACCCAAGGTCTCTGCCGCACTATGACATATCCTTCCCATATTCTGCGAAAAATCGAAACGAACTGTAGAGGTGGAAAGAGCTGGGGCATCCGAAGTGTAAGGAAAGTGTGTGTATGCCCTCTAGTTTAGTCCCCTGATTCTGTAAGATATTAGCAGCAGCAGAATTAATACTTGTACTACTAAACACTAATCATAGATCACTTAAATAGCACAAAGCCGCGTCATTATCTAAGATAGAGTTAGTAGTTTTAACCAATGTTGTTCTTAGCCTAGAGCAAATATAGTTATTTTGTCTTACTATAGGCTTTACTTTAGACAATGACGTGATTTTTTGTTATATACATGATCCATGTCTTATATAAATTGACGCAAATACTCATGTAGCTACTTCTAGTCCCTCACACTGTCTTATATTAGAACGAAAGACCGCATAGCAATGATAATTTCTTGACTTATATAAGGTCCTATATAAAATCCCCCTTAATCTTCTCTAGAGCATACTTCTGCCCTTATAACTTCACAATCTTCTGACATCTACAACCACTGATCCATCATAATGGCCAAAGAAAAAACCAGACCTGACCAAAAAGCTGGTAAAAGAGCGAGAAAATTCTTGTGCCAGATTGTGCAGCGAATAGGCCTCCGAGGCTTCATCAACAAGGATTCTCGCAGTGTCCGTATTGGCACATTGGAAAGACTTCGTCACCTTTGCACCAATGCTGTGGATGTCTTTTGTCAAATCCCAAAGGCTGAACTTAGGCTACAAAAGAACGTGGTTGATACTCATGTCACAGATGCCATTGTCCTGCCATGTGCACCTTTGCTATGGCCGACTGGTCCTCACCCCAAAGCATGGCTTCACAAAGTCGAGGTCCCTGGTGAGACTGAGCCTCGGTTTTTAAGCTGGCCTCACGATCGCAAAATGTCAGTACTGTATACCATGTGCAAGACTATTCTAACATATGCAGCATTGAGAATACTCTACGTGAGATTGTCACGATCCGAATCAAAAATCGAATGGAAGCCAATGCCGATCGCAAAGCGAAAGGCCTACCTCCAATCGGTCATAAGAAAGCAGTCCGCATTCTTGCCACTCGTCAAGACAATGAGCCACCTGTTCCACTTGCGACTGAGACAAGTATGAGTCCCCTGAGTTCACACTCGGACTCGTTTCCACCAGTACTTGACTGTATCGCTGTTGCACAAGTCCCGCCGACATCAGATCCTGAGAGCATGAATGCTATGGCTCCACCATGCCAGAATGGCATTTCCAGCAGGATTCAAACACCTTTCTACGATGCCAGGTCAATAACAGCAACAGAGCCGATTGACTTAGACGTAGTACAGCCAGAGTCTTCATCTGAGACAATCCCAGCGCATGTGGATGACATACTGGACAAATTTTATCGAGGAGAACTACAAACACAGCCTTCTCCTACACCAGCAGTACAAAGCCCCTTGGAATGCTCAAATCTCGATCAGCATACCACAATGGAGATCAAAAAGGAGGGTCAAGAGGAGATTGCCAGAGGCACAGCTATGGCCGATCCTATCAATGCCATGCTAAAAAATCTACATCTCATTTTGCAATGGGGTAATCACAAGTGTTGCTTGGATCTCGCTTCATGCAGGAAGTCCGATGACTTGTTCGATCAAGTCGCATGCAAGGTAGCGAAGCAAGCACGAGTGTCTGAGGATTGTGTGAGTGTGCTGGAGATCAACATGTATCTCCATCAGCCTGCTGAGTGGGGAGAGTCTCAATTCAATGTTATACCTGGATATGTAGGGCGTATTTGCTGGGAAATGGCTCTGAAGGAATGGCATGATGGAGCATGGCAGGAGCATGAGCCGATGCATATGGTGGTAATGGCTGAGGTCACTGCTGAGGTCTCTACTTGATACAGGTTTCCTTGATACAGGTTTCCTTGATTAGTGTTAGCTTTATTATGAGAGATGTGCTTTAACTTATTCAATTTGGCTTTCTACAATTCCTCCTTCCACGACATGCTGTATGGTTCTGTGTTCACTAAGTGTGTGCATTGTATTTGAAGTTGTAGGAGGATGTTTATCAGGCCTCTCAAATCCGGGACCAGACGTGAAGTCAGAACTCAGCGCCATCGGAACTTAGCGCCAAAGTCAGTCTAGTAACGCGAGCCCCTAGTAGCTGGTACTCGCTGTCTATCAAAACACTTCACGCCAATTCTACTTGTGGTACGAACAATATAAGGCATCAACATGATGAGATAGCAATACCAAGTTTCTCGGAATCATCAAAATGATGGTCGAATGAAGCGCCCGCAAATCCACACTCGTGACTGCGGCAATCAACATTTGGGAAGCTGGGCAACCTTATTACGACGACGTGCCGTGTCTTGATATTGTACGTCAAATTATCAGCACTGTTGAGCCACCATTGTACAATCACGCTGACAGGAGAGAACTTGAATTCGTGACTGAAGCAATTGGGTATAAAGCAGACAAAAACTATCACTCATCCTTGCGAAGCTCCTCGCTCCTCTCGATGATCTCGTTGCTCTCCTCAACGATCTCCTCGCTCTTCTCAAGAATCTCCTTTTCCACATCATCAGCCTTTTTCTCCGTCGCAGCGCCCACGGTGACAACACGGTCAACCCATCCATCACCCCTGACCACACCTAGGCCCTTCCGTATCACCGACCCACGCACAGCCCTCGGTCTCGCCTCGTAAACTATATTCAGCAGCGCCAGACTCGCGACAAAGACAAAGACATCCCCGCTCTTGAAGCCCTTCCACCAGCCATGCTTGACACCGACCTTCCAAAGCGAATCAATACTGAGTCTGGCACAATAGAGAAAGTTACTTCTTTCGCCCCGTCTTGCAACGTAGGCCCACATGCCACCCAATAATCCACCCAAGAACCATCTCTGCGTCGACAGGAAGCCCTTCGGGAGGTAGTTCGCAAACAAACAGATACTGCCCCACGACGTACCGACGGCGCCGGTGATGAACAGCGTCATGCGCAGAATGCGGCTTGCGAGACGATTCAGCGTTTGAGCCGGGTTCGCGAGGAAGGCTTTGTATGAGAGGAGAGCAAAGGCACCGTAGAAGGCTGTGAAGAAGCGCGCTGTGGTCGGGAAGGCGGAGAGAAAGTATTTCAGGTATGTGCGCGCACAGCTAGGGTCGGAAGGGTGCAGGAGTGCGCAGCTGGTGTGCTGAATCAGAGGGTGTGCGGAGCCTGTGATTGGTGCGATGGAGGACAGTGAAATCGGCAGTGGGTGTTCCTTTTGCGGGAAGAGGATTGGTGATGTGAACGCTGGCCACTTCAGGCGGGAGAGTTGGGCGAGCGCGTCGACAATGTCGAAGGTGCCCGGCCATTTGGCATAGGCTGGCAGTCCAGCTGGTCGTGTCTGGATATATTCTGGACTGCGCTTAAGAATGAATTCGCTGAAGCCAGAGGGGAAGCAGTCGCGGTCGAAGACGAAGGAGTGCAGTAGTTGTCCATACGCGAGGGGCATAATCATCCAGCTACCAACCCAGTCCGGCTTGCCGCGCTTACCCCAGATGCCTTTCTCTTCGGCCGCATTGTAGCTAAATTCTAGCGAGCGGGTGAACATGTAGATAGCGATTGTCATGCGCATCTGTGATTTAGGACATAATTGGAGCCAGAAACCGGCCAGTGATGCTCCTAAAATTGGTGTGAAGCGAGATGTGAGGGCCTCGGTGATGCGAGGGTTCCTGTACCGAAAGGCCTTTGCCGATTCTTCCAGGAGAGAAGCACGTAGTCTGATGAAGAATCGATGTAGCAGCCGATGAAAGAGAAGGATCAAGGAAAAGGAGGCAGAGATCCTGAGGGCTGAGCTATTCGCAGGAGCGACGGGAAGTTTGCTTCTGTTCGTCGTCATTATTTTAGGAGTCGCATTAATACGTGATGCATACCTTGTGGCCTTCTGTTTCCGCTCAAGTAGCTTCTTCGATAAGAACTCCCATCCCTTTAGACCCGTGAACGCCGCGATGAACACTCGAAGTGATACGCGAACAGTCGCAACATTGTAATCTTCCGTACTCTTGACAAGCGCCTCGTATCGCTTCGGCTTAGGTGCACGCTTCTCAACCGCAGCGGATTTGGAGATGAGATAGTCGTGCAGTAGCTTGTATTCTTTTGCGCTGACTGTGTAGCGGAGCGCGTTGCGGAGGACGGGGTCGATTGGTCGCTTACTGCTGCTGGACGAATTCGACGGCGTCGACGACGAGTCGCTAGGTGATGATGACATTGTCGTGAGTGTCTAGTACTTGCGCATTGCTATAAGTACATGTAACGAGAATAATGATGGTTCATGCGAGACGGTTCAGGTTTGTTATCATCTTCATCTCACCTCCCTGTCGATCACAAAAGCTTGTTTACCCACAACGCGGAGAAGCCGAGGCCCATTTTCACGCGTCATGAATAGCATGAGTAAAATTATATTCCTGGACCTGGACGCTCACATGTCGATTGCGAAATGATCGACAAATTGCATTGAGCCATTGATATGCGAAATCATCGCATTGACTGATCGCCTGGTTATGCTAAACTGCTACGAGGTGAGTTGCTCAAGCGATTGGCCCATTGTCAATGTATTGTACTGCTCATGCATACATGTATCTCCCTCCTCGTCCACCATCTCTATCGTAGCGTCCTCCGATCTGCTAGATCGTGGCTTGAGTGTCGCGCACATCTGAGAAGGCGGGTGCCACGCCGGCTATCGATCTTGTCGGCGGCCTGCTTGCGCCGAGTGAGTGCCGTCAGACGTTGTCAGTCGTGTTGGACTCGGTGAGGTCTCGGTCTTTCCAGGGCATTGGGCTGGGATGTGGCTTCGACATTGAAGAGCACAAACCTTCTAGAAAGAGTTTCGCAATTCATTATGTTCGTGTTCGTTATGCGTGGTCGTTGTATACTAGTGTCCTTCATCCATTCCCATAGAGTCGTGTCTCTTCACTGGACTTTGTCCTGTCTGTTGTTCTTCGTGCGAATCATCATCACCTACACGACTCTTAAGATCCAGCCCAGCGAAAGAGAACCTGTCGCGATGTCCACTGGGTCGTTTCGTAAGGCTTGGCGCTTGAGGCCGGTGTGCTCCATGTTCTCCGACTCCTAGGCTGTAGGTTGCAAGCCTCCAAGCGTATAGTACAATGTCATATATCAAGACCAATATCCATGGTCCCATGGTGACGGTACTGAGTAACAACTATGCCGGATGAGCGCGGTTTCTCACATTGGCGGTCTTGGTGTACTTACGAATATGCGCGCGAGCCATGTTTCAAGAGTGCAGAGGTGGTCGGGCAGGATTGAGAGGTAACCCATTGTGTGTGTGATGGTATGTCGAGTCGTGAGGAAAGGCCTCAATGGGCGACCGAGGGGTCAGGAAACCCTACATGCGATTCGTACCGATTTGTAATGTGACCGTAATACCGACGACAGCATTTGTTGGGCACTGACACTGTCGCGGGTAAGCGGTTGCGACTTCCTTCCTGGAACATCCGCGACCCATCGTCAAGAATTGCCGTAAGTAGCACCACGCTCCTACCTCGTCTTGTGCATTTCTACGTCCTGCGGCCATCAGGGAGTGCAAAGAGGTCTCGGTGACCTAGCCAAATCGTCCGAATTATATATGTACATCACGTTAATGTGTCGAGATCCACTTCATGTCACTTGTATAGAAGGCTTGATCTGCCAAGGCTGCGTTAGCACGCTTGCGGGAGTTTAGTCATCATCGCCGCGACTCAAAATAACAACCGGAAGCCCTCGCCTGCTCACTGACGAGGCAAGACAAGAAAGTGAAGATCATAGGGACTTCGTATCTTACATATAGTCTACAGATGAGCGGTTACATTCTAGATTAGGTCGAGTAGTTCTACAGCACGGTCAAGTGGTTGTACTATTGACTGCCCAGCATCATTTTGTTCTTGTTCTTTCATTCTGTCAATACCATTGTCATAAACATTATTATACTGATTGTATAATAGGCTATACTATATGGAAGCACGTTCGCCCATCCAACACCCACGCAGGGCAGGATCAACTACGTTTTCCTCCATGAGCTTCCCCATCTGTTGTGCAAAGAAACCGTAGTCGGCGCCGTAGCGATTGGCCGCCTCGACTCTGACGACGAGCTGCTTCTTTCCTTCATGTGCAATAAAGCTGCTTCGAAGTTCCTCTACGTGCGCATTGACATAGAAGTCGAACTGTGTCAGGATCGTAATCCAGAAATCTTCTGGTCGCAATTTGAGGTTGTGGTGAGTACTATATCTATTATGGGAAGACTTATCGCATATCCAACTAACATCTTGTTGGTCGTGAGTTGCTGTTGGTATTTTGATCTGCTCCAGATCCTTCTTACTCGGGTGTCCTTTCTGACTATCGCGATGGGCGACGTTCGGATTGATGACATGCGCGTTCAGATTCTGAACATCGAATTAGGTGTACGGCATCTGGTTTTGGGAGGTGTTCTGAAAAGCTGCCGGATCCAAGCTTTGTGTGCCATTGTACGTTATGAGCCGCGGCGACGATGACTTAACTGTCGCAAGCGTGCCAACGCAGCCCTGGCGGATCAAGCCTTCTGAAGGTATACAAGTGACAAGAAGTGGATCTCGGCTCATGTCATTATTTTATTCGAACGCCAGCATCATTTTGTTCTTGTTCTTTCATTCTGTCAATACCATCGTCATAATCATACAAATCAGCAAGCAGTCTTTCAGCCATGCCTCTCTCCTTAACTTGTGATGCAATCAATCCTCGCATCCCGAACCTTTCAGATGAGCAAGCAGTCTGTCAGCCATGCCCCTCTATTTCAGCGCCAAACCCTGCGTAACCGTCATAAATCGTCAGTGGGTGTTGATCATACAAGCATGAAGCCGTCCGTTTCCTCCTCCAGATCCGGTGAAGAAGGCAACGACACTACCTCGAGTTGATCGAGTTGTGAGTGACCATGTCCAGCAGTAAGCAGTCGCGCGACATGACCGTACGGGTCCAAGGCACTCGACACGTGTTTCAGATCTTCACGTCCTGTAGCTTCCTTGATGCCAGCGGCAGCGTTCCGTAGGGCATCCTGCTTGGATGGGCGAAGGCGCTTCCATACAGGAGGCAGATTGTAGACTAGATCTTCGTGTAATGGCGCGTCATCATGTACTTCCTCTTCACGTGTCGTTGCTGGTCGCAGTGGCAAGACCCATTCATCTTCACCGCCATCGCTACTTGTGACATTGGCCCTTGTAGGTATGGCCTGGCTCCAAGCAGTAGGTGTGATGGCTTCTGGGGTCGAGGAGGAGCTGCGACCGCCTTGAGGCGACAACGGTCCGTCGAGCTCACGCGACATCTCCTCTACAGCATCGTCGCTCAGCTCTGGAGGCTCGATTGGAGGAAAAGCTCGCTTGTTTGATGCCTTGATGGGCAGGCAGACGATCGCTGCAGCGGCTGTTTTGAAGTCAATAATTGGTTAAGTAAGCCATCAGATGTACAAGAAACAATGCAACGTAATCAGCAAAAAAAGTATGACTTACAATCGTCCTTGAATTGACGCGCGATATTGGTCGAACACAGATCAGAATGGAAGGCTTCTTGATGATATGCGAGAGCGAGAAAGTCCTTGGACTGATCAAGCCTATGGCGGTGGTAGCACTTGATTGTGTAGTGCGCGAATGTGCTACGAAGATCCATGTCCATCTGATTCGTGTTTGCGAGATGGTTGTACACGAAATTGATGGCAGGAACCAAGTCAGGCACCGGTTCGGTCTTGTCCCACGAGACGTCGAGCTCGCATATGACTTGACCGTGAGCCTGCTTCTTCAGATCGTCAATGTCATATCTGTGACTGAGGCAGTAGACTTCGAGATGAAAGACCAGAGGTCGAAGCGTCTCGTCCTCCATTGGAGGAAGATATGCGCCTGTGGTTGTATAGAGCAATAGAGCCTCAACGGCTTCGCGAGTCGTTCGATGGATGTGATTGCAAGCTTTGAGCCATTCAGCTAGTACTGGGGCCTTTTTCTCGATGGCGGCGAAGCATTCGAGATGGTAGCTTGTCGCTGTTCCATCTCGACAATGGACATGTAATTCTGATGGTGTAGAGCTCTGGCTTGAGTCTTGAAGTGAGTGTTCAACTGAGTCCTGAACTGGGTGTTCAACTGAGCGCGAGTAGTACGACCACCAAATTGAGTCTTCCGTCGAGTGAGAGTGGTACGTTGGGTTTGACATCTTGGTTCTCGTAGCTCTAGAGTTCGAATGGAGCAGTAGAACTGTAGCCTTTGTGTCGTGTCAAGCGGAAGCGGTAACGAGCAATCAACCGTGAATTGGCAACAGCTTCACGATTAAACGTGCTTCCGATCGTTCAGTAACAGCGACGATGAGATTTGCAAGGAATGATTGGTGAAAATGCAGACAGAAGTGAGCGATCATAAGACGATCAGGTACGCGTGCCTTTCTGCGGACGTTGTGACTCGCAGGTTTGAGGAGTCATGCGCACAATGCATGTACGTACCTTACCTCATGCATGCCTTGAAAGGTGTAGCCTAGCACCTAAGGTATTCGTGCTCACATTCGCGGGGCAGCTACAGGCTAACTTCTCTCGTCACATGCATCGTCGCGCGCTCTAGCAGACATACTGATGCAGGCTTCGTCAGACGCTTCAACGCACATCTCCTTGCACACCCCATCGCGCACCCCATCGCGCATCTTATACAACAGACAGTGGAAGGGAGTGAGCAGGTGAAGTCTTTCGGCAATAGACCGGCAACCCGACGTGATTTTGTGGGCGAAACCGGGGCGCGTCAATGCGCGACACGCAGTGGCAGGTGCCGAATCGCAGGCCGAATGTGGAGAAGAGCTTCAATCGGGACGCTTCCACGGCAGAGTGCTGTACAACGAGCGATACGCCCATTTCTTTTTCGCCTCCTTCAGTGTTTCTTGATTGTACTTTACAGCGTGTTTGTCTACATTCAGTTCTTCCTCACCTACCTTGTTAATATATTCGCCTCAGCAATCCTCGATTGACACCAACGCCACCACTGTTATTCCTTCATATCGCTGGAACCATGGCTGGATCTTATCAACTTCAGAGAGGCCTGAAGAACATTCTTCAAAAGCAGCCAAACGACATCGTCTTCCTATCTGCCCTCCGTACACCAGTCACAAGAGCGAAGAAGGGAGGTTTCAAGGACGCCTACGACCATGAACTCCTTGCCCACGTCCTCAAAGCCACTTTGGCAGCAAACCCAAACCTCGACCCTGCAAAGATTCAAGATGTGATGATCGGTACTGTGCTCTCAGAGCTTGGAGGTAGCAAAGCTGGTCGTATGGCCGCAGCACACGTCGGATACCCAGAGACAACAGCTTTCCAGACCGTCAACCGCGCCTGCTCATCGGGTCTCGCAGCTATCACCGGTATCGCACACGCCATTGCAGTCGGATCTATCGACGTTGGTGTTGGTGGCGGTATGGAGAGCATGACCAGGAACTACGGCAGCCGCGCTATTCCTACACAGCTCTGGGAAGAGTTGAAGAACAGTCCAGTCAAGGAAGCACGGGACTGTATCATGAGCATGGGCTTGACAGCGGAGAACGTGGCTGAGAGATATGGTGTGAACAGAGCGGACCAAGATGCATTTGCTGCAGCTTCTCACCAGAAGGCGGCCAAGGCGCAAAAGGACGGCCTGTACGACAAGGAGATTGTACCAGTCACGACGAGGTGGCACCCAAATCCAGAGAACCCAGAGGTCACAGAAGAAATCACAGTCGACAAGGATGATGGTATCAGGCCGAACAGCACTCCTGAGTCGCTCGCCAAGATGAAGCCCGCATTCAAGCCAGATGGCTGCTCGACCGCAGGAAACAGCAGTCAGGTTTCAGACGGTGCAGCGGCAGCTCTCATGATGAGACGAAGCACAGCGACTGCGCTTGGATTGGAGAAAGACATCATCGGCAAGTGGGCAGGCACACAGACCGTCGGCTGCAAGCCAGACGAGATGGGTATCGGTCCAGCCATTGCCATTCCAAAGTTGCTCGACTACACCGGTATCAGCACGAGCGAGGTCGGTATCTGGGAGATCAACGAGGCGTTCGCCAGTCAGGCAATCCACTGTGTCCGCACTTTGGGCATCGACGAGTCCAAGGTCAACCCTAAGGGTGGTGCTATTGCCCTGGGTCACCCACTTGGTGCTACTGGTGCGAGACAGCTCGCGACACTTCTGCCAGAGTTAGAGAGGCAGGGACAACAAGTCGGTGTCATCTCGATGTGTATCGGTACCGGAATGGGTATGGCCAGCTTGATTATTAGGGAGTGATAGACGAAAATACCACCAACTTGTACTATTTCGAGAAACTATATCGCCAGCAATCTTCGGTCTCAAGCCTCCCAAACAAACAGATCGAGACCTGCTCAAGCTTTTTACCCCATGGACCATGAAGTGTCATTTCCCGGGATAACCGTTCCGAATCGGGCGCTAAGGATTCCGCAGAAAGAAACTGCCGATCAGCCATGGATCACTTATCTTCGATGTTTATCTCGTGTGACCATGTACTTTTTATTCTTGAACATCGTTTTTTCTCTTCTTTATCTGTCTATTTAGTGGTTCAGTATTTTTCTTTTTGGTAGCAATTGACAGAGCGCGACGATGGCTGCTAACGATCCTGGTCTTGCGCCTCTGAGCGCGCCGGCTGAAGACCCAAAACCCGACACGGCGCATGACCTTAAAGATGGTGTTGTTCACGATGAGAGACCTGTTGCGCCTGATCAGTTCGACGAGAAGTATGAGACGACGAGGCTGGAGGTCTGGTAAGTGAAACGTTTCTTTGTGTCTTTTCTTCTGTGTCCCGAGGAAGAGGTAGTTCGGGAAAGAATGTTTCGCAGTCTATGTGCCGAGGTGACTCGAAATCAGTCATCAAACTGCATGATTATGTCCTTGCGATCTTGAACCCCCTACAGAAGTCGAAGGCTCTACGCCATGGTCAAACAATGAGTTGCTATCACCAGATTTGGACTTACTTACTTACTACAACCCGATCAAGCAGGCTGACTAGCTAGGTCATGGTACTCCTACTACGTCGGCAACAATGGTCTCACCTTGTTCAATTTTGCGCCTACAGCTTTCCAGAATCTACTATACCAGCAAGCCGGAGATGGCGAGATCCTCTTCTTTGCAGGCCGAAACCGCACAATCAACTCGATCGTTTTACTTTGCAACGGCATCTCCTTCGCGATCCAGATCGTCATCTTTCTCTTGATCGGCGCCTTTGCCGACTTCGGCACCTTTCGACCATACATTCTTATCGGTGTGAGCATAGTCGCCTACGGCATTGGCTTCGGCTGGCTAGGCGTGCACACCCAAGACAAATGGCAAGCAGCAACCGGTCTCTACATCGTGGGGCTGATCGCCTACCAACTCGCCCTCACGTACTGGACAGCCGCCTTCCCCGGTTTAGCGAGGAACACCAAGGAAATGCGAGCCAAGGCCCAAGAATACGAAGACGGCACCATCACACGCGATCAATACGACCATGCCGACAGCATGAAGCGCAACGAACTCAGCAACATGGCCTTCATCATTCAGTCCGCCGGCGAGATGATCATCTTGGCTATCATCGTCGGCATCATGTTCGGACTCAACGTCAACGCGTCCACGGAGAACAACAACTGGGGTCTGAGCGTACTGATCGCCTTCGCATCTGGCGTGTGGCTACTCCTGAGCATCCCGTGGTTCGTAGCCGAGAAGCGACGCCCAGGCATGGATCCCGGCATGAACATCGTCGCGGCCGGTTTCCTGCAATTGTGGCGCGCCATCACGCAGATCTGGCACCTGCGGCAATCGCTCGTCTACCTCATCGGCTACTTCCTGCTAGGCGACAGTCTGAACACATCCGTGACTGTCATCGGCACATTGCAGAACTCCATCGTCAGCTACAACACGCTGCAACTGACGTACCTGCTCCTCGTCGGCATTGCGGCCCAAGGCCTGGGCATTTACGGCTTCTGGTACGTGCAGCGGCGCTTCGGGATCAGCACGAAAGTCATGTTCGTCGCCGTCGCCGTCGGCATCATCCTGCTCGACGGCTGGGGCATGATCGGCATCTGGACGCAGAAATTCGGCTTCCACAACGAGTGGGAGTTCTGGGTGTACCAGGTCTTCTACGGCCTCTTCGTGTGTCCGTGGTACAGCTACAGTCAGACCATGATTTCGGAAGTGACGCCCCGCGGCCACGAGTTTCTGTTCTTCAGTCTTTTCAGTATTATCGGAAAGACGAGTGCGTTTATTGGCCCGTTGGTCAGTAGTGCTATCATCGATGCCAGTCCGAGTGGGAACAATAGCTTGCCGTTTTATTTCTTGTTCGGACTTAGTTTGGCGAGCACGCTTGTGCTGGTGTTTTTTGTTGATCTTAAGAAGAGCCAGGTTGAGCAGCAGAGGTTTTTGGAGGATGAGAGGGAGAAGCTGCTCAAAAATGTTCTGTAGTTTTTGTAGTTGCGTGGCTCGCCAGGTAGCATGTACTTCGTGCACCGAGCTTGTATATAGGATCTGTTTGACGCAAACAAAAGTATTCTTCAGTCGCAGTGCTGATTACGATACCTCTGTGTTCAGTGTGCACAATGACGCCGTGATACATGAGGCCTCAATTACTACTGTCTCGGGCTGTGTGAGGTTGTGAACGCCGGTACAAAGTCACATGCGAGATGGACTAGCGTCAAAGCACGCCATATGGCGTTGTGCTTATAAAGCGATGTACCAATCTGTGACAGCATTCAATACAATAGCATCAGTAAGTCCCTCTCAATCTTAATTGTCCAGTTCATTCATTGCAATCTATAGTATTCTACTTCGAAACCGAAACCTAGAAATGCCCATCATGGAAACCAACAAACCGCGCTTGTGTAAAAGAAGGAAGCAAAACAGGATGAGTCGCTTGAACGCTGTGAACGCTATGGAAAAATGCGCGTTCGAAAAGAATGGAACTCGCTGATGAAGGTTTTGTGCTCCGAAAGAATGCGACTCAAAGAACAAAGAGCGAAGGAAACAACGCCTCGCTAAACCCCTCAATCGTGGACGACATGAAATATTACCGTACCCGCTAAGGGTGGGCGCAAAGGAAAGTCATCTCGTAAGATGTGTCGTCATGGTCGCACAGAGGTCGTACCTCATGCCTCGATCAACCTCTGGCGCTCATCTGTGGTTTCGGCCTCCTCCTCGTTCTGGTTCTCGAAAACATTCTGGATATGAACGTGAACAACGTCACCGCGTTTCTGCTTAGGGACCAGACGGCTGGTAACGACGTGATGTTCAGTGCTCCTGCGCCTGTTGATCATAAAGGCTTGAATGGCACCTACGAGCGCGACCAGCGCACTGGCCCACCAAGCTAGAGCAACAAAGTTGATCTGGATACCAACACCATAGAGCAGGCCAGCGATCGGAGACGCCAAACAACGGCAAGCTGCACCGGTACTTGCTGCGAGGCCATTGATCTTTCCCAGAGTAGTCGGAGATGGTGCTGCTTCCTTGATCAAGATCAAAAGCAGTGGGTAGGCCAAGATCGAGAGAACGTTGCGGACGGTCAAACAGAAGTAGATGCCGGGATAAAGAGCTTCTGCCGGCAGCATGGCCAGGTAAGGAACGATAAAGTATGCGACAGGATGCAGAACTGTGACGATAATAAAGAGCTTCCAGACTCCCAGGAACGAAGCTGCCAGAGGAAAGACGACTGCCTGGACGAAAAGCGCAATGATACCGTTGACCGACATGATGATACCGACGTCCTGGATAGACAAACCAAGACCACCCCCCAGGTTGTCCAACGAAACGACGGCGGGTTTTCCCTCACGCTCATCCTGGAAAAAGATGGGCAGAAGGTGGTCGTATGTCATGGAATGATAGGTGAAGATACCCAGAGCCACGATGAGCATAACAACTCTTCGGGTGTAGGTCGTTGGCTTAGTTTTCTCTGCAATGGGTGAAGCTGGCCTTGTTCCATCCTCATTTATTCTCCATTGCTCTTCCTGATCGAGGTTGACACGGTTGAATGTTCCGTAAGAGCTCTCTTGAGCAAGATTGACAGCGGCGGTAGTGGTACCGGCTTGAGCAGGGATCAATGGAGTCTCGGCTTCGGTATGCTCGAGGTCGTCTGGAGTGCTCCATGGCTGCATGTCCGGGTGGGTTTCGTCGAGAAGCAAATATCCTGCGATGATGGACACAAACATCAGGCCAGCGCAAATAACGTTAGGCAAGAGGTATGGGAACTTGTCGAAGATTCCGCCTCGTGGAAAAGTGTCGGGAAAGTTTTTGGCTGGATGGGCAAAGTAGCCCCCGATTGAAGGTCCGATGATAGTACCAATGGACCAGACGAAAGGCATTACCGAGAATGCTCGAGCTGCAGGGGATGTTAGCGAATGTCTCTTCGAAGCCGGGGCTGGCTAACTTACCCTCATGCTTGGGGTTGACGGTGATTTCGCCGACCATTGTCTGGATCACACCAATGTTACCATTCAACAGACCACCAAGAGCTCTTCCAAACAGGGCCATCCAGAAGCTGTTGGAAGTTCCAACAAGAAGTAAAGAAAGCATGGTTCCGAAACAACCAAGGAGAAGAACGGGCTTACGACCTATCCGATCAGACAAACCTCCCCAGTACCTGTATTGTTGTCAGTTCTGTTAAGACGAAATGGATCAAGGTTGACTTACACTCCGGTGAGGGCCTCCGCCAGCGAAAAGGCGGCGATAAGGATTCCCGCGTAGAACGAGGCATTGCTGCGGTCGCCGACTTCGAAGTGAAGTACGAGCTTCCAGGCATACGGAAAGATGGAGGTGAGAGCGATGGGCTCGCTGACGCGAATGAGAGCTATGACTGGTCAGCATCTGCTAAAAAGCATACGATGAGGGTGACATACCGAGAAGGAAGAGCTGAGAGATTGGAAACTTGTTAAAGTCCGGTCGTTGTCTTTCCTTTCTGGTAAGAAACATGTTTCACGGGGTTGATGCTGTCTTACGGTCCGCTCTGGCGCAACACTTGACAGGGTCGATATAGTAGTCAAGAAGAATAGGAATGAAGATTGGAAGTTGTTAAAAATTCGTTGTTTATGGTGAGTGCTGTGATTGTTCAGTTACTGCCTGGTTGAATAGGCGTGATGAAGAGAGGATGAAGGGTTTGTCTGTTGAGCAAAAGATGGCAGAGGCAAAGAATCGATACACAAGTTTATCGGCGTAGTCCGCCGATTGGTGGACAAGAAATATCCACGCTTGTGCTTGCCCGAAACGGAAGCGATTAACCGTTTGAGTTCTCGACCGGCTAGGAAAGAGCCGTTGCGCGGCCGGAACTCAATATCTGGCAACAACGATCCATCTGGCTGCCAATATCTTCACGCTGGGCAGCAGAGCTGGGTACTTTCATGTGTGCTCGTGATCTTTCGTACACGTTCATGATGGCGCTTCAGATCAGTGTAGTACGGAAGATTATCCACGGTGAGTTGTAATGGTTGTCGGCCCCGGAACGCAAGCCGCCACGACCAGCGCCGAGAATCCACGTCCTGTACAAGGAAGTGCTAGCCGGGCGTGCAACGGGTAATTAGCATGTGATCATGCTCGAAAGTTCTAGATATAAACACCTCGAATATCCTTGGCCGAGAGCCAACGATGCATAGGGTTGAGGACGTATGGAGACTCAAGAACGATGCAAGCATTCACCGAAGATGTTGTGCAACACAGATGTAACACACCACACATGTAGTTCGGAGGTCGATGCGATGTAACAGTGGGGGCATAGAGTGACCCGGTCAACCCTGGATATCATTCTGGGCTTCGGATCTGGCAGAAGTGAGCGATCAAGAGAGTTCGCGACTGCTCTCTATGCTTCCATTTCACCTTAATCGTCCCTTCGCCGCAGCAAGCCTCTAATTCTGCTGGCCTTCTTGCAGTCGTCCGCACCAAGCAGATGTTCGGCCTGGAGCATTTGGCGGTGCAGCACGCTCGTAGTATCACAGTAATACTCAATCGTACGGTCTATCCTGTGGGAAAAAGCGAACCATGGGATCTCCAGTCGACTTGCCAGAGGAATTGGCATATGATTACATGTGAGATCAGTCGTGGATAAAAACCAATGTGAACGAACTGTGGCCGTGCACTCCAGTCGTTCGTCACATGCTTTGAAAGGCCTACCGGTATTCGTCACGTGTGGCTGAGCTTGTACTGTGGCTGGAGCCCAAGTTCTGACGTACGTGGAGGGGCAGAGCAACAGGCAGCCACCCCTTGGAGATCAAAAACATCTCCACCATTCAACTCTTTCTTTTCTACAAACCACCAGTTCATCTCGCAAATTTCCTTCCTCATCAACTCCTTCGATCAAATCACACAACATGTCTCAAACCGTCCACGTCAAGAACATCGCCTCGCAGACCAGCGAGAAGGAGGTCAGAGACTTCTTCAGCTTCTGGTAAGTGAACCTTGGGGGTCTGATGGGCTACTGAGCACCTTTTGGTCTCATCTTGTTTGTTGTGTTATAGATTGCGCTGGTCTTTTGGTATTTCAGTCTTGAACGAGAAAAGGCCAGCGCGATCTGTAACACAACAGCAAGGTACGACACCAAATGGTGCTCAGTAACCCATCAAGCCCACCACAATTCAGTATCCACAACTAACAATTCTACAGCGGCAAGATTTCTTCCCTCAACGTTGAATCATCCGACTCGACCAAGTCCGCAACCGTCACCTTCGAGAAAGAGACGGCCGCAAAGACCGCTTTGTTGTTGGACAACACCCAGCTCGGACCATCTCAGGTCCAGGTAACCTCGTCCGCATCGCTCGATCAAGTCGCTGGCGGTAAGACTGCCGGTCACGATGAGCACGGCGAAGAGGTCAGCCAAGAAGACAAGCCTCGTGCCCGCATCATCGCCGAATACCTTGCACACGGCTACACCATCAGCGACAAGGCCATCGAGAGAGCTCTCGAGGTCGACAAGCAGCACGGAATCAGCGGTCGCTTCCAGAAGGCACTCACCGACTTCGACTCCAAGTACAAGGCTTCTGAGAAAGCTCAGGCCGTCGACCAACAGTACCAAATCTCTCAGAAAGCTGCCGCCAGCTGGAGCGGTCTGAGCTCCTACTTTGAGAAGGCTCTCGACACTCCTACTGGACAACGCGTCCGTTCCTTCTACGCCCAGGGCAACAAGCAGGTCATGGACGTTCACAACGAGGCTCGCCACCTCGCCAACCTCAGGAGCGGCAAGGGTGACATGACCACCGTTCCAGGCACCAACAAGACCAAGTGTGAGTACTGAGATGCCCATTACACGAAGTACACAATGCTGACTTTATCCAGGCAACTGTGGTGCTGACACTGGCAAATGCCCATGTGCACCTGGAAAGTGTGCTTGCAATAACTGCGCAAAGAACCCCGAAGTCTCGACCACCAAGGTCGATGCCGAGACCGCGAACATGCAACAGATTCCAGGCACCAGCAAGACCACCTGCAACTGCGGTGGTGACTCTGCAAAGTGTCCATGTGAGGCAGGCAAGTGTGCTTGCTCTTCCTGCCCAAAGAGCGATGGAATGGAGAAGGTTGAAGGCACAAACAAGACCAAGTGCAACTGCGGTGCCGACTCTGGCAAGTGCCCATGCGAGCCAGGTCACTGCGCCTGCGCTTCCTGCCCAAAGAACTAGGGAGGGACGAGAGACGTCACAAGAGGAGCGAGAGTTGATGATTGACGAAGAGAACGAAGGTGTGGGTTTGAGCTTGCTTTACGTGGGATGATACCTTTTTGCACCTAGCATGAATTCGCGAAACGAGAATGCAACAAAAAAGCCTCTATGACTTAATGAAATGAGGATTCTTAGCACCTGAAGTGATAGCCACGCGATTGACAAACTGCCGTAAGTGTCGCATACAATGCCGATCCAGCCTTTTGAGGACACTATGTATGGCATCAGCAGTCTATCATCCAACGTATAGCTGGTGTATTCATCTTATTATCGATTATAGTAAATCCCTGATATATAACTATTGTATCTATATAAAGTTCCTTGAATCCCGGCGTTGAACGGTTGATGGGTCACTAAGTACCATATTACTGAGTGTCACTTATATTGTCAACTGCGAGATAGCTAAATGGTCATACAGGGCCTGTGAGTTAGAGGGAGTAGGCTGATGGCCTACTCATACGGCCCACTGTGAGATCTTCAACTACATGTATAAGTACCAAAATCGCCATTTTCACAGGGTCGGCTGACGCGTTCGGCCCTTCCTCAGGTGAGCGCTACCGTGCCATGCGGTGAACATTTATCGGCCGAAACATGGTGGATCAAGTTTCTCCCCATGGAGGCACGAAAGGCTACCTTATTGGCAAAAGTTCAGACCGCTGACCAGGTCTCTGATGGTATTCTGACAGTACTCGCATGCGGTGTCACCGCCGCGGAGAGTGCAAGACCGGCATACCCGATCAGGTAACCCCGGCGGCTGACAGGTGGCCCACTCCCCCTCCCCCCCAAGCGTTCACTCCCACCTCTCCGCACGAGAAACCAATGTCTCCAGAGGCGTAAATATTTTCGAGTGGACCTAGATTTCATGAGCTCACTTTCATGTGGGAGCAGTGAAGTATTGATTGCACATCATCTTGCAGTTGTTTGTTTCTCAATATCAGAACCAGGTCGTTTTTGATTGACTTTGCGCCATGCAGCAAAGGCATCCTCCACTTCCAAGCCACCAGTCCTTAACACGACGACAACCTTAACGGCCCGACTCAGAACATCCCGTTTTATTGTACCAAGAACACTATCTCATGACCGATATCTGGTGGCTGGTCGGTTCTTCTTGTTTTGTCCGGTACCGCTCCGATGCAACGTGATCAGGTGCGTCACTCCTCGAACTCGACCCTGGCTTTTTGCATCCACAGCCACCAACTTGATCTGATCGCAAAACACCTCGTTGGAACTCCACTTATACCATCGGCTTGTAATTGCGGTATCCGAGGGTATCTTGAAGGCCCGTGACCAAGCACCACGGATAATATGTTCGGTCCCAGTTGGATCTACATAGCATACCGCAGCATGCAACCTCGATATTTCCACGTGGTACTGCTCTACATCTGTCATCCATCTCGACTGTCAAAACATGAAGGTCTAGAGACAGCACTCTCGGAACATGAAACAGAAGGCGTGCGCTTGACTCGGCTACTTAAGGTATGCTTTTCAAGGAAGGTATGTCGATACTTGTATTGCGGCTTTCAAAGATACTTGTATACTTACCGGCGGAAGAATCTCCTTGTCCGGGCTACTTGCCGCTTTTACGAAATGCCACAAGCATTTGGTATTGTCCACTCTCACTCCGTCTCCATATTTCCCCCAAATTTCCCCATACCCCATGCCAGTCACACCGATTGCAATGGAGAAACGGCCGCGAGTGGAGCACTCCTCGAGTGTCCGGCTGACCAAATCGGGTAAGCCGGCGGCCTTTGACCGCATCGCGCAGGCTGCCCTTGGTGGATTCGTGGTTCAGTCCCCGCGTGGGTCACCCGCCGGACCTGCGATCAGGCACGCGATACTCCGCACTCCACAAGGAACGAGCGCCACCGACTGCATCGACCAACGGCCTTTGTCCGGGGAGTACTAACGCAGTGTCACTACGGTACCACCAGAGCAATTGCAAGTCTGGTAACCCTATATAAGATGGCAGTCCCTGCTGATCGCCAGTCGTTCCGTTCAAAAGGGCTACTACTCCATTCTCTCCCGGCCTTGTTTGGCCCACCGTGTTCAACCTTCCCCTACTCTGCTTATCCTTCTTCAGACACAATCCATCATCATGAAGGCGTCCAAATTCTATGGCCTACGGGGTCTGAAGCTCAACATCGCCATCGCAATCATCGCCGGTATCGATTTTGCGCTCTTTGGTTATGATCAGGGTGTTATGGGCGGTCTCTTGACCTTGCCTTCTTTCGTGAAGTAAGACAATCTTCAATATAGTGGTCAAAGCATGTTCTGATTCACACAGACTATTCCCTCAAATCGACACAACCCACCCGCCTCCAGGCTGGAGCGCAACCAAAACCTCTAGCGTCCAGGGAATCACGGTCGGTGGTTACACCCTTGGATGCTTCTTTGGCGCAGTCGTCACCATCTTCCTTGGAAACAAGCTTGGTCGCAAGCGCACGATTTTTATTGGTTCTTGCATCATGATCATCGGCGCCGCCCTTCAATGCTCCTCTTTCTCCATCGGACAACTTATTCCCGCCCGTCTTATTACTGGATTCGGTAATGGCATGAACACCTCGACAGTACCAATGTGGCAGTCTGAGACCTCCAAGTCCCATAGACGCGGACAGATGGTCATGATTGAGGGATCTCTGATTGTCTTTGGTGTCATGCTGAGCTACTGGATCGATCTCGGTCTATCATTCACAGAACCAAGCAGTGTCGCCTGGAGATTTCCCATTGCTTTCCAAATCTTCCTTGCACTCATCATCCTTGCCTTTATTCCCGGTCTACCAGAATCGCCTCGTTGGCTTATCCTCAAGGGTAGAGACGAAGACGCGCTGGAAGTTCTTTGCGCTCTCAGTGATCTCCCACCGTACGTCGAAATTCTCTGCTCATATAGCGATAAACACGGCTGACAACCTCACAGGGAGGACCCACTGATTCAAAGCGAGTTCAAAGCCGTCAAGGACACTGTAGAGGAAATGGCCGGAGGCACCTTCATGGACTGCTTCAAGCGCAACAAGAACAGAAACTTCCACAGAACTGTTCTTGCCTATGTCAACCAGATGTTCCAGCAGATTTCCGGTATCAATATCATCACGTAAGCGACCTGACACGACGATCTCGAGGTGCGATAGCTGACAATATCATAGCTATTACGCCCCAACCATCTTCGAGAACAGTCTTGGGCTCTCTCCATTCATTTCTCGTCTGCTCGCTGCTTGCAACGGTACCGAGTACTTCATCGCCTCGTGGATCGCCATCCCCTTGATCGAGCGCAAAGGTCGTCGATGGCTGATGCTGTTTGGTGCTGCCGGCCAAGCCGCGACTATGGCTGTCCTTGCTGGTTGCACATCGCATCTCAGCTACGGTACCGGAGTCGGCGCAGCAACGATGTTGTTCCTTTTCAACTCTTTCTTCGCGGTAGGATGGCTAGGCATGACTTGGTTGTATCCTGCAGAGATTACACCTCTGGGTATCAGAGCGCCGGCCAATGCTATTTCGACCACGGCAAACTGGATCTTCAACTTTGTCATTGTCATGATCACGCCTCCAGCCTTCGCAACAATCGGATACCAGACCTACATCATCTTCGCGGTCATCAACGGCGCGCTCATCTTCCCAGTCGTCTACTTCTTCTACCCAGAGACCGCGTACCGTTCACTCGAGGAGATGGACGAGATCTTCCACAAGTCCACCGGCTGGTTCGACGTTGTCAAGGTCGCGAATGACATGCCTCGTCGCTTCGGCAAGAACGGAGAATTGCTCATCAACTACGAGGATACCGAGGAGTACGCTGCTCACCAGACCGAGAGACGTATGAGCTCTGTCGGTGGCGCTGGTGGTAAGACCAAGCTTGATGGTGATGGCGAGCACGTTGAGCATGTGAACAACCTTAACGAGAAGTACTAGGTGTGGGGATGAACACTGGTAGGACATATACCCGCGCATTTGCGACCCTGGTGGATAGTGGATAGCATTGCGCACATACTTTGCCTACGAGGCAACAACTCATCTCTTTATCCTTGTTTCTTCTTCTTCTTGCGCGCCTTTTCCTCCAGTAACTGGTCCATGTATGACATGCCTTTTCGTTTTGACTTTGCGCTGCGACTGCTCTGTTCTGCTTCGTCCGAATCCTCCTTGATCGATTTTGTGACTGGAGGACCTGTGTCTGCCTCGACATCGCGAGCAGGCTCATCATCTGCAATTTTTTCCTCGGGCCCCGGCTCATCCACAGGCTTCCGTCTCCTCTTCCGTGACGCTTTCGACTTGATCATGCTTGCTCTGCCTTCCTCCTCATCCTCACTCACCGCGTCTTGCGTCGACGCTTTATTGTTCTGCTGCGGCACTTCTTTCTGCACCCTTGTTTTGCTAGCACGATGTCCTTGTGCCGCCTTCTTTCCAAGCAATTGCTCCAGTAACTTGTCGCCCGGTGTTGTAGATTTCCTCTTCAGACCAAACGCATCTAGCTCATCTTCAGGTACTTTGGCGCCTACACCTAACCTACATTTGTCTCAGCCTACGGTGTCTACAACTCCTACTCTTGATCGCTGCTCACGTCTCGGGTTCAGGCTTGAACAGCTCTCGATCCTCTTTTTCCAGCTCCTCTTCTGTCTTTTCTGCCTCACTCGAGGTTGGTGCGGGACCGAGCCATGATTGTATGAGGCGCTGGCTTCGCGCAAGAGCTAGATTCGCTCTGTTGAATATTACGTCTGCTTCGTTCTGTTGCTGTTTCGACATCTCGTAAATATGGATACCGGAATAAAATTGTGAATTGTTGCTACTCGGCGGCCGAACACAAGAGCTTCTGCGACCCGGGAAATCTCGGCCTGGCAGGACCCTGGAGATGCCGAGCGTTTGTTGGCGGCAGGGCAGCCGTCGCAGATCAAAACCTCAGAGCTTCAAACCTCGAAACAAACGCGAAGAGGGTTCTTTACCACGCAACCACTTCCCAATCCCTCACAATGTTCAAAGTCGCGCGCAGTAGGCAAGTCGCCTCTGCCCTTAGGGGTCAATCCACCCGCTCTGCTCTTCAGCAGAAGCGCAACCTCTCTATTCACGAGTACCGCTCCGCTGCACTTCTCGAAACCGTATGCGCAAATCTAGCAATTGTTTATCGTCAATCACTGACACCTTGACAGTACGGCATTGGTGTTCCAAAGGGTAATGTCGCTCACACTGCCGACGAGGCTGAGACTGTCGCCAAGTCGATCCGTATGTCCTACCAACGACGAAGTCCCTAGACAAAAGATGCTGATACTCCCCAGCTGGAGACGACATGGTGATCAAGGCTCAGGTTCTTGCTGGAGGTCGTGGAAAGGGTCACTTCGACAACGGCTTCAAGGGTGGTGTTCGTGTTGTATACTCGTTAGTAAAGTCCAGGTCGACCATTCTTCGATCGCTGACAACAAGAAAGGCCAAAGGAGGCCAGAATCCTTGCAAACGAGATGATCGGTCACAAGCTCATCACCAAGCAAACCGGTGAGCGCGGTCGCATTTGCAACTCCGTCTACGTCGTCGAGCGCAAGTTCGCCAGAAAGGAATTCTACCTCGCTATCCTCATGGATCGTGCATCACAATCGCCAGTTATTGTCGCTTCTTCCCAGGGTGGTATGGACATTGAGACCGTCGCCAAGGAGCAGCCAGACGCCATCATGACCACCGTCGTGGATATTCACAAGGGAGTCACCGACGAGATGGCCACCAAGATCGCGACCGACCTCGGTTTCTCCAAGCAGTGCATCCCAGACGCCATGTCCACCATCCAAAAGCTCTACAAGGTCTTCATGGAGAAGGACGCTACCCAGATCGAGATCAACCCTCTCTCCGAGACCGCCGAGCACGAGGTTCTCTGCATGGACGCCAAGCTCAACTTTGACGACAACGCCGACTTCAGACAAAAGGAGGTATTCGACTGGCGCGACACCACGCAGGAGGACGCCGACGAGGTCAAAGCCGCCCAGCAGGGTCTCAACTTCATCAAGCTCGACGGTGACATTGGATGCTTGGTCAACGGAGCCGGTCTCGCCATGGCGACTATGGACATCATCAAGCTCAACGGCGGCACACCGGCAAACTTCCTGGACGTCGGAGGCGGAGCTTCGCCCGAGTCCATCCGCGCGGCTTTCGACCTCATCACCAGTGATCCAAAGGTCACTGCTATCTTTGTCAACATCTTTGGTGGTATTGTTCGCTGCGACGCTATTGCCCAGGGTCTCATTCAGGTTGTGCAGAGCATGAACCTCCGGGTTCCTGTTATTGCCAGATTGCAAGGTACTAACAACGAGAAGGCGCATGAGTTGGTGAGTCACAAACTCTATCTTGTCATGAATCACAGCTTGCTGACCAACTCAGATCGGTAACTCGGGCCTCAAGATCTTCTCCATCGACGACCTGCAAGAGGCCGCCAACAAGGCGGTGCAGTTCTCCAAGATCGTCAAGCAGGCGCGCGACATCGACATCGGCGTCGAGTTCAGTCTCGGTATCTAAACGTCGAACGGCCTTCTTTCTGTCGATAGTCCGACTTGCTTTTTTGATGGAATGGCGTGGGACACGTTGAAAGCGGCTTTGGGGGCTTCATATTCTGTGTACTAAATACCAATGCATTTCGTTCCCTGAAGCTTGGCGCGATGCGCAAGAAACTCTCACACCCATCTACTTCCTAACTATATCTCCGAGCGTTCCTGCTTTCTCTTCTCCACACACTTCTACTTTCTCATCTCCATGCGCTTCTGCTTGCTCTTCGCACATTCGAATCTTCTTTCACCCGCGATAAATCACACCTCTACATCGCTCACAAAATCACGATGTCGTCTCCAAAGCGCGTTTACATGGTGCTACTGCACGAGGGCCTTGCAGCACTGGAATACTTCGGAGAGCGCCTCAGCGACATTTTACGCGACCACGAAATCCCAGTCGAGATCGTCAAAGGCAGGCCTAACGGAGATGCCAAAGCTCGTAAGCTATACTATGTAAGCCCACTCTACGAATTACTGATGCACTATCATGCTGACTGATATGTTTGAAGGTTCTATTCCACGAGACGATTGGTCAGGCCATTCTCGAACTGTGGCTTGACTCAGACGAGATGCAACGCATCAAGCCCAGCCTCGAGAAGCTTGCTCCTCTGGTCCTTTTCAAGAGCGAATCGCAGAGTGGGCTAGTCAATTGTGGCATGCCGAAACCACCAGAGTTTGCTTCTCCGGATGCACAAGCAGTCAATCGCATAAGATCACTAACCCTCGAGCAGAGCAGAGGGTCCCAACTAGAAAAGCGCATCATGTACATGGAAGTGCGCAACCCGGGTGATGAAGCGGCGGAGCAATTCAGGCAGACCCTCCTCAATATCCTCAATAGAGTCGGTATTACAGTCGATCTTGAACGAAGCTGGACTCCTGAGAAGGCTAAAGTCAACACGCTTTACTGGGTGAGTCCATTCCATGAATTACTGATGCACTATCATAGTAACTAATATGTTTGAAGCCACCGACACACCCAACGATGGGAAGGGGCATTTTCGAATTGTGTCTTCCCACCAAAGCCTACAGTATCCTGAAGCCTATCATAGACAAACAGCCTTTGCTCGCGTTCGTCTCCGAATCGTACGATGGGTACATCAAGTTTTCCAATTACGTCCCGCGTACAGATCCGGATGAATTGGCCGAGGTCGACCTTTAGTGATGAGGCTGGTTGACATGAGGCATGCGTCACGAAAGAGAACGATTATGATTACGGAAACAGAGATACCCAAGAATACAATAGTCAACTCCATCTTCCTCTGCTGTTTTATACCTTCTCACTAATGTTCCAACTGAGCTACACATCTGCAGTGACGATCTGTTGCATCAGCTGTAGTGTCCTGCTCGGATTGAACACTGACGTTGTCCATCAACACTGAAGCGTCTGTGTCTGGTGACAGCCGTATATAGCGGCGTGCTATTTCTGCGACGAAAACGAATGGGATACCGCTTTCGACTTGAGTCTGCTGGGGGTCACTGTCATAAGACCGCTGGGTATCCTCCCTCGCGGTTGACAAAATAAGTGGCACATACAACGCTAGATTCAGCTTTTTTTTGGGCACTATATACACTATCAGCCGACTATAATATCACGTATAGCTGTTATATCTGTCTAATTGTGAATCCCTTGCAAGTAAACAATATATTTATACATAATTACTCAAATTCTGGTGTTAAACAGCTAATGTATTACTAGGTGTTATATTACTGAGTGCCACTTATTCTGTCAACCGCGAGCCTCCTTATGCTGTGGACGTGGACGGTCTTGAGCCTAAGACTTGAGGACGGCAGGCGTGCGACGATCCTTCCTAACGCGGTTAGCGCATCGGTCGCTTCTTGACGTTCAAACACTATAGGTACTCCCGACGTTCAAACACTACTTACCATTAATAATGCAGTTGACCGCAAACCACGTATATTATTACTGATACGTCTGTTTGATCTTGTAAACGACATCTGAGATACCATCCGCAGGATATGCGCATTGTGATCCAGCCCAAACTAGCCACTGTGTATATTGGAAGATCAGTCTGGTTGGTGACGTGTCGACCTGCACCACACTGACTGCTTAGTTGTATCTGTGCAAAGAGGTGCCACCATGTCAGGAGATGTAGCATGTGGCCTAAGGTTAGGTAGGTAGCGTATGCTTACCCTTGGATCGATGGAAAGATACAGGTAATGATCCCGGTAAATGAGCTTGGATACGAATGCTCCTTTCACTCACCCCATGGACTGCAAGTAGGATCTTTGTAAGCCTGTTTGCAATGCCCTGGTCGAGCTCCACAGATCTTACACCGCTGTTCCTACGCCGGCTAGGTGACACGACTGGACCAGGAAGAGAACCTTTCGGATCAGTAGTTGGTCAAGGGTCTTACTCGTGTGAAGTGAATACACACGCGCGCCAATACTTCACTTGCATGGATAAACGCGGTCGACGCGCTCAACCGCGTTCAGGCATGCGTCACGATACGTGTACCTGCCTAATCGACTTCCCCACTCTCCTTCGCTGTTCCTCTGTTCCTCTTGCTCTTTTCGCCCACAGCTACTTTCTGAAAGCTACTTTCTGGAAGAGCTTCCACAACGACCCTACCTAACATGGATCCACCAGCCCCACGAACACTGAGAGACAAGGAAGCGTACTTGGGTCTTGATTTTGATGGCCTGGCCACCAAAGAAGCGAGAGACTTCGTGAAGAACAAGATTGATCGGATGAACAAGAAGTTCTGTCACTTGGACGGTTACCAGATCAGGGAATCCGCTACAGTTCTTCAATACATCAACAGCTTCTTCGACGATCTCTTGAGGATGATATGGGAATACCCTGATCGCGCGATCGACGGCAGGCAAGTAGGTGGCTTCTGTATGTGGTGCAAAACTAACTTCTGCTATAGTGATCGCCAGATGTTTGTCGACATCATGAGAAAGAAAATCATTCACTTCGGCCGCAACTATCCACATCTCGCAGAACGAGCTCGCAAAGTAGCAAAACACCGGTCTTTAGCATCCCACGCAGCGTCCGATGGTTCGTCTGATAGCGATGACACCGACGAGGAAGAGGAAGCATCGTTGAGAGCCACAAACGCCGCATGCAAGCTCGATAGCACGCCCTATTTCTTGGTATTCAAGATTGCGAGCGAGAAGCTCGAAACGATCAAGGACAGATTCCTCACACAAGAGGTAAACTGCTTAACCAGTGCTTTATGTTTGTGAGCTAACGACTTTGCAGCCTTCAGTTCAATTGTCGCGAACAAGCTCCTCGCCTGCACGCGATCTGCTGCCAGACTTTCTGCCTCACACTACACCAAGTCTGTCATCTATCGAGTACGAACCTGCCTTTCCATCATCGAACGCAATCGCGGCTGCTGCCAGTCGTCCATCATACCAATATCAGATCCCTACGCCGAGTGTCGAAGCACGATCCGTCAAAGCAGAACCTGCTCAAGAGCCTTACTCAGTCCTGCCACGGCTCAGGCCAAACAAGGGGGCTGCCACCCGCGCCGACCCAGAAGACGTCTTCGTGGAGATCTGCATCGCGTCTGACAGCAGTATCCATTCGATACACGCTCTCAGTACCTGCATAACTATGCCCAACCTCTTCACCAAAATCGCGACCGAGCTACAGATCTACAGCATCGACCGTATGTCAGCAGAGTTCAAGGACGACAACGTTGTCAGGTTCTGGAAATGCGATCTGGAAAAGAACGGCAGTCATGCGGCGTGGAGGAAGACAGTCCAGCTCGCATGCGAGCGTCAGACTGATGTCGTTGATGGCACCATCGTGGTCACGGTCGATCCGCGCGACTTCACGCCACTGATCGCGATTGATGATTGAGCTTGCCTTGGGATACGGCGGGGTTTCAAGTGGGTCGGACAAGATATTGGAAGAGCACTGGCGCGGTCTTGCAACGTAATTTGGCTAGCGGAGAATACGAAGACATGATTTGACACGAGAGAAGAGTATTTTGACGGATATACGTAATGAAGAATGGTTTTTTGACATGACCGAAACGAGAAGTATAGCTATACAGATATGAATATCTAGGAATGAAGCATTTAGTCAGCAATGGCGAAGCATCATGGAAAGGACTCTTCGTAGGAACGCAAGTCGCAAGGCCAAAAACTGTATGAGTGCTGGTCGCTGCCCATGGAATCGTTGACTCGCCCCAGGCAGGATCAGCCTGGAAAACCAGATACAGAAAACACGACACGATTTATAGCCTACTGAAGGCTTACCCGGGGTAATCCGTATCCCGTACTCACATTAGAGGTATTCATGTTGACATGATCACGTCATGGAATAGTACTGCGGTAGGCGTTTTGCCGACTTCCGAGTCGAGAAAGCTCTTTAATGGATACAGATCTGTCTGCACGTCCAATACACTGCCAATACTAGTCGGTATAGTGCTTCATCTGTTATGGACACATGCACGACACGAAGCTGCACCCAAATTTCAAGGGTCTGGCGCCGTCGATTCGGGAGCACGTGGGCGAAGCTTCACCAAAAAGTGGAGCACTTGGGACTACGTCAACGTACTCAAGCAACCCACTCTCATCAATCATGTTTATTTCCTTCTGTTCTTTATCTTTCCATATCGTCGCATTTTCTTTCGCGTCTTAGCAATTCACTTATTCAATATCTCTCAAAATGTCGGGCAGAGATCCTATGCAGATGTCGGCGTTGGAGATCGGACAGACGATCGTTCTGTTCTTTCAGAATATCCATCCACTGGCAGCAGCTGTATTGCTACTACCGATTTCTCTATTGATCCTGTTTGGAATCATGCAATTACAACTACAGGTATGTCATCTTGTAGCGTTTCATCTTACCATATCGTAACCATCAAAACGATCGAGAAATGCTACTTGTCTTTAACAAGCCATTCCGGAATTCCTCCATCGCGGTCAAACACTAACTCTCGCAGTACGATGAAAACAAAAAGAACGCGCGACAAGGCACAAACTACCAGACCATCGAGCGTCAGCCCGACTTTGACATACGCAGCACACCGGCCGCCGCACCGCGACCCTTCACGACCAGCGCTTCCACCGCGCAACCTTCCGACTTCAACGCCTACTTCCCCATCGACAGCAGCTACCAAGAGACCCTCGAGACCCGCCGCGAGCACCTACGCACTCACCTCGACACCTCTCTGGCCGCGACCCCAGCATCATGGGACCCGGTCGCCGAATTCCACGAATGGCTGACCGGCATCTACCTCCCGCACCGCTACCCAAGCATGTTCATCCTCATGGCGGCGCCGCCGCCGACTGATGCGAACGCGAAGAAAGGCCGCGGCCTCATGATGCGCAATAAGGTCATGAGCGAGACTGTGCCCGTCACCGCGCCGGCTGATGCAGAGAAGGCGCTGGCGGCTCTCGGCGCGCATGTCGATGCTGATTTCGTCTTTCTGGTGCCGAACAAGAGTGTTGGTGGGCATTGTGTCGAGGCTTATGTTGCAACGGAGATGCGATTGGACGGCAAGTTGGGGAAGGCGGTGGGTGATGTTGACATTGACGGGTTAGCGAAGAGGCTGGAGGCGTCCTTTGCGGCGCTGCCGGGAAGGAGGATGGTTGTTAGGGAGACTTGGGCGATCGTTTGTGGAGGACTGGTTTTGTCCGGGGATACTGTCGAGGGAGACGCGAGTGCTACGAAGTGGGTCGGTAATAAGGAGGCGTTTGAAGAGCTCGAGGGCATGAGGTTGTTGAGTCTTGCGCTCAGATCGTCGAGTGGTGAGTCGGTTGATCAAGGATCGAGGACTGTGGACTTGCAGAATGCGTGGCTCAGGTGTGAGCGACAAACGTTGCACAGGCTGCCGGAGACGAATGGCTTGGTGTTCGCGTCCAAGACTTACTACTGTGGGCTAGACCAGATCAAAGCCGAAGGCAATGGCGAGGCGCTCGCTGCTGCGATTGACGGTCTTGGAGAGCCTGCGGAATCGGATCTGGAAAGAGGCAATGCCGCTTTGGCTGACAAGGTTAAGAAGTATCTACGTAGCTAGATATGATACAACTATCAAATACCATGAGCTACTTATATGTACAGGCTCCATCACTCCCACCCCTCAAGTATCATCACCCTGTATCTTAGCATGCTTGAAATACTTCATACCCACCCACGCAACCACGACCCACACCCACGCCATGACGGCCGACAGAATAATCAGCGCAGGATAGTAGCCCACAATGGGCAGCGTGGGATCATCCTCCAGCTCCGGCGGCGCATACGGTGTCTGGCCTACATCCCACGCATAACTCCACACCTCGAGACAACTGCCCATGCCCACGACAAACACAATCCACGTCACCACCAGCACGACCCAGCCCCACCACTCCGTCTCGCTGTAATCCCACTCTTCATCAGGCGTGTATGCGTCCATCGGCAGCGCCGAGAGAGGCGAGAGGCCTGGCTTGGTGCTCGAACGGCGTCTCGGAAGTGTCGCTTGAGGAGGGAAATACGACGACGAGGTTGGCTGGGTGCTTTTCAGTGTCTGGCCGAGGAACGGGCCGTTTGACGGGTGCGAGAAACTCAGACTTTCTTCTTCGTCGGTTGTAGAGGCATAGCTCTGGCTCTCCGGGCTCTTGAGAGGTGAATTCAGTGATGCTGCCGCGTGGCGGTTCGCGTCGGCTGTGTCCAGTGGTGGTAGCTTTAGTGCGGCTGTTGTCGACCAGCTGCTGTCGGAGGACGAGGCTGCGATGGGATGTTCGTAGCTGAAGGTGCGCGGTAGGACACTGACTGCTTCGTTGGGCTGTAAATCGTCTTCGATCGGCAAAGTCACCTGGAAACTTGTCTGCTGGATGAGTGATGGCCGGCGCTGCAATGGCGAGTTGTGGTTTTCTCCAGCCTCGGTGTTCAATTTGCCTGTTCCTAACAAGGCTGTCTTCCTCAGCGATCCCTTGCGTTTGCGACTCTTGACTGCTCTTTGTGAGGATGCGAGGGTAGCCTCGGTGGGATCTTCCACGTCTTCCTCGCCATGGTGAAGCTGTTCTAACGAAGGTCGTGTTTCTTCTTGCGACGTTCGCAGGAAACTCAGCCGTCCAAGTATGGTATTCGAAAGAGATCTTCTGTGTGTACCCGATTTTCCTGGTGATGTTGGTGATCGCACTTCTCCGTCTCGTTCGTCATGGTGGTCGTCGGCGGCGCCATCTGTCTGGATGGCGAGACCATTGTCCATGTTTTTGCTCAGTCCAGCGTCCCATTCGGATTACAACTTCCCATTACGAATGCGCTATTCCATGGGTAGCAGATTGTCGTAAGGTGGATGTGTATACAACCTGCACTGGCGTGGTGAACCTCCTGTCGGGGAACCTACCTTAGGTTTGACCGTTGCGAGCGCGTCATTGGTCAGACAAATGATTGACTTTAAGACGCGCCAAGTTCTCAGGGTCGCTACTGTAAGTTATCCTCCACGTTCATCTGAGACATAAATCAACAATCGTCCTAATCTATTGCTCTTTACTGGATACAGGGGGCCGCTGGTAGGGATACTGTCGCTTTCGCTTTCGGATTTTCAAGGTTGCAAATGCAAATGACGAACATTCCTTAATCTACCACAACAATGGCGGCCAATTCACTGCCTGTACCCGCCCCTCCTCGAACTCCATCTCCGCTATCAGACGAAGAGCCTCAGGATGTCGGTCTTGGAATTCAGGAGACCTCTGGACGTCGACGAAGTCCGTTCGGAAGGGTGACCTTCGAAGGAGGAACTCTCTCACCTCCAGACGAACTCGAAGATTTCGATATTGCGCCGGACAATAATATGCTGTCACCAACATTTAGCGGAGCATTCAGTAGTCCCATGAGACACGGTTCAATGGACACGCCCATCACTCCCGCTACAAGTGAAGCACCCATGAACGGCGTCGAAACCCCAACCAATCCTTTCAACTTCACGCCCCAACAGTATACTGCCAGCAGAGGAAGTGTAAGCAAGGCGGACATTGGCAAGAGAAGAGGACACAAGTACAAGCATTCGAGCATATCACATCAGATCTTCCTCGAGCCGGCGCCGAAAGCTCCACTACAGCTCCCGGCGGCCTTGCCCATGCCGACACGGGTCGAGGTACAGAAAAGCATGACTGGAGAACAAAAGACGAGACTGTTATGGTGTCTGTGTCATTTCACGGTGGCTGGGTACGTGCAATGGAGTGCTCACAGCTCCTTGTCCATGACCGCGTTATCGAGATTGCTGTTCTTTGACGCCGCAGGCGCCGTGGCTTGTGTCGTGGTAGATATGATGGGAAACTTTGAGGTCTGGAAGAGGTCAAGTCTGAAGCATCCCTTTGGGTCAGTAAAATCGTCGAGACGCAGCGCGCGGTACATTTCTTCTGGAACTGACAGCTTCTAGACTTGAGCGAGCAGATGTTCTTGCTGGGTTCGGCCTAGCAGTTTTTATCGCCTTCATGGGACTCGATGTCATTAGTCACGGCATCCAGCATGGATTGGAGAACTTGGGAACCCACGAGTCACACCACTCGCATGATCATACTAGGCTTTCTCCAAGTTCTGTCAATGTGGCTGCGCTGCTCGCCATCGTCGTGACTCTGGTCTCTGCGATACTCCTCAAAAACCACTCGCGTATTGGCAAGGCTATGCGTTTCGAAATGATCGCAAGCTGGGGAAGAATCTTTGGAAACCCAAGCCATTTCATGACACTGTCATGCTCGGGGCTCTCACTTGTCCTTCCACTTCTCAGCATACAGACATACACATGGTTCGATGCTGCTTTGTCTACGGCTATAGCTCTGGCTATGATTGGTTTTGGTGTACGACTCGGATCGGCGCTGGCGTCGATGCTCTTGATGTCGTATTCTGGACCAGGGGGCAGCGTTGGAGTCAAAAATGTCATTTCGGAGATCGAAATCGACCCAGCAATTACCGGCATTGACGAGGCACGTTTTTGGCAGGTCCATTACGATCTTTGCATGGCCAACTTGAAGTTGCGGTATAAAGGAGCTGGCTACGGAGATGAGGTTGCTAGGATACGAGACCGTCTAAAGGGCCTCATTCGCAATCGCCTTGGTGGTGGCTATGGAGCAGGCGGAGTGAAGTGGGAGATTTCTATTCAGCTCGCGATGGAGAAGGACTGAGCATGAGACGCTTCAAGGATCAATGCTGTCTGTTAGAATTATATTTTTATGGATACCCTATCTAGTTTGTTGCATGAGTTACGATCACTTAGAATGGTTCCATCGAGTGCACGAGATACTTGACAGTTGCGGACCTGGGTACCGACATCATTGATAAAACAAGGACTGTCGGAGTCCGCCGGTGGCCGCACTAGCCAGCGTTATCAGCCAATCAGAGCTCGTGGATTTCACTTCACTTGATCGATGATAAACGACAAACATTGAATAACCCATGATCAATTCACCTTCACCGTCAGTCTTTTTTTTCTTTCGTCTGACAGGAGATTCTGCTGCTTCAGTCTCGACTCGATCTGACAAACAAGCTCCACCATGGCATTGGAGAAGACAATCTATCTAGGCCCATTCGTGCACAGCAAGACGCTCAACGAGCTAGACATTTGCACAACAGGAGCAATCGGCGTAGACGAGTCAGGCAAGATCTCCTTCATCGACCGTGATGTACCACTCACCGACTACACGGCTCCTCCACCATGGTCAACAGCCAAAATCATCCGCATAACCGACACCGGCTTCTTCTTCCCGGGCTTCATAGACACGCACACCCACGCGCCGCAATACCCGAACGCGGGCATCTTCGGCAGCAGCACACTGCTGAACTGGCTAGAAACGTACACCTTCCCGACCGAGTCCTCCTTCTCGTCGCTCGCGACCGCACAACGGATCTACACGCGCGTGGTCTCACGACTGCTGTCCCACGGCACCACGACCGCAGCCTACTACGCGACAACGCACGTGCCCGCCACGAACCTCCTCGCCGACATCTGCCTGGCGAAAGGCCAGCGCGCCCTCGTCGGCCGCGTCTGCATGGACCAGCTCTCGCCGCCGTACTACCGCGACGCATCACCCGAGACCGCAGTCAAAGACACGCAGGCGTGCATCGACCACGTGGGCGCCATCGATCCGTCCAGTACGTTGATCACGGCCGTCGTCACGCCGCGGTTCGCGCCCAGCTGCAGCGCCGAGGTGCTGGCGCACCTGGGCGCTTTGGCGCGCGAGACGGGCGTGCCGGTGCAGACGCACATCGCGGAGAACGTCGACGAGATCGCGCTGGTCAAGTCACTGTTCCCCTCCTCGAAGTCCTACGCCGACGTCTACGATACCGCGGGCTTGTTGACGCCGAAGACGATCCTGGCGCACGCGGTGCATTTGAGCCCGGACGAGGTCGAGTTGGTCAGGTCTCGCGGCGCCAAGATCGCGCATTGTCCTTGCAGTAATACGTGTTTGACGTCCGGTGCGGCGCCGGTCAGGGAGATGCTTGATGCTGGGCTTGAGATCGGGCTCGGCACGGATGTTAGTGGTGGGTATAGCCCTAGTATTCTGGAGGAGGTCAGGCAGTGCGTGCTGGTCAGTCGGCATGTGGCGATGGAGAAGGGCGAGAAGGCTAAGTTGAGTGTGGCTGAGGCGCTGTATTTGGCGACGAGGGGGGGTGCAAGGGTTGTTGGTATGCAGGATAGGATCGGCGGCTTTGAGGTCGGTATGGAATGGGATGCGCAGATGATCAGGCTTGGGAGTGTGCAGGAGAGTGGTGAGATGGAAGGCGAGATGGGGCCGGTGGATATTTTTGGGAAGGAGAGCTGGGAGGACAGGGTCGCCAAGTGGGTTTTCAACGGTGATGATCGGAATACGGAAAAGGTCTGGGTCAAGGGACGGTTAGTGCATTCTAGGTAGTCTACGTCGCTATACGAGTCACGAAAAGGAGCTGAAGCAAGACCCTGACGATCACCGAGGTATCATGAAATGGTAATCTACAGCAAAATACAGGTCACAAGCAGAAGCTTAATGAAGGCACGAACGGTCTTGTTAGGTAGCCTAAAGACGGACATAATCATTCAAGCGCTCCGAGAGCGGCCCTCCATCTCGTCAATCCAACGACCATGCGCCAGGACACGCCGGAAGTAGTGCGAGTCTGGGGGCTCCTCTGCCTCCACCACGGTGGTCAAGCTAGACCATTCTTCCGACGACAGTAGTGACTCGTGCTCTGAGCCAACCCTTGTTGCAGGCTCTTGAGCGAGCGCGGTTAGGGGCTTTTCCTTTTCCAGAGGCTCTGCTGGGAGATCTGTCGTAGGCTCTTCGGCGAGCACTGCCTGGGCCGACGACATCTGTTCCGCCTCCAGCCTTTCGTGCCTGTCGTTGATCTCTTTCTGGGCCGCAGTGCGAACCCGAATGGCTGCAAATTCGGCCTTTCGCTTACGCCACGCCCTGAGGGGATTGACGGCGGCTCGAGCTCGGTGAGAAACTAAGATTGCGGTCAGTTTGTGAGACCCCCCTGTAGTGTTCTAGCAAACTGACATTTATGAAATCTCGGGACCTGAGTCTGCAGTTCTGGGATGCGGCCTTTGTCGGGTTGTGCCTCTTCGGTTGTTTCAGCAATTGTGATTCGAGGATACTTCGCCATGCGCCACTCTGACATGGGCTCTCGGAATGGCCCTATCCATTTCTTGAACCATGGTGTCTTGTGTGGTCGTGGAAGTACCTCAGCCAGGTCGAACCTGCAGCCGGGCAGGTCGAAGCCGACCGTGAGGCCTTTTGGTCCGAAGTATGTCATATTCCAGTAAGCCGTCCAGGCTGGAATGGTGCCGTCTCTTACGCGGTTTCTCGTGTTTCGCTTTTTGAGGGAGATATAAATGAGAGGGGCGGGGTCGAGGATTTCTATTAGGATGTTCCAGGGGAACGGAATGACGAGTGGTGTCAGATGGATCGGTAACGAGATAAAGACAATGGACAGCATTTGTCGGAAGCTCAAATGTGCGGACCGCACGAAGGCTTCTGTGAATAACTCCCAGTCTTGAACAGAAACGCCATATTCCTCCAGAAATGCCGGATATGCGAACCCGGACTTCGCGGTCCAGCGTTTTGGTGGAACTTGCCAAAGGGGGGGTTGATCTTGTGGTAGTCCCGCTTCAGTACAGGTGTAAACAAGTGATCGGAGTGCTGCGGGTATCGCTTCTTTCCGTCTTCTTTCCCGCCTCTCCCATCTCATACGAGAGGGTGACCAACGACTTCTCAATGCGTTGCGACGGACAGATCTGCCGGCCGTTACTGCTTCCGAATCCGCCAGTTTGAGCTTATTCCGAATGTACTGATCGGTATTGGTGAGAGTGTCGGGAAGCAAGCGATTAATTTCGTTCTGTAGGTCTGCGTCTTCTTGTACTGTAAAGGTCCAGAACGAGCGAGGTGAACGTCGGCGCATGACTGGAGTGCAGATGCTAAGAGCTGACAGGATGGTACTGAACGCAGAGACGGTGGGTTCTGCTGATGTTGAGCTTCTAGAAGTGGTGATCCGGTACTGGACGCAGCCACGGTATTCTTGAAGTAATGCGATGAGCAATAATTGATGAGAGTTGCAAAGATTGAATTCCAGCAACGTTGGAAAGCTGTTGTGGAAACTGAATTGCTGACAGCGATAAAGAACTTTCTACAACACAGGATGACATGCGTCGCAAGGAAAGGACAAACGCGAAACGCACCTTCCTCTACAGTTCCATTGTCGCGATCTGGCCTCCAACTTCTCCTTCTCTGCTCATAGCACCTTGAGTAATCCTCTTCTGCAGCGTATCCAGAATATCTTCATACCCTTGACCTGGCTCACCCTTTGCGATGTCTTGCAAATTATCGTGAAGTGCTCGGAGTGCGTCAAATTTGGCAGATGCTATCTTGTAGGCAGCGCTTTCGACATCACCTCGACCACCAACAAGGTTGGCAAACGACTGAGCTGGCTTGATCAGATATGGAAGAGTGTACTCCAGTGAAGGCGGCGCGAGGATTGCCTGGACACCATGAGCTGGAGTCGCTGTTGGAGGCGTAGGCAGCCATGACTGTAGATCTGCCTCGCTTGCTGTACTTCCTTCCGAAGATGCAGGAAGAGCTGCCCACTTTGCTGTAATTACTGCACTAATAACATTGATTGCTGCAAGAGCATGATCCTTCAAAGCCACCGTTTCTGCATGAGCGACGAGGTCTGAGAATAAGCGAGGGTTGTAGTTGAGATACAAATAGTAGAGTGCTCTTGCTGCTTGAGCTTCAGACTCACCAGCGGAGTCAGTGTGGTCTGTCATGGGCGATTGTTGTGGATATGTGATGGTCTCATTCCGCCGAGGGCCGTGGAAGACTGCAGCCAAGGTATTGAGGGCATCTGGGTTTGTGCTTTTCGATGGTAGGAGAGACAGTGGACTAGATGACCAACCTCGACTTCCCGGGCCTCGAGGCAGAAGTGCGGCCCGCGGAATTGATGCAAGTATGTGCAGGTCATGCTTGGGAGATTCTTGGTGGGCCCATTTGCCGGGCGACAAGTCAAGAGACTGGCAGAGTCGTTCAACAGTCTGCTCTCGTGTAGAACTTGAAAGGAAGTGAGATGCATAGTTTGATCCGTATGATGCGACGTAGTTTGCAGAAGAGCCGTAAAGAAAGTGAAGATCCAGAGGATCGTGCTTTGGATTGGATGGATCAAGAAAGAAACTGCCTGCTCTGTCATGAAGACCCTGCTTGATCAGGAAATCGAGCGATACAGAAAGAGCAGGAGTGGCGGCCTCTTTCTGCCTGACAGTCGTGATAAGTTCGGAATAAAACTCGATCAGACATTTGTGCATCAAAACGTCGTCTTTGTAGTCGACCATGTGCTTTGCTGCAAAGGTCAACAGACTTGGATCCGTGGTATTCATGTATTGTTTCTCAATGTCAGAATCGTGAGATTTACTGACGGCTGTCCAGTCAAGAGCTCCGACCTTGGGCAACCACTCCAGGAGCCTTGCTTGTGCAAGCGTCCGTTGGCTCTTTGTCAAGTCGAACGTTGCATCGCGAGATTTGGTAGAACAAGCCGCATAGAAGGTGCCGTATACATCGTGGTCGTGGAAAAGCCTCTTCCAGAACAATCCTTGTCCGGATGCAGATGTGTCGGCAGCAGCCAACTCGATAAGCTGCTCTTGGTCGACCGTCAAAAGTTGTAGTATCACGTTGCCAGCGTGTTCTGCAATCCCGGCATCTGGTGTACATAACCACAGCTTGACCAGTGAGGCTGCTATCTCTGGTTGTCCAGCCACGGTGGCGGTATCCGTGGCGCTGCGGGAAGCTTTTCGCAGGAGAGCCAGCAAGAGGCGGTTGTATGCCAAAGCTCGTACATCAAGTCCGTTGACAAAGTCCACATTAGTGCCTAACGACGAGATCTGCGAAAAGGAATATGGCTCGAGCAAAACTGTGAGAAGGTTGATGGCGGGAGAGGGGTCCTGTTGGAGTTGCGGGACTTGATTCGCAAGCCGTGTGATGAGGGCTATCGAGTCCTGTTGTGAGATTTGTCGCCCAAGTACTAACCCGCAGCTTTCAAAAAGACGCTCGTCGATCGGTGTTGTTGGATCACTTTGTAATGCGTCCAGATGCTGCTCAAGCTGAGGCAACAGATTCGCCATCGTTTCCGAATTTCTAGTAGAACTTCCAGTGAGCAACCAGCCGTCGGAATAATTGCAGTGAGCACTTTACACGAGCTCCCTTGATATCTGAAGACACTGGTCTGTGATGTGTGATGCTTTAGTGTGTGTCTCTGAGGGTGACACGTTAAGTTGCAACGTGAAAGCGGAGCAAGGTTCAGTATAGAAAGTCTTGGCATCACGTAGAATCATTTGAGGTATGTAGGCTGGTGTTCCAACCATCTGGGCATGGAATCCCTCAATGTGTGTTATGCAAATTTCTCGAAGTATCTTAGTATATAGTACGTATTTGAGCTGGAATCCGGAGATAGCCTCTAGCGAATACTACCAAAATACAACCATGTGAGAGAATGTGTAGCATATCAGGATCCTGTTGTAGTTGTGTATAGACTTAGATTGCGTGCGTGTATATGTATGCTGACTACGCCGCTTCCTTCACAAGCTGGTTTAGCTTCTGTACTGCTCGAGCTGTGACTTCTTCGTCGTCAGGTGGCGGGTGCTCTACCAGAGCATCGAACAGATGTCCATCTTGTGGCTCATTGCCATGACCGACTGCACCCAAGATCCTCCAAGCGCGCCTGAACTCGTCACGTATAGCAACAATGCCTTTGTGAGTGACAGTCCTTGCAACGTTGTGGGCCAGCTCAAATGGATCCTCAATCGCAAACAGATAGCGATGACGTACTTCTTTCGTGTCTGTCGTTTCGGTCTTTGCTCCAGTCCAGCCCTTTTCTTCTTTTGATCTGATACCGCCGGGAGTACGTAGACTCAACACATCTTTCATCCAGATGAAGCCAAACCCGCTGGCAGTGGAAGCGTAGTACTGGTAGAAGCCCTTCAAAAGTGCACCTAGTGGCTCGCGATTATTTGTGAGTCGACCAGTCGTGGCGGCCTCCGTCATGGCAGCCTCGTTGTTCCAGTAATTCACTATCCATTCATCGACCATGAAGCCCTCTGCACCAGCCCGTTGTGCGTGGAGCTGCAGGTTTGGCAACACCGGAGGCCTGGCCACGTTGACGAGGTAGTGGAGCACCATTAGCACGTAGCCGTAGGAGGATAATGTTCCAGAATAAGGGTGATTGATTCTCCGCTGTTTCGCCCAAGCTTTGACGAAGAGAACCATGGGGCGTACTCGTGGATCGCATAGAGAATAACACCGAAGCATCTCTGTGTTGTGTAGACCAAGTGGATTGAAGAAGTTGATGTCGCATTGAATTCCAACCCCGTCTTTTGGAAAGTCAAGAGGACCCTTGGCTTTCTCGCGACGCCACTGCTTGTTGGAGTTGTCGTCTTTCCTCTCGACTGGCTTTCCAGGTTGGGATGAGCAGTCAACAAGGGTAGTCGTTGAGCTATCAGCTTGAGTAGCAGTCTCTGAGGCAGCTCCGGGGGCTGCGTCAGCTTCTCCTTCAATGCCTCCATTTGCGGGCGGATTCGCGGGCGGGTTGGCTTCGGCTTGTGGTCCTGGGGCCTCTTCTTTGCTAGCTGCGACCGCCTCGATCACAGCATCGCCTTTCGTCTGACCGTCCACACCGGTCTCTGCATTGCTGATTTGCGGCTCGGCGGTTGCCTTCTTGGGCTCATCCGATGGTCGGGCGTTACCAAGCTTCTCGTCCTCAGGAAGAGCATCCCACTTGGCTCGCGCTTCTTTGAGCGCAGCCTGAAGCTCGGGCGTTGGTGTCTCACAAATCTTGATGATGGGCACTCTCGTCCAGCTCAAAAGACGAGCACCGTAACCTCGATTCAGCAGTTCCTGTTCGAGCAATCTTGGAAGACCTTTCTCATCCAAGGACAACAGTCCGTCGTACGCAGATGTAGATTGTGACACTATCACAAGATCCATATCTGATCCTTTGGTGGCAAAGCCCGAGCGGAAACTGCCGAAACTTACGAGAGAGACTTGCGGAATATCTGCGGTGGATAGTTGTTTCAGGACGTCTTGGAACACGGCTTGGATCGTCGTGCGGAACTGCTCCTTCTCCTGGTATTCTTCCTTTGTCATCTCAACCTTGGGAATCTCCTTTTCGGCCAGTTGCTCAAGATATTGCATACGGGAATCCACATAAGGTCGGGGCGGTAGTCCATGATGGTGGTGGGTAGGAGGACCAGTTTGCCAAATTTGGGGTTGACCGAGGCGAGCATTCTGCATATTTGGAGGCGGACCTCTCTGGAAAGAGTGCGCGTCTATTGATTGCGACGGCACATTGTTATACGACTGTTGTGGAGGGCGCTGTTGATATTGCGATTGCTGAGAATGAACTTGTCCGCCAGGCCGCGGATTTGAGTATTGTTGATGAGATGATATGCCGCGGGAGCGTTGATTCATGAACTGGTCGAATCCTTCCTGGCGATCAGCTGGTACAGCGGACTGATAGCCTCCTCGAAAAGCACCACGGTTTCCACGACCACCATTCTGGCCGCCTCTAAATGATCTGTCGTCTTGAAAATTGCCACGACCATTGTGGCCGTTTTGTTGGAAAGACTGTTGCTGTGCTGGTCCGTACTGTCCCCTTCCTCGGCCACGTCCGCGACCGGAGCTCTCATGTGTCTGCGGTTGATTGATCTGGACGTTACCAAGTATCATATTCCGCAATTCATTCTCCAGAGACTTTTTATCCTGTGCTTGTTCCGCCATCGTTGCGATTTCTTCTCGAGCAAGATGGTTATGTACTGGCAGCAGAAATATGTCAGAAAATAAGAGTATGAGTGTCCATGTGTGCGTCCATGTAGAACCAGGATGACGGTCAAGATATGTGTGAATTTGTGTTTCCCGGTGGATGTGATGTTGAATACCTTAGGCAGAGATAGAGGTTGACATCCAAATCGGGCAGGGTCCAATTCCCCGGAAACTGTGACGGAATGCATGCCAAGACTTGCTCACCTTTGCAGCTGCTGTAGGGGACAAGGACAACCTTATGACTGTCTGGCTGCTACCTATTCTTCAATCTCTCCCTTGCTATTTTCCTTGCTCTTGTTTTCAACACTTCCACATCCTTCTCTCTGCTTATACAACTGCACTAACTAATTCGGGAGGGGCCCCAACTTCCCGCCCCATAAGTGGTCGCACGCGCACGTGCACCACGATCTCCAGGTCCTCGACACGAATTACCGAACAGTTGACGCTCCGATCGTGTATTGAACACTGAAGCAGTTCACTCGACTGGCCTTTGAAACTTCCAAGATGAGCGCCTCACCTGCTGGTCCGCCGTCTGGACCGTCATCGACAACACCGAACGGAGCAGCAGCTCCCCGACGAAAGAGACCTCAAGGCAACCTCTTCTTGGCCAAGAAGCCTGCGAGGAAGACTGCGCCGACTCCAGCAAACGGAAGTAACTCGACTACACGCCCAAAGCCCGCTGGAGCACCACCAGTCAAGACCGAGGAAGATGATCCTGACGATGACCCAAGCACGTACACCAGTTATCCTCTGGTTGCAAGCACAAAGGTCGACCTCGAAGGCCTGCGCTTCCACGCCATGCGCCTTGTCTCAGACAACACAATCAACCCTTGGGATCAAACACAATTCACACACCCACTTCGGCTACACAGGCGTTTTCCTAGAGATAAGATGAACCAACCCATAGCTGAGGAAGATGGCGTCGACAGCAAGGAAAGAGAAAAGGAGGAGATTCGCCGGGCCGAGCGACAGGCACAGAGGGAGTCTGATCAGGCACAAATTGCGCCTACCGGAAAACCAGAACAAAACAAGAAGAAACAAATGTTCAAGGGAAAGGGAAAGGTCGAGGACGTTTACCACCCTCAAGACACGGACGCGGCGAAGAAGAAGTCCAGGTTGCGTTATGAAGAAGGTCGTCCCTGGCATCTGGAGGACTTTGACAGCAAGAACGTCTGGGTTGGAGCGTACGAGGAGCCATTATCGGAATCACACGTCATGCTTTCTCTGAGTGCGGACGGCAAGTTCAGGATGGTTCCTCTGGAAAAATGGTATCGTTTTACGGCCACGAACAGATACAAGACTTTAGATCTGGATGCGGCAGAGAAAGTCATGGCTCAGAAACACAAACCTGGCCGCTGGCTTGCTGAAAAGGAACAAGGCATGACGGTTCGAAAAAGACTAGAAGCGCAACGCATGACTATGCATGAGAGGGGAAGAGTCGGCATGCGAACCGAACAGAGAGTCAAGGGCGAAGACGATGATGATGGTTACAAGGCGGATGCTGCGGACGATCAAGATGAGCTGGATTTTGAGCACGAAGACGAGTTTCAAGATGACGATGAGGGTAAGCTTTTCGGCGATTACGATGACGAGGAGACGAAAGAGACCGAGCGCAGAGTTCGACAAGAGATGCTGGGCGCCAACGTTTTCGCTGGCACTGGTGTCAAAGAGGACAAGGATTGGGACAAGGAGGATGAAGAGGAGAAGAAGAATGCTGCTGATGAGCGCAAACTGGCCAAGAAGATGCGCAAGGCCTTGATCAAGTCTGAGAGGAAGTACGAATACGATACTGATAGTGATCATCCTTACTCGGAAGAGGTACGTCTGATTGTGCTCGTGGAAAAGATTGTGCTAATGGCTCTGTTACAGAGCGACTCGGAGGACTCAGAGGAAGAGCGCCAGAAAGAAGAGGAGCGAAAGAAGGAAGAGGAGAAGCTCAAAACGGATGGCGCAAACAAAGCCCCGTCTGTAGCTTCTACAGCAGCGACAAACACTCCATCTGGACGGACTGAAAAGCACGGAGACCCGCGTGCTGCTTCCCTCAAGCGCCCGGGCTCACCAGGACTCTCCGAAGCTAGCGGCAGCGAGTCCAGCAGGAAGCGCATGAAGAAAGATGCTAACGGCAAGTCCTCTCGAGCAATGTCACCCAGCGCTCGCATTCGCGGCGCTGGCTCCGGCAGCGACACAGAAGCGTCCGGTACCGAGCGCAGCAAGCCTAAGATCAAGGTCACACCCAGCCGACCGGGTTCGCCAACCGCGGGTTCTCCAAGCGCATCGGCACCAGGTTCGCGTGCGGGTAGTCCCCCACCAGCGATCTCTGGCATGCCTTCTCTCGAGCAAGTGCGCGCAGCAATTCCAGATTCTGGTATCAGCATTCCCGACCTCATCAAAATCTTCAGAGACCAGATCCCCAAGTCGCGAGAGGCGCACGCTGCCTTCATTGACGTCGTCAAGAGAGTTGGCAAAAACAACCCAGAGGACAAGAAACTCATCGTCCCGAAGTAGTGACGATACAGGTATTCTTAGTACGGGATCAGTATCATTACAGCAGGTCGAAGACAGCATAATCATATCTCTAATGTGATGCAGTCTCTGTCGCGCTCGTCGTTTCGCTCGTCGTTCCGCTCGTCGTTCCGCTCGTCGCCACACTCGTCGTCGCACTCTTCGTCACGCTCTTTGCCACGCTCTTCATAAGGCTACAAATGCATCGTTTGACAGACTGCAACAGGGTACTGATGTGCTACACGGTACCCTCACAAGATTTTTTTGCGGAGAAAAAAAGAACCATTCTTTAGAATGACAAAATGACGCTATCTCATATCTCATCTCGTGATATCCGTACTCATGAATCTAGTCATAACTCATCGCAATCGTGAAAGCCACCCTCCGATCCCGCGTCCAGATCGCTTCCTCGCAGTAGCTTCGTTACGCACTACACTCTCCGGCATACGCGAGGGCGCAATCCCCAGCACACTCGCCTCGCCGAAGGCATTCGCCGGCAGTCCAGCATCGAGGCTCAGTCCCAAAGTCCTCGGCTTCCGTCTCCCGCTCTCCCTCTCGCCTCGACGACCATACCCAGCACTCGTCTCGTCTAGCCTGGTCACGGCTGCTGGAGTCGTATTGACATAGTCCTCGTTCAATTGATGCGATCCGCCGTTACCCACGCCCCAGACGTGTTCCTGTGCTCGGCTGGGGACTTCTCGTGTATGCGGCTCCGCGAGCGTCATGTTGATCTGCATCCTGCGGGCGAGTATCTCGTCCAGCCGCTCTTGTCTGCGGCGCGCTTCGAGCTCCTCGGAATACGTCCTCTGCGGCCGCGGGGGCGGATGCGGATCAGTGTTCACATCATCAGGCACGCGCATGTGGTCCAACTGGTCCTCTCCAGCGCCGAAGTTGAACCACGGACACTGGCAGCCTTTCCACTTGACGCCGCACAGCATGCAGAACTCGGCCGTGCAGAGGCATGTCATGTGGTTGCAGCCTTCCTTCAGCTCGACCATGGCGTGGCAGCTGTAGCAGGGCTGCCACCCCTTTTCCTTGGCCGTGGCGATGAAAGCGCGGGTCGCTGCGTCGGACGTGCACGGTGAGGATTTGTGCCATTTGTTGTTGCACTTGAAGCAGACTTTCGTGCTACAGCGCGGGCAGATGCCGTGTTTGCGCTCATGGGTGCTCGAGCGTCGAATGCATTTCGGAGGTATCCAGGTCCCGCAGTCGCGGGTTGGACAGTACAGCCGGTTCTTGATTGTGTACTCTTGGTACTTCTTGTTCCAGAGGATCTTGAACTTGTCGTTAAATAAGCCTTCAACGTGCTCGAGCGGGATGTGGCCGGCTGTGCAGCACTTTGGAGGCATGTGGGCTGGGTCGGTGGTTGAGAGGGTAAAGAGTCGCCTGAGGCATTCGTGGCACATCCGGTGCCCACACCCGAGTTTTGCTGATTTGGATGATGGAATATCGTCTGAGCCACATGTAAGGCACTCGACCAGTCTGACCGAAGGGACCGCATTGGCAGACTTTGTGCGAAAGAAAGTTCCGAAGATGCCAGAAGTGCGTCGGGTCGTTTTGGAAGAGGTTGAAGACGCGGACGATTGGCGACTTTCGACAGGCATGACTGTAATCCGTGGCACCTTGGCTGTAGGTACAGGCGTGGTCAGACTCCTCTGGGGCACAGGTCTACGAGTCGATCGATCTTCGTGCTTCTCGTATCTTAGCCGACCGCCGTGGTCCCGTGGTCGCGTCTTTCGTGGTCGCAAGGGCTCCTCAGGTGTCGCTCCCTCTCCGCGACGGCTCACTCGTGGACTCCGATCCGGGTAAATTGATGCATAGTCACTATTGCCGACCTGATCGCGTCTAGCTTTGGGCTTCCTCTGTCTCGTTGTGCTTGATCCAGAGCTTCTGACAGAACTACGATCGCCTTGCTTCTTCTTTGTATCTTGGCCACCTCTCATCTCCTTGATCCTCTCGTGTGTCGACCGACTGTAGTATGAAGATCTGGCCTCTCGGAGCTCGTCTAGATCTGGAGAGTCCATGGTGTGACTTTTGGAACCTTTTGACTGAGGTCGGACGTTCGATTTGGCGAATGACTTGTTGCTTGCGGTCCTATTCGCAGCCCGCGGGCGAGCGCTGCTTTTGACAGCCATTCGAGGACTCACATGGTGGCAGGAAAGATGGTTGGGCAACTTTTATTCAATTCAGGTTTGAAGATTGGCCGAGGCTGGTGATAGATTATCCCGGATGCAGGGTCCAGGCACTAAGATAACGCGGCCCGCCGTAAGCTCCGATGCTGATATCCGGGTGCCAAGACTCACACGATCAACCACAGCGCTGTCGGAGCATCACTGACGAAATATAATTAAAATAACTGGTCAGTCACGAATTTATATAACTTCAAAGACAACGCAATATCAGAGAATTCCGTGAGTTGACCGTGTAGCACTGCAGCAGGCTCTGAGATATTGAATGGTATTTGCTTATCAGAGTCCAGGCTAGCGTTGTGCTCTGAGGCCGGTACATTAGCGACCTCTGAAGTGAACACTCACTGGGCTCCATCTCGGAATAATCCTACCAACACTTCTCCCAGCACCTCTGCCAACACTTCTGCGGGCATCTCGCCAACATGGCTTCAAATGGGACTGATGTACGACCGGACCCCACCTCAGACCTCCATTGGAGCGATTACAGAGGCGCCATCCACGAGATCTTCGCCGCAAATGCTCAGAAACACCCAGACAGGATCTGTGTAGTTGAGACGGCTTCTAGCAACTCATCTAAGCGTATCTTCACTTATAAGCACATCAACGAAGCAAGCAATGTCCTTGCTCATCACTTTGTCCAGAGTGGAATTCGACGCGGTGATGTCATCATGGTGTATGCTCATCGTGGTGTTGACCTCGTGGTCGCAGTCATGGGTGTTCTCAAGGCCGGAGCGACGTTCTCTGTCATCGATCCACAGTATCCAGCGGACAGACAGATCATCTATCTGGATGTGGCCAAGCCTCGAGCCTTGGTCGTGATCGAGAAAGCGACAGAGGAGGCTGGCAGACTCTCTGACAGTGTGCGAGAATACATCGACGAACATCTCAAACTTGTGACAGAAGTTCCTGCTCTGCGACTGAAGGACGATGGTTCGGTAGTCGGTGGCCAAGTACACGGCAAGGGAGATATCCTTGAAGTGCATCAAACTAGAGCTGGCGGACTGCCTGGAGTCGTCGTCGGACCAGACTCCACACCAACACTGTCGTTCACATCAGGATCGGAAGGTAGGCCGAAAGGTGTCAAGGGCCGTCACTTCTCCCTCGCTTACTACTTTCCTTGGATGAAGGAACGATTCGGTCTTTCGGCGGATGACCACTTTTCCATGCTCAGCGGTATCGCTCACGATCCGATTCAGAGAGATATTTTCACACCACTGTTCCTCGGAGCACGGCTTATCGTTCCACCCGCCGAGGACATTACCTTTGACAGGTTAGCCAAATGGACCAGCGACAACGAGATCAGCGTCACGCATTTGACACCAGCCATGGGTCAAATCCTTCTCGGCAGTCTGGAGCCAAAGATTACGTCCCTAAAGAACGCCTTCTTCGTGGGCGACATTCTGCTGAAGCGTGATTGCAGGAGGCTGAGGGATCTCGCGCCAAATGTTCGCATCAAGAACATGTACGGCACAACAGAAACCCAGCGTGCGGTCAGCTATTACGAGCTCCCAAGCCAGATCGAAGATGCCGACTACCTTGACCAGATGGGAGATGTCATTCCGGCAGGCAAGGGAATGCTTGACGTACAACTTCTTGTCGTTGACCGAACCAACAAGGAGCGTCTGTGTGAAGTTGGAGAGGTTGGTGAGATCTACGTCCGTGCCGGCGGTCTGGCCGAAGGCTATCTCGGACCAGAATTGAAAGAGCTTACGGCTACCAAGTTTGTCAACAATTGGTTTGTCGACAACAAGAAATGGGTTGAGCTAGACCAGCAAAAATCGAACGGAGAACCTTGGAGGGAAGCTTACCTCGGACCTCGTGACCGACTCTATCGCTCTGGTGATCTCGGTCGTTACACTGCTTCCGGCAATGTGGAATGCACAGGACGTGCAGATGATCAAGTCAAGATCAGAGGCTTCCGCATTGAGCTCGGAGAAATCGACACTCACCTCTCCCAGCATCCGCTGATTCGCGAAAATGTCACACTGGTCAAGCACGACCATAATGAAGAACAGATCCTGGTCAGCTACTACGTACCGGACGTCAAGAAGTGGCAGGAGTGGCAGAAAGGGTCCGAGGGCGCCATCGCCGACGAGATCAGCATCGCAGACAGAATGAAGCTCTTCAACAAATTGACCGGCGACGTGAGAGAGGCTTTGAAAAAGAAGCTACCAGCATACGCAGTGCCGACTCTCTTCGTGCCTATGATCAGATTGCCGTTGACACCTAACGGCAAGGTCGACAGGAGAGCGTTGCCGTTCCCAGAAAAAGCCGACCTCCTAGCAGTGGCTTCATCGCTCCCTGCGCAAGACCAGTCCAAGCGTACAGAGACTGAAAAGGTGCTTGCTGGAATCTGGGCCGATTACCTTGGAAGCTACACAGCAGACAACATTCCTGCGGATGTGCCATTCTTTGACTTGGGTGGAAACAGTATTGCGGCAGTCCAGATTCCTTCGCAGATTCGCAAAAAGTACCCCGATGTCACTCTGCCAATCAGCGCCATTTCCAAGAATCCAACGCTTTCCCAATTAGCAGCTGATATTGATCGCTCCATGGATCCTTCTGGACTTCGTTTCGATACTCAACAGACAGATATTGCTGCTCAAGATGAGTACTACTCGAACACACTTCCGGAGTTCATCAAGCAGCTCCCATCCTCATTCAAGTCGGCAGATGAAAAGGATGCAAAGAATCAGACCGTATTCTTGACCGGTGCAACAGGATTCTTGGGCGCTTTCGTAATGTGTGACCTCCTGGCCAACGGTAGCAAGGTCATTGTTCACGTCCGAGCCAAGACTGGTGAGGAGGGCCTGAAGCGTGTCCGACAGACTTGTCTAGCGTACGGCATCTGGAACGATGCATGGTCGTCCAACCTGAAGGTCGTTGTTGGAGATCTCGAGAAGTCAAAGTTGGGCATGTCCAACGAGGATTCTGAGATGGTTGCTAAGGATGCCGACACAGTCATTCACAACGGTGCTATGGTTCATTGGGTGAAGCCCTTCTCCAGTCTCAAAGCTGCGAACGTAGGAAGTACTGTGGAGTGTATCAAGTTGTGCGCGACCGGAAAGCCAAAGACGCTTGCTTTCGTCAGCTCCACGAGCGCACTCGACAACGACCACTTTGTCAAAACGTCGGATCAGAGCATCGCTGCTGGCGGTTGGGGTGTAAGTGAGTCTGACGACATGGAGGGCAGCAGACAAGGTCTTGCCACAGGCTATGGTCAGTCCAAGTGGGTCTCAGAACAGTTGGTCTTTGAGGCAAGACGGCGAGGCTTGACTGCAGGTGTCATCCGTGCCGGATATGTCCTCGGAGATCCAAAGACCGGAAGTGAGTATTTCTTCTTACTGGTATATGGAACTGTGCTAATCATGACTCAGCTACCAACACTGACGACTTCCTCATCCGCATGCTGAAGGGATGCATTCAGGTCGGCTCCCGACCCGATATTACAAACACAATCAACATGGTACCGGTCGACCACGTCGCAAGACTTGTCTGCTCAACTGCATTCCATCCTCCTCAGTCGAACCCCGGCGTCTGTCACCTGACCAGTCACCCCAGACTCACCTTCAACGATTACCTAGCATCACTGGAGGCATATGGTTACGAGGTACCAAAGGTGGACTACAACAAATGGCGAGACGCAGTCGAGCAGTACGTCGAGACGTCACACGAGTCCGGCAAGGAGGAGCACGCTTTGCTCGGTCTCTACCACATGGTGACAGGAGACCTTCCAGCCAACACCAAGGCGCCAGAGCTGGACGACAGAAACGCTGCCGACGCCTTGAGAGCGGACAAGGCACGCACCGGTCAAGACCTCTCTGGTGGAAGCGCAGTGACACAGGAGATCGTCGGGGTTTATCTGGCGTATCTGGTAGCTAGAGGGTTCATGCCCAAGCCTCGGGGAGGTATTTTGCCGGACATGCAGTTCTCTCAGGAACGTCTCGATGCAATGGCATCGATTGGTGGACGTGGTGGTGCTTCTGCGTAGGCAGTGGAACACACAATTTTGATAGGGTACTGATGTGCTACACAGTACCCTCACATCGTTGTATGTCGGTAGTATTCACTAGAGGCTATCGTCGAGTTCCAGCTCAAGGTCGGGGCAAAGCTACTACATAGGCAATGTAATATACAACTACAACAGGGTCCTGATGTACTACACAGTGCCCTCACATGGTTTTACGTCGGTAGTGTTCGCTAGAGGTTATCGCCGAGTTCCAGCTCAAGATCGGGGTAGAGCTACTACATAGGCATACAAATACACAACTACAACAGGGTCTTGATGTGATACTCAGTACCCTCACAAGATTGAAGATCGTTCGTATTTGTTCGAAAGTCCCAACTCAATATAGTGTTGAATATTAGAATACCTCGAATCAGAAACACTTTGAGAAATACGCATAACACACAGTAAGGAAGGACGTTCCATGCCCAGCCATACGGGTAGACCATCAGCCCACTTTGAAGCTTGTAACTTACCTGCATGACACTTACCTCAACTTATCTCTACACCACGCTAATTAGTACTCGGTACAAATCTGACGTGAGCACAGTCGACCGGTCGCTCATACGATCATAACATATAGTGTACTGTATATTTTTCATTTCATATCAATCTCCACCATCACAATTCCACAAAGCTCCGTCACTCTCCCAAGCGAAAATGCCACAGAAATCGATCCTCATCACGGGCTGCTCACAACACGGCATCGGCGCCGGTCTGGCTTCAGAAGCCGCCTCACGGGGCTACACCGTCTTCGCCGGCCTGCGCAACCCGTCCAAAGCACCGCCGGAGCTGCAACAACTATCGAACGTGACACTTGTATCCCTCGACGTGACCTCCTCGTCATCAATTGCAGCGGCAGTCAAGACAGTCACGTCAGCGACGAACGACAAAGGCCTGGATGTCCTAGTCAACAATGCCGGCAGCGGACTATGCGGGCCCCTCGCGGACACGGAGACGGAAGATGCGAAAGCCCTCTTCGAGACGAACGTCTTCGGCGCCATTGCCGTGACAAAAGCATTCCTGCCCTTGCTGGTCACGGCACAGGGCGTCGTGCTCAACAACTCCAGTCTGAGCGGTATGCTCTGGATGCCGTGGGCCGGTAGGTATTCCACCTTTTTTCCCGAACGCAAGCGCTGCACGCCCCTGCCCACCCCAGGCCATCGGTGTGTAAGAAAGCTCCCAAAGTCGCAGACTGACCCTCCTCAGGCATCTACGCCGCAACAAAAGCAGCCCTCAGCGCATGGAGCGAAACACTGCGTCTCGAACTCGAGCCCTTGGGCGTCGGCGTCATCACGCTACAGACCGGCGCCGTGCAGTCCTCGTTCGCGGGCAACATGGCGTACAAGCCGCTGCCGCCGCACAGCTGGTACAAACCGATCGAAGCCGCCGTTGCCAAGTGGGCGTCGGGCCAGATGCATCCGCGGGGCCAGGCGCAGGCGGTGTTCTGCAAGACGGTTGTGGATCATGTTGAGAAGCGCGGGACGAGGGGACTGGTTTTTGAGGGCGTGTTGTCGTGGGTCGTTAAGTTTGCGGTTGGATATCTGCCGCGGTGGGCGCTGGTGAGTTGGCTGCGTTACGTGCGGGATTGTGAGCTGACGTGAAGTAGGATGTTGTGCAGAGACATGGGACTGGTCTTAATGAGCTGAGGCTGTGATGGCATTCCTGAGCAGTCTGCTATTGGCGGCAGAAGGTTGATCGGCGAGGCTCCGCGAGACTATGCGTCGAGAGACTACTGTCAAGACACGACGCAAGGTCGCACAGGGACACGTACGTCTACGAGGCAGTGTTTTATCTTGACGGACGGTATAGTACATTCATGACCAATCAGCGACAAACTACACAGCTTGTACAGAGCCCTAATGTTGAAGCCAACATACCCAACTCCCCACAGCCAACTCATTATATCATCAGACTAAGCCTTGACGGTAGTGAAGCCCTTGAACTCCTCATCCAATACCTCTCTGGTCAACTTCTCATACAACGGGAACCCGCCGGCAAAGTTCAATCTGTTCGACATTAGTCCTGTCCACACCATATACTCGGGATCAGAATACTCACTGTTCTCTCGGCTTGCCCGGGATGTTGGCACCCATGTACCAACTATTCGTCGTGGGGAAGAGAGTCAAATCACTAAGCTCCTTGACCTTTTCCCGCCAGCTGTCCTCGGCCTCCTGCGTCGCGTTCAGGTACGTGATGCCCTCCTTCTTGCACTTGGCAATGGCGTCGACGATCCAGTCGCCCTGGACCTCAACACACGTCGGGCCGTTGGAGAAGGCCGTCGGGCCTTGCGCGCCGTACAGGAAGAACATGTTGGGGTAGCCGGCGCACGCCATGCCGAGATACGTCCAGGTGCCCTCGGCCCACTTCTCGGACAGCAGGGTGCCGCTCTCGTCGCGCAGGCCCATGTTCTTCATGCCGCCGGTCACCGAGTCGAAACCGGTCGCCAGCGCGATGATGTCGAATTCGTGCAGCGTGCCGTCGGCGGTCACGATGCCCTTTTCCTTGACCTCGACGATCGGGTTCGCGTTGATGTCGACGACGTGGTTGTGTGGCTTGTCCATCTGCTCGTAGAAGTCTTGCTCCAGCGACGGACGCTTGGTGCCGAAGCAGTGGGGTTGCTTCAGCGGCGCCATGATGTCGCGCTTGACGGGGTCGGTGATGCGCTCGCGGGTCTTCTTCGCCCAGAAGTTGTAGGCTTCGTCGTTGGCTTTCTTGTCGAAGAGCATGTCCGAGTAAGTGGCGAGCCAGAAGTGGAACCCGCCCTTCTGCCAGAGTTCTTCGTAGAATGCTTCGCGTTGTTCCGGACTGTCGTCCAATGTCTTCTTCTCGATGTAGTCGAATGGGAAACCGGCGAAGGTGGTCAGACGGTAGCGATAGAGTTCAGGGTACTTCTTTTTTGCCTCGGTCTGCTCCTCCACTGTCAAGTTACGCTGACGCATAGGTAGGCAGAGGTTGGGTGTGCGTTGGAAGACGGTGACCGAGGAGGCGTCTTTGGCGGTTTCTTGTGCGAGTTGAATTCCAGTAGACCCTGTACCGATGACAGCGACACGCTTGCCCTTGGTGTTGACGCCCTCTTGAGGCCAGAACGAAGAGTGGTACATCTCTCCTCGGAAGGTGTCAAGGCCCTTCCAGTCCGGAAAGTGACGCTTGGCAGCAAACCCGATGGCGTTGATGAAGAAGCGTGCATGGGCAGTGCGTCCATCTTCAGTCTTGATGTCCCACTTGTGTGTGTCCTTGTTGTATTGTGCGCCGATAACACGTGTGTTGAACGCAACATCTTTCTTGACATCGAGAACCTTTTCTACGTGGTTGAAGTAGCCGCGAAGCTCTGAGTAGCCCGGGTACTTCTGAGTCCAGTTCCAGTCCTGGTACTTGTCAGCTCTGGTGGCGGTGTGGCGCATCCGCCGTAAGCACTCTGTTTTGACGTACCTTCCAGACCTTCTCGAAGGAGTACTCGTAGATTGGGACCTCAGTGTCTACTCTAGCACCGGGGTAGCAGTTCCAGTGCCAGATACCACCGAGGTCTGTGCCTGCTTCGTAGATCTTTGCGCTGAAGCCAAGCTCGTCACGTAGTCTGTGGAGGAGGTAGACACCGCCGAAACCAGCCCCAACGATCAGGACGTCGACATCGAGGTTGTCATTATATGTGTCACCAGAGGGAGTCTCGAAGGCGTTGGTCACGCCAATGTCAGTACGAAATTGGACCATGTTGGTAGAAGTGAGTATGAAACGAAAAGGGGTATCTTGGGATCACAAAATAAGGAGAAGCACCGATCGTGTCTCCTTCGGATGAGAAGGCTACTTATACCTCGCCATGGTATTACTTCCGCAATCACACAACGCTAGGTTTGATCACTCGAGGCCGTTAGAAGGTCTACGTGCAGGCCGGACTCCGGTCATTCTTGGGAGAGGAACCCTTTGGACCGATTATTTGGACACTAGGAACACCTCTATCGTCTTTCATGCGGGGATCAAGGTATATTTTCTGGTCATTCGCGGAAAGTAGACCGAAGGACCAATCACAACTGGTAATGTTGTTGATGTAGGTTTGGTAGAAGCTGGGAATGGAGACGCGGTATACCGCCGTTGCCTTACCCCGCTGTTGCTTCCCCAAGTTTATCCCCACAACGCGGGGTTATTGGCGATCATCCGGCGGGCCACCGCGAGTTGAGGGAAGGTCTTGCGAGGCTATAATTTGAGGCAATATTCTGACTCGTTGCACTAGCTGCGTACCTGCCTCGCATTGCCTATAGCGGAAATGCCGTCAAAAGTGCGGTTCCGGGATCGACATGGCATGACCGGATGCAGGAGTTACACATGCAGATCTCACATGCAAATGGCACCTCCTGCGGACAGCCTAGGAATCAACGGACTCGTGTGTAATAAGTGTGTTTCAGACATACCGTAACTATGACTTCTACCTCAGCAAGCTATGCGGAAATGGATCTTATGTTAGAGGACGCTGTAGCCCTACGCAGGTATGTATCAATCCGCGGAGAGGATATGTAGGTGCTTGACATGTGCACAAGACAATAGAAGAGTGGAGATTGATATTCATGCTCAAGCTAAGATATAATATGAGATACGTCTCTCCCGAAGACCCTCTGGTAGCAAGTCATGACTTCCACCGTGCTTGTAACTCCTCGCCTATTCCAAGCGCTGACGTTTCGCAGCGGGAGGAGCCATGGTAGGAGGTCCCATAGTTCGCTTGCCGCCAGCTGGGCCAGCAAAGATGCCAGCAGCCAGACGAGCGCGGTTGAAGATCGCCATGTGTCTTGGGCGGAACAAGCGAGAGGACATGGCGTCACTTTCAACCAGACGAATCACGAGCTCATTGCGTGTGCCCTGTGCTGGCAGATTGCGCTTGCGAAGCATTTGTTGAATGACCGCGATGGGCATAGAAGCGTCGGAATCGCGAAGACGACGAGCCAGCACCTCTTTGACCTCTTTGTCGCGATTCCTGGACATGCCGCGCTCGGTGATCAAGTTTAACAGCTCGTTCTTATGCATAATCTCTCGGGGGTCGTTGCTGCTGGCATCGCCGGAAGCAAATTGACCGAATTGAACACCGGGTAGTCCTCCGAATGGCACTATCTGGTGGTTGGCGACCGGCGTCCCATGTCTGCGGACCATGTCCATGCCTTGTGCTCCTCCAACGTAAGAAGAGGCTCTTGCGATCTGGCGACCCGGCATAGGAGACTTCGACATGCCTGCGTTGTTGCCCTGACCCAGCGAGGCTCTCCTGTTGTTACCATTTGCCATAGCTGCCGACTCTCCTTGATTTCTTGCTTTCTCACGTGCAATCCTCCTCAATTGCTCCAAAACCTCATTCTCCCGCTTTTTCTCCTGCACCTTTCGAGCCTCTTCAGCCTTGTACTCTGCAATGTTCTTCTTCTTGAGGTTGTTCAATTGCTCTTTGTGATGGGCCTTGCGAGCTTTCTCCTGCTGCTCGTGCTGTCTCTTTGCCTCGGCTGCCGCGGTACGTTCGGCTTTTCTCTGTCCAGCGGAATGACGTTCTTGACCAGTTTTAGATTGAGCAGAGGCATTGGCAGCCTCTTCGGGCAGTCTCTTTGCCTGCGCAGCTTGTTGTTCTCGGTATTGAGCCAATTTGGCATCTTGTTCGGCCTTGCGGGCTTCCGGATCGTCGTCCAACTCTGGCGGAGGACGAGCAGTGCCGTTGAGGAGGGATTCGTATCTGTCTTTGCAGGCCTTGGTAGAGAAGCGAGGTTGCTCAAGGCTGGAATTGAGGGCGTCGGCGACGTATGCGAAGCGCTTTTCGCGAACCTTCTGCAACTCGGCCAACAGTCGCTCATCGGCAATGTCGTAAGCTGTGAGGAGAAGATTGTCCTGCGAGATTGTCAGTAAGTGTCAGACAGAGACCCCCAAAACCGCATACCTCGCCTTCGCGCCAGTCAATGAGCTGTCGATCCAGCAGTTCCTCGTTCCTCGCCTGGACCTTGCGATTTATGCGGCTGTAGCGCGCGGCTACCGACTGAGGCTTGTACGCGGTGAAACCTTCCTCGGCCAGGCGCTGAGAGATCTCACGGTCCTTGAAGCCACGACGCTTCAAGTCGAAGATGAATTCGTCTTCGGCGTCAAGCTCGGTAGAGACAGGTTTGCCTGTGGGGTTGCGTCCTCCAGCGACGCGAGGTACTTCCTGCGAGGGGGTTCCAGCATTGGCGCGGCTGGTGCCCGCCGTGACGTCTCGCTCATCCTAGACTCGGGGTCAGCGGCCTCATCTTGGTGCAGAGCAGTGCAGTCGGTCAGACGAAGAGGGGGACATGGGGCAGAAAGATGCGCCGAACACTTGCCTGGGCCGCATAGAGGTCGTCTTCGCTATCGCCGTCGTCCGCATTGTCGTCGCCTCTGAAGTAGGCTGAATGAAGTGTTAGTCGGTGAAGCTTTTCTGAGTGAGGAAAGGGGGTTGAAGTGAGGGCACTTACATGCCGGCTTCGGCGACACAAACAGGCTGCTGGTACGGCCCGCCATTGTTGCAGTGGGGCGAGACGAAGATGGGTGAGGCTGTAAAGGTTGAATGAAAGAAGGGCAGAAGGAATATTGTGATCGTTTTGATTCGTATTGGTAAAGAAGAAGGGGAAGCAATTGTGCTAACAAGCGGAGGAAGGGAAGTGGTGGAAGAAGATGACGGCAAGGTCCGATATCTACATGTAGCGGATGCCTGGGGAAAAGTAGAAGTAAGAAAGAAGGGAAGGTACGAGTGTGACTGTTCTGCACATGAAGTGGGGAAAGAAGTGTTGACACTTGTGCGGAAGGCAGAACGTGAAGTACTGGTGCCTTGTGAACGGGGCTCAGTGAGTCGCTCCTATGTCGACACTCTGAACGAAAAGTAACGAAGAGTGAAGTCGATCGAAAAGATCAAGACAGTAGTGAGAGTAGAGTGCACCCGAGAGACTGAAGCAAGTGCTGGCTAACAAGCCTTCGGGGGGCTAGGCAGGAAGGAGCAATGACTGTAGGGCACCTTCCGTGACAGATGACCGAATTGAGGGGAGGGCAGAGTGCTAGGCAGCTTTTCCCACAGTCCGCTGCCGTTCAAGCGCGAATGACTTCCAGACCTTGGTGAAACAGAAAAGGCGCGAGCATAGGCCTGTGTGAAGATCCACGAACAGCCCAGCTCAGTGGTCGGCTCCTTGTTGTCGGTCGACGCCTGCGCGGAGCCATCCGAAGAGTCCTGCCTACGGGACATCGTCAAGTCGGCCAACGTATATTAGTAGAATGAGATTAGGTAGAGAAATCCGATCGAATGATCAACTCGCTGCTCATGTCATGCTTCAGTACCATGCTGCCACATAATTGCAAACATCTATACCGCTGGCTGGTGGCATTGTTGCAAGAATACGGAAAATACAACGTCTCTAACGTAGCATATAGAGTAGTACATGTAGGCGGTACATTTAGTTGTATGCCGAGTTGTGAAGGAAGTCGAGAACAATTCAGCATGCGACGAAGGTACATGTACAGTAATTGTGATTGATGTCAAGGTGTGGCTGAGGCTGTCAGGCTGATGGTCCAGACTCGGAGAATCTACGTCACTGTGCAGCGCGACAGCAAGGTGGGGGTCATGTGCGCCGCAACAGATAACCTGATATACCTTAATGGCCGCCGTCGTTCTCTTCATATGTTCCAAGTGCTTTGATCTTCTTGATCTACCTACGACTACCTAGTGACTCGACTCGACTCATATCTCCAATCTCATTATCTCAAGATGTACAAAGCAACTACGAGCTACGTGTTTGACAACCTCTCCTGGTTGACAGCGAAGAAGAACAAGGAAGAGCTTGCGAAGAAGAACCCTCAAAATCCTGTCCTGGATCAGAGCGATGAAGAGTTTCTGCACCGCGTCGCCTCGAAAGAAGCTCCCATTGCACCTCTTCCTCCCACTGTGATCAAGGAGGACGGTACCGAGGAGGAAGCGAGTCAACAAGCCGCTGACAATGCTGGTACCGTTGCTCTCCCCCAGTCACCCGCCGTCGAAGAGACCAAAGACGACCATAGCGCTGCGCCAGAGAAGAAGGCAGATTCTGGAGAAGACAAGGCCGCGTTAGAAGAAGAAAAAGCAGCTCATGCAGACGAAGAGGCAGCACCAGGAGGCGAGGAGGCAGCTCCAGCGGACGACAAGACAGCACCGTCGGATGTGAAGGCTGCATCAGCAGATGACAAAGCACCTTACGCGGACGAGGAAACGGCTTCTGCAGAGGTGAAAGCAGCTCCTGCAGACGATACCACCGAAAAGACATCCTCCGGCGATCAAGACTCAAAGAAGACGGAGGATGCTAGCACGGATCAGTCCAGCGCAGACGCCAAAGACGAGACCAAATCACCCAAGCAGACAAAGAGTACGTGGTCATCGTATGTGCCATCAATCCCGGCCATACCTTCCATGACTTGGCGTAGCAACAAGACCACCGGTGACAAGGAATCAACGGATACCGCTACCAAAGACGACAACAAGGAAGAGTCAAAACAGGACAAAGCCGACGAAAAGGCCGAAGGTCAGATGCCGGCTGGTGTGACCATCACCGAGGACGTCAAACTCAACGACAACGGAAGCGAGACTCAGGACGAAAAGGAGGTTTCCGTGCTTCTCGATAAGCTCCATCTTTCTTCCATCAACAACCGCGTCTTCTCATTCTCGCAAAAGTCGCAAGATATCTACTCCGAGTTTACTGTCATCCTCAAAGATATGATCAACGGGGTCCCGACCGCGTACCAGGATATGGAGAAACTAATGAAGGACAATGAAGGGCACCTGGGCGAGACCTTTGCCAGCATGCCGCCATTCGTTCAGACTCTGATCAAGAGTATGCCATCGAAACTTGGAAGTACGCTTGGACCAGAAGTATTCGCCGCCGCGAGTGACAAACCTGGTGCGGACATGAAGGCCCGCCTTAACGCGGCTAGCCATGAGCAACCGCAGAAGATGCAACCGCAGAAGAACAAGAAGAGAAAGGTACCTGACATCAAGAGTATCGCAAAGGATAGGGGTATGGTCACGACAATGCTCAGCAATATTGTCAACTTTCTCAAGTTGCGCTTCCCATTCCTGCTCTCGACGACCAACGTGGTCATGACCTTGTCGACGTTCATCTTGCTGCTTGTGTTTTGGTACTGTCACAAGCGTGGAAAGGAGGTTCGCTTGTCCAGAGAAGCAGAGGCTCAGCTTTCAGCTGCTTCCGACGCTTCAGAGGCCGACGAAGATGAAGATGATGAAGATGATGCCGAGAAGGAGGAGCAAGATGAGGAGGCTGGTGCTGAAGAGGCCGTAGCGGTTCCTGACGACGATGAGGCTACTGAGAAGGCCAAGTCAAGTACTGCGGAGTCTTCCTCGGAAAACCCGACGAGAGACGCTCAAGCTATCATTGAGGAAGCTGAAGGCAAGCAGAAGGCCTAGAAGTTCTCCCTGTCTACAGGGCTTCTCGCGACGCTTCTCGCGACAATCATACGAGTTGACGATCGACTACGAAGGTAATGACAGCGCTGGTTTATGCCGAGTATGTTTGAATTGGATACCAGATATACGAATTGCTTAAGTGGTTTGTATGTAACTTATTATTAGTTAATGATTGAATTATCACATGAATTATCACAAGAATTATCACATGCTTAACGGTTCCTTCCCATAAACATCCAAGCTTCCGACGCCGAGTGGGACAACGCCCTCCGATTGGCCGAGCCCACCAGCGCTTGCCGAAAGCAGCGAATCACTTCTGTACCGCGACTCAAACCTGGAATAATTCACGCTGCCTTGTTGCACTTCACACCTTGCTTGAAACACTCACCAACACGCATATTACTGTCGGAGAGATCTGACGGCTATCAATTGCATCACACCAATACACCACAAACATCATCTATGGGCTTCTGCAGCAACACTTCGCTCGCGTTCAATATCAGCTGGTCTACCGACTACGCTCTCACACCTTCGATTTCTGGCCTTTCACGAACCGATTCAAGTTTCGCATCACTCCTTTGGCAGGTAGTTGTGCGCGGTCCGCCGTGAAGGGCGGACGAAACGGATTGAAGAGGCGGGGATATTCGATCAGTCGCGAATGAATTGACCACTATAAAACCACAGATTTGACGATTGACCGTGAATGGCATTGATCGCATTCTATACCGCTATTGCACTTGGGATTTTTTCACCTTCATACCACGCATAAAATGCCAGCGATGGATGTGGACAACAATGAGTCAGCCGAGCCACGCTCTTCCTCGATCTCAGCTACGGTCCTATCACCTCTACGCAAAGTTGAAACCCATGACGGGGTCATCATCAACAGCGAACACTTCGCGACGGCAGTCATGGAGCCATTGAAACCAAAGCACGGCCGCAGGAAGAAGAAAAAGCATGGAATGCCGCCCGCGGACCCTGCTGCGACGGTGATCAGAGGCTTTGAGACACCAATCACGTCTGGTGGTGAATCGTCCGACGTATCGAGAATTGGATCGCCGTTGCTAAAAGGCCAAATGGGCGGATACCCCATGAGCAGACAGAGCTCCAACCTTTCAAACCTCTCCAACAGCGGAGGACTGAGCGCATTGAAGCAACAACTTGATTCTCTTTCGCTGGACAACGACTCCCGACGACCAAGTTTGATGCGAGTCACTAGCAATGGCGGATCTGGCTTTGAGAGCGCGGCGAGCATGTCATCAGCCACCAGCGACAGCGACAGAACCGAAACGGAGACGTACGAGGTCTCGCTGGAACACGACTTTATCAGTCCCGAGGTCGACTACAAAGCGTCACCTCTGATCGGCGCTGTCGAAGGAGGACTTCGCACCCCGACCATCGTCCGCAAGATGACCGCGAGTGATTTCGACGTTCTCAAGTGCTTGGGCAAGGGAGCATTCGGTACGGTTCACCTCGTGAAACAGCACGCGACCGGCCGACTGTATGCACAGAAACAATTTCGAAAAGCGTCCCTGACGGTCCACAAGCGGCTGGTAGAGCAGACGCGTACCGAGCGGAACATCCTGGAGAGCATCAACAGACACCCATTCGTCGTTAAATTGTTCTACGCATTCCAAGACCACGAGAAGCTCTACCTCATCCTCGAGTACGCCCAAGGCGGTGAGCTCTTCACGCACCTCGCCATGGAACGCATGTTCACCGAAGAAGTCGCCTCCTTCTACATGGCGGAAATGGTACTCGCCCTCGAACACCTCCACCTAAACGTACGCGTCGTCTACCGCGATCTGAAACCCGAAAACTGCCTCCTAGACTCCGAAGGCCACCTCTTGCTCACCGATTTCGGCCTCTCAAAAGTCGCACTGGAAGAAGACAAAGACAGCTGCAACTCGATCCTCGGCACCATCGAGTACATGGCGCCCGAAGTCGTTCAAGGCACATCCTACGGCATGGCGGTGGATTGGTGGTCACTAGGGGCCATCGGCTTCGACCTCCTGACAGGCGCGCCCCCCTTCGGCGGCAACAACCACGCCAAGATCCAGTCCAACATCGTGAAGCAGAAACTGACACTACCGTACTTCCTGGGGCCCGACGCCAAAGACCTCCTGACGCGCCTGCTACGCAAGGAGCCCACCAAGCGCCTCGGCGGCAACATGCCCAAGGACCTGGCGACGATCAAGCAGCACCGCTTCTTCCGCAGGATCGACTGGAAGAAACTGGAGCGCAGGGAGCTCGACCCGCCCATCCGCCCGCTGATCACGGACCCGGAGCTCGCGGAGAATTTCGCAAAGGAGTTTACCGACTTGCCGTTGAGTCCGACCGTGGACAAGAAGATGAGTTTCACCATGGCGATGGCGAAAGAGGGCGCGGCGGGGTCGTCGTCGTCGTCGGCGGTCGCGTCGGAGAGTAATCCGTTTGGCGGCTTCAGTTTCGTTGCTAGTCAGAGTTTGCTCGAGCATAATGATTACCTCATGAGCGATGATTGAATTACATGTACAGGCGGCTGGAGGTTTTTGCATAGTGGACGGGGGTGTTTTGGGCGTCAAGAAAAGGGATTGGCTTCTGGGAGTACGGGTTGGGGGTTGTAGAATAATGTCTATACAGTTTTATTGCGCTCTTGAATGAGCGCTGAACAACGGAAAAGCTACCCATGCATCGCTTGTGTATCGTGGTTGCGTTGACTAAATACACAGGCTGTTGCCGGGCTCTTCTGTACTGCCTTGAACCCGTCAGTGCGTTACTGAGCCGGTCAGAGTTGACACCAGCGGTCTTTCCACGGCCGGTAGAGCGGTCGGACACAGCACGCGGCCTTAAACGACCGCACATATGGGATGCTGTCGATACTGCGTCACTAGGGTGGGTCTCTATCGCGTCCAGATGAGCTCGCGTGGGAACGAGTAATCCACGCTGAACCCGTCCTGCGCCCGCTAGGTGATGCGCATGTCGACAAGCATCGAGGTCTTTCGAATGGGTCTAGGCCAAACCGCTCAATCATGGTCATCACAGCATACAGACCTCCCTTGATTCACCTCCGATCTTGAACGCCAGCTTCTCGCTCACCAGCACATCCTCCGACCCGCTCTGCTCCGGACAGCAGCTCTCCATATCATCAAGAATCTTGAACCACGAGACCATTGCTCGTCGCGCATGCGCCCGCGGCACGGACGCATCGCCGTCGTTCATGGAGCGATTGAACAGCTCCATGCTCACCCAGCCCCGGAAGCCGAGGCCGTCGATGATGGCGCGCGTGATGGCTTTGATCGGCAGGTACCCGCCGCGGTCCTGCTCGCCGTAGAAAAGCCGACAGTTGCGGCTCCAGCTCATGCGGGAGCACTGGTCTGGCGCGTAGAACTCGTGGCCTGGCACGAGTGGCTTGCCCAGCTTCTCTGCGTCGACGACTTGCACGAAGAAGACTTTGCGCACGTCGACGGTGGCGACGAGGCGCTGCATCGATGCTGTGAGCTCTGCTTCGGCGTTGGGCATCTTGCCGTCCGCGCTCGCTGGGTCGCCGTAGACCCGCCCACCAATGTTGTACGTGTCCAGGCAACAGCCGAAGTTCGGCATGTTGACCCTCTGCACCACGGCCCAGCTCTGCTCCCATGTGTTGATGTACGTGCTGAAACAGAGACTCTCGAACGCGAACCGGAACGGCGGAGAGTATGCGGCGCCCAGCTCGGCCACCTCGCGGAAATCCTGCACGATAACGTCCATGTCGCCTGTGATCTCGTGCTCTGGCAGGAAACTCGCCGGCATCTGGATCAAGTCGACGCGCAGGATCTGAGCGAGCGCGAACCAGGACTTGAGCTCTTCGAGCTTGGCGGCGCGTCTCTGTCTGTCGCGTAGACCTTCGCTGTGCATGAATGGCTGCAGGCAGATGATCTCGAGGCCCCGTGAGTCGCACATTGATCTGATTTCGTGCGCGGCTTGTTTAAGGGTTTTGCCAGTGGCGCCCCCTGGTAGTGATTTGGCATAGTACTCCAGATCTTCATAAAATATCTCGACGCCTTCGAGACCGGCGGAGGCTGCTTCGTCGAGTTTTGAGGCCATGTTGTGGACCCATGCTCGGCCGAGAGACATGGAGGAGATGGCTGGTCTGCAGTTCATGTTTGCTGGTGTGTTTTTGCTAGACGAAGTGAAACTGATGACTCCTAGCCTTGTATGATGTCGAGACTCTGGTCGAGGCTGCAATGCGAGTTGAAGTTCGTGATGGACGTAATAAAGGAATACGGATATAGAAAGCACGACGTTACGATAAGCAAAGTGCCACTGGGTAATACTTGCCTAGACTTGAAGAAGTAGGGCGGACGATTAAATCTACACTGAACTTACAGTACTGTCCTTTGCTGAATAGATGCTGCCGGCAATAGAACAGATAGATCCAGGATGATGCTTTACTCAACAGCTACCAACATAACCTGCAAATGGAAGAATGTTTGATGAGAGGTGGTCGATAAGGTAATGACATCTTCCGTCGGCCTTGCAGGATAAATCTCGATCCGGCACACCCCGAAGGCTTTTGGCTAAAACTTTATCCGGAAGGGAACGGAGCGACCACATTTGCAGTGTCGTGTCTGACCTCGAGTCCCGATGCGAACCTCGATGAATTGAAATTATTGTCGCAGACAAAGCTACAGGGGTGTGCACGACGTGAACGATGCATCCACACGTTGACAAAATAGGTGTCGCATACAATGCTAGATCCAGTCTTTTTAGGACAATGTGTATGCCATCAGCAGTCTATCATTCGCTGTATATTTGCTATAATTGTATAAATGTCTAGACTAGCTACATCTTGTAATTGATTGTAGGCATTAAATCTATAAGCTAAGGTAGTCAATGAGTTCTATCAAAAGCGCCCGAGGATCTATAGAGCGACAGTTATTTCGTCACCCGCGTGGCATCCTGTCGATCCCTGCTTCACTATTCACTCGACTCGCTTATTGATAGCGACACTGATACTGGTTTTGGTGAAGACAAGTATGATTTGGAGGCCCAGTTGTAAACAAGAAGGAGTCAGAAGTCCTTATTTGATCCGCGTGCATAGTTCTACTACATGTAATATGCACAATCTACTCTCACGCCCTCTCCTCGGCGTTCTCATAGTGTTCCAACTTGGTCTTCTCGACCGACAAGCCGGCGCCCTCAGCATCATGTCTGAACTCAGCCTGCTCTTCCCTGACCTCGGCAAGCACGGTCTCGTTCGCCCTCCAGACGGGCTTGATCTCGAACAAGCGATCCATGCGCTCAAGCGGTACGGACTTGGTCTCGGGAACGAGGAAGAAGACGAAGACAACGGATAGGATCATCATGGTGGCGAAGAAAATGAAGACGCCGTAGCCGTTCTTGCCCATGCTCAGGAACATCTGCGAGGTGAAGCGTGAGATGATGAAGTTCCAGAACCAGTTGTTGGCCGCGGCCGAGGCTTGGCCGAGGGCACTGATGGGGGTCAGTAAGGGGCTTTGAATTAGGAAGGACGGGAAGTCTTACCGAGTGTTGTTGTCGAAGATTTCAGAGTTGAGAACCCATGGGGTGCCGTTCCAGGTCGGCGTGTAGAAAACAGTCCACAGATAGAAGAAGAAGATAGCTGCGGTACCGCCCGGCGACAGATGCGTGTTCTTGGTGTTGAAAGGCGCGAGCTTGATGTAAGCTCCAATAATGTACATACAGACACCGCCGCCGGCACCACCGATCATGAGCAGCTTTCTACGTCCGAGCTTATCGATGAGGAAGAAGAGCCAGACGAAGGTGATGGCGGTCTTGACGACACCGAAGAGACCGGTGGTGAGGAAGGAATTGTTGCCACCTTGAACACCGATGGCCTTGAAGACGGTTGGTGAGTAGTAGTTGATAGCGTTGATACCGCTACCGTTCTGCCACATGAAGAGAAGGCCACCGAGGATCAATCTCCACTGGAGACTGCGGCTGCGGGCGACTGCCTTGAACGGGGCGAAGAAACCACGACCAATAGCGGCCGATTGTTCCTCGAGTGCAGCATCAATGAAGCCAATCTCCTCAACCATGTAAATGTCATCAGCCTCGAGTTGACGGATCCAGCAGAGATTTTTCATGGCTTCTTCGCGTCTGTTCCTAGACATTAACCAACGAGGAGACTCTTTCAACCAGAAAGCCCCAATGAACAGCAGACCACCTGGGATGAGTTGGACGGCGAATGGGATGATCCACTGTTGATGATTTGATTTGTGGTGCAGAGAAAGTCCGTAGTTGATCCAGAAACCAACAAGACCGCCGGTCTGCCAGCCGAGTTCGTAGAGACCAACCAAACGACCTCTAATGGCTGGAGGAGCAAGTTCAGCAATGTAGATGGGCACAATCATAGAACAAGCACCAACACCGACACCACCAAGGACACGACCGGCGTAAATGAAACCCAGGCCGCGGGCACCAGAAGCACCGAGAGTGAGAGCAGCACCGATGGTGAATATGCATGACCAGAAGACCAATGACCATTTACGGCCGATGTAGAATGCCGAGACGTAGGCGAAGATGGCACCCCAGAAGGCACCTGCTTGGTAGACCGAGACGATATTCTCCTTGACGAATGCAAGGTGCTCAGCAGTCATGTTTCCGAAACCAAACTCCTTGGCGAAAGATGGCAGGGCAATGGTGGTGCCGATGAAAGCAGAGTCGTAGCCGATCATGCATGATGCGAACGATGCAACAGCAGCACAGGCATAGACGCGCCAGTTGTAGACGGACTTTGGCGTAGGCCTGTCCTCGACGAGGGTGAGAAGGCCCATGGTGTGTAAGGGTGATCGAGGTGTGTCTTGTCGTGACTAGTGTTTGTCCTCGAATTGTGGAGAGCAGTGGTGTGCTCGAATATGGCAGTGCGAAACGGACTGCTGAATGAAGATGAAAGGCGGAGAAACAGAGGGTGAAGTTGAGGTCAGATATATGGTGTGCGAAACGGAGATGCAAAAAGGTACGTGCAGCAAAGTAGTGCAGTACTAACGTTGGATTTCCCACGGGGTACTCCAGACCGCACGCGTGGGATCAGCCACCATATCGTGGCAACGAGATGTGCAAGCGGAGAACGATGGAGTGGATGATGAGAAACACACCAATGGCGGACGTGGCAGACGTGTGAGTTGCAACCTACCTTCGAAAAAGCATTCCGGCCTGTGGTACCACGTACTGGAAGAGTTTTCAACCGCACACTCCGGCCTGGCCTAGACGGGCGTTGTTGAGTTCCTTGGGCCGGAAGCGGAGCTAGATCGGAGTGAAGTTGGTGATGGAACCGGCCCTTTTCCAACTTGACTGCGCTTGTTCTCCGCAAAGTACGAGAAGATACGACGGTACAGAAGAAGCCGAGGACCGCCTCCAGGTAAGGGAAGAATACTTAGCCGGTGCGTAAAGGTTCCAACGACAGCGTCAAGTCTTTCCCGACCTTCTTCCAAGACGTGGATGAACTCTCAGAATGGTGAAGGGTCCCGAAAACCAACAGCGTGATCTCTTCGTCTCGTAGTGCACGGTTGGGAAACTGACCAGTTTCTGATCTGTCTTTACGCGATACCGCCGTGGAAATGTGTGTTGTAGTTGGAGAGTTGCCAATATCGGACATGTGATTTGTGAAGCCGGTAAGAGTGGAGCTACAATAGTTGAACCTCGTTGCATGCTGGAGTAACATAGAAACTTGGACTCTTCAATCATAGGCTTCTACCATTGACACGAGCGGACACCTTGTCCATTGTTGGAATCGCATAACATTGAATATCTACGACACAAAATCGTAAGAAAGAATAACCACTCGGCTCGATAGAAGAATCTGGCATCTCAAGTCAAAGAACATCTATCTTCATATACCCAAACCACGACGATGGATCCCTCAGCAGCACCAGTCCTGCCACCGACCGAAGACCTCGAGAGATTCGGCTTCCTCTTCGGCTACCCAATAGCCCACTCGTACTCACCACTCTTCCACCAAACAATCTTCGACACCCTCGGCCTCCAATGGCGCCAAATGTTCTACGAATCAACCAATATATCGTCCTTCCTAGCCACAATCCGGGACCCCAAATTCTTCGGCTCCTCAGTAACAATGCCACACAAAGTCGCGATCCTGCCACACCTCGACGCCATTACCGACGAAGGCCGTAGCGTCGGCGCCTGCAACACAATCTACCTCGACCACTCGTCCGACGGCACCCGCAAGCTCGTGGGCACAAATACCGACGTAGTGGGGATCTACGAGTCGTTCTATCAAAACCTGCCCGATCCGAGTAGCCTCATCGACGGCCGGCCAGGTATGGTCGTCGGTGGCGGCGGTGCGGCGCGAGCGGCTGTCTACGCGCTGAAGAAGATGATGCGTCTGGGAACCGTGTATCTCGTCAACCGCGATGCTGCAGAGGTCGAGGGCATCGTGTCATGGTGCACCGAGCACGGCTACGGCGACGGGCTGGTGCACGTCGCGACGCCGGCGCAGGCGGAGGAGCTCGAGGGCCCCGGCGCCATCGTGGCGTGTGTGCCTGACATTGTGCCCGTGACGCCGGCCGAGGTGGCGGCGCGCGCTACATTCGAGGTGTTTCTGCACAAGCCGCACAAGGGCGCTATTCTCGAGATGGCATATCATCCCAAGCCGTATACGGCGATTGCGGCGTTGAGCGAGGGCGCGGGCTGGACGACTATCCTCGGCACCGAGGCGATGATTTATCAGGGGCTGGCGCAGAGTCGGTTGTGGACTGGGAAGACGCTGGAGGAGTTGCCGGTTGAGAAGGTCAAGGCTGTTATCAAGGCCAAGTTGAGTGAGACACATTAGGGGACCGTTTTGTGGGATCTGAACTCTGGAATTTGAGGGCAGGAATGTAGTCATGCTCCTGGCCGAGAGTATTCTAGATGATTCACCCGCTTCCACACTTCTCTGACTACTCGTTCTTGGCTCTGGCGACCTGTTTCTGTCGCTGATGGACCGGCCGGTCTGATGGCGAGGTATAATCTACTGCCCAGTCTCACGTCCTCTATCGGTGCACTGTCGGGATCTGACGGTGGATTGGCAGTTGTAACGAGTCCACCGGCCTCTTCTAGTAGACAAATACCAGCAGCAACGTCCCTAATCACCGTCAGTGTCATTATCCGTAAAGTAAAGCGTGAGACGTACCACTCCCAACAACCTCCTTCCCACCAGATATCAAACGCACCCATAGCGCAATACGCCAGATCCAAGGTAGCACTCCCAAGACTTCTCACACCATGCACCATACCGCCTTTCCCTTCTCTGCCACCGATCTCCACGGCCATGTTCAAGAAGCTGTCAATCTTCCTATACAAATTACCATCCGGAACATCCTTACGATCCTTGCCCCACTCGCAAGCGAAGACGCAGCCCTTTGGCGCATTCTGCGGCAACGGTGGTACCGGGTTCCTGACCATCGGTAGCTGCTGCGATTCGTTAAGAAAGGCGCCTCTGCCCTTGCAGGCGGAGAACAACTGCTTCAGAAACGGGGCGTAGATGACTCCGATGACGGGTTTGCCGCGCACGACAAAGGCGATCGAGACGCAGAACATGGGGAACAGGTGCGTGTAGTTGACTGTTCCGTCGAGTGGGTCGATGCACCATGTTGGCTCGTTGTTGATCAGGTAGTCTCTCGATGCGCCTTTGGAGTAGGATTCTTCCCCGACGAATCTTGGTGTCTCGTTAGCTGGGAAGGAGGGTCTGATGGAGTCGTGAGACTGACTTGTGGTCTGGATACGCGGCGGTGATCTTGTCGTGGATGAATTTCTCAACGTCTTTGATGGAGGATCAGTATAGTGCAAAGAAAGGGTACGGTAGTGTGGCATGACTGAAAGTGCGTCGTTTTCTCTCCTTACGACTGCTGGATATGTATGAGAGAAATACAACACGCTCGCAATCATGTTCAATATAGACGAAACCCACTGACCTTCATCCGTCTGTGTGACTATATCAACCGCACTGTCTTTCTCGATATGAGTCTGAGCCGGGCCAGTGTATCTTGCTTCGGCTGCCTCGAGCAGCATCTGGCCAGCATCTTTGCCTAGTTGCACAGCAAAAGCGTAGATGCGGTCAAGTTTTTCGGTAGATATATCGCCTGACATTGTGGTTATGTTGTATCTCGGTGCACTTCCAACAAGCTTGCAGGTCGATAGACTCTCGGACAATAAAGGTCGATAGACTCTCACTATCACCGCTTAATGCCGGCTTCAATTGCTTATCGATTGACAGCTTGACAAAAGGGATTACTGTATGTGATTCCTGGTCGATCATGTTGTGGAACAGTGGAACACTCATCATTCTGCCGATACACTTGGTTGCGGGAAAGTATTCTACCGGGATTAAATACCGGTATGCACCTCAGTCTGTACAGTGTCTTGATCACGAGTACCATGTTCTTGACAACAATTACAGATCTCTCTTTTGACAATTGATTTTTCATGTAATGGGCTTAACAAGGCACAACATTGACCACTTTTAAAGCAACATCAGACACCCAGCAGAGTAAGCAAATATATCACAGCCCGCGGTGTCCAGTCACCGACCCTTCTTTCATCGCCTCGATCGATATCACAGTTTTCTGATACTGGACAGCTCAGAGGTCGAAGCTACTATACAGTCACCTCATCTCGGTGCGACCTGCCTCGATCCTATTTTTGTTGAATATATTAGAGGGCACAGCAAAAACCCAGAATGTCCGGCTCCATCCTCCTAATCAACGGTCCAAACCTGAACCTCCTCGGGACACGCGAACCACACATCTACGGCAGCGAAACCCTTTCCGATGTCGAGAAGTCTGCAGAATCCCGCGCAGAAGCACAGTCCGCGACCATAGAGTGCTTCCAATCAAACTGGGAGGGCGCCATCATCGACAAGATCCACGCAGCAAGAGGCAACACCGACTACATAATCATCAATCCGGGAGCGTTCACACACACCAGCGTTGCGATCAGAGATGCTCTGACGGGCGTCGCGATACCGTTTATCGAGATACATATCAGCAATGTCCATGCGAGGGAGGAGTTTAGGCATAAGAGTTTCTTGAGTGACAAGGCGGTGGCTGTTATTGCTGGGCTAGGCACGTATGGATATATTGTTGCTGTGGACTTTGCTGTGAGGCAGATTAATAAGGGGAAGGATGTGACGAAGACAGGGTCGGGTCTTTTGTTGAAATAGGATTGTACTAGACTTCGAGGTTGCATTTCCACTTCCTATACCATGAAGAGTAACACACAATAGAAGATGCTCCACGGGCCAAACGAATAATCTACCAAGCTCTTTCACCTCGCCGGACGGAGGTTGTAGTGCTGTACGCGCAGGAAATGAAATTCGTAGTCTGACGGTGTTTTTTGAGTGCACAAGTATGAATATTAATGTCAGAAATACCTACTGTAACTTATACAGAATAGATAACAATGTGTCCATGACTCAATTCGACATAGGGCTGAGCGGCCGATCGGGACGATGCACCGAGATCAGATCTGCGCAGCGAAACTCTACGTCATCTTGATCTAATTCCATACAATGAGACAACCAGTGCACATCGTGAACGATCAACAAGAATCTATGACAGGGTTCGACCGCCAACCATGCAGGCTGTCTTGTATATGTCCCATGGCATTCTTCGAGAAAGCTTGCAGTCCCTTGCAACACTTCCACAAACCCTAGCAAGCATGAGTTTCTCGGACATTCTGGCCTCGTTCATGGATCCCACCCCGCGGCCAGGATTACATCCTATACCGGGTACAGTACCTCTGACACTCGAGGCTGCCATATGTCCACCAGTCATCTACTACCTGGCCCTGCTATTCTTGCCCCCTGCACCACCTCAAGCACTGGATTCAATCGGGGTGCACCTTTTGCGAAACACACTGGCTCTACTCGCTGGCTTTCTTTTCTTCAGACTACCATTGGCCTACCATGTACCGCAGTCAGTCGGACTCACCTATCAACTGGGTCTTATCGGTCTATACGGGGGCTGCAGAGTGCTGGATGCCTTTTTCATCAGTCCCTACTTCTTCCAACACATTCCACGTCGCGTCAAATACACCCACGTCACACGAGTCGAGACTCCAGCACCGCAGGGCACAGTCACGAAGGAGCGACCAACTGTCGCAGAGGGATTCCAATCCGACACGAAGAAGACAGACGACGACGACGACGACAAGTCCTTCATGGAGAGGATCTCCAACGGCCAGGTCCGCGGCGTCATCACGCCCGCCGCAGACCCGCACACAGCACGCCTCTCCGCCTCCGACATGGCCGACAACGTGACAACGACCCTCAAGAACGGCTCCATGCCCTCAGCGAGCGAATCGTACTTCCTACTGGAGAAGACGCTCGCAGGACCCAAACCGCAACCCGTGACCGAATTCGCCACCTCCGAAGACGGCTGGCCGCACAGCTTCCTGGACCGCGCTTCCTGGGCCCTCGAACTCGAGCTGAGCATGCGCGGCGTGGGCTTCACCTGGACGACAGCGGACGTGCGGCACACGCGCAAGACCTGGCTGCCAACCATCCAGAACCGCATCCACAGCATCATGGTACACGTCGTCCCGATCCTGGCGCTCTGCTTCGCCGTCATACGCTACATGTACACGCACCACATCCACAACGAGGACATCGCGTGGGAGCCGCAAGTCGCCGACAGCCCGACTCGGAACCGCAATCCGTTCGACACCCGCCTCGCGCTGCCGCAGCAGTTGCTCCTGACCGCGGCGCTGGGCGCCTTCCTCATGGCCGCCTTCAGCCTCGCCCATAGCGTCTTCGCCATCATCTGTGCGCCGCTCGCGCCGAGTCCGTTGGCTTTCTTCCCGCCCCTGTATACCACGCCGGTGTGGGACATTGCGTCGGTGCGCGGCTTCTGGAGTTATGGCTGGCACCGGCTTTTCGCGCGGCTGTTCCTCGTCTACGGCGTCTGGCCCGGTGAGTGGTTGGAGAGGAAACTTACGGGGAAACGCAACGATCAGCCTGCTGATGTTGGCAAAGTCCTCGGCGGGTTTATCAGTAGTGCGTTCTGTCATTCGTTTGCGGTTAGGTGTGTCCTTGGTGGTGAGTGGGGAAGGGCCACTGGCGAGGCCTGGTTCTTCGCTATGAACGGCTTGGCGGTTGTGTTGGAGGAGATCGTCAGTAGGATTGTGTACAGGGCCAGAAAGAAGGCTGGTCGTCCGCTGACCATGTGGTATGATGGCTACGTCGGCCGCATCTGGTGGATTGCTGTGCTGCTATACAGCGGCAGGAATTTTGCGAGGGGATGGGTCAATGCTGGTCTCGTGCGAGAGATGGCTGCTATGTAGAGTATAGTGCCTTGCTATGAGATCGACGACCAATTCTACTATCACGTTTCTCGATTGGTGCATGTTGATACCTTAACTTGGACCCCGGAGAACCTCCATGATCATATGCCGACACAAACCACCGGGTCCCCATGTGGGGTAGTGGGGTGACTCCACGACATAATCTCGACTTCAACAAACAATGACCTGTCGTTTGACCTTTACACTTTCCCACATCCTTTCAGCATCTCCTCTAACACACTTCCCAACCGCCGCAATGGACCCGTCAGAAGTCGACATCCCTGAGCTAAAGGACCTCACAATCGACAACATCACCGAGAACGTGCACGCAATCAACTCGCGATGCCCCGATCCACGCATGAAGTACCTGCTGGAGCGACTAGTGACACACGTGCACGACTTTGCACGCGAGACGCGTCTGAGCACCAACGAATGGATGGCGGCGATCCAGTTCCTGACGCAAGTCGGCCAGATCAGCAGTGATGTCAGGCAGGTACGCAAGAAAAGCACACGGTTCGATATCACGAGAGACCCCATCGAAGACGGTGGAAAGAATCCCTTCATAGCAAGAGCAGTGGGGGGTAATACAAGCACGACCGAGACTGATACTGTGATCCCAGGAATTCATCCTGCTTTCCGACGTCATCGGCCTCTCCCTGCTGGTCGACAGCATAGACCACCCGAAGCCCGCCGAGTCGACCGAAGGCACCGTCCTAGGGCCCTTCCACACACACGACGCCGAAGCCGAAGACAACGGCTCGACCATCTCCCACGACCCGCAGGGCGAGCCCTGTCTGGTGCTGTGCACATTGCGCGACACCTCCGGGCGGCCGATCGCGGACGCCAAGATCGACGTCTGGGAGACCGACAGCAAGGGCTTCTACGACGTGCAGTACGCGGACCGGGCGGCGCCCGAGGGACGCGCGGTGCTGAAGAGCGACGCCGACGGCAAGTTCTGGTTCAAGGCTATCGTGCCTGTGCCGTATCCGATTCCGCATGACGGGCCTGTTGGCAAGCTGCTCAAGGCGCTCAAGAGGCATCCGTACAGGCCTAGTCACATGCATTTCATGTTTCAGAAGAGCGGCTTTGATCATTTGATTACGTTAGTTCCCCCTTTCCTCTGCACATCCTACAGTCACTAACGCGCACAGTTCCCTCTACCTCCGCGGCGACCCGTACGAGACATCCGATGCCGTCTTCGGCGTCAAGGAGAGTCTGCTCATTAACCTCGGAACAGTGACTGCGGAGCAGGCGAAGGAGTACGGCGTCAAGGAGGGCGGCAAGTCCATCACGTACGACTTTGTGCTGGTCAGCGATGACGAGGCCCGCCAGTTGCGTGAGGACAAGGCTATGGCTGCCATGAAGGCGCAGGGCCGGAAGATGAAGCTCTATCAAGGCTTGCCGGTGCCAGATGTAGACTAGTTGTCTGATAGCCATTCTGAGCACAATGTCTTCGTAACACTGGACCGCATTCTTTGACTGTCTGTGATGTTGTAATAGACGGCTGATGGCATACACAGTGTCCTGGAAAGCGAAAATCTGGCGTGTATGCGACAGTCATCTTGTCAACCGCGGGAGTGTGTGAACTCTCACATGCCGTTGAAGCTGTTGTTGTTATTATTGTTGGTGCCAGGCTGCAGATACGCCAGCATAGGATCCGTTGCCTGATAGTCTGCTCCGAAAAAGGTGCTCAAGTCCAGATCGGGCCCGACACCGAGATTCTGCATGAATTGCGCTCCGTCTTGGGCGTGTCGGCTGCCTTCTAGCATGGCGATCTCCTCAAACAATGCATCAAAGTCAGGATTTGTGCCGCCTTCGGAGAAGAAGTCGGGTGTAACTTGGTCATTGTACGGTGCGATTGGAAATTCCGAGGCCATGGCGGTTGATGCATCTTGCGTCGGTGTCGGTTGTAGTGTGTTTGAGAGAGAATTATTGGGATAGAAGTTGTGAGTCTGACCGTCGGTGTAGATCGGCTGCTGTGGTAGACGTGCCTGCTGCGGACTGTTGCTTGGTGGTAAGATGTTGAACCGTGTGGCCAACTGAGATCCTCTCATGGCCTCTAGTGTATTCGCAGCGTTTATGGACTCGGCGTAGATATCATTTGTGTGAGAACTATCGGCTCGTGATATTGTGGTCGCCATTGATGGTGGCGGTAAATGAGTGGAAAGTGGTGAGGATGTAGAAGCTGATGCATTATCGACCACCATCGGTATTTGTATTGACCAAATTTGACAAAGATTCTTGACTGCCGGCCGCAGGAGAATGTTTCGATATGCCGACAAGTCTTGCATCTTAGCGAGACGTTCGAGAAGAGGAAGGAACGTGGGTGGTACTGCTGGGACACCTCCCAACGCCAAGAATCGGTCCATTGACCTCATAGCAGTGTCCAGTAATGTGCGTGTTGAAACACTACCGTCTTCGACTGTACGCCATGCGGCCATCAACTTGAGGTGTACGAGCTGAGGCGATGACGAGAACTCGATCGAATTCGAGCTCAAGGACGTCTTATCTAGAAAGTCTGTCCCTTGACCAAATATGCCTACCAGACTGTTGAAAGTGCTCAATGTTCTCGCAGGTTGTCTGTCCGAACTCGGGGCGGCACCCTCCCACGGCGTCCATTCTTCCAAACCGTCTTCGTTGATGGGTCCTACGTGAGAGATCAGGTCTGACGTCAGATGGGCAGGCTTCTTGAGGTACATGGCGATGATAGACTCGAGGACGAAGCATGCCAGGATGATGTGACCACATCTCGGGTCACAGTTTTCGTTTCTGGGTCTCTTAGACGATACCAGGGTGTGTAGGTCCAGCAGAAGAGCTATCCTGACGGCGTTTCCGACTGTGATCCATGCTTGCGACCAGTCACGCTTGCCGAGGTATATAATGCTTAAGATAAGCAGAGCCTTGACGTGACCGACCTCGTGACCTTGGCGATCTAGAGGCATGAGACTTCGAGCTTGTGTTATCATAGCGGCGGTCGTCTCTGTGTCCGTCGCGCTTGAGGTCTGCACAGCTGCTAATGCAATGACGGCCCAGAGTTCGGCGTGCTTCCCGGAGTCAGCTGAGCCGGGCAGGATTCTGAGGCCCTCTGCTGGATACGAGTGTACAGTCTTGAGAATGTCGTTCTTCTCTGATATCGGTAGCCACGAATGTGTGTAGGTATAATAGACATCAAGGAGGTTCCAGAAGTTATTCGGCAATCGCAGAGCGACCGTGGCCGCAGAGGCACGGTTTTGAGGTACGGAACTTGAGTGAATTGATGGGTTAGTCTTCCCTCCCGACGAACGATGTGAGAGGGGTAGTTGGGTGATATTCAACGGTCTGTCACTGCTGGTGAAGTCCACCCGAAGACCATCCATCGACCGCGTGTTATTGCTGATGGTCTCCCGACTCGTTGATTCTGTTGATCGCGTCGAGGGCTCTGCCTCCCTACCGCTTGGTCGCTGTGCCGGAGTAACGAGGTGTTTCGAGGCCGTGTCCGCCGCTTGGTAAACAAGAGCCTCTGCTTCTGCCCCATTTGACAACAACTGATCGATGTGTTTATTCACAATACTCGAAGACCAATGACTGTGGATCGCGTCAGAGTCGGTGGGAAGTTTCCCGGTCAATGCCTTGTGAAGATCGCCGCCAGCATTCGCGAGCTCCTGCTTAAGGAGCTGCTCCGAGTCGATACGTTGTGAGAAGAGCCAACCTAGAGTGACTTCGAGAGCACGGATGTAACCGGGTTGAATACCACGCTTCTTAGGACTGGTAGCGTATGTACATTGTCGCTTACTCGCGAGACAGGTCTGACACGATGGTTTTAGTCCATCACACTTCTCGCGACCTGGAACCGATTAACGACTTTGTTGATGTATTGAAAATGAACACTTTGGTGTTTGGTTGCCTTTGTCCACCGGGTGAATGTTGATCCAAGAGAAGGGAGCACATACTTAGGCGGCACTGATCGCACGCGCGCGAGACTCTTTGCTTCTTGACTTTAGGGCTCTTCGTACCCTCGCTTTCACTCCCATCACCTTGCGCTCCGAGTCTCCGATTTCTCTTCAATGCGCTTGCGCTGGTACCTGTCTCCGTCGTCGACATGGTCCTAGCCCATTGTGGGAGTGAAGACTGCGGCGAATAGCTCACTTCTGATCATTGGCTTCCATCTGGCATTTCAACATTCAATGTGATACCAGCCCAGAGCAGTCTTCCGTTATACGACTTGACACAGAAATGCATCAACGAGTTCATTGGTGAGCGCGTGCCACAATGCAGAGGCCGTATATAGCGGACGGTGGGCCTGATGCTGCATAGTTCCTTCCCTCGGCTAATGACAATTCCACACTGCGGCCGGTCTAGGTGTCTAGGTAGTCGCGATCGGCGCAGAGCCGCATGTGGGCGTGTACCAGGCACCACTCCCATTCGAAGTCATTCCCCAAGTTGAGTATTGCCCTCCTCTCTCTGTTCACGAGGTCGACAAACTGCTCGTTAAATCTACGATGGTCTTGCTCCCCTCTATGCATCTCCGAAGGCTTGAAACTCGTCACCGGTGATGATCCTCAACAGCGCTGGACTTGGGCTAGCGTCATATCGTGACCACGTACCCGCGCAAGCATGGCGGTAGGCATCAAGAGGTCATATGCAGAGATGCAGGACCGAATTGACTCGACTTCTGCTCCTCCCTCCCGCTTGACATCTCCAGACGCTGGTCATTCGCGACCAGGCTCTCCCTTCAAACCGTCTCACAATCTGGCTTCATCACAGTCACTGGACAATGGAACTTCGCAACATACAGAGATTCCGCGCCTGCGTTGGAACGCTAATGCATCTATCGTCCTGGTAGGCCTTCAAGGATCTGGCAAATCCAGTCTTGCCATCCTCGCGGCATCAGCCTACAACCGAAGACTGATCGAATTCGAGAAAGTCTTCACAGAACGGACTGGCCAGACTATCGCAGCCCACCGACAGACTGTGGACATTGCAGAACACCATCATCAACATCGTCACATCTTCGAGCAGGTACTGAACGAGCACAGTACTGGAAGTGTCATTGTCTGCAGCTTCGCTGATTTGGAGAGAGGCGGACGCTTTTTGCGGCACTTTGCCCAAACCCACCCAGTCATTCATGTTGTACGCGACATCGCTGGTATCTCGTCGGAAGTTGACGTGTGGGCACCGGAAAAGACTGCTAAGATGTTGGCCGCCAGCGGACGTCTACTCCGATCTTGCACAAATTACGAGTTCTTTAACTGCACCGAAACCGATGAAGTATTTGATCAGGGAGACTACGTCCACCCAGAAAGGGCCAACGAGGATGTCGAATTGCGACCGGCCACCATCACTCCGACCGCGCCATTTCTGAAGCTAAAGCGAGCGGAGAGAGACTTTCTCAAGTTTCTAAGAATGATTTTGGGGGATCTATCTCGGACGCCATCACATCAATCTGCGTACCCATTGTCGCAAATACCGGTCGAACAACGCAAATATACATATGCTGTAGCAGTTAGATCCTCTGACATTCTCCGCGACGACATCAATATGGAGGAGGTGCTGGTCGGTGCAGACGCCTTGCAAATAGTCTACGATTTCGCACCATCCGATCTCCAGTCTGATGTGCCTTATATGCTGGGCGAAGTCTTCTCACGTGCTAGACGATCCACAGTCCTGCCAATGGTGCTGGAATTGAAGTTCGATTGCTACGGCTCGGACGCGAGAGACCGTGCTCTACACGTTCAGCATCTCCGCTATTGTCTGCGGTTTGCGCCAGAGTATCTCATCGTCAACATGGAGCTGGATGACATGGCATGGAAAGATGTCGTCAGCCTCAAGGGCAATACCACTATCATAGCACAAGCGTCAAAGATACATCGATTGCCTACCGGGTGGGCTGACGAGCGATGTAACGAGTTGGTAGAAAGAGCTCAGGGTCTTGCAGCTGATATGCTTCAGATGTCTGCACAAGCAACTTCCATGGACGACAATGCTGGCGTACCTGCCTTTCGACATAAGACACGATCCACCCCACTACTTGTTAGTGCGTTCAACACTGGCAAACATGGAAGAATTACGCAGTGCTTCAACCCAGGGATGAGTCCGGTCATATCACATTCGCTGTCGCGTCCGCCGGATGACAGCACAATATGTCAGATCACAGCTCAACAAGCTACGCAAGCACTCTTTGCATCATACATGTATGATCCTCTCCAATTCTATATTCTAGGAGGCGCAGTAGAATTCTCACTGTCGCCCAATATGCACAATGCCGCTTATCAGGCCCTTGGCATGCCTCACAACTACAAAGCTTTGTCTGCCTGTGCGCTAGACGTGGTTCGAGATTTGGCTGCCGACGACTACTGCGGCGGCTTTGCGGTCACTCAACCTTTCAAAGTCGAAGTACTGAAATACTTGACATCTCTCAGCAAACATGCCACCATCATCCGCGCGGTCAACACTGTCCTTCCAGTTCGCCGCGTATTCAACGACAAGGTACCAGAAGATGTTGAGGTCATCAATACTCGTAATCAGTCAGGACCCATCCACTTTCTTCATGGCGACAACACAGACTGGATCGGCATCCGAGCCTGTGTGAGACGTGGTTTGTCGCCCATCAACACGGTGCGATCGCACAGCTGTGGTCTTATCGTTGGCGCTGGAGGCATGGCTCGAGCCTCCATCTACGCTATGCTGCATATGGGCGTGCGAAACATCTTCGTTTACAGCCGCACAGTCTCGACAGCAGAAGAGCTGGCAGACTACTACAACAACCTTGATTCCGAGATGATGCCTGGTGACTATCACGTCAGGTCACACGGCAAATCCCGCCCCTCGCCGAAGATCGTCCATGTCATCAGATCTATGAACGACTCGTGGCCATCAGGCTTCAGACCGCCAACAATGATCGTTTCCAGTGTGCCGGCCGAACGAAATGCTCACGGTAAGCTCGTGGCGCCATTCACGCTACCGCAAGACTGGCTCAAAAGTCCTACCGGCGGAGTCTTGCTCGAACATACATATGAACCTCTAGAGACAGATCTGGTGCGACAAGTGCGTGCTGAAGCCCTCCGCGGATGGATCGTCATGACAGGGCTGGACATGCTGCCGGAGCAAGCATTTGCACAGTTCGAGCTGTTTACGGGCAGAAGGGCGCCGAGACGAATCATGAGGCAAGAAGTGCTCAAGGCCCTGCGAAATGCAGCTGAGCAAGGATGAGACAGAAGGTGCTCGACCGTCATTGCTGTACACCAGTCGCTATACCAAGTTCACATTTTTCAGTAGAATGTCCGAAGAATAAAGGATGATGTCTTTAGATAGCAAATATATGCAGTGATCACGTAGACGTGATGACGCCGAGTCGTGAAAAGATACCGGAGAGAACAAACGGGAACAACACAGTCGTCACATTGTTCCATTCAGCCGGAGATATCATTCAGCCCACGCGCCAAGAAGCCCACCCCTGACGATCGAGAACGAGCAAAAAGTCGAGGTCGGGCCCGCAGAATTCACTACTCCACACACGGCTGAGCCACGAGCTCTTCCTCGCTTCTGAACAACGTGCACTGCTCTAGGCCCCGCTGTGCCAATACGACGAGATGTCGCTGCCAACTTGCCAATTGATGTCACCGTTGCGGACTTGGGCGCATGAACAAGTGGGCGGCAGCCATGAACCTCGGTCGAACGGTCCCTGGAACCGACGTCGAAAGTCAATTCACGTCTACGTCGTAGGTAACACATATCACACATACCTGTCCTCCTCCAATAAACCCTCTCATACCTCTCACTTCTCCAAATACCTCTGCAGACCCAGAAATATCCTTCCAAAGACATAGTTGAATCATCCAGATCCCTACACCCAACAATGGCCCTCCCCGACGCTCCCGGCGCCAAATCCCCCGCCTACTCCCTCGAGACCAACAACCTCACCAACCTAGTGACCTACAACAACTCGCCAGCGGGACTGTCGATTAACAGCGCCGTCGCCCTGCAGGCGGGTGCCCTCTTCGCGCCGATCACGACCTCGACCCCCGCCGACGCCAAGCGCTGGTCGACAGTGCAGACCGGCAGAGACAGCCACATGGAGCTCAACAGCGCACTGCTGTACATGAACCACTCGTGCAACCCATCACTGGAAGTCGACGTCCAAGAGATGGTGGTCCGAGTCGCACGCGGCCGTGATCTGGAGAAGGGGGACGAATTGACATTTTTCTACCCGTCGACAGAGTGGGACTTTGCCGGCCCGTTCAGGTGTCTTTGTGCGGAGCAGGGCTGTTTGGGCGAGGTCAAGGGCGCGAAACATATTTCTGCCGAGGACGCGGAGAGGTGGTGGTTCAATCAGCATATTAGAGCTTTGATGCAGGAGAGGGATGCGAAATAGATGAGCGGATTTGAATACTGCATGGGCTTGGATGAGGGATGAGATAGTCACGCGCGATTTCCCAAGACTATTTCATCTCCGATGCCTTTTCTTCGCCAGTCTCTCCCTTTGCGTTCTCGAACGTCTCGCGATCGCTCTGCGCGCTTTTGTCCCTCGTCTCCTGACAAGTCCATCAGTGACAAGTCACTCGTTACCACGCCATTCTCTTCGCTGTACGCTTGGAAGCGGCTATCACCGCACGCCCAGCATTCTTGTGCTTATTCTTTGGCTTCTGTACACCTGACTTGCCAGTCACTGTACCAAGACTATCTACGCTAATCTCCTTCTTCTTGTCGTGCTGTCTTAGTGGCGGCATCTTGAATTGTCGATAAATGCTCTGAAGAGTCCAACGTTGGTATGTAAGAGAACAGAGGAAAAGAAGAAGATGAAGAAACCCGAGGGAATCTACCACGTCCACTCCCTAATGAGCGGAGCTCTCCAAGACGAAACGTGAGGTCACTCATACCGGCTTTCTAGCGATTGCTATTCCTTCGGAAACAGCAAAGCAAGGTCCAGCGCCAATGACCACGGTCTACTACCGCAAACACCTCGTAAGAGACCATTCTTATGTTTAAAACACTATCTTATCGAAGTGTCATCAAATTTTATGTCTCGCCGGCAATGGCCTACGCAAATGTATCTTACTGCTTTGTTTTGTCCAACGTGATACAGTAATGTACGCCGAATACGAACCTGAAACTCCTTCTCGTTTGAAGACGACCCCACCAACGCGCTTCGGCCCGACAGTGCCCGCTTTCGTGCCTGAGGGTGTGACCGCCAACTTTCCATCATCCATCCGCTACCGTCAACAAAGACACTTCTACTCCCACATACGCTCGTAGATCAATCGCTCTACAGATCCACACAAAGACACAAACCCAGAACAGTTCTCGAAGTTTCAAAAGTTCTTCAATCCACAGGATGTCCTGGCAAGGTCAGTAATCCTACCTCCAGAATTCCCCTACGAGCAATGGCTGACTAGTTCTATAGCATACGTTGACCAAAGGTATGCGGTTCCACATCGATCTCGCCAGCTCCGCCAGAGACTAACACACCCTCACCAGTCTGGTCGGCACCGGCAATGTCGACAAAGCCGCAATCTTCAACTCTGAAGGCAACAGCGTCTGGGCCACCTCCGCTGGCTTCAACGTACGTCAAGGTTCTTTCCCACGCCCTCTCCCGCACCCCATGGCTCTGATCGGACGCCCGAGACGGTAGATCTGGCACCAGCGATCTGCGGAAAAGGGCATGGTTCTGGCTCGGCACGGCCACAGGCGATAAGAAGCACAGATAAGCGAACAACCACACAGATCGCTGACACCCAGCCTCACAGGTCGGACCGCAAGAGATGAAAGAGATCGTCACCGCGTATAAAGACAAAGGCGACAAGAACGGCGTCAAGCAAGTGCAGTCGTCCGGTCTACACGTCGGCGGCGAGCGACACATTGTGCTCAAGGCCGACGAGCGCAGCTTATACGGCAAGAAGGTGTGTCCAGACGTTCCCAGAACCAAAATCCCCGCAGGGTCTAGGAGACAGCCATCCTACCCCCGTCACACGGAGCGGCTTTTGTGGGGAATGAATGAGCAGAGCTAATGGAATCCGCGCAGGGCAAGGAAGGCATCATCATCGTCAAGACCACCCAAGCTATCCTCGTCACACATTACCCCGAGACCGTCCAGCCCGGCTCCGCTGCAAACACTGTCGAGCAACTTGGCGATTACCTCATTTCCGTTGGTTACTAGACAAGTCGTACCCGACTCGCCAAATCATGACTAAAAGAGCAGGAAGCAGGAAGCAGGGACGGATTCGCACTGGCTTCGGGACGGCAAGAAGGATCATGGCGGGCTCTGGTAGTCCGTTTGGTCTGAGCTGGCTCGGGGAGCGGATGAGGCCGAGAGTTGTGTATGAGCTTGATTGCGTCACCATCATCGTTCGCCCCGAGTCGATTCTCTGTAGACGTCGTGCGCGACGGCTCTGCTGAACATACACAATGACATCTCCTACCACCATTGCAATATCTGTCGTACTCACACATGATCTAAATTGCTGTATCCGGACATAATAGCGGTATTCCTGAAACACTACTGACTACTCGTAGCACGGCGTCTGCGTAGCAATAACTGTATGAATTGTATTTTCCAAGCAATAAGGGGGGGGGTATCTCCATGCCCATTCCGATCCGCGCACAACCACGAACGACCACCCAATCTACTTTCTCGGACTCTCGATCTCATAATCCAAGCTCCAGAGACTCTTCCACCCACCACCGCCTTCTCGCTCATCCGTACCGTCTTTCCCATAGCCCTCGCCATCAGGTCTTTTGCGCTCTTTCGTAGGTGTCTTGGTGGGACTACTGCCATTATTCCCACTGGCTTTTTGCGCCTTCTTCGTCGGCTCCGCCTGGTCGCCGCGCTCCAGATGCCGCGCCAGGCTGCGGATACTCTTACTCGGACTGGACGCTCTCTCTGGGTTCTTGACCGGTGACCGGCGCTGGAGAACGGGTCAGCTGAGCGTTTGCAACCACTACGGTCCGAAGAGGAGATCTGTGCGCACCTGGTCTGTATCGGGCGGCGGCGGTGGGGGTCGCTGCTGCACCAGTGCGGCCTCGACAGCGACAGCGACAGGCGCGACGCTGACGCCCTTGGCGCTGACCTTGCTCGTCGAGCTACTGCGCCTGCTCTCGAGGCTCTTATTAAGCGTCCTGTGCGCGCCCTCGCGTTTCTTGGACGCGACACTGCCGCGCGCGACGTCGACGTTCGTGGCCGACACGGTGCTCTTGCCCAGCCCGGGCGTTGTGGGCGCGCCTGCGCCGCTTTTCTCCTCGGCCGCGTGCACCAGATACCACGTGAGCCCGTCGCTGAGGTCGAACGGGTTGTGGTCGTTCTCGTCGAGGAGCGAGCCCGCGCCGTCAGCGTCGGCGTCGCTGGTGCTGTTGATGCTGCGTCCGTCCGTCGTTAGCGAGCGGCTGAGGTTCACGACCCGCTCTTCCACCCGGCTGATGCGTGCCACTAGCCATTCGCGCCGCGCGAGCGTCATTCCTTCGCGCTCGGCTAGGAAGTGGTGCGGGGCGTTGATGTTGAAGGCGGCCCAGGCGCCGACCGCTTTGCCTTTAGTCGGGAGGAAGAGTGCGAGGTCGCCTTCTTTGAAATCGCGGACTGCGATCTTGGTGTGGGCTTCGCTCTGTAGCCGTGTGGCTTTTTCGCGGTATTGCTTTGCTTCCTTTTGCCATTTGCGTGCTGTGTATTCAAAGTCCCGATAGCGCTTGGCAATTGCGTCGCTGAAGACGCTGGTGGAGAATAGGGAGATCTTTTGCATATAAGCTTGGTAGGCATCGTCCTCGTCATCGGTCGTGGTTGAGGATGCCCAGTGAATGGAAGCCTCTGATGGCAAGTCTTCAGCATCGGAAGATTTTCGGGTAGCAGGCGGCGAAGCGTACATGTAAGAGCTGGCTCTGATCAGTGGATTTTGAGACTCTGCCAGTGTGAGGCTGGCTCCAACTTTCGATGCTCGTTCAACGACCATAGACGAGTCTCGCTGAGAGACTGCGAAGCCCAAAGTCTCAAGCAAGCGATACAATGTCGCGTTCTGTGCATAGAGTCGTTGAGATACTTCCATCGATTTCTCCCCTCTTGTGCGTAATCGTTTCGTAATGGACTCGGCCTTGGACTCTGCTGTTCGGGCCCTTTCTTGCGAACGCTGCACTTCCGGTTCAAGACTTTGTATCTGTGATTGTGCCCTTGCTATTTGCTCTGACAGATCGCCGTTCCTGCTTTCTTCCTCTGATACTCGTTGGCGAAGTGCATCGGCGCCTGTTTCTCCATCAGCAAACTTTGATCGAAGCGTTTTGAGCTGCTCGCGTTCATCTTCGAGCTGTTCTCCCAATGCCTTTGTTGAAGCAAGATTCGAGGCGTGTTCGCTATGCGCAGCGTCTAATCGATCTCGTAGCTCTTGCTGTTTGTGCTTTGCCTCTTCCAGCTCACTAGATCTGGCTTCCAACCGGGCGCTAAAGTTGTCACTCCCAGCCTTTGCCATGGCTAATGCATCAGTGAGGTCTTTAGTATGACTGAAAGACTGTTGTGCTAGCTGTTCAAGCGCATGTCCAAGGGAAGTGTATTTCTGCGGCGGCTCGGAGCCCGCCGACAAATGAGCATGAGCATTTATGAGGTTGCGGCGAATCTCTTCCTCGTCCCGAACCTTTTGGTCGAAATGCATCTGTATTTTCTTCAACTCGTTCTTTGTTGTTTCCTTGTCTTGCAATGCTGCATGGACTTTACTTTCAAGCCCGTTGTTGCGATCACGCTCTGCTTGCAATTGCTGCCGTAGTTCCCCCAACTCTTTACTACTAGCAGTCTTTGCCGCTTCCATCTCGTTCTCGAGATCACGAGTCCTCGCATCCAGACCGCTCCTTTCATTATCACGACTACCAAGGACTCTGTCGAACTCGTCCTCTAGTTCTTCAATCTTGGACCTTGCATGACGAAGCTCTTCCTCGAGATTCTTACGCTCGAGTGCAAACTCGCGCTGTTGCGATTCCATGTTCTGCATTATGTCTTTCTTGGTCGAGATCGCTTCATCTATTTGCCTCTGCCCAGCTTCCCGAGATTCTTGCTTGGTTTGAGCGTCTCGCTCAAGATCGGTGTTGCGTTGCTGCAGTGTGTGAAGATCAGCCTCTAAAGTGACTATCCGCTTGGCAAGCTTCTGTTCTTCTTGTGCATTCGACGACGTCCTCGATCTTATCGAGCTTTGGCGCTGATAGCTCTCTGAGAAGCGACTTGACGGCATGTAAGGCGAGGCTGGATCGGATACCAGCTCTATTTGAGGTGTGAAGACGTCCATGGTATTGACACGGCTAGTCGAGGTCTGACGATGCAGGAGATCCTCCAGCTTTCTGACCCGGCTTTTCTGTCCGCGAAGATCTTCTTCCAGCTTGGTGTTGACTTCTCGGAGGACTTTGTACTCATCCTCACCTCGAAGCATAAGGGAGGTAGAACCAAAAGCGGCCTCGTGCATGCTGCCGTTTTTGAATGTTTTGGCATGCTTGATCTGCTTTTTGGTCGGAGTGTCGAGCGACCTGATGGCGTTTCTCAGATCTTCGATGCTTTCCTGGGGCATGTTGAGCTGATTCAAGATACCAATGTACTCGTCCAGCTCGTGCCGCGTCACAATAGGCCAGCTGTCTTCCTCGGCTTGAAGATTGACTTCGATACCCAGAGTTCTACTCTTCATCATATCAGTGCGAACAACATCGTCGATCGAATTGAGCCACTTTTTGCGTCGCTTTTCTTCTTCTTCCTGATATGTAGCCATCTCCTCCGCTAATGCCGAGGAATCCTTTTTCATCTTTCCAATCCATTCTCGTCTTCTGATCGATTCTACCATAAGCGAACCGTAGGCGTACGGAAGTCGAGCGATAACGTTCAACAAAGTGAAAGCCTGCTGCTCCTTCTCGGGCATGTCCAAATTCTTGATCTCTGTGTAAGCCTTGGATATCTGAGACTCGATGTTTGCTAGTGTCCGCATATGCTGTACAGAGCTGTCTGCAGCATTATTCCTCTGCTGGAGTGATCGCTGAACGAGGTCATTCATTTCCGCAGCATATTCCTGAAGGTTAGGCAAGTAGTTCCTAGTATGAAGCAGTGCCATCTTCGACGCCTGTGATAGTGATTGAGTATTGCTGGGGAGGGATACGACATGATCCTTATCAGACGAGATCTTGCGCAGGATGATGTCGACCTCGTCCATCAACTTTGACGGTTCAACACTTGCTTCGATACTTGAATGTGCCTGCAGTTGCTCAACAGCGTCCATAAGCTCGTTACTTCGGCCCCCGACATTGCCCAATAGCCGTCGAATGTTGTCAATCCCGTTATTAAGCGTATTTATCGTCGTTTGCGCGCCGGATGCTGCGTTCTCAACATCGGCGACTCCTAAGAATGATTGCAATGAAGCAGTGCCATCGCGATCGGCTGACAGCGGGCTCGAGGACTGTACGAATCGGGCAAACTCTTTCTTGGCCGGTATCTGATGAAGCACTGCAAAGTCGCTTTTCCAAGCTTGTATCCTCCGTTCGTGATCATGCAACAACTCATCGGCCCAGGACTCGGCAGCCTGTTGTTTTTGCTCGGCATTCCGTGTGTGCATCTGCAAGCTCGCGATCGCAACCGTCAAACTCCTTTGTATTACAGCTTGCTCCTCAGACCACCTTTGCGCATTCCTAGATAGCTCCGCGCATTTGTTGCGAAGCCCGTTTGCCCACTCATATCGTGATCGGAAAAGTCGTTGCCAGGATTGGAGGTCTGTGTGATTTGTGATGGTATCTGGAGGTGAGGAGTAATCTACCGGCTCAGGCGCTTCGACCAGTAGAGAGTTGCTATCGCCGCGATTTCCAGACAGGAAATGACTCGAGTCAAACACAAAGATCTCTGACTCGGTGAGCAGAGTCTGCGGACGCACTGCTTTGCCCTTGGAAGTCAAGAAGACTTGCCTGGATGGCTGTATCGAGGCAGATTGTGTAACCCATGTCCGGAGCGCGTCGAGCGTGGTAATGCGACTTGTGTCGATTCGAAGGCTTTGGCCATTGTGCCCGACATAGAGCTGCAGCGTCATCCCCTCGGCCCCTGCTAATGACCGCCTCTTCCCAGTATGTTGTTTTGCGACGACGTACAAATAATGATATGGCGTGAAGTAATGAATCTAAAGTCCGAGATATATCACCGAGTGAGTCCGTGCGTCACGCGTGCTCCAAATGCTGTCACATGCGCAGGAGATTCTCTTACTCTAGCATCTAGTGTTTCGTTGGACAGAAGCAATACCATTGTAAGGTTCAACAATTGCTTGGACAAAATGTAATCGTCGTGTGGTACGAGGGACGAAGACGCTGTTCAAAACGAACTTATTTCGGTCTAAGCGGCGTCTTATTTTTAAGAGCTGCGTGATCATCTGAATGAGGCACGTGCACAGGACACGATCAACAAACGTGACAATAGTCTGGATGCGAACGAGAGACATAAAAGATACGCGGGAGCAGCAGCGAGTCTCAGGTCGGTATGAACATGGCATTGTATTGAACGGAGCGTACTCGCATAAGACCGGGCATCAAGCGGAATATTCCGCAGTCAATCTAATTACAGCGCGGGGATAAAGTGGCCAGCAATAAAGTTCGCGAGTCGCGCTCCGTCGCGTTACGCGTCTCTGGCGCCGTTGCTATCCACATCATCTTTCTACAGCAGTACCTCCAATCTTAACCCAAGTCTTTCACACATCTACTACCACTGTTCCTTTTGCCATCAACATACACTTCCCCACCCTCGCAAAGCTTTTTAACATATCTAATCATGTCCGCAAGAGCAGACGCCCTTGCGCGACTCCGCGCCCTTCGTAAAGCCGGTCAGACTGGGTTCTCATCATACGAAATCAAGGAAGCCGAGGACCTCTACGATACAGTTGACGATGAAGGATACAAGAAGGTTGTGAGAAGTCGTCTTGACGAGGACGACTTCGTAGTAGACGACAATGGCGCAGGTTACGCCGATGATGGACGTGAGGACTGGCAAGATCAGAGACAAGCCGGTGACGATAGTGAGAGTGATGGAGATCTTCCCACAAAGAGCACAGCTGGTACGTGGTCCTAGTTCGGTCGTCTCAACAATTGCTGATTCCGTCAGCGAAACGTAAGCGAGAAGAAGACCTCGAGAAGCAGGAAAAGATCAAGAATGGCATAAACAAGTACTTTACAGCCAATGCTGCGCTGGCCGCACCAAAACCAAAAGTCAAGGTAAAAGATCTACGAAGGAGACAAGCGCAACTCAGCTGACCGCAGTAGCCCTCAAGAACAGTAGAAGACGACGCTTTCTTAGCTGACATCCTAGGCACTGTCGACGCAAATGCCGCCGGCCGCCCCACTCGCACAGACGTGAAACCAGTACGATCAGAGAATAGACGAAAGACTCGAGTGCTTTCGCCTGGCTTGGAAGAGCAGCAGAGACCAAGGTCAACAAGACAGCAAACACCTCCACAAATCGACACACATTCAGCAGCACCACAATATGATGATGACAACGACCTCCCGATGATGGACGACGCTCCGATGAGTGATGCTCCATTACCTTCGTCGCCGGTTGTAGATGTTGTTCAGAGAAAGGGACAAGTCGTCAAGGCTGAGCCGGAAGAAGATGAGGATATGCTCGAAGTGTCAGAAGTCACTGGTCACTCTGGGGTGCCGTCAACAAGCGTCAACATTCGAGGAAGCAGGCCGGCACCGAAGACCTTGAAGAAGCCCGACTACCCAACTCCTCATAGCTCTTCACCCACGCATGGCCCGGTAGACGCACCGGATCCGGTAGCCTGGGCGAACGTGACTGACAAGCTCAACCTTTTGAGCTCTCCTCAAGCAGAGTCGACCTCTGTAGGTAAGCTCCAGTCAAAAGATGCTCTCGAAGACGACGGCAGTCTGCACATGTTCTGGACCGACTACACAGAGATCCATGGCAGCTTGTGTCTATTTGGCAAGGTCAAAGACAAGTCGACCGGCGCATACGTCAGTGCATTCGTCAAGGTCGACAACATCCTGCGCAAGCTCTACTTTCTTCCTCGCGTAAACCGCCTCAAGCAGGGCCGCGACACTGGTGAGGAGATTGGCATGAGTGATGTCTACAACGAGGTGGACGCTCTAATGTCAAGGATGAAGGTTGGTATGCACAAGATCAAGCCATGTTCGAGAAAGTACGCGTTTGAGCTACCCGACGTTCCAAAGGAGGCCGACTACCTCAAGTTGCTTTACCCCTACGACAAACCGACCCTACCCATGGACACTACTGGAGAGACCTTTTCACGTGTCTTTGGTACCAACACTGCTCTATTCGAACAGTTCGTGCTTTGGAAGAACATCATGGGACCATGCTGGCTGAAGATTGAAGGTGCCAACTTCAATGCTGTCAACAATGCGTCTTGGTGCAAGCTCGAATGTTTGGTCGACAAGCCAAGTATGATTGCACCTCTGGGAGACTCGGACAACCTGGAAGCACCTCCTTTGACGCTGATGAGCATCTCGCTGAGGACAAAGACCAACCCCAAGGACAACAAGCAGGAGATTCTCGTTGCAAGCGCGCGCATCTACGAAAACGTCTCTCTCACAGATACGACACCTCCTGAAAAGCTACCATGTCGAACATTCACCGTCATGCGTCCAGACGGCGACTACCCAATTGGTTTCAAGCACGAAGTTGAAAAGCATCGAGGCTTGATCAAGATGGAAAAGAACGAGACTGGGTTGCTTAGTGTGTTCCTAGCCCTCCTTCAGCGCGCAGATCCTGATGTCCTCATGGGTCACCGTCTCGAGGATGTCGACTACAGCACTCTCCTAAGCCGTATGAGAGAAAAGAAGACGCCCGGCTGGCACAGAATTGGTCGCCTGAAGCGCAGTGAGTGGCCCAAGAATATTGGCAAGGGTGGTGCAAGTTTCTTCGCCGAACGTCAATTGGCTGCCGGTCGTTTGATGTGTGACTTGGCCAACGATCTTGGAAAGTCTATGATGCGTCAATGTCAAGCATGGAGTCTTGACGAGATGTGTGACCTCTACCTTGGCGGCGACAACAAGCGCAGGGACATGGACTACGACACTGCACTTCGCATGGCATCCTCTCGAGCTGGTCTCATGAACTTTGTCAAGCTTGTGGAAGCCGACACATACTTTATTGCCGCCATTGCCTTGAAAGTTCAGATTCTGCCTCTCTCCAAGGTATTGACCAACTTGGCTGGTAACTCTTGGGCTCGTACCTTGAGCGGTACCCGCGCTGAGCGTAACGAGTACATTCTGTTACATGAGTTTCACCGCAACAAGTATATCTGTCCTGATAAAGTCTTTGGCAAAGGCAAGGAGCAGAAGAATGACGAGGCGATCGAAGGTGAAGAAGGCGCCGACGCAAAGAAAAAAGACAAGTTCAAGGGTGGTCTCGTTTTTGAGCCTGAAAAGGGTCTCTACGACAAGTTTGTGCTGGTCATGGATTTCAACTCTCTTTACCCGTCGATCATTCAGGAGTTCAACATTTGCTTCACAACTGTCGAGCGAGCAGAAATCGGCGAAAATGACGATGATACACCAGAAGTTCCCTCCGACACTGCCAACAAGGGAGTGCTTCCAAGACTGATTCGCACACTGGTTAGTCGCCGTCGCGAAGTCAAGAAGCTCATGAAGGACAAGACTGCTACTCCCGATCAGATCAAGACCTGGAACATCAAGCAAGAAGCCTTGAAGCTGACTGCCAACTCTATGTATGGTTGTCTCGGGTACACCAAGTCTCGATTCTACGCCAGACCACTTGCCATGCTCACGACTTCCAAGGGTCGTGAGATTCTGCAATCTACCAAAGACTTTGCCGAGAGCTCTCATGGCCTGCGAGTCATCTATGGTGATACTGACTCGGTCATGGTCAACACCAATGTAGACAATATCGCAGATGCTTACAAGATCGGTAACGAGTTCAAAAAGGCCGTGAACGAAAGGTACGAGTTACTGGAGATTGACATTGACAATGTATTCCGGCGTCTGCTCCTGCACGCAAAGAAGAAGTATGCAGCCATCAACATGGTTGAAAAGGATGGCAAGTGGGTAGACAAGCTCGAAGTCAAGGGTCTTGACATGAAGAGAAGAGAGTACTGCCAGCTGAGCAAGGAGACATCTCAGTAAGTTCGACTAATCTCTAAAGTGCGATTACATCCACTAACGAATTTTAGGAACCTGCTCAACTTTCTTCTCTCGGGCGAGGACTCTGATACTGTAGTCAGTCAAATCCACGACTACCTCCGCAACCTCGCAACACAGATGCGAGAACAGTCCATTCCAGTCAACAAATACACCATCTTCACGCAGCTCGGCAAGGATCCAAAGGACTACCCAAACAGTGGTAGCATGCCTGCAGTCCAAGTTGGTCTCAAACTTCTCGCAAGAGGAAAGCATGTCAAGGCCAAAGACGTCATGTCGTTTGTAGTTTGCGGCAACAGCGAAGGCAAATCCGAAAACGCAGCCAAGAACGCCTATCCAATGGACGAGGTACTGAACCCAGAAAGCGGACTCCTTCCCGACATCGACCACTATCTACACAAGCAGATCCTGCCACCGGTTGAGCGTCTCTGCGCCCCGATTAGCGGTACAAATGTGACTCTCCTCGCCGAATGTCTCGGCCTCGACACGTCCAAATACCGCGTCCAGAGCTCCAACAACGCAACAAGCAGCGACCGGGAGATCCATCCCTTGGAATCACAGATCCCATCACACATCCGGTTCAAGGACTGCGAAGCCCTCTCCCTCGTCTGTCTCCGCTGCAAGCACCGCTTCCAGTACCGCGGCCTATCACCACAAAGCGAAGACGAGCCCCTCCTCCCAACTGCCAAAGTCAGCAACACGGGCCTCAGCTGCCCGCGCCCAGAGTGCGGCGCGCCTCTCTCGACGCTGTCGCTGACATCGCAACTCGAATGCGCTCTCCGCGCACACACGTCGCGCTACTACGCGGCGTGGCTGACGTGCGACGAAGCGACGTGCGGCAACCGCACACGACAAATGAGCGTCTACGGCCACCGCTGCTTGGGACCCAAGGGCCTGGCGCACGGCTGTTCCGGCAAGATGCGCTTCGAGTACTCGGAGAAGGGGCTGTATAACCAGTTGCTGTTCCTGCAGGGGCTCTTTGATACGGATAAGAGTGTTGAGGGGTTGGTTGGCAAGGGGGGCGAGGAGAGTGAGAAGTTGAGGATCGTGGCGGAGATGAACCGTGAGCGCTGGGAAGTTTGCAGAGGCGTTGTTAGGGCTTATTTGGATCGCAGTGGGTGGGGTTGGGTTAGTATGGAGGGTGTTTTTGGGTTCGCTCTCAAGGGGCTTGTTTAGGTGTTATGAGCGGCGTTGGGTTGGTAGCATGGAAAGCGCGCTTGCTGTAGGCTTGAATCGTAGCGTCGCAATTAACATTGTGTCAAAGTCGTTTGCAAATCTCGTTGACAGTAACGCATGATTCTGCCAGCGAAAGTTCGTCGTATATGTTGAAACTTCTCCTCTAGCAATTTCGATATCACACCCATATGGGAGCAATTCTTGTGGTATTCGATGCGGACGCATACTCGATACCATGTATAACATAATTTTCCGTCTCATAAGCCCTGGGTATCATCAATCCGTGCCTAACGCCATCCCAATATGCAAACCTCTCGTCTCTTCCTCATTCCGTCGGTCCAGCATTAAACTTGGCTGTGGCGCTCGCAAACAGCTCCTCCTGCTGCCTGAGCAGTTCGGCCTCAGACAACCCACTCTGCTCAATCTTACTCTGCTTCTTCTCTCTCGTCTGTCGCACATCAGCAACCACTCACATCTGCCACACTCTCGCTCGAGGGTTTCCCGGCACTCACCACTTGCTGCGTCTTGAACTGCTGCGCGACCTCGAGCAGATCCGGCACGTATTCTGCAAAGCCCAGCTCTTCCAGCGCCTTGGTGATGTGCTCGCAGGCGATTGTTTTCTTGGCGTCTTTCTCGGCGATCTCGTTGGCTTCGGACGAGATCATGGTGATGAACTCGACGCAGCATTCGATCAGCAGGTCGCGCGATTCTTTCGCAAAGGTCATGCCGGTGTCGTTGGCGAGGACTTCGCTGATGATTTTTTGGACCGTCGCTGGAGGTGGGTTAGACTATGCGCGTGAGGTGTCTGGAGGGGGGGTCCTGGGATGTTGGTACCCTTTGGTAGTGAGAGGTCGTCGGCGCCTGGGAGCGTCAGATTGGGATGTGAGTCTATTGCCGCTGGCACGCACCTCCGAGTTCTTTGTCGGACATTGTGGGTGGTTCGTGGTATTAGCACTACGCGCGAAGGACAATGATTTGAGTAGGGAAGGAATCAATAGTGATCAGGCGCGTAAATATATCGTCAAGGCAGGTCGGGATCTCCAGCACGTACTGTAGCATGCTCGCGCTAGTCACATGCGGTCGGCCCGTGCATGAATCCACCCAGCGCGAAGTCATCGATCTGAATCTTCCGCGTCGAACATTTTTCTATTTCTACTTCCTCCATCAACAATCAACGATTAAGGTATGTACCACATCTTCAATACTCTGCTTCCTACCATGATGAACTTTCGTGTCGCCCCTATCAGACCTTCTGTGGTGATTTACCTGCCTTAACCAAACGGGCTTACTGATCTCTTTTTGCTACAACATTTTCTTGTCACGAGCACATGTCAGAATATCTACTGACTTGATAACAGGATCTGTCCTTGGTCGACTGCGTACTACGATGGAGGAGTAGAAGTCGGCTCTGTCATGTTATAGGTATGTTATACTTCTCCTCTCCTCCCCGAACCACCTCACCTGATGAGCAAACATATGTACTATCAAATTCCGACTCTACATGACGGAACAAACATGGTTCGATTACCTGAAAGATCCACCAACGTTCTCTGAATACATTCACTTCATGGTCAATTTCAAGACTCGACATTAACGCAATGACCAGATCTAGATCTCTCCGGTTCTGACAAGACATCCTTTCTACGAGTCGAAGCTTGTATGTACACGATATCAATCATGACTATTCAAAAGGTACGCTATCATACCTATGTATTCGCTACCCTTCTTGTGATGAACCAAAACATTCCATGCTAAACCTGAAGGCTTCGGCCGGATGTTGTTAAAATGTATAAGCTTTTCATCTTTCGACTGATCTGCAATACTACTGTCATCTCCTGCACGGATTATATATCTTGTCCACGACTGACAATTATTCAGATGACCAGCTTCCTTGACTTCCTTCGTTTGGACTTCCTACGAGTCTTGGAAGGCAGATAATTTCTCGTCATTCCAGCTAGACTGCGTTAGTGACCGCCTCATGACATGTCCAGCAGACCTCGTGATTCGTACCTCAGGAACAGCCCGCTTAACTCCTTCGGAGCATCAAGCACGAGCTTCGCCATGACATGACCGGGCTGCTCGGGCCTCAAAAGTCCACCAGTCTGCTTCAACTCAGCAAACTTGGCCGCGTCCTTTGCATCCATAGACGAGTGATGAACTTCGCGAATGTCCTTTTGCATATCAGTATCAACAACACCAGGCCTGATCGACAGCGTCGTGACCGCCGGCTCCTCGACCGCCAGCGTCAGGGTGAGATGATTAAGCGTGGCTTTACTTGCGCCATACGCGCCCCAGGTCGAGTAAGCATTCGCAGCAGCGCCGGACGAGCACAGGATGATGCGGCCCTTGGTCTCGCGCAACGAGGGGAGGCAGGCTTTGATCTAGACAGAACCCCGCACCATTAGCAATCTCCTACCTCGGTGGATAAGATACTATACACATACCATAGCCACCGCAGAAAAGACATTGACATCGAACAAACTGCGCCACTCTTCCGCGTCGCTCTGCGCCACTTTCTTCACCGGTGCCAGTATGCCGTGATTGACGATGACGCCGTCGAGACGCTTCCATGTGCGCGTCGCTAGCTCGTGCGCGCGCTCTCCCAGGCTGAAATCCGCGAGGTCGCCCGCCAGGACTGCCACTTGGCCTGGGTATTGCTTGCTCAGTTCCTCGAGTGGTTGGCGGCTTCGTGCCACGACAACGAGGTTCGTTGATTGCTGAAGCAGATAGTGCGCGATGCCGAGTCCGATGCCTGCTGCGTTAGCGAGGGTGGACGGTGGATCATGCTGGGAGAGGCGGGAGTACCTCGCGAGGCGCCGGTTAGGATTACGACTTTCTGTGCTGACATGTTTGGACGGGGATCGAGGTTATATGTGGTTGGTTGTGATTAGTGGTGTTTTGTTCGATATCAGGGTTGATACCTTGGAAGGACATTCATTGCTTGCGTTGACTTCAGTGCATGATGGGACGTCCCCACCGCGCCGCTTTCGGCGCGAGTGAACAACACGAAAGATACGTTACCGCCACATCCTGTATCTTTGTCCAACGATGTAGCACTTTTCTAATATAGAAACCTTCCATCTAATCGTATTCGATAGTGAGTTCACGTCTGTCAAGGGACAGACAGACCAACGATTGCGCACCGCGTATTGCATCTAGCATCCTCTACCATACAATAGAACTTCCTCCATCCTACTACTCCGAGCACATCTCGAACCATGCCCGCCACGGTAATCATAGGCGCAGGCATCATCGGCGTATCAACAGCGTACTACCTGAGCGACCTCCCCGGCGTCGATCCATCCACAATCCACCTCGTAGAAACTACGCCAGACCTCTTCGCCTCCGCCTCAGGTAAATCAGGAGGCTTCTGCGCCGCCGACTGTACGTCGCATGACTTCCCTCTCCACGTCCACCTCTCCCCACTAACAAAACAGGGTACGGCCCCACCGTCCTCCCCCTCGGCGCTCTCTCCTTCAAACTGCACGCCTCCCTCGCAGCAGCACACTCAGGCCGCCAGCAATGGGGCTACAGCCCGAGTACGGGGACATCGTACATGGACACCACGCCCGCCGGACCCGGTCCCCGCGGCGAGGACTGGCTACTGAACGGCGGCAGCCGGTCCGAGGTCGCCGGATCCCACGAATTCGCATCAGGCAGCGGTCCCGCTTGGCTAACGCGCGCCGAGGGCGACAACCTCGAGCTCATCGGCGCGGACGCGAGCTGCGCGCAGGTCGATCCGAAGCGGCTGTGTGAGTTCTTGTTGAAGGCGAGTCTCGAAAGGGGGGTCAGGCTGCACCATCCCGCGGCTCCGGTCGGGATTACTAAAGACGCCGAGGGGAGGCTGAGCGGCGTCACGATCGCGACGAAGGGGGACGAGAGCACCGTCCCATGCACCGCGCTCCTCGTGTCGGCGGGCGCGTGGACACCCGCCGTCTTCCGCACACTGTTCCCAGCATCTCGCCTCCGCGTGCCCATCAGTCCGCTCGCGGGGCATAGTCTCACGCTGCGCTCGCCGCGGTGGGCGGCCGAGTCGGATGACGACTGCCACGCCGTCTTCTCCTCACTGACATCGGGGCTCAGTCCGGAGGTCTTCAGTCGCGTCGGGGGCGAGATTTATGTCGCGGGCCTGAATAGTAGTGCGATACCGCTGCCGGAGACGGCGAGCGATGCCGTTGTTGACCAGAGCTGTATTGAGACGTTGAGGAGGGTTGGGGAGCAGATGCTGGGGGTGAAGGGGCAGGAGAATGATTTGGAGGTTGTGAGGGAGGGGCTCTGTTTTCGTCCTGTCACGCCGAAGGGAACGCCGATTTTGAGTGGGGTCATGCATAGAGATCTTGGGCTGACAGGCGGAGAGGCAGAGGGCGGTGTGTTTGTTGCTGCTGGACATGGGCCGTGGGGGATTTCATTGTCGCTGGGCACTGGACTGGTTATGGCGGAGATGATGACGGGCAGGAAGACGAGTGCGAACGTCAAGGGGTTGGCGCTGTGATGGTGATGACAGAAAGGTCACGGTAGACAGACGACAACGATAGACAGACGACATGGTAAAGATTCAACTTTTCATTCTCATTAGACGTCTCATCCTGAGTGAGGGGGTAGTGTTACATGAATCGCCTCCTCTCCTTTTGCACCAAAACGGTAGTGCCCGAAAACACCATAATCACTATCGCTATCGCCATCACCATCGCTACCAATATTGTTTGTCTGTTGTTCCGTCATCCAACGCCGTAAACACGCGTACACAACCAACGAACTACCTGTCAAAGTCCCAATCCCGGCGTCAACAACGTCACTACCTCGACCGCTATTCCTGCTCACTTCAGCGTTGGCCGACTGCTCGTCGAGACTCTGCGTAAGCGCTCGAGCGCT
>Ga0058702_10000027_pt1 | contig 202517 bp, 190 predicted proteins | sample AgamicOrSfe_FD_83781 | JGI IMG/M metagenome (GOLD analysis project Ga0058702, IMG submission 83781) | Agave microbial communities from Guanajuato, Mexico - Or.Sf.e | ecosystem: Host-associated > Plants > Phyllosphere > Phylloplane/Leaf | place: Guanajuato, Mexico | collected 2012-05-30
ACGTACAGCACCCGGGATTCGCTGCTGGTCACCCACGCAACTACTAATCGAGCGTTTGCTTGCTTAACGTGTGGAGAGCGGACGGGATCCAGTGTTCTCAAGCAACTATGGCCGTACGTGCTAGAGGCGGAGTTTTACGTTATATATAATTCTGACCAAAAAGGTATTGCTGACAGTAAGCGGGAACAAGAGCATTCACGTCCATTGGAGGCAGCCTGCACTGGGAACAGTGGTTAGTTGACCTCAAGACGCTCTGGCGAATACAAGCCTCAACCATATGTAGATCCTCGTCTAAATTCCCATGACTCATTTCCCAGACACAAAAGCCCCCCAAGTATCCTCCAGCTTCTGCCACCCAACCTCAGCAGCCAAGTCCGCAATGCCCTGTCTTCTCCCATTGTCGGGCTCCACATCCCTTCCCACGGCCACGTGACTGTCACCAACTAAAAGCGCCTCCCCGCCCTCTTTCCAAGGCGCCCAGGGCTCCTTACCCGCCACGAACGCAAGCATCCTCTCGCCGAACCCTTCTGCCACGTCCCGGTGGGTCCCCTCCAGGAACTCGTTGTAATTCTGGAACAAGAATGCGATATCCAGGATATGGTTGCTAGTGCCCTTGAGCGGTCCATCCCATGGATTCGTGGCGTTGAAGCGGTAGACGAAGGTCTTGACGCCGGCGGTGTGGAAGTGTGTTGCGTAGGCGATCGTGGGCGCGTAGGAGGCGACGTCGTTGCCGAAGCGCTGGATCTGGGGCTGGGCTGAGGCGTCGTCGGTGCTGGAGTCGAGGTTGTAGATTTTGCTGATCTTGGTGTAGGTCGAGGCGCCGAGCGAGCGAATTAGGGAGTCGCGGAAGGAGGCTGCTATGTTGGAGCGTCCGCCGAGGGCGAGGAAGAGGATTGAGCCGTCGTAGGCTGTGTCGCCTATCGTTAGGGATGAGAGCCAGGAGGTCGCTGGGAGAGGAGGCTGGGAAGTCGAGATCGAGGTGTAGGAGGGCGGTGAGTGGACGATATCGGAGTCGATGACGGGCCCAAAGTGTACGCTTGGTGGTATCGATAGCAGGTCCATGGCGGGCATTGTGGTGAGTGATGCGATTTGCTCGTCTGGTGACTTGCTTTCTAATTTTAAGCAGGAGAGAACGCTGTTGTAGTTATCCTCTGATGGGTGTGAAGGACGGACGAGGAGATCTGTTCCGGACATGATGACTGCACGCTTGAAAAGAGGGGTTTTTGAGTGCAGGTGGTAGGTTAAGGAGGCTGAGAACTGTTAGGTGGTAAGCATAGAGAGGAAGACCAAGAGACATACCACCACCAGCCGACTGCCCGATAGCTGTCACACTCTCCGGGTCGCCGCCAAAGCCCGCAATGTGCTTCTGTACCAACTTGAACGCCAGAGCTTGGTCCCGTAGACCATTGTTGGATTTATAGCCTGCTTTACGCATTGCTTCCGAGGTTAAAAAGCCAGGAGCACCGAGACGATAGCTATAGGACTACCGTTAGCGTTTGTATATGAGGAACTGATTGCGACAACATACTTGAATGTCACAGCAATGACGGGCATGCCTTTCTCCGCAGCCATCTTGACCAGACGAGAACAGTCGTATTCCGGCCAGCTGCCGCAACCGATGAAGAAGCCACCTCCATGAACAAAGACAAATACAGGAAGCTTTGATGTTGATGAAGCATTCTCTGGTACAGTAACACTGAGGTTAAGACCCTCAAGGTCTGAGACTTGTCTCTGCGTGAAAGGTAAAGTATGTTGTATCAGTCCTTGTTCCATGTCGACTGCATCTGGTGGCGAAATGACGGCAGGCCTGTCGTTGTCAGTATAGGTCTGGAACCGAAATCGCCCGAGCACATAGAAGCCTAGGTAGTACTACTGACCCGATCTTGGTTGCATCTGTTGTGCCTGTCGGCTCCGCCATGGTGGCTTCTGCGAACCGATCTTTGAGGTGACCATATTTGATGCCTAGGTATTGCGTCACGCCATCTGAAGACTTGCCTTGGATCTTGCCAAGTGTGGTGTGCTCTATTGAAGCGGCCATGCTTCGAATGAAACAAGATATAGTGTACGTTTCTTTGGAGAACAAGTCAATGAAGGGGTGTAATTGAAGCACTAAAGCTTCCAAAAGAGGTTGTTCAGCGAGCCGGATTGATCAAATGTCTGTGGAAAAAAGTAGGAAGAGCATGAAACAGCAACACGAACGAGCTACTTGCAATGGTTTTATATGTGCTTCGACATGACATGCCGTGGTGGTCGGACATACCCCACATTGAGGGGTGAGGTCTGGGGGGCTGCCGCTTCAACTGCCGGCGGATAATCATGCTGTATCATATCGGAGCATAAAGAATTCAAGCAGACATACAATTTTGTATAGGAGTGCTGTTACATATTCAGATGCCGCATTCACCAAAACTAGATCAAGACATACAAATCGTGCCTGTGATCGCTCTCTAGCCCTTTTCTTCCTCCTTCCCAACCATACCCACTTAACCACGCTTACTCTTGCCAACCTGCTCCGCCTCCAGATTCTTGGTGACCAAATACCATCCAATCCAATTGACCACGATCAAAATCGGGAACAGGATCAACTGGACCGGAGGATCAAGCACGTATTCCGGGTCATGCCAATCCGCCTAGAAGTGATCAGCCACGTGACCACAACCAAAATCAATAATGTAGACTTACTCCAGGGTAGAAGATGGCACTCAAAGCAGCGACGGTGTACATAGTGCCAACCAGCGCCGCAAGCCAGACGTTGTCTTTGGCCGCTTCCTTCGATGGCGCGGGTCGGACGAGTAGATATGTCGTTGCCGCGAAGAGGCACACACCGAGGGACATGGTTTGTCCATTGTGGAAACGAGCGTGCGGTGGCCAGTTGGGGTTCTGAACAATCAGGCTCATGCTCATGCTCAAGATTTGTTATATATAATGATCGTGTGTTAACTTACTAGGACGTGTGTCTCGTTCCAGTCGGCAATAAAGGCTCCGCATGCGTATGCGAAGTTGGTAGCGATCATCAAACCCTTGCCGATTGTTGACATTGACATGTTTGCGGTGTTGATAGATATATTGAAGCTCTCTTGTAACGATACTAGGAAGGAGCAATTGTAGTGTTCAGATATAACAATTTGCAGGTGACTGTGTACGACGTCGGATCCTCCACATGTCCGAGACTCCGGTGACTTGCATTCAGACTCGGTTTCTGTGACGTCCAGACAAATCTACACCCAGACTACCATATTAAATTCACAACATACAGACTGTCCACTTTGTCAATCATTCTAGCCTTGCTATGATTGCTCAAAGGCGAATGAGACGGCACAGGAAGTGACATGTTGTGTTGTAGCCCTACCGGAGTGTCAAACCTCCCGAGGTCCGTGTGAATAGGAACCAACATCTACGCCGGCTTCTCACGGAGACATATTCACAAAGTAATCACGAGGCAGGCTGTTCCTTTCTTCAATCATCGTTCTCCTGTAATCTGTCACACGGGCTTGCTTGGAAAAATCACCAATATCGAGGAGTCGGGCCCGACCTGACCAGCACCACCGCACCAGCACCACCGCACCAGCACCACCGTACCAGCTCCTTCTATCCTCGCTCCGATACAACCCATGACTGTACCATGGTTCACCGCACCATGGCCAGCCTACCCAGGTGCTCTCATCGGCCTGATAGCCCTATTGCATGGCTTATTCACGCTGTTCAAACTATCACAAGTCGGCAAGAACCTCTTCGGTCTCGAGAGATCAGGGCAAAGCCCATATCCACCGAATTGGGTCTTTTCCGTGGTGACACGAGATTTCTTTTTTGGCTTTCTGATCACAGCTTTCTTTTGTCAGGGCCACTACGAGATGATGGGTATTCTCATCTGCGGCCTCAATGCCTCTTTCGTCCTGAACTCAGTGGGTATTGCTCTCATGGACAATAAGCCTTGGCATCTGCATCTGCATCTGGGTCCGATGGTTGTTTGCGGATTTGGTGGACTTGTCGGTGTAGCGAATATGTTTAAATGGACATCGGGGCCGTTCGAGAGTTGATATTGTGAAAACTTCTTGATTGATTACACGCTTCTGACCTACCATGAACTACGTAGGCCTACCATAGCAGTGGCTGGTAGGACCTGGGAACACTGTCTCGTGATTCTCTGTAGTGCTAAGATGTCTACACTCATTCATGACAGGCTCACTATGGAGAACCGTTCTGCACTTCGATCTTTTAATAACGTCAATGGCTAGCGAGGTAGTATGACGACAAGTGAAACAAGTTATCTCTATAACTGTCGAGGAGATGCATGCCAAGGTCAGTAGGGCCAACATTTGCTCCGTCAAATGCCGGAGACATCTTTATATAACACATCGCAAAATACGCCGTCTTTAACATCAACCACTCATCCAAGAACAACATATTCAGATAGTGTGGTTGCACAGCTAGCTCGGAGGAAATCACCAGACACACCCGGCTCCCAGTCAAGCAAGAATCAGTCCAACAATCACTCACTCAGCATCAGGCCCGAGCAGGAATGTCAATACCGTGGTTCAACTACGCCGGAGCCGTTGTTGGCGTCCTGATTCTGGCCCAAGGCGCGTATGCACAGCTACGGCCAGCACAAGCCGGCACAGCTTTTGGTATCGAGACATCCTCTACAAACCCGGAGGCAGTGGCATTCGTAAAGGTCTTTGGCTCACGAAACATGTCGCTCGGAACAGCGATTCTGGTTCTGTTCTTCATGGATCGCTACTTTGAGATGGGCATTGTTATCTTGTGTCTTAACATCTCGAGCACTTTTGACGGGGCGGTTGTTGCTACTGATGTTGGTGGGAGGAGGGGTAACGTGCTCCCGCATATGGGCTCGGGTTTCGTTTTCTCGCTGATTGGTGGAGGGATTGTGGGTTGGTACACTTGACGAAAGTCGGCGTGAGAAAGAACTGACAAAGTGGGAGAACTTTTTGATTTACTATTTCCTCTTGATGCAAAAAGGACCTTCCATCACTAATCGTATGATATGTTGATCGCGATATCGGTACGCAGTCTGTATCTCTGCGTGTTTTGTTTATTCCTCAGAAGCACTGTTGAATGCAGGTAGACGAGCTGCAACATCTGCCCAACTCTCCTTACCCTTGACCATTCTGCTGATTGCACGGACAATGTCCTTTTGACTGGCGCGAACTTGCTTTGTACTGTCGCGATCGCGGAGAGTGATTGAGCCATCCTCGACCGTCTCGAAGTCAATGGTGATGCCGAATGGAATTCCGAGCTCGTCGTTACGCGAGTATCTCTTTCCGATACTGACACCGGTCTGGTCGACCTTGTAGCTGATTTGTTTGTCGTCGAGCTTGTCGCTGAGTTCCTGCAGAAGAGGGGCGAACTTGGCGTCCTTCTGGAGCGGGCAGACCAAGACCTTGATAGGAGCGACAGATGGCTTGAAGGATAGAACCTGACGCTGTTAGTTTCAGGTTGACTCAAAATTCGATGGCTGCACTTACCGATCTCTCTGCAGCTCCCTCTCTTGTCCAGTAGCAGTGCTCCATCAAGCTGTAAAGGATACGCCCGATACCGAAAGAAGGCTCGATGACGTTAGGAGTGTACTCCCTGGTGGTGACCATGCGCTTTTGCTTCTCGATTGTGACCACCTCCTTGTCAAGCTCAACCTTACCAGCTTCGATCGCAGGTACCGGAAACTCGACCTTGCCGTTCTTCTCCATGTCCAGAGACAGCTTCTCGCGCATGTCCTGGGTAAGCTCCTCCAGAGCCGTCTCGACATTCTTGGCGTCCTTCTTGAATCTTGGTCCAGACTTCTTCTTGTCTAATACGACCTGCCACTCCTCCACTTCGTAGGGCTGCCTGATCTGCTCACGGGCATTCAGTGATTGCCCGGTCGCCTTCGTGTGTACCGAAAGGTCGTATGCCGAACGGTCTGCGCAGCCAACACACTCGGTCCAGCCGTAAGAGTTGAGGAGCTCACAATCCCAGCAGTCAGAGGCGTAATGTGCCATCTCGTTCTCCAAGTGTTGACGGAATCTCAGCTTCTCCATGTCGATACCGATGCGCTCCATGAACTGCATGATGCGGACGAGGAAGTAACCGAGAGTCTCGTTGTCAACGAGCTTGGTGTCAACGGCTTCACCAATGCTAGTAAGCACTGGCTTGGTACTTCCAGAATGCTGAGTCTTGCGGCTGAGCAGAGGAAGCTTGACGTCTCGCACGCTGTTGAACTTGGGGTGCTTCTTGCCACCGTCTGGGTCAACAAAGTGCTCAATTTCAGCCATCAGAAACTCTCTGACACGGAGCAGACCAGAACGTGGCGACAATTCGTTACGGAAACTGTAGCCAATGGAAGCAGAGGCAAAAGGCAACTGACCATCTGCGTATTCGAACAGCTTCTGGAAAGACAAGAATTGACCCTGTGCAGTCTCAGGACGGAGGAAAGCTGGGTTGTTGCCAGCAGCTCCGATCTGTGTCTGGAACATCAAGTTGACCGACACAGGTGGCTCGACCTCGTTACCAGTGCTTGGGTTGCGAATGTCATGCTTCTTGATGAGCTCTCCCATGGCGTCTCCGGTGAAGTCGTCAAGAATAGCAAGGACGTGCTCGTACTCTGCACGAACTTTGTCGTCGAGCTTCACAGCACCTTTGGCGGTCTTGGATGCCTTTTTCTTCTTTTTCAGTTGGTCCTCCTCGCTAATCTCCTCGACCTTCTCGCCACGTGCTTCCTTGTCGGACTTGAGACGCTGTTCAAGGACTTCGCCAATCAAGTGATCTGAACGAAGAATCTCGCCAGTCTTTGGATCCTTGCACATGTAATCGGCGAATCGGTCAACATGGCCGGAAGTCTTGAGGACCTCGTAAGGGGTAAGCATAGAGCACTTCAGAGCCATCATCTTCTCAGATCGAATGAAGTGGTCTCTCCAGATGTTGATCGCTGCAGCCTCAAGCCCTTCCAGTGGCGGACCGTAATCAAACAGACCCTTGACGGAGCCATATGGCTCAAAAGACTGCCACAGGAAACCCTTGCGGCGCAGAAGGGACTCGAAGGCAGCCCTGTCGAATGGTTGGCCTTTCTGGGTCACGTAATCAGAAGACATTTTGACTTGTTGACGTGTTCTGATCGGAGCTTGAAAGCGTAGTCTGGTTTGACTGCTGGAGAATGACCGACTACAGGCTTGATTGATACGAATTGACCTCCCGAGCACAGTCGATCTGACTGTTGAAAGGTGGGAAAGGGCTGTTGCCTTTTTATATGTTCCGGTGCACGCGACCTTGGAAAGTGAACTCAACATCCACTTCCGAGACGTATCCGGGGCAATGATTCAGTCGTTGATTGCTGGGAATCGAATGTCTTGACAAAGGGAAACAGGCCGCTACAATATTTCCTGATGGATATATCGATCAAGTGCCCTGAAACGCAACGAGTCACAAATCAGTGCCAAGCCCACCATTTCTTGACAATTCCGCAAAAAAAGTTCCAGGGTCCAGACTGCGGTCAAAGATCGACTCCAAATCTTCTCCGATGTCTTGCTTTTAACATTGTCGCGCAATTGTAATTCACGATGGGTTCCAAAGATCCAAACAAGATTCAGAACAAGATCAAGAGGCGGGAACAATCGCTCAAGGCGAAAAAGCTCAAGGAAAACACCAAGCGAGATGATCGCCTGAGACGTCGAAGAACCGAGGACAAAAATCCAAAACTTCGAGAAGAGAGACGAACGAAGAATGTACCGGTCACGATTGACAAGAAGCGAACGTGGGATGTCGCCGATCCGAACAACGAGGACGACTTGGGACTGGCAGTAGACTTGCAATCGATCAAGCGGCGCAAAGTAGAGGAGGAAGAAACTGCTGCGAAAGAGCCTTCAGAGCCTTCCGAGGACGAGGGGGAGGATGATGAATTGAAAGAGCTAGAGAACGGACACGACTCCGACCTAGATAGTATGCTGGAGGACGACCTCGAGGAAGACGACGAGAAAGAAAAGCCCGCCAAAGCCGCTGTAAAGGAAGAACCACGAAAGCGCGAAACCAGCCCAGCGCAATCAACAGCGACCGACATGAACCTGACGCCCGAATCACTGCAACTGCGCTTCCCATCCCTCTTCGAGCCACTCGCGCACGACCCCAAGATCCTCATCACAACCAGCATCAACAGCAAACTCCATCACGAAGCCGAACTCCTCACCTCTCTGCTACCGAACAGCAACTACATCAAACGCACCGCGCACTTCCACGCGCACAAATACTCAGTCCGCGAAATCGCCTCCTTCGCCAGCAACAGGAACTACACAACACTAGTGATCATGAACGAAGACCTGAAGCGGCCGTCGGGGCTGGACATCGTGCACCTGCCGCACGGGCCCATGTTCCACTTCAGCATCAACAACTGGGTCGAAGGCAAGCGGCTGCCAGGCCACGGCAACCCGACGGGCCACAACCCGGAGCTGATCCTGAACGGCTTCCGCACGCCGCTGGGTCTGCTGACCGCGCACTTGTTCCGGACCATGTTCCCGCCGCAGCCCGAGTTGCTGGGCCGTCAGGTCGTGACGCTGCATAACCAGCGCGATTATATCTTCCTGCGCAGGCACAGATACGTCTTCCGCGACAAGAGGGCGAGCGAGAAGAGTATCCAGGGCGCGGACGGGAAGCCGGTCAAAGGCGTCGAGGATATCAAGGCTGGGCTGCAGGAGCTGGGGCCGCGGTTTACGCTCAAGTTGAGGAGGATTGATAGGGGCATTCAAAGGGCTAGTGGGCAGGAGTGGCAGTGGAAGGCGGGTAGCGAGAAGGTGCGGACGAGATTCCAGCTGTAGATACATGATATTCTTGAAATGGCCAATCGTGGTCGTATGGGTATCATTGTGTCCAGTCTACATATATACTCATCACTCATCCATGCCCTTTTGTCCTCTATCATACGTAACTAAAGCGTCCAAACTGCGCAAAGTTGATCAGTTGGATCAGAAGCCTGGCGACGAAATACGCTCCCAAGACCGGTGCGAAGATCTGCAGTACCTCGAATGGGTTGACCGCTCTGACACCAGTGTTGACGTATCCATTGTCGTTCTCCGCTCCCTTGTCCACGATCACAGCAGACAGATCGGCAGGGAATCTACCAGTCTGCGCGTGCTGCTCCATGAGCTCATCCTTCTCCCTCCAGCGCTGCAGGATCCACTGCTCCATCTTCTCACTGCTGTTGTATGGTATATCGCTAATCTTGAAGCGGCGCCAATGCATGCTGACACTCTTTGGCGGACGGCCTTGAAAGTAAACCGTGCGGAGAGAGAAGATGTCTTGGCCGTACTCGCCGGGTGGGATGTACTCGTATGCGATCGTGCAGTCGTAGATGTACTCAGTCGTCTGGCCGATTTCTTGCAGACAGAACTGCAGACCGAGACTCCTTGGCAGGACTTGGTACTTCATGTCCGGGATGCCGGTCTTCTCGCTCCATTTGGCTGACGATTTGCGCGCGTTACGGCTAAGGTTGGTGCCTTCGGGAAACAGGAGGAGCCACATTGGGTTGCGTGGTGAGCCGTTCGAGGGCGGCTTGTTCAATTGTTGTAGTCGATGGCGCATTGTCTGCTGATCGGCAGCCCACTTTCGTGCCATGAAAATGAAGCTGTAGAGTTGCATGCCGGGACCGATCATTGGTACCCATTTGAGGGACTTCTTCAGCATAATGTAGATGTAGCCATGTGTTCCTGCGGTGTATGCTGTCCACCAGAGATATAACCAGTCGGTGTAGATTTGGTGGTTGGCTATGAGAATAAGTCGTTCCGGGAAGTCGCATTCGAGACGACCGTCTGCAGTTGCTCGCAGTTGACCGGCTATCGACGAGTCGCCTGACACGCGAATCGTTGTTGGCGCCCAAAGTTGTGTTCCAATTGTCAGAAGCAGACCAAAGTATTGTTTGGTCACTGCCATAGCCGTGTAGTAATAGTCTCTATTGATCAAGTATAGGGGTAATCCGAGTAATTGAGCGCCATGGATACTTTGGTATGGTCAGCATCGATCCAACAGTGCATGAGCATGAAGTGAGCATACAAGAAGCAGCAAACAGTAAAGAAGATTCCGAACAGAACGACGCGGAAATATTGCATCGCTGCGCTCCTAGGAGGCTCCGCATAAGGGTCGACATCTCGCGTGTACTTGATATTCGAGTCTCCCTTCTGCGGCGCTGCGGATGGATTGACATCTACTGCAGCTTTCCGCAATCGTGTACCCTGAGCGTTGGCGTCCATGTTTCCGACTCTTGTCATACAATAACTGCTGGTATGTCTGGATCAAGCTCTACTGGAGCTGCTCAAAACATGACGTGTACCTAATCGGTAGAGCTGGTTCGAATTCGCTTGATGGTCGCTCCTTTGCTATGTTCTGGAGCAATGACAGAGAGGACTGAAATTGGATAAAGTAAAGGGTATGGCTCGTATTCGAGGTAGAGGGACGGCTGCCTGCAGTGCTGACGCAGGAAGTGGTCGTCACATGCTAGCGACCGACTTTCTGGTAGTGGGGCAGCAGACTGGCTAGATCCGAGATTAGATCTCATGCACGATGACCTCAGGTCGTATAGACGACCATTGTGTTTCTACACTGTTTGGCATTTCCAAATAGTCATTTGTGCTACATGATTATGGTAGTATGACAGCAGTATGGTCGCGCTTGAGCCGAGCGTTCGCGACACGAAGATGCTTCGCTTCTTCAGCCATTCGAAGGGAGATACGTGATGTCGCAGACCTGCCGGATAGGGTTCATCCTGCGTTCGAAGGTTAGTTGCTGTGTCAAGTTGGAGGCAGAGTCAATCATCTGACGACAGCCAGAAACGAGTCACCACGACCTTCTCGCCCTACAATGGCCAAGCCCACCGAGGAACGTACTCGTAGTGCGGAAGGATGGATCACCACGCGTAGATGAGGCTCTCAGAGAATACATGGACCACATCAGCTCGACATACCCAGACGTATCGCTCATTCTCGAACCACATGTCGCACGCGAACTACACGAAAGTCTAAGTTACCCGGTTTATTCGACAGCAATGGACCAGCGTACGTTCCCTGGTCTCATACAGAGCAAAGTCGACCTGGCTACGACGCTCGGTGGTGACGGCACCATATTACACGCGAGCTCGCTTTTCGCAACTTCGCGTCGGGTACCTCCGATCCTTTCATTCAGTATGGGCACACTAGGATTCCTCGGCGAGTGGAAGTTTCAAGAGTACAAGAGAGCTTTTCGCGAGGTGTACATGTCTGGAGCGACTGCGGGAATGGGCAGCTCATTGCTTGAGACAGAAGCGAAAGAGCTGGGTCATGGAAGTGACAGGTCTGGTGCGCAAAACCATACCAGTGCTCAGACATTGTCAGGATGGTCATCTGTTCGTGGCAAGTCAATGGGCCCATCCCGCAGCTCGAGGATATTGCTGCGAAATCGGCTCAAAGTTGGCATCTACGCGCCTGATGGATCGCATATACCTCATCAAGACCCGTCGATACCAGAGTCGGCAAAGTCGGATGCGACGTCGAACGACGTGTATGCGATGAACGAAGTGCTTCTTCACCGTGGACGCACGCCTCATTTGTCTGTCATTTCGATCTTTGTGGGCGGTAGATTCTTGACGGAAGCAGTGGCGGACGGCATGCTCGTTTCGACGCCGACAGGCTCAACTGCCTATTCTCTTAGTGCTGGAGGCAGCATAGTGCATCCTCTGGTCTCGTCACTACTTCTCACACCCATCTCTCCTCGGTCGTTGTCGTTCAGACCATTGGTGTTACCCGCCAACACGCCTATCACACTCAGACTATCGGAAGCCAACCGAAGCCGAGAAGTTGAAGTCAGTATAGACGGTGTTCTTCGGAGCCGAGGCCTTGAGAAGGGTATGGAAGTTAGAGTTGTCGGCGAAGGCATCAGGACGGACGCGCGTGAATGGACCGGTGGAGTACCGAGCGTGGTTCGAGCCGGTGGGGCTGGAGGCCTCGAAGGAGAAGATCATTGGGTCGGCGGTCTTAACGGATTGCTGAAGTTCAACTATCCTTTGGCGAGGACGGCTGAATGATTAGTAAGGACTTTATGAATCGAACCTGAATGCGAGTCACGGAAGCAATGATGGATTCGATATGTCATGAATCCCAAAAAGAAAAATTGCTATTATTATGGATTTGATATTGCAGGATAGAAGGACATGATCGTCGGCTATAGGCAAAATGAACCATCAGACTGGATCTCGGATCACAGATCTCTAGACCCATGCGGTTCCTCGCATGGTGTCTGAAAGCAGGGACGTTCATATCGGGGGACCGGCCTGAGCAAAGTTTTTCTCCAATAGTTTGCGGTTTGCCATGTAGTCGTGCTCCGATTATTCACGGTCTTCATGACGGGTGATGCTCAACGCACCCAACAGAGAGGGTCGAGATTGAGAAATAGAGACCCTGAACCCACCTTGCCGAAAGACTGTAGCAGCTATCCATGGCTACTGTTTCTGCTTTATGGGGCGAATGTCACTGTACGAAGAAGTGGAGGGACCCCTTCATTTCTCGAAGCATGAAAGTGTTCGGTCCCGGCCGAGAAGACTCCAGAGCGTCGGTGTGGACTCCAGCTTGACCGGTGCGTGAATGTCACTCGGTAGCCGTGCGGGCCGAATCCACGGCCATCGAACGAAGTGGTCGACGTGCTCTACGTGCTCTTCTCGCGCCGTCGCCAGCTCGTCAGCGTGATATAGTCGTACGTCCTGATGCTCCGTGAACTCCGAGGAGGGAGGTCAAGAATGGTCGACGCCAAAAGCTTGAGCTGTATAACGCATCGCCATCGGCGCGGAAGGGGCGTAATACCAAGACCGTCGCTCGCGTATATATCTTGGCAGAAGGACGCCGTGGAGAACGGAGGTTCCCCGCGTGGTGGTTTATCTTTTTTGATCGGTACCGCGTTGCAGCGAATCCTACAGCCGGCTGCGAGCACATGTTCGATCCAACACTTCTCATTGGTCACTTTTAACGTCAATCGGTGGATCGATGCCTTTACACAACCAGCAAAGAAAGTCGTCTTGTTGAATCGCCGGCTATCTTTTGCGAACACAAGCATTTTGGTGGCTTCAGACGATGAGCGAATGTCCACGTGTGTGCCGGCGACACGAAAGTTATTTTATTCTTCCAACAGGCGTGGCTAAATGCCAACGACATCACCGAGATCTGCCATACATCACCTTGCATCGACATCACACCTCATGGGAGTACGCGACCCATGGATTTGGCCATCGGGTGTGTCATCATGCATCGTGATCTCAAGTAAGATACTGTAAAAAGAATAGGCGGCTCAAAAAGAACATTTGCAGACAGCCTTGCGATGGAAGGAACGTCGGATACACGACCGTGAGAACAATAATAGGGTCCGCACTTGCGGCACGGCATATACTGGAGGATAACGACGACCCAAGAAAGAAGTTTCGGCCGTTACAGTTCTCTGACTCGCACTGACACCCGACTGACGACGTTGAGTTGGTTACTGTTGGTTCTTCACTTTACGGGTTTCATATGCAATATCCGCGACAGATTACTCGCAGGAAATAAGCACACGCGACGAATTATGCTGCAACCAGTTGGTCATTTCTTTCCATGGTCAGACATTTCGCATCTACCCAGACTCATATGGTTTGACGCGTCTAGCATACGGTACATGTACTGGATAGGATTTCCCTATGCGAACGGTACGCAGTTACATTACATGCTCCATGACACTCGCGTGCAGATGATTATGTCCGGAATACAACGGTTCAGCATAAGAGCCAAGCGAACCTCTAGGGCGTCAATATCAGACTCTCATACTAGAAGCGATCTGTCTCGCGACGAGAACATTATTTACATAGCCGTTCAGCAGTCGATCTCGCGTCTAGGCAATAATAATGAAGTTGCTGTGTGGTTGCACTCTGTGTGAGCACAATTTCGATTTGCAATAATTAATGATGCGTATGGATGCCGCGCAGGGTGGCTGCGGGTCCGACCCGACGCGGACCCTGAAGCTGCCTACCGTAAAACTCTTTTTCCACCAACTATCTCATCCCACCCCGTTCTCATCCAATTCGAGTCCCCGGCACAGGGACCCATCATAACCGTCTTAGTACTGTTCTGGTAGGATCCTCAATTGTGTTGCTCCATTTCCTCCACTCATATAGTGCTTCTAGAGCACGTTGTCAGTCAACGTGCCGTCCAAGCCGTCCGACTCGGTGGCTCACACCTCTTACCACACCATGCGATCGGAATGGGAATCTGGTGAACTGACGGCATCTGACCTATCGACACTCGCGTGAGCAGCTACTGTCCTCTCATGCATTTAGACGCAGAACGTGGCTCTCGAGCCGGTGCGACATCATCGATGTACAGGTAGGCTTTTTTTGCCTTTTGTCAAAGTCGCAAGCTCTGGTCCGTCAAAAAGACCGCCGGTCGAGCTTTCAGACGGGCCCCACTCGTCATAGTGCGCAACCCCAAGCGTACCACACCAATAATTCCGCCTCGATCCATCTTATTCCCAAGCTATGCGGTAGTTTGCGATCAATATTAAACTCCTCGAGTCCCCTGCGCATCGTTTGATCTTTTTATTCTTTCATACATCAGACGTTGTCACCAATTCACCTTATCGACAACTCAACACAGTTGAACCAAGAGTCGAAAACTTCTTCTCTGAATTCAACATGTCTGTCAGGGACTACGGTCTTGCTGCCCCTCATGGGCCAAACATGACTGGCGAGCACACCGCCACACAAAACATCGGCGACATGGACATGGGCAACATGAGCGGCAACGAGTCTTCCGTCTTCAGGTCGTTGCTCAAGCCAGATGACAGCTACGACGAGAACGGCACTTACTGGGGTGACATGGATATCGCCAAGAGAATCAAGTTCGTTCTCAAGACCGACTCAGCGGAAACCGCAAAGGAGCTCCGTTCTATCGGCAGAATGATGAGAGTCGACCCTCTCAGCCCTATCAGCTTCTACTTTCGCAACATGGTCATTCCAGGTGCTGGTCTTCTTCTTGAGGGGTAAGTCTAATCCAATCTTCGAGCTTTCGTTTTGGACTCGTATTAACATCGTATCAGTTACGTGCTCTTCTCCGTTGGTAACGTTCAGCCACTTCTCCAGGGTGCCTTCCCAACCTGCTGGAAGACCCCATACAGAGACTGCAACGTGCAATGGATTAACTCTCTCACCTACCTCGAAGTCATCGGTATCATTTTCGGTCAAATTCTTGTCGGTATCATCGGTGACTGGATCGGACGTCGCTGGGGTTTGATCCAAGATGCCGTCATCATGTTCGTCGGTCTTCTCATGCTTACTGCCGCCTGGGGTGTCACTCTCAACGGATGGGTCATCTGCTACGCCTGGTCGCTGTTCTTCTACTCTGTCGGTGTTGGTGGTGAGTACCCAATGACTGCCACCTCCGGTATGGAGAACGCCGTCGGTTCTGGAAAGGTCTCAACCCGCGATGACCGTATGCACCGTGGTCGCAAGGTCGTTTCCGCTTTCTTGATGCAAGGTTGGGGTCAATTCCTCAACCAGGTCATCCTGATCCTTCTCCTCCTCATCTTCCACCACGGTTCCGGTAACCCACCATACTCCAAGGTCGCCGCGCAGTGGACTCTTCGTGTTTCTTTCGCCATCCCAGCTGTCGGTACTCTCTGGTTGGTTTACTACCGCACCTACAAGATGCGCTCTGCCTCCAAGCAGCTCGCTCTTGCCAAGAAGAAGTCTCACGTCACTGGTTACGATGTTGCTTCTCTCAAGATGTGCATCAAGTACTTTGGATTCCGTCTTGTCGCCACCGCTGGTGCCTGGTTCTGTAACGACATTTTCTTCTACGGCAACAAGCTCTTCCAGTCCCAGTTTATCAGTGTTCTTTCTCCAAACAACAAGTCCGTTATCGTCGGTTGGCTCTGGAACTTGCTCAACGTCGGTGTTGAGCTTGTCGGTTACTACCTCGCCTCTTTCCTCGTCGACAACAAGCTTTACGGCCGTGTCTTGATGATGAACGTTGGTTTCCTCGGTGACTTCCTCACCTTCGTCATCCCAGCTTTCAACTACCACTACTACTCCACTGCTGGTATCCACTCTTTCCAGGCCATGTACTTCCTCTCTGGTTTCTTCAACCAGTTTGGACCAAACTGTGTCACTTTCCTCGTCGCTGCCGAGGTTTTCCCAACCCCAGTCCGTGCCACCGCTCACGGTTTCAGTGCTGCCTGTGGTAAGCTCGGTGCTTTGGTTGCTGCTATTCTCTTCAACTACATCGACACTCAGGAACGTTTCTACGTTGTCCCATGGTTCGGTCTTGCTGGTGCTTTCTTGACCTTCTTCTTTATGCCAGACACCACTGGTCTCGATCTTAAGGAGCAAGAGCGTCGCTGGGCTTTCATCCGTGCCGGTCGCGAGGCTGATTACCACGGTATTGCCATCAACCCAAGGCATTTGTCCCTCTGGGAACGCTTCAGGGGTGTCGGCAAGCCATACGACCCAGAGCTCGACTACCAACAGCGTGTTGAGGAGATGCGTCACGAGTGGGAGGTCTCTCAACAGCGCAAGGCCGCCATCGAGAAGGAAAACAACAACGAGGAGGACTTTGACGATGACTGGCACTCGGATGTTTCCAGCTACTTCGCCCGTACCCGTGGCAACACCAAGACCGGCAACTCCCCATTCATGCAAGGTCAGGACGGTCTCAACGAGAAGCCAGCCAACGGTGCCTACTAGACGGGTTTGCTCACGAGCAATGAATCTTTTGCATACCATTTAATACAGGCTGCATGGCGGGCTATGCAGGTTCGAAGGCGAACAATCTTTTCGTGATCTTTCCTTTCCTATTGTTTTGAAGCGGGCCCATGCCACGGCTGGGAGAAGTATTGGGCTAGATTGTCTCTCTTTGTATTATTACCACACTACAAAATTGCCGTATACCAAAATGATGAGATGTTCATTCAAGCTTTCTGCCAAGTGATTGTCTTGTGAAGTGGCTAACGCGAACGTTGACACGCAATGGTATGAGGCGCGCGCCATGATGTGACCGCCGGCCTTGTCAAAAGCTTGTTGTCGTTCGGTGGCAACTATCCAGTTAGACCACTGTCAAGTTTAGCTTTCTGGAGCCCCGGCTCAGGCGATTGTACCACCTTTCACATGACTTCGAAAGCTTGAGTAGAAGATCATGATAGGGCAAAAGATGCCAGACTGCTGAAAGGATGTCTTTGAGGGCGTTCGGCTGAATCTCTCCAGACTTCGACTCCAAAGATACATGTAGACGGGGGTATACCCCATACCACAATGTACGCAACAGTACAAAAATTACCCACGCTTATCTCGACCTCGCACTGCTGCATCTCCACGGCCGCCCATTCAGCCAATGACGAAGCAGCTTTAGCAAGCACAGCGAACGAATTGCTGATTATCTTGACCAAATGCACGCCAAATTGGCGCCGAGATATGGTGGACTGCAGAAACAAAACTGCATCACGCATCATCATCATGGCGGAATCTCGTCTATACCACTGTTCTCGCCCTGATCACCTCCCCACGTCCTGGAGTCTGATTGTATACCGACCACACGATACTTGACGAATTGAGCTCTGTATTGCTTTACTTGTTGAACGCCTCACACACAAATTAATCGATCTACCATTGGCTTAGCATGTCCACCAACAATGCTGCTGTACCTCCAGAGTCGGAGAGTGAGCACTTCTCGCCATACCGTAGCGACGGCAAGCTGGTAAGTGACGCTGCCGCGAAAATAGTAGGTCCGCATATCAAACACAAACTGACACCGCTCGCTTGCTAGTACGGCTTCGTCTGCGTCGTAATAGGCGCAACCCAACCCATCGGCAAGGAAATCGTGCACGAGCTCGCCAGTACGGCCACTCCTTCCATCCTCGATATTCAAGACTAACACGACCAGCTCACGGCGCAGCGTGCATCTACGCATGCTCGACCGTACCGAGCGACAACTACAACAGCCTAGCTGAAGAAGTCGGCTCCTCGCACCCGAACACAAAAATAATCGGCTACCCCTACGGGCTGAAAGAGGAGGACACACTGACGCTCATCGACGACGTCCTGAACAGCTGGGGCCGACTGGACGTCTGGGTGACGTCTTCCGGCCTGCTGGGTCCCGCATCCATAACCTCGACGACGCCAGCAGACCTGTACAAGACCTTCGAAGCGAACAGCATGGTGCCGTTCTTCGCGCTAAAGTACGGTCCGCCGGCGATGTCCAAGACGACGCCCAAGGGCAACTACCCCAACGCGGCGCCCAAGGAGCACGCGTACGGCTCCATCATCGTCGTCAGCAGCGTCGCGAGCACCTACGGCGGGTGCTGGGGCCCGGCGTTCACGATGAGCAGCCACGCGGCGCTGGGGGTGGTCAGGAGCGGTGTTGCGGCGCTGAAGGGCAGCGGCGTCAGGATCAATGCCATCTCGCCGGGCCAGATCGATATCGGTGTCAGTCTTGCGGGCTTCGATATGAGAGGCCTCAGTAACCAGTTGCCGCCGAGCGATTTGCAGGGGGACAAGGTCAAGAAGGATATCATTGGGCTGGAGAGGGCGGGCACGGCGACGGAGGTGGCGAGGGTCGCGGGCTTTTTGGCCAGTGGCTTCTCGAGCTATATCACCGGCACGAATATGGTTGTTGATGGTGGTGCGAGTGTTATGAATCCGCTTACTGTGCCGTTATAGGTTGGTCGTATGTACGTACGGTGCGGCACCGTATCAAGCGCGCAGCGCCGGTTCTCATGAGCTCTCTACGTACGGATGTGGACTCGTAGAAAGTACAACGGGTCTGAATGTCGTAAAACCATATCTCATGAATCATAAAAGACTGCCACCACCAATGCCGCGTAGTGAAGCCAATTTATATCAACACGGCTCACGCAGCCTTACTACCCCTCCTCGTCACCATACCAGACGTACCATGACTATCCTTCCTCTCATCTCCAACCGCACTCAAGCCTCCCAAACTTCCAGTCCGCCCCTGAGCCCCTCCGTGCCCTGCGCCCGGACTTTCTCCAACACGGTCATAAAGCGCATCATACTCGACCGCGACGACACTTTCCCTCGAATGCAGGGTGCCAGGATGCTCTCCCGGCCTTAGCTGCTGCGCGAGATGCATGCGCTCCAACGGCTCCGGCACGACGTGGTATTTATCCCAGTTCACAGGCGGCATGCGCACTACCTGCTGCGGCGCGGGGATCTCGTCCAAGATATCCTGCACTCGGCGAGGCTTCTGTGCTCGCGCTGCGTGCTGCTCTTCCTCGTCGTCCTCTGTTGCTGCGTCGTTCATGTCCTCGTCCTCGCGGAAGGTGTAGGTCTCGCGCGTGCGGTCGGGGGCCGCCTTCGGAGCGCCTTGCGAGAGGAGATGGGTGCGGAATTCGGCGCTTCGTGTCACGGCTTCGTGCTTTAGTTGCTCCAGACGCCGGATATCGGAGGCCGCTCGCTGTCGCTGGTATTGTAGACTGCTGATTGCGGCACGGAGGGCTATGGCGTCTGTTGAGTCGGCGCTTGAGAAGGGTAGAGGGGCGGGCTGGGTGATGTATGTCGTGTGGGCATGGGTTTGAGTGGGCTGAGGTTGAGGTTGTGGTGCCTGGTGGGTTTGTGGTGGATGCGCGTGGGAGTATGCTGGTACTGTGTTTGGCGGTCGGTCGGTCTCGCGCTCGCTGACGGCATGTGATAGGCGACGCGCCGCTGTGACTGGCGAGAGAGGTGAGAGAGGTGGTGCAATCGGCGACGAAGGCTCACTGGAATCTGTGGTTGTATTCATTGCTGGTGCAATGGTAAGAGTAGTCGCTGCCTGAGCACCATTTGTTGCATGCTGATCCGCGTGTATCGACGTTTCGCGGGAACTGCCTCGAACAACCCAGAATATATGCGAGCTGGAAATCGTACAGAGGTAGCCGTAAGTGGCGGCTGCGACGTGAGGATTATGAATTGTGTAGAGTTATAAGGCAATGTATGGATCATAACTCCGAGGTCGATCTAATCTAATCGCATCTACCGTAAAGTCAGAAGAAGTCGACAGTGATTTCAACGACAGCTTATAGAGATCACGATGTGGTCACTCTTCGATGTTACATGATTAATATCTGTGTGCTGCCAAAGAGCTATGTCACCAAGTGCCTTGACGGCGTTCATTCGATGTCGAAAACGAACGACCTTCTCCTTCCCATTCTTTTGCAGCTTGTTTTGCCATCGCCCTCGATCCATCGAAAGCTGATCCGGCTTCATATGCACATGAATCTGTACTTATAGAAGGAGAGGAGGAGAGGGAGTGGGAAAGAGCTCACGGATCACCTCCCCGGGCTCTTCTCGCGTTGGCCCCTCAAATCATCAGGAACATCGACATGAGCGTTCAACGGATTTAGGATTTAAGAATTCCGCAAGAAGTCAATATAGAATAGAACGCGTTCTGTCCTCACTGCACGGCACTGTGACACGTTGTTCGATGACTCAGAGTATCAGATAGAGAACGAGATAGTCCAGCAAAGGTCCCCACTAGCAGCCATTGACCGATCTGCGTGAACAGTGGCTTGTCAAACTCGCTTGGCGCGTTGAGTGAATGCGAATGCGATATTCCTCCATCTCCGCTCCACTGACTTCCTGCGCCCATCTCTGTACGCTCTCTATAACACAGCGCCCGAAATCTGACAGTCAACACGATCAATATCGCGTATCGCAAACAGATCACCTCTTAGACCGTGCCTACGAACGCAGTCTTACGAGACCTTTGCGCGCTTTACGACCTTCCCGATCTCGAGACATTAGCAAGTGTTAGCGACACGCGAAACAACAGAGGAACTCGGGAGACAAAAACGAGATCATATCAGACGAGGGAAAGCAAGAGACGGTATCTTGCGCTCCAGTCTTGTCAGTCAAGATGAACAAAATGCCAGCGCCCACACCACCCTCGACCACGAACTCCTCCAATGGTCAATCTCCCGACAATGCAGGCTACAAAATCGTCAGAAAAAGGAATCGCGTACCTTTGTCGTGCGCGCCATGTAGGACTAGAAAGTAAGTTGGGATAACAAGACTCGACGTCGACATGTCTGATCGAATACCAGGCTCAAATGCAATCGCGGCCAGCCATGCGACAACTGTACCAAGCGCGGTGACAATCAGTCGTGCTCTTATGCCGCTCCAACGACTCGTAAGAAGGTCGGAGCCCCACCTGGACCGATTGGTACCCCCGACGATATGCAAAACAGGATCGATCGACTCGAGAACCTCGTCTTGTCACTCATGACCAACGGATCGCAGAACGCCGGCGCTGCTGCCGCTCAAGCAGCTATCAGCTCGGCGAGAAGCAACAGCATAGGCGCCACCTCAGGAGGTCATTCTATCGACGCTGACGGTGAGAGTATCATGCAAGAGAATGATGGAGAGGACAGTGATGTCAACGACGTCTCGTCAAGGATTGGTATTATGAAGGTCGACAACGGCAAAGCTGTCTATGCCTCGGATGCGCATTGGTATTCTATACTTGCAGATGTGAGTATGCATGCATTGGACAACGTGGGCCAAATTGACACTCCTACAGATCGCCGAAGTCAAAAACTACTTCGCAAACCATCAACAACAATATCAGGACCAGCTGCGAAGGGTCCAGTCGCTTAATGAAGATTCCTCTTCGGACCTGTTCCTTTTCAAGGCTCCTCGTCTCAACGACCGTTCAGAGGCCATGGCTCCTTTTCCGACCAAAATGGAATGCGACAGACTGGTCGGACGCTACTTCAACTCCTACGACCCTTCTGTGCACATCATCCATGGACCGACCTTTCAGAAAAAGTACGACAGACACTGGCAAGATCCCAATTCGACACCACTCGTCTTCATCGGAATGCTGTATGCCATCATGGCTCTTGCTTTGCAATCCTATCACCGTGCCAACGACGAACCTCCAGAGTATGCCGGGAAATCACTTCAGTTCTCTGTCGCTTTTCGACGACTCACCGCACAAACACTTGCCCTGGCCGATATCAGAGAACCTATTCCGGAAATGCTCGAAGCCTTGGTATTGCATCTTCAAGCAGAGTATGGCCGCAGCAAGGATGCTGAATCTGGCGTTTTGTACCTGGTTTCACTGGTTGTACGCATAGCAATGCGCATGGGCTATAACCGCGACCCAGCACCCTACCCAAATGTCAAGCCATTCCAAGCTGAAATGCGCCGAAGAGTATGGACAACCATCAGGCAAGCTGATCTCATGTTTTCTTTCCAGTTTGGTCTCCCCGCTGTCGCCAGGGCTGACTGCATTGATACTGAGATTCCGCGCAACCTATACGATGATGAGCTTTTCGAAGACATGACCTCTCTTCCACCATCACGGCCAGACACTGAGGTCACACCAATGTCGTATATGATCGCAAAGGCACGAATGTCGTACAAGTTTGGAGAAATTGTTGATCGAATACTGTCCATCACGAACCCTCCTTCCTATGAAGAGATATCCGAGCTCGACCGCCAACTACGCCACGAGCGTTCTATGATCCCTCCACATCTGCAACTACGACCTTTTCACGACACCAATGACCCCGCCAACTGCATACTGCAGCGTTTCGGCCTAGAATTGCTCTACCTCAAGTCTCAATGCGTCTTACATCGTAGATATATTGCCCGAGGAAGAGAATCTCAGCGATTCGCATACTCCCGCCGGACGTGCATTGACGCATCCATGGACATGCTCGCCCACCAAGCCACACTCCATCACGAGTCGCAGCCAAACGGCCGTCTGAGCTCAGTGAAGTGGTATATCTCATCTCTCACCACTCACGACTTCCTTCTCGCAGCCATGACCGTCTGTCTAGACCTCTATCACTGCTGCGAAGCCGAACGACAAGGCCGCAAATCACCGGCCACGAGTTCACCTCTCGCAACCGACGTCTGGGCCGCCGACCGCAAAGAGCAGATGATGAATGCCCTGCGCCACTGTGTGGGCATCTGGGAATCTCAGCGCGACCAGTCAATGGAAGCTTATAAAGCATCGTCCATGCTCAAAGTCATGGTAGAGAAATTAATGGCTTGCCAAGCACGCTCGTCCAGCAACGAGAACACCTACAACGCCTACACCGATCCAGGCGCCCAACAGCAAGCCGCACCACTGAGAAAACCAGTCTTCGGCGTCTTTCCCAACGGTCAGGTGAACATGGGCGAAGACTTGGCACCGGAACAATCAGCAGCGATGACGTTAGGCCTACTGTCCTCAGGCGGCGTGAGCCCTAACCCCTTTCACTCTGGCACCACACCGCCCGTGTCATCCGCTCAAGACACAAGCGGACGACCATATCCCGCATCCATGGCCGGCATCCTGAACGAGCAGCAGTCCACAGGCATGACACCACCAGCGGGCGCCGCAAATGCACCATCACCGTTCTCGAGCCTCTTCGCCAACGGCGGCATGGAGAACCTCAACGACCTCGACTGGAACGCCTGGGACAACTTCGTGCAGGGCGCGAACGTCGATCCGATCCACGGCTTCCCGGGCATGGATCTAGGTGGTATGGGCATGGGTGGCTTCAACATGGGTATGAACGTCATGGGAGGAAATCTGGGCGTCGTAGATCCCGCGCTGAGTGGGCAGGGAGGGGGCCATAAGAGTGAGTACGGGAATGTCAATCCGGTTGCGAATGGGAACATGAATGGGCAGTTACCGGCGGGTGTGTTCATGGGTGCTGGTACGCCCGGAGGGAACGGCATGATGTGATGATCAGCTGTTGCGAGACGAGGACAGGAATGATACCATGCGGATGTTCGATGATATTTGGCGTATGTACGGGAAGCAGGTTCGAAAGGGTCAAAATGATACCATCTAGTCAAGTCATCACTCATATTTTCCATATCAATCGTGCTCTACTCTGGCGCAAGCAGGACCCGCAACGCCAAATGAAAGCCTCGTAATACATTACCGCGTCAACGATCGTGTCTATGAACTTGTAATCCGTGCCTTTACCGTGTACTAGTGAGCGATCCCCGCATCACATCCCGCAGCACACACCCTCCAACGTCCGAGCGTACTGCCCACCGAGCAGGAACGCTCCGACTACTCAGCAAGCACACCCCTAAGCAGCGTCAAGAACCCATCTCTCAACTTCCGAATCTCCTTAATATCAGGCTTGAGCGGCTCACCGGCGCCGCGTCGCAGGACCTCCTGCCTCTTACTCCTCCGTTTCCGCTCCGCGACGATAGGATCAAGATCCTCGTCCTCGTCCTCACTACTATCCCAACCGCCCTCCTCGTCGTCATCGTCATTCAAGTCCTGCAGATCCATAGCATTGAGCCCGAAATCACTCGCCTTGAACGTCGCCGCGAAGCCGGCGCCGGCAGACTCGTTCTGGATGCCCAGCCCGCCACCGCCGCCGGCAGCGTTGTCCGCGGCGTCGGACCCGGCCATCTTCTGCCGCGTCTTGTCCGCGTGCCAGCGCTTGCGCTTCTCCTGCCAGCGGATCAGGGAATTGATCTCGCGGATCGCGGCGGCGCGGTCGATGGAGCCCTGGTCCACGGCGCCGGCGAACAGGGCGTTCATGTCGAGCTTGCCGCCGTTGCGGGGGCCGAGGCGCAGGAACTGCAGGATGTTCTCGATCCAGGCCATCAGTTGGTCGAAGAGCCCGTTGTCGTGCAGGTGTACCTCGTGCACGAATTTGTAGAAGTCGGCTTCGTGGCGCTCGCACAGGTCGATGAAGGACTGCACTGTCTGGTTCGGGTCTGCGGACACGTCTTGCCGTTGGCACTTTTCGATCACGGTGATGGCGTCGTCTGCGAAGCGGGAGAAGTCGGTCACTGATTCGTAGACGTTGGCGGATTTGTAGACGCGCACGAGTGGTTCGTAGAAGATTGTGAAGAGGTCGCGGAAGAGCCGCAGCGTGGTGGGTTCTTCGATCATGAGGAGCATCATTTTCTTGTCCCGTTGGCGCGTGCAGAGTTTGAGGAGTTGTTTGGGCTGGGCGAAGAGCTCTGCTGATTGGCGCATCGAGTCGTCGATCTGGGACTGTTAGTGTCTGTCAGATTGTTGAACGTAGCTTCTTGACTTACGTTTTCCACCGCATTGTTCCAGGCGACGTAGGCATTAAAGGCCTGCTCTACCTGATGTGATGACAATTCTGGTTGGATGTGATCGCTTCTGAGGATAGCGACGACCAGATCCACGTGCTCAGCCTTGGCCTCTTCCCTAATTGCAGTCTTTACTGAGTCACTGCCGCTGACATAGTTCTTGATCTTCTGGCAAAAGACAGGCTCTGGGATCTTTACCTCCAAAGTCTCGATACTCTTACCAACAGATCGAATGCCGTCACCCAAAGCCAGACCGAAGATGCGCTGGAGAAGTGACTTTGCGCCGAACGGCTGGGCAAGGAAGAGATCGAGAACGCCTGACATGACAGCAGCAGGGTTGGCGAAACGAATGACTTGCTTGAGAGCTGTGTATGGAACAAGTGAGTGTACGCGCTTGAATTGGGCGAAAAGCTCGGGGCTGTTGTCTTCGGCGAGGAAAATATGGTACAGTGTTGCAGCAACTCTGTGACCGTGGTTAGCATACAGCTGTTGCAGAACGTATGGTCATCTTACTCTATCCTCAGCCACTCTGCAAACTTGCGATATTCAGGGCTCAACTCCTGGATGGTATTCTTCTGCTTGATCTCGGAGAAGAGCTTTGTCAATCCATCTATGCGGAGTCAGTCAACATCGCCGAGTCCAAACAAAAACAGTAACGTACTGCTCTCGACAATGTCACGTCTGAACCTCTCCATATGAACGTCGAGCTCTCGAGCACGCTCTCGGGCAATCTCATAGAACCGCCGTTGCTCCTCGATTCTCTTCTCGTCCATCTCCACGCGCAATCTGACATCCACGATTTCGTCCTCCGTAAGATGGGTCGGGTCTGCTGTCAAGAACTCGGCCATTGTCTTGGTTCCAGCAATCTGCGCATTTCTTAAAAGATTCCGAAGGGAGGCGCGGAGCGAGACTCTTTGCTCCTCGCGGCGCAAGACGTGATGAGGCTTCTCGCCACCAATCGAAGAGCCACTGATTGATGGTGTTCGGGGTTTTAGACTACTAGGGCTGCCGAACCAGGATGATGACACTGAACCTTGTCGTACATGAGGAGATTGTGACGCATCCATCGACCCTCGAGGTGATGCTGCTGGTGATGACTTGGATCCTTTGCGTGAGTGACCTCCACCACCGAATGATGGTAGATAGCTTCGAAGTCCGCCGCCAGTCTGAGCGTCCGATGGTTTCAATCCGCCGGCCTCGGTCGATCCAGAAGACACGGAATCGGCATCCGAGTCGTCGTTTCCGTCGTACGTTGAATGCGACTTGTTCTTGCGAGGTAGTGGTGGTAAGACTTTTCCAGGTATCTCTGACCTTAACCTTTTATGCATCTTTTGGAATGCGCCGAAGCGACGCGCGACGTAGATCTCTGGCTTCCCTGCCTGCTTGACTCGTAACAGGAATTCCTGGATCAGCGTTAGTCGAAGTACTGCGGACTTTCTGAGGACTCCATACCGCATGCGAATGCTGCCTGACGTGTCTACGCGCTGTACTCATACGAACACCAGCGACGTTAACATCCCACCCGTTGATCTCCTGTCCTGTAGGCACATTTGCTGTGAGACCTGAATCGTTCGCGCTTCGGTCCACGACTTCAATCTCTTCGAATCGGATCCTCTCTTCGTACCCAGATGCGGTCGGTACACCTGATACCATCATGAGTTCGACCAATTTCTGTGCCTTAATTGCCAATTTCTTCCTCTTGGTATCTTCCAACCTGTCTTCCGAGGAGGATATCTGCTTCTGCGCGAATGATTCCAGGAACTGTAGGTGTCAGCACTGTACGAAGCTACACTTGATCCGCAATGACTCACCACTTGCAGCTTGTCTTGCCAAAACTCTTTCTCCCTGGCCTGGTCGAGAAAGGGGAAATTCCGAACATGGTGGACGAAGATATATCTTAACAGAGGTAGCTCCGAGTCTTCTGGCGCGACTTCACCAGCAGTTGATCGGAAGGGTGCGCCGAATCGCTGAAGCGCTGTAGGAGACGCCAATTCTGATACCTCCCATTCTGATTGCTCGGATATGAGTTCGCGCTTGAGATCTGAAGAGGAGGTTAGCCCGAGTGTTGCGCAGCGCGCGGATCCCCCAATGTGTCACATACAATGCTCTTGCTTTCCAGTGAGGACTGATCCTTCGGGCGGTATCGATTTGGTGGAGAAATTTGAGATGTAGGAGTTGTTTGATCTCTGCAAGTTGAGTCGCGAATGGTCTTCCACGGAATGTTGAGTACCCGGTATTTGCACACGTCGCGCAGTGCTTTGCGAAGAGTCTTCCACAAATTGTTGGGTACCTGGTATTTGCACAGGTCGCGCGTTACTTTGCGGTGGTCGCGAGGGGTCTTCCACTGATTGCTGAGTACCGGGTATCTGCACAGGCCGCGCAGTACTTTGCGGTGGCGCTTGTTGTGTTGGTCGTGGTTGTTGCTCTGGCTCTGGTGCAGTCTCAAATCGGTCCAGTTGGTTGTCAATGCCCCTTTCGTCGTCGGCGAATGTAGGCTGTCGATTGGGAGTAAGTCTGACTATGCCATGATTCATAGCGTTGACAAGATTGGTGTTGGGTCGCGAGGGGTCTGTCGCGTGGGGATCCATGGCTTTAGATGTTATCGCAATAGCAATATGAATATGCGAAAGGTTCTCAGGTAGGTAGACCTTGTGCCAAGGGGTGATGACAAGAGGCCTGGCGAAAGAGTGCGCGTTTATAGCGGGGCGGTGTTGGTCGCGAAAGCTTCGTTTCGCGGTTGCCTTCACCTGAGACCTCGAATGTTATTAATATGACGGACAGGTAGATGAAGACTGAAGAAATGAATGGTTTGAATGATGTAGATCAATAATTTGGAGCGCGGGCTTCAGCAGACAATGGTCAATTCTTTTGATCAATCAAGGCGGTTCAACCAGGAGACGTGAGACGCTAACGATGACGTCTTTTGCAATACTGTCCATAAACGTTCTTGGCTCCCTTCCTGCGTTCCACGTCCATCCGAGTCTGATTCAGGACGTATAGCTGACAGAGCTCGTGCGACGCTTGAGACAAGACATCTGCGATGCAAAGACTGGTCGGTTGGTGGTCGTGCCTGATTGTATTACACCCCCCAGCAGTGATCGTTCCTGCGCTATACAGTAATCAATATATTTAGACTTTGTGGGGTACTAGCCGCATTCGGGACGATCATTTCCTGGTATACATGTGTAGTGAAATCGCGAAGTACCTACAGCCTCCAGTTCGTAAAGACTTAACAGCTAAGATAATGATGGTCAATCGCTGATATATGTCGTCCTATTCGAGCTCCATATGCCGTACAGAGTGTGCTCGTATCGTCTATGCTCTGTATGGTTGTCTGTCATCCTTTTACGACCCCCTCCATCAAGGAGTATTCTGATCAATCATGTTCCTGTCACTCCAATTAGCCTCTCTTCATCTCAAGTACAAATCACCACAGGATACTCACCACCTCACGACCGCAGGCTCCTCGACCCTATGATGCTCATATCCAAGCACACTGACACCACCAGCATCCAACTGAAAGCCCCTTGCAAACTGTACGTCAAGCTCCAGCCACCTAGCGCCGAACCCCCTCAAAACATGCCCATGCGCAACACATAGCACATCACTCTTCTCCTCACCCCAGTGCTTGACATGCACCTCGTCCCTGATCTTCTTGATCAGCTTATCGATCCGCGCCGACACATCCTCCGCCGACTCGCCGCCGACGTGCTTGTACCCCGTGGTCCAGGTGCCGAAACCGTCACCCGCTGCGTCTTTTGCATAAATCTCTTTCGTCTTGAGGCCCTCGTATTCGCCGTAGTTCATCTCCGTGAGCAGGTCTGTTGTCTCAACCTCGATGTCGGCGGGCAGGTTCAGGAGCTTGAGTGTTTGCTGCGCACGCAGGCGGGGCGAGACGTAGACTTTGCGGATCTTTGATGCGTTTATCGTGTGATCCTGGCCGCCTATGAGGGTTGAGGCGGTGTGTTGTACTAATGAGGTGCCGTGTGCTGTGAGTCCGAGGTCGGTGAATGATGTGTGTTGGCCAGTTTTCGACCATTCGGTCTCGCCGTGGCGGAGGAGGAAGAGACGGGGATCACGGGGCATGGTGATTGAGTTGTAGAGTGCAATTGGTCTGTATCAAGACTTAAATCATAAACGAGAGAAATGATGTAAATATTCGGAGGGGCTTTCAGAACCTCGAAGCTGTGATTCAACCTTTGTGGGGTAAATCACTTTCGAGACGATCAGTTCTTGCATATGTTCTTGCATATGATAATGGTATCTATTCTGTCCCCGATATCGACTGGCTGACGGGGCTATCTCACGACGCACGATGGACGCTATTACGCGTTCTAATCGCAAGCACCTCGACTGTCTCCTAGTAGTCAAGCGCTCCTCCGCTCTCAGCGCCGCCAGCTGCGTCAAGGTCATTGTAGCTCTTCATTGTTCTTCCTTCCACTGCTTGGCTGGTACCAAAAGTTCCTACTCCACCCTCCACGAAGCTGGGTCGGCCTCGAGGAGGTCCACCGCGAGGCGGCGAAAGCCTTCCTGATATGCTCCTGCGAGCACCGCGGTCCATCGGTGGTCGGTTGCTTGGCCGCATACCTCCAGTGCGCATAGGGCCAGCGGCAGACTCTCCGCCTGGGCCACCCCAAGCTGGCACTTGCATAGGGTATGAGTTCATCATGGTACTGAACATTGGCGGGTTATTAGCCATCATGCCGTTTCCGCCAAAAGGCATGCCGTTGAGGCTGAAGTTGCGAGGGGTGCCGCCCATCATGTTCTGATTGATCGGAAAGTGGCCATTGCTACTAGCATCGTTGCGACCCTGCGCTAGACGAGCCGGATCCAGAACATAGCGGTTGACGAGCTCGATCTGGGAAGATGTTAGTATATCCACTCGAAAAGAATAGATCGATGCACTCACGTCTTCCTTGAGCTTCTCGTACCACTCCGTATGCCTCTTCTCAACGTGCTTGCGCCAGAATGGAACACCCTTGAACAGCTTGGTGCACTCAGGTGCCTTGCAACGATACTTTGACTCGTCTTCTTGCTTGACATGCTTGCTGAGTTCCTCTTCCAGTCCTTCTTCCAAGGGTCGACCTCCAAGCTTCTTCAAGTCCACGTTCTCGGGCTCCAGCACCTGAAAAAGCTTCTCCTCATATGTCTTGACCCAGTTGTACGCCTTTTGTAACTGGTTTCTTGCTGACATCTTCGACGTCTTTCTTTGCTCGACTGGTGACACCTCGCCATCTTCGTCAGCAGAATCCTTCCTGGCTGGAAAGTCGTCTCCATTTGCGCTTGCTCTCGCGACTTCTTTCGCAGCTGTCGTCAGACTGGCACGAGGACGGCGGAGATGACCACCGGCACATTTGCGTTGCAGTTCGTGTACGGAGTCCGTCTCGAAGACGCAGTAGAAGCAGAAATTGTGCACCCGGCGCAGATACTCTACAAGAAGATCCAGTTTCTTCTTCTTTATCAGCATCTCCTCATCATCCACCTCTTCGTCTTCCACCTCCTCACCTTCCTCGCCTTCTTCCATGTTATCATCTTCGCCGTCTTCAGCCTTCATTTTCTTGATCACGATTGGAGGTTGTAGATAACCCTTTCCAGCCAAGTCGCTGACGCGCTCTTCAATTTTGGGAACGGCACTCTCCAATCCTAGCTCTTGGTCGAGCTTGTTGACTACGCGGACTGCAAAGTCCAGATCGCGGTCAATTCGTTCCGGTGCCGAGAAGAGATCCCAGAGAGCTTTCTTCCTAGGAATGTCGCTCGGCCTGTGGATACCAACATGAACCGTGAAATCACCCTTTTCGGGATCTTGAAGAACCTTGTTATCGATTGCCTCGAGCGCCTTTTCTTGGATCGTGGATTGCTTTTGTGGTTGAGTTTCTTCCGTCGCACCATTTTCGATCTCGTCATCTCGCGACTCCCTGGGTACGTCCTCCATCGCATCGTCATCCACTGGATTGAGCATGATCCAGCCCAGACGGTGAAACTTCTTGCCCGGATTAGGGTCGCTCAAGCTCAACCATTTGAAGCCGCCATCACCCTCTCCTAGATGCTCTTTACAAAACTCCTCTATCTTCTCCCGAGGTACTGCGGGTGTAATGGTCTTGATCAGCAATGTTGGAAGTGATGCGACAGGATCTCGCATGTCAGCGCCTTTTGCTGGAAGCAAGTCTGACACCGCCAGCACCTCCGTAGCAGCGCTTGCCTCTCCTTCTTCCCTCTCAACTACGCCACCAGAACCGTTGCTTTCGCTCTTATAGATACCTTCGGCCGTGAAATCATCGAATACGCCGTTTTGAAGATCACTGTCCCAGGTGCTGTAAAGACCTTTTCGGAAATCTGCGACGCGTTGACGCAGAGGATCGCGTATCGTGAGGTCGTATCGCTCGCGGAACCACGTGTCGTATTTGTGCGCATGAACGAACAGTTTGGCCATCTTCGAATTCCAATCCAGTTTATACTGGTCGTAAGCAGCCTGGATCTTTGCTCGCTGCTCCTCACGCGACTCTTTTATCGGCTCGGGTCTTCGTCCACCATTTTTCAATCGTTCTTTGGCCTGCCTGATGTCCTGCTCCATCCTCCACCATTCAGAAAAGTAACTGAATCCGACTTGTGTATTTTCGAGTAGGGGATCTCTCAATTGGTTGACGGGCAGTGGGCGTTGATTCGCAGACTCTTCGCTAGGCACGTATCTGTCGATGCTGGGATGTGCTTGTGGGGAAGACCTTCGGCGACGGCGGTCAGGCTCATCGCGACCACGACCCGTATAGTAATCGTCTCGCGATCTGTCCGGCTTGTATCTATCGATCTGTACGGGAGACCGTGAGCGATTTCGTCCCCCTCTGTGTCTGTCACCGACTAGTGAAGGAATGTTAGAACCTCGACTGCTTGTGGTAATTGTCTGTGTGTTGCCGAAAGGCGGCATACCTGGAGATCTACGTCTTTCGCGCGTGCGACCGTAGACGTCTCGGTCATAACCACCCATTCGACCAGGTGGAGATCTGGCGTAATCGCGGTCGTCCATGACGATGGAGCCCCAACAGCGCGTTGTGTGTCTCCTAGCTCTCGAATATCCTGTCGCGTCGATTGCAGGAAGGACTGCTGACGAGAGACTGTGCTGAGCTCAAGTGCGTCCTATATGTTTGTGCGCGTGCGAAGCAAGTCCTGCGGTTATCGCGCGGCCTGAAGGGGCAGGCTGGACGCGTCGAGTGCGGTACTGTTCGCCATAGTCGGTTAGAACGTGTTGAACGAGAGGACAAGCGGGATTGAAGGAGTGAAACATCTTAAAGAGAAGAGACGGAGACGAGTGTAGATAAGGTGATTATAGACCACAAGAGGTGAAGAAGTGCAGGTAGCTATAGATAGCTTTGGGAGTACACCCAACGACTGAAGAGGGACTGAACGAGGAAGAGGTGATCGGACTAGGGTGATACGAACAGTAAAGGAATTGTAATGACGCTCGAATCAATAATGAACAATACACTCCAGTACAATCGACTTGAGGTGATATAGAAGAAATGTGGGAGCAATGAAGCCAATGCTGAGCGAGGTGGATGCTGCTTGCTCCTGGCGCCTGGGGATGAGCGGACCAGTCCCGATGGAACCGAATTAGGAAATGGTCCGCGCCATGTGTTCGGTTTGACGCGGCTGAATAATAATATCAATGTACATATATTATCATGTTCATTGCTTCAGAATCTACGAAGAGTGCTATTAAGTCTCTCGTCGACCAGCTTCTTGACCATTCTTTCCAGAACCGCAGGGCCCTCGCCCGTTGCACTCTCAAAGTATGCGGCTACGCTCTTCTCGACATATTTTCCAACCATGTCCACTTCAACATTAACATCCTCACCCTGCCTCTTCTTGCCCATAACAACCTTCTCTTGTGTGTACGCAATCAGCATGACCTCCAACCAGCCCTCTTCTCCGTCTTCGACGTTTGTGATGGTCAAGCTCGCGCCGTCCAGTGTCACGTAACCCTTCTCGACAATGTATTTCAAAACACCCTTGTCCCTTGGCTGCATTCTGTAGGTGTATGCATTGCCATCTTCAGTAACGGACAGGATCGTGGCGATGGTGTCGACGTGGCCTTGAACAAAGTGACCGCCCATACGAGTCTCGCCGCTCACCGCTCGCTCCAGATTGACTCTGCCACCCTTTTCCAGCGAGCCGAGATTCGTACGACGCAGTGTTTCCGGGGCTACTCCAACTTTGAAGTAATCGGACTTGAATTCGGTGACGGTCAAGCAGGTGCCATTGACGCATATCGAGTCGCCTAGGTGGCAGTCTGTGAGGATGTCCGCGCAGTCGCTGATGGTGAGAGAAGTACCACCCCCACCAGAAGAGGTACTGTCCTGCGGCACGAGGGCCGATACGGCTGGAAGCGATTAGTCAATGCCTCTCCAAACACAAGTTCATACTCACTGCCAATGGTCTCTACGATTCCTGTAAACATGCTGTAACTTTCTTGTACTTGATTGAGTAAATGATGGACGTGACTTTCAGGGTCCGTCTGAACGACGACGGCTCGATTGACTCCCGTCAAATAATGATGACGGGACTTTTCAGCACTGATGATCGTCGACAGCACGGATGCATCATCTGAAACGCGGGGAAAGCTGTCGTTGCACGTGAAAGAACACGGCAGGCACGAGAGCGCGTCGAAGCTCTTGCGACCAGGCTCCACTCAGGCGTCATCAGGCCGAGGTGTGAATTTATTGTTCACTTCAGACCAAACAAACCATTGTCCTTCGTCGTACCACTCAACCAAACACCACATCGCCAACATGTCGGTACGTATAGCATCCTCATCCTCTGTACTGCAGCTAACAATCGACGTAAGAACGGATTTTCGGGCTTCCGCCCAAACTCGGAGGACTTCGAAACACGCAGCACATTCATCCACGCTATGCACATCCCTTCAATCACTTTACCAGCGTTCGTCTTTGAGCACCCTGCAAGCTCGATACTGCTTCCTGTTGCCCTCGGAACTGCTGTCGGCTTCTCTACCAGACGTGTGTGAATCGAGCAAGAGTCGTTGAACAACCAGCTGACAGGATTGCAGCAAGAAAAGACACACAGAATTTCTACATGGCCATCAAGCAGGTACGGTATACAACGGTGCGGTGACTAGGCTCCGACTGATAATGATAGCCTCCGTTCCGACCTCCACCATGGGTCTTTGGCCCTGTCTGGACAGGTTTGTATGCAGCTATGGGATATGCGGCTTACAGAGCCTGGGACACTGGCATGAACTCTTTTGATGCTCGCAAAGTTCTGCTTACCAAGGTACGATAGCTCAATCATTAGGCTTGTCTGTTCAACAGACTGACCGTATCTAGGAGGGCGCAACGCTGTACACGATCCAGCTGGCCCTGAACCTCGCGTGGATGCCCCTTTTCTTCGGGCTTCATCGCCCAATCGAAGCAACCATTGACATTGTCGCACTGACAGGTATCACTGGATGGTTAGCATACACCTGGGGTCAAGTCGATCAGGTGGCTGGATGGTGTCTGGCCCCCTACCTCGGCTGGTTGTCGTTCGCGACATATCTCACCATTGGCTGCGGCTACCTAAACGACTGGACTTTTGCTGGCAAGGAGCGTCCGATCTCGGAAAAGTCCAATGACTCGAAGTATACGAATGAGAAGGAGGATTAGTCGTGTCTCGTCGTTTCCCGACAGCCATATAGAGGTCCTCAATGTTGCCAGGCAAGCCTGATTCATTAATATGCATACTTCATCGCTAATCGCAGGAACGTATAATCTGTTGCCCCGCCTGAAGCCGCGACATGGTCAACCATGACGTCTGAATGCGAACAACCAGTCCACTGCGTCACTTTGCAATCGCATAAATCCAGCTATGTTTCGATGACACGACCAGATAGTCTACGGTCGTCGCCGAACTGCGATAAGTTGAAGACGACCTGATCATGCCCAGGAGAGCTATGCTGCAACGTAGCTGCAGTGAGTACAGGCATGTGTCTTCATCTACTGGTATATGATTGCGCATTTATCTGCCATGCCACGAGATCGGAGATACACCGCGGCAGCAGAACCGAGTGATTGCTGCGGCTGGCTGCGGCCTGCTGCGGCCGAATTGGGTCGACCAAAGCCATCGATGATCCGCCCGTACACCACCCGATTCACCGCAAGTCGACCACTGCGACTCTAACAATTATTCTCGACGTCTGCTTGAAAAGGCGGCGGCGGTGCAAGACTGATGCTGTTCGGCGCACAGTACGGAGAATTTGTATCATGCACATCCGACTCGAAACATGCTCATCGCGAGTCAATTCCTGCGGGACAGGAGATTTTTAAGGCAACCACTTCCAGTACCGCATGCTACGCAGGTCATGCCCCGCCCTTCTCCTCCATCTCTTGTTCTCTTCCTATGACAGTATTTCGATTTGCGCAGTCTCTCTGACCTCTTGGGCTCATCCGCCTTTCATTCTCCAATTGTCTCATCCGTCTTCAGTCGCCCTTCTCTTCATCTCACACACTTGTCTCACGCATTATCCCACGCTCGCCTTGCGCGGTAGCCTACATCCTCCAGCCTGCATAGTACCACTGCAGATCAACTCCTGTATCCTTTCACGACCAATTCTAAGCCTTGCATCTCTGTGAATCACGAGGTAACATACGCACTCATTGGTTTGTTCCTGAATCAATATACTGAACCAGCACCCCCCTTCTTTTTTTTGTAACACCACCAACATCCTGTCCCTCAGAACATCCGGCATAGACTGAAACCCTCTCATCGCTTGTTTCATGTTTCAGATGATCTCAACTGACAATATTTTGTCTAGTGTTGTATGCCTCCAATGGCTCAATCACATCCAGAGCTTAGATTGCCACCACATCTGCGTCTTCAGGAGAGGATCCGAGCGTCTGAACGACGCAGTATCCATGCATCACAACTCAGGCAAAATCAACAGAATGACACACCTTCCACCTTTCTTGTGGGATCACCTGGTATGTAACTACTTTTCTCCTATACTGGTCTACAGCTTTCCTTATTCCATCTCGTACTGCTGTAGCATTACCCAGCCCCACAATGGACTGCCTTGACTGACCGTATTCCAGACGCATTTGGCAATCAATCTACTTCGTTCGTCGAACACATTCCGCAAGATTACGTGTTTACCGGTGGCATATCCCAGCAAACTCTTACCCAGCAATCTCCTGGTAATGTGCAAAGCTATCATCAGCAAACGACACCGAGTGCGTCTGAAATGGCAGCGATGCCTGCAACATATCACCCGCAGTCTATCAATCAAGAACCATGGATCCCATTCAATATCCCACTCAGGGGCATCGAAGTGGCTGGTGTGCCGTTCGACTTCAATGAAACGCCGCGGACGTCAGCGCACACAAAGGCCCAGCAATCCGATTCTGGATATGTACCTAGCCCTCATGATATCCTTAGCATGAAGAGTGCACCTGCCGCTACTCATTCACAAGCTAGTACGTCTCAAAGGCCCTCCAAACGTCCACGAAAGTCGCAAGGATCGTCAACAACTGCGAACGGCTTCGGAAGCTGCTACATATGCAAACAGCAAGGAAAGGATGACTACCATTTCAAGTATGAGTCGCACCAGACGTCAGTAGAACAGGCTGTTAGTACTTGCACTATGCTGATCTTTTCCAGAAAACATATGAAAACCCATTACAAACCTTTCCTGTGCTTCGAAGGAGACTGTAAACACGATCCTCACGGTTGTGCAACCAACAACGACCTCATCAGACACGAGTTGAGCATTCACGGCATAATCAGAGAGTCGTCAGTTTTCTACAAATGCTGTCTTTCTAATTGCCCAAAGGCGGGTCTACTACACGATCGTAAGGACAATTTCAGTGAGCACATCAGACGTTGCCACATCAATGGCGCAAAGAATAAGAACCAAGTTCGAGAGGAGGACCTGGCGCAGTGGGTTGAGGAGTCTATCTACAAACCCACCCTGAAGGAAGTCCAAGACCACATGGACAGGAAGAGGAGGGCGAAAGCCAGCGGCTCCATCGTCGACACAACCATTTACGACAGCTCCTCAGTGGGCCAAGGCCAAGAACCGGAGCAATTCGCCGTGCCCCAGATCCAGGAGCAGAACGTGCAATGGATGGAGCCCAACTATGAGCACAATTCTGGCGGCCTTCTCATGGAGAGTTTCGACCAGGATATGCACGGGCTGGGTCTTGCTGCCGGCCCACACCTCACCGGTTTCGACCAGAGCCTGGAGGGGCTGGGTCATGCTGCAGACCACTCTCCCTCTGGCTCTGGGCTTGTATTTGATTCGAGCCAGACTTTTGCGCAAGAGCCGTACCCCGAGGTGTGGGACTACAGCACTGGTGAGCTCCTTCGCGGTGTGAACGAGGAGCCCAAGCCAGAGCTGGCCCTCCAGGCTTGGGATTATGGTGCTAGTGAGGTTCTCCAGGGGGTCAATGAAGAGCCTAAGCTAGAGCTGGCCCTCCAGGCTTGGGGTTACGGAACTGAAGAGTTCCTCCCTAGTTTCAATGAACAGCCGGGGCCAGAGCCAGAGCCAGAGCCGCAGTTCGGTCCGTTCGGTCCGTTCGACTCGTGATTCGGCGGACGGGGTAGCCATGAGCGGGGCATGAGCTGCTGCTAAGATACCAGGTAGCTGAGGGGGCTGATTGCTTACACGGCGTCATGTTCTCGATGGCACTCTGCTGTATAATGTGGTGTTACGATGCTTTGATCCAGGTATCCACGAGCTACGCTCGAGATATACCGGATAGCTGAGGGGACTGATTGCTTACAAGGCGTCATCAGTTCGAAGGCACGTCTTTGTATACCACACTACAGTGGTGTAACAAGATCTGTTATCACACGAGAGACGACTTCTATGACGAGTGTACAATGAATGTTATGATTAGGTACAAACGATGAATGTATAACCATTACACATGTCTATTTGAGTTTCTAGACGATGGGCAATGATGCATGATCAAGTGGCTTTCGAATGCTGCTTACAGCACGAACGGAGCCACATCTCATGGGGCTGACATCTTACCCATACCACTCAAGTACTTACTGACGATCTGGTATCCTAGCTCACATATACTCAAGCAAAGCCACCATAGCGGCATGTGACCGCTTGACTGCGGCATACAGAGATGTGGAGACTGACGACATCGTCCTGAGGTCATCAATTCGCGAACAGATGGTGGAGTTCCTGGGTCTAGAGGACACTAAGGACACCTAAGAGTTGACATGCAGGATAGCAGAGTATTGGTATCACAGTCATCAGGTTATTCTTTGATTCAATCTACTCACGCGATCTGTCGACTTCTCCCTTCTCCGCAATGGCCGCCATCAGAATCACCATCGTGCCCTCGACAATTTCCTCTAGGTACGTACGCGCATCCTACGTGTAGCGCCGGGGAGGAAGGATCACCCTTTGCTTCCGAGCCGTGCTTACCTTGCAGTATATACGGATAGTATGGCCGAGTCCGCGAAGAGGAGATTATTTAGCGAAGCATCGTAGCGGATTGTTCTTGTGCCATATGGCGAGAGGGGTAGTCGGTAATCTCCATGCTGTGGAACACATTGCTCGAACCTTTTTGAGCATGGTGGTGCAGCGGCCTGCAGTCCCGTGTATCTTCTCGTGTGACTCGTCGACTAGCGAGCGCGCGTTCCGGTCGATCAACAGGTATGCTATACTGTATCCGCCGGGCTAGGGGTTCGTTGGCTAGAAGTCTTGTAGTTGTGTATCGAATACAGGTATCGACGTCCTAGGGCTGAGGTCGATAATGAGGGTCTGTAATATGGCGAGAGTCCAGGACTTCGCCCTGACGGTAAGTAGAATGCCGGCAGATGTGCAGCTCGGTGACCCTTATCGAGCGTCCAGTTTGGTAAATTGTAATGTGTTTCTGTGAAGATCGTCTCGGTCGTCACCGTATTGTGCTACTCATCCAATCGAAAGTAGACATCCATTCAACTTGGCATGGATGTTGATGAACGGTCATGCGGGGCTGTCAATCCTTGGTGTACCACCGCCCGCCGCCCGGGCTCGTCCGTAGTACTGCTGTATATCTTGATAACGTGGCTTCGAGCAGCAGGGTCGAAGATCTGAATCCTTCGCCCGCGGGGAAGAAGGGATGGTGTCATGTTTCGTGACCAGCTCCGAAACGTCAGCCGCTCGAGAAGTACATAAGATAGTGTAGTGCAGACACATTTCAAAGCAACTGATTGACTCACTCTTGTCATAGTATTGAAACTCACATCGAAATCAGGTTAGGGCACAAAAGGTCTTGTGCGCTCGCGTGATGATATTCTTTTCTATTTCCAGACTGGAACGCTGCAGTTTGCACGTGGAGACGGGACGCCTGAAGCGTCATGCACGCAGGCATGACAAGGACCCTTTGCATGAATCGTTGTAGAGCCGAGTAGGATCGCCGGCATGCAGATACCAGAGCGGTGGAAGGATTTGGCGTTGTACGTCTCATGACACGATGGCGTCCGATGTTTGGTATGGCGCAACGGAGTTTGTCCGTGGTATCATGTGTACGCTATTCGCCGAGAGCAGTAATCTTTGTCGATGAGTCCAGACATCTTTCAAGATTTCTCAGCTTCGGCACCGGTATCTACCGTGACATATGCAATTGATAGAGATTTCAAGTCGTCGTTCAAGTAGTTTTGTGTATGTCGAGTCTGTGGCAGCAGCTATTGTGCGCTTCGACCCATTCGTTTCGGTATTGTTTCCGCTCAACGATACTTTGCCGACCAGTATGCAATGAGCACACTTTGACGAAGAATCGCGTGCTAATGCTGAATGCACGATAGGCGAATCAATTGGAGATATATTAAATGATGACAATTACTTGAGTACATCGAGATTGAGTGGTTGCCTTGGACCCTTGGCTCGGCAGACCCTGCTCTAGCCTTTCCAGGGCAATTACCCGAAATCGAGCTGAACGTGAACCAAATAGAATGCTTCGAGTTCGGACAATATAATGCGTCTTAATGGTTGGACGGTGTCGATTTCAGAACCGTCGTACATGGCAGTGTGGATCAATCAGCCGTGCAGGTCTCGGAGTTTGACCGGTAAGCCATTCAGTCAATCTGTCAAACATGACTGGAATAGTATCATTCATTGTATAAGCAAAACTTCATGGCATCATGGTCATCCCTCGTAGCAAAGCAGTCGTTAACGAACGTGAAATCATAAAGGCCGTGTCGTGACACGGTCGCTTGCAGCAACGCAGTCCTCATGTCTTTCCATGCCTTCAATCCTCATATGTGGTTCCGGCGTCCGTCGGCGATGTGCCAATCATTTCCAGACCGGATAATTAGCCCCTCAAGTTCTAGCCACGACTGAACAGTCTCGTCGTATCGCCACTCAGTAGTGGGCGGCGCCTCTCTGCCTTCTTTCTTATCTTGTTCCAAATGGCGTCCTATATGCTCCATACGTTCCTCCCAGCTGCCATGACCGTTGAACTCTGCAGGGCAGAAAAGACAACAGCTATGAATTGGTGGTCTTCGAAGTCGAATGTGACAACGCTGCTCGGCTTCGTGTACCGCTGGATCCGCATCGTCATTGCACAGTGATCGTGATTTGCTGGTCTTGCCATTTGAGACGGTTAGCACCTCAGACGTTCTGTGGTGCATACGACGCAGATGCTGAATGAAAAGATCCTTGCGATTGAAGTCGTTTGGTCGTGTCTCCCGGTCACTGCACTGATCGCACCTCCACATGTCTAGTCGCAAATGTTGGGTGTTAACATGTCGCTTCCATTCGTTCTTGGATCCGAAAACCGATGTGCAGCCGTATGGAGCGAGCGGACACGGAAAGTTGGACCCAACTGCCGACGTACGCCGCGGTGGAGAGACACTTTTGATTGGCGAGCTGATCATGGGTATAGGCGCACTCACTCGTCGCGGTGATGTAGGAGCTCTCTTGGTGACCCGAGATGGTGTGAGCTTTGACGAAGGCACGGAAAGGCTGTCATGACGGGTTCGCTGTCTCACTCGCAGTGTCGAGCCATCACTGTGCGATGATTCTCGTCGATCCAGTATGGCAGCCGTTTGTGGGACGAAAGCATTGAGAAGATGCTGGCCGGGAAATCGTTCCGAAGAATCAAATGCGACCTGGAAAGGCGCACACGTCGTTGGAACCGACATGCTCATTGAAGTCATAGGGTGGTAGTTCACGTTTTCAAGATCAAACATGGTTGCTGACTCGGTTTCAGCGAATTGTTGCACTTCGCTAAGCGAGCAAGATCCGGGTAGTACCATTTCCGTGGACGAGACGGCGTTGCTGTCGACTGAACTTCTCTGTGGAGAGTATGTAACCGAAAGGCACGGTGACGTCCACGGAGCAGAAGTACTGTAGTCCTCGCTGAAGGTCCGACTTCCAATGGAAGAATAAGAAGATGGTCCAGGAGATGGGTCGTAGAAATTGAAGCTCGGAATATTGCCACCTAGAAAGAGCGGGACTGTATGCTTCAAAGAGGTGATTGATGTGCCTTTGTCGTCAGCTGAGTCAAACGCTAGCCTCGATGCTATGCTTTGTGAATCAAAAGGTCGAGTTTTGTTTTCGAACTGTGTCATTTGTGTATCGAGGTCGCTAGAGAACATGACAGGGTTGGTCGAATGGTGGAATTGTTGCTGCTGGGATTGAGTTGCAGAGGGGTTCGAACGCGAAGTAGGCTTGGTGGGCCATGAATAGTTGTATCGGCCTCGATCAGCTGCAGTCAAGCTGGGAGACATGGGAAAAATGTCGCAAATAGACATGTGTGAGATTGTGTTTGATTATGCGGTAATAGTGAAGGATGAGTGCGAAACTAGATCAAGTGTGTCGAGTATATCAGTAGAACCAGTGTATGGCAGGTGTTGCTAATTCGGGAGTAGTTAGGCAGACACGGGCGCAGTCTGATGAAAGTGGTGTACCCGTAAAAGGTCGATCAAGAGAAGGGCGATGTTCGGCCTGATCAAAGGTCCTGAGTAGTTATCAGCCGCAGACGACCACGAGAATGTGCTGACAGGAGTGGGGAGGTCTTTCCAGATCAAGTTCCTCGGTGTTTGGGCATATGTCACCTTTCATACCGCGGGGCTGATGAGCAATCGTTGAGAGCAGATCAAAATGGTCGATCAGGTGAACAACAAGCGAGCAGGTCATACCACTGTACGGAGCAATATCAGCGAAGACGGCGATAAACGACGACCAACGCCGACAAGTCTAGGTACTCGGTGTCAGACAAGCCAGTGGGGCCCAAACTCTGACGGATTTCTGTACTATGGTATACTTGTGCCTGAGCGTGTTTGCCTTGATGGGATATAGGATGGTAGAGAGTACGAGCGGCTGATATTGCAACGCAGACCAATATGAAATAATAGAGCCGTGAATGGGCGATCGGCCAGTGGCTGCCGGGACGCAGGGTGTAACCCATCGGGATACGGGCGGATGACTCGAAAAGGAATGGAATGGTGCTGCAAAGCAACGACTTACAGTGGTCGGTCAGAGATGGAGGGGTATGACGGATCCGAAACGATCTCCGCAGTGTTGCAGTTGGCGCAGCAGACGTGACGGTTCGCCGGGTTGCTTGTCCGAGCTGAGACGTCTGGGGTTCGTGTTGGCTGTGGGCAGCGCACATCATTCTGGAACAAGCCGTATCTACGGACGGAGTAGCCGTAAAGCATTTGAAGCTAAAGATACAGACGAAGATGCAGCAACGTGCGTGCAGTTCGTGCGCTGGAGCGGACGGCAACAGGTCATTCGTACAGTGAAAAGACGGCAAGGTAGCATATGCAGATCCATGTCAGCGGGAAGACAAGCGGCTGGTCGTGGTCCAAAAGCTTTCCGCAAGCGATGTTGGTGTTCGTGTCAAACACGCAGATGGAGCGATAGAGTGTGACAGACTAGAGAAGGAAAGAGCCTCGCTATCAACAAGCGCGTAGGTATTGGGGAAGAAGACGTCGGCCCAAGAGCCGGTCTCGTCCACCGTCCACCGTCCGCCTATGCAGGTCTGCGGCCCAGTGCTCCAGGCAGCACTGCAGCAGCATGCAGCAGGCGCCAGCCATGCTAATCCCTCATGGCACACGGCACGCAATCGGCGCCATCGTTATCCTGTACCGACCAAGCGCGAATCAATCAACATGACAAGGACAAAAGTAAACTTGGTGCAAGAGATTTGGGTGGACGTTCCATCGCAGGGGTACGCGTCGCACCGCAAACGATCAGACCGCATGACCAGGCGGTGCAATATGATAACCACGACGAGGTACTGAATTGTACATGTGTTCTCACGTGTCAATTTTCCGACGACACTGTCGGGCTGAGCAGTCTAGACGCACCCTCTGATGTTGATGTCGCGTCCGGCCTGAAAATCTGAAAATCTTTGGAGACGTGTTCTCGAAAATCTCTCAGTGGTACGGGATATGATGCCTCGAAAGAAAGCGTCGGACCGTACGATTGTACGGTGCAAGTGTACCGTTACTGAACAAGCCACCACAGCTGCTTGACCTGCGTTGTACGACTTCGCTTCGCCCGGAAAAGTTAGGCAAACCACGCATGCGGGCAAACACCAAGCCTCGATCAGTCAGGTATGCACTGAAGTACTGAACTTCTGTCTAAAGACCTTTCCTGTCTCTCTTCATGCCACCAAGATCTCTTGAGCGAAGTCATCTCGTTCATGTATTGACAAACAGGAGACTTCCATCGCAGCGGAGTCACTCAAAAAAACACGAATCAATCTGAATCCCGAGATGAGCTCTCTGGCGTATCACTGCTTGGTGTCATCGGTCGTCTCAGAGCCCTCAATGTTAATGGCGTAAGTCGTGCCACAACGTGTGCACTATCATGGCCACAAGGAACATCAAGCTTGATGACTTGCTCAAAGCCGAGCCTCTGGGTGCGAGTCCTATCCCTGACCTTATAGCAAAGACGGGAGTGCAATTCGGGATCATTCCCATCGACACGGACTCGAATGATGGCAGTGAGACAGTGCTAGGCAGCACGGTCAGCACTCATACAGATTACAGTGGCGATACAGTGTTCGAAGAGCCACAGAAGACCGCACACGAGAACGCCGACGTGATGGCACCTGCGATCTCGCACGCCTGTTTCGGCCTCGAGAGCCAAGTGACACCCCTGAAGAGGGCCAGATGGTGATCTGAGGGCATGTGGTATGTTCGGGTATCACTGCGCGCTTTTCGAGGCAAGGCGATTGTCTGAAAGTTGTTCTAATAAAAGTTATTCAATCCTTCACCTCGACCACTTGCGTGCTTGTTGTCTTCTCCCTGCACGACCATGGCAAAGATCAACATATCATCAGTCAGTGCGGGAGTTTGGCGTGTCTAGAACATGCTACGAACTCTGCGTCACATTGTTCAAACCATTCGGTAAGTGGATATGATGCTCAGCAGAAGCTTTAGACTTGATAGGCAGTAGTCATAGGTAGCTTTTTCTGCAGCTGCTCCCAAGGTGCAAAGCTACAAAATGTGTTTCCGATGAGTGCTCGAGACCTTTTCGAAGCCTGCTTGCTCGTGTTCCTCGTTGTCTTCCACGGAACAACTGTCGTGCCGACGAGACAGTGGTCGTTCCGTCGATGCAATGGTCGCTCCGACAAGCTATCAGAGAGCACAACACGATGTGCGACGTCGTTACATGGCTGGTCAGGGTCATGCCGCTAACTCGTGCCGTTACGCCGAGGCCCGCGCGATGTCGGTAGGGTAGCTCTGTTTTCATGACGAACGATGGTGGGGCTCGACTTCGACCACCGCCTTTAACAACAACGCCTCTTCAAGCTCTGTACAGCTCAGCTCTCCATCTACAATACCAACTCCTTAGACCAATCAACCAACACATCTACAACATGTCTGAGTGCTGCAAATCCGGATTCAAGTGGGACGGCAAAGCGGAGGGCAAGAACGGCAAGATCGCCGGCCTCGACACCTACATCACCGGCAATGGCAAGGCCGGTATCCTGATCATTGCTGATGTCTTCGGCTGGGAGCTCGAGAACACCCGCATCATCGCAGACCACTTCGCAAAGGAAGTCGGCGCGACCGTCTACATCCCAGACTTGTAAGCCCTTCGTCAACCTCTACCCCTCCACGACCGCACTAACACCAGCAAGCTTCCACGGCGAGGCCCTCGACCCCGACACGATGGAGAACGAAGAGAAGCGCAAGAACTTCGACATCGGCGCCTTCATCGGCCGCCACAGCAAGGACAAGCGCTACCCCGAGTGCGAAGCCGTCGTGAAAGAGATGAAGCAATCACACTCGAAGATCGGGTGCGTTGGCTACTGCTGGGGCGCGTGGGCGTGCTTCCAGCTGGGCGCCAAGGGCAAGAACCTCATTGACGCCGTCTCGGTCGCTCACCCATCGCTCTGCACCAAGGAGGAGATCGACCACCTCGCTGTTCCTACCCAGATCAACTCCCCCGAGCACGATCCTCAGTACACTGCCGAGCTCAAGGAGCACAGCAACAAGGTCATTCCTACGCTCAACATCCCGTACGACTACCAGTACTACCCTGGTTTGACGCACGGTTTCGCCGTTCGTGGTGACCAGAGCAACAAGGCGCAGAAGGATGGGCTCGAGAGGTGCAAGAACGCTACTGTGCACTGGCTCGCTGAGTTCCTTTCAAACTAGAGGTGGAACAAAAGATAGAAGGGTAGATGAACACACCTCGTGCAAATAATATCTTCTCAGAAACAAAAATTTGTCAACTGCACAATCGTTCAAGCACAAGTGGACATGACTTTTCCGCCATACGTTTTTCATTCAAAACATCTACACACCCCCACGTTACCACATTGACACCGTCCAATCACGCATCCCTCAGGCACCCACCCGCTTCTCCTTCCCAGATCTGTAAAGATTGAGCTTGTACAGCCTGTAGACCTTGAAAACGTTGATATCTCCCGACTCGTTCAGCGACGACTTCGCAGGCTCCTTCTTGGCTGTTCCCGATTCCAGAACACACGTCTGTTCCAGGCGTTGATAGTCACCCACTCTTAATTTCTCACGCTGCTGAGAGGAGTTGCTGGTGACTTTCGGTTTCGCACATGACGTCGGAGGATTAGTGACTGTCGGTTCATCGCTGAAAGAATGGCACCATGGATTGGTGAAGTTGGGTTTGTCCTTCGGGTCGATGCGAGGCGGTTGTGGCCGTCCTCGAAGCAGGTTGCGTAGTTTGCGCTTGAGACAGGACGCGCGAACGTAGAGCATCCAGCGCGCGCCGAGTTGGGCAGTCACTTGTGCTTGGAGGTTTGATTTTATGCAGTGTGGACATTCTTGATCTTCTTCGAAGAGGATGCGATGCACCGCGCACCAGTAGGTTGTGCGGCCTATGTTGTAGGGTTTGTACTCCATGATATATGGAGAATCGGGCATAGTTGCGAGCCTGGTAGCGCTTGTTCTTTGTCGCACGAGGGTGTTTGTCCATATAGCTGAAGGTAGTTGTCATCCGAGATTGAGTTTGGTAGTGGAGCTTGTCGACGCAAACTTGCGCATATTTGCAGCATAGAGTTTCCACAACTGCATGATCGCACTGCAAAATGGCATGATCAGACTGTCATTGTGACGACTGTCTACTCTTCGTCCTCAGCGTCGCCTGAGTCAAGGACGAGCCAATTGCTCCTGCATCTCACTGCCTCTGCTCTGACGACCCGCTTCTTGTCGTCTAGACAAGCCATCAGCCTCTTGATAACCTCTTTCCTGTACGGCATGACCGTTTCTCTCTTGAGCTGCGTCGGTAGTAGCTTGAGACATTTCAACGATCCAGTTCTGACTTCAGGAGAGTTCGAAGGAGCTGTCGTGCCGTTGAGTAAGCGAGTTATCAGGGAGGCGGCGTGTTCAGACACAGCGCTTGGGTCGTGCATGAGCACCGACTCCACCGTGATGAGAGTAGCCGCCTTCAAGCCGTAGTATGTTTGATCGCCAATGTCGAGACTTTGCAGCAATAGAGGGGTGATTGTAGGCAGCGATGACTGGATCAAGCTGTATGGCAGCCAGCGTAAGACCCCGGAAAGAGCCGCGAGGTAGTTTTGCTTCGCTACTGCATCAGCCACCTTGACGGCGTTTGCAATAGCGGTATATATCTGACTGTACACTTTTTGTTTGTACAGACCAGAGATTATGCAATGGTTCTCCTTGGTAAGAATGTCGTCCAAGGCGAGAAGGCCCGCGAATCCTCGAGCGGATGCCGATCCGTTGTTGAGATCTCCAAGAAGTTCCATGAGACCCTGGAGGTACGCCGTAGCAATCTTTGGGCTCTTGCCTTGAACAATGAGTCCTTTCGTAATTGCATGTGCCAAATGCACGGCTGCTGTGGACGACGGCGATGGGTTGAGAAGTGATTGCTGGTCAAGTCCGACATCCTTCAGAGTCTGTGCCAGATTCGCACTGGACACGAATTTATTCACCAACAGGGATATGTGCTTGAGCGCATCGAGTCTGACACCAGGTGTCTCATGCTCTCCGAGCGCAACATCCGACACTGCCTTCAATGTCTTGACTGTTGCTTCTGGACCGATCAGATCTCTCTGGAACGCCGCGTGAAGGTACAAAGATGCGACCACACCAAGCTTAGAGCCTGGCTTGCCGGCCGCCTCTGCTTCGGGCGTTGGCTGATCCGCATGCAATGAGTCGAATAGACGTTCGAAGCTGGCATAGACTTGGTTCTGCACATGGCCGGTCTGTGGTCGAACGATGATGTTGCAGATCCGAGCAAGAATCGTGACACAAGCTTCACTGCTCAACAGTTGAGCTTCAGACGTACCGAGCCCGATTGCTTGTTCTAAAAGTGGTTTTGCGAGATCGCAAAAGTAGCTCATGCGTGGCAGTCCCTCGTCCTGACTTGGTGACCCATGCGTGAAGATATACAGCATAGCGGTCAGAAGAGCGAGAATATAACTGCGTGGAGCGCCCTGATGGAGGGCTGCATTGATCTTGTTCTTTAGTCTCACGATGATCGTGTCGACGATCTGTACCTCGGTACCCAGCTTCGCAAAGGCCTCGAGTGCTGGCTCGTAGGTGAGAATGCCTTCTTCTGGGCAGTCTGGCAATTCAGCAATGAAAGCGGGAATGGCTTTGTCGCCAGTCACTCCGGGAAAGTGGTGTGAAGCCTCGATCAGCGTTTGGATAGCTTTCTCTTTGACTTCATCCTGCCCCTGCGATGGCTCTCGAATGATGATCTCAGTACATGTGTCGACAATCCTGCTAGCTTCTGAATCGTTGAGGAGCTGTCTGATTTTGATCAAACCAGCAAGACCTTGAAGGGAGTACAACCTGAAAGATACCTCGCCCTGCGGAGCATTCATCGCAGCTCGTAGTAGTACCTCGAGCGACTCGCCAGAAAAGTCTCGAATAGCGGCGGAGGTCGCCCTATCAACGATGATCACACCATCCTCGTCTTTGATCAGCCATTGAGACGAGACCTGCTCGACCGCTTCGACAACCTTGTTCAGGACTTCGATCAGTCCACGACGCTTTGAGATGGATTCTGAGTTTTTGAAGAGCGTGAAAATATTCGGGAACACTCCTTTGACGACGGTATCGGCAATGTTGGGTGACTCTTTGGCGACAGCAAACAGTATTCGGCCAGCAGCGGCGGATTGTTTAGTTGGTGCATCCTCCAGATGTTCATTGCATTCTTTGATGATTGGTTTCAGGTAATTTGTGAGAGCCCCTTCCGAAGCTCGCGGCATTTGATGCGCAATGGTTGACAAAACCTTGAGCGAGTCCTCCGCCAAATCTTCCTCCTCTGAGTTTAAGACCTCGAACTTGAGAGCATCCCAGAGAGTGACCGAGTATAGTGATATCGTCTGTGGTGCATATTTCTCGGCACACGCCAACAAACTTGCGAGCACGTCGCGCTTTGTGTTCATGGAACTGGAGTCGAGTTTGTCCAGAAGTGCAGGGAATGAGTACGGCGCAAACTCTGCGGTGGCGGCTATACAGTCGCGCAAGCGGTCTTTGAGGTCCTGTGCTGTGATGCCATATGGATCTCCTGGAGGTGGCTTGAATGTGATTGGGAAGTAGTTGAAAACGGCATCGAACAGCTCCTGTACATGTGGACCGAGATCCCATTCTGACATGGGCACTTGCAATATTGAGAAGACAACCATGAGGTTTCTGGGATCCTTTTCGCCGTCGAAGTATGCGATGAAGTTGCCAACGAATTCGTGGTCACCATCGGCGATTTTGTTTACAGCTGGCAGGCGTTAGTCTGAGATGATGCCAGATGTAGTAACACTGACGGTCTCTATATTTGGCAACAAGCAAGTCTAATAACTGAAGTACAGCAAAACGATCGCCCTGAAGTCGATAAGACTTCAGAGGTTGGGTATCTGTAATAAGGCTGCAAGATATTAGTACGACCACTTTCTGTATGCGTTGATTTTACTCACGTGGTCGTAATCTTCGTCGCCGTATCCTGGTCCCACTTCCCTCTCTCCTCTAACGCGATAAGTGCTTTCGCACATGAGGCGATTCCTTCCGAGTCATCTTGAATTCGTGACAGGATAAAATCGCATAATAGACTTCGCTGTTGAAGAGTCAAGACCCCTCTGGGTATCACTGAAAGGGTATCCGCAAGGTATGCGAGCGAATTGGCTCGTAAAGCAGCATCTTCGTTGTTGATATATTCTCCAATGTCTTCGATCAGGGCAACCAGCTTGATCTCTTTTCGTTCGAGTTTCGCAGCAGTCTGTTCTGCTATCTTTAGTGCTTCGGCATGGTTCTTCTTGCCAGCTTCGACAAGGTACAGCTGGATATCAGACATTTCAGATTGACCTCATCTGATAGATTATAGATCCAAACTCGATGTACGCGAATTACATGTATAATTTGATAGAGGCACGATGTGACGTATGAATCTTTTTGCCCACCAAATCTCGCGACGTCGGCCCGCAAATCGGCCCGCTGCACAATGCCGATCTTTGGAGATCTCGAAAGCCTCGTACTTTTTTTGATCGTGAATAACATTGACATTTTTTGGCATTGGCCGTAATTCTGGTAAGAGATGAGATTGACGAGTCCCTTTATAATTGTGACCTTGCTAAGTAATTTCCACAGGATTAAGACCTGAGTGTAAGTGATGATACTTCTTCGACTACATCTTTTCAAGCGAAATCATTTCCATTTCTGTATGTAATGACCATAGGCAGTCGATCTGAGCAACAAGACCATTGAGTCTGCACCTTCTGTGGTGAAGTCCGACTGCCTTCTGTTCGGACAACATAAACTGTCACGCGAAGCTCAACCTTCGCAGATAAGAACAAGATGAGTTCAGCAGCAGCCGCACCAGGAGCCTGCAAGGTCGTATTGGCCGCTGGCATTGCGAAGAAGCTCCAAGCAGAAGTAGCAGAAGGCCTTAAGCAGCTCAAGAAACCACCTCATGTCGTTGGATTCCTCGCCAACTCTGACCCCGCCGCGAGGATGTACGCAGACTGGACCGCCAAAACATGCAGAGACAACGGCTTCGAGTTCACGCTGCGTGAAGTAGCGCGCGAAGACCTCGAGGACGCCATTCGCGGGGCCAACAAGGACGACTCTATAGACGGAATCATGGTGTACTACCCAGTCTTTGACTCGATGCGCGACCGCACACTGCAATTCATGGTGGACATGCACAAAGACGTCGAGGGCCTCAGCCCGTCTCTCATCAACAACATGTACCAGAACATTCGCTTCCTGGACCCACCTCACAACACGCAAAAGTCCATCCTCCCGTGCACGCCACTGGCCATGATCAAGATCCTCGAACACCTGCAGATCTACAACACCTTTCTCGACTACGGAAGCGCCTGTTCGGTCGCCGCATCACGATCATCAACCGCTCGGAAGTAGTGGGTCGACCGCTCGCGGCGCTGCTCGCCAACGATGGCGCCGAGGTCTACTCGGCTGATATCACTGGTGTGCAGCGCTTCAGCAGAGGCAAGGGTCTGCGGAAGCAGCAGCACGAGGTCGAAGACAAGGAGGGCTGGACGCTGGAGGACTGTCTCAAGATCAGTGATGTGGTCATCAGTGGTGTACCTGGTGACAAGTTCAAGGTTCCTACTCAGCTTGTCCGTGATGGTGCCGTTTGCATCAATTTCTCGAGTGAGAAGAACTTTGTCCCTGAGATCAAGGAGAAGGCTTCGATTTACGTACCGGCTGTCGGTAAGGTCACGATTATGATTTTGTTGAGGAATCTGCTGGTAAGTCGTACGGCCTCCCGCCAAAGGAGCACTACTTATTCTTTTCCCAGCGCCTTGTCCAGAACAAGCCAGACACGGTTGGCAAGCCAGCTGAGGCAGTAGAGAAGCCAGGTACAGTCGAAGCAGCTGCACCAGCTGGTAGATGAGGGGAGAACCGGAACTGTAACATCATCGGACATGCATTTTGAATGCGCAGCGCGCCCTTATAGACCGAATAGACAATAGATTGCGAGATAATACCCATTTTACGGAACCCCCAACGCCACGCTAAGAGTGACACAATGCTTTTCACCTCATGCTCTGATTCTCTTGACGTCGACACCACCGTCGTCATCCTCGTCCTCATCCATAGCATCAGCATCAACAGCCGCATCACCGCCCCTCGCGCGCTTCAGACCCTTCATTTTCCTCGATTGCATAGAAGCAATATCCTGCTTACCAAGATGAATTCTTCCGACCTTGTCACCCATGATATCAGTCTCGACGTTCTTCTTCTCCTTGGCCTCGAGGTTCTTAGGCCTCTTGAGCGCCTCCTTCATCATATCAGGATCCGCTTCTCTGATCCTGCCGACGCGAAAGTCCATCCTGGGACCCATCTCCTCGACCTCGACTCGTGGCAGGCTCTGTCCGCTCTTTTTGGTCTTGATCAAGTAGCAGCGGAGGTGAATCTTTGGCGGTGGTGCGCCCTCGACTTCTTCGCCGCAGCTGATGTGGATCATGAATTGGAGACCCTCGACGTCGACGTTGTTGGTGTCTTCGCCCTTGAAGAGATCGAGGAAGACGGACTTGGCGAGGGTGTAGGCGTTTGCGACCGGGCTCTCGAATGGGGTGCCAGAGAACGAGATGAGCGGCTTGAGACCGACTGCTGCTTTATTGTTCTTGAATTGTGAGAGTGTGCGCAGGGTATCGGGGTCGAGCGCTAGCTCTATCATGTCGAGTACTTTGAAGTCGAACATCCGCACGAGTGTGATCGAGTGTGGTCGCTTCTTACTGTGGCTGCCGTATACGAGCATACTGGAGTCATTCTTCTCAGAAAAAAACTCGAACGACGATGGGTCCTCGAATGGGTGAACCGTGTTCTTTTTGTCGAAACGAATGCAAGCCGGGCGCTTGAGAGAGTGCAAGTCCTTCATGGCGAGTTGGACAATCTCGGAGCATGTTGTGTAGCGGAGAAAGAGTGTTGTGCGGGCATGTTCATGGACCTGAGGAGCCTTCTTCTCCATCAGGCGCTTCGAGCGCGCTGACTTGGGTTTGACCTGGCGCAACATCTTGATTGACTGTAGAGATTTGGAGATCTGAGGATAAACTCGATCTGCGTTGCCGCAAAGAAATTCTGGCACGAGACCCTTGGAGATTTTGGATCTGATAAGGAATAGCGCGGGATAGATCCGCACTTGCCGCAGATGACGTGGGGTTGATGATTCTGGAAGGACCCCACTGCTTTTTGCTCGGTCGACATCACCGCGGAAAGTAACTCGGTAGCACCAAAGATAACATCACTTATCTCACATCTGCCACTCGACACTCTTTTAGAACTATCGTCTCGATTGACACACACCCAAAAGTCCCCAAAGCACCAATAACACAACAGCCGACATGAACTCTGGACCACCATTTTCCGAGGGCAACCCAGGCGACATCGCCAAAGATGGCAACACAAAGAACCCAGCGAACCAATCGCACTGCACAGTGACCGACATCACAACAGAGACCGACTTCAACCACCACATTTCGAACCTCCCCTCGACCGCGCTCGTCGTCATCTACTTCCACGCCCCATGGGCCGAGCCCTGCAAGCAAATGTCGACCGTGATCTCGACCCTCGCAACCACCTACAGCCAAACTTCACCACCCAAGATCGCCTTCATGAGTGTCGACGCCGAAGAAGTGAGCGACATCAGCGAGCAGTACGACGTGACCCAGGTGCCGTTCATCGCCCTGCAACGCGACGGCAAGGTAGTGGAGACAGTGACGGGCGTTTCGGCAGCGGACGTACGAAGCGCCGTCGAGAAGCACGCCGGCGCCGCCGACTCGAACCCGGGTAAGTTGGGCCTGCCACCGCAGCAGTCGGTGTCATCGAAGCCCGCGAGCAAGGATCTCAGCAGCTACGCGCCGAGCGCTTCGGACCCGGCGACCGCGCCGCAGTACTCCTCGGGCGAGAACAACGAGGAGACGCAGGAAGAGCTGCAGAAGAGGTTGGGAGAGCTGGTCAAGGCGGCGCCGGTCATGTTGTTCATGAAGGGTACACCATCTGCGCCGCAGTGCGGGTTCAGTAGGCAGACGGTGTCGATCTTGAGGGAGAAGGGTATCCGATATGGATTCTTCAACATTCTCGCCGACGACGAGGTGAGGCAGGGCCTCAAGGAGTACTCGGAGTGGCCGACGTTTCCTCAGGTGTATGTTGGAGGTGAACTGATTGGTGGGCTCGATATCGTAAGTTCCGATCTATCCGTCGACCGAGATGGATTACTGGCTATTGAGCGGCACCGTCCGCGCTCAGTCGCAAAACACAGCTTGGTGGACAGGCCTATGATCCCTACTGTATCTTTAAAGCTCATATTGCTAACTTCTCTTCACAGCTTAAGGAGGAGTTCGAGAACGACCCAGATTTCCTTGCCGACTACGTCGTCAGCAACAAGCGCAACGCTGGCGGCCCGGCAGCGCCAGAGGCTCAGGCAGCTCCAGCTTAGATACCCGGATGTAGCCTTTTGTAATACCAAGTCACACGACCGTGTTGACCGCCTGACCAATGTATGATATACTGCATATTGATCGTCTGCAATATAGTACTACGAACCCTGCACCAGTGTTATACCGCTCGGTACTGCGGTATGACACACAGCGTCACCCGGCGCAGAGTAACAAATACCACATTGACCTCGTGCAGAACGAGTGATGTTCATCAAGACGTCCGGACAGCGATACAGTCATTAATATGCTTCACATTGAGCAGTATAATCTATCTACCAAATCATCATCTACCCAATCGTACAGCCCAACCGTAGTCCAGACAAATCCAGTCCAGCTGACCATCAAACATCCAGTACCCTTACATTATCGGACACCAAGTCGAAGTCTACACAGCCCGTCCAACAACCCTAAGCGCGCCCTCAACAGCGCGCTCCAACTCCCCAACTCTACTTTTGAGCCCCGAATTCTCCTGTCTTAACTGACTAACAACCAACCACGCCCCGTTCGTGCCCGCATTAGCCATACTGCGACGCTCCCACACCTGCTCCTCGGCCACAAAGCCCATCGCAGGCCTAGCAGCGACAAACGCAGCCCGCGGCGAGCACGCACTGCTGACGACCGACGCCGTCTCGGCATCGAAATCGCTCTCGAACCCACTGTCGCTGCTGGGCCCGTCGGAGCGGCGCGCGCGGCCCATCCGCGGCCTCCGCGGCGTCGAGTCGTCTTTGCACGCGTCGCACTCGGTGCCCGACGGCTCGTGGCGGTGCGACGAGACACTGTCGCGGCGCTTTTCGAGACTGCCGCTCGCTGCCGTCCGGCGCAGACAGTCGAGCTCGGCGCGGTCGTCGGCGAGAGAGGCGCGTTCGGCGGCCAGTTCGTTCGCGAGCGCTTGCATGGCGGAGTCTTGCTCGGCGGCGCGCTGAGCCATGGCTTCGAGCTGTGCTTTCAGGTGGCGGGCGCGTGTGGCTGCTTCGTCGGATTCTTCTATTACGGCGTCGCGTTCGCTGTGAGCGCTGCGGAGGAGGGAGACTTTTTGCCGGTATGAGGTCTGGAGAGAGGTTATGAGGTTTGTTGCGTTTTGCAGGAGGTCGTTAAAGGCGTGCGGGGAGAGCGGGTCGGCTGGGCCGGTTGGGAATAGGGCTGCGTTGATGTTCAGGTCGAGGAAGGGGTCGGCGAGTTCCATTGATTTGGAGGCTGCCTCGGTCGAGGCTGGTATTTCGGCCTTTTGTGTGAACCAGCCTGAGAGACGACTGCCTTTGGTTTGCTGTGTCGGTAGACGTGTGGGTGTGGAGTTGTTGCTTGCAACAGCTGCTGCTCTCGTCGACATTGTCCGTGAGAGTCGTCTTTCTGGTGTTGCCGTGAAGGAAGGCTTGTAGTCCACGATGAACTCGGTCTCTTCTGGTTCCTCATCTTCCGGCATAGAGTTCTGCCTCTGTGCCTGTCCTCTTGACAAGAGTCCTCCGAGACGGCGACTAGCACTTCTCGCCAATTGAGCTCCTGACATGGCGACTAATTGTTCGCTTTCGGGAGAGGCGGTAAGAGATGGTACGAATCCGGCTAACGATCGTGCTCTTGCGTGAAGCGATCCGGTTCTGGACAACGACGATGTGGTAGCTGCCACTGCTGGGGCGACCTTGAGATTGTCCGATAGCGTACTTAAGAAGCGCGAGCCAAAAGTGTCTGCTTGATCAAAGGTCGAGGTCCTTGTGGGGCTCAGACTCAGCGGAGAGCGGGGTACACCTTTCGGAGATCTGTATCCTTGCTCTTCGGCGACAGACAGATGGTTGACTATTGAATCTTTGTAGCTCTCGTAAGATGTTCCGTATTCACTGCCGTCGTAAGATGCTGGAGATTGTTGTTGTAATCGCAGAGGAGTGGGAATGTGTGCGACAGCGACGGGTGAAGGAGAAATCCGAGTCAGTTGAACGTTGCCATAGGAAGTAGCCATCTCCGGTCCGCCGTTCGGAGTCTGGCACTTCGAATGCAGGCAGGCAGGCGTAAGTGGTGACCGTTTTCCCCACCTGTTCCACCGAAGTTGGACAGGGGATCGGAGTCAGTAGAGTTCGACTTGCACTTGCTTCTTCCAGGACGCAGTAGAAATGGCTGGGAAGGGGAACAATGCCGCAATGCCGGATGTGAACGCTCTCAAATCTTCTGTATCCTGCACAATGTCGTCGTCCGTCTTGTCGAATATGGGCGTGAGTTTACCAGTCGAGTGTCCAATGTTTTGCTGGTGGAATGTCTCGGTTGCTTGTGATTTATCGAGATCTAGGTTGATTCCCGGCCAACGATCGGTCCGGCCCGGCCTGACTATACCGTGCGTGTTTCTTGGATGAGATGCTGGCCAGGTTCGATGGTATATATACTTCAGAAATTGGAAAGGAAGGTCCAGTGTCGGCGATGTATATGACAAGTGGTCGATGGTCGAAGCGACGGTGTTGTTTTGTATCGTGTTTGGGTGAAGAGTCGGTTTCATACATAGTACTGCGTGGCTGAGCACCAGCCACCAGCCACAGCTGTTCACGAACAAACGACAACGACGACGTCAACGCTCTAATTGATCTTCACTGTCAACGCGCCTCAACACGTGAAGAGAACACTAGAACACTAGAACACTTCGAGGACACGCAACGTCGGCAGGACTCATACTGTTAGATGCGTTGCGTGTGAGACCCGGCATCCACTGCCGAAATTGCACCTCCCAGCGAGCACCTACAAGCCGTGATGGAACTGCACACATCCTTGCTTGCTGTCGACTCAACAGCACCTAGGCGACGACTACAATGCAGCCTACATACATGACGAGGAGCGAACTGACATGCTTTGCCGTTGAGGTCGATATGTCCATCGACCTGCGGTAGAGAGGTTCTCACATTGCGTTTGCCCGCCCCACCCACGTTCGCATCATCTATACCAATACTCCATGGTACAAGTCCACTCCTGTTGAAACGCGGACGATGTCTTCCTAGCTCATATTCCTGTTGTCGTCCATATTCAATGTGTTCTGCTGTCTCTGCTCTCTTTCACACCTAACCTTTCCTTGTTCTCACGATGGTATGTCTTGCCTATTGACACCCCAATCCGGTAAGTCGTCAACAACACCTCTTGCATCATCACCGAACCTACCCAATGACTCTATTCTCTATCAACGAGCACATCAAACAGCAAGTGCCAATCTCATTGCCATCATGAAACTAGTTATTGAGTGTCTACGTTATTGCTGGCGTCTTTAGAGACACCCATACAAAACCACTTCAATTCCTGCTCTTGCTTGGTATACCTTTCTTTGCCCATAACTCCCTCTTCTTCTCACCTCGAACTACGAAAGATCTTCTCCTCTTAATGACCAACATCATGGACATGCCACCGCCTCAAACTACAGGCGTCTACCCCGCCGCAGTCGCCCTGGGCACCCTCTCCTTCATCGCCATAATCCTCGATCTCCCACCACTGATATGGCACTCCAAAAACCGCAACATCGCCGCCTCGCTACTGATATCCTGGATAATCATCATCAACCTCCTCTCACTCACCAACGTCTTCCTCTGGCCAAACGACAACATCCTCTCCCCGTCCTTCCACGACGGCAGCGGCCTCTGCGACGTCGAAGCAAAGCTTCTCGTTGGCCGCACCACCGCTCTGCCCGCAGCGACCTTCTGCATCCTCAAAGGCCTCGCCGACGTCATGAACACCAAGAAAATTTCCCTCCGCCCCGCGCCGGGCAAGGAGTGGAAACCGATCGTCTTCAGCTTGGGCTTCGGTCTCGGCATCCCTGCGATATCTATGGTGTTGCACTATATCGTACAGACAGCGCGCTACGACATTGTGGGCATATCAGGCTGCGTGCCCGTCTTGTTCCAGAGCAGCATCACCGTCGTCCTGCTCGACCTACCACCGCTGCTGCTCACCGGCGTCGACGTCTATCTCTGCGGTAAGCCTCTGATGCCCGCCTCTAACTACGCCGCTCCCTTATCTTCAGAGTACTAACACACAAGCAGTCCTAATAATGTACCGCCTGCGCATCTACCGCGCGCGCCTCACCTCTCTCCTCCGCGCCTCCAACACGACCAAAACCCGCTTCCTGCGCCTGCTCATCCTGTCGCTCGTCTTCATCTTCGTCCTCTTCCCTATCCAGCTCTACATCCTCTTCCTCAACTGGCCCAAGACGCCTGCTCCGTTCTCCTGGGACCGCATTCACAATGCCGCGGCCTGGAGCCAGCTCGTCTTCGTGCCTAGCTACGGCGCCGTGCTGCCTGATCGCTGGGTCGGTGTCGCGTGTGGCTTCGTGGTGTTTGCGGCGTTCGGCGTGGGGAAGGATGCTATGGCGACGTATAAGAGCTGGGCGTTGGCGATTGGCTTGGGACGGGTGTTTCCTGCTTTGACGGGAACGGATAGGAGAGGTGCTGGCGAGAGTAGTGCGTGGATGAGCTCGTTTGGCTCGAGAATTGGCATTGTTTCGAACAAGCTCGGCAGGCGCAGGAGTGAGGTCACCGAGACTGAGAATGGTACTGGGCTGGGTGTTAGTGTTGTCGAAGAGGATGTCGGTCTCGAGGATACTTGGCACAAAGGTGGAAGTCAAGCTTCGGTCACGAAGCTCGTCGCTGAGCCTGAGCTGGTCAGGTCTGGAAAGGGTACAAAGGTGCGTGGCGGCAACAGGTTCCTTCAAGCATTCCAGTCGCCTGCTATTCCGGTTCGCTGGATGAACTTCAGGTTGCCGATGAGACAGTCTGCTGCCGACAAGAGCTTGCCGTTGACAGAGTTCGATTCAGCAGGCTGTCCGAAATGATCGGTTGGAATGGTCAGATCCTGGATTTGCTCGACCGAGACCAGGCTAAGGACAGATACTGGAGGAACAGTGGATTCAAAAGCAGTGGAAGCAAAGTATGACCATTAATCGATACGTGGTTATATACTTCTCATTCTCGATCTCGTCTCCGAATTATCTATAGCTCTCGCATTCCTCCCATACATGATCCACCATCGGCGACCATGCTGCCTAATTCTGCACTCTAACGTGTTCGAAAAACGTCCTCTCGCGGATTGTGCGAAACATGTTGATCAGATAGCCAAAACATCTCTAAGATAGCGACGCGTGGCCTTGGAGCTGTAGGTCTGGGATGCGTGGGCCTCATAGCAGCTATAAACTTCATCGGAGTCCTCACAGTCCTCACAGTCCTCCTCGTTATCGGTGGAGCAGGGAGACCATTCTTCGTCGGTGTCAGGGAAATCGACACTAATTCCTCCAATTGCGTTGTAGGCCTCCATGTGCCTGGCCGTAAGCATGAAATCCTTGACTAACGCTTCGAAGCAGCACTCTCTTTCACCGATCGCCAAGCTCGGTAAGATATTGGTAATCTGACCAACAATGTCGGCAAGAGCTCTGTAGCGGTTTGGTACGCGCTCGCGTCTTCCCTTTTGGCTCGGCCGGCAGCGGTGTACTGCAGGGTTGGGCTCTGCTGATCGTTTCGTGTCTTGCGGTGGTGTTGGGGCGGCCTTGACACGTCCAGTGCGATCTGTACGATGGTCAGCGTGTTCGGTTTCATAGGTTGTTGGAACGACGCTACCGGTGTGGCCATCTTCCATACCGTGGTTGTTACCTAGTGCATTGACAATGACGACCTCCTTGCCAGCGACAACTTCTCTGATCTTCTTGTTGATCTCATTTTGGAGCTGCTCATCCGCAGTGAAGACGATGTCGACTTCTTCGTCTTCGATTTCCTCCTCGTCGACTGGGTCATCCTGATGTTCAATTAGTTGAAAGATCGATGTCAGGTTGTCGTGAGTACTCACCTCGACATCCATGGTCTCTGGATCAATCTCTTCTTCAAGATCCTCGTGATCGATGTGTTCCTCTTCATCCACTGTCTCGGGATCGGGTCCAAGAGGATCTTCCGATGCCTCCTGATGCTGTCGACGCATTTCGTTGACATCCACCACCTTGCTTGCTACCCACTCGTAGCGTGAGTACAAAGCTGATCGAAGTGATCTGGCTTGGCTGACTGTGACCACGTTCCAGGGATCGTCTTGTGACAGAACTAGGCGATCCTCGGTGTAACAACCAGGGCCGGCGTCTGGCAGAAGTTGGGTGGTATTCTCAACGAGGTCTCCACTACGAGTGTAGGCGACGTAAACAATTTCGGTCAACTCAGACCACTTGGTGGGATTTATCGTGACTTTGGTGAAAGGCATGAGGGCGGGCTTGGCCGTTGTCTGGCCTTCTGGGAAGGGGAAAACTTCGACTCTGACAAGGCCTGTGATGAAATCTTCGATGTTGTCACGACGCTTGAGTTTCTCCAGTGTCTTGTCTACTTCATCGGCGGTGATGACTCCCAGAGGGAGATTGGAAGACGCAGTGTCTGCGAAGTGAACTGTTCCGGGCATGTTGGCTGAGTGTGAATTTAGGCTTGAGTGAGTACAGTAGGGGCAGGTGCAGTTCTTTTTGACAAACATTGATACATTGAAGAGGATGTACTGGAGATGGAAGAATTGGGAGAGCAAGAGAGAGTTGAGGAAGAAATAGGCAGAAACGAGGCGGGGTGGCGCTTGTTGACGCGTTGGGGTGGCCTAGAGGTCGTGCCTTCCCTTCTATAGTGTCAAGGATGACCTGTTTCCCAAGGGTCAATTGAGCGCACTTACCATAATGTACTCACGTTGACCCTTGTCTAGAGATAATACCTCAATGTAATCGAAGAGATCCCTGTTTCACTGAATGTTAGTAGAAACAATCGTAAATCGAGCAAAGTGAAATTGAAGGCTCCCATTAGTCCACTTCATTCATGCTAAAAGTACATCGTCGTCGAGCATCTTCTACAAATACAGACCCTCTGGCTCGCCCTCGCTCTTCGTCTTGAGAACGTTCTCACGAGCCTGTCTGAAATCTGCCATGTTGACTCTCATTCTCCTCTCACGCAAAGCCATCAAGCCAGCCTCACTGCAAATGGCGCGAATGTCTGCACCAGAAAGGTCGTCCTTCTGGTTGATGAATTCATCGAGATCAACGTCGGCGTTCAGCGACATCTTTGATGTGTGGAGTGTAAAGATCTTCTTCTTGGTGTGTTCTGTCATCACGTTAGTCAAGTTTCTCGATGATGGGTTAAAGCCGACTCACGATCTGGGTTCTCGAAGAGAATCTTGCGGTCAATACGACCAGGACGGATCAATGCTGGGTCCAGTGTGTCGATCTTGTTGGTGGCCATGATGACCTTGACATCACCGCGGTCGTCGAAACCATCGAGCTGGTTGAGCAACTCCAGCATAGTTCTTTGAATTTCACGCTCTCCTCCAGAAGTGGACTCGTAACGTTTGGTGCCGACTGCATCAATCTCGTCGATGAAGACGATAGCTGGCGCGTGCTCGGCTGCAACCTGGAAAAGCTGTCTGACCAAACGTGGACCATCTCCCAGGTATTTCTGAATCAACTCACTACCAACAATGCGCAGGAAGGTAGCGCTTGTCTGATTAGCGACGGCCTTGGCCAGCAGAGTCTTTCCAGTTCCAGGTGCACCGTAGAGAATGACACCCTTTGGCGGCTTAATACCCATCTCCTCGTAAAGTTCAGGATGCATAAGTGGCAGTTCGACCGATTCTCTGACTTCTTGAATCTGTTGCTCCAGACCACCGATATCCGCGTATGTCTCCGTAGGTGCCTTGTCGAGTTTCATGACTGATACCAGTGGATCCGCATCATCTGTGAGAACACCGACAACAGATACCGATTTGTGATGAAGCAGGACGCTTGAACCAGGCTCGAGGAGATCCTTGTCGACGAAAGACATGATGCTGACGTAGTATTCCGGTCCAGTCGCAGAAGAAACGATCGCGTGATCATCGTCGATAAGTTCCTCCAGATTTCCAACACCCATCGGACTTCCTCTCATATCATCAACCCTGCTTCTTTCATCGGCATTCCTGTCCAGAGCATCGCTGTCGCCGCCAGCACTCGCTGGTGCCTGATTGACGACCGCTTTGGCCTTTCGTAATCGCTCCTGATTCTCGACATATTCCTCCTCCAACAACAAGTGATCGTGAACACGTTGCATGCGCAAGTATCGCAGCTTGCATCGCGCGGTAGGATAGACTGTTGGAAGTTTGGCGGCTGCATTGGGACCAGCTTGCTTTCTCTTCTTGCGACCTATCCTGGTCGTCGGCTGCGGTGGTGGTTCATATTTTGGCTTGTCTTTCTGTGGTTGATGAATCAGTGACTGTGACGTGATAGATGAATCGTCGTGCTAACCTTTCCATCCTTCTTGTCTTTGTTGTCGCCGCCCTGTCCAGGAGGTGCGCCTCCAAGACCAGATGGCTGATTACCCTGAAATATGTCAGCGAATGAGCACAGTCTCCAGAGTGATGATACAAACCATCGCCGGTTCTCTGTATCAATTTACTCGTGAGCGGAGGTAGTGACCGGAGTCTGATAATATGATGGGATAGTGAAGACGTTTCGGTGATGGTTGATAGGCAGAGGTTCGGTGATGCAAGACGCAGCTCTCACTTCCGGGCAACGCGCCGCATCGAAGCTTCTCCGACTGCTTGGCACCTGAAACCCCATGCCATGAAATGACCGCATACTGGCAATGCTTTACCTGAATTCTGTGCCACTTCTTGACCATTCACCGAACATTTTACGACGCACTCAAACATCTGCTTAGACCTTGCAGGAGCTTGATCAGTGGCGTATCAGCGTGTTTCAAGCCAGTCTTTGATCATACGGAGGTTTGTTCAATAGCAGCAGTGTCTGTTACCTTGCTCGGCTTGTGCTTTGGCTAATACAGCGGGAAGAGAGCAGACACTACAACATACTGCACTGTGTTCACTTCATTCTTTCAATCCCTCTTCTCGCGAGACTCGTCTTCCTACCCCTCGAAAAGTCCTGCTACACGAGCAACATCTAGCGAGCACGCCCAATCGGTGGCACGTCGTCCAAGGCTTTCACCAATCTTCTCATTCAGACAACAAGACAGCAATCATGGCAGCCAACCGGAACAGATGCCTGACTAAGGAGATCTCGGATGTGCAAAAGGACACTCATTCTGGTGTTTTCCTCGAGTCGACTTCAAAAAGTAAGGATGGTACAAGCACATTCGAGGACTTGACACACTTCCGAGGTGTCTTCATCGGCCCACCCGACACACCGTATGAGGGGGGAAAATTCTACGTGGACATCAAGATACCAAGCGAGTACCCTTTCCAGCCTCCGATTATGAGATTCGAGACAAGAATCTGGCACCCAAACGTGTCGAGCCAAACCGGCGCCATCTGTCTGGATACATTGGGCTCAGCATGGTCGCCCATCCTCACACTCAAATCAGCTCTCATCTCATTGCAATCACTACTCTCATCACCCGAGCCCAAGGACCCTCAAGACGCAGAAGTCGCACGGATGTTGATCACGAATCCGAAACAGTTCAACAAAGTAGCAAGGGAATGGGCAGTAAGGCATGCCGGAGCACCGGAGACTAACAGCGGTGGACCGGATCATCCTATCGATGAAGAGGAGCTGGAAAGACAAGAGGAGCAGCGTAAGGAGCGAGCGGAGGCAGAAAAGACGGCTGAGTACGTACACCCTTCCATTTATCGGTCCGCGTGTACTGACCAGAACAACAGATACCATGGATACAACAAGGCGCTCATCGATCGCTTCACGGAGATGGGCTTCGACGTGCCGACCGTCGTCGCAGCTTTTGAGCACTGTGGTGTCGAAACTTACGATGGGTATGATTTCGAGTTGGAAGAGGAGTGGATGGGCGATATTACAGCGAGGCTGTTCCACGAAGCATGATACCCTTTCAATCTGACGACATGACGACAATGGTTGCGTTTTGGCGGCTTCGGTATGGACAAGCGAGCATTTTAAGCGTCGGCGATACGGTCAAAGGGGTTTTCTGATGCAGCGTGGGCGCAGAAGAGTGTGTCTGGAACCATCATTCTTTTATAGGCATAACGGTATCTCATGATGAAATTTTCGCCCCGAAACGGCATCGATCAGACCTTCTTTCCTTGGCCCCATCTCCTTTACTGCTTGAACACCTACATATACTCCATCCATTCTCCCATATTCGATGCCGTCAAGCATGCAGCACATGTGATTGCTCTTCCGCACATATCACAGAAAGCGGATCAATTAAGTTGGCTTTCGACATCAGTGGAAGGCAGAAAGAAAGCTGCCTCATGCAGCATTGATTAGGTGTCTACTAAAGTTCGTATTCTGAAAGTCTCCCACACATCAAACAACAAGCAACAAATCTATCTTCGACGTCGCACGTTATGTGAGCAGCAACAGGCTTCTATTCATCGTCCTTGGACCAGCCAAGAGACCTCTCCACCGCCGCCTTCATCTCCTTGATTTTCGACTTCTTGGGGTGCGCAGCAGGGGTCATGGTCTTGTTGGCAGCAGCCTCGGTGACACTGGTACGGTTGAAATAGCCCTCGATGTGCCTGATGCGGAGATCGCTCGTCTCCTTCGGCGGACCCATGGTCCAGTCACCGCCGTTGCTCCAATTGTTCCAGATCCACGGACCAGGGATGGACGGTACATTCTCGGTCAGAGTCCGCTTGAGCACGCCGTCGATGTAAAAGGTAGTCTTGCCCGGCATCCAGTCGATGCGGTACTCGTGGTACGCAGAACTGAGGTCTTCTGGCGCGTGGCTAGTGCAGGTCGAGGGGTTGCCGTGGCCGCTGACGGCTTGGTTGGTGAAGTGGATTTTCCCGGGCTTCGAGGTCAGGATCTCGATGTCGGTTTCTTGCGTGTCGTTCTTGTAGAAGAAGAACCCGTGGCAGCTGCCTGCAGCTGTCGATGCCTTGGCCACGGTCCGCACGCTGCCGTACAAGATGTCGTCGACCGTGGTCCTGATCTCGGCTCCGAGGATCGGGCTCGAGTTCTGACCGCCGGGGACGAGCATTGATAACGAGTCTCCGTGGATCAGGTTGACATTGTCGGTCGTGAAGAGTCGCGAGTACGGCGCGTAACCGGCCCCGACGGGGTAATCGTCGACGTGAAGCGTGTCTGGTATTTGCTTGGCCGTGGCGAAGTCGATGGACAGGTGCGAGTTGAACTCGCCGACGCCTTGCACGATGTAGTTGGTGCCATCGAACTTGGCTTTGGCAGATCTCTGTTTGGTTGCTCGCGATTCCAATGTCATCGCAGAGACGACCAGCGTCTGGAAGGCGAAAAGCGGGAGAAATGAATGACTGAATTTCATGATTAACGAGTGACTTTTTGTTTTTGCGCGCAATTAAGATATTATGAGTAGAACGAAGAGAATTGTAGAGAGTGATACAAGCAGATATAAGGAGGGGGTATATTAAAGGACGGCCGTTTATGTCTGGCCGGTGTGTATCAACGGTCATATAGGCGTTGATCACATAGCTAGTTTCAAGCACGCAGACTTACGGAAATCTGGCCCGTGAAGGTGAGGGTGAGGTGAAACGCCAGGTGAATGGGAAGAGAACCTATCAATGTTGTTGTGTAAGAGTTTGATGAATGTGACGAAATCGAGGTATGGACGCCTGCCGGACTAAGCGCCGGCCATCTCCACCCTATCAGCGCGCTGTAACTGCGGGTCACGTGCTAGTCTGGATCGTGATTGTTGGAATTCAAATTGATTTGTTCATATTCATGGATTTTCCCATAGATGGTGAGAGCATTTGTACAGTCCCTTGCTTCTTACTCGTGGAAGATCTGGCTGCACTCGAGCCCTGGCCCCGTAAAACCGCTCCTTCACTGCAGCCCATCTCAATGCCGGCTAGCCTTGACATTGTAATTCCCGCTATCAATGCTGTGCCACCAATACACTCACATCCTCCATCACCATATCTATCCTTCTCGTGACGGTGACGATTGGTAGTTCTGCTGTTGGAAGAGGTAACCCTTGACCTTGGCGTGCTTCAACTGCTCGAGATATCGGTCTGCATGTGGTCAGTCCCAAGTTCAGATTTATATCCTGCGCTTCTGAGATCGCTCAGGATGCTGTTTGTAGCTTCCACTGTTGTCAATCCTTCATGCGCCCGCAACACTCACCCCTCAAGTGACCGCACTTCTCCAAATGGTTGACACCCTCCCTGTAGTAGCACTTGCCCATCTCTTCTCTGATCAACCTCGCCATCATGCTCTGTACCCATTGCTCGCGAAGCACGGCATCTTGTGCGGCCTTGAGGGCCTTGTTGTCGTCGTAGTCGACTCCGTCGAAGGTGGGTGGTACCGAGGGCTTTTGAGCCTTGAAGAGGGCCGATTCTGGAGTCGGCATCTTGTGGTATTGGCGGGAGATATAGGTGAACTTGCGAAAGTTGAATGGAGACTGTGAGATGAGCAGATGCGCCTCAATGCCTGGTCGATGCGGTGCTGATTGAAGGTTTGAGGTCGTCAGAGGTCAGAGTGCCAAGCATCGCAAAGCGACCGTGCTCATTGGTCGCAGACTTCCGCATCCGGGGATCCTTGCTGACTTCACTTCCGTGTCGTCCTCAGACTCGACCTGACAATCGATCTGCCAAAACTCCATCTCTTACCCTTTTTTCCTCCTTTTGCATCCGGTAACTTGATTTCGGCCGGACTCTTCATTGGTTCCGATACAGTCTTCGGACTCAATAGTAAGGCTGGCGATGGCGTGTCGTACGATACCTTCCAGCGGCATTCATCAAAGCGAACGACTTGTGCGTTGTCGAGTCGCTCCATGAGACGATCACGTTGCTTGCGACATGCGAAGCAATTCTGCTCGATTTTGATCGTGTGAAATGGATGCGCTCTCAGGTTGCAGCTCTCCGAGTAGGTTGACGACGGTCCAATCGAGGCATCCCGACAGATGATGAGCGGCTGCGACGAGTAGGTCGAGTGACCACAAGTAGTGAAGATGTACAATTTGTGCCAGCACATTGCGACGGCGTTTTCTCTGAGTTTCGTGATGAAGAATCAATGGACAAATAGCGAGTGTAAGTAATCATTTTTACGGCTTTCATTGTTCTCGACAGCCTTTCGTTTGCGGCGCTGTTCTCTTTGTTCCATCATTCTGGAAGGTTACGCTTTTCGAGCCCGATACCTTTGCCATGCGCATTGGCTTCGCGCATGTTGTATGGCTTACGCTTTCGCTACCTCTATGCCAACGTGGAAGCTACGAACAGCACCTATGGTTACGGGTCTCTCCTGCCTGCTGATACCCGATCAGCGTGCAGTATATCGGTCGATGCGTCTATCGATCCTTTGTCTTTCTTTCACAACCACATCCTTTCATCGACGGATAGCATCACTCATTATTGCGAACAAAGAGATTATCGGATGATCAACGCGTATTGTTCTTACTACATTGTCACACTTGGCCTACAACAACAGTGGCCGCCCAGGTGCTTCACAAGCAACGTCCATCTCCATTACTCCACAGACAACCGCCTAATCACATCTCTCCCCGAAGAAGCTGGTCTTCTTTCCATTCCCTAAGCACCTAGAAAACCTTCACGAAAGACACAATCCCTTTACAAAGCACCTCCAAAAATCAGAATAAACCAAAACGACCACACGATGTCACCACCACCAGAGCCATATCGCCCCGCGCCCAAACCAACCTCGACCCCAACAACCCCAGCATCCTCACCCCTGAAATTCGACTCGTCCAAAATACCCTCATTCAGCCGCACCGAGACGATCTGGCTAATCGTGATCGGCGTCCTCTTCCTCGCGCTTATCGTCCTCCTTTCCTGGCTGCTCCTCCGCTACACATGCACGCGAGCCGGCCGCCAACAAGGACGACAGATTCTGGACCAACGACAAGAGTTCCAACAAAGGCACATACCGCGGCCAATGGGGGATATCGAGGCGCCAGAGCATCAGCAGGGTCCGCAGGAATATCGAAATGCGAGGAGAGATGTTGATGTTTATGAAGAGAAGCAGCCCTCGGAGAGGCCGAGCAGTGTTTGGTGGCCCCTGCCGCCTTGGGGGCTGGCTAGTCCTGACAAGGTTGTTGTGAGGCGCGAGAGCGGACCGAGTGTTTGCGAGGGTGCGGGTGTGAGGAGACAGGGTGTGGTGTTTGTCTAAGTTGGCATGGTAGCAAATTGGATGTTCCAGTGGCCATCTAGAATGGCACTGGAAGCTCTGTTACGTGGATTGCTGTCGAGACTGGTAAATATCTATTCGTGGTCGTCAAAATCCCAATGATTTGTTCGTGCCTCGCTATGAACTTTTGAGGGTAGTGTCATAACGTAGTGAACCGCCTGATAGACAGGGTATTCAGCGAGTGTTTCCGCTATGTAGAATCCAGGTGAAGCCCGGGGTAAGTGTATGTGCTGTCTCATTCGATACCCGGTCTTATCAGTGGGCTCACTACGTTATGCACCAACAGGTAGGGAGAGATGAGATAATGGTCTGCATTGTTCGTAGTTCGTTATACAATAAAGGATATATTTTGCCTTCGCGCCTAATAGTGTCACAGGTTTTACTATGTAAGGGACCGACTCATTCGATCTTCATAAGTCATAATGTCGTGTAGGTGCTCTGCTATCGTCATACCATGAAGTCAATCGCCATCATCACCACTACCGTTCTCTTCTCAGGCAGAGCATAGTAGGTGCAATGTATCGCGTGCGTTCCAATCGGGACAACGTCGTCAGTCCAATCACCAGTAACGCGAGCATCTCCAAGATCTGCTCTCATCAGATCAAGCCTTCTCAGCCACAGGCAGAAGCGGCTTCTTCTCGTCCCAAGCATGAGCAGCGGCGACTGTCTCTCCAACCTGCACAACCAGCTTCTTCAATCCAGCATCAGCGACGGGGAGTTCTCTGTCGGCGAGCTTGTTAGCGCGGTAAATGAAGACAAACGACGCATGAAGCCACATGAGGGCGCTGCCCCAAGCGCTCTCCAGGAACATGTAGCGGAGCAGAACACTGTCCGTCATTGGTGGCCAGATGAAGCTCAGGCCCACACAGATCAACGACCACATCAGTGCGAGCAGGACCGAGATGGCTTTTGCTTCCAAGATGTATTGCGATAGTGGTTGGCGGTCCGTGCCTGTGGTGAGTTTGGTCAGAACGTAACCTGCGAGTACAGCCTGCAGCGCCGGTACGAGGAAGAAGGCGCTCAGGAAGACGACGGCGTCTAGGAGGACGGATCGCGTGATCAGAATAATGAAGTCGAGATCCCAGCCAGAGGACGAGGCGGTGTTGGCGTCTACGATGACGGTACTCAGGCCCTTGACGCAGAGGTAGCCGTCGATCAGGGTGATGAAAGTGACATTGGCCATGCTGAAGACGGCTAACTTGTAGATGGTCCTATAAGTACGGTCGAGGCGAGCAGAGTAGGTGGTGATTTGCTCGTTGGAAAGAGGTTGACCGGATGTGAGAGCGGAGCGCTGAGCTTTCCACTGGCGTGCAACGGTGAAAATGATGAAGCTGGCGATGACCATTTCAACGATACAAATGATGCCGAATAGGACGGTCATGTAGTTCTGCAGAGCTGGGGAATCGCGTTGCAGCCATGGTGAGCGCATCATGTCTGCCATTGCGATGGCGGTTGTCTGGTTGAGCTGTTGGTGATAGATTCAGGAAATGAAGGAAAGTGAATCGGTATGATAGGACTTTACGTGGAAGACAACTCGATCCGCTCGAACGCGTGCGACTTGCGATTGTATAAGATACCTCTTGACAGTGAGGCAGTGAGGACTGTTGCATGTGAATACATGTAGAGTTGCACGCGGGCTGAGCCTTGACAGGCTTGACGTGGCGTCAGGCGTCACGTGACCTCCTCCTGCCACTACAAGGTCATGTGAGTCCACAGGAGCTCTTATCATCTAAATTCAGGCCACGCATATCAGTTCGCACAACGCTTTCTATAAACTTGATTGTGGATATGAAAAATTCTTCTGGGTATGTCGGCGAACAGTCGCAGCTCCACTGCGGTCTGAGCAGACAACCTGACTCCGCGCATCGGAGCTTGGCCCCCAGATCAAAGAGGTGGGCCACCCCAGGACAAGAAGCCTGGAGCATGGCCTTGTTCTTCTGAGAAGCAGAGAAGCCTCGCGGTTACCAGGTCCAAGAATTGAAGCACTCAGCGCCGAGGCACGTCGAGAAACGTGCAAGTCTTGTTTCTCAACATGAACTCGGTATGTCGCAATCGTAGGATCTAATTCGCAGGAACGAGGATCTAGTTGACTTGGCAGTCATTCATAAACCACGGTAGGCTTCAATAGAAGCGGTGCTTTTTCGATCTTGTGGAAGAACAAAAGAAGTTATCATCGTTCGGGCGTGTGTCTGACTGAGCACATTTCAAAGATCTGTCAACCAATCACGAATTGCCTGTTCGGCATCGACTGCTGTCTTCAGCTGTAGCCGACATCTAGACTTCACCTTTCCACCAATAGCAGCGCGAGCCTCGGCCATGCTTTCAGGTACCGAAGCCTCCGAACAATTGCGACCTGGCAGCGGTGTGTCCATGAAAATCCATCGATTTGTGTGAGCATACCAGAATTATTGATCAACAAGACCGAGCAAAAGCAGAACCGCCCGAAGAAAGTTTAGCTATGAAAGCATTGGCGCTGGTGCTCGAGCTGGAAGTCGTAAGCGATGGTGGTACACATCGTGCATTGCGCCGGCAGAGTTGGCAGCACGACCGAATGCGTGGCTTCCCACTGCAGCATTGTGCACAAGTCTTACATGGCAACAATGCAGAATTGATGCTTGTGCTAGGGCATTATGCTGCTTTCCGAATGGTGAGTGCTAAATCTTCAGATCTTTCTTATGATTGTCGAGTCAACCGGCGACGTGCAGTAGGTGAAGCTACAGTACTGTTTTGTGCTGTACCTTTTTGGGCGGATTGACGAAACAAGCGGAGCTTCGGCGATGTGGCTTGGATCAAAGTTACTGTTGCTGTCGATAAAATCGAACGTCCATCCGTTGAGAAGAGACTTGGACTAATCACATGACTAGCTCAAGTCCGGTACTGATGCTACTGTATGTGTTGCGAAAGAAGAAGCAGAAAAAATAATAAAGCAATAATTGACTTTTGGCCCTTGGATTATTGCAGAGTAGAGGTACCTTACGTACCTCAGCCCGCGAAACAAGAACCAGGCACACCCGAGCTCTAGAGCATATCCGCAACGGTTTGAGTTTGATCTCCGGACTGCATAGAATTAATTCGTGATGCTTTCCGTGTTTGTCGCTCAACAACAAACATCCCCAACATGGATATGAACTGATACTGCTGTGCGGTCTGTACCATGCACAAGCTGCACGCATATGCAATCAACCGTGACGACAAGGTACCGTTGTAGTCATGAATTCCCCATACTGTCGATAGCATGTTCCTGTTTTCGTGGGCGCTAATGTCCGGGGGTAATCTAACTGATGAGGAGGTGGTTTTGCCCTGACAGGGAAGCGGCATATAGCAGGAAACCTAGGGTATGGTAGCGATTGTCCATCAACGACGAGCAAAGGCGCACAGAGCGTAGCCGCTTGCGCATCCAAGACATTGATTGTCATCAAACAAAAGGTTAAGGTCGTCGTTGAGTGGCCGACCTGGAGCTGACCTCCGATCCTGTCGAAGCGTGGTAAAGTCTATCTTGCAATTGGATGTCGGCTGATTGGATCTTCAATGTTCCCTAGCGCAAACGACAGTGTGATCACGCTAGATCGAAAGGGACTAGAGGACTTTCCTGCGCAGCGTTCCTGAGCGAACGAACGCGACTTCCCTCGCTCCAGCCAACGACAGACCCGCTTTTTCTATACCTTCCCGGCCTGGTGCGACAAGTGCGACATCACGCGAATCTTGACAGACTCACGTCGCTCAGTCCACCGTTGACTTCCCCTGTGTTCGGTCAACCTAAACACCACGACCCATGTCCATGGACAGTACACATACAGCAGTCCGAGCTTCTAATGAAAGTATGCCACATCCTGCGCCGACGTTGAGTGCGACCTCCTGGTAGAAAAGAGCGGCCATCTCTCCCTTCGAATCATTCTTCTTCCCTCTCCATCTCTCCATTCCACAAGTCCAACCTCGCTCACGTTCTTGCAACCCATCACATTCGTTCATACAAAAGCCTCGTCGACCTTCCTCTTCTAATCTAATACCACCAACACACACACCCACTATCAAAATGAAGGTCACTGCTGTCATCCTCGGCGCCGCCGCCATTGCCTCTGCTCAGGTCATCACTCAGATCGGTGACGGTCAGATCCAGGCCCCAACCGGTGCCCCAACCACCACCAGGGCCACCAGCACCGCTGTCGTCGCCGCCTCTTCCTCCGCCTCCGTCTCCTCCTCCAAGGCCTCCGTCTCCTCCGTCCTCAGCGTTCTCTCCTCCGTTCTCTCCTCCTCCTCATCCAAGGCCAGCTCCGCCGTCTCCTCGGCCCCAGTTGCACCAGTCACCGCCGTCGCCGCCTCATCATCCAAGGCCAGCTCCGCCTCCTCCACCTCGTCCGTCAGCCGCGCCCCAGTGACCCAGATCGGCGACGGCCAGATCCAGGCCCCAGCAGGCTCAGCCGCCGCCAGCAGCGCCAGCAAGGCCGCTTCCTCCGCCCCAGCCGTCGCTCCAGTTCCAGTGACTGCTGCTGCCAACGCTACCGCACCAAAGACCACCGTCGCTCCAGTCGTCGCCCCAGCCTCCAACGCGACCAAGGCTACTGGCTCATCTGCTGTTTCCCTCAAGACCACCGTCGCCGCTGTCTCTGGCTCTTCCTCCGCCGCCGTCGCGACTCAGTCCCGCGCCGCCGCCGCCGGTTACGAGGTCCCATCCGTCATGGCTATCATGGGAGCCGTCGCTCTCTTTGCTCTCTAAGCGCCTCCTACAACGCATAGATCTGCATCGGGAATGCATTTGATTGCACGATTTGTTCAAAACGGGGGACGGGGGATATCAGGCACTGCATTTTGAAACACCTTGAGCCACGGCTCACGGATTTGTTCCTTTTTTTTTTCTTCTATATCACGCTTTTACGGATCGGTTTATTTTTTTATATAATGACAATGTTTGGGGACGAAGAGATGAGGATGAGGAAATGGTCACGGCTGCGACCAGTATGTAGAGAATTATAGAACAATTTCACTGCATTCAAAAAAGTCACCATAACTTCGCTCTGTTGTCCGGCAGTGCTATCTGTGGAAGGTGATCTGTACGCAGTTTCTCCCTTTCCCAGCCCAGAACGAACCGTTTACCTTGCATGAGATGGTACCAGCACACATCAAAACGTCCCGTCTCCTTCCCCTGTCTGCAGCAACGTTACGCGACCGGCCGGACCCAGCTAGCTCTCCTTCCAAGAGTAAAACAAACCAAATCAAAAAGAACAATCACAACAAAAGCACTTCGTCGTCTCTCAAAATCTACCTTGTCATAGCCGAAAAGCAGTAATGAGGTCTAGATTATCCAATGAGAAAATCATGGCCGAGGTTTATTGAGCGATGGGAAGCCCTCGCTGGCTGACTGACTGCATCCGGACTAGCGCGTTTGAAGCATTCCACGACACGTGCTTCGCGTCGCGGGCGCGTGTTCATACCTTACATGTATGGACGCGGTGATGGAGTGATGAACTACCCCTGCGGTGGACCAAATAAGTGTAACATACGACAGGTTCTCAGGCTTTTCGGGGCACTGTGTATAGCATCAACCGATTATGATTCATCGTACAGCTGTCGTATCTATCTAGTAGGAGGATCCGCTACTGTCGTCCAACAGCAATACTTCTAAGAATCGTCCTCGTCTTGACCGATGCTCCACGAAAGTCCATGACCCTTGCGACCGCCCATGCCGTTTCCAGCAGTCTTGTACACCTGCTTCGTGCCGCCCCTGCCACCGTACTGCTCCGGCTCGTCGTCCTGACCGATCTCCCAGAAACGACTGTTGGCCTTGCCGCCCATGCCATCGCCTTGTGTCTTGTAAATTTTCTGCGTCGGGGATGGCGCTGCCTCGGCCATGTCCTGGAATGACCAGCTCGACGTCTGGTCACTGCGCGCCTGGTGGCCGCCGGGCTTCTTGGGATCGGTGTACTGGCCAATGTTCGAGTGCGAGTCCATGTCTTCGCGGCGACGATCCGCGGCGGTGTGCGTGTTGGTAGCGTTACTCAGTGGTCGTTTCTCGGCGGCTACAGGAGTATTCTGGTCAGCAATGCGGAAATGCGGATCTGCGTCTGGACGTGGTGCATGAACGATGTTGCGCTTTGGTGGTGAAGGCGGGTCGTCCTCATCGATGCCGTAGCCAAAGTGACGCTCTTGCTCAAAGTTAGGGCGAGGCGCAACCTTGTCAGGAGTGTTGAAGTTCTCAAAGCTCAGCTTGCTGACTTGATTCGAGTTGTTGCGAGAGGCCGAGCGGTTGTCTGGGGCATCTTCACCGTTGCCAAATTCAAAGTGCTTGAACTTGCTTGGGTCCACCCTCTTTCCATCTGGTGATCTTCCTCTGTTGTCTGAAGCGGCATCATCGAATAAACGATTCTCTTGGAAGTTTCTGCCGGCGCCAGACTTGAGGATTGGTTGTTCAGGGCTACGGATACCGGGGCTAGGATCGCGGTTGATGTCTTGGCTCTCACCAGCCCACAGCTCGTGAAACTGACGCTCTTGAGGCTTTGCCGACTCGCGAGGAGCAAACTTTGGGTCGTTTGGCGCAGACCTGTGCTCTTCCCCACCAGTCGCAAAAAGACGTGTATGAAAATCATTTGCGGACTTGCCTGATTGAGATTGCTCATTCGAAGTTGGAGCACTGTTAGAAGACTGGGAGGCACCAGAAGCGGATTGTGACTGTGACTGGCCACTAGCCTTGGCACTTTGAGCGATGAGCTTTGCTTGCTCTTGACCAGCACGGATCGGCCAGTTACGACCGGTTCTGCCAATTGCTTCGACCTGCTTCAGAATGGTTCCTTGATCCCAGTACAGGCGGATCTGGGTGATCTTGCGGTTCGAGTCGAATTGGACAATGTGGATCTGGGATTATCAGCGTGATGTTTGCCAGCCAAGGAAGGATAGTCGTACCATTGGGCAAACAGCTTCCATGTCGGCAAGCAAGTTGTCATCCATCTGAGGGAGGATCACGCCTCCACTGCGGACAAACTTGAATGTGGTCTCCGTTTCCAAGCAGACACCATTGCTGCTCTCCATGGTGCTCAATACATTCTCGCTCCTCTTCTCGACTTGCTTTGTGTGTGCCTGCAAGTGCTTGACGATGGCTTCTGGTTCATGGAACGAGGTTGTGGTGGTAATGTAATGGAGCGAAGCATTTGGCGCGAGGGAGGCGACCGTGGGCGATCTCAAGAACGACTGGTAGATGTCGGCCATTGTGTGAGTGAATGGGATCGAGTGGGTTGACGGGTTACTCGACGATTCCTTGCTGCAAATCTTTTGGTGGATTTGCTGCGATGAAAGCTGCTGTCCACTGTAACGATGTGGATGACAGGAGGAAAGAGAAAGAAATCCGGCGGTTGCAAAACAGCGCGATGGTAATAGTATCCAGAAACCTCAATCAGTCGTGTTTCAAGGAAATGCACTGGCAGTCCCTGCTTCAGCTCCGTCCCGCATTATTTCCCCGCGATTGATTCAGGGCAGTAAACAATGAAAAACAACTGACACATGATGAAGCTCACCACGGGTCTGAATCGAGTCATGTACAGCCAACGTGAAATCGCCCTTCGTCTTCTGGCTTACTGTTTCTGCGAGACACATTTGGAATACACATGATCATCAATAGTGGGAGAGGGCTCTCTGGCTGATGTTTGATTCGAGTGCTATCTATCTCAAGGGTGGTCTGCATCATTCCATGTTTGCTGCTCGATCTTGCCTCCCTCGGTCCAGCCATCTGGGTGAAAGAAGTGACGATACTCAGCTGCGAAGCATTCGATTCTCTGATCGTTGTATTCGTCGGTCTTCTTCTTCTTCCATTGCATGTGAGCGGCTAGTTTGTCGAATTGGCCGCTCAAAGGCGCCTTACGGTCATGCTTGAAGGAGGGGAAGGCGTCCCAGTAAGGGGAAGAAGTTGTGTTATTGATTGGCTTGGTTGCTGGAACCTCGATGACTGGCTCGGCTGGCTTCTTCGCTTTCTTGGTCTTCTTCACCTGCTCAGCCTTCTTTGCTGCTTCGGCTGCTTGAGCTGCTTGGGACGCTTCGGCTGCCATGGCAGCTCTGGTTCTCTTGTCTGGACGCTTCTTCTTGCCAGTGCTGATATTGTCAGTGGCCTTATTTGCGCTGGCATCATCGGTCGGCTGGGTCGGCTTGGGACGCGAGGGGAGCACGAAAGACTCAGGAGCAGTGACAGCTTCGCTGGAGCTGGATGTCGGGGTACCAACGAAGACACCTGACTCGTCGGAGGAGTTTGATGAAGTCGAAGAGCGTCTGGCCGCCATGTTGGTTGATAGTCCGAGCTTGTTGTAGTGGATGTTGCTGGATATAGATATTAAAAGAAGTGGAGGATAGCAGTCAAGAACGGAGATGATAAGGAGAGTCCAACGATGTCCGTGAAAATCTCTTTCCGTGACGTGACGGACGCTGCTTGGAGAATATCGTGTGCAGGAGACGTACATGTGGCTGGGAGATTGGTGGCGTGTACCCCTCTTGTCTTGCTGGAATTGGGACCATTCACCTGGTCCACCATATGTGCAGTCTTACACACCAGACGAACCAGCGATGAGACTAACGGCAACCTGCATATGGGTGTCCAGCCTCACGAAGAGGCACGTGTCTTGGGAAAGACATATCTGAACAAAGATCAGATTGAAATTCTACTCTACCTTGATCATCAGGTCTTCCGGCTTGTGCTCCACCTTACCGTCTACCGTCTTGCCCTTAAAGACGACCTGCATCAACTTCTCCAGTCTCTGAACCGCCTCTTCACCAATTTGATAGTGGATGACCAGACGCCCACCAAGGAGTCTCAGACCAACCTTTTCACCTTCAGCAATGAAATCTTTCACACTGATCCCAGCAGCTTCAAGATCGAACCAGACCATATTCGTCTCAACCGGATTCGCGAGCTTTCCACCATAGTCCTGCCACAGCTTTGCGATTTGTCTCGCACGGTCGTGACATGCATTCAGCTTTCCACCTAGGAACGTGTCCTCCACCGCTACTCTCGCCGCAGCAGTGACAACACCAGCCTGTCTGAGACCACCTCCGATACTCTTCCTGATCCACCTCGCCCTAGTCCTGAACTTTTCTGTTCCAACAATCATACTGCCAATCGGCGCACCCAAGCCCTTACTAAAGCACAGACTGACACTGTCAAAGCAGTCACAGAACTCTTCCAGCTTGCCAGCCCCCGCCGCTACAGCCTCCCATAGCCGCGCACCGTCCAAGTGCATGATGATTCCGTGTTCACGTGCAAACTCGCTGATCTTCCTCGTCTCTTCCAGAGGTGTCACCATTCCAGCCAATGTGTTCTCCAAGCTGATGACCTTGGTAGGACAAGCGTGTATGTCGTCGCTTACTACAGCGTTCTTCTGCACATCTTCCAAAGTGAGGTATTTCCCGTTCGCTGGCACAACACCCTTCACCAGCGCACCGCACAATGAGGCCACACCACCGGCTTCCCATTCGAGGATGTGTGCTCTATAGTCGCATAGGACAGAGTGTGGTGGTCCTTGTAGATGTGTGCGTAGAGCGACCTGGTTGCCCATCGTACCGCTGAGAACAAGCAGGGCGGCTGGCTTGTGAGTGAGTTCTGCGATGAAAGCCTCGAGGTTGTTGGTCGTAGGGTCGTCTTGGAAGACATCGTCAAGAAGGGTAGTACTCGCTATCGCTTCAAGCATGCGTGATGTGGGTGTTGTCACTACATCGCCTGGAGGTTCAGAGTCAGTAGATGTTCACCTTCCCCTCTGATACACTACCTACTGCGAAAGTCAAAGGCTGCAGGTCCGGGCTGCGACCAGTTGTTGACCTTAACCGCTCCATTGTTCAAGTGGTGCGCCGTCTCTTCGATGCCATCTTTCGAGATGCCGTTGGTAGACATGTTGCGTCTAAGGTGGGGTATCGAAGCGTGGGGTGATGAGGAGAGTCGTTGGCGATGGACGCACAGAGAGGCGTGGTGGAACTTCTGTCGATTGAACGCTCTGCTGCTCGACACTCTTATAGAGATTCGAAAAGAATGATAAACGGGCATGGCCCACCGCTTAATGGCCACATTTTGTATTTGGAGAAGATGGGATGCAGTCACAGCTATAATAGATGTGGGGAAAAGCTAGACGGATTAGGAAGCTGGATGAGGAATTGGAGATACCGAGATACACAAATACTTGGACAAGGGATAGTAGAGAGTCTCACGGTATGGTCATTCCGGGAATCAATGGTACAGCACGTACTGCAAATCGGATGACATACACTGTTTTCATTTTAAGTTTTATATACGATGGTGGGAACCAGAGCGGCAACAAGGCCCTCCACCTCACTCGTTCATGACCACGTAGTTGGCGGGGAACAGGCCCTTCTCGCCATTGTACTCTCCGAGCCACCAGTCGTCATCAGGGAATTCCTGCAAAAGTCAGTAGGAGTTTTGGAGTGCTCACGTGATTCACTTACAATATTCGTGATGGTGGCGCCGTCGGGGAAACTGAGCTCGTTCTCTTCAGCAGCCTCATAGTCGTACTGTGCCGTGGCAGTCGCACCGTGCGCAGATCCACCCGCAGGACCAGCAGGAGGAGCAACCTCTTCTTGTGGCTGAGCTGGAGCGACACCTGCGTGACTACCAGCCGCTGGACCATCGTCCTCAACCAACTCGACATAGTTCGCCGGGAACAGACCGCGCTCGCCCTGGCTGTTTTGACCCATCCACCAGTCTTCATCAACCATTTCGATTTCCGTAACATACTCGCCTTCGTGAAGCTCAACCTCGTTCTCCTCGGCCTTCTCATAGTCGTACTGGACCAACGCACGCTTGCCACCAACGGCAGCTCCAATGTTCGTGTCTGCGGCGCCAGCACCGAACGACGACTCTGCTGCAGTGACTGCCGCTCCTCGAGCTGGGTCGTCGTCCTCCCTCTGTGGCTCGTCTTCTGGCTCGGCTTCGTCTACAGCGTGAGAGACTGCGGCTGCCGGCATCGGTGGTGGCATATGTGTCTCGATTTCATGAGCTGGAGCATTGCGGCTGACTGGCATGGCGATCCGAGGTGGTGAGCCAGATCTATATTGTTCATCGTCTTCCTCTTCCTCGTCGTCGTCCATTGGTCGTGGTGGAGGTGGTGGGAGGCTGACATGCTCTTCAGCAGGGTGATCTTCAGTCGTTTCTGGTTCCTTGGGCTCTTGTGGAGGAGGTAGTCTTTGCGGTAGACCAGGCATTGGCACACCACGGACACCCGCGTTTGGCTTGTTGGACAAGTTCATAGGTGGAGGAGCCGGTGCATCATCTTCGTCGTCGTCGATATTCGCAGATCCCATTGGTGCAGAGTCCTTGAAACGGTTGGCAATCGCGCCAACACCACCAGTTGGTGGCGCATCCTCAGTCGTATCGTCTTCAGTCGTATCGTCTTGCCCAGTCCTGTTGGCGCTGACATTGCTAGTACCGGTCTTTGTAGTCTGAACATCATCCCACTTCTTACCACCGTAGCCACTCTGCCATGCTCCACTTTGCTGCGAGGGCATTGAGGGCCTGTCAGAAGTGGTTGCCGGTGGCTGAGTAGCAGCAGCGCCACTGTCGCCACGCTCGCGTGCTTTCTTCTCAGCCCAGATCTGAGCAGGAGTCTTGCCTCCTTCATCCGCAAAAGTCTTGCTTGCTGTACCCACGGGCGCAGCGGTCGCCAGGGGCTTGCTTCCAAATCCGACAGGAGTAGGGGCCTTGGTACCAGTGAATGAGCTTGTTTGCGAGCCGAAGCGGTTGGCGACCTTGGGCTTTGGCATCTCCGCAAGACGGCCGGAGGATTGAAATGCCGCTGATCTGTCGGCCAAAGACTTTGGTCGGTCGTTCTCTTCCTCGGTCGATGCAGCTGGGGCGGGTGGTGGAGCGGATGCGTTAGAAGGAGCAGCGTTCGCCTTGGCTCGGATAGCCGCAATGTCTACCTTGCCAATTGGCTCGTACGCTCCCTTGACAGTCGTTGGTCTGTCGTCCTTGGAATCTCCTTTTTGTTGCGCTTCTCTTCTGATAGCAGCAATGTCAATCTTACCGATCGGTTGGTAGCCTCCTCTCACAACGTCGCCCTGTGAGTTGTTGGCTGGCTCAGAAGCCTGGAATCTCGAAGGCTCTTGCCGTTGTGATGTGAGTTCCGCCATGTTGACCTTTGTTGGCTTGTAAGCGGATTGAACCTTTTCAAGCTGCGATCTGGTGACCTGAGGCGCATCTTCACCCCAGCCATCGGTGTCGGTGCTTGACGAGGCAGGTTGTGCACGAGATCGGGAGCTCAGCTGACCAAAGCCTCCTGCTCCCGAGACTTGGCTTGGCATGAAGACCGGCTTTGATGCAGGTGCAGGTGGTGCAGGCCCCGAAGACGACTGTGTTGTAGAAGACCCTCCGCCGTACTTTGCGCCAGACGCATCCGCGACTTTCTTAACAATGCCATCCGGTGTGAGGTCTCTGTCGGATCGGGCGGTGATTTGCACATGGTAGCCCTGAGGCTGTTAGCAAGGCGCACACAAGGCGAGCGAGTTATATCAATAGAGACTTACGTGAAGTAGCTTGGATACAGCATTGAGATGACTGGTAAAGTAGCCCTTGGTCCTCTCGGGCACACCCTCACCGCACTGCCGATTGTTAGACGATCGCCAACCATACGGCCACGTTGTCGACATACCCATGCAATCAGTACTGACTTCGGAAGGCCACTGTTGGGGTCCTTGACCTTGCAGAAAGCAAATTGTATCCTTCCTTCCGAGAAATCCTCAATCAAGTCCATGAGTTCGCCCTCTGCATATGTTTAGCCTCTCTTCGACCCGTGCGGTTTCATTGGTTGCTGCATACCTCCAGTAGTTTGTACCCTCAAGACACTCTCTTTACCGGAATCCTGCTGAAAGGCGCTGACCAATGGTGCTTGGACAGAGAAGAGAGCCCATTGACCATATGTTGGAGATGATGCTGAAGGTCCGGATGGCGCGGGTCCGTCAACAACTTTCTGGTAACTGGACTTGATTGAAGGACCATTGGTCGACAGGTTGAGAGTCGCCATGATTTGGATTGTAGCCTAGAGGTTTTGGTCGAGACGTGCAATGTATGATCGATGAGCTGGCGAAAGTCGGCTTGACAGATGGTGTAAGCTCGGCCTGATATTCTAGAGAAATTTCTAATGACTGTAGTTCTCAATTGGTGAGAGACTCGGTATTGGAAGTATGCGTAGGACAATCGAAGAGATGCAGTAGTGGGAGATCAATGGTTTGAGGAACTTGTAGTACACTGCCCCGGATACAGAGCATGGCACGTTGCTGTGGCCGTGCAAGCTGCAAGCTGGAGACAACGAGCGGCGGCACCTTCCGCGTCGGTTCCGTCATCGCGCGCACGGATCATGCGCGCACCTTTCATAAATCTGGGTCGCGCGTCTGCGTCTCGAACCTCATACAACAATACAACAACAAAATATCGACCGACTGACCGTTGACTATTGGACTGCTGCTGCTGACTACTAACCCGTGCTCTGCGTGTCTCTTGACGCGTGGTTGAGATCTTGTCAGTTGTACTAACAACGTCCAGTCCCTTCAGTCATGGCTACACCAGCGTCGGACGGCTCGGTTGACTTTTACGAAGACCAAGTCAAAACAACCACCAAGCGAAGGCTGAGTTCTCCTCCTTCAGACGACGTCTCCAAAAAGCGCAGGGTAGGCACTGCAACCACAGTCGAGATATATTCCGTTGCTTTTCCAGCAACCAAGGGTTTGCCTACTGAGATTTGGCAACGTATCTTTTCTTCACTTCCTCCAGACGACCTTTGTCGTTGTACACGAGTCAATCATGCTTTCAACTCATACCTCACCGATGCGAAAGCGTCAATGAGCGTGGATCAGCCAGATAAGCGTGTCGATCATTGTCAAGTCCTGGACAGCGAGTCCATCTGGGTAGGCTCAAGAAAGGTTTTTGCACCGTCTCTTCCTCCTTCATTTCCCGGAATCACTGAGCGGGCATTATTGAGCCTTTTGGGCGCCTCCATCTGCCAGTCATGCGGCGTTGAGCCAAGTGATCGGATGATGACGCAGGTCTTGAACATGGCGAGTACTACCGGCGTTCGTATCATCTGGCCTTTTGCAATGCGTCTGTGTCCTCCATGCTTTTCTGCGGAGAGCGTAACGGTAGGTCATGTCTTCAGGTCTGTCAATTCACTTCCTAACGTCTGCAAGGATATCGAGCTGTTGAAATCGAACGACAATCGGCTGATTAAGGGTCTGCCTTTTGCGTTTCGCACCAATACCAACAACTACATACCGTCTCCGGCCGCTGTACCTCTCGGTGTTGCCGTCTCAAAGGTCTTCTCTCGCCAGCAGATCGACAGGCTTCACCAAGAAACGTCGCAAGTCGAGAATGACTACGGTCGTGGTGCTGCTGATGAATGGGTCAAAGGCCTCGCCGACAAAGCTAAAGCTCAGTCTGCCGATATCGCCCGCTGGGTCAAGTGGGAAAAAGAGCTGCCGCCTGGATTAACTGTTGGTCAAGTATTCAAGTCTATTATGCGACGACCCAAAGAACCGCTCCTGCGAGTTGGTCTTACTCCTCCAACCTCTAGCTTGACTTCTGTAGTTGGCATCACTCCAGCTTTGCAGGAGACCACTGCTAGAAACATTCACGGACAATCCATGTTGCACGCACGTAAGTACAGAGATTGCGATTCGTATACCATGATCTCGCTCCATGCCTTTCATTCTTTCTCTCATCTTCTCCGAAAATTCTGTCACTATTTCATGATTTTATCCGCTGCAATATCGTCAATGGGATTGCACAATCCATACAACGTCATATGCATCTGTCAGCACTGTGTCAACCGTGGTGTCACTGTCTTGATTTCCCTTGGCCGTCTTTCGTGTTGCATGTCCATTGACCGTTTTGAACTTTCTGACTCTATCTAGAACCTGGTTATCCACCACAGCCATTCTTCTACTTCAACGAACACATGAAGAGGGAACGAGAGCAAGACATCGAGCAGCGCTGCCTTCAGGAGATCCGTCCCCCGATCTTCCACGACCTTTTGGTGCACATGGATTCTTATAACGAGGTCATCAACTCAACCGTGCCTTTCAGTCTGCACATGTGGGCGCTACTGAAGCCTCGCCTTGAATCTGAGAGAGATACCGCAGAACAGAGGAAGTGGAGGCAGGAACAGGATGAACGTCTCAGAAACTATGCTCAACATGCAAGCGGACAACCTCAGACTGTCCAGCTTTATGGTGCACCTCGAACTAACAAGGTCGAGGAGGAGAGATTTATTCAGTTCCAAGACCAAGTCCGACCCACACTCGGAAAGATCGCCGATAAACTCATCGACGAGAGATGGTGTGAATATGGCATGAACACTGTAGACGCTGGCAACTGTAGGACGTTTGCTGCGGACGTAGTCGTCGAGACTCGTGTTCAATTCCTCGAAACATACAGGAAGCAATATCCTCACGCCGACGAGAACAAGCTCCTCTCCCTCGAGACCATGAAATGGGTAGTCGACACCAAGATTCTCCCTCATGTTCCGATCAAGATGCAGAAAGCTTTGTTCCGCTGCTCAGAGTGTGAAGATCTCCACAAGTGGTACGGATTCGATAGTATGGTCCAACACTTTGCTGCGAAACACACCGACGAGTTCAGCAAGGGCAACATCGTTGTTGACTGGAAGACTGCTAGCTGGCCAGCTTATCCACCTTTCGATCCAGAACCTGTCTACAATCAAAAGCCACCCGGAGCAGGAGCTTGTCGTCCTTCCGACACTGTATTTTCGGACAAAGCGGTTGCATCAAATGCCAAAGAGCCTCTTTCGTCAGGCAAAGACGGTCAAACCTCTGGTACTTCAGCAGCCGTGAAAGTCGACGGCCATTACGAGAGCGTCTTGAACGTTCTCGACATCTGGTGGGAGCAACTGCGAGTGGTACCAGATGAATTCATGCCTCTGAGCATCAAGATACACACCATGCTGCATCAAATCCGCACATGGTTCCAAAAGACTTATGGCAGTCAACTTTCCGTGGACCTCCTCATGTCTACGTTCAAACACCTTGCCAGAGAGGTGCACCAACTCGGAGACAACGATGAATTGGCTTGTTCAATTTGCATGTCGTCCATGGCTGATATCGATGTCAGTATATTCGATCTGCCGTACGCAGAGAGGATTCAACAAGTGGAGCGCTTCACCATATCAGAACTCCTCGACCACTTCAAGCACACTCACGCGGATGACGAGATCAAGGATATTGTTGAGCTTCCTGACGAGAAAGACATCAAGGCTGTCGTGCTTGAGCCTGAAGTTACCGACACTGTCAGGACTGCTATAGGCAATGCTTTTCCCAGCGTCTTCGGGCCGAATGGAGCTCAGGTTACACAAATGGAACTGCAGGTCAGACAGACGCAGCGCGATATCCTATCTTTCAAGAGCAAAAACAAGAACCGCTCCAATGCGGAGAAGAAAAAGGCACAGAAGGCTCGTCGTGGGATGGATCCCGTGGCTCATGCTTCCCAAGACATGGCTCAAGACGTGACAGGCTACGATACTACAGGTTATGAGGAGGAAGATCAATCCGACTCACCGCCTACGTATGGCGAGGATGAGTACGACCCAACTCGGCCGGCCTTTCTGACTCCATCCAAGCTGGCTGAGCACCGCAGCTCGTTTCTCGATCAGACACAGAACACCGGCGCTCCTGTCGACTTTGGCATCGATGATGTCAAGGCTGCGCTGCTCCGAGCGTCGACCTCGTTCAAGGACACCACCGACCAGAGCCCACTGCCGAAGCATCCTGCTGCCCGCAAGCCAAAACACAGGCAGCAAGGAGACCGTCGCACGTCGGGCCGCGGTAAAAAGCAGTACGAGGTCGACTTTTACGCCGAGGAGATACCCGACGTGATACGGGCACCATCGCGAAACCCAGAGCCGGCAGCTGCGCACTACCAGATGCCAGCTGCGCTGCCCCCACATCAGGTCGCGCGCGAGCATCACGGAATGTCCCTGCCGATGCGGTACGTTGAGCCGGCAGCTCCGTCACCCTACGAGGTCCGCCACCAGCCTCCAGAAATGGTGGCGTACCAGCCAACGTACCAGCCAGAGTACCCGGCCTACCACCAGCCGTACCAGGCAGTGGAGTATGGTCACCCACCATCGGTCCGCGCTCCGCAGGAGCCTTTGCGCTTTGTGGACGAGTACGGCAGAGAGGTCTTTCCCGAGGGCCTCGAGCCGGTCACCGCGGCGCCGATGTGGGTGCCGTACGAGGGTGCGGAGAGGGCGTGGGAAGAGCCTGGCGGTCAGCCTCGCTTTGTGTACGATGAGTAGGTGGGCGAGGAGTGGTGGAGAGGAGGGGGCCAGAGCTGAGGGCAGACTGCAGGTCTTCGAGGGGACTAAGGGGAGGTGGATGATACAGACTGTGGTGAGGACCTTTCTTCGGACGACTGGCCGTGCTGGTCGCTGGTCACGTCTTTTCTTTCTTTGCTGTACTACTAGCGGGTGGCGTCAGATACCAAGTTGTTTCCTTCCTCACATAATAGGCTCGGTAATGCGATACACTGCCCAGAAAATTCGTAAATCATTGTACTGTCAATCCGTATACGGGCAGGTCATAGTCCCCACGACCTCCTGTAGCATTACCCATACCCCTCAGCTAAGCCTCTATCAAGCCGTTTATCGACCCCCGCGGCCCCAATGGCATACCATTATTAGCCAACAACAATTCCTCTCCAAGCACAGCCTTGCCCGTAACCACACCGACCAACGCCGTCGCCCGAACCCACTCCTTCATCAATCCCACATCCGCCGCCAACGACGCATTACCCGCAATCGCATACGCTACAATACCAGCAACATGCGGCGCGGCCATACTAGTCCCAGACAGCGCCTTCAGAACCCCATCGCCGGTATTCCACGCACTCAACACCTCCTCGCCGGGCGCATAGACATCGACACACGCGCCCGTATTGCTGAACCCACTGACCCTGTCGTCGGGGCCCACACTGCCGACGGAAATAACCGCCCCGTTGACACCGCCGGCAGCCGCGGGCGAGAAGCTGCACGCGTCGCCGCCCGCGTTGCCCGCGGCGACGACGACGTGGATCCCCGCCCCGCTCGCCGCGACCAGCGCCATGTCCATCGCGGCACTCACGCCGCCGCCCTCGAGGGACATGTTAATCACGCTGCCCTTGAAGTCCGCCTGCGTCCGTCGCGCGGCGTGTGCGGAAAGCACGTAGTCGATTGCGCCGACGACGTCGGAGGAGAAGCCTGTCCCGTTGACGTCGAGGGCTTTGACGGCGCGGATGTTGGCGGCGGACGCGACGCCGATGGCGGCGCCTGCTGCGATGCCGGTCACGTGTGTGCCGTGTCCGTCGTTGTCGAGGCGTGAGGCGTCGAAGGACCAGGATAGCTGGGCCCGTGAGGTGAAGGTTATGTGCGATAGCAGCGCGCCGGTGTCCAGGATGTACATGTCGACGCCGCGGCCGAGGGAGGGGTTCGCGTAGGTGTAGGTGTTGGAGAGGTCGCCGAGGAGGCTGCTGTTGGGGCTCGTGGTGGTGGAGATGCGCTCGAGGCCCCAGGGCGCGTTTATTCGGGCCGTTATTGTTGTGTGCGCGGTTGTGGCTGTGCGGATTGGGATCGCGGGCTCGACTAGGGGCGTGCTGCTCATGTTGGCTAGGATGGAGAGGTGCTGCGTGTTCATTGTTGCGTGGAAGCCGCGGAAGGCGTGGTTGTTGTAGACGTGTCGGACGTCTGGGTGGGTTGGTGATAGGGAGAGTTGGGAGAGGATGTCGGTTACTGCTGGTACTTCTGGATGTGTGCTGTTGAAGACCACGGTGTATTCTTGTCCTGGTTGATGGCTGACTGGTGCTGCATATACGGATGTAGTGAGTAGCAACATGAGTGGAAAGAGTGTGTACATGATCGGCCAGCGTATGTAACGAAGGGGCCGACCCTAAAGAAGCGAGTGTAGATCGTGGAAGATGAATGAACGATAGACAAGAATGGAATGGTCGGAAGAGAGAGGAGATGGAAGACTTACGAGCTCACCTACAGGTCGTGATGGTCATGATGAAGGAAGTGAATGCTATTGTGTGACAGAATAGGCGGCATCACATGGCTGAATGTACGTGACAATAGCAGTGTGTGATTTACCGCGTGAGACTGTCTTTGGGGACAAAGCACACCAGACCAGTCTACTCAGATTGTGTACACGCCGCTCGGAGGATGACATACAGCCGCAGCGCGTGGTTTCGTATGTGTCTGAATGGCTACTATTGAGCGTCGCTGGATGTGAAACGCATTGCTGTGCATGTCGTAGCTGAAACAGGCGCTTATTCCACCACCGTGGCTTTGGGTCTGCTGCAGCCTCGTAGAATCCGGTTGACGACTGTCGTTCGCAGTGTTTACAACATAACGTCAGTCAGTAAATGACATGAGCCATCAGCAATGCTGACTAGCTGACCAGCCGTGCGTGGTGGAGGACAATCAAGGAGGACAATGACAATAAATACAATGAGTAGCACGTGTTCATGTTGAAACTAGGTTTACCCTGCATCTCGCCAAGACTTGCCCCACTAGATTGATCTAGACGTTATCAGTTTAGCTTCAGTTTAGCGGCAGAAGTGATTGCGGAGATACATCGGCGGTGCGTTCCCCGATCCCCGATTTATTTTATCCACGCGCGGCCGGTCCAAAGGATCATCATCAAGCATGATGAAATTGGAGCATGACCGCCCCCCGCGAGCCCCCGGTTGCTTGCTTGAGTCGAGTCTCGGTTTCTCCAATCTCCACGGCAAGAGTTGCTTTTGCAGAGGACGAGGCGCAGGGACAAGTGCAGCTAGACGCTTCTCTGCATGAGAAGATCAGCGAATGACCAGCCTGTGATGCTCCGCGCGACAAAAAAGTGTCGCCTGACCAATTATTCGTTACAGTAGGCGGTGTACGGTACGCGTGTCTCCATATTATTTATCCTCGATCACATCGGGACCACAATTATTGTTCACATCTGGATCCATAATTGGACCGACGTGAATCTGGAGAAGTTGAATTGACCTGTTGTTGATAGCCATCTCCCGTCGTCCGTCGGTTACCGTTTACTTAGCTACGCAATTTCTAACGACTACATCGTCTTCCTTTTACTGACTGCCATTGTTCGCCCTGCTACTCGTTACACAACTGACTATACCACCATTGTCAGGATGCAACTACACTCGGCGCCAGATCCACAGCAATTGCTGCCTCCTCTGCTTGCATGCCTCCCACTAGCCTTCTTCTCTGAGAAACCACCGCCCGCGGTCCTACCACTTCTTTCGCCAATTCTCCGCCAACGAGTCAGCGTTCTATCCTCGAGTTCGGAGAAATGGCTATCGTTAATGTCTTGGGAAAAGTCGCGGTCGGCGGTATTGACAGAAAAGGTGGAAAACATGAATTTAGAAGCACATCCAGTATCAGGCGAGATTGAGATCGCAGACCCAGAGAGCATCCAATACCGCAGACTCGACCAAGAAACCCTGCACTCGAGACTCGACGTGCGCGAGTTCGAGCTCCTGCCAATTTACGTCTGGTGCGACGAGGACCCCACAGGTGACGGCCCCGGGTGGAAACTGCACGAGCTGCGCACAATCGAAGACATCGACGACGGCACAGAGTGGCTGACCAGCGAGGCCGAAGCCAACGAAGCGAATCCGATGCACGCTAGCGACCGCAGCAAAATCACACACCTCGCCGCGAACCACAACCACAACCAGACCAGCACAGCCAGCAAAGCCGACGACGAAGACGACGACTCCTACTGGGCCTCCTACGACCAGACCCCAGGCCGCACACCAGCACAGCACAGTCCAGCGCCCCGCCAAACCTCCTTCGCACCCATGGCCGCCGCCACGTCGTCCAAAGACGCCGACGGCGACGACTCGTACTACGCGCGCTACGGCAGCGTACAACCCGCCCTGGACCCGCACGATCCCGACGAAGAAGTGCCCGAAGTCTCACACCAAAGCACGCTGAACGGCAGCACACTATCCGCCCCACAACCCCTCTCCGCCGCCAGCGGATGGGAAACACGCTCCATGTTCCCCGCCGACAAAGCTCCCTCAGCGCACGACAGCGCGACGGCCTCGACGTCGCACGAGCACGAGCACCTCAGCCAGCCGCGGCCGACCTCGCCCGGGTCCGTGGTGTCGGACGCCAGCGTGGAGAGGCTGGAGCAAGGCGCTGCGGACATGACGAGGGCCGAGGCCGGGGTCAAGACGCACGTCGCTGCCGAGGTCAAGAGTTTGTTTCGACTGGCGAGGAGTATTGGTGTTGATAGGGCCGAGTTTGAGAGGATTGTGAGGACGCAGTTGGATGTTATTGGGATGCTTGAGGATGAGGAATAGGCAAGGCATAGGGGGTTTGTGGTAGGGACGTGTGGTGGGGTTTGTACATAGGGCTCGTATGTGGGTTTATTTATTAGCGGGCGTTTTTGCGCATGTAGTTTATCTGTTAGATACCGCGCATGGCCGACATTGGTTGCATTGGGCAAAAGGAACTAGCATCTGGGTATCAATCCATCCATCGATCCATTTCTATTCCCACCATCGCTATTCCCTTCTCATGTTCCCCCATCATGGTATAAACAGTCGTGGTCACTTACTTGACCCCGATAAACCCAACCCCACTCCGGGCCCTACTCGCCGCCTTCTTGAGCGCCTGCTCCTCGACATCAGTCCACTTGACCGGCAACTCATCCCACTTCATCGTTGCGAAACAGCGCTTGTACTCGGCGTGCATTCCCTGCAAACGCACCATGTCCCGCGGGTCGCCGCCGCCACTGTACACGATGAACGCGGTGCGCTCCGGCAGCGCCTCCCAGACGCTCTTGATACACGCCACCGTCTTGGCGACCGCGCTCGCTAGTTCCGGAGGGGAGAGCTCACCGCCCTTCGTCTCGGCCGCGTCGGGCTTGTCAGCATCGTCCCTCTCACCGTTCGCCGCGTTCAGAGTCCGCGCCAGCCGGTCCTGCGCGTCGAGCGATTTACTCTTACTCCACCAGCCGCGCACGGCTTCGAGCTCGCGCAGACGGCCCCAGACGAAATCGCAGCCCGACGCCGGGATGTTGCTCGAGGCTTTGTCGCCGTTCACCGCGCGCCGGATGCCGGCTACCACGTCGCCGTCGGTTTCGCAGCTGATGGCCGCTGTGGCCGAGGCGCCGAACCCGCGCGTCGGGTCGCCCCAGTCCACGACCGCGCCCGTGCGCCCCGTGCTGCCTGACGGGCTGTTCTCGAGGTTCTTGCCTGCGTCTTGGGATGCGGCCGCGCTGTCGTAGCGGGATAGGCGCCGGAAGATGGGCTCGCCGGTCGCGTCGGGTGTGCCCCATGCTTTGCCGCGTTCGCATTTTTGCCGGATTAGGTCGAGGCATGCTTGTGCGTCTTCGACGCTGTCGTGGCCTTGGGCACCTCGATTCTGGATCTCACGTTGAAGGTATTTCTGCGTCAGCCATTTGAGGGATGATTTTTGCGGTGGTCCTTTTGGGTGCGGGTAAAGTACTGCTGTGTCGATAACGAAAGGGTAGGACATTTTCAAAGCACGCAAGTCGGAATCTAAGCTGTGGCCTGCTAGAAGCGTTTGTGGAGTGAGGAGATCGCGGAGCTTTGCCTGTATGTCGGCGAGAGTGAGTGTTGCCTTGTCGAGATCTTCCTTTGTGATACCAGAAAATGGCGTGAGATAGTCCTTTACAGCGTCAGGAGGCTTGACGAATTCGTCCAATACCGTCTTGCCATCCCAGTCGATCATCGAGATACGTGCAAGAGCGAAACGATCAGCTGTTGTAGTGACCATCTCGCAGTCGACGACCAGCAGCTGTCTTCCTCCTGTGACACTGCCCTTTTCGACATCTGCATCTGGCACATGGCCCTCAGATAGGCTGTTGACATCAAGGATGTCCGTCCAGCCATCTTCGGGCGCCTGACATGCCTTGAAACGCCGTGTCTTCTCATACTCCATTTCAGCTTCGTTGCGAAGGTGCGCCGGGTGTAGAGCGAACCCATTCTCTGCCAACTCCTCCTTGGTCAATATAAACTCTGTCATTGGTGTACGCACATCTTTCCAATTTCTGCCCTCTGCCGGCGCTTTCGGTCCCTTTTGTTTCTTCTCTTCCTTTGTCCTCGGTATCGGTGAGCTCAACATGGCGTATAGCGGCGAGTGCATGCGATTGAACTCTCCTGGTGTCTTGACAGGCCATATATGGGGAAACATATCGGCGAGCGGTTTCAGGGAATCGGGCAGCTTCTGGAATGCAAGTTTCGACGGGTAGTAGTCGTCAGGTGATATCGATAGGCGCTGTGGCTTCTGGCCTTTGGCTGCGTCATCCACTACTGCCTCACCATTCATGGCTATTCCATCCTCTTCTTTCTCCGCCCCATTCGTGTTTGTCTCTGCTTCAGAAGCCTCCAAGTTGATTTTGCCATTGAATAAGCCAGTCTCGAGTCCAGGAACCATGAGGACAACCACTTTCGCAAAGTTCTTGGAGTGTCGCACTGAGACCCATTGCGGAGCATTACCATCTGCAAGGAGATAGAGAACCAGATTTTGCAAGTCGGAAATCTTCACAAACGACTGCAACCGAGCATGAGCTGCGTGTGAAATCGCTGGGTAGTTGGCGTCGTTCTTCTTCCTTCGCTTAGAAGCGCGGTCGACCTTTTGCCAGTCTTCTGCTCCCTCCTCTGTCTTCTCGTCTGCTACATGTGCTGAGACCCCGACATTCTGCTGCTTTTGCTCGCCTTGATCCTGAGATTGTCGTCGTAGTAATGCGACTGTCTCTCCCACACCTATCTCTCCGGGCTTTTCATTCGAATACTCGTCCCAGCTACGTTTTCCGTTTGCTCCCTCGACCTCCATGTTGGCGATAGTCCTGTAAAGCACGAAAAATATATTATCCAGAGATGGTGAACTTTTCACATGCGGACTTTACTGGACCGCGAGCGAACTTGGCTTGGCATGGTGACGAGGACTGAAGTCCGGGGAAAGCTGTGCGTTCGCCGAAAGTTTGCCCTTGCATCGAATGTTTGTCCGTTGTGAAAGTCGCCGACCACATTCTCGTTGCGGTTTTCTGCTCTTTCCTGAGATCTCTACTGTCATGTTCAGCTCGTAGCGATCCGACATATCCTCCTTCTCGACATGAGGCTCTTCCCCAGTCCGTGGCAGGGCCTCCACCCGGCGTTTCCTGAAACGCCAGCGCCATTGTCAGCATCGGGCTCTACGAGTGCGCCGACGGTTGGGGCGAGTGTCGGTCTTTATGGTGTTGCGGTTGGCGCGTTTCTGAAAGAAAGACCGACGATGGGTCTGACTGCAGCTGCTTATACCATGGTCCTGGCTGGCTGCGGGTATGCCGCTCTGAACTATGTTGAAGGCAATACAGCGAGACGCTTCCTGGAGACCAAGGGCATCGAAGTACCGAAGAGAAGGATTGTCGAAAGACTTGGTTCCTTCGACCAGGACAATGTTCTGCTGCTAGGTGCGCTAGTCGGCATAGCAGTCGCAGGCAGGAGAATCCGACCACAACATCTGAGCAGATTTTCGTGGTACGGAGGTGCGGCTTGTTTCGGTACTCTTGGTTCTACAATGGTTTTGAAAGTCGCACCATGGCCCGCTCGAAGAGAGGCGGCGGAACAGGGTCTGAAAAATGCCATGATCGCACAGCAATACCAAGGAGAAGTCATCGCAGCAGTTGACCCAGAGATGAAGGATCGTTGGTGGCCACAGATGAATCGTCAGAGCAGCACACCTAATGGTCCAAGTGCGCCTCCAGCGTCGATACAAGGAGGACAAGAAACGGATCAACGTGCAGGGCCCTTGCGTGCGGCACTTGCACAAATCCTTGGTCCATCGGGGTTTGGAGATGGAGACATCAGCGAAGCTGAAGCACTCTCAGCACTCGAGACTGCGCAGTCCGATCAACTCGACGAGGATGATCCTCAGCCTCATCTGAGTAATATTGAAGACGGAGAGCGTGTTTTCAAACCAGTGACGAATTACAAATGGTCACCAAGGTCTCACGAGGATGCGCAACGGTGTCTGAACGAACATATCGAACATCTCAAGAAGAGACGAGAAGAGATTTCAAAAGAAGCAGAGTTATTGTGGCATACCGTCGCAACAAAAGAAGCAGAGTATTACGAAACCAAAAATGACACACCCTTAAAGGCAGAGCAGAGAGCAGCGCTTGAAATCATGAACGAGATCCACATAAACATCTGGCTACAGGCCTCAATGGTCGATTGTAAGTTGAATCAGACTTGGTCTATATCATAAGGCTGACTTGGGCAACAGGGATGATTGCAGACTCCACCAAGAACCTTTTACAAGTTGAGGCTATGACCGGGAGTGAGAAGGGCTTCTGGATCCCGCCTCTTCCCAAGACTGCAGAGAATATCAAGCCTAAGCTTACTGGCAAATTCCTGGCGGAGCTGTCAGATGCGAACCATAACGACCTCGCTTTGCTCAAACAGCTAGAAATACAGCCACCTTCAGATGCACATCCGAACGCTGCGGCGGATTGGCGAACAGGAGACTCTGTGGACAGAGAGACGGCGCATCAGGTCGCCTCGGATGCTGTGGAGAGAGCGCTGACCGAGTGCGAAAACAGGCAAAAGGCGCTGAATGCCCTACTGGACGATATCGATCGCAGAAATAGTAATTGATACAAGATATACATGCATTATGAAAAGTTTCATGACGATCAGCAGACCTGGCATTGACACGAATAACGTTGGCCGAGCACCGAGAAGATAGAGGCAGAATATCCCGAGACGAGGTCGTACTTTCATGTGGAGATCAAAGTGGGAAAACATTTAGCCGGCGTCGTCGTCGTTCCCGTTTGACTTCTCCACATCAATCTGGGTCGTGCTCCACATTCGCCCACATCGTCCCGCATTCGCTGTCCGGCATCAAGAGACAGATGGACGAGCCGAAGACGTGTGCCGCCGGTCTCTTGTGCCGTTCGATTCGCCGTGAAGGGGTACATAGCAAGGCGACACAGCTATAGAAATACCGGACGTTCCCTTCTCCAGTCTTCTCTGACCAATCCATTTCGCGTCGTTGTGCTGAACCCTCCCCATCCCCCTGACAATACCAAGCTCTAATATCCAAACGAACCGTCTATCACTACCCAGAATACAAGGCACACTCACAAGATGATTGGCCGAACCAATGGCGCCTCGCCATCCATCAAGGACATGCACATTGTCATTTCAGGTGCTGGAATGGGTGGTCTAGCGACCGCTCTGGCACTCGCAAAGAAGGGATTCACACATATCGACGTCTACGAGACAGCATCAAATATGGGTTTCGTCGGCGCCGGAATTCAATTGGCGCCGAACATGGCCAGAATCCTTGATCGCCTCGGAGTGTGGAAGCAGATCTCGTCTTCCGCCGTCGTTCTTGAAGAGACCAGCATCAGACAGGGCAGCACCGACGAGGAGCTCAGTCACGTGGACCTCATGTACATTGAAAAGACTTACGGCTACCCTCACATGGTCGGTCACCGTGCAGACCTTGCAGGAGGTATTTACGATGGATGCAAGAAGGAAAAGGCCATCACGTTCATGTTTTCGAGCTCGATCGATCAAGTGTTAGAATGGTCACCACGGCCAGTTTTCATGGTCAAACCACGAGATGGTGAGGCCTTCAAGGTCGAGTGTGATGTCCTTCTCGGTGCCGACGGAGTCAAGAGCAACATCCGCGACCAAGTTCTCAAACTCCTCAATCTGGAATCCAGAATCGTCGACACCGAGCAAGCCGCGTACCGCATCATGCTTACGCGAGACCAGATGAAAGACGACCCAGAACTGTTGAAGCTGATCGACAGCGACAGAGTCATCCGCTGGATCGGACCAAAACGACACATCATCGCCTACCCAGTGTCAAACAAGCAGATCTACAACCTCTCCACCGCACAACCAGACACACACTTTGCCGCTGCTCCATCAGCAACATACACCACAAAAGGCAGCAAGAAGACTATGCTGGAAGTCTACGGAGATTTCTGCCCAATGATCCACCGCATGCTAAACATGGTCCCCGAAGGCGAAGTCTGCGAATGGAAACTCCGCGTTCACGAACCCCTCGCCAGCTGGGTCTACGGCAGCACAGCCCTAGTCGGAGACGCATGCCACCCTACTCTCCCACACTTGGCGCAAGGAGCCGCCCAAGCCATCGAAGACGCCGCCGTGCTCGGTGAAGTCTTCGACAAGCTGCCCGATCTCGAGCCAGAGTCCATCAACAAGATGCTCAAGGTGTACGAGGCCGTTCGAAAGGAGCGCGCGTACATGCTTGTCAATCTCGCTGCTGCCTCTGGCAAGGCTCTGCATCTTGGTAGTGGAGAGGCGCAGAAGGAGCGCGATCGTATGTTCAAGGAGGGCAAGACTCAGCCTGATAAGTGGGCCGATGCCAATGTGCAAAAGGAGATCTATGGCCATGATTGTATGCAAGTAGCGTCGGATTCGTTCGAGGAGTTGTTTGCCAAGGCATGATACATATGTACAGAGCGACAGCGGGATGAGATTCTGTGAACCTACGAGTTGGATATTCAATAATACAATGATCTACTCCGTTGTGAGGAGTATCTCAGATAGTTACCGCACAGTCTCAGTCTATTATTTCACGTGCATAGAAACATGAAGGCTATTTTAGCCGAAAGTAATAATTAAGCTTTTAGAGTCTGGAGAAGGACCGTTGCGCGGGAAGTCGCAGTCAATCGCAGGCAGCAGGACTCGGAAAGTTAGTCGAGCACTTTTGACCACATCTATCCTCTCACTTTAATCTCGTGCCTTTTCGTGTTTCTTCTCTTCAATAACAACCGTATTGGGTGACAGACGTGGAGGCTGGTGACTGCACGCAATCCAAATTGCTTTCAACAACTTACAAGCTAAGCCTGAGAAGTCTCCACGCGTATTAGGCAGCGGCTACACAGACTCGTCGAATACACTTTGGACCTCCGAGTTTGATATACCATTGCAGACTTGACTAGCAGGATCTTCGCGAACAACTGAGCCTGTACCAGTCAAGGACTCTATCGACACCTTTTCGTCGATCGATCTAACGCGAAAACTTTTGGCAACACCGCTTCACACCATCAGACGAGTCACGGCCGTGTTCTTCCCCGGCCCAAGCCTTTCGACGGCCAGGTCGGGGTGACGTTCTACTTATCACGACCTGTTTCACAAACCACAGGCTCTGCTCATAGAGCTCAGCCTAGTCTCGTGCTACAACTCGAAAAGACTTCAGCAGAGTCATGTCTATCATTGGAGCACACCACTATTATCCTCACTTTCTACCAGATCAGTTGCCGGACGAAGGTGTACCCTTCCCCGTGGACGATGAAGATGCTACACAACCAACCAACACTCAGAAGGAGTTTGATCCTCGCCGCATGGGTTTGAACAACTCCGGTCTGGAAGAAGATGATGTTGCGGACGTCATATGTATCCTACACCCATCTTCGCTTTCTGCATGTCGCATAGTAGCACGTACACTACTACGAGCACCACAGCATATCCTGCAGCAGAACTCGGCTTTCGACGACTTTGACAAGGGCAAAAGTTTGGCAGACTTGGAAGAGCAGGAGACCTTCATATTCCAAGGAAACACACCACAGCAAGCACTCGATCTGGCTTTGCGCTTCTCATCACGGACAAAGCACCCTACCTCAGGCTTCCTGTTTGGACGCAAGGCGTCGGCGTGTGACATTGTGCTCGATACTGAGACAGTCAAGAGTGTAAGCAATGTCCACTTCCGGATCTTTCTCAATAGCTCAGGCACTTGCATGCTGGAGGACATGTCTACCAACGGAACCTTGGTTGACGACGTTCACCTCAAAGGTAGACGCGGCAATGGTCCACAGACGAGGATGTTGAACTCGGGCTCTATCATCCAGATATTGTCAGGCAAGACTGAGCAAGCCATCAAGTTCGTCGTACGATTTCCTTCGAGAGAGGGCTACGAAGAGCAATATACGGCAAGGTATCTATCCTACATGGAAGAAATTGCTCTGGTAGAAGCCCGTATTCTTGCGCGTCATCCGGCCATGGCACAGCAAACGCAAGCAATTGCGGAGGCTTCTGCAACGGCTCGACACACCAGCCTCGCGGCATCTGCCCAGCCGCTTGTGATACAGCAAAACTCGTGGGGCATGAAGTGGAACGGTGGTACCAAATACAACGTCGTTGGCCATCTCGGCAAAGGTGCGTTTGCGACAGTCTACCGCCTCGCCACCAAATCTCAAGGTGAATACTTTGCCGCAAAAGAGCTGGAGAAAAGGAGGTTCGTTAAAAATGGCGTACTTGATCGTAAACTCGACAACGAGCTCCAGATTATGAAGAGCACGAACCACGCCAACATTGTTCAGTACATCGAGTACCACGACTACGAGCAGCATCTATACATCATCATGGAGTACGTGCCATTTGGCGACCTACAACATCATTTGCATGCCTCGGGACCTCTGAGCGAGTTCACTGCCATGTTCATGTCGAGCCAGATATTCGACGCTCTGGCCTATCTTCACAGCAAGAACATCACACATCGCGACATCAAGCCTGACAATATCCTGATCGCCAACAACAACCCTCACAACTTCCGTGTCAAGCTGTCTGACTTTGGCCTTTCCAAGGTAGTCAAAAGCGAGCGGACTTTTCTTACGACATTCTGCGGCACGCTCTTATACTGCGCTCCCGAGGTCTTCCCACACTATCGCAACACAGTTGCATCAAAAGCGAAGAAGCGAGACAGGACTGGCGGACCACCACAACAAGCCCGCTTCCACTCGTACAGTCAGGCTGTTGATATTTGGTCGTTTGGTGGTGTCATGTGGTACGCTCTCTGCAATCAGCCACCTTTCGAAGGCGTGCTAGACAATACCGGTATGGGTATGTTTGAAAAGATCATGACGACAGCCCTGGACCCTACGCCACTATATCAGCGAGGCATTTCTGTTCAATGTGTGGATCTGATGGTGCGTATGATCAACGTCGAGCCGTCACAGCGACCATCTTCGCTTCAGTGTCTGCAGCACCCTTGGTTCGATCCTTTGGGCCACACTCACATGCCTGATATAATGCAAGATCACGGCCTTGTAGCGATCACTGAAGAAGAAGAGCCCGCATCTAAGGGATCTGAGCCGGATCTTTCTCAGCTTAAGATTGACGAGGAAGATCTGGAAGACTTTCACGATGAAGTGGACATTGACTCCGGTGATCTGGATTACCTTGATCCTCGCATGTCAAAGCGTGTCAAGTTCCGTGACCTGCCCAATGAAGGGCAAGTGAAGCCTGGGCTTCCTCGCGGTCACTTGGCTGTAGCTCTTGGATCTTCTGACACCCGACCGGCGACTGAACGTTTGTTTGCACAGGTCGCTGAATTGACGTCGAATCATGCAGACCTCGGGGAATATCCAGTCTTGCCTACCGGCGTACCATCAACGACGAATGCGTTTGAAAGTGTAGAGTTGAAATCTGCAGTCGCTCATCTCGACCGCTCTGAGGAGCTTGGTGAGCCACGTCCCGATTCGTTCACTACTGGAGGTGCACTAGGCTCGCAAAGTCTTATGGGTGCCGAGTCTTTGGTTAGGGAACTTAATATGGACACCCCTGAAGATGCTTCAACCGAGGAGAACGAACCGACCACACCTGAATCAGCCCAGAACCATAACGACGCGAGTCAGCACAGCGGTGCCGCTGAAGAGACGCCTACTCGTCCCCAAGAGGAGACTCCCAAGCAACGGGTCTTCAGCAGACAGATCGACCTACCATTATCTGCTTCGTTCTTCTACGACCCGAAAGACCCAAGTACACACAACCTCGAGTACGCATCTCTGCGCAGCGGACATGACTTCAAAACCGCCGCCACGGTATCCGCATCACGACTTCCGTCGTTGGCGACCAACAATAGCGCCGTAGTCAGCCATCAAGTCGCGAAGTCCATATGTGGTCTTCCCTCTCTGCAGCCAGCACCCGAATTCCTGAAACCACCACCACGCCTAGGCCGCCTGGTATCGACTCCCGACTCCTTCGCCGACGTCACCATCACGCTAAACGGCATCGAAACAACCTTCGGCCGCGGGCCCAACAACACCGTCTCCTGGGACAACGAGCAGGACTCACGCATCCCTCGCCGCGCCTTCACAATCATGTTCCATGCGACAGGCATCAAGACAGCAAAGACAGCAGGCAAGGATTGGACCAAGATGGACGGTCTGCACTGCGTCATCGCCACCGAGGGCAAATTCGGCATCTTCATCAACGGCACCAAGTTGATGCCCAAAGACGCCAAAGGCCGCGCTCTCTATGGAAAAATATTCACCGGCGATATTGTCACTGTTTGGCGTCGGGAGACAGGTGCCAAAGGTGCCAAGGGCACGGGCTTGTCGTTCGTGTGCGAGTTCTTGCATGGTGAGAGCAAGGAGCGCAGGGAGAAGATTGGGCAGGAGTTCAGGATTATACATGATTGATGAAGCTAAAGATGGAGAGATGGAGATGGGGGGCCTTGTATGATGTGTATGATGTTATCTCTTATAACACAGAAGCAAAGAAGAGGAGAAAAAATGGCGTTCAACATCTAGCATGGAATTGGCGGAAATCTGTTTTGGCGACACTGGCGACATGGACTAGCAATATGATGACGAAGATATGATATGATGGCAGCATTTAAGCGCAGCGAGCGAGGATTTTGAGGATTTTGAAAGTACATATATCGAAAGCTTTTATGAACGCATCTATTCCCCTCTCCTGCCCTGAAGAATGGCTTCTTGTCAGACTACCAGGATATGCAAAGCAGCGCATGCAGCACAAAACAGTCCATCGGGTGTCCTAAGCAGTCAGAGCGCTCGATATCGAAAGATTGCCCTATTTGAACCGTGATCACGACTCTGTTCCCATCCAGGTGTCCGCTCGAGTGTACTCCCGTTTAGTATTATCAACCCGCAAGATACGTCTTCAAGTCATTGATGAAACCAGCAAGCTGCACGTCAAACCCTGAACCAGATACGGCAAGAAGGCCACTCAACCTCTGTCTCTTAATCTCCTCGTCGACAAATTGAGCAAATCTCAAGCGATTGCTACGTTCCTTGATTAGATTCTCCCGCATCGCCGGGTGTGCGGTCATCATAGGCATCGTGAGGTACAAATCGACATCCGACGTCTCCGTGAAACCGTAGGCAACAGTGTGACCTGTACTTTCGCATCGCTTCTCCTTCACATACCGATCGTAAGGGACAAGCACGTCCTGGAACCCGAATTGGCAGCCTGCGGAATCGATGATCCACTGCTCTTTATTGTGTAACGAGACGACTAAGACCGTGTGCCCTTGGCTCACATTGCTCTGTGCAGCCTGGCCTCGCACGATCGAGAAAATTGGATGCCCGATCTTGAATTCTTGCTCGTGCAACGAGAGGCAAACACCTGTTTAAGTTAGCAAATGAGTTTAATGTGAATGGGTTTTCGTGCGTGAAGGGGCGTCGTCTTACCGCTCAGAAGATGACGCGCCAGTGGTCCTAGCAATGACTTGGCGCAGGAGCACTGACAGTCTGCAAGGGCTGCTTCTTTGTGTTGCAAAGGTATATCATTCGGAAGTTTGAAAACGGTATCTCTCCGTGGTCCGGCTGTATTCATTTGCAGGTGTAATACATTTCCTTTGAGCTCGATCGTGCGAATGTCCAGGTCGAATGTACACTCCCGGTAGGCGAGGAAGGCTGCTTTCAGTGTTTTGGCGATGCACAATAATTTCTTGCGTTTCTGTCTCGCGTTGCATGCTGTTTTGTGCGTCTTCCAGTGCGCTGTTTGGCACGCGCGTGAGCAGTAGGCGGTGTTGACAACTTCATCGGTTTGATATGCGGGCGCGTCTCTGCAGCCGCTGCATAGTGTCGATGCGGAGTTGGCGCAGACAGTGCAGATCATGTGAGTGAGTGTGGTGGTGTTCGAAGCAGGTATTGTGAGCAATTGAAGAGAGCGGGGGATGGGAAGTGACAAAAGTGCGTATCAGCTAGAAAGGGAGGGAAAGAAAGGGGTTTGCAGTTACACATACATGTGAACCGCCTCTCCACTTCCCAAGGCGCTGGCACGACGTGACACGACGATGCGCTTTCAGACAGCAGCTTCTGGCGAACGCCTCTACGGCAGAGTGACTACATTAGCAAATGGACAGCAAGACAGAAAACTTTCTCAATCCATCTGTGCAAATGCGCTTTGCTTTGCTATCCAAGAATCAGCTACCCAAATTCACCTCGCAAGCATCCTAACAGCAACCTCACCGCCCGCATCAACCCACTCCGCACCTATCTTCTTGACCCGGCTCTTGCTCGCCACATACAGCAGCAGATAGACGTGCGGCACTACCTCCCCCCAGCAGAAAACCTTGACCTCACCCAGGCCCTCTGCCACCGTACGATCCGTCCCGGCTGATCCCGTCGTCGCGCCCGAAGAATGTACCTCGTCGCCGCACCTCGTGGCCCAGACCCCGAACCCAGCACTGCCCCGTCCGATGAACTTGGTCAGGAAATCCCAGAACTCAATCTGTTGCTGCGCGTGCCAGGGCGACGTATCGAGGGACCAGAATCCGCGCTCTGAGGGAAGGAGAGGGCGTGTTTGGGTGCTCGGGTCGTATTTTGTGCTTATCTCCGGGTGCGCTAGCAGGGAGGCTAGGGCGGGTGTCACGTGTGTTTTGAAGGGCTCGAGAGAGGTCGGTGGTGCTGGGGGGTGAATTGAGAGGGGGAGCGAGGAGAGGGTGTGTAAGATTGTGGGTGAGGAAGGTAAGGCTGGCGTTGAGTGTGGGATCGCTGGCGGTGGAGATGTTTGGCGTCGTGGAGGGGATGCGTTTGATGCTGGGCCTTCTTGTTGCTTTTTCGCGCTTGGGGCGTGAGTTGTCGAATCAGCTGCAGGATTGGCCGGCACAGTCGCCTCCTGTTCGACGGCTGGCGGTGGCGTTCGGTCGTGGATGTCCTCGGTAGCGCGGTTCTCTGTATGCGGTGCATCGGGAAGCTGACCGCCGAAGGCGCCCGGCACAGATGCTTTTGATGTATTTTCGGAGCTCAGCGAGTATGAGCTGGGTAATTGCGAAGGCACATCGTCGCCCGTCCAGGATGAACTGTGTGTTTTCCGGGTAAATTGGGGTGTTGCGGTGAGGTGATCGCCTGCTTGCGAGACCTGACTCGGAGCATGTGGTTCTCGATTTCCAGATGTACCGATATAGCCGATGCCGAGTCCGATGCCTTCTCTGAGTGGTACGTAGGGCGAATCTAGCGGTCGAGGCGCCAGTGTAGGATCTTGGTTGTCGTGAAGGATTTCTTCGTCACGAGTCTCTTCCTCTCGTCCGACAATGTAGCTCTCGGTCCTGGGCGGCCTCGAAGGGGTCACTACCTGTGCGCTGCTTTCTTGGGTGTCACCTGGACCTTCGACGGCTTCATCGTGTTGCACGTGTCGAGCTGAACGAGATATGCGCCTTTTCAGCGACTCGGTCAAGAGTTGAGACTCGAGCGCGGATACTGCCAGTTGTGTGTCATCGATGAACATAGGTGCCTGATAGGTTGATTGAGCAGAGGCATCGTTAATATCTGCGCTCTGATGCAGGGTGACTGGGAGTCCATGATAATCGTGCTGTGTGTCGCGCTTTTCCTCTATGGCTGTTCGCTTGGCTGGTCGGAATGATTCGTAACCTTCGGCTTGTCTCTCGAACCTTCGATCATCCTTTCTGCCGCTCGGTGCAGAGGTGTGAATCAAGACTTCCATGCATTACACGTGTATTGCTCGCGTGCTGCTGAGTATCCGGCAGGCCCATGATCGAGGTGAAAGCCAATGTCACCAAGCTATCCAGATCTCGATCAATTTCGGTCAACGACGAACCAGGGTCGTCTACGTGATTACTTCTCGATGATAAAAAACATGCTTGGTGAATATACTGTGATGGTAGTGGTGTGAGCGGTGGTTGTAGTATTGGTAGAGCCGCGTCTGGCGATGTGCATGCGCCAAGATTTTGCGGGGAAGTTTTGCCCACTTCACTTTTCGAAAAGTCGAGAAACAGTAGCCAGACGCGACAGCTGTTGCGATAACCACTCTAGATACCCCTCAACCAGCTCGGACGACAGCATCATTATGGCGCCAGCATCTCTTCTCGACCTCGTGACGGCGCTCCCTTCGGCCGACACCTGGGGCCCTCCAACTACCACGGAAACCACCCTTAATGGCGTTCCATATGCACCATTTTCCAAGGGCGACAAACTCGGCCGTATGGCCGACTGGACCGCTGAAGGACGAGATCGTGAAAGAGGCGGTCGCCAGCAGTACAACAGGAACTACAGAGGTGAGGAAAGCGCTTGGAAGTAGGTAACATACAACGCTAACCATGCTATAGATCAAATCTATGGAGCTGGCTCTGGTCTTCAGACTGCCTTGAACCTTGAGGGTATGAACGAGGAGAGCTCTTTCTCCGTTGTCGATCACGCTCGTACTTCAGCTCGTGGCCGCGGTTTCGGAAGAGGTGGAGGAACTGTTTTCCGCGGACGTGGTGGTGCTCGTGGTGGACCAGCTCAGAGAGGCGCCCGTGGCACATTCCAGCGTGTTGGACAAAGAGGAGGCGCACAGCAATACGACTCAAGAGGCGGTCGCGGAGGAGGAAGAGGTGGCCGCAGGTTCGGCTGGAAAGACTATGACAAGCCACAACGTAACCGTGAGGCGTCTGTTCAGCCAAAAGACTCATGGCGTCTGCTCGACGAGATCGACTTCAACCGTCTTCTTAAGCTCAATCTCGATACCGGCGATGGCGAGGACCTCGACGACTACGGATTCTTGTACTACTACGACCGCTCATACGACAAGCAGCCTGGTGCTCCAACTTCTGTCAGGAAGCTTCAAGTTCTGGAGCGCGCGGCATACAACGTCACTACCTCACAGGACCCAGTCATCCAGGAATTGGCCGACAGGAACGAGGCCACCATCTTCACCACTGACAACATTCTTTCCATGCTCATGTGCGCTCCTCGCTCAGTCTACTCTTGGGACTTGATCATCAACCGCGTTGGCGACAAGATCTTCATCGACAAGCGCGAAGGCTCCAACATTGACAGAGTCACTGTCAACGAGAACGCCGCTGATGCCCCACTCGAGACAGCCGAGAGCACAAAGGACACCATCAACAGCGTACCTGCCTTGATGGAGGAGGCGACCCACATCAACCACGTCTTCCCAATTCAGACCGTGCACGAGTCTGAGACTCAAAAGCTTGACATGAGCAACGAGCACCCATTCTACAACGCTTCGGAGGAGACCGATCCTGCAGCTTCAAAGGCGTACAGATACCGTCGTTTCGACCTTTCGCTCGAGGCCGACGAGGAGCCTCTCCACCTTATTGTTCGTACCGAGCTTGACGCCGTTGTCAAGAATAACATTAGTGGCGAGGACCAGAAGCTCGTTATCAAGGCGCTGAACGAATTTGACAACAAGGCTACCGGTAGCGGCGGTGCTCTTGACTGGAGGAATAAGCTTGCAAGCCAGAGAGGTGCCGTTGTCGCCACCGAGATGAAGAACAACAGCTGCAAGCTTGCCAGATGGACCACCCAGTCCATTCTCGCCAAGGCCGACTTGATGAAGCTTGGGTACGTCTGCTCTGTCCAACGATCTATGAAATTGCTAACAAAGTCTTTAGTTTCGTCTCTCGTGTCAACCCAAAGTCAGCCAACGATCACGTTGTTCTTGGTGTCCTTGGTTACAAGCCTCGTGAATTCGCCAGCCAGATGAATTTGAACTTGAACAACGGTTGGGCCATTGTCAGGACTTTCGTCGACATGGTCAGACGTGAGCCAGATGGCAAGTTCGTTCTTGTCAAGGACCCTAACAAGCCAACCCTCCGCCTGTACAATGTGCCAAAGGACACATTCGAGGAGGATGGAGATGACATGGAGATGCCTGTTGCTGAGGATGCCAACGAGGAGTGAAGCCGGCAATGACTGGTATGAGTATTACATAGACGCTTGCTATATCCAAAATTCTTTCATGCTCAATACTCTCAGCGTGAGTGCCGTCAAGGAAATGATCTATTGCCTTTTTAGGCTAGGCCGTTACCCCACAATCTCCAATGTGAATCGTGAAACGTGGGCGACATAACATGATGTTCGGCATACTTTACCTGCCAGCGTTTCTCTCTATCCTCAATCTCTACCATTTCTTACGATCGTGTTTCGGTCCACATAGTTGCGCCATCGCCATGAAGAGCTTCTGGGCGCTCCCGGTCCTCCTTCGCGTCGCAGTCGCAAGTCGGCACGTATTCAGCGTTAATGACGACGTGCTGGCCTACCCTCAGGTATGTGACAGGTATGCGCTTTGAAGACAAGACCGAGAACTGACTGTCCATGTAGTATGAGATCAAATTCACAACCGATCATGTATCAGAAATCGACGCACTATCAAAGCTGGATAGTAAGCGAATCGAGCACGACAATTCTCTAGTTGCTCCATCTGGCCAGAGCACCGGCAAGCATGGAGGAGGCTACAACGACGACACCGGTAGATTCAGCTATGAAGTCATGGTACTCAAAGATCAACAATATCTATGCAAGATACCTGAACTCGAGGAAACGGTAATGCCAGACGCAAACGATACCCTGTCTAAGCTCGATGAGGAGAGGGAACTAGCAAGAGCGAATGATAAAGGCTGGGAATTGCTTTCCGAGATGCAAGGGAACTGCATATACTTCTGGAGTGGATGGTGGAGCTACAGCTATTGCTTTGGTGAGGGCGTACGTCAATTCCATCAACTACCACCAAGGCCTGGTACTCCCCCGTACCCCCCAGTGGAAGATCCTGCGGTGGCAGGCTTTGTCTTGGGATCGATACAAGGAACGTTGCCAGACGAAAAGGTCGAAGCTTTGAGCGAAGAAAAAGGATTGAGCAAGGACCTGGCTGCGATGAAGGCTACAGGTCATCTCGAGACAAGAGGCGGGAACAAGTACCTTGTACAGCATCTCGGAGGAGGTACGGTCTGCGACCTGACTGAAAAGCCGCGCAGGATTGAAGTACAAGTGAGTATCTTGTGGATAAGATGATACGGCTTCTGACCAAATCCGAACAGTTTCACTGCAATCCGGCATCGCAAGAGCGCGTTCATCTGATCAAGGAAGTTGCTACCTGCGCCTACTTGATGATCATACATACGCCACGCCTGTGCAACGACATCGCGTTTCTGCCACCACAGATCGATTTTCCGAACATTATTTCCTGCACACCAATTCTGGAGCCTGATCAAGTCCCTGTACACGAAGCTCGCGTGGCTTCTTCTGCTAAAGAAGAGCTCGCTTCGAATTTGCCCGACGCGTTCAAGAGCGAGGAGGACCAGCCCAAGCCGACTGTTGGCAACATCGTGGTTGGAGCATACAAGTGGATCCAGCCCGGAAAGAAGATTGAGAAGTCAGCGATTCTTGGGGGTGGCAAGGAGACATTTGTCAGTACTCTTGCCGATAGCAAGGGCAAGGTGATGACTGCGGAAGAGCTGTCCAAGCTAGGATTCAAGGATCACGGAACCGTGGAAAGGTACAAGAAGAAGCTCGAGGAGCTTGCTGGAGACAAACCCTGGAAGATGGACATTGTCGAAACTCCAAGAGGCACCGAGATAAGAGGTCAGGTCGTTGAGCCGGAAGACGAGCAGGAGGAAAAGGCAAGCAGCAATAATGAGGAAGAGATTGAGGTCAGCATAAAGGATGATGGAACGGTTGAAGTGCGCGACCAGAATGGAAATCTTCTTGACCTCACGCAAAGGGCCGAGGCGGTGAGGAAGCAGGGCCAGGGAGATTTCAAGAACCAAGAGAAGGGAGAGGAAGATGTGGAGAGAGGAAGCGAAGAGACGTACAAGGAGAAGGATGAACTCTAGTCGTGCATTCGGCGAAAGACTTTCATTTTTGACCATTGCGTAAGATACCCAACGACAGTAACATCAATCATTAAATCAATAATTACCACGTCCCATCTCACCACTACTGCATATTCATGCTTCGCATGCATCGACGTTTGATCTGCCATGCTTGCCGTCGATACTTTTGTCGGCGCTGCGGGGAAGTCTGGAGTTTCTCCGCATTCGAGGTCTTCGCCACTTGCACTAGCAACCTCACTACTTCATGATTATTCGTATTCACGGACTACACGATGAGATATGTCTCTGCCGGCGAGAGTACTGGACTCAGCGACCCAGCTAACAAGAAGCGCTATCTTTGGCCATGGACAAGCCGAGGACCTTGCTGGTCTCGCACAAGGGCAGAAACAGTCTTTGTCGAGACCGCGGAGCAGCATCAACGATGAACCTGGACCGTCATCGTTCATATCTAGCTCTAACAGAGAAATGGCTTCGGAGCGTTTCAGGGACAGACGCCGTGTAATCGATGCGGACCGTGAGGTTGATAGCTTCCTCGCCGAGACGACGACACCACTGGATGTGCCTATCTTAGAAGAAGGAATCGCAGGACCGGCTGAAAATATCTCAAAGGACCACGTTCGTGAGGCTGCTAGCTTCCCTGCCGAGACGATGACACCAATAGAGCTGCCTCTGGTTGAAGAAGGAACGCCAGGACCGGCTAAAATCATGTCAAAGGACCACAAAGCCTTGATTTCCAGAATCGACAAGCTGTTCTACAACAGAATCGAGCCATCGGCAGAGTATGGGTTGAGTCCAGCACAAATCAAACACACACCGCTATCGGAGCTTGGGATCCAGCCTCACGACGTACTTGCACAATGCCATACCGTGTTTCACAGCGATGATTACTTCTGGGAGCATCTCCATGATCTAAGATGCCGGTGCGAAGAGCAAACACATCATCTGGAATTAATGGACCAGATCAAATACAACCTTCTCCACGATCCGGAGTGGTATCTGTATCAAGATCCAAGTAGCGAGCTTGGCGATTTCAGTGATGACTTTGGCACCCTCGATGGACGAGACGTTCTGCAGCAGTTCGACTTTAATGCCTTCCTCAAAAACGACAATGCTGACTCTGAGGATTGCTTGGCTTGTGATCCATTCTTGACACTAAGCGATCTACCAGTTCCCTTTGATGTCGACATTCTCCAACTTCACGTCAATATGTCTTGGCTTCATGATCCGTATTGTGCTTGCCAACAACCAGAGCACCGTGCACAGCTTCGTCGCGAATGGGGAGATCGAAGGAAGGCGATGAAGACATCAGAGATGCGGGATGTCTTGGAAGAGTACCTTTTAGGCCACATGTGTCTCGCACATCGCAATGGTTACATCGGAAATGACATACTCAGTCCGCAAGACCCCTCTCAGACCAGTTTGGAGCCTCGAGACCCGGCAGTGGCAAGAGTAGGCATGATAAACAGTCACACTGGCAAGGTTGCAACACCTGAGATCGTCGAAGAAAATCCATTCGGAGAACATACATCCACAGAGTCGTCTCTAGCCCTCCAGGACTATCAGATACAATTGATGTTACTGGAGAAGCAGAACAAGAAGCGCCTATCAATAGCACGACAAGAGCAGGACAGTAGTAGGTACGGTCCTATGTCGAAACTGTTCCCAGACTACGCGGGCCTCCCGCTCGACAGTCGGGCGATCCCTTTTGACGTTCTGGTAACTCTATACCAACAAGTCGTCACAGCTGCTTTTGTCCAGCTCCCCCGATACCACTTCTTGCCGATACCGCAAGATGCTATTGACGTGCCATCGCTTCTGAAAGACCAAGAACGACAAGAAAGTGCTTATCTTCGAGGGCAGGAATACGTCATATTGGAAAAGGGGAAGGATCCTCGTGTAATGCCAACATTGCCTTTCGTGGAGAGAAAAGTTGGGAAACACCTTTTACAAAGTCTTTGCGAATTTTGGGCCCGGGAGACGTTATTTACCGCAGACGTGGAGCAAGCATACACTGACAGCCCCTTCGCTATTGCACGCCGTTTCCGGACGACATATATGGCGGAAAACAAATGCTCTATGGCGAGGAAAAGGGATCAGATCCAGGACGAATTCGACAGGTGTGCCCGTGTCGCAGTCGATGCTGAAATACAAGCCGAGCATAACGAAGCCTCAGCACCACAATCGACGCGTTGGTCAAGTGCATATTACGCAACGAAGCAGATCCAATATCGCTTGAGAGTTCTCGAGGAAAAGAGACTTGCGAATCAAGCCTTCAGTGAGCAAGACACAGTGAAGGGGACCAGTCTAATAGCCCATATTGATACTGCTCAAGCGGTGCTGTGGGAGGAAACGAACAGGCAATCCCAGCGTAGCGGGGTCCATGCCCTTCAGGATTATCAGATGGAACTCATGTTACTAGAGCAGCAGAACAAGAAGCGGCTCCTCATGGCACGTCAAGAGCAGGACAGTGCTCAACAAGGTCCAAACGCCGGTCCGACCGATCACACAATAATGCAGCAAACAGAACACGCAGAATCTCGCAGCGAACATCCTTCCAAGGCCGACGGTCCATTCAGTGAATTAACGAGTCTTCACGTCAACAAGAAGGGATACGTCGAGGACGAGGAAGGTAATGCCGTTGGTGTCATCACCTCGGGCAACGCCAAGGAGCTTGTCGGCATGCAAGTCGACGAGGATGGAGCCATCATCGACAGATACGGCAACACCCAGGGTCGCGCTGGGCCTATCGAGGAGGAGGAGGGAGAGGAGGAGGAGGAGGATGAGGAGGAGGAAGAGCAAACTCCAGAAGACCTCTCTGCTCTCGCTGTCGAGCAAGCCATACAAGCGTGGGAAGCGGAGGAACAATCCCGTATACGTATGCACGATGTAGCGGATCAAGCCAGCCTCGTCGAGTCCACGCAGACCGATTACGCGAGGACACAGATCGCAAATAGCCAGAGGCTTTCAATGCAGATGCGGGAAATGGACGAACAACTCCGTACACAACACGCAGTGAATCAAGCCAGCGCTATCTCAGCCGCGCAAACTACTCAAGCCGACTCACAGACTCAGCAGTCCGCTCAATCGCCAGACTCACAGCAGACCTCACACTCTCCCACTTCCCTCAATCAGCAAGTCCCACCACAATCCAGGAAACGAACCCACGAACCGGACGACGAGGACGTACAGATGGAGGAGTTCCACTGCCCCTACCCAGCGTGCCACAATTTGCTAGCAGGCGGCGAGGCAGTGCTGAAGGTCGAGAAGGACGGCCGCAGCGAGATCTGGTGCGCGCACGACGGATGTCTTGAGAGCTACACGAGCACACAGAGATGGAGACGGCATATCTGTACGCCGCATCATGATTTGCTTGGGCTTGGAACGAGGAGTGAGTGATGAGGATACGAGATATTACGAACTAGCACGGCAGGACGGGAATATATATGGTTACGATTTTTCGACTTGTCATTGCGTGATATATGCCCCCCGCTCAAATAGTAAAAGGCCGTGGTGTCTCGCACTGGCCTTTTTTCAGATCACAGTCTCTCGCATAACCCCCCCTTCCCATCATCTGCACCACACGCCAACACGAAGTACGAAGTACAGACACCCGCCCCAATCCTGCACGTCCTAATCACTGAGCTCAAAAGCGTCCTCGGCAGACTGTCCCGTCCCGCCCTTGATAACACCACTCTCCTGCAACTGCTGCGCAGACATACCGCTCGCGGCGCGCGGCGCATAGGCACTGTAGTCCTGACCATCGTCGTCTTCGCTGTCCTCCTCGTCGTCTTCGATGTCATCTTCGCCTCCGATTTCGTCTTCGCTGTCGTACTCCATGCCTCCGTCCTCGTCGTAGTAAGGCTCGTCCCCACCGTCGGCTGAGTTCCTCTCGCTTTCGTCGGAGATCTCTTGCTCGTTTGCGGATGAGGCGGATTGTGTCGATTCGGGGCCTGCGCGGTGGGTCGAGAGGCCGTGCGCGAAGACGCTGCTGGGTTGGGCGCGCTGTGTCGTGTCCTCGTCCTCCTCGTCGTCTTCGAGTTCGTCTTCCGCGAGCTCGTCGAGTGTTTGACGGTCGCCGAGGCGGTCTTGGATCAGGCCGTTTGGAACGGTCTGGCCGTCTTCGTCCGCGTCTTCGTCCATGTCGGAGTCGGATTCTGCTTCGTCTTCGGATGCTTCTTCGGATGTGTCGCCGGCGCCGTTTGCGAGCAGGGCGAATGGGTTCATGCTCGCGACTGGCTTAGAGTCCTTCTTCTTGGCGGCTGGTTTGCTTTCTGGTTCTGGCTCTTTGGCGACGATTTGTTGGGTGACAGAAATATCGGCTTGCATTCCAAGAAGATCAGGGTCGATTTGAGGAGTGTCGTTGAAGGTCTCATGTTGACCGTTCACAGCTGTCTGCTCTTGGTTCTGATTGTAGTTCGTGTCTTGGTTCATCATCCCATCATTGACGTAGGAACTATCCATAGCGAGAGCCTTGCGAGCTGCGTCGTTGAGCATCTGCGCGCTGTCGGAGATACCGCCGTTGAGGTATGAGTTGTCGTCCGCGTTGGTAATGAAAGGCCCGTCGCCAAGTTCAGGATACTGGACTGATTCCTGCTCGTATGCTTTATTCTCCTGATAGTCGGTCATCTGCTGTGAAACCTCGTCTAGGACTCCATTTGTGTCATGAGACTCGTTCTGCTGTCGCTCATTGCTTTGATCCGCTCCTGCAGATCTAAAAGCGGATTCACCAAACGCAGGCATGAAGCCGAACCCGACCGAAGGACTAAATGCCGGTCGATAGATGGTTGAGTCTCCCTGAGCAGGTCCAGAGGTCAAAGGCGAGTTGAGATTGGAGAACGACCAGAGTGTTGGCGTCGGTGCTGATACATCTTGCAGGTTATCCGTTGCGATGTTCAAGCCTTGATCAGCACCAGTTTGGAATGGCTCAACGATCGGCGGAGTATCATTTCCCGTAATCTGATCGAGAAAAGCTCGGTTATCGTTAGACTGCTCCACATCGACACCTGAAGCTGATGCTGGTGCAGGGCTTGGAGAGTGACGACTCAAGCCAAGCCCTGTAGGCACAACGATGGGAGCCTCTTCAACAGGCTGAGACTGGGGCCGAGAAAAGCTCTGAAAGGACGGCTGAAGCTGCGACGGGCTTCGCTGCGCTTGTTCCTCCATCGATTGAGCCTCGGGCAAGGACGACAACTGGGGCTCATCGATTGGCTGTAGAGATTCGAAGAGCTGGAGTGGCGGTGGGCTTTGCTCTGATATTCGCTGCGCCTGTTCTTCGAACACTTGAGGTTGAGACTGCGATCGAGACTCGGGCTGCGAAAAAGACTGGAAAGACAATGGAAGTCGAGGTGGGCTCTGCTGAGCTCGCGGTGTGGTCGTACCACTCCGTTCGTGCACAACGCTTTGCGGCGTTGACCGGCTCGCAGCCCTCTCCTTTGCAATTTCGACGGCTCTACCGTACTGCTCTCGAGGAACAAACCTGCTCTCGCGGAGTCGATATGCTGGAACATCTGGCTGGTATTGCGAGAACCCAGACATGCTAGACATACCGGACATGCCAAGCCTGCTGACCTCAGACCGCTGAGAAGCACGTAATCTGGCCTCTTCTCTGGCTCTCTGCAGTGAAGCAGATGCAGAGACTTGAGAACGACCTGAGACGACACTCTCAGCATCGTCGGCCTTTTCGACTTCAGAACGATACCAATTTCCAGATTCGGCAAGAGCTTTTCTCGCTGCTCTGGCTCGCGCGAACAGCGCTTCGTCATCATCTTGCGATTTGGAAGTAGATCTGACTGGTCTCGTAACATTCTCCGGTCCAGGACTGAGCTCGAGAATCGACGACTGAACCGAAGACTGCGACCTGAAGCTCGCACTGCGCATTCGTGACGAGCCAGCACCAATCCGAGGAGGCGTCTTAGACTTTTTGGCGACAGGCGTCGATTCTACGATATCGCCATCGTCCTCGCGGGCCCGCTTCTTGACGGTCGGTGTCGGCATGCTCGGACCATTCGGATTGATGCCCATGGCCTTCATGCGGAAGTAGCTCGATCGAGATGACGGCTTCGAGGCGCTACTGTCGACGCGTGCGCGAGGCATGCTGAAGCCTAGAAAGCTCGACCGATTCGTATTTGGGGTAGCGTTCGGTGAGACAGTAGGCTTGGTGACTTTGCCTCCGTCATCAACCCGATTGACCGATCTCCTTTTCGACGCGTCAGCAGAAGGACGCGAAGCAGGCGGTGGCATTTCCAGGGAAACCACATCGTGGCCTCCTCTGACCGAAGACGTCGAACTACCAAGCGTACTGTTATCATGACCGGTGCGTTCCGTAAGACGAGATGCGCCATTTATCGAAGCCTGAGAAGAACGTAGAGCTTGACTTTTCAAAAAGTCATCAACAGCATTGACCTTCTCCTGTTGTTTTTTCCGAGCATCAAAAGCTTCTCTTTGGCGATGAGCGGTCCTCTTCCTCTCCCTCTTACCGCGCGCTTGACGATTTAAGCGAAGTTTCCACGCAGTCTGGCGCCAGCGTTTCCCATATCGAATTGCCAACTTCTCCGCTCGGAACTTCTCAGCAATCTCTCGTATACTATCGAGATACACTTCGTCATATACGCTCATGATGGCAGACCGAGCGTGGTATTCGACAAACTGCCTCAACAGTCCTTTGTCAACATCCAGGATCATCTCCTCTGCTAGCTTTTGCAGGATCTGCGTCGGCGAAGCAGTGGGCTTTGTTGGTTCGGCCACTTTTTGAGGTTGCTCTGCAGATTTGCCGGGACCAAAGAAGCTCGGCTTAGTGTTAGCTTGAGCGTGATGCGCTGTTCGCTCCTGAGTTTCCGCTGGTGCAGTGAATGACTGCGACAGCGGACTTGGTTTCTTGGGCTGATTCGGCGAACTGAAGCTGAAAGAAGGAGTCCTCGCTGACTGTGCCTTCGATGTTACTGTGGCCGAAGGCTGAGGTGCACCAAAGATGGGCGCATTGGTTTGTGATGTTAGCTTCTCTGCTGTGTTCTGTATGCTTTGTTCCGATTTCTCCATTACTGGAGGAGAGCCAGGCGGTGTAGTTGACGCGAAGTTGAAAAAGGGTTTCTGAATAGGGGCGGACTTTGGCTCCTGAGTCGTGGGAGTGGAAGTAGGGAATTCAAACGTTGGTTTCGACGCCTGTGGTTCTTTCTGTTGGGAAGGTGTGGAAGCAGCAGGTGTGGGACTGAAGCTAAACAAAGGCTTGAAAGTTTGCGATGCTTGCTCATCTGGCAGCTGTGGCTTGGAGAATATCGATGGAACCGCTGACTGGGAGTTTGAAGTCTCGGTCTCTGTCGCCGTCGCCGCCGGTGTAGACGAATTGATACCCGCGAATGGATTTGCAGGCTTCTCTGCATTCGACGTTGCAGATTGTGGGGCTTGAGTAGCGAAATTTGAGAATGGTGAGGCGGGTTTCGGTGCTTCAGTATTAGTCGATGTTGCCGTGGGAGTACCGAACGAGAACAAAGGCTGGACTGGCGCTCCATTGGCTGGTTTTGAGAGCGGCGAGCTAAAGATACTTGTTGTATCAGGTTTTGGCGGCAACGGCTCTTCCTTCTTCGCTTCGTCTGTACCGCCAGCGGGAAGCGGCTGACCCCACGGGGATAGAGATGCCACTGGCTTCCCCCAGGAGATAGAAGAGGGGGAATGGACACTATCCAATCCCCCTTCCTTGGGCTTCCCAAACGTCGCAGACAGGTTAGTCGCGAACGGTGATTGAGCAGGCTGCTGAGCGAATGGTGATGTGGTAGGTTGGCCAGCATTCGAGCTTGCTGGTGGTGCTCCCCACGGCGAAGTCGATGGCTTACCCCAACTGGTAGCGGGTTTCTGTGCAAACATACTCTCCTTGAGAGGAGATTGAGGAGCAAAAGGTGATGACTTTGGTGCCACCCCTGGTTGATCAGGCTGATTTTGAGGTTTATCGTTCGGGTTGGATGGAGCGCCAAAGCCGAATGGGCTCGGCGCGGGCTTGACGGCATTGTCTAAATTCGCTTGCTGCCCGAAAGGTGACGGAGTCTGGGTAGCGAATGGCGAAGCTTTAGGCGCAAACGCGGGTGCCGCCGCATTCATCTGAGTCTGTGGCACAAACAGCGAATCTTCTCCGTCCATCGCCATATCCTCATCGTCCCGCTCTTCCTCTACAACCATGCCCTGAGCCTGCGCGGCCGCAAAGTTCAGTCCCCTGATCACTGCTGGAAAGGTTCGTCCAGCTCTCTTGCTCTCTACCACTTCCTCCGAGAAGATCTGGGCGTTCAAGCCTTGGGTCGCATCCGGAAAGACTTTGCCTTGAACAGAATTGAGGTCCAGATATTCATCTCCCGATTCAGTCTCCTTGAAGCCAAAAGTGTAGTGCTCACAGAACTTTCTCGTTTCTTCCGGGTCGTCAAAGCGGAGAAGCTCAGTAAGATATTCCATTGTAAAGTCAGACACGTCCTTGGAAACACCACAGGCGCGCCATATCGAGTTCAGTGTCAACTTCCTGACCATATTGAAATATATCTCAGCCACACACGCCATCGTATATGATACCCGATTCGACTCTGCGATTGTGAAGAAGTCGTTCCAATCCGCTCGGGCAACCACGTGCGCCGCACGAGGTTTGAGAGGTCCTTGAGAATCGAGGGTGTTGCAAGCTGCATTGTATAGATCGAGCGCAGTCCTTACACGAGGGTGCGTTTTGATCTTGTCGTCCCAGCAATTCACACGCTCCTCCAAATCCGGTGTAGGGTCTTGGATCTGAAAGATGATACAGTATGCCCGAAACTCCGGCTCGTTCTTGCAATCAACCCTTGTGCGATTGTCGTCGTAGTACTGCATGAGAGACAGAAGAGTCCTATCCAACTGTTCCCGCTCTTGATACCAGTCGTATTTGTCGTAAGGCTTCTCCGGTACTGCGAGTTGATGCAAAGACAGGATGTGGAATCGCGCTATCCTCTCGTAGCATTCAATTGCAATCTCCACGTCGCTCGGCTTGGTGATTTGCTGAATAGAAAAGTCGTTTCGGATCGCTCGCGTCCTGTCCCAGACAAAGTGGTGCACACTGCCCAAAAATTCCGCGTTCCCAACTAGCTCGTCGAAGAGATAGTCGCAAGTCTTTCTCAATGTCGAAGGAGGTCGTAGATCCGAAGGTAACTGCTCGTCCAGACCGGCCGCGGCGCGACGAAATTTCTTGACCATACGTCCTTCGCTAGGAGTACCATCTTCTTTCTACACACAGGAATCAGCTGATTCATCTCGTTTGTATTTGTACTTGACCGACCGTCTCTTGCGCCCAAACGTCCTTTTGCACAATCCTCTCCAACCTCTCGTACTCGGCGCACATGTCCGGGCATGTCCCCACTGGTGTGATGGCCTCGGCAAGTCTCCTAGGCTTCTCCGGATCTGCAAGAAATCCTCTCTTGATCGCGTCTTTGCGCTCATCTTCGCGTCGTCTCTTGAGCTGTACGAAGCGTTTCTCGTAAGTATGCGGCGCTGACTGTTGATTTCGCGGACCGCGCGGCGCGTCACTTACAGACTGAAAGCGCGACTGATAATCGGTGCCTTGCGACTCTTGACTCATGGGTGTAGGTGTCCTGGATCGCTGAATGCCGTCTCCTCTTCCTCTTGCATTTCCTCTTTGAGCTGTTTGACCGCGTATCGGCGCATTGCCTCTTGTCGCACCCCGAAAGGTTCCACGAGCTGCTGTTGAGTCGGCGCGTCCTCTTGTTTGGAATCCTGGGCGAGGTTGTTGTCGCGGTGCATTATTCTGGCCGAGCGTGAAAGTTCCCCGACCACGAGCTCCTCTACCACCTCCACGTAGCGACGACATTACGGTCGTCAGTGTCGGTGTTTGAATTACACATCGGTTTGTTGCCGTAACGCGACACGTACCATCCAGTCAGGAAGTCCGAAAACGATGGATATGCGAAATTTAATCCTGTAGCACACGAGGACTAGAGCAACAATGACGAGAAATCGCGACCAGCCCGCGGTCGGGGTCGTTCAGTGCTTGGCATCTCCGCATCTTTTCAGAAATGCGAGCTTGTGAAGGTGATCACTCCCTGCTTCCACATTCCGCTTCTCATATTTTGATCATCACGCAAGATTACGACAACACAAGCAGTCTCACATGAATAGTACTGTAAGGAATAGTATCATGAACAGAGATTGCGCTCTATCTCATTATATTAGCTACATAAGTAGTCTCTCCATCAATTCACCCACCTCCACCCCAGTCCACCGACAAGGTAATTAATTCCGAAAGGTTCATCGCTGAAATGGTATAATGCTGCACGCTTTTTATGCTTTTGAGTCGTTAAATGCCGAAAGAAGTGGTCGTTATACATTAAAATCCGAAATTCGTGAGGTCGTGAGGTTCGTTGATGCCGTGCGCCATGCTGAGCTTGGAATCCGACAGTGTATATATACATTACAAGGCGAGCGTTTGCCCAAGGTGTGGGCCTGATGGTGCAGGGTGTCTCGCGTAACTAGCGAGAGACGATGCGTGGACGATGACTGCGGGTGTCGCATGAGCGAGGAATATGAGATGCATTGAAGGGCATCTGTTGCCCTCCGTAACCGTAGACGGGGTGAGGAGCTGGCATTGGTCCTGCATTGCTCGGCAACATCTGTCCGGGAGCCAAGGCCATGCGTTGCTGACTCATAGTCCACTCCTGACTGGCGATCATTTGGTTGGCTTGCGAAGCCATCGTCAAAGGCATGTTCACATGATACTGAGCTTGGACTTGATCATGCATTCGTTGACCACAACAGCCATAGTCTGCCGGTAATGGAGCTGAGTATGGTTCCATGAACGTCGGGTATGAACGAGGTACGGCGGCATTGAAATTGTAGCAGTCAGCACCGACTTGAGGCTGAGTGGCCTGCAACACGTACGATGAAGCCATGGCGTCAGTAGTGCAAGAGTCGAGAGGAAGCATGTAGTCGAACTGCTGCAGCAACTCTTGATTTCCTTGACCATACATGGTGTCTGGCATAAACGCTTGTGGTTGTGACTGCGTAGCCAGGTTTTCAAGGTCCGCCCAATGAGCAAAGTCAATGGGACTGAAGATGGACGTATCTTCCTTGATAGCTACCTGCTTGTCCGGAAGGCTGCAAGCAGAGTCGTTGTCCCCGACGAAGGATGTTGATAGTCCATACTCGCTATCAAGTGGCGATGCGGCTCCACCACTGGCGGACGAGACGCGTCTCTTGATGTCTACCTCAGATACAGGAGAGTCTGGGGTCAATGCCTCAAGGGAAGAGCAGTCAGATGTCGATGCTGTGATTTCGATGTCATTGGATCCATCAACTGAAGGAGATGGTTGTCCAGGTACGCGAATGTAGAGGTGTGGGTGGCTTTTCATTATCTCGGGCAATTCAAGTGGATCCGTGTTGTCGAACTCGAACCAAATCCTGCCATCTTTGACGTGTCAGCACGGATATCTGATGAGTGATTCTACGTGACTCACCTGTACGCTCACAGAGCCAATCGTACTCGGCTCGGAGTACTGCAAGGACCTCTCGCATAGTAGCCCAGATAGCCGGGGCTTTGCCCTCGCCACAAGGGATCTTCTCGCGATCGCTTCTCTCAAACAAAATGGTTGCCTCGAGGAAGCTCGACCAGCCAACCTTGAGCTTGGTAGAATCGTCTTTCTTTGGGTTGTTGAATCGATCAAAGTCATCTGCAGTCCAATTGAGTCGCATGAGATAGACCATCAACGGTACCAAGACTGTCAAGTGTAAGGAACGAGCACTTGATATCGCGTTGCATAACGTACCTGGTTTCTGCTGGTGGTGAGGACCATCTTCATAATCTCCAAATGTCGGCCAATAAGGTGGTGCCACCTTTTTTTTATAAGGGTATCGATGTCTTTTGCGTGGACAGATGGCGGCGATGAGGTTCTGAGCAAAGTACTTGAGAGCACCTTGGTTGGTTCGGGAGAGTCTCTGGTGCAGAAAGGACAACACCTTCGCTTGATCGTTCACGAAGAATCCATGTCGACCTCGTGGGTAGATCTCATTCTCGCGAGACGATCGAGTAGCAGATCGAGGTTTAGTGTTGCGGCGATATAGCGGTGCCCTCTTTGCGATTCTGCTGGAGTTGAGACTTGGTCTTTTGGTGCATGTGTCTGCGAGCTGGACCGGGCTGACTGGGCTTGCGGACGAATGTACTGCTTGAGCTTCGCTTGTCAGTATAATCTAATGCATATATATTGTGTCGACATACGCCACGAGGGAAGGTTGACGAAGTCTGACAAGGCATGCTGGTATTCGGGAGACTCTGGATCTTGAAGTTTGTGTAGCACAAGGTTTGCGATCCGCTGGCTGTGGTTGCGAGTGTTGCTTTCCTTTTACGACGTTAGTATATCTCAGTGTGAACCCAAGTTTGAACACACGGACCTTGATCTTCTGTCTCAATGGCAATTGCGTGGTGCACCTCATGCTTTGATGTATAGGTCTGATTAGAAGACTGAGCCAATCAAGTGGGCAGGACGTGCTCCGCTTTGGGCAGCAATGTCAGGTACGCCTTGTGCAGGTAGATTGAGAGTGGACAGCAATGAGTGAAGCACGAATTGGCGGTGAGGAAGAGTCAGTGCTGCGAGCCAACCAATTTCTTGGGTCTTGCTAATGGAGGTGTGCGTCAGGCAAATAAGTGGAACAGAGTTTGACCAGTAGAACGATAAGGTTTGAGATCTGCCCGAAGTGGTTGCAAGATACACGTGTCTCGCCAATAAGAGTCCAGGGGGCCCTGATAGTCAAAGTAAAAGACTCGAGTAAGTTGTTGAATGAAGGGAGAATAATGGTTCGAGAAAGCGATCGGAGAGGAAGGTTTGAGTTTAAAAAGAGCACAGAACCTACACCATCCCGTGTTTCGATATCAGATTCATGTGATTCTCCTCATCGCATCCCTCGATCGAAATACCGTGAACCTGGTCATCGACCTCGCTTGAAGCTCTCTCATCACAGACGTTTAGGTAGAGACGGAGGACCAGACGCAAGCCGTGGTTCAGATCCTGCACCTTACCATTTTCGTTTGACCTACGAATTTGTTTCGACCTCGCTACGAGGCAGGGTCCAGGGCACAAAGATTGTAGCCGATGGAAAAGGTATGTAGAGCCGTGTTTGTATCTCTTCATCCAAGCATTTCGGAGCAGCACAGAGCAGAGAATGGCGTCCCTTGAGCTGAGCTGCGGTAGACTAGCCTCGCGGATGCTGGTGGACGGTTACCCGCACATGTTGAGGCGTCTTGCGTGAACAATGCAGTGCGGCATACAGCTCCCCACGCTGTATCATGTGTGGGCGGCGCTCGGTGGTCTGCCCTCAATGCATACAGGCGGATAAGGGTGGGAGAAGGCAGGCAGCAGAGGAAGTTGTATTACGATGATTCGTTTGGAAGAAGGGTTCATTGCGCGATCCCGTGTGTCAGAGCGTGTGGCTGGCTCGGGGCGACTGCTCCGGTCCCCGGTGCATTAGTGCTGTAGCCCGTCCTGTCGGCTCCCGGTGCCGTGAAACAGGACAGTTTCTTCTGCAGATTCTCCCGAGATGTTGTTGAGGAAAGCACATAATCCGGTCGCGTGGGGGGAGGAGATCCATATGGCTGTCATGATCGAATTAAACAAAGAGTCAGCGTCGTGCAGAGTCAGTCGCAACAATGCGGTGTCCCGTTGACAACTGTCGACTGCAGGGTCTCAGTCACCTGTCGAAACCATGTGGCATCGTATATAGAGTCGAGCGTGTCTCCGGACTGATTGAAATGGCCAGCATCGAGTGTTTTCAGTGCGATCACTTTGAAGCATGGTTGATGCCTTGATGAAGCTCGAGATACGAGTAGACGTTCGATCAAGATCACCAAGGTTGCGGCGCGGCGCGGGAGACAAACGCTCGGATTGCTTGAACCACGCCCGGGTACATGTACAACACCCGCAGTACAACCGTAAGCGACGTGTGTGCCAAGCCGCGGCTAATGTAGTGAGCAGCATGTCGCGATGTATAATGCAGCACACGAGTAGCACGGCACGAGTGTGGGATAGGAAGAGTCTCCCGACAAGTATACGCGGTGTGTGTTCCGAAGTATATACCTTGACGAGGTACGAAGATAACGCTGTGCCTTAATCCAAGCCCGGCAAGTCTACAGAGCCCAAAAGCCCGGACTCTTTGACCAGCTCGTAAAACAGACCCCTGCGGCGGACCAGTTCGGCTGGCGTATCAAACTCCGCCACATTTCCGTGATCCAGGACGATAATTCGGTCACTGTCGAGGATAGTGTTGATACGATGGGCGATGGTGATGATTGTCCGGTCCTTGAACATTGGACTGCGAAGTGTCGTTTGAAGCATTGCGTCCGTCTCGACATCAACGGCGGCCTAAAAAAATATTAGCAAGTACATATACGACAGTATCAATACTGCTTACTGTCGCTTCATCAAGCACGAGGATGCTGCTTGGTGTAAGTAGAGCTCGGGCAAGGGATACGAGCTGCCTCTGGCCCTGACTGAGGTTAGAACCTCCTTCGTTGAGCTTGGCGTCGAGCTGTCCCGGCATGCCGGCGATGTGGTCCCGCAACCTGGCGTGCTCTAAACAACGAGTCAGTCGTGCTACCAGCAGTTGATAAGTTTCGATGACATACCTAATGCTGTCCACAGTTCCGTATCATCGTGTACGCTGGAAGGATCCAGATTGTCTCTGATCGTTCCCTCGAAAAGTGCTGCGTCCTGAGGAATGATCGCCAATCGTGAACGAAGATCCAACAAGCCGATCGAGCTTGTACTGATCCCATCAATGGTAATATCACCGTTTGATGGTTCAATGATGCGGAACAAGGCAAGTGTTAGCGAACTCTTACCAGCACCTGTACGACCAACCACTCCAATCTTCTCGTGCGACTTGATGCTGATATTGATGTCCTTCAACACCAGGTCTAGACCGGTCCGGTATCGCGTGCTGTAGTTGTTAAATGTGAGAGCGCCCTTGGAAGGCCAGCTAGTTGGTGGCCGGTGCTTTGAGATGATTTCGGGTGCTTCACTCGGCAGTTGAGCGTATTCCAATACACGCTCGACCGAGACAATATTAGTCTCGACCTCGACAGTCTGCCTCACGATCCAGTTGAGAGACTGGGTGATCTGCAAGGCATATGACATCGCGAGTCCCACAAGTCCAGCAGAAAGCCCACTACCCGAGGAAACGGACACAATTGCGAATCCAGCGGCCGCCAAGATAATGAAAGAGCCAATGAATTCCAGACGCACTGCAAGCCATCTGTTTGCACTGATGGACGGGAAGTATGCGCGCTGGTTTGCATCGATACGCCATTCGTTCTCCATGGAAAAACGGTTCTGCTGGCGATATGCTCGAATCGTGCTAATGCCGCTCAATGACTCCTGGAAGTGTGCAAAGATGGGACTTCTGCTAACACTGTCGAGGCGCTTCAATTCGCGGGAGGTTCGGAGGTAGTACCGCTGGATGTACAGATACAAGCCGCCGAGAGGCAAGATGATTATGATGAAGATGGGCGTTGACGCAGAGATGACGGCGAGTGTGAATGCGGCTAGGGCTCTGGTCAGTCAAATGTCAAGTGTAAAGTCGGACGATTGCATGCATACCACGCGCTGCATTGACAAACAGCATATTGAAAGTGCGCCTGTAAAACGTCAATTGTCGTTCCCACGCATGGCTAGACCTAGCACTTACGCTAAAACTTCATCCACTCGATAGATATCACTGCGATCGTGTCAGTGTTTGTCCAAGATCCGGAGGCGTGGAGCTATAGTGGGCCATGGCGTTTGCATGGGTATGAGGGGGAACGCGGGTGATGCGCTGCCTCCGCAGCCGTGCCGCGTGTGGGGACTTCTCGACCGATGGCTTACCTGGAAAAGCGGTTCAAAATGCGACCAGAGGGAGTAGTTTCGAAAAAGCTCATCGGAGACCTAAAGATGGCGTATGCCATTCGTTCGTGGAGCTTGCGAGAGGCCTGCAGGTAAAAATGCACGTCAGCAAGCGATCGAAGCACATTGTGCCGTCTCTGCATTTTGCCTTACCTCGATAGAGCAGAAGATCCACAAGATGAGCGTCTGCACGACGACCAAAAGAGCAGAACCGATTCCGAGGCCGAAGTAGACACCAATGTATTTGGGAACGTTGGGATTGCCGCCATATTTCTGATTGATCTCTGACCAGTTTTTCAACCAAACGCTTCCACCTGAGCCGGTATTAGCGTACCGAATAAACGAAAAGGACGGACGAGCATCGTCGCTGTCTGAATCGTGGAGACCTACCTATCTGTAATGTTTGAGCACCGACCAAGGTGACGAGATAGATGCCGACGGCAGCGAGGTTACTCGTCTTGGCGTATTCCGTGTAAACAGACCAACGGACTTTGCCCTGCTCGGCTACTTCTTTGGTCTGCTTGGTCTTGATGTTAGCCCCCTCTTCGTCTGTCAATTTTCCGTGGGGACCGTGAAAGCTTGCAGTGCTTGCACGACGCAGCTCGACACCACTGGCTTTTCGTGCAGGCTGACCACCCCCTGTGCGTATAGGTGCAAGTGTTGTGTCTCCCTCTTGTGTCTCCTCTATCTCTTCGTCATCCGAGTTAGGGTCCGTGCCGTATACCGTTTGAGACGCATCGCTGCGTGGGGAGTCCGAGTCTTTCGACTCATCCTCGCTCTGTGTCTCTTCGCTAGTGGCAGTCTTGATCAAATTCGAGATTTCTCCCTTCATGGCCATCAGCTGTTCATAGGTGCCGCGCTCGAGAATTTTACCTTCCCGAAGAAGGACAATGTAGTTAGCTTCCATGAGCACAGGCAGAGAATTTGTCGCCAAAATTCTGGTACGTGTTTTGAGGATTCCCTTTGGTCCCAGTACCTGGTCGATTAAATGACGACCAACATGCTGGTCCACGGCTGAGAGTACGTCGTCCAGTAAGTAGATATCGGCGCGGGCGTAAACTGCACGTGCGAGGGTGAGACGGGCTTTCTGTCCACCCGACAGGGAAATCCCACGCTCTCCTACTTCAGTCTGATCACCATCCGGGAGCGAAGCAAAATCATCCTGCAACGCGCAGGCTTTGATTGTCCGGTCGTAAAAGTCTTTGTCCCATCGGTATCCAAACACTACGTTTTCTCTGACAGAAGCATTCATCACCCAAGGAGACTGGGCTACATATGCAACCTTGCCACGTACCACAACCTCGCCGCGTACCTTGTAGAGGTCACCGAGAAGAGTCTGCAGGAACGATGACTTGCCAGCACCCACCCTGCCAACAACGCATGAGAGCTCACCCTTTTGAGCAGAGAAGGTGATGTTTTCGAGTACATTGTTCTCGTCCGTGCTGTTCCAGGAAAAGCGACCGTCGACAATGCGGACAGCCTCTTCGCCGACTGCGACCTCTGTTTCAGGACGGAGCACAGCGTCTGGCTGTAATTCCTGAGCCGTGAAATAATCAGTGAGACGGCCGACTGCGACACTGGCTTCAATGATCGATGTGATGACCATAGGTAGAATTGCGAGTGGAAAGGTGAGAAGGTTGAACAGAGTCAAGGCGGGGAAGACAATGTCTGTGGTCAGAGGCTTGTCTTGTGTCACGACAAAGACTGCAAATGTCGAGCAAGAAACGAGGAAGGGTGTAGTAGACCATGTAAAGTTGGCGAGCGCAATCGTAGCTCCAATCTTTCTCAACGTGTTCAGCTCGACATCGTTACGAATATAGCTGAGCTTGTTCATGAATGCGGTGGTCCAAGCATAGAGCTTGATAGACTTCATGTTGTTGAGGATCTCAGTCATCAATCGTGTTCTGGCGTCTTTGTTCTTCATCTGCTTCTTTTGCAAGTTCTTGGAGATTTTGGCGATAAACCCATTGATGGGAATCATGGCCAACATGGCGCCGACACCAGCAAACATGCTTACACCAACCAGCTGATACAAAGAGATCATGCAAAGGGTGATCTGGAACGGAGCAGACCAAAGCTGCTGGCCGTACTGCGTAAGATCCTGCAGACGCTGAGTGTCGACAGCCATGTAGTTCACGACATCTCCAGTAGATTTGGTGGCCCTCCCCTCGTTGGAAAGCTTCATGGACTTTTTGTAGATTGTTGCCGTAAGAGCAGACTTGACACGCATTCCAGTCTCAAAGGCGCGTTGAAAGTACTGGTGCAGGAATGTGGTTTGACCAACAGATACCGCAAACATTGCTAAGGCAATGGCAGCACCCTTGATAGGTGGCTGAGGGTTGTCGCCGCGGTAAGAGTCTACGAAGGAGATCAAGTAACGCAGAAGCTGCGGCTGAATGAATGCCAGGACGTCAGAGACGGTCTTGATACATGCTCCGACAAAGTATGGGCTACCGAAAGCGCTGAACAAGGCGATCCAGAGAGATGGCTTCTTCTTCTGCAATTGTTTCTCCCAAGCCTTTTCGAAAGCTTCAGTCGTCGACTGTGTTTTGTCAACGTGGCGCAGATTCCAGAGATCGTCCTGGGTCAGGAAGTTCTTGTAACCGTGTTGCATCATCGGTGTCATCCATCCGAAGGTGAGAACGGAGAAGATATCAGCATATTCATATGGACATTCGTCCTCGTCTCCAAGGGCATCATAGTCGCTCAGCTTCTTGGATACCAACCACTCCAAGCCGAATGAGATTGCAGCGAGAGCAACACTAACAACAAAGACGACAAAGTATGGAAGATTGGTGCGGTATAGTTGCTGTGAGACGAGTGAACGGACCTTGACGGCGTATGCGATGAGAAGGAACAGCCAGTATATCAGGACTACGCCGTTGGCATTTCGTGACCTCCAGTGCTCGATGTACTGAATATAAAAGACAATAGCCAGCGAAGCAAGGTTCAGTACTGTTGCCCAGAACCTAAAGTCCCCGATGAATATGCTCTTGAAGTTTTGGATCTGCAGGGCTCCTTGGACGATCGTAGTAGCAATGAGAGCTCCGAGAACGATCTGCGAAAGTGTTAGAGTAAGCGGGTGTTTCAGGTGTTATGTATACGGACCATTTTTGCATAGAAGTGCCAGTTCTTGCGGACTGGCTGGGGTGTACATTTCCTGAGAAGAAACCATATTGCTCCAAGACCTCCAATGATACCCCAGGTTGCGACCACTGCCACCCAGACATCCAGGAAACATGGTGTGAAGTCGAAACGGGTGGGACTAAGAGGTCCCCATCCTTCAGGGTTACCGCAAGCTGGCTGCCAGAACCGGGAGGTGGTCGTCAAATAGCTACCGGTATAGCCGGGGAATTGAGATAGCAGCTGTGACGAGAAGACAGTCTGCGACTGTGGGTCGTACGAGGCGACCATAGGTGGGAAGTTGTGGCGCAAAGGCCGCCGGTCAGCGAAGAGGGCAGCTGGATGGTTTGTCAACGATCAGGGACCTCTACGAGATGCAGTGAGATGTAGGAAAAGTGGTAGGATGAAATACTGGTCTCGTGTTTCGAGACTCCGGAGGTCTGCTCACAAATCTGAGGTACTGCAGATGACGAACTGGAACGAACGGCTCCATCGATCCACGCTAGAGCCGATCTCGGGGTGAATTCTGGTTAAGTCCGACTGATGGTTGTCCATGCCAAGACATTGGTATCCGTGATTTTGATGCTTCAAGATTTCGAGTTCGAACTACCATACCTTACCACGCGACCACTCTTGTCGAATCACACATCTTTCCTTGAGGCGCCTTTTGCACTTCATCTATAAGCTGAGCCGACAACCACTATACCATTACCATAACTATGGCGGACGTAGTGGAGGCTATCGCGAGTGAGACCTCAGCGCCAGCAGAATCAAGCACCGCTCTCACAATCACACATGGCGAAGGCTCAGAGGTCACGATTATCGAGCAAGCCGACGGCAGCAAAAAGAAGATCGTAAAAAAGATCGTAAAAAAGAAGCGCCGACCAGCACGACCACAACAAGACCCAGCTCTCTTCAAAACCGAGCCACCACCACAAACCGGCACAATCTTCAACATCTGGTACAATAAATGGTCCGGCGGCGATCGCGAAGATGCCTATTCGTCAAAAACGCAAGCAAAAGGACGCTGCAACGTCGCCCTCGACACCGGCTACACGAAAGCCGACAAGACGCCCGGTGCGTACTTCTGCCTCTTCTTCGCACGCGGGTTGTGTCCCAAGGGCCAGGACTGCGAGTACCTGCACCGGCTGCCCAATAGCCGCATCGGTAAGGACGGAGGATTTGGCGACATCTTTCCCAGCAACGTGGATTGCTTCGGGCGCGACAAATTTGCAGGCTACAGAGATGACATGGGCGGTGTGGGCAGCTTTATGCGGATCAACAGGACGCTCTATGTAGGGCGCATACACGTTACGGACGACATCGAAGAGGTGGTCGCGCGACATTTCCAGGAGTGGGGGCAGGTCGATCGTATCAGGGTGTTGCCGGCAAGAGGCGTGGCCTTCGTCACGTATGTCCAATTGGCCAACTCGGAGTTTGCAAAGGAAGCCATGGCGCACCAGCCGCTTGATAACAATGAGACGCTTAACGTCCGATGGGCGACGGTAGACCCGAATCCGCAGGCGCAGAAGCGCGAGGCCAGGTTGATTGAGGAGCAGGCTGCGGACGCGATCCGGAGGGCGCTGCCGGCTGAGTATGTGGCCGAGATCGAAGGACGTGGAGGTGGATGGGAAGAGGCTCGGAAGAGGAGAGCGGTGGAGGGATCGTTTGGTCTGCAGGGATATGATGCGCCTGACGACGTGTGGTATGCGTCAGAGAAAGCGAGGGTCGGGGGACCGCCGCAGCAGCATTTACTGGAAGCAGGCTCTGCTGGAGATGACGACGAGGATGGACCGCTTGCTATTGAGTTTCCGAAACAAGCGGAGGTGCAAACTGGTATCTTGTCTTCGTCGACACTCAAAGCGTTGAAGGGCTACTCGACGAACAATGCACCGTCGACTGCATCGGCGTCCGAGAAGAAGGGCGGACCGCTAGTGGGCTATGGTAGCGATGACGACAGCGCTTGAGATTGTGGATAAATGATACCCTAATGTTACAGAATCTTACGTACGAAAGACGGGATTGACAACTTGCCGTGACACGATTATGGGAAAACGCTTTGGGTTTGAGTTCGTTGGTGACTCGTTGTTAATTCATTGCTATGACACGGCTCATCTACAGAGTGTAATCTAAATGGTGTACCTGAAAGAAGGATGACGGTAACCAAGCTGACTCTCATCTCCGGTCAATCTGTGGTCTCTGTCTCCTCTCTCCCTCTTGCGGTTCTCGCTAGAATTGTAGACTAGGAGGATGGTGGTGCAAATCAGTGACAGGCCCAGCATGCCAATGTTGATCGCATGACCAGTGATGTATCGCGGCCTAGAGAATCAGTCAGTAAGTCGTTTTTAACTCATGTGAAGATAGAACTCACGCGTCGGCTTGAAGGTATGTGAATGTTGCAATGAATGCAGAGGTGTTGGCAAACATGATCTGGAATCCGGTGCCTGTCGCTCTCACGTAGTGTGGTGCAAGGTTATTGGCCAACCATCCCATGACGAGAGGGCTGCACGGGAAAATGCCGCCTGCGACCAAAAAGGTACCACCATATTGGATCAGGTGGTGGTCACTCGAGATGAGCATGATGTAACCGCCTATGGATATGATGACTCCAATGATCATAAACGGTCCTCGCATCTTGAACTTGTCCGACAGATAGCCGGTAATTAGGACGGTGAAGAAGGCTGCCATGTTCGGTGGTACACTCAGCAAGTTGGCGTTGACAGCGGTGTATCCCAGCGATTTGATGATGGTAGGCAAGAACAACGAGTAGGAGTAGATAGGGGTGATGATGGCGAAGAAGTTCAAGGACAACAGCCAGGTGTTCCAGTTGAACATGGCACGCTTGACCCAGTGCCAGCTGAACTCTTCCTGGCCGACTTCATCAGCGACGGCCGCGCCGTGACTGTCGAGACGCATGCGTGCGAGTGCTCCGGCTTTCTCGTCTGCGGACAGAAACTTGGCCGAAGCCGGGTCGTGTGGGAGGAAGAACATTGTAAGGATGCCAAAGACGACGGTGATTGCGCCCTCGACGAAGAAAATGAACGGCCAGCCCTTGTAGTGTTTGGTGTGGATCTCGGCCAGGCCAGTGGCTAGAAGACCACCGATAGCTCCTGAAAGAGGGGCGGCGCAGTAGAACATGGTGATGCGGTAAAGCAGCTGGTGTCTCCTGTAGAAGGTCGCGAGGTAGACGATGATACCACCAAGCAGACCACCTTCGCACAGTCCGAGGAAGAATCGGATCGCCAGAAGTCCTTCATAGGTCGTGACGAATCCGGTACACATAGACACGACACCCCACGCTGTGACCAGGGCAGGCAGATAGTAACCAGGACGCATCTTCTTGAGGATAAGATTGGAAGGTACATCGACGCAGATGTATGGAACGTAGAAGATGGCGAGCGCGATATTGAACTTGGTTCCATCGAGCTTGAGCTGGGTAGCAAGACCGTCGATTCTGGCGTTTCCAATGTTGGCACGGTCGATGAACGCCCACAACCAGAGACCGAAGAGGAACGGCACGATGTGCATATCAAACTTGCGCGAGATGCGTCTGTCGAGCTCGGGGTCGATGTCTACGGTGTCGTCCCAAGTTGTGTTTGTCTTTTCCATGGGCACATAGTCTCCTTCTTCCATGTGAAGGGCTGCGCCGACCTTGTGTTCCGACATTTTGACAGAAGAGTTCTTCTAGACAAGGGAGGTGTGATAGAGAGGATGAGTGCAGAAAAGGATAGCAGACAGAATCGCAGGTCTGTACTGACAACGAAAGCGGACGGAGAGAAGCGATCGAGGAGGTACGAACGAGAGAACCTAGGAAAAAAAGACCTTGATAACTGAGGACACACCTCGTCTATTTATCTGGATCCCCCGTATCTCGGAGAAGCTTGGGGGCCTCAATCCCCTGCGAGAACTGTGTGGGGGCGTAACAGACCGATAAACTCTGACTCGGTGTTGGAAGTAACTCGGTGAAGGAAGAGACTTCGGACATTCAGAATCGAGTGATTAGGAGCCGACACAGGCATAATTCGCTACTCTCCGCGGCTGCATCGTGTAAGTTCGTGTCGAGGCTGTAGTCGAGGCTCTACGTCTCTCTACATCCCGGAATTCCGGCTTTCTCGAAGTGTTCGATCAATGCGAGACGAACGCCATGGAGAAGCTTGAAGGCACAAAGACTTGTCTAGCCCGAAATTAACGAAAGTATAGCGAGTGCGACGTGTCACTCAACGTGGAAAGCACGATTTCCCCAACCTTTCTCCGCGGCTTGGCAAAGTTTAAAGGGCAAGTTCCGGGGATGGAGAACCTTGAAGTTTTAGCCAACGTTCACGTCGCGTCTACCTACGCACTGTTCGGCTTCTGCCTTCGGAACAGGCTGGACATGCTACCGTCCACGCCAGACTACCCTGACCTTCACCATGTCCCAGCCACTCACCGAAGACGATATCTACCGCACTTCAACACAGTTCAGGCTCTGGAATTTTGCACCAGAAGCGCTTGCTTCCTTGCGAGCTTCAACACACCAAAGCGCAATTGAAAGAGCCGGGACGTACCTGTCGGTGGAAGGTAACGAGAACACTGCAAATGGAGGGGAAGGGAACAGCATCGAGGCACAATGCTTATCACTGGAAGAAGAGATGAAGTTGGTGCAGCGGTCCTGCGACCAGATCCGGTCGACATGCGACCACTTCAAGTTCCCGGTCAATGTCAAGGCTACAGCCGTTCAATACCTTAGGCGATTTTACCTCACAAATTCATGCCTCACGTATCCACCGAAAGAAATCTACAAATCCATTCTTTTTCTCGCGTCAAAAACCGAAGGAGCACACATGCCTCTGGGAGAATACGGTAGGCGCATAGCGACAGCACCGGAGCAGATACTGGCTCCCGAGTACAAGATCATTCAGGCTCTACGCTTCACGCTCGACGTAAGGCAACCCTTCCGCGGTTTGCGAGGCGCCCTGATGGAGCTCCTGAACCTCATAGACGGCAAGGCCGCAATTCTCCCAAACGCAGACGGCAACATGACGGCAGAATCTCTCCAGAAAGAGGTATCAACACTCGCGGCACCGCCCTCGACAGCGCTCACGCAATGGCAACCCAACTCAGCAGTCGTCGACCGCGCACAATTAGCCTACAGCGCAGCGCGGCAACTCCTCGACGCCAACGCCCTGCTTACAGACGTCTACTTCCTCTACACGCCGTCACAGATCTACATGGCCGCACTGCGCCTCGCCGACCCTGTCCTCACCGATTTCTACCTCAGCACAAAGCTACCTGCATCCTCGCCTATGACACCCAAGATTCTGGCCACGATTGGCTCGTGTGCGGATATGCTCGCTTCGTACGACGCCAAGAATGCGCTGAGCAAGGAGGAAAGAGCGGCGCTGGAGGCCAAGTTGGATGCTTGTCGAGATCCGTCGACGAAGGATATGGTTGGCTTAAATGCCAAGGCGAAGCGAGGTGATGAGGACGAGGCGGAGGAGAAAGCTAAGCGCAGGAAGATTGAGCGTGAGGCTAGTGCTAAAGAGGGCGATGATCTGTTTGGGCCGGCTTTGGGTCAGCCTATGGCGAAGGTCGAGACGGGGTTTTGACGGAGAAAAGTGTTTGATATAGCATAGCGAAGGCGTTTACGATTGAAACATAGATCACGGAGAGAGGGAGCCTCGGCCTGAGTAGTCAGGGCAGTTAATAGAGAATTCACTGTTCTTGGGCGAACAGGTGTATACAGCTCACGAGTCTCTCTATACGCTGTCCAGGTCGTGTCGCGGAGATGCATAGAATCTCTTGTGCATGTCAAGCATTGATTGCGGGTCGACACCACAACCGCAGGCGCTTGTGATTGGCCAAGTCATGTTTCTTATCACTCGAAAACGTGCGGACGGAGATGTACGCAAGAAGAACTGCAGCAACACACTCTTTCCTTATCTACAACCCACTCACCACTCGCACAGAGATATACCACTTTAATTCCAACCTCACCTCTTGATTCCTATACTTCTAACCTTGAGAATCTTTCAATCATCAATCTTGCATCCATTTTCTTGTCATTATTGTGCCCTGATCAAGGTTCAGGAAACGCCTAGACAGCCTTTGGTCCGTCTTCCCGAAGCGGCGAAACCCGTACGTAATTGATTGTCGAAAAACGAGCTTTCTCCGATGTTTCCTGCACTGCGAACCATGACGCCGTGGCGAGTGATCAAGCAGGGGGACACCTGTGCATGCCATCAGACGGTGAGATTTGGGGAATGCTTCATTGCAAAACACACAAAATGTACGAGGTTTGAGTACGAGACAACAGCATTCTACGCCAATTTCAGGTAGGTCTCGAGTCTTCCAAGCAAGAGAAACACAACATGGCAACCCACGATTCACCGGCTCAGATCAGCATCATCAAGGCTTGCGCTGATGCTTCCAACGTTTACGTTTCTGTTCGTCCAGGTGACTTCACCGCGGCTATCACGTAACAAGTACCTAACCCAACTCCGCACCAAAATTGGGTTTTGACGTAGGTTGTCCATCTCGAGTTTCTCGCAATAGAGATATATACAAATATCTGTCTCCCGGATCATCTGCTTTCAATTCACCGTCAAATTCCAGCATTTTACTCTTTCCCATTCCACATTATCTTTTGGGCGTAAAATTCACAACCGCCATAATGAAGGAATCAACTTACAATCTCCTGCACTTCAATCTCGATAACTACATAAACCCATACATCCCCGCCTCACGAATCAGCCGACTGCCACGACCAATAGCACATTTCCTCGGCTACCGCAAAGAAGCCGAACCTGAGTTGCCCTCGCTCCTGGTCTACGCTTGGGCCTTCATAGGCGCTTTCGTAGGCATCCTGACCATCGAGGCGCTGTCGAAATACGCACCAGGTCTGCAGCAATACAACCCACCGATCGTAATCGCATCCCTCGGCGCCTCCGCCATCCTCGACTACAACGCAATCCACACGCCTCTCGCACAGCCGCGCAACGCCTTTTTCGGCCAGCTACTCTCGTCTGTCCTCGGCGTCGGCATCTCGAAGCTGTTCCAGCTTTCCAGCTCATGGGACGACACGCAATGGGTCGCCGGCGCGCTGGCATGTGCATTGTCGTCGTTCGTGATGGGCGTGACCGGCACAGTGCACCCACCCGGCGGCGCAACAGCCATTCTAGCGTGCACGAACGCGCAGATCATCGCCATGGGCTGGATGTTCGTCCCGTTCGTCATGATGGGCAGTGTCATCATGCTGGCCATCGCGCTCATCGTCAACAACTTGCAGCGCCAATACCCGAATTACTGGTGGACGCCGGAGGAGCTGCCGAGGGGTGCGGTAAGGGATCTTGAGAAGATCGATACGAGAGACTCGCAGCGCACGTTGGCGCATGAGCAGGATCAGGAGGCGGCGGATGTTGTTATGGAGGGGAAGGTTGTTGTTGAGAGGGGCAGGGTTCTGGTTCCAGACAGTTTGAGGTTGACTGGTCAGGAGATGGATCTTTTGGCCGAGTTGCAGAGGCGGTTGAGGGAGGCTGATGGTGAGGAGAGGGAAAAGTCGTCGCGGTCGTCGGATAGCTGAGTGATGAGCTGCCTTGTCTTGGAATTGAATTAGAGACGGTCTTTTGTTTTTATGATACCCAATCAGCGCGACCATTTGTTTATAGTAACCAAGTAACTGATGATGACTCAATCGATGTCTTTCACAACTTCATGCACAAGGTCTTTACCCTCACATCTCTTGCACCGCCTTCAAATTTTACGTTTCTTTTCCCACGTCTTCGGACTTCCGCCATCCGGTGACTTTCGTTGTAAGGCTTCAGGTTCAGCATCCACTGCTTTCGACTTCATTCGTTTGGCCTTTGTGGTTCATCGACTTCGGTCGGCCACCATCTGGTTCCCTCGGCCTCACCTCACCGTCGAATGCGTGCAGGCCTCTTTTATGGCCACTGGGTGCTAACGTCGTTGTATTAAGTAGCAGTCACCGTTGCTGCTCTCTACAGTGCTCAGTACATTCTCGTCGCTCTTCTCGACTTGCTTTGCCGGTACCTGCAGGTGCTTGACGATGCTTCCAGATTCATGCAAGGAGATGGTTATGGTAATGTAGTGGAGCGACTCATTTGGTGCGAGTCGCGACCTGCGGCCGCTTTTTTCCATCTTGGAGATGTGCCGCTAGGCGAATGTACACTCGAACTACTCCAAAGGCGTTATCATCCGATGCGCACCTTTTGAGTGACTGGGTTCGAGTGGGAGCAGCTAGAAGATGCACCCTTGTGCGATTCTAAGACATGGTAGTATCTGGTAAGTAGTGAGCAGCCCTTTATACTGACTTCCTCGTGTCGTTCAGACTAGAGTCATGGTCTCCTCTACTTCGTCAAACCAGTCAACGGGTTCAATGACTTGAAGCCGGCCGATTCTGCGGTAGATGTTGCCCTTTTCATTGACTGGGGACAGGACCATGGCACCAGTGTATATGGTTACTGGCTCTATGCAAGATGCCTCCGGGGTCTTCCATTTCATCCATCGGATGCATCTGAAAGTTCTGCCGTCGGTAAGTAGCCTGTCCTCCACAGTGTCTATGGTTGCGCATTCCTTTTCGAGCATTTCCCACTCCCGAGTTCCGAACCCTCTTACGGGCCTGAAAACGCACCTGTGAATCATGCCAGGAAATTCCTGGCAGCTAGAGCATGTAACATGTAGGCTTGCCAAACGGCCATGCACTCGAACTTCCTGACCACTTACTGAGATGATCGAGACTAGTTGAGTGATCTTGTCGAACATCATTGGCCAAAAGTATTGCGGCTGGTTTATTGATGCCCATGACCAGGAGGGTGCGCCTGGTAACCGGTGTGCGACTTCTTTACCACAAGGCGTCCAACTGAGTTCTCGCACTAAGTTGTGTTTCCACACTCCTGAGAAGTATTCTTGTCCTGTGCGCTTAGAGATTTCTGAGGCTATACCTGCTATAGCTGGAAGTCTGTCTGTCGCTACTGTAAACGATTTGTGAGTATACTCCTCTAATAGACTCATCCAGGTCGCGCGATCAGATTCCCATTGAGGTGTCTGTAAGGACGCGTGGCGAACGCCCTTGACAAGTCTTTGTAATTCCGAAGTGTCAACCCAGGGCAAGTGATGCTGAAGGATGTCAGGCATGCCTAGCACCCCATGCCTGGTATTTGATGCGACCCAAGCTTGAAATGTTTGCAACTCCGAAGTGTCTTCCATTGACTGCACTGTCTCGGTCCCGAAGTCAGAGGCACGCTTCTCATTACACTCCCAGAAGAGGCCATCCGCTGTCCAAAAAAGCGTTCTTGAAGCAAGCATGCGTTCTTGTAAAGCCCAGCCACGCTCAGAAAGTGCAGAATGCTCTACTGAAACTCTGAATCGTGGTTTAGCTGCTGGAATTATTACTGGGTTGTCAGGTCCATATTCTCGCTCCTCGGTAGTGAATGTATAGTCTTCAATTGGCCAAAAACTAGCTTCTCTTCGGTGGAAGAGTCCGCCACTACTACTTCTTGCCCCACTTGCTGCGATAGTCAGTAGCGAGTGCCCGTAGATCTCGCCCATCTTTGGATATTCGCGCTGCCAGTCGTTTTTGTCCCGCTGTATGATGCAAAGTGCATCGATCCACAGGTATCGCACACCAAAAGCACGAGTGATGCCAATGGCATCTTGTAGCGTCTGAGGCAATTGCTGCTCAGAAATCCCATGTAGATGTTCTTGAAAATTCTGCTTTGTAGTACAGGCAGCTTCCATCGCAATGCCCCAACGGTAGCTCAAAGTAAAGTACTCAAGCTTCTCACTCTTCGACAGATCGCTGGAGATTGTTAGACGCAGAGAGGATTGCCCTCGAGGTCTCACATCTAGTAGTCTTGTTGGGAGGAAGCTATTCCCATTTCTGACCTGACGACCGCATGTGGTATGCTCTGAGCAGCAGGCGCTGAGCCATTGACTGGCACATAGAAGTTGTAAATCAGGATCGAACGGTATCCACCGATATGACTTATATTCCATGCCAGGACTGTTTTGCCAGGCTGATATCGGCTTTTTATGAACAGATCCGGGTAGTGACCGTCTGCCAAGATAGATTCCCAGATCTCTCTTCAGACGCGACTCGTATATGTAACGGATGCTCACAGTCACTGCATAATCAAGACACCGGAGATTTTCCTCGTTGTATGCGTAAGCAGCACCTGTGTCTGCGAAGCAGATCTCGTCACGAAGGTACTTGCACAGATCGCAAAGAGTGTCTGCACATTGTGATAACTCGGCATAGTTCTTGTGGATGTCGAAAAGTTCTTCGTTAACGCCATCGCGCCCCTCGCGATGTCTTTCTCTTTCTCAGTTGTCCCAGTCGTGCCTTGACTTGACGTCGATGCCCGAGTTAAACCAGCGATACTTGAATTTCTGGCATCCTTCACAGAGACCCGTTTTCGATTTTTCCTGAGACATCCGCTGGCGTACCAGCAGAGCTTTGGAAAGAGGTCGACCCTAAATAATGGCAGCAAGGTTGACATCTGGAAACATCGGAAGCGGTCGAGCTGACAGCTCCCCTCTTTATGGTGTCACCCGACACCGCAATTGAGTTTCAGCGGCAAACCTAAATGCGGCGCCAAACTTACTGCATCGGGTGGCTCTCTATATATAGACGCTCGATCTACTTTCTCCGGTTGGAAAAATAGTACATCATTGTTGATACCATCATTCTACATGTGTAGACACAGGCTTGAGGAGCCACGCAGTGGATTGCGATCGATTGGCTGTCTCTATTGTTGATAGAAGGCCACGAATCAGGAATACAGCCATGACTTTCTTGATCGCAGGTTCACTCCTGCTATCTTTTGTCTCCTTCAAACTCCATACCATGCTCTATACAGACCAGACTAGACTTTCATATCCTTGAGACCGGTTCCAGACGATAACATGATATCCTGCACGCACTTGTCAGCTCATGACTCAAACACTCAAGAGACAGACTTTACCATCAACCACCGCGGCAAGACGGACACGAGATACCACAAAGTCCTGGACAACTTGCCCTCAAACACCAGTCCTGTCGAGTTCTTGTTCAACACATGATCCAGCACGCCTTTGCTGTAGACAGCCGGGTGCGTGAACTCCACCGGCACCGTTTCTCCGCGAGAGAACTTCTGGATCACGCCTTCGATCTGCTTGTAGGGACTGTCGGCGGGGATTTCGTGCGTCGTGAGATTGCTAAAGATCAAAGTCTTGATCCCGCCTGTCTCGATCGTCATGACTCTGACGCCCAGAGGCTGCAATTCCAGACGAAGGACTTCGCTCATAGACGTGAAAGCGGCCTTCGAGGCAGAGTAGATGCCTGCCGTAAAAGTGTCAGTACAGTGGCAGTGACGAGGCATCGTTCCCGTGGAATGATGAACAATGGCATGGATTGATAGCTCGGTTACTCACCGTTCCATGGGCCCCAGAGGAAGTCGGCAATACTAGAATTGTTCACGACAGTCCCTTTCGCCTTGATTAGCAGTGGCAGGAAGGCCTGCGTCAACTCCAGCGGAGCGAAAAAATTTACGTCGAAGAGTCGCTTCGCCGCGTCCACCTGCGCATGCATGATTGGCGTGATATAGCCCTGGCCAGCATTGTTGATCAGAACATCGAGTCTGCCGCCCGTTGCGTTGGACACAGTCTTGACTGCCTCTGCGATTGCCGATGGAGATGTCACGTCCAGAGATACCAATGTCACGTTTGAGAGTTGGGAGAGCTCTTTGGATGCTTTGGACGGTGTGCGAAGGGCCGCAAAGACGGTCAGGCCGCGTGATGCTGCTTCCAGAGCTAGACTGGCTCCAATGCCTCCTTCCGAACAGCCTGTGATGAAAATGGTTTTTGAAGCCATGGTGATGTTCTTTGCGTGGCACGTGAGCTGTATTTATTGGTGACGATCTCGCGATTGGACACGGTTCGAGTGACACACTTGAACTCCTTCCTCGTCGAGCGTTGACAGTCAAGGCAGGCGACAGGTGGCCAAGACGTTCTATACCTGTATTTATCCCAATTCAATCAATGCCCTAGGATTGAATCAACAAGGAATCCTTCAGCGAGCCTAATTTGTAAGTGCCGAGGTCTGTTCTCCAACTATAATCTACTGACGGCGACGTACCGGCAGACTGACGATCACGATACAACATCACTGGTTATAGTGTAGCCAAGACGCACTCGATTGTCAACACTTATGGATGCATGCGATGATCACGGGTATCATGCATTTGGAGTGCCATAGGCTCTCATTCGAAGGTCGACCCTCATATCCATTACGAAACGCCACAACACCATACGCCATCCATGATTCCTTGTCCGTTCCGACCATACTTTTCGTCCGCCTTGAGTTGGGCTACTGTACAGGCGCTATATCCGCCAAGTCTAAAGACAAATCGCAGTCAGGAAACAATCATAACAACTTCTTCTAGTCGCTGTCAGACTCATCCTTTGACTTTGACTTTCGCTTCTCCTTCTTAGCGGCTTTCCTCGCTTTGCGCTCTTCCTTCGTCTCGCCTTCGTGCTTCCTCTTCTTTGACTTCTCGCCAGCTTCGGCCTCACCAGTCGACGGGTCAACGGCTGGAGCCGCCAACACCTCCTCCTTCGAAGGCTGCTCAGCACCACGGCCAGGCATTCCCTCCTTGACAGGTGCAGCCTCAACGGCTTGCTGCTCGTTCGAGGTGACGTTCTCGCCGTTGACGGTCAGGTTGTAGTCCTGGTAGTTGGCTTTCCATGACGCCGGGGTCTCCTCATTGGTGCGGCCGTACTTGTCCAGCTTGCCAGACTCCTTCATCTTCTTCTTCTCGGTCGCGACAGGACCCATGCCCCAGCGGCGTGGGTAGAGGTCGCGCTCCATGATGCAACGCTTGACCTTGGCCACGACACCGTGGTCGCACGACGACATCTCGACAGTTGACATTTGCGCAATACCGATGGCGATAGCCTCACCCTTGGTGGTGATCAGTACTACCTCCTCGTGAACCTCAACGCCGGACTCGTAGCGCAGAAGACCAGGAATCATGAGCTTGGCACCGTAGCAGACGGCGTTGACTGCAGAGTCCTTGACGACCACACGCTTGTAGGTAGTCAAAAGAGTCTCAAGAGGGGAGATGACCTTACGGAGGTAAGACTCGTCGCGCTGGTTGTCGTAGAGCCATTGAGCGTCGAGAACGTCGTGGAGTGTGACCAGATCCTTTCCTTCGTCCATAGCACCTGACCTCACACGTCTCAGCTCTTGCATGTGTGCGCCGACTCCGAGAAGAAGACCAAGGTGGACACAGAGGGTACGGATGTAGGTACCGGCTTCGCAGGAAACCCAGAAGACACCAAGTTGGCGCTCGTTGTCGAACTCGTAAAGCTTGCTCTCGTGAATAGTTCTGATACGCAACTGTCTCTTGACAGCCGAAATGAGGGGTGGACGCTGGAAGAGAGCACCGGTCAAGGTCTCGAGAGCGCGCGAAAATTGCTTCTCACCGCCGGGGAGTTTGTCGTGGAGTCTGATAACGCAAACATATTCCTTTCCTGCTCCTTGCTGCGACTTGACCAGACGGGTGGCACGGTCAATGCAGACAATAAGACATCCAGTAACCTTTGGGTCGAGAGTTCCTGAGTGACCAGTACGTTCAACACGGAGCATACGCTTGACCCATGCGACGACTTCATGAGAAGAGGGATTTGAAGGCTTGTCGAGGTTGATAACACCGCTGGAGATGTAGGATTTGAGGTCACGCTTGAGTGGTGTAGAGCCGGCTGGGATAGGTGTGAAATGGCCAGTGCGAACCAGTACTGGGCATTTTGTCAGTATAATTCGCACAATTTCTGCTCGCTCGCTTTGACCACAGCTCGCAGCGTATTGTTCCCTACTCACATTGGTCCCAGTTCTTCAGCAAAAGTGGCCACGTGCTGGTGTCAAGAGTTGGAGCGACATTTTCTGGCTTGATGAGGTATTCGGAGTCTTCGTTGGCCTTGACGAGCGCCATTTTGGCAGATGGGGTATCTAGAAGAGGGGTTTGACTGCTGCGACCCTAGCCTTATTTGCGCGAGGAATGATATATCCTAGGCGTTGCGCTGGTCAAAGATAATGGTCGTGGTCGTCGCCGCAAAATTTCTGGAGCTGTAAAGATTTCGGGGCTCGTCTAAAGAATTCGCTAAGCTGGAGAAGGTTCCGTGCACGGGATCAGCCGAGGGCTTGTCTTGGCACCTCGTCAGCCACCAGGCAAGATACTTCAAGTATTGCAAGTAGTATGTTTCAATCCATTACAATACACAGCTATCCTATCTTGTAAGTCGGTGAGAGGACTATGCTTCCATGGAAGACAGTTCGAGTGGACAGAGATCATGCCATGTTCAAACAACGCCGATGATACCACAAGGCGATGGCTACGGCGAAGCAAAGGTCCGATGGCTGCTACACAACAGGCATGCTCGCATGACAGTCACCGTTCGCTATCATGCATGCATGATTGCTTCTTTCTGGTTTACTGACCTGAGAGAGTCAAATCATCTGACAACTGGATGTTTATCTAGAGATCTTGTTGTCTCAGCGGACTTTGTCCGGTCAAGTCGGTCCACCTTCCTCGGCGTTTGGAGTAGCCACTGTGCGCCGTACCCCAAACCCAACATGAGCAGATTGACTCCGATCAAACTTATCCGATGGTATGAATCATCTCCTTCTATACTATTTCCCTAAACATCCTCTCTATTGTCTAATCCATGAGATTGTTCAAAGTTCTCATATCTTTATACTACTATCCTTATCCGTAAACTTCAGGAAGGGCATACTTACTCAGGATGAAATCTATCCACGAAAAGTCAGAAGCCGAAGAGTCAACGGATCCGACTCAAACACCGACAAGTGAAGACTTCGACCATGATCACGACACAATTAGACCATCAATACACCGAATTGCCAGTCGCAATGAATTCGACCACCACGCTGAAGGCGAATTCAAAACAGAACCTAGCAATAATGTTTTGTCGAGAGTCGCTTCTCGAATGTCCCGGACCTCCCGGATATCAACTATCGAACCCCCACCAGATGGCGGTCTCAATGCTTGGACACAGTGCGCCTGTGCATGGCTTGTTGTCTTCTGCACATGGGGCTACGCAAACGCGTTTGGTGCCTTTCAAGCATATTATATCAACAATTTAAATCTGGACGGATCGACTGTATCCTGGATTGGATCTATCAACGTCTTTACTCTCTTCTTCGTATCAACCTTTTCTGGACGTGCACTTGACGCTGGACTGTTCTTGCCTGTTTTTGCCATCGGAGCGGTCTTTCAGATTGTTGGCATATTCACCACAAGTGTATCCTCGACCTTTTGGCAGCTCCTGTTGTCGCAAGGATTGGCTACCGGTATTGGCAGTGGTATCTTCTTCTGCCCGTCTATGGGTATATGCGCAACATACTTCTCGAAGAGACGCGGCATCGCTGTTGCTCTTGCGACTTCTGGAAATTCCGTGGGCGGCATGATCTATCCTATCATCGTGACCCAGCTTTTACCGAAGATTGGATACGGTTGGACCGTGAGGGTTCTTGGCTTCCTCAATCTGGCCTGCCTTGCTGTCGTCTTTACTTTCATGAGACCCAGACTACCACCTCGCAAAGCCGGTCCCCTTCTCGACTACGAATCTTTCAGAGATTTGCCGTTCATGCTTTTCGTCGCTGGTATCTTCTGTGCCATGTGGTCTTTGTATTTCACTGTCTATTTCGTAAGCGTATTTGGACGATACTTTCTTGATGCATCTATTAATGCTTTATCAGATATCTTCTTATGCCGAGGCCGTCCTCGGCATGTCATTTGAGGAAGCCGCCAATCTGACAATCATCTACAACGGCATCGGCGTCCCTGCACGGATTGTATCTGGATTGCTCGCTGATCGATATGTTGGAGTCATCAATACCCATATTCCTTTCGTCATAGTCAACGCCATTCTGACTTATTGCTGGATAGGAGTGTCCAACGTTTCCGGCTTCTATATCCTGGTCTGCTTTTACGGTCTGGCGTCTGCTGCCTTCCAGAGTCTTTTCCCGACAATCATCGCAGCCCTGACCACAGACATGCGAAAGACTGGTACCAGACTCGGCATGGCTTTTAGTATCATCTCTTTTGCTGGTCTGACCGGTGCACCACTCGGAGGTGCTTTGGTCCAGGCGGACAATGGCGTATATGTGGGTGCACAGGTATGGGCGGGAAGTATAATGCTTCTCGCGGCAGGTTTTATCGTTGCATCGAGAATAGCCAAGTACGGAAGCGCTCTCAGGGTGAAGTGCTAAACGTTACAGGCCTGAGTTTTCTCGTCCCTTTATTGCAACACAGATCCAAGGAGCATGCCACGTACTCTGGTCGACGCTTCTGGCTTCTACCTTTTGATGATTGACTTTTGCTTTTTGCATTTGGCGGATTTGCTTCGACACTTTGATATCCGGTAAATTAAGTGTTCGTCCTTCTAGCATAGCGCGCGTCTACAGGCTCTTTTTTTGTTACTTTACAGATAGAACGTACGTAGAACATCTAATGAACACTCCGATGTCAGACATCTGCCAGAACAATACGGAAGTTGTCTTCATGATAACAGTTTGACGTGACTCTCTAGAAGTTCCCTTCCCCACATTTGGCGTTGGAGCAGGTCTATAAATTTCTCCAACCAATATGGAACACACCTCATTCGTACTTTCAACCACAACAATGTCTGACAACGATATCGATGACGAGGCTCTTCAGAAGTTCCTAGGTACTACGTCTTTCGGCAAGCAAAATCGCGGCGGCAATGTCGAGAAGCAAATCGACCAAAGTAAGAGAGTCCAGGCCGCGGAGGTGAAGCAAGATACGACAGAGCATGCGGAAAAAGATGTACGGGAGAAGGATCAGGATAACGACGGCAACGACGACAACGAAGACGATGATGATGATGACGACGACGATGACGAAGACGACGAGGACGAGTTCCCGACCTCCCACGAAATGCTCTTGAAGACACACGACAGAGCCGTGACGGCCGCGACTATAGACCCATCGGGCACGCGACTCATAACAGGATCCATGGACTGCACACTAAAGTTCCACGACTTTGCGAATATGACACCAACAACAATACGCGCCTTCAAATCAGTAGATCCGACAGCAACGAAGCAGTCAGTAGGCTCCGAGTCGCATACAGTACACCAGGTCCTCTTCAACCCCATCTCTCCGGCACAAGTCCTCGTCATTACAGCATACAAGCAAGCAAAGATTCTGACGCGGAATGGCGAAGATTGGGTGGAGTTTGTCAAGGGGGACATGTATCTGAGGGACATGCATAACACAAAGGGTCATATTTCGGAAATCACTGCTGGAGCCTGGCATCCTACAAACCCGGAACTATGCGTCACGGCCGGTACCGACAGTACGTTAAGAATCTGGGATGTCAATAAGCCAAGGTCGCAAAAGGAGGTTATTGTGCACAAGTCCAAGGTTGCAGGTTCAGCGGGTAGATCGAGAATGACGGCTGTCGCTTGGGGCGCCTCGTCGCAAGGTGGTAGTAACATTCTGCTCGGTGCAGCTTTAGATGGTACACTTTCTATGTGGAGTGGTGAGGGCCCGTACTCAAGACCCGCCGGTGAGATCAGAGAGGCCCACGCAAGGGATACCTGGACCAGCGGTATCGACATCAGCGGAGATGGCAGGATGGCGGTTACACGAGGAGGCGACGATACTATCAAGCTATGGGATCTACGCAAGTTCAAGCAGCCCGTCAACACGGTATCACATGTGTCGACGTCCTCGCAGTACCCGACATCGAATATTCGATACTCACCTACGTCGGCAAACATCATAACTGGATCCGAAACTGGACACCTCCATATCCTGAATCCCGCTACACTACGGCCAGAGCTCGTTACGCCCGTCACTCCAGGATCGCCTTTGATCACAGTTCTCTGGCATCCGAAGCTGAACCAGATTGTCACCGGATCCGCCAACGGCGAAACACACATACTTTACAACCCAGACTTGTCTACCGGCGGCGCAAAACTCGTCATGTCAAAGGCACCGAAACGACGCCACATCGACGACGACCCAAACCTGACCACAGACCTCACCATGGGCATGTCAGGCGACAGCTTCGCCACCGGCGGCGGCGTTCCATCAACCGCCTCATACGCAGCCCGCCATCCGACAATGGGGCTCACAGCATCCGGCAAGTCACGCGATCCTCGTCGTCCACACGTCCCTCAGACGACGCCGTTTGCCAAGAACAATCCCGGCGAGTCGTATTTGAAGGAGTATGTGCCGCTGAGCAGTATGCGCGATGAGGATCCTAGAGAAGCGTTGCTGAAGTATGCGGACAAGGCGAAGGATGATCCGATGTTCACCAAGGCGTGGAGTAAGACGCAGCCGAAGACTGTGTATAGGGAGTTGAGTGATGATGAGGATGAGCCGGATGCGAAGAAGGCGAAGCGGTAAGGAAGATAGGTTTACGATAATGATACCCATAGATAGTGTAACGAGCAAGTGATTTCTATTCAAAATTATGCATTTGTCCACACTCAGAGCTTATCTCGTGGTGCTTTAATGATGGTTAGGTGGATTCTAAGATAGCAGAGATCCACCATCCCCCCGCCCTTCGTGAACGACATACTATGAACCTTGGCCTTGTCGCAACAACAAACCTTCATAATGGCGCCGCCGAAGTTCGCTAAATTCAACGGAAAAGCCATCTTGATAACAGGTGCCGCCTCAGGCATCGGCGCCGCGACAGCAAGGCACCTTGCCTCGCAAGGCTACGTCCTGGGCCTAAGCGACATCAATGAGAAGCTATTGACCTTAGTCTCTGGTAGCATCTCTGAAGCCTACCCCGAGGCCATCTGGAGCGCAAAGTATCTCGACGTGTCTGAAGCGGAACAAGTAGACAAATGGATTGGTGACATTGCCAACGAGTTGCCCGCCTGGCTGGGAATTCATGGCATTTTCAACTGCGCGGGTGTCAATCCCACACCCACAGCACTTCAAAACACAACCGATGAGTATTTCCATAAACTCGTCTCGGTGAACTTGCAAGGGACATTCAATGTCTGCCGGGCTGCCGCGGACTACCTCAAACGGGGAGCGGTGGTTGTGAACGTCAGCTCGATAATGGGCCTGCACCCTTCCGCCATGAACTCAGTCTACTGTGCGACTAAGTATGCAGTCATTGGCTTCTCGAAGAGTCTGGCGCTGGAATGGGGACCAAAGGGTATCAGAGTCAACGTTGTTGCGCCTGGGTGAGGACCTTATCATTTGATCCGTATTACAGGTAGAGATACGTCGGCTGACTATGGACATAGATTCATTGACACACCCACCAATTCGGGAGTCATGGAGGGCGAGAAAGGTATACAGGCTCAGGTCGAGAAGGTCGCGATGGGCAGGATGGGCACGGCGGACGAGGTCGCGAGTGTTGTGGGCTTTTTGTTCTCTGACGACTCTAAGTACATGAACGGTAGCGTGATTGAGGTCAACGGGGGAACTGGCTGAAGTGACTTTGGTACGACAGAGAGCTCTCTCGCAAAAGGGAGATACGTCTTTACGACTGGAGGTTTTGTGTCATGAAAAAGACTGCCTCGCGTCGTGATAGTGAAATTCGTGACATGATATTCCGTCTCAAGATGCTACTCTAACCACGATTTTGCCCCTCGCCCTACCCGTATTCAAACGCTCGAATGCTTCGCGCACCTGATCGAACTCGTACGTGCTATCAATAATAATCTTATCCTGCGGCAGACGAAGCGTCTCCTCGAGGAACGGCCGCTTTAGCTCGAGATTCACGCAGTCGTAGGCATACGAGAGACCAAACCTGCCCAGCCACGAGCGGATAAGCATCTGCGGGTTCCAGAGATAGATAGCAGCGCCGCCCATGACCATGCGGCTCGTCTTGTCGCCGACGATCGTCACATACCGCGGTGCGAGCCCTAGACACTCGGTGCCGCCGACGCAATCTATGATGGCGTCTGCAGCGAAAGTCTTGACTCGAGCCGGCACGCTGCTGGTCGTGTAGTCGATGATATCGGACGCGCCCATCGAGCGAACAAAGTCGGCGTTCCAGGCTGAACACGAGGCGATGACGCTCCATCCGCGCTGTTTGGCGAGGTAGACGGCGTAAATGCCCGTGCTGGAGCTGCCACCGAGGACTGCGATTTTCTTGTTCTTGACGTACGGCTTCACGGCGGCGATTGTTGTTCGAGCAGTCAGCCAGACCAGAGGAAGTGCAGCGGCTTGCTCCCATGACCAGTCGGAGGGCTTCGGTACTACGACGGCGGTCTTGGTGTCGATGACTGCGATTTCCTGCAGAGTACCAGTGGTGATCGCCATGGATATGCCGAAGACTTCATCGCCGGCCTTGTAGCCGGATTCTGGTCCGGCGGCTTCGACCACGCCTGAGAAGTCCTCTGCTATGCCTTTCTCGGCTGCGACTAGAGCTGTCGGAAGATAGGGCCAGAGGGGGATGTTCATCAGTTGGGTGTCGACTGGGTTTATGGCTGCGGCTTTGACTCGGACTTGGATTTCTGTCAAGCCAGGCGCTTGGGGTGTTGGTAGAGTTGATGTTTTCAGTGCTTTTGGGTACCCTTGATGGTCATATATCCACGCCTTCATTTTGGTCGGATTTGTGTGGTCTTGGTATATGGTATCGAGTGGGACCGTCGATCAAAAGTAGCAATGCAGAAATTGTCTACGGATCACGAGATGATATTTGTGAATAGGATCAAGTATATAAGGAAGAGTTGAACACAAGGAAATGCTCGACCGGTGATGTAGTCGGCGTACCTACTGGAATGAGAGGGGAAAGGAACACCCCGCACAAGAAGCACCACGATCACCGCTGTACCTTCCCGAGAGTGTTGCAAACGACCTTCCGCCATGCAGACGCTGCTGCGTATCAGGACATAGCCGTTGTAGTGGAAGGTGTTCTTTTTTCTATACTTGTGCCGTCGTAGCGACGGGAGTGAGAATCAGAAACCAGACGGTGCGCTTCGCCAAGACTGGCAAGCGAAAGAGGACCTGCCGAACGAGGCAGGAGCGCCCGTTCTTATGACTCCGTGCGGAAGAAGATGAATGCAGAGATAGGAAGGTGCTGACGTAAACTGAAAAGGTGCTTATGCTCATTTCACGGTTGTGATGGTATGAGTGTAGGAGACACGCAACAGTATACACAAATCTACAATATCACTACCGTATCTCATTCATGAGATATTCACGTCTGACCGGGATGGAACTCCGGATATCCGTCCGTGTCATGCTCCCGAATTGCCAGCCCTAGGCCCCACTCCCGGTTGATTGGGTTTATCGTTCAGTAGATTTGTAGGCTCCCACTTCCACCTCCCACTTCCACCTCCCACTTCCACATCCCAAGCAATACGCGTCCTCCCTGCGCAATAATCGCTTCGACTGTCCGAGAGCGTCTCGTGTAGTTTTGCGGGGCCTCTCTTCCACATTGTGGTTCAACCTTGCTTGTCGTGGGCCACGACCTAGTTCTGAGAAACCAACATGGTGCTCCGAACATGCGATCACTGCGACCGGAAGTTTGCCAAAACCGAGCACTTCAAACGACATCAAAGATCGCGTAAGGCGACTGCTTCATTGAAACGTCGATTCTTACCATTACTGACCAACATGCAGATACGAAGGAAAGACCTTATGAATGCGCGCATTGCAAGAAACGGTTTTCACGAAGGTACACCATTTCATCGCCATCCAGGATGAGACACCGTTCACTAATTATTCGCTCTTTCTAGTGATGTCCTATTTCGCCATACTAAGTTGCATTCGCCTTCGAACGCAGGGTCAACTTCCGTCGCGGGCGAGGGTCCAGCTCCGGGTCCTTCGACGAATCCTACACCGCCATTGTCGAGCATACTCGAGCCAAGCCCGACTGTCAAGCACCAATTTCCGCCAGACCGCCGCCAATCTCACCATGGCAGCACCATCTCCGACTTCTATTCTGGGCCTTCGCCGTTGCCGTCCGCGAGCAGTATCCAAGGCGATCTTCGCCATTTGAACCTGCCCAGCATTTCAAGCGCATATGATCCCGTGAGACAGTCCTACACCAACCAGTCACCAGCGCCTACATACACACAACAGTCTCCAGCTCCTGCAGGTCCTCCAAGCTTTCCCCGTCCCTCCTTGGGCCCGCAGCACCAGCATTCAACCACTTCGTTATACTCGCATCCCGCGCCGTCTCATCATCTGAACACGAATGTGGACCCAACACTGCAGCAACCCGCCATGAACCCACATTCGTTACACGACAACAGCATGCCTGGCAGCATCTCTAATCAAATGTCCAACACTATGCCAAACAGCTTCTTATCTGACTCGTTGGACACGCCCTTTGATTTCCGAGGGTTCAACGGCAACCCTAATGACATGTTGACCTACTGGCTCTCGCAAGCCGACAACGACATTGACTTTCCCATGATACCATTCCCAGATGTCGGCGTACCCTTTGAGCAGACGCCGCAGCCGACGACCATTCAGGACCCACAGTCGAGACTTCGCAGTGACAGTGGCTCAGTGAGCTCAATACCGGACTCACGTTTTGCCCGAGTGGAAGAAGTATGGCGCGACAAGTTTGCCAAGGCATCACACTTTCAGACCATATGGTCCGACGTGGCATCCAGCTCACATGCCAACATCTTTTGTTCCGATCGCGCCGAATCCGGATATTCAGCCAACGATGTCGACAGCCGATGGGGTCTGAACAATGCCATTCGAGGTCGTCTCCGAGCAGAGTTCGAAACCCCAGCGGGCACACCTGCAGCATCGAGAGCAGCATCGGCGCACAGACTTCGCTCGGCTTTCCCTCCTACCGAAGTGCTAGATATTTCCTTGGACATCTACTTTCGACGCATACATCCGATCGTGCCGTTCATCCATGTGCCCACTTTCAAGGCCGCTTCGACGTCTCCGTCGCTGCTATTCACCATGTGTATTCTGGGCATCAGCACTATGAGTCAGTCTGCAGGTGGCAAGTTCCTGAAGAAAGCCTTCCTGGCAGTCCGCCTGAGAGCTCTGCAAGAGCTGGTGACCATGGTGACCACCACGACATCGATTGAGGACAAGCTATGCACTATAGCTACTGCTTTTCTGACGCTACAGCTCGCTGCCTTATCATCAGACAAAGACCTCATGTCGCAGAGTCAGGCGCTTTATGCCACCCTTCTGAGCGTTGCGCAGCGCTACGGCTTTTTCACTAGTGGTCAGACAGACCTTGCAGACCTCTTACCGGACAACACCAGTCTCGACAAGAGATGGCAAGCCTGGTCACGGTCTGAAAGTGTCAAGCGCCTGATTGCTTGTATGATATCCGCCGATTGGTGGTGGGGCAACAACACATGCACAAGCCCAGTCGTGCGTCCCGAGAGCCTCGATCTTGGACTTCCCGGAGACGATGACCTGTTCGAAGCGAGCAATGCCAATGAATGGATGCGATTGATGCAGACTGGAAAGAATGTAGAACTGCCCTCGGTCAAACCACGCACCTTCCACCTGAAAGGCTGCCTGGATCCTATCTTGATCTTGCCTCAACCGCTCCAGGCCTTCAGCATGTTCAGTCTTCTCAACACGATCAAACATATGGTGAGCGATATTCACCACCGGTTTTATGCTTTGGTCGACGACTGGAACGGACTTGACCGCCAGGTGCCATGGAGGACATATCAGCACGACTTTAGAGAACGTTCTCTTGTGCCAATTATTGTCTCGCTTGCACAGAGCTCGACTTCATCACGAAGACACCACGACATTAACGTCATTGTCCTTTGGCACAACATCAACATCAATCTCGCAGCCAACATTCAGATCTTTGAGCTCGCCGCTGGTCGATCAGGGGCTTTGAGGGGTGCGAACGCGCTTGCGGACATTGCGGAATGGACCAAGTCACGATCTGCTAGGCGTGCGGTGGTTCACTCGGCGCACACGTATAGGCTACTAAGCAACCGAAAGGTCTCGGACACGCTTATGTTGAACTCTATGAGTGCGCTTTTCGCTTCAGCTCTGATACTCTCGCTGTACATATTCCAATTACCTCAGGACACGACACCAGGCGGTGAGCACAGCAACATGCCACGATTTGACGTCATGAGCGATGTCGACTGGATGATGCTGGGCGATACCGGTCTGACGGATAACGTGCCGAACCAGACCGGAGTGTACGATGGATCGCACAGGAGTGCAGCAGCTGACTTTATCAACTACGGAGGACCAATTTCAATCAACGGAACACCGGCGAGTGGCTACGTGTCTGCACGCAGGGTCTTACTCGAGTTTGCGCATTTGATGGATGAGATGGGAGCGTGGAAGCCAAAGACGTTCTCGAGGATCCTGCATATCATGAGCGATGTATTGGAAGAAGCGCCTTGATCATGGCTTGTCGTAAATAAATGAACAAGTTGATGATATATGTATATACCACAAAAGCCGCCACAGAAAGCTCCAGACGCTTCAATCACGACATGCCGCTACTATAGTGCTGTCTACTTCTTCTTCCATTCCGCAGTATCCCAACCAGGATCACTGCCAAACTCCTCCCTATTCTTAAGTACCCACTCCGCGACCTCGCCACAAGGCGCAACCCAGACGCTCTCCCCCTTCTCTTTGACATACTCAACAACCTCCCTCATAACCCTCATACGTTCCTCATCAGTCTGCAAAAACGGATGAAACAGCAACGCTAAATACCCGCCCGTGGTCGCCACCTCATCGATCCTCTTAATCAACCGCTCCTTCAGCACGCTCGGACTAAGACACTCCTCCGCATCGCCCTGCATCTTCCGTATAGGCGCCAGACTCGGGAGGTAGAAATAGGCATCAATATCACGCCACTGGAACGGGACCATAGCCACATCGTCGACGACCGCACACCGCTGCGCCGCGGGGCTGAGATACGCAAGCCCCTTCTCGCGCATCAGGCCCAGCGTCTTGTCCGTGACCAACCCGCCCGGCGGCCGGAAGCCAGCGTACGTGATGCCCAACTCCCGCACGCCGGCGATCGATTTCGCGAGGTTCGTCACCTCGGTCTCGTAGTCCAGGTTCTTCCACACCTCGTGCTGCCACGCGTGGAAGCCGACTTCGTGACCCGCGTCTCTGACACGCTTGATGGCTTCGGGATACACGTCGCTGTTCCAGCCTTCGATGAAGTAGGTTCCCCGCACGGATGCCGAGGACAGGATGGACAGCATTTGTGGTAAGGACGTCGTTACGCTGTAGTGCGATCCTACTGGCTTGGTGCTGGGGTCCCAGAGCCCCCGGTGGATGTCCGCTGCTTCGCCCATGTTGTCCATTGTTATGCTGATGCAGCCGCGCGCGGAGTGTGGCCAGTGGGTTTGTGGGCGGGCCATTTTGAGGGCACGCAGGATTGTTGTGGGCGCGATGGGGAGTGGCAGGTTGAGTGTGTTACCGTCAGAACTGAGGTGAATTCGGGTTGTTTTTCGGAATGGTTGTTGGGTGTCAATTGAAAGTGCAATTGTTCGAGTCGATTGAGAGTTTGATGCCCTGAAGCTACCTGGCTATACGTCAGTCGTTGCCCCGCGATTTGTTGCAGGTGGAAGACTTCCTGCCCGCCGGAAGACGTACGACGCCCCACTTCGGGTGCTGCCACTTTTTGGATTCCACTTCGGGTTGTGGAGAATTGTCGGAAGGCTGATTGTGGCCTTTCTGTCGGCTACTGATGTGGTGCAACAACCTTGTCGATAGGATAGGTATAGGCGGAGTATACAATATTGAAAAATAGTAAGGAAGGACAGAAATTTTGATACATCGCTAAAGAACAGAACCGGAAGATTAACAATACTCTACTTCTCAGGACTTTCTTCCACACTATGCATGTCCATTAGCACCGCCCTTGACAAGCTGCGCAAGCGCCTCATAATCATAGTAAACCCTCTCCCTCTCCGCCTTGATCTTCTTATCCTCCCTCACCCTCTTCAACAACGCCTTAGCCTGCGGGTCCTCACTGAACCTATCCGGCAAGACATCCCAGACCTTTGGATCCGTGCCCTGGGTACTGAGCGTGCCGCAACCGAAGCGCGCATACTCGGTCCACAGGAACGTGCGGCTGCTCTCGATCATGATAGTCATCTGGTCCTCGAGGATGCGGCGCGGCTCGCTCTGCTGCGTGCGCATCTCCGTCACGTAGCCATCGCTGAACCCGCCGTGCGGCGTGTGGCCTTGCTCGAAGGAGCCGCCGCCGGGCTGGAAGTCGTCGCTGCGGCCGAGGCCGTTGCCGTAGAGCGAGGCGAGGAACTCGGAGGCGCTGTTGCGGTGGAAGTAGGGCAGGCGGAAGGTGTTGGAGGCGACGTCCCAGCGCGGCCCGAACCAGAGGAAGTCGGCCAGAGGCGTGTGTTGGTCGCGCGACTTGGCTGTCAGGACTGTGTTGATCGACGGGTCGGTGTGGTCGATTGTTGTCGAGTTTTGCGAGGAGAATTTGGTCAGGTCGTACTTGTACGGGACGACGTTACCGTGCCATGCTACGAGATCGAATGGACTGTGGTCTTGGGCAATGGCGTTGTATTTGCCGTTGTTCTTGTTCACTATCGTCCAGTCACCGTGGAGCTCGTCGTCAATGTGTGCGACTGGGAACAGGAAATCGCGTGGGTTGGCCAAACCGTGGCCGCCGAGGGGTCCGAGGTCGGGAAGCTCCCACATGCTGCCCCATACCTCGGTGATGTATCCTCTTGCTTGCTTGGTGTTCTTGCCTAGACGGATCTTGAAGCGGATACCGCGCTGGATGACACAGATCTCGCCCGGTGCGAGGTAGATCATGCCCATCTCGGTTTGGATGTCCAACTCTCCGAGCTGTCCGCAGATCAAAAAGTCACCGTCCGTGTTGCAGAAAGCTCTGTTCTCCATGTCGGCGTTGATCATGTAGACGTAAAGAGCGATTCCTTCGCGAATATTTGGATCCCCAGAACCAGCCAATGTGTGTAGACCGTCAACAAAGTCAACCTTCTCTTCGTCCTTGGGTAGAGGGAATGGAGCCCATTCGGCCTGCTCAGCGAGTGTGTCGACCTTGGGGTTGATTGAGAGGAAGCAGTTCATAATGTTCGCCTTGGACTCGATTGGTTTGAAGCCATCTATAGTTCATTAGCTAATGGGCCTTGGTTCAAAAGTATCTCAACCTGGACATACTGTGAACAGCCGCGGGCCTAACGCGGTACATATACGTGCTGTAGTTGTGCAATCTTGGAGCTGCAAAGGCAGAGTATGTGATGCCCTCGGTGTAGAGACCGAACCTTGGCTCTTGTGGGTTGTTCTGGGCGACTGGAAGAGTACCCGGAATCAATTCAGATTGGTGACGGTTTCCCCAGCCGTGCATGTACTCGTATGGGTCACCCTCACGGGTTGCCTTCTTGCGTTGCAAATCGGTATAGTGAAAGACCTTGTAGATGTCGGTTTTGGGCTTGCGCTCCTTGACCGGAAGGTCGCGAAGCTCTTTGTATGAAGACATGGTGGAAGAGTAGTGGGCGAAGGATGTGGTGTAAGATGGAGAAGGAGGATGGAGGGAGCAGTTTACTTATGGGTATTCCTCACCTGTGCTAGCCTTGGAGACTCGAGCTCCACGAGCGGGTGAAACCATATGATCAGTGTCGGCATTTGCAGCTGGTAACGCAACCTACAGGTACCTCACCCACATAGTGTTGCATACCTGGTCAAGGCTGGTGTGGGGAAGTTTGCAGGAATGATTAGACTCTCATGTCATCAAGTGGGGACGATCAAGCTTTGGAGTTGTGGGATCTTGATCTTCGCTGCTGCACCGAGGCAAATTCGCGATTTCATGGTGGGGCTGTTGATGTTAAAGCAGAATTGCATATATGCGTGAGCGTGAGCACAGGTAGTCATCTGGGTATCATTATCTATCGATTTATAAAGAGTGTAATGCACTCTGTACAGCTACACTACCAGCGTCCTCTCTCCTCAGAATGTACGGTCTAAGATCGTTCTTCTCGACACCAGAGAGCGCTTGACTGCCAACACCTCGAAGGCGGTCCTTCAATGCCTCTGGGCCGATGACGAAGAGGTTTGCAATCTCCGTAAGAACCTCCAGACTTGGATTGAAGGACTCCGGTAGCTTGAACACCCTCAAAAGCTCAATGTACTTGGTCATGTCTCGGCTGACGAAAAGACCTCCAGCCAAGCTGACCTGGAAGGACTTGAAGTGTGTCAACAGCAAAGACCGCAGACCAAGCCCGAGCTCGAGTGCGAATCCCTCCAACACACGGCCAGACAGAGCGCTTGCTGCGTTCTTGTAGAGCTTGCTGAGGAAGTTGAAGATTGCAAGGCATGTAGGAGTCTGCAGTTGATCCAGTTGGAGCTGGGCATCGTCTTTTGGTCGAAAGTCCGTCTTCTTCTGTTGAGCAAGTAGCCTCGCTGTCCACGTCATTGCAGCGTCAATGGCCTTTTGTAGGATGGCGTCGACTTTGGTTTCCATTCGATCGACGAACGCATTCGTCGACTTTTCGAGATCACGTCGGATCGTCAGATTTGACGCAACCAGAGGCATCAAGAGGGTCTGCATCGTAACCAATAGCAAGTGCAATACACTGATGTCGTTCCTGAGATCCGCGACGTATGATAGATCGGGCTCTGCTCTCGTGTTGTCCTGAGCAGCCGCTGCGTCCGAGGCGGCGTCCAGTGCTGTCTCCAAGTAGATCTCGCCTAGATTGCTGACCAATATTGTCAACAACTCACGGACCTCTTTGGGTGTCTCGTGGCCACCAGCAAGCTCGAGTCCTCTGCCAACAGCCTCGGCAAGCCACTTCAGCATTCGTTTCGTATACGGCAAACTCAATTCACCATCTGCTTCAGATACCTCGACTTCACCACCCTTAGAGGTCGTGTTGATACCAGCAATGCGCGAGAGTATAGCCTTTTGGGATGACGGGATCTCGACCGAGTCCAGTCTTTCGAGATATGCTTCTCTCGCCGAAGCCATGAGCTCTCTGCTACGAGCTTGAAGCGAGCCAAGATATGTGGTGGGTGCAGCTCTTTTTCTGCGTGACTATGCCCGCGTTAGTCTGGCCTAAATCATCGGCGCTGAAGTATCTTACATGATATGTGGTGAACTTGAACAGAAGCGATGAGTACAATTCTTCCAGACTTCGCTTCTCGCGCTCGATATATGACGAGCCAATGGAGTAAGGTACAAACAGCTCGTCCATTTGTTGGTCCAGGATGGCAGCCGTTTGCACAGAAGCAGGTTCCGGATGCTCCGTCAGACCATGAGTCTTCAAATCTTCAACCATGGAAGAGATGTATGTTTTGGAGGTCTGCAATGCGCGCAAAAAGGCCAATGCAGACACTGCGCTCGCCTTGTCAAGCACCATCTCGAGTTTCTGTTGGATCGATTGCTGGAATACTCGCTGCAAGAATCTATTGAGTACTTCCTCGTAAAAAGGAAAGGCGCGTTTAATGATGAAGCTCTCCTCTTGCGCAACCAGTCGTACCTCGTCAATGAGTGATTGTAAGCTGGGTTCAACCCCAGGAGGCTCAGAATCTGGATCGGCCATGCGGTCCCACCATTCAGGATCAGAAGACACATCTTCCGTGACCAACTGACTTCGATCAATGAAGAACTGATGCTGGTTGACAAAAAGCCCCATGACGCTTGCACCTTCACCAAAGTCTTTGAGAGCCGCAGAGCACTCTCTCATGCCATCAAAATTCTGCCGTCGATAGAACTCGTCGAATTGCTTGAGGAGATCCTTCTCTAACCCCTCGAGAAATTTCTCGATGATATCTCTGGGCGAGGCTTTACCGTCGCTGTGGCCATTCGTACCATTTACGCCATTTGTGTGCTGACGATTGGTTTGAGGATCCATCTTCTGGCTGATTTTCAAAAGTTGTCTCGCGATGTATGCGCATCGAACTTTGCCCTCTCCTCCACCGAGTCTCCTGACGTCTTCCAAGCTGGACAAATCACCACGTCCGCTTACTTCGATCCAACAATGCAGCATGAATTTCGCATCCTGTGCCCTCTGGCGTTGCTTGTCTAGCTCTTCCAATCTCTCTCCAATGCGAACCGCAGCATTCCCTCCTGCGTCACCATCTCCGTCCAGACTCCGTTCGAGGCCATTGAAAGAATCGACCGCTTTCTCAAGATCCCTTTCTCTTGTGCGAATGTTTTGATTGTGCTGAGTGTCCACTCGTCTCACGTTTGCACTGAGCTCATTCTCCCGCAACTCCAGATCCTCGCTCAATACCTTCAAACGTGTCAAGGCTTGCTCGAAAGTACGAATAAGGGGCTTTGGATCGAATGCTTGAGTGCTGATCGCTGCATTCGGACCTTGTGAAGACTTGCGTGAGGAGGAGGTGGCAGTTTCGGACAGTGATTCGACAAAATCCTTGACTATAAAGTCGGCGCTGGAGAACGTGTCCAAAGTGAAGTTGTTCGGTCTTGAGAATGCCCCGCGAGTTGCGGTCGTATAGCCTGACAATATCGAGGCAGTGTCTGTGGATGACGGTGCCATAATGGACGCAGTCAAAGTACTAGGTATGATTTTCTTGATGCGTGCTTCTTACGGAGCTCCTTCCAGAGCTGCTGTTTTCCCCGTCACGTTTCCATTACTCGGGTTCTCCGTTCAGATCCGGTCAAGAGAGTCGCGCTTAGATGTGGGTTGAACTGGGGCTGTTACCGATGTTGAGGTTGTCGAATACAGTCAAATCGCAATTCAATGGCCGGGGACATGCCTATACACGCGCAGGCATCGAACACGCTTCAAGTATGCGGCTCCGGGCTGGTCGAGAACTTGGGCCATGTGTTCCCCCGCATGCATCACCTCCAATTGCTGCGCCATGTGGCTTCACAAATGTTACACAGCTGCCGTGTATCTTCTTGAGTGTCGCATCGCGTCGCATTCCATACTCACGCACGACTATATCGTCTCAATTACTGTCTCCAAACATTCGGTGATTCCTTTGGCGCGGCACACACCGTGGATTCCTCAAACTCTCACTTTCGCCCACAATGGTTGGCCTAAGGGCGCAGACAGCATTCCATACAGGCATAGACGAATACGGACGACCGCTCACGGCGGCAGAGCGAGAGAAGCTGCTTGGACCGATCTTACCCTCAGAGCCGCTAGGACCACCAACTCCATCTTCGCGTTCACACAAGTCAAAAGGAAGCAAGAAGCGTGTCAGACACCTAGTCCGGAATTCCTTCTACGCACTGGTGTTTCACGTCATCCAGATTATATTCTCGATATACATTCGATTCAGGAGAGCATACCGGAATGTGCTCATGACAGTACTTGGGATCCTGTATCACCACCATAGGACACCGGAGCTGATCCAGCGCGACGTCAAAGATCTCTCCAAAATACCCAGACACTTGAGCATCATACTAGACCTGGGAGAACAAGGACGCGATGGTGCAGAGTTGGAAAGACTGGTCAACGATGCATGCGAGTGCGCGGCATGGTCTGCATGCGCTGGAGTCACAGTACTCAGCATATACGAGAAAACAGGTAAGAGCGCAATAGCACGAAGATAGGACCGCTGACTGACACCTCCAGGTTACCTCAAGTCCTCATTACCACAGCTGCATCGCAAGATCTCCAGCACCCTGTCATCTTACTTTGGGGCCGATAGCCCTCTGAAACCAACAATTTCTCTGCGAGCACCATCAATGCCAGCATTCTCACCTCCTTCATCAATGCCAGATCTTGGCTCAAGTGCAAGACGACATCTATCAATCACATTGCTGTCCGCATCGGATGGCCGTCACACGTTAGTCGACCTGACGAAGACCTTGACAGAAATGAGCCAGAAGCATAAGCTTGCACCAGAAGATATCTCGACCGAACTGATCGATGCCGAGATAAGCGAGAGCGTCATGCAAGAGCCGGATCTCTTGATATTGTTTGGCGACTCGGTAGTCTTACAAGGGTATCCTCCATGGCAGATACGACTGAGCGAGATATTGTAAGTCGGAGTGAATGCGATGAATGTTCATGGATATAGAAGAGCTGACACTCGTCTTACAGCCATGTTCCGGATAACACAGGCGTGAGCTATCCCGTATTCCTCCAGGGTCTGCGGAAATTCGCTGGCGCTCAGATGCGGTTTGGGAGCTGAAGGGCGCACCGTATGCCCGGCTCCTCCGATGGCCAAGATAACCGAACAGTCCACGAGAAGGACCCGTGCAGATCATTCGTCGCGGACACAAAAAAAGCTCCGTAAGCGACAAGATTTTATGGAGAATGTTTTGCTTCAGAACGATCTGGTTTGCAACGGTGCACAAAATCTGCAGACCCAGGGTCTTCGGTTCCACAAGATTCCTATGCATGGAACAAACCTTAAATTTGGGGTTTCCTGTTCCGACATCCAGGGCGGGTTCGTTCTCCAGATCCAGATTAGAATCGGCCGGCCGATAGATAATAAATATCCCCAACTCACCGCTCGCTCAGGCGACCTTGTTATTTCTCCCTAAGACTGCACATATTCTGTTTTTTGTTCCTCTGCTTCACGGTCTTTTATTCTTAAGCATATAAGCGAGCATTCACGATCATTTATACACCGAGTAGACGACCTAGACCTAACACAACGATCACCACCACAACGACAACTCCTTTTCCCATCACCAACTAGAGGCGGTCAACAAAATACAGAAAGAGACAGAGCAATAATGGCACACTCAACCCACCGACGCAACACAATGACAACAACCAACTTCCCACCCCTCTCCCACGCCCACAAACGCCGCGCCCACTCAATCACCATGATCCCACACATAACCTCCGCAATCTACCCACGCAAAACGCCCCTGACGCTCTCAGACCTGCCCACCGAGATCCTGGATCAAATAATCTCCTACTACCTCGCCGCCAGCAACAACAACACAGTCTTCATCAGCCGCTCCAAGCCCTCCTCACCCATAACCTCCACGGACCTAGCGACCGGCGACGTGCGCCGCAAGTGGACCGCGAGCTCATACCCCGTGGAACTACTCCTCATAAACCGCCGCCTTTCCGAGGTCGCGTTCGCGCAGATATGGCGCGAGACGGCGTTCATCCTGTCGCTGTCGAGTACCGATGCGTTGTGTTTTTTGAAGTACGCGCTGAGTCCGCGGCAGAGAGCAGCTTTGAGACGTATCAGATTGACGAGGTTCATGTTGTCTGCGGAGGCGGGCGTGGGTGACGATATCTGGCTCAGCGGACGCAGAGTCGGGGGGCCGTTGTTCTTGTCCGAGGAGACGATGGCCGAGGAGAAGAGGGTCGAGGAACGCAGGGTCGATTCGCTTGTCAAGCATTTGCAGGCGAGGCATCCTGTCGTGCCTTGGATTTGTTAGATGAGTCGGTCTCTTGGGTTGGTGATTTGGCGGTTTAGCGATTTAAAGGGCTTGTATATAAGAGGCGTTGAATATAAGGGTGGGGTTCTGATGGTCTATTGAAGGGCTTGGACGAAAGAGGCGTTGTTTATAATCCCCAGGGTCGTCGTGACCATTTGGATATCCAGCAGCGATGGGGCAGCATTGTAGAGTTATAGAATTATTACTGGTATTTTTATTGCCTTCTAATTGATGCAATGCGCATTGCCAAGTCTATTTCAACTCTGTCTTGCCCAGCATGTTCGCCAGGTCGTCAACATCCTTGTCCTTTTCTTGTGCCACTTGCTGGTCCTCAGCTGTGTCTGCATCCTTGACGATCTTCTCCTCCTCTGCCTCTTCCTCGTCGTCCTCATTCTCATCTTCGTCCTCATCGTCTTCCTCCAGATCGTCCAGTTCGTCGATACCCCAGTTCTCGTCCTCTTCGTCCTCTTCGACACCGGCCTCTTCCCGACGTGCATCCAAGACCTCCTTGATTTCGGCTATCGATTCATCATCTTCCGAAAATTTGTTGCCGTTCAACTCCACCCTTCGCAGTGCCGGTAGTGCGCCTTTGCTCCTCGCAGCCTCGGCCAGACCCTTGACACCCTTGGCGTCAATCTCATTGTACTGCAGCCTCAGAATCTCGATTGAAGCGTTCTCGCCCTTCTTCAGGGCATCTGCGAGCATGACACCACCCCTGGCACTCAGCAAGCAATCGCCGACACCAAGTTCAATCAGCGACGTCCACTTGCCAACAGCGTCTGCCAGCGCCCTTGATCCCAGAGCAGTGAATGTGTTATCTTGAAGATCGAGCACCTCCAGCTTCGTGCAGTGCGAAAGACCGTCCCTGAGCAGCGCGACAATGCCTTCTTGTCTGATACCGTTTTGCACCATCTTGATCGAGCGGATATTGTTGTTTGCTTTGTACGCCTTGACCCAGGCTGCCATTGACCCAGTCTCAAGTCTGTTTCGTCCGCAAACGACGGTCTCCAGATCTGGTACGTTCTTACCCTCCTTGCGTGCGTCTGCCTTTTTCGATGCGAGCGTCTCTAGGGCTTCTGCAACAAGCGTGCCCGCTGATGGTCCAAGACCATTGTTGTTCAGAATCAGGTGTTGCAATGGAGTGTGTTGCGAAAGGAAAGGTCGGAGGGGCTCAACAGTGTTGAGACCGAAGGCATTGTCGGAGAGGTTGATTGTGTGGAGGTTTGGTAATTTTAGGCATGAGGTGAGGAGATGTGATAGCGCAGTAGGAATCTCTGAAAGGAGTCGAGACGTGAAGATATCGGACAGGTTGACTATCTACTCATAATCAGTACTTGCCGGCCTGGCAGCTTGTAGTTGCAATTGACATACCCTAAGGGCTTGCTTGGTCTCCAGCACTTTGGCAAGAGCCTCGGAAGCCTCAATACCCAGAGTGTTGCCTTGGAAATTGACCTCTTCTACATCGGTGTCGTCCTTCAAGGGCTGGATGTGCTTTTCAATGTCGGCAGCAGTGTCGAGCTTGAGCCCTTTACCCTCAAGAGAGAAGCTTTTCGACATGATGGTGAGTATGTTGCGAAAGAAATGTCTTCTGATGTGGTCAGACAATGGTGGTCACAAGAATGCTGGTTTTCATGTGCGGGTGTCACCCTTGTGTTTATCGAGCGAGGGGCACGAGCAAATTTCCAGGCAACTTTGCCGACATGGAATTTCCATGGAAGGTTGGAAGGTGAGTCCCAATCGCCGTCCGTGACTTCTGTCGGAAATAGCCGGAGCTAAAGTTCGTGTAATTCGCTGACGTGCTTGGTCTCGAGTTCAAGTTGCGCTTCGAGTATTCAATTCGCCTTCTACATTTAATCACACATCAAATGTCCTCGTCAGCAATGAACTCAATGGAAGGCTGTAAGAGACTTCAGGCCTGTGGTCGCGAGCGCATACTGATGATCCCTAGCTGTTGCGACACCTCCAAACAACATGGCCGCAGATTTGAAGCCACAAGGACAGGCAGCGCAAAAGTACAAGGTACGCATATGGTTGTCTTAAGATCACGACGACCACGTTCTGATATCTGGCTAGCCGTGCTGTGTATGCAAGGACGAAAAAGCCTCGCGCGACGAGTGCATGCTCTTCTCAAATGCTGCCGACCCCCAGAAGGACTGCGAGAGTTTCGTCGGAAAATACAGGAGTTGCATGAAGAGCTACGGATTCAACATCGCATAGGATGGATTCGATAGAAGAGGAGACATACAATGATTCTGGCATTGCGATGGCGTTCACGGTTTCGTTCGACACAAGGTCGGCATTGCACAACTGAGAAAAGCTTGTACTATAACGTCTTGTACAATAGTAATTCCACTCTGCTTTTGGGGTATAAAGCTCCGATCTATGCTGCGAAACAATTACTGCGCTTTTTTCATTTTCTCTCCTTGGGTCTTCGCCTCCAACCTTGCTCCGCTTCGAACGTAGAGATTGTAGAGGCACCAGAGGTAGCAAAGTCCAAAGCCGAATGCACCTACGCATGCATTGAGGACGACCCATAGATCAGGCATCCTCGCAGGTGGCTTCGAGAAGTGCTCAGCAAAATGCCACGCAATCATTTCGAGGTAGAATGAGGCATGAAGTGCGCCAATGAAATGCGAAAGGCCACCGCTTTTCTTTCCGTAGTAGAGCGACCAGTCGAGTGGAGGTAAACCGAGGACATATGACCAGAGTACGATGATGACAAAGTAGGGAATCCGAAGTTCGTCGCGCTTCAAGAGAGGAAACATGGTCCAGGTTGACAGAATATTTGCAAACCCTATCCAGCTTCTCATGGCTGGCTTCAACCCGCCTTCCGATGCCAGTAGCACAGTCATGGGGAGTAGAGGTAGAAGAACATTCTTCTCGTGGACTTGGTAGCTGCACAAAAAGAACCCCCATGCAGTTGCCGCGAACGCCCATGGGATCAATTCCTTCTTGGGTCTGACGAAGATGATGAGGCAGGGCGGCAGAATGGAGAGAAGCGTCAAGCCCAGGGCGGCGCGAGACAGTACCGAGGTGTCGTATCGATGCAACTTATGCAGACCCGACGAGTGTATAGCGCACCAGATGTTGGCAACTTTGTCCTCGAACAGTCCTCTTGAGAACGGGAATATCCGGTGAATCGATTGAGAGAGCTGGAAAATAATTGGATAGTACCACGACTTCTCCGAGACAGTGAAGGGTAGGCTCGAGAGTAGAGGTGGGATCTGGAGATCCGATGGAAGTGGTACTTGACGAGCAACGTCGAACATTACGCCGGCCAAAAATGGTGCATACAATACCGCAAAGGATATCAGCGTTGACAGCGCGATGCTAATGAGTCTGCCAATGTTGATACGAGGAACGATGCAGATGCCGAGCAGATAGGCAAACACGGCTGGAGCATAAAAGAGCGCCATTTGTTTGAACCCGAGAGCGGCAACGAAATAGGCGCAACTCCTGACCGGGTGCCCCCTGAGCATTGTTGACATTGTCGCGGCGACGAATCCAAGCATGACGGCGTTGTACTGAAAGTGACCATGGTCAATTAGCATGAGACCCGGCTGCATCAAGACAGCAACGAGAGCAATGGAAGATTCCCACTGATTGACTCCGGTCAGTCTACCTAGGTACCTCGTGCAGATTATTAAAGCTGGCACGAGCGTGAGATATTCGGAGACGATGACGGTTGCACGCATGTAAACTTTGAGGTCAGGATCATCCAGTCCTCGGGATGTAAAGACTTCGAACCAGGATGGATTGATCGAGTTGCCGATAATTCCCAGTAACCAGCTGTGGTACGCTGTCAAAGGAGGATAGTCGAGACCCCACCATTGCAGCTCATGAAAATACCAATGTGACACAGGCAAGTTGATCGTCAGTTCCATCCAGTGTCTTTGTGCTTCGAAATCTCCATGCATCGGCGGCTTTTGGAACCCTCATAAAGTCAGCAGAAGTCGAGGGTATACACGTAGTAATTTGTACCTGAATATGACCAGAATCCAGTGGCCCATCTAAATAGACCCACAGCCATCAGAATGAGTGGTAGAGTCACCCATTGAGAAACACTGCTTTTTGCCGGCAGTAGGAAAGCTACCAGGGGAAACGCTGGCCTCAATGTCTTGGTCTCGGTGTCCTGGACGAGAGCCCCATTGTCAACGTTGGCAATGGCAAATCCTGACCTGGCCTTCTTCCCTCGAGGAGTGTGTTTGGAACTTGCAGACATGACGAAGATATCAAGGAAGAAACATGCTGGAACTTGGTTGATTCGAGTGCATGTTGATGTATTCGTTGGCCATGAGATCCGTCTCGGAGTCAGCAAGGAACGTTGGACATGCCAAACTGACTCGACGCGCTCACGTGCCATGGCTCCACTTACCGCGTCAGGCTCTTCGGAGACGGCGATTGACGAACGCTGATTCTGCCCTCTCCGCAGAACTCTAAACTTTTTTTGCTGTAAAAAGCCGGCGCAAAGAATCGCAACTCTTGTCTCTACCTCATCTTTTCTTACGCTTGAAAATTCCATCAGAACTTTTCAACCCAAGGCTCATCATTCCATACACCTTTCAGCACATTTCTATTTCAAAACAGGTTATCACTACCTGAGTGGGTTCGTCACATCTCCATCCGGGGGCTTCCATACCGTTACCATCACGTTCTAGAGCTGCGTGAAGCTAGAGACAGTTGACAGCGTCGCGTCTCTGTGGGCTGTGGGCATTTGATCGTACTCAGAGGGCTTGAACCAAACTTTGTGACAACTGGCGGCATTTGTGGGAACACACTGCCTTACCCAGTTGTTGCAACCTGTGGCATCGAGGGCTTTTGGGCTGCTTCTATTATCAGTAGCATGCAGTCACTGAGGGGTTTGCCGCAAGCTGCGACTTTGGTCGTATGCTGCTCAGGACATCACGTCACTGTAGCGCTTTCATGGGCTTCTGGGGCATTTTGGGGTTCCGCTTCGACTATCACTTGATCTTATTACTAATCTCTGCTACTAGATCATCATAATGGCCAAGACATCAAAGTCCGCAACCAAGCCAGAGGCTTCCGAGAAGTCCCTCAAGGCTGTCAAGGCTGGCCGTGTCACCAAGCCTGCCGAGGCCACCAAGACCAAAAGTAAGGAGATTGCAAAGGCTACTGCCAAGGCTGCCACCAAAGAGGACAAGAAGAAAAGCAAGAAGGCCGTCAAGGAGCCCACACCAGAGAGCGAGAGCAGTAGCGAGAGTGACGAGGACATGTCGAGCGCTAGCGACAGCAGCAGCGAGTCCGAGTCTGAATCCGAGTCTGAAGCTGACACCAAGTCAGCGGCCACGGCCAACGGATCCAAGAAGGCCGCCAAGAAGGAGGACACTTCTGATGAGTCTTCTTCTGACGACGATGAGGAGGACGCCGACAGCTCCGACGAGTCCAGCGATGAGGAGGAGACTGCTGCCCCAGCCGCCAAGAAGGCCAACGGTGTCGCCAAAGCTGCTGTTGAGGCCGACTCTGACGACTCTGACGACAGTGATGAGTCTGATGAGGAGGAGAAGCCAGTCGCCAAGGTGAGTTGTATTGGTACTGTTCTTGCTCATCGACGTGCTAATTACCATCGATAGGCTGCTGCTGCTGCCGCTGACGACGACGACGACGACGACGACGATGATGACGATGACGACTCTGACGATGATGACGACGAGGAGGAGAAGCCAGCTTCCAAGAAGCGCAAGGCCGACGATGAGGAGGCCCCAGCTGCTGCCAAGAAGACCAAGACCCTCACTCAGGCTGACGGCAAGCCATTGAGCGACCCAGCCAAGAACCTCTTCGTTGGTTCTCTCTCCTGGAACGTCGACGAGGCCTGGTTGACCAGCGAGTTCGAGCCTTTCGGAACTCTTACTGGTGTCCGTGTCATCACTCACGCCGACAGCGGCCGCTCCAAGGGTTTCGCCTACATCGAGTACTCTTCCGTCGAGGAGGCCACTGCTGCCCTTGAGGCCAAGCAGGGTGCTGAGCTTGACGGCCGTGCCATCAACATCGACTTTGGCAAGCCTCGCCCAGACCGCTCATACAACAACGACCAGGTCCAGAGCCGCGCCAAGCAGTTCGGTGACAAGGCACCAAACGCTCCATCCAACACTTTGTTCATTGGTAACATCTCTTTCAACGCTGACCAGGACGCCATCTACACTGCTTTCGGCGAGTGCGGTACCATCAACGGTGTCAGACTTCCAACTGACCCAGACACTGGCGCACCAAAGGGTTTCGGTTACATTGAGTTTGCTTCCGTCGAGGAGGCCCAGTCTGCTTACGAGTCCATGAACGGTGCCGACATCGCCGGCCGCAACGTCAGACTCGACTTTGCTGCTGCCAGAGACAACAACGGCGGTGGTGGTCGTGGCGGCGGACGTGGTGGTGGATTCGGTGGTGGACGTGGTGGCGGAGGCGGCTTCGGTGGTCGCGGCGGTGGCCGTGGTGGTGGACGTGGTGGTCGCGGTGGCTTCGGTGACCGTGGCGGCCGTGGTGGCGGACGTGGTGGTCGCGGCGGTTCAACCAACCGTGGTGGCTTCGGCGACTTCCAGGGCAAGAAGGTTACCTTCTAGGAGAAGGATGATGTGAAGCCCAAGACGTCTATCAAGGTTGAGCCAGATATTGAGACCAAAGCTCCGATGATGTTCATGGAAGCTTCTGCCAACATGAAAGCGAAGAGGCAGTTCAAAGGTGTTCCCATCAAGCAGGAGAAGAAGACGAAAGGTGTTATGCACACGAAGTTCTGAGGCCTTGAGTCGATGGGGTCACTCTATCATTTGTGGGGATTTTAATATGGCGCTTGTCATGAGCTTGGGTCGTTAATCGTTACAAACGCGGTAAGTAGGTATGATTGATACTTGATTTTCACGTAGCAGACAGATGCGAGCATAATTCATTACTTCGAGATCTTCAACACATGTTCCAGTGCTTCTTATAGCCTTGTGACATCTAAACGAGATCTGTTCATGCAGGGTCTGGCTTTGTGATACGTACCTGGAACAAATTTGTCTTGCATATGCTCCGTCATCATATGCTGATATCAGCTGCGGCTTTAGTTCAATTCTCACACTCGGTCGACGGTTGTGCTCATGCTATTATGGCCAAATGATCAACATCACTGGGACATGCGCTGTGTTCATGGATCTGCCTCGTGGTTTGATGAAAAGAGAAACTCAGGGTCCAATTCTCAGATCCCCTAGTCCTGAAAAGGCTAGACGATGTTCCCATTGCGCCATCAGAGTTCACGGTTCTGGATCAGGCAGGCACGCCTTTGCGGGGAGAAACGTACATCATCCTCACCAATCAGCGCAACCGGTAGGCACACCACATGATACCAACTCGGTGTACCTCACCGCTGACCGACCGACCTGACTCTCTTCCTTGCTTGACTTGTTTGCTGTACCGACTCCTGAACATAAACCCGTCTTCGTCCATCGCACCACTACTGGCACGCATCTCTGTCTTCCTTACATTGTATGCGGCCAGCCAGGCAGCAACAACATTCAATAAGCGGGGAACCCAGCCCCTCAGTCGATCGTCTACCTACAACCCCATACCGGGTCGCTGCGTTACAAGATACACTTCTCGATACAGGGCTGTAGCAAGAGCAAAGCAAATCATCATAAGAGCTTATCAAGAGAGGCACATACCACAAGAGCTCGCCAACATGGCATTCTCTGGTGCTGGATTGAGGTCGCATGATCACACCGCTCGCCAGGGAGCAACTGCGTCGCAACGATCCGTCTCCTATACCGCTCGGACACAGTCTGATGGTATGTGCTGAAACAAGAAACGTCCACAATCGTGTTTCTTTGCTGTATCTGTTTGCCTCAGAGAGCGCGTCCACTTACTCCATATTCACGTGCTGTTGTGATTTGGATATAGCCCCATACTGATCCGATTTCTAGACTCCTGGGTCGAGATCGATTCTCTGCCATCATCCTCATCTCTCTCGTCCGTCAACGATGAAATAGTCACCACTGGTCTTCGTATACAAGATGCAAGTCTTCGTCGCAAGCGCCGCGTACGCCCGGGTGTCCCTTCCCACATCACCATCGCACGCAGATCGCATAGTACTGCCGGCAGCAGTAGTCAAGAAGAATACGAAGAGAGCGAGAGCGAATCAGACAGAGTCCTTACATCCTCGAATGAAGATCTAGGCGCGCCAACAACCAATGCCCGATCGGCATCTCACTCGGAAGCTGCGACAGATGACGAAGACGAGAACAGAACAGCCGTCAACGATCCCCTCCAAAACTGCTTCACACCACAACCAAACGCCTTCTCGCATCCACCACAAACAATGCACCACTCTTCCGAGCCAGGCTCCTACTTCCCGAACAACCGCCCCGTCCGACCATCAACGCGTCACTCCTACCCAGTCCACGAAACCCGCGTCCAACACAGTCCATTCAACGCCATCTCCCCCTCGCACAACGCAGCCGCACACCACGACGCAGCTCTGCGTGCCAGCCTCTCAAACCTACTCTCCTACGCCGCCGCAGCCCGCAGCCTCTCCAAACCAAAGCCGCAACCAACACAAGCCCCACCACGACCGAACACGCGCATCGAGCCCAACACACTGCGCCTAGTCCCCGAATCCGCACTCCCAGGCGCTCTTCCGCGCTCGCCGCCCACAGTCCCCGAACCGACCTTCCACCCAACAATCCGACGAACATCAACCTCAACCTCGGCCTCCGCATCCGCCGACGGCCGGACCGCCGCAAACGACAGCAAGCGCAAACCAGCCAGCCGCAGCGCATCTAAAGAGCGGCGAGCGGTGAAGAAGCGGCGCGCGACGTCGACAGCGTACAGCGCCGACGAGCTGTTCGTGTCGCCGACGCTGCTGACCTGGGTCGTCAGCGCGGGCGTGGTGGTCGTCTTGAGCGCGCTGAGTTTCTCGGCCGGATATGCGGTGGGCAAGGAGGCGGGGCGCATGGAGGCTGTGGGCGAGGTTGCGGAGGCGGGGAGTTGTGCTAAAGAGGCGGGGGGCTGGAGGTTGGGACGCATGAGGTTTGCCGTGCTCGCGTAAGGGGGAGGTAGGGATTGGTGGATGTTTTACTGGTTCTGGAAGTTGCCGGATATGCATACCCTTTGTTTCTGGCGTTTGGTCACGAGATCATGTCTGGCGCGAGCGGATAGGTCATGATATTATGCATTGGTATGAATACTTAGTCATTTCGTTCGTCCTCGCATCGCGTGTCTCGTCGTGTCTTCGTTCTGCATAAACGGCACAGAGATACCCTCTACCGGTCGTTCCACATCGTGATACCACCGCGTAGTATCTCAGCCCGACACAGCTCGAAGCGGAACCAGACAGTGTCTGTCACTCATGCTTTCGCCAACAAGCCTTCGGTAGCAAGCCTCAAACCTCAACATGAGTCTTCCTGAATTTCTTCGCGCGCCCCTCTCCAGCCAAGTCTCTCACCAGCATCTTCAACTCTCTGACCTCCTCCGCCAAATCCGCGATCTTCTCAGCGTCCTCTCTTCTACCACGGACCAGATCGCGTATTATCTCCTCATCCGCATCTCTCTTGCGCTTCAATTCGCTGTAGCGCTCGCACAAGGCGCGCAACGGGCCCATGGTGCGGTCTTCGAAGCCGTGCAGATCGTGGCTGAATTTGCTGACCATAGTCAGGTCTGCCGACATGCTCGCTGCGATACGTCAGTAGTAGGATATGGCGCGGGCCACGGACTCGTCGTCGTCACCGGGTACATTATGCAGGAAGGGAAAGGGAATTGGCGGGCCGGTGAAGACGTCTTCGGCGTCGTTGTTAGGGTGCTCTCTGTTTAGAGGAAAGTGACGTCTTGAGCGGCGACGGGTGGGAGGCTCCGAGGAATTGGATCGCTGGGCCGGGACAGCTGATGGGCTGCGTGACCTGCTTTCTTGGCCCTCGTTGTTCGCAGTCTGACGTCCTGATCGACCTCGACGTCCTCGTTGAAAAGGAGTTGTGCTGTCAACCTCCCGGTTTGGAGATGCAGCCGGGCTTTGTGATGGGCTGTCACGAGTCTCACTGACTCTCGCCTGGGATTCAGCCGTGCTAAAAAGCCGGACTGGGCTTGTTGGAGGGGAGAATTCCGGCGCCACATTGGCTGTAGTTCGGTATCTTGACAGATAGAGTGGTTCCGGAGCCGGAGAGCGGTGTGATTGCCCAGTAGATCTGTCTGCTGGCGCCGGGCTGGCTTCGTTGTCGTTGAGGTCATGGGCACTGACAGCAGAAGCGAAACTGCCAGTCACAGGCGTGGGAATTCCGTTCAAGACAGTAGTTTGTGGTGGTGTTTCGGCAGCATCGTGAACAATGATTAGAGAGATCTGTCCAGCTGGTCGCATTGATGGCGTAGCAGGTGGAGGTGAGGGAGACACTGGGGGCGCGAATATGGAATTTTCTCGCTGTGGCCCGTCGATATCCTTGCCTGGACCAAAGGCCGGCGTCATCGGACGTCCAGGAAGGGAGTCCAGATCCATTTCGTCTCCGTCGTCGCTGAAACTCTCTATGAGACCTGGGTCTGCCGCATTGTCCTCGTCAGTATTGAAGCCCCAATTGTCTGCGTATGGGGAGTTCCACGGTGGTATCTCCTCTTCTAGCATAGCGTCAGGCGGATTGACCTGAGACAGGTCCGCCATGTCGAGTGGCGATGCATGGCGTTCGTCTTGACCTTGGTTAACAGTCTCCGGAACAAGTTGAGGAACTTGAGCTGAGGCTTGCGGGTGACCTGACATGTAATCGTCGGAGAGATCAACCACACTAGTGGCTCTAGACCAAGATGATCCCGCTGGGTCGAAAGAGTCCATTCCAGGTGTTGACTGCTTATCTGATGCGCAGGAGACGGCATCGATGTCCACGAAATCATCATCACCGTCGTCTCGTTCTTCGTTAACATCTTCGTCATCGTCGTCACCGAACAGAGATCTGCATCCAAGTCGAACCTTTTTGGTGATACCATGGTAAGGCTCCAGCGTAAAAGCATCGTGGTGAACGTCCGACGGTTCCGATCTGTCGGAAGGCGATCCTGCTCCTGACAAAGTAGATGGAGAGTCATCGCCTTCTGGTGTAGGTACGACAGGATGCTGTGTAGCATTTCCGTCACATGCTGTTGTCGAAACAGCCTCGTTCGAAAGCCCGATTTCCACAGGATTTGGAGGGCCAGAGATGGGCTCTCCTTCCTTGAGCTGTCTCATAGCTTGCAAGACGTGTCTCTGAATTTGAGGGCTTTGATCTTCAATGTAGAGATCAATAAAGTCTCGTATTAGGGCCTGTATATGGTCAGTGAAACAATTAACGTGTGGTCGGAATGTGGTACTAACACCGTGGATGATCCTCTCGGCCTTGCAGTCAAACCGGGTCAATCTGATCAATCGACCAAGTTCCAAAGGCTCAATATCTGTTATGTCGTGTCGAATCTCAGACAGCTCGTCGTAGCCAAGAGCTACGTATTGACTTGTAGTTGGCATTGTTCTCGAGACTTGTGTAGCGTGGAAGCTAGTCCGCGATATGAGCAGCCAAAGAAAGTGAGTGGATGATTAGGCGAGTGGCACGCAAATCTGACCCTCACCTGCATCCAGCTCCAGCCTTCCGATTTTTTGGTAGAGTCATCTCCGTTTCCAGCCACGTGCCCTGTCTCTTCGCCACAAGTAGGAAATATGATTGGTTCCTTACATGTTCACTTACACTTGGCCCAACGGCACTGCACATGTCCATGTCGTAGTTCACCTCGCGGGCAGCCAGATGATCCACGAGGATTGATCTTGCTCCTTCTCATCGCATACAAGCTGATGACAGATGTGATATACAAACAGTGGTTGACCGGTCGGAAGGTGTCTGTGTCTCCGATGTGACTAGTCAGGTTCATTTTATACGAGCTTTGCCGATGGATTTGTTGAGGAAGTAGCCACAGTTCCATATGAAGTGCCGACAGCTCTCTAGAAGGTGGACGGCGCTAAGTCGACGTCGAGTGAGTTGACATAGAGTGAGTTGAACTTGAGTGAGTTGACATTGAAGTGAGTTGACGTCGAGTGAAGTGGTGCTTTGAAGCGTCTCTTCTTGCCCAGATTCATCACTTGGTTGAGTATCATTATAAGATACCAATTGATTCAGCGAATGCTCGAAGGACTCAACTACTCGTGAATAGTCGTACAAGCGTGCGGTATTCGAACCTCAAGCGACCTTGAGGATTGTACGAGTAGAGTCGATGATCAAGTGAGGCACGGCACAATGAGGCCTGATGTGATCACGTCGCCAAGACAGATCACACTTGCGGAGTCTAGCTGCGATTGCTCCCGCGTATGTGGACAATTGCAGCAAAGCGGCCCATGGCTCTAGCGTTGTTTTTCGACCGCTATCACTCCAATTCTTACTAATTAGCCATCAATTAACCCTGATTATTTCGCATAACCAGTATTTCCCCCCTCATCCGTGTTAAGTAACACTACTTGATTGTCCCAGTTCTTCCCTCTTTACTAATTATGTCTCTTCGTGTTTATCAGCGGATCCACCTACGGACTCATTTCATGCCCTCATGCAACTCATGCTGCCTTCGCCTACTCAGCATGCGTAGATTGGTGATGTGATCATGTAAGCCTGCATGCCATTACAAAGGCTTGTCTGATATCTTTGACTTGACTATTGTACCACCTCATCAGACAGGGCTATATATACAGGTAGCTATGCTCTCCGATCACATCTTGTTCCATCAATCCACTTCCATCTCTTCACCATCACACACAACAGCCCAGAGACAACAACGTCAAGCCTCAAGCTGTTTTAAAGACCTTCCACCGTCCGCAACCAATCATCCGACGACCCACCTTCACCAGCAACACAATGTCTGCAATCAAGAACGTCGCCATCATCGGAGGCTCCGGCACTCTAGGAACACCCACTCTCCGCTACCTCCTCGACATTAAGCACTTCAACATCACAGCCATCACGCGCTCCAGCTCCTCCGCGACCTTTCCCCTAGGCGTTAAGGTCACCAAGGTCGACTACGACAACAAGCACGACCTCGTCAACGCATTCCGCGGCCACGACGCAGCCATCCTGATCGTCGGGGCCAGCGTCATGCACACGCAGCTCGCACTAGTCGAAGCCGCCGGCGAGGCAGGAGTCCAGTGGATTGTCCCGACCGAGTTCTCCAGCGACACAGCGAACAAGAAGCTGATGGAGCAGATATCTTTCTTCAACATCAAGGACCAGACACGTGCCAAAATCCAGAACCTCGGTATGAACTATATCGCCGTCATCTGCCACCTGTGGTCGGCATTCGTAAGTTTCTCCTTATTCAGAGTCCAGAAGCAGATGCTAAAACTACCTTATCCAGAGCATTAACCACGGCTTCTTCGGCATCGACGTTCCCGGCAAGACAGCCACCGTCTACGACGACGCGGCCAAGATGAACGTCACGGACATCGACACCGTCGCCCTGGCCATCGTCCGCCTCTTGAGCCTGCCAGCTGCGGAGTTGAACAAATACGCCAACAAGCACGTCTACATCTCTTCGGCACTGGTGTCTCAGCCTGAGATCTTCGCCGCCGTCAAGAAAGTCACCAACACCACGGACGCTGAATGGCAGATCAGCCACGCCAGCGTCGATGACCGCATCAACGAGGGCAAGAAGAAGCTCGCTGCGGGAAACCCCATGGGCCCGGTCGATCTGGTCTATGGCTATGGTATGAAGGATGGCTTTGGTGGCGATTATGAGACTACAAAGGGTCTTGATAATGAGGTTCTTGGGTTGAAGACGCAGAGTGTTGAGGATCTTGTTCGTGCAGCTTTGGAGTAAGAGGACAGTGCGGAGCAGTCATTGTCATAGCCTACTGATAGCGTACCCGGGGTACTCAAAATCTAGTACTCAGTTGTGGAAACTCTTTCGGCTGCTGGTGAATGGCTCATACGATAGATAACAGCGTTGATATCTTATATGACATTCAATTATTTCACCACTAGCCTCTGTTGTCCCAGACAACAGGTTATCAAACACCAGCCCAGTCGCAGCGCCCTCAGCCTATGCAACAGCCTGCGCACCAACAATAGCATCCAGCGCCGAACTCTGCGTACTCGCATTCGCGGGACTGACGTACGGTCCGCTCCACACCACGCTCAACTCTCCATTCTGATTATCATCTTGCCAGATCGCATCAGCATTCGTCTGCAGGAAAGCAGCATAACTGCTCTTGCCGTGTTCCTTCTGCAGCGCCTGGAGGTTCCGCGCAAAGACGCCTTTGAACTGGCTGCCGTCGCCACCGCAGTTGGGCTCGCAGCTGTCGTGGAGAACGCCGTTCGAGTCTGTGAGGTGGTCAAGTGCGGCGTCGGCGATGGCTTGCGCAGTCGAAATGTAGCTGCTGTTCGGGCTTGCTTTGTTGAGCGCTACGAGAGCACCGAGGATGACGCCTTGGTTGTCTGTGTGGTCTGAGTACTGAATCGATGGAATTGGGTTGTTCAGAAACATGGGGAATATGGAAGAGAGTGAAGAGCAGAGGCTACAATGGGTTCAAGATAGGGAATCACTTACAACTCCAGGTCGTCTCGCCATTATTCTTGCAGGTTGCATTGGTCAAGCCGTCATTAACGAGATTGTTCGAGTTGATAAGCCCACTGTTCTGGAACCACGCCCATTCCGCCTTTGCGATATTGACGTAGTACGATTTCTTTCCACTGACTCGGTTCGCCAGGTGCGCCGCTACCGATAGAAAGAGCTCGTTTGCAATGGCGTTGACGTACGTGTGAGCCTTGTCCCACCAGATACCGCCACAAGGCGTGGTGCCATAAGCCTTGTAAATATCATCGAAGATATTGACAGCCGTGTCGAGGTACTGAGTATTACCCGTGAGATCATAGACTGCGATCCAAGCGAGCGCCCACCAGCCTTCATCATCGTAGTAGCCGTTCAAGAAGCCAGAGGTCGAGGCCGACTGTGTACTATCTTGAGAGGTTGTCATCAGCATTCCTGCGCTCATAGTCTTTTGCTGATGCAGATTGTAGTTCTGAGCGTTGGTCAAGGTGTTCTGCCAGATGTTACTGTTACTGGCTTCAGACTTGACTGTTGCATCGATTTTTGCGAGGTCGGCAGCGACAGTCAAACAATTGGCGCTATTCCACCATCCAGTTGACGGAACCCATAGGCCATTGCTGGTGTTGTACCATTGCATCAAGCTGGAATACGCCGTCTCGGCATTGGCGGTCGTAATGGCAGTCGCCTGATGAGACCAGGCGCCGATAAGGACGGAGGTTACAAGTGGTTTCATGAGCATTTTTTCGGAAGGAGAATCGAACAATGATACTTGTTCTCGCAAACAGTATCGACCTGGTAGGCGCCCCGGTCCTGTTATGTATCCTGGAACGCCGTAGATCGACTGCCATCATCGAGCCACGTACTGCCATGACTGAGGAACCAGCCTCACAGAAAAGCAAGCAGCGTACCAAAGTGTACAGCAGACGCGAAGTCATCCAACAAACTGATGATTTGACAAAAGCAGAGAACGTGTTGGTCTGCGGCCAAATTGGGAATGGGTGAAGACGAATGTGGAAAGCCGGGGGGTAGATCCGGGGATATAAAAAGCAAACCTGACAGCCTCGGAGCTGAATGGAGCTGAATGACGCTGCGGCTTACAGGGTAGAAAAGAAAAGGGTTCGTTTACCAACATTGTTTACAAGGTTGTGGGTTTCATGATCGGTCCACAAGGCTGGGTATTTCGCATCAATTACCAGGGTTTGTAGATCGTCAAGATGGGCCGTCAGATTGGGGTAATCAGATCCGAGGCGTCGATCTTCAAATGCTTTGGTGGTGTATGTAGTCAGCTGCCTCTCCGACCCGTATCGTCCATGATGCCAGTATCAAGGCTTTTTGACAGGCGAAACAGGGTTGCCTGTTGGTACGAGCGGTTGAGGCATCTTCTCACTCGACGAATTCCACATGTCCGGGTGGTTTCTGGCGGCATCGTTTACGACTTTGTGGTATGCGTCTCTCACCTTCTTCACGTCTTCGTATGTCATTGGCCTATTGGCAGCGGCGTCCCAATACAGCTCTTTTGCCTGAAGCAGAACGGCACGCAGTCCATCTCTTTCCATACGCAAGCGCGTAGGCAGGCCTTGGCCTTTGACGAGTGCGAGGATACCGGCAATGAGGGTAGCAAAGGCACCCAATACCGTAATGGTTATATGGTGTATTGCGTTGATCGACCCTAAAACGATAAAGACTGCCGAAAGCAACAGTTGGACGACCAGAAGACCAGATACAAAGATATCGTAAAAGCGATATCTCTGACCGACGGAGCGCTCTCTGCGTCGAACGAGGTGGTAGAAGCCGTGCAATGTGTCCCAATCTTTTGGGGGCAGATGTGTCTTCGAGTCGGGCTTTGCCATGCCCAGGAGCTCGTAGAAATCATCACGCTTGAGAGGAGTGGTGTCCTTGGCTAGCCGGGCGGCGGTAGAATCATCGTTGTCTTGGTGTGCAGATTGGCCGGCTGTCGCGTTGGGCTGTAGAGGGCGATCTGCTAAAGGCGAAGCGTTGGAAGGCGGCAGAAGCTGCTGCGGATGCGGATGCGGCGCGGTCGTGGAGGTGTTGTTCACGGGCGGGAGAGGAGGCTGTTGGCTCGAGGGAAGGTCGCGAATGTTGCGAGAAGAAGCGGTAGGATGCTGCGAATTGGTACGTTAGTATTTGGAGCCAACCGCATCGCAGGTCTGGGCGATACCAGGATGATAGATCGCTCGGCCAGTCCGCTATGAGTGGATGAAGAGTATTCGAGATTGTGAGTGCCTGGCACAGCACTGCCAGCTTTCACGGACTGAGCCTGATCCTCGAGAACGTGCAAGGTGTCGAAATGCGATGCTGTATCGTCGTTGTCTCGGGAGAGCCTGAGACTGCCTCTGTACGAGCGGAGGCTGTGCTGGAGGTCGGACGGCAGTTCGTACATTGCAGCCTTGTCATACACTTGGTGTTGGATAGAACATCCCAGGCCAGAGGAAGACAACAGCCGTATATGTTTGCATAATCAGGAGCTGTGAGCAGACCGATTGATGATATAAGGCGTGCCGATGGCCTTCCGCCGTAGAGAAGATCTGCAGGACGGGCAGGAAACTGCGTTGGTCAAGGTAACTGTGTGGCTGGGAGGCTGCTTACCTACCGATGAATGGGCCCATCTGCACATCCAATTGGTTGTTCTTGCCTGAGACTCACAGTAAATGCCAAACACTCATATAGTCAAGCTACGCTCGCTAAGATGGATATTATTGCTCACGTGCAGCTGCCTACTTTGGTGATTTCTTATGGCTGACTGAGCAGCCGCGACGTGCATTTTTGATTGCGCTATACGTAGCTCAAAAGGGGAATTGTGACAAGCAGCAGAGCTGTCGAGTATACCTTACTCTCATTGCAGAGCAACCGATAGAGAATAAAAAAAATAGAGATAAGTTAGACAATTTGAAGGAAAGACTGGAGGATGCTGGACCTCGATTGTCCAACTGCCTCGGCGGCCAAATTCCGTCATCGTCATTGGACGCGTGCGCGCGCATCGATTGTTGTCCGCTGTTCCCATCCGACAAAACAGTACATGCAATTGTCGACTGCGGTGATCGTGTTGAATGGTCATGAGGGTACCAAAATGCTGACATGGTCCTCCTCCCTGCTCTCCTTCTACCGGCTCTCTTTCGAAGGTTCCGCAGGTATCGATACTCCAAGCAACTTCTCGCTCTAGTCATCTTCCTTGTCGTCCTCGAACCATTGTACCATGTTCGAAATGCCTATTACTTCGCGAGGCCGGTCGAGCGACTGGACCCTCCGGCCCATCGACAGTGTGTCGACCCTGAAATAGAGGCCGCCAACACTCCCCGCCAGTCTGCAGCCATCTTTATGCTTGCGCGGAACAGCGAGGTAGACGACGCAATTCACGCGGTGCGTAGTCTCGAGACACAATTCAACCAATGGTTTGGCTATCCATGGGTATTCCTCAATGACGTCGAGTGGTCGGAAGAGTTCAAGACCAGGGTTGGAGCAGAGATTAGTGGAAAGGCTGTCTTCGAGACAATCGACAAGAGCATGTGGGATTGGCCAGCACACTTTACCGACAAGGACAAACAGACTGCCAAAAAGACCTGGAAAAAGATGTACGATGCCATGGACGAGATATTCCAGAATGGAACCCATGTGTTGAAAGAGGGCTATCACCACATGTGTCGATTCAACAGCGGGTTCTTCTACGACCATCCTTCACTAGCCAAGTACAAGTACTACTGGAGAGTCGAGCCAGGGGTGACATTCACCTGCAAGATCCCCTACGATCCGTTTGCGTATATGGCAAGAGAGAACAAGAAATACAGCTACACAATCGCCCTTTACGAGGTCGGATCTCTGATACCGAGCTTCTTTCGAGCAACCTCCGACTTTGTCGAGAGCAGATACAAGCACAAGCGTGCACTGTGGAAGGCCATGCTCGAGGCATCCTGGGCGCCGTGGCCGATCCGAAAGTACATCCTTTCCAGACTCAGCAGCCGGAATGCCGCAGGAGACATCTGGAACTACTGCCATTTCTGGTCCAACTTTGAAATCGCCGATCTGGACTTCTTTCGCAGTCGTCAGTACCGAGACTACTTCAACTACTTGGACAGGAAAGGCGGCTTCTATTTCGAACGCTGGGGCGATGCGCCTGTACATTCGCTGGCAGCCGCGTTTATCCTCGAGCCTGAACAGGTGCATTACTTCCAAGATATTGGATATGCGCATCCCCCTTTTCAGCATTGTCCTATCGACCAGGGCGTCGGTTGTGATTGCCAGTGCAACAAGACGGACCATGTCGACCAATTCTGTCTGCAGAGATTACGGGAAACAGTTGAGCCTCCGTAGAAATCGTCGAGTGACATGGTCAGGATCAATATATACAATATTTACATATCTGAAGTGCTGTGTACTGTACAGCTTGCTTAGATATGACGTTATATGTGCATGCGTGCACTGGAGGGGATCTGCAATTCGTTCAGACACCGTACTGTTTAGCGGCGCATAACGTTCTGTCGACACTCTTAAAAAGACGATGTTGCTATCTGCTCGCTTTCCACACACCAAACATCTCTGCCTATAGAGCAACATGCCGAGCCTCAAATTAATACCAGCAATAGTACTCACTTTCCAAGGCTTGATCAACAGTTTGATCGGCGCTTATGGCGTTACACACCCAGCCTATATAATGACAAGAGCAGCAGAACAGTTTGGCGGCACTATACCTCAAGCTATCGCATATTCTTTCAGGTAGCTTTCCATGGTCGTCTATCGCTTTTGTAGTCCTGACAATACACAGTCTGCAACTCCTCAGTACAGGTATCTTTACCCTCTTCGCCGCCAGCCGACCAAGCCTGCATCGCTACGCGTTGATAGCAAGGATTTGTCTACACCTCGTGGCGGGGTACATTTACTGGAAGGAAGACATGCAGTCAACAGCGATGACGGAGTTAGGGGTCGCTGCGATGAGCGCATTTGCACTTGTATTTGTCGAAGGCCACGACAGCAAGCTGGCTTAACTCTTGAGCAGACAGCATAATGCAGCACATGACTGGGTCCGTCGAGATCAAGATGAACATCGGAGGCAAGTTGTTGTTCGAAGAAAGACAGGCTAAGCTATGAGTAGATAGCTAATGACAGAGAACTGATTTTGTTTCATCCATATCAACAGAGCAGTCACTATCGAGATCACATTAAAGTTACCGGCGTATGAGGTTCTGCTCATTCTCCATCCTGCAATCTGCCAATAATTCCAGATATTATCCAGCTGCCCGGAACTCATTACATCGTAGCAACACTCCGTGGTCATGTATACCGCTCCAATGTGCTGCTTGTACATGTTCGAGAGTAGCTGCTTCAACTCTGCAGGACCCGGAGTCGCTGTGTGAGCGATGATGGCCTGCTTCTGTCTCAATGCCAGCTTCTTCCGCTTGACAGAAGCTAGACCCTTGTATTGTAAGAGCGAGTCTTCGAATTCGATAATGTAGTCGGCCCATCGGAAGTACGTGGCATCGACCTTGCAGCCGGGGTTGAAGACCACTGTCGGCCTACTGCTGTCGGCGAAAGAGGAGTACGCGTAGTTGGAGACGCTGGACATGTAATCGTAGGCCGTGGTGTTCGCGTTAGTGGTCATGTCGTCAAAGAAGATGCCGTGGAGGGCGATGTCTGCCTGCTCGTAGGCTGCCCAGTCCGCGTACTTGTCGATGTTGGCGTAGACTGTTTCTAACGCCACGCTGGTGAACCACGTATCGACATATCCTATCAGATTGACGTTGCTGAAACTGTTCAGTCGAGCCACACCGTCGATGTAGTTGCTGTCGGGGTAGGTAGTTGATCCAGGTCCACTGTCTGGATTGATGACGACGAGGTATTGCACTTCCGGGTGGCTCCTGATTATGTTCGTCAAGGAGGTCCACGCTGAAAGACCACTACCCCCCAGATAGGCGTAAAGCGGCACCATGACGATGAGTGAGAAGACCGGTCGCAAGTATAGCGCCAGAATGGCGATAAGAAGCCGCATTGTTGAAGAGGTGATAAGTGCCATGACTCTTTCCTGACGCCTTTCCCAGTGACCTTTGCGATGAAAACGTAGGTCGAGAGACCAAAGGATGCAAGGCTTTGTACCATGACCGGGAGATGGAAGAGAACACAACAAGGGACACGCGACCAACCGTTCTTGTCTATACCGAATTTACCTGAGAATGACGAGGCCACTGACCGTTTGTCAAATGTCATCTAGTGTGTTGCGTGGAAAGGAGCCGAGGGTCATCATGCACTCCGCACGTTGTGAGCAACGAGATCGCATGGGGAAATTCGTGACAGGACGTCACACGAATCGCACAAAATGAACACGGACGATCGTAGAAATGGGTAGAAAGCTGTGTTGTTCGGAGAATAAGGAGTAGTCAGGGTAGCAAACAAATTCGACGTCGAACGTTGGACGTCCGCTGGCAGATTCCGAATGCGCCCTTAACTTGAACTTTATTCACGATGTGATCTGGAAACTTAATCATGCAGGTACCTCATGCTGACCGAAAATACACCCGCACCATGGTAGGAGGATCTGTAGACCACAGCTCTACTATAGGACCCCTAATACTTTCCAGCAATGCGTCTGCCTACTAAACCGCCCCTAGAAAGAATCTGTAAACCAGTCACGCCTATTATGGCGGAGACATTTGCCCATGTTCAAAGCCAGAAGGCAAAAGTCCATCACTCATCTTCGTCCTCAGTTTTGACCTTCTTGGCCGCAGGAGTAGGACTACCGTCAACCTCTTCGTCCATCGTAGCACCAGCATCAGCTCCGTCTTCATCATCACTGTCTTCGTTTTTGGCTGCTGCGGACCATTAGTAAAGTCCTGCTTCTATGCCGAGCTAGAGTACATTCCTTTACCCTTCTTGCCCTTGGTTTTACCGGTGCCAGTAGCAGGTGTGGCGGCCTTGCGCTTCTTGCCTGAAGCAGGCGTCTTGGGTGCATTGTTGTCGTCGGCATCACTGTTGGCTCTGGAGATTTTCTCCTTGAAGCGAGTCCAGCGCATGCTTGCTGCTCCGGGCTTAATCGAGAATTCGTCAGCTAGGCGCTTGATGTCGATCTATGTGTCTGTAATTAGCAAGTGCAGAGTCGAATGCGAGTCAAGGAGAGGACAACCGGGAGATCGAAAACAAATTGGAAGGTCAGGTGATCAGGAGAATAAGGAAGAAGGGAGCCCAAGCAAGAAAGTGTAGGGAAGCAAATGTGATGGAAAGGGCGACTATGTCGTCGTTGGCCTGTAGCGTTGCTGAGTGGACCTACATCGATTGGATATGTCTTCAACACATGAGCGAGCAGTTCATGCTCGGCTGTCGTAAGGGTCGGCGGAGCCATTTTGTGAGTGATTTGTGGTTGGAACGAAGAGTAGATTCTGGGACGACAGTAGGTTTTGAGAGGCGAAGAAAGAATGTGATGAGTTGAATGAAATGGAGGAAGCCTGAAATTTGGACAAGAGTGAAGCAGGATGGTACTCGTGATAGGTGGCAGCCTCTTTCACAGATCAGTGTGTGGGAAGACTCACTTTCACCTGATTGCAGGTAGCACGTGCCGATGCGACTGGTGCCTAGCGGATGCACCTCCTTGTCGCAGTCACAAAACTCCCATCCAGTTCTCTTATAGTCCTTCACCAACTTCTCCCTTCACCAGGCACCCACAGATCGGCTCTCATACCTACCCACGTCCTCTGAGCTCATCACCTAAATCCTTACCTCGTCACCTCAACAAACATCGCATCGACCGCCACAAACTCACACAACCAGATCATCACTTTCATCTCTGGACCTCAGTACCTGATATCATCAATCGCAATAATGACCAGCTGGGATCCCGAAAGCGACAGACGCCTTCTCTTCGCTATCCTCGCAGGAAGCGACATCATCACGCCCAAATGGGACAACATCAACATGGCTGGTCGCACCACCGAAGCACTGCGGTATGGAGATCGTGGCACCAAAAAGTGATCACAGACTCACTGATTGTTCTAGTCAACGCTTCAAAAAGCTGAGAAAGATGGTCGCTGACGAAGCTGACGCAGCTTCCGCCGCTCCCCAGACTCCTGCCCCCAAGAGAGGCAGAGGCCGTCCGGCAACGAAGCGCAAGGCGGACGATACCGAGCAGGATGACGATGCCGAGAAGCCTGCTTCCGCCAAACGTGGCCGCAAGGCAAAGACCACTACCGACGACGATGACGAGGACGCCGCTGAAGAGCTTGAGCTTCCCAAGCCCACTCGTGCAACTCGCGCCAACAGCGTGAAGACTGCCATCAAGACCGAGGAAGAGGCTGAGACTGGCGCCGATGCCGCCGAAAACGAAGCCGATGAGTATGTTGACTGTATCAAGTCACCTATCTTTCTCTCATGCACATATACTGACAAGCTATAGCCTCGTGGCTCAGGTCTGAGTTCGAATACCCAAGCTCTGACCCATTGCCTCAAGAATGAAGGTTTCGTTATCAGAGTAAGGTCTCAACATACGTCAGCGAATGCATCAAACATTTTTGTACATCATGCTCGGCCGGCATAGTCTGAGGAGGAGAACAGTCGAGAACGGACAGTTGATTGCGAGAAGAGAAGGCTAGCTCGGGGCTGCTGGCTCGTGTGCAGAAGCATTGGAGTCCATGCCAGATGCAGCGCAGCTTTCATAGCGAACAAAGGATAACTTTTCCCCATGACTCAGACCTCGTACATCGGGAATCTAGTAAGCGTGCTGCAGTTGTAAAATTCCGATGGCAATGTATGCATTTGAGATGAAGTGAAGTGAAGAAGCAGAAGTCAAGAACGTGGCATACATGTACGTTAGGTCTGCCCCGCCATCTGCCGAGGTGCCTGACCCTGACGTAGCAGCGGGACGAGCCGTGATCGTCTTCGCGCATTTAATTCCAGTGCCTGTCCCTCACCGATCCCTGTCCCAAATTCTGGAAGTCAGTAAAACATTCATATTCAAAAATAGCGACATCGGAGTCCACGCGACACACTCGTTCCAAACACACAACAATGGCAGCTCCAATCACAACCAACGGCTTCGAGCAGAGGATACCGCACATGCAAGAAAAAGATCTTCCCGGAAACGCCAATTGGGTCGTCCAAAAGTACGGTGGAACTTCTCTGGGAAAGTTCCCCAAGGAGATCGCAGAGGACATTATAGTGTGAGTCGCATTGGATCCAGTGACCATACATAAGCTGACACATACAGGCCTGGTCTCCAGAACCATCGCATTGCTGTCGTCTGCTCCGCCCGCAGCACCTATACCAAATCTGAGGGCACCACCAACCGGTGAGTCACACAAACACTTTTCCCTTCACAACCACAAATTGACGACGGACAGACTGCTTCGCGCCGCGCGAGAGGCAGAGAGGGCCGAGTCCCGCAAATATGTCGACATTGTCGAGATCATTCGCAACGACCACATCGAGGCCGGTCGCAATGCCATCAAGGACGCCAAAATCCGCCAGAAGTACGAGACGGCCGTCGGGGAAGAATGCGATGGATTGATCAGGATTTGCGAGTCGGCGCAGCACTTGGCAGAAGTCAGCAGTAGGACCGAGGACAAGATCATCGCCAAGGGAGAAAAGTTGTCGTGCATGTACATGACCGGTCTGCTTCAGGACAAGGGGGTGAATGCGGTTTTCGTCGACATGAGCGAGGTCATCACTTTCGACGTCGGCAAGGGACTCAACGACGGCTTCTACAAGCAGCTCGCGGCCGCTCTTGCGGAAAAGGTTCTTGAGCACGACAACGTGGTGCCCGTCATTACTGGCTACTTTGGCAACGTGCCAGGCGGACTCCTGAACCAGATCGGACGAGGCTACACCGATCTCTGCGCCGCGCTCGTCGCAGTCGGTCTGCGCGCAAACGAACTCCAGATCTGGAAAGAAGTCGACGGCATCTTCACCGCAGACCCACGCAAAGTGCCCACCGCCCGCCTTCTCGACAGCGTCACGCCGTCCGAAGCAGCCGAATTGACCTTCTACGGCTCCGAAGTAATCCACCCCTTCACCATGGAGCAAGTCATCAAAGCGTCGATCCCAATCCGGATCAAGAACGTCAAGAACCCCATCAACAACGGCACGGTTATCTGGCCCGACGTCGTCGACGACCTCAGCTACCGCAAACCAGGCCTCTTCCGCAACCACAGTCGACAGAATCTGCTGTCCTCTCTGTCCGGCAAGACCCCCAAGCGACCCACCGCCGTCACCATCAAGCGCGGCATCACGGTGCTGAACGTGCACAGCAAGAAGCGCACCCGCGCGCACGGCTTCCTCATGTCCATCTTTAGTATCCTGGACAAGCACAAGTTGAGCGTCGATTTGATCTCCTCGTCCGAGGTGCACGTGTCTATGGCGCTGCACAGCGAGATCGCCATGCTCTCCGAAGCCGGACCCGACAGCGAGGAGATGCGCATCGAGAGCGCAGCGCTGAAAGGCGCTGTGGATGACCTGGGTGCTTGGGGCGACATCGATCTTGTGCCTCAGATGGCGATCGTGAGTCTGGTCGGCAAGCAGTTGAGGAGCATGGTCGGTATCAGTGGACGCTTCTTCAGCACCTTGGGCGAGGAGGGCATTAATATTGAGATGATCAGTCAGGGTGAGTCTTGATGCTGGGCGATATGCGCCGACGACATAAAGCTAACGACATCGACAGGCGCAAGCGAGATCAACATCTCGTGTGTGATCGAGGAGAAAGAGGCGAACAGAGCCCTGAATGTCGTCCACACCAACCTGTTCACTTTCTTGGACTGATTTGTTCGAATGCATAGCGCTGGAATCATCTTTGCATAAAAAAGAAAAGTTACATCCGCTCGGAAGCTTCAAAAGGAATAGGACTCTAAAGTGTGTCCTGCACATCTGTAGATCGAGATAATAACCACTGTCCGATCATGCGGTATGCATAGATCAGATATAGATGAATAGACACGTTATTCATATTCAAGATGTTTTACGTTCAATGAGTCGTTACTCCGTCACCAGCCTGGTACAGTGGTGCACGCAGTCGCTTATATCAGATGACGAGGACTCCGGACTGCACATGTCAGAAGCTCCGTGGAAGTAGACTGTTAAAGGATGTCCTTAGATCGGAAAGGTCAAGCATGAAGAAATAAGAGAGTGTTGAGACGAATGGGGTTGCACTGTCGTGGCATGCTCACAGCAACCTACCTTCGCGTGTTTCCTTAGGATCGAGCAGAAAGCGCTCTTGTCATTCTGCGATGGGCATCAAGAGATAGCAAGACTTCGGGCCTGCGCCGACCTTCTCTTCATCGTAGATGAACAGTGGACGGCGGCTTGTGGTTTGTCAGTGATTGAGGATGTGAAGCTTCCAGATAAGCGGAGAATACCAGTCGTCATTCGGCGCCGGAGGTTGATGTGCTTACAACATGGAGACGTCAAGTTTCATTGTGTGCTCGGGCATTATTGTTGTCGGTCGTTGGTTCGCGAAGCGTGTAAGAGGCCTGGAACACCTAACAGCGACCGTCCGCAGCTGAGTCGGCTTAAAGTACCACGACCAGAGGTTTCTTGTATCGTGCACACCAAATCGGGCTTTGAATGAGAGCGTCGAGGTCTTGAGGTAGGTTACCATGGATCGATCTGGAGGATCGACAAGCTGGGTAGGGTACGGCATACGGGCTTCCAGAACCAGAGAGTCGTGTGCTTTAAGCTTCAGGATGAAACACGCAACAAGAAGTGCTCCACCTTCTCGGAAGGAAACTGCAAGCATGTCAGCTGCGCAGAACGCGATTGCGTTTGTTGGTCATCGGTTATCAGATTCGAGCCAGGTAATTCTTGGTTCGCTAACCCCAGTTCGCTGCCCGGATCGTCTCTACAGATCGTGCTTCTCGTGAAGGGGTGTGAGTGGTTTTGTTAATAGGGGCATCTGAGACCTTTTAATTGCAAAAGTAATGTCAAGAAGTCGCCGGAGATGAGCAAAAGACCCAAGGTAGTCCGGTGCTGTTGACTATCAAGTTGGTGGAAGTGGTGTTATCGTGAAAGCACATCGTTCAATGACTTCGACCAAGCTTTGGAACGACAACACCAAGTATAGACAAAGTTATCTGCCATCACCAGCTGTCAGTATACATGTCGTAAAGAGTCTCAAACACATGATGGTTTGGTCGCCGAGCCCAACATGCAAATGATGTGTCACATTGAGAAGGCGCTTCGAATGCTGGCATGACGCTATGGTTGGTCGTAAAGGATGACCAGATACGGCCAAGGTGATTCCAGATTATAGGCAGCCGTACCCTAAATTGGTGGAGGCTGAGCACATTCGGTGCTTCCGAGCTCAAGGACAAGTATGACCATTGATACCGTATGACCATGGTACCCTAGTGTCGCAGGAGTTCACGACATGGGCCGGAGACTTTCAAGCTGCAGCAACGACCTCATGTCGGACTTCATAGCACCAGGGACCGGGTCCGACAGCCCTGAGAACAGTCGAAGGGTGATTTGATTTGAGTGTAGCTACCAGTAATTGACGATCGACGGCGACCTTCTTCGGTGGATGTGCGGCCGACTGGTGGGTCGCGTGGGCAGAGCATAGACAACGCCAATTCGAGAACGGGTGTTCATTCTTCGATTCCGGCTTGTTCGATCGAATGTGGACTTGATTGACTTTCGGCAATGGTCCGGGGTCCTTAGTGCCGTAAGTGAGGACATTCTGTAACGGTTTGTTTCAGACTCGAGGGACAAAGCAAGACTATCGCAGTCATACGCTGTAAGAAATGGCATACCACGTTTTCCTGAAGATACATGCACATTTGATGTCGAGAGGTTGGTTGGATGCATGAAGATGTAAGCGAAGCCTTTCCAGACGCAAGCTCCTGGTCTCCATCGCGGGTGCTGTCGGACAGTCAGGACTAAGGCCCACGAGGGTTATGTATTGTTGACGATGTACACGCGAGATAGCTGGATCGACGACCATGGCCGAGCATGAGTCGTAGTGGATGTGCGTTCACGACGTTCGTAGTTTGTTCTAGGAGTAGTGCTGGGACGAAGTGAGGTTGTGCCATGCAGTGCCATTCAGAGGACAAAGCTTCGGCACTAATGCCGATATTGAGTCGTGCTTCTGATCCGCCATGATCGGACCATCGTAGCCGTCAGTTGGTCGTGCCCAAGAGGTCCAGGTGTTAGTACAGTAGTACGCTAGGCGGGATACGTGATGGGAGGAGGGTTCCTGGTCGGCCGGCTGAATTAGCGATTTGGAAACGTTGGAAAAACGTTTGTTTCAGATCTGCAGAAGCAGGAACGAGCGAAAGTCGAGGGAAAGTTGAGAGTCAGCGACCCTTCTTTGTGGAGCAAAAGCTTCAACTACTATACCTACCTACCTCCACGCAAGGATGAAATGTCCGTGCTCATCGATATGAAACGAATTCGACCAGAAGAAAAACGTAGAGCCCAGATGTATCGACGAGTTGCAGTGCGATCATCCGTAAGCGTCATGGACATGATAGCGCAGGCTACCGGATGAAGTGAAATGACCTTGCACGGTGGTGCAGTAAATCAGGTACATTTGACCGTTGAAGAAAGTCGAAGCGTGCGAATGACAGTAACGGCAGTAACGGTCGCGTGGTGTCTCAAGTGCCTAGTTAGGTAGGTAGGTAGATAGTTTTCGTTTTGACCGTCGCATTGTTGTTGACCTTGCCTGTATGAATACGGTATCTTGAGTATTCATAGGAGACATCAAGGTCAGAGTCGAATATACCAGTCGTTGTCAACATTGAGGCTGAGCAGGCATTTCATCCCGGCACACGAGGGTCGATCCCACAAGCTCGATCATCTCGTATTCCACGACCGCAGGTCTTCCAGCGAACTACATGTACAAATCCTCACCGCCCTTGCGGCACGTTTACAAAGCAAGACCGTAATGTCCACTGACTCAAATATTCATCTTCTCCGTTGGTTGTACCATGCCAGGCGCCAAAATTGAACAACTACTTTTTACTTTTGTACTTGACGATATTAGAAGTTTGGTACCCCTCATTTCCATTGGGTGTTGATAGTGATATTGCGCAACGTGATAGTCGAGCGAATTGTCTTGTCTACCTTAGGCGCCCGCAGACCACCGGTTCATGGATGGGTACATGTAAGGCATCACGGACATGACGAAGGAAGGAGGGCGTGTCGCTGGCGCTTAGCCGCGCGAATGACATACAAGAATTCGTAGTCACCTGTAGCCTGCCAACGACACCAACGACCCCCTTTTGTGAAATTCAAGCATGCTTTTTCCAACCTGCTTTGTTGGGGTCAAGCCGGAGTATGGCTGAAGACAATGGCAGAAGCGAAATGCAGAAGCACAAGCTCGTCGTAGCTGCCCTGTGCAAGGGCAAGCACTCCAGTTCAGGTAGCGACGTCCGTGGCTGTGCCTGTGCCTCGCTCGTGCCTACCCAAAAAGGTACGAGTACCTGACCACATAACGCGCTACCGTCGGTCGTCGCGGTTATCGCTCCTTCCAGTTGTAGTAGTGCAGAAGATAGCCTGTGCACAAGAACAGCCAGAGCCGATTATCCCATTGTGATGCGGCATACGGCATGCGTGCTGGTTGCAATGATGGTGAGGTGGGGGGGTCTTGCTAGGAATATTGTATCCGCCCATTGGATTCACATCAGGCGCGTCTGCGTCTCCACTTACCGTGGAGGAAAAGTGAAACAGACTAAGTGATAGCCAATCCCGCAGCGTGTTTAATTTGCTAGAGGGAAAAACCGTAGACGGCAGCCACGCTCACCCGTCGCCGGAACAAGAAGTCGCTGCACGGTCCTGCTGCACGCCAAGTCGCCCACTTGTGTTTCATGGCGACTAAAAGACCGGTCGCTGCTGCTCCCGTCGCGTTTCAAGTTCTGTAACTCGTTTCTTCTACCTACTACTTACCTCACCTTCAACTTTCTTTTGCTTGCAGCGCGTACATTACCAACACACACTCGTCCTCTTCTCTTCTTCGTGCGGACCATCGTGTTCGTGTCCAAGCACCTGTCCGAGCTCTGCGCCGGCGGAACTCATTCAGCATCTCTCGCGACTGTACTAGCATACCCATCCCATCCGCTTCTCACTCCAACAGAGGCTGGTCCTCTATAACACTTCACGCCTCACCCACCCTTGGCCCTTTTCTGGCCGCTTCTCTTCCAACCCTTACCATCCACTGTCGCTACTCGTCCTTTAATAGCGCTGCCAATCAGTTCACAGCGTCTCTCCTCCCTTTCATCCTATCTTCAGCTGTGTCGCGACCGCTGGCAGTCGCTTCGCTCTGTCGATCAGTCTTTATTGTCACCACATCATTTCCGCTTCAATATCTTTAATTATTATCTGCGTTTGAGGACCTCCGCTCAGACCGCATCTACTTGACTTCGAACCAACGACAATCAATCAACATGTATTCGCATCAACCAACCGCCGCTATGCCTCCCCCTCAGCCCCGCTCGGTCGTCCCGGAGACATTCATGCTCGATCAAGAGACGCAAGACAGCCTTCCTGCTGACTCGGTCGTCGCTCTGCAGCAAGTTGACAACCGTACGAGCACCCTACTACGTTTATCTCGGTCCTCGGCCAATTGACTAACAAAATGCAGTCAAGTACTTCCTCATATCCGCTCCGGTAGACTGGGCGGTCGATTCGTACATTCGTCGCTTCCTTCTCCCAACTGGCGAATACGTATCCTGTATATTATGGTATGCCTCTATCAGGTACGCCTCGACTCTCCTTAGCTGACTCAATCAGGAACAATCTCTTCCACATCACTGGCACTGACATCGTCCGCTGCCTCGCATTCCGCTTCCAAGCATTTGGCAGACCGGTGAAGAATGCGAAAAAATTCGAGGAGGGCATCTTCTCCGACTTGAGGAATCTCAAGTCAGGCACAGACGCATCCCTCGAAGAACCAAAGAGTGCTTTCCTTGACTTTCTCTACAAGAACAACTGTATACGAACTCAAAAGAAGCAAAAAGTGTTTTACTGGTACAGTGTCCCTCATGACCGCCTCTTCCTCGACGCTCTCGAAAGAGACCTGAAAAGGGAAAAGCAGGGTCAGGAGCCGACCACTGTTGCCGTCAGCGAGCCGGCACTTTCTTTCGAGTATGACTCTTCGCAGTCCCTTTTCGAGCAGCTCACCAAAGCTCAGCAAACAAACAACTCTGCCTTCCAGGCTCAGCCTCAGCCAACACAACATCACCATCAACAACAAGAACACCATCCTCATTCTCATTCTACATCTCCTATGCCTCGTGAGGCTGGCTCAATGCCGCCTCCATCCATGATGCCTCAACATCATATGACTGTTTCACAAGCCAGTATGCCTTCAATCATGCCAGATGATTCACTGACAGCGATGCCAACCTACACACAGATGGCGGCTCCTCCAGTCCCGATCCAAGTTCAGAGGACTAGGGAGCAGTCCTACGGTCCTGTCATGCATTACGACCGGAACGGCATCCCTCTGCAGAACACTTCGAACCGACACAGCTCCATGCCAGTCTACATGGAGTACTCCCCAGCTCCATCGTTCGTCTCGTCTCACTATGAAGACTACAGCACCCGTGGCATTTCTTACGAGCCGATAACGCCTCCTCAACATTCGATGCATTCTGGCAACGACGCCGCTTATATCGCCAACGAGGAGACCGGCCTCTACACCGCTATACCAGACATGGGCTTGTCTCAGGGCTACAATCCTCTGATGCAGATGCCCTCTGGTGTCATGTCTGCGCCTCAGTATCCATCAATGATTCGACCTCTCAACAACAACACCGGTTATTCTCCACTCGAAGGCTCTCCAACGTACAAGCAACGCAGACGCCGGTCTTGGGTCAACATCGGACTCAACACGTCTATGCCGCCTCCGAGCATGACTCCACATGCTCCATACCGACCGAGCGGCCTTCAGCGCGCAATGTCTTCCTCGGCGGTGCCAGTCATGGCCGACCAGGACAACTCGCCTTACGACTCCCCTCTGAACTATCAGATGCAATCAAAGGATCAGTTCGATTACTCTCGTCACGGCACTCCGGTGGAAGAGACGTCGTATAACCCAAAATTGCACTCGGTGCAGACCGAGGATTTTGCTTCCTTCCCCAACGACGACTACCGCCCAAACACTTTGCACCACGCTGCAGTCACCCGCACGGCCAACGGTGTATTCCGTCGCGCGAGGAGTGCTACCATTCAAGAGCTTGGTCCATACCACAAGGCGCATTCCTGCCCGATTCCAATGTGCGGTCGCCTTTTCAAGAGACTAGAGCATCTCAAGCGCCATGTTCGCACCCACACACAGGAGCGCCCCTACGTCTGCAATCTCTGCAGCAAGGCTTTTTCGCGTTCTGACAACCTGGCTCAGCACCGTCGCACCCACGAAGCCAATCCTGATGGCTCAATGCCGAGTCAGGAAGACATTGACGAGCTTGACGAGGAACTCGAGAACGCCGACAGCCCGACCGGAGAAGTAGCGTACGACCTGTCAGCCATGACGTCTGCGCCAGACATGCAGTCTAGTCTGCCTACTCATGTCGACATGCGTAGTCTCTCCCGCGAGCCCGTGGTAGCGCCGTCCAGCATGATGACTGTTGGCGATTATTGAAAGAGGGCAAAAGCCCTGAACCTTCCCAAAGTATCGAATCACCCAAATCGCGGTCCTGCACTCAGTGCCCTTTAATATCACATCTCTTAGCATCACGCGCACTGCGAGCAGCAACTTCCTTCTACGCCTCCACCACGTAGGTGTAGCAGGCCATCATTACATGATTGTACAATAATCAGCGATATCTGTCGGCCTTGTGATTCGCCAGATGGATAGATTGAATCAGGATCGAGAAGAGAATCCGAGTACAAAGAATCTCCAAATGATACCACTTGGTATCAACACGCCATCACACTCTCATCATCACAGTATGGAGAACAGACTGTCGCCGAATCGATCACATGCTCCGAACTTACCACAGGGCGTCGAGGACGAACTTCGTGCTGCGCTTAGCTTGCCAATACCGAACAAGCCAAGGCCTGCGCTTCGGCGGGGTGACGAGTCAGCCACTCCAGATTGTCCAGTTGGGGGATCAGAGACACCGCAAGCATTGGGTGCTGCCTTGCAAGCGTACGAGCGAGGGAAGAGGCTAGAACGAGATGAACGTATCAAGTCTGCTCCAGGCTCACGCAGATCATCACCTGTTAGAGGCAGGCTGTTTGGCATCAGCGAACCCAAACAGATCGTCGAGGCAGATAAACAGAAAAACGAGTGATCATTGCTGATACTATCTAGAGATGGCCGTGGCTTCTGTCTACACAAAAAAGAAATTGTTGCTTTCAAAGGGACAATCATGATGCACCAATCATGATAAACCATGTATCGCTAAATATCCACTTCCTCGCCAGTGGCCAAGAACCCAAATTACCAGTAGACAAAAGGACATTTCTCCATCCAAGCATGAGCATCAGCATTATTCTTCTTCCACCCAAGCCCGTTCTCTTGCCCAGGCACCTTCTTCTGCCTGCGCGGCGCACAAACCTTCTCGTTAGCATAAGCCCTCCAGCGATCCAGCATATCTGTCATCATCATCCCCGGCTCCTGGTCGTGGAAATGCATGTGCGCGGCCAGCGCCTGGACGTCGAGCATCATCGGCCGGCCCAGGTTGCGAGGCATGTCGGCGGTGATGTTCTTTTCGTCGTCGTGCATGCTGCTGACGAGACCGTTGGCCCAGGCCTCGCCCAGGGCGGACCAGGCTTTCTGGATTTTCGTGTCGTTGGAGTGTTTGGCGGGCGAGTCGGCGTCCCAGGTCGAGGGTCCGCTCACGCGTTTGAGCTGTGTGCCTTTTGCGACGTCTTTGCCCCATACTGTGATGAAATTGAGGTTGTAGCGCGTGTATTGCATGTTCCACATTCCGGTTCCGAGAGGCGGGACGGGTGCGATCCAGTACTTGTGCAGAGTGTTGTTCTCGATGTTCTGGAGGAGAGAGTAGTGCTGTTGCGCTGCTACCGCCCAGCTGTGAACAGATGGTCCCCATGGGTCGGCGGTCCCTCGGCTCATGGGTGTATAGAGGAGGGAGGTGGTGTTTTGTGAGAGCGGCAGCCAACGATGGCCAGGGAAAGGAGGGTATTTGAACTTCTCATATAGTACCTCTTCGCTCTCGAAACCGCTGTTGATGGTGGAAGCGTCCTCGGTGGGACCGAAGTGGAGGTCCCGGAAGTTCGAGTCGTGAGGATGTATCTCAAGCTCAGAAGGTCTCCAGGTGGGTGGGCTGTTGTCCTGTCGTGGTACAGGGTAAGGCTCTGGGAGGTATGGGTATATCGCATCTGTGTGGTAATGGAGCCATGATGAAATGGGACTGTTGATGAGGTTCGCGCTAATAGCATACGGGTGGGGGTATTCGAGGCGTTTGTAAACAAGTCGTGGAATCGTTTCTTCGTGAACATAAATCTGTGCAAAATTCGTGGTCAGTAGCGGCTCAGACAATCGTTCCTTACGCTCAAACATACCATGTCGTCATCAATCTTGATGTACAGAGTGTCTTCGTCAGAAGCATAGCGCTCCCAGATGCGCTCATATCTGCAATCCTCGCTGTTGGGGTGTTTGTGGCAATTCGGACCGACTTCTATTCTCTCGTAACCCGGCGTCTCCTCAACCAGGTTGTCGAGCCACAGAAGATTCTCCGGACTATTGGTGTGAGCGATGAAGTGAACCTCATCCAAAAAGCCGCCCTAGTGTATACAGTCAGTTTTGGGTGCACGTGCAAAGCGCTTGACATTGCGATGACCAACGTTGTAGATCATGTTCTGCTGCAGGTAGCAGTCAAGAATGTCGACCAGATGCGGTCTCCCATCTAAATTCAGAGCGTCAGTACTCCGGGATCTCATCATGGGCGCAATCGAGCAGAGGACTTACAGAAGATCATTGCGACAATCTTGAATCCCTTGGGCTTCTTCCAAATGCTACTGTCTGCCATTGACTTCGGCTTATTCTCTCTGCTGTTCGTAGATAGGTTAAGCCAGCTGGTCTCTTCTTGCGGCGGAGCTGCGCGCAGAGATTCGAGGGAGAATCCAGCGTTGTGGGCTTCATGATGGTCGTAATGCGCCCATAAACCCCATCGTTGAAGAATTCCGGGATATTGCTCTTCAGAAGGAGCAGAAGCGGAGTCCCACGTGGAGCAGTAAAAAAACGGAGGCTCAGGCTTCGGTCGGTGAAGATGGAGGTAACCAATTGAGAGAAACAAGGTGAGCGCAACTAGCAAGGAGCCGGCGACGGTCTTCTGCCTGCGGTTAAGCGCCGGCGCTCGTGACCAGAGCTGTTTGGCGGGTGGGACGACGGAATTTCTGAATCGCTGAGTGCGAGATGGAGTGGGAAAAGACCAGACAGGAGGAGACAAATCACGCGTATCCTTGAGCAAGAGCTCTTTGGATCCATCCTGATGACCCATGACGGCAGACTGCTAGAGGAAAGAGGAAAGAGAAAAAACAGTCGCGACAAGATACGCATGTAAAGTCAAATGGGATTCACTCGTATTTGAGAACACAGGGCACATGGCCTCTGAGACGAATGACGGAAAGAGACGGTCGTGCCAAAAGCCTTACCACGAGCCATCATGAACCTTGCAAGGTTGAAGAGACCTTGTCATGCACGATGAATCTATCCAACAGCTCCTAGCCTGCGGTAAAAGGCCAAAACACTGGCTCGAGCAAGATGGCCTGGGGACAATCTCCGCGTGAGTTTCGTGTCAAGCATTCATACGGAGCTGCAAGCCGAACCTAAAGAGCGGCGACTTGCAAATTGACCTTTTCCGGACCGCTTTACTTTGTGCCGTTGGAAGCCATGGTATGCGATATACTTGGCGGAGACAGCGGATGAGGTCAGTCTGCTGGCGGAGAGGCGACCGCGGCGGCTCAAGCTGAAAGTATACAGTACCCCAGCAAAGTCTCCGCGCAACGCCGCGGAGTGACGTTCAACTGAGGCCCTGTTCCGCGTCGTCTGTAGGTGTAGCTGTAGAGTCTGTATACTGTTAGCGTGCTATCCTAATTAGGGTGTAGACTTACCTATGACTATAGCTTCATGTAGCTGTTCTGCGTGCTATAGACGAGGCTATAGACTCAAGCCCCTTTTTAGCCTATAGAAGGAATTAGCTTAAACTTAATATAAAAACAGTAAAGCTACTGCTACTAACCTTGTTAAGCGACCTTACTACTGTCTATAGCTCTACTATTTATAAAACAGCTCTAAGCTATTTTATAGCTACTAAATTAAGAAGACCTACAAGTTATTAGCACTACTCTAATTACTAGTAGACGTACCTATACCATAGCCTACTAGTACTAGCACACCTTCTAGACTACCCCTTAAGGAGTCTTATAGACCTCGTAGCCTCTAACCCCATTACCAGCCCTAGCTCCTCTGCCCTTTATCCTTAACCCTACTCTTATGTAGTAGTAGCCTCTACTACTACTACTAGCCTTCGCTGCTACTACGCTCTAGCGCTCTAGCTCCGTCGCTAGCTCTACGCTCTAGCACGCGCTCAAGCTCTCTCTAATCGAGAGTACTAAGAGCTAAACCTCTGCTACTCTAGCCACAAGAGCTAGAAGTAGAGCACTACTAGTCTAATAGACTAGTACGATAGAGGAGGCGCTCCTCTAAGGGATGATCAAGGTATACGATTAGGGCTATTATGCAGATAATGGCCTTAAGGGCCTTAGGTAGACGCACGCTATAAAGCATGTACTTAGCGTGATTAAAGATAGAGACCTATAAGAATACGTTAGCATAAAGCTCGATAAAGAGAAGATGAGGGCTAAAGCTAATAGCCTTAGATCTAACTAGGGGATCTAGAAGGCCTTTAGCGGCCTATCTAGCTTCGAAGTTAATAGCCAAGGGCGGCCTATCGCTAACGCGGCTACTATAGACATATACTTTAAGGCTCATAGGGAGGCTAAGAAGTTTATAGCTAAGCCATTTACCCTTAGCGCCTTATGCGTAGAGCTATAGGATGGCTAGCTAGCTACTAGCGACTATGTAATAGCGCTAGATAAGTTCCTAGTAGAGGAAGCAGAGGGTAGCGTATAGCGAGCGTAGAGGCGTAGAGATCGTCGAGGTAGTGCTACGAGTGGTTAGTAGAGTAAAGTAGAGAGGGAGGGGGACTTACTATTAATAGACGATGAATTCCTATCGCTATCAGCTATAATAAGTAACTTAAGAGGTTAATCTAGTAGTAGTTCTAGAGACTCTAGGGCTCTAGACACTAGCGGTATAAGGTCTAGAGCGAAGGCTCGAGCCTAGCAAACTATTATCGTCTAGCTCTAAGACGTTATAGTGAAAAAATTAGAAAGAGAATTCAATTACTTACCTTAAGACGATTTAATGGAGGCTATTATCCAGATCTAGAGGCTACGCCTTTACACTTTGTACCTTAAGCATAATATAGCTAGTTAAGAGCACATCGTCTAGCGCTACCTACATATAGCAGGGCTTAACGACGGCGTTATTAGTGGTAATGGTGGTTAATGTATTAAAGCTAGTATAGGCGTATAAATCGATATAATGCATAGGACGGCGTTTAGCGTAGTTTAGATACCCTATAGTAATTTTAATACTACTTATAGTAGTTCTGTTACCCTGCGCGTAGCTTCTATACTAACATCGCGGAGTTAACTGGCCTTTAGACTTAGACGATTTTAAGCATTAATTAACAGTAAATTCGAACCTTTCTATTTAATTATATAATAACCACATTAATTCAGTTATAGATCTATATAGCTAATCTATAGCAGCGTTACTAGTAAGTACAGTAGGTAAGTTAGTTAGTTCTCCTTTGTCTTCCTCGTCTATTTCTTCCTCTTCTTCTTTAGCCATCATTAATTTGAAGTCTAGCTCTAATCTCCTAGTATTAATGAAATTATGAATAGCTGCTAATCTATATACTAGTTTAACCTACGTATGAATCGAGCCTTCCTAGGCCTTCTAGAGGACCTACTACCTATGCTTTATTAAGCTAAAGGTCCTTTCGACTTAGTTCTAGAGCTTACTATAGTAGAGGTTATAGAGCTCTTCTACGTTAGCTAGTCTTACTCTAACCTTGCCCTATTCCTTAAGGTAGTAGCGCGTGCTATAGTATAGCACTAGTAGGTAGGTCTAGTTCGAATAGCCAGCGTCTCTAAGGTAGTAGTAGCCATTAGGCATAGGTAGGCCCCCCTTCTCTTTTACTCTATTTAGTACTTTAGTGTTATAGGCTAAGCCTTTATAGCTAGCTAGTAGGTAAGTAAAGTTCCTATTGAAGTCTATAGCTACTAACACGTTCTATGAATAGATATTATGCTAATTACGCCATGGCATAGCAGCCTTACTAGAAGCGACGTGTACTAGCATATGCGTACTATTAAGGGCGCTAACATAACTATTAGCGTAGAACGCCTTGAACTCGAGCTCCTCGAGCTACTCTAACCCCTACTTTAGTAGCTATACTACCTCCTTATATAGCTAGAGTAGCCCTTAGAGAACCTAGTGGACTATACGCGAGATGCTAATAAGCCTATAGTAGTGGACGATAGCAATAGTGTAGTAGACGTAGCTAGTGGCAGCGATGTGGCAGAAGACGAGTAGCTTCTTAGTTAGTCTAAGGCTATCTAGACAATAGCCTCCTTTAAGGCTGCTATAGTCCTTAAGCCAGTAGAGGAGCTACTCGAAGATCCGCTATGTAAGGTAGCTATAATCGAATAGCCGCTAGTCGTCTTTGAAGACGTGGTAGATGAGGTTAATAGTGTAGAGGCGGCAGTAAGGTCTAATGCTATAGAAGTGATAGGGGGGAGGGGGGGGCATAAGGATGTAGCTAGTGTTAATGAGCTGCTAGACGAGGGCGTTATCGTCACTTAAGCTATTGGTATTAGTATAGTATTCTATTAATCTATTATATAGATTACTAACGAATTCACAGGTTTAGACATCGATATCACATACTTCTGCATTTAGAAGTCGCTCTATAGCTGGATCTATAGCTTCATCTATAGCATGCGGAATAGTAATAGGTAGGTGTATACAGCACATCTATAGATGCTAATAGTTCATAGGTTCACGCTATTAATCGCTTGATTCAGACGTCTACATCTACAGCTACAGACGATATGGAACAGGGCCTGATATCCCCATACAACTTCAATAACTAATAACTCACTTGATATTGAAGCTATTGTAATAAAAAGTGATGGCAATTGAAGCTGAGAACCTGCAGATTATGCATATGAAATTATAGAATATAATAATGAAGCGTTGGCTCAGTATTTCATATACCAGCCGTCAGCTTAGATGCAAGCCTCGATCCGTTGCCTCATACTTTCAACGCAGTTCTTCACAATAGCGTCGTCAATAGTGCTCTAACAATGGATAAGAGCAGCTTCCATACGCTTCGTAACCTCGTCGTCGCGTCCTTTCCATAGCTCGACGTCTGGATAGAGCTCGTAGAGCTGCTTTTTTAGGGAGCTCCAAAGGTGCTCGGTAGGGTTACTGTATATGGGTACTGCACGGACTGCAGAGACCGCCAAGATAGAGACACAACTTCGCACAGGTCGTTACATGGTCACCATGTCTTGTCAAATCCTGGCCAAGATCTTGTGCAAAAAATGAAAGAGTCGCACCCACTTGGAGTGGTGGTGAGCAATAGTCTTATCAACGACTTGAGATCTACGTCTTCTGGTGTATTCGTCCGTCTTCACAACACAAGCAGTGCCTGCAGACCTACGTTATAGTGTCTCGAAGGCTATCTATGCACATGTATACGCGCAGTCAGGAACAGCCCGCAGCTAAGGTGTATAGAGTTGTGTAATCTGGAGCTACCTAGGTAGAATCAGGCTCAATTGGTACATGTAGTAATACATGTAGTAACGTCATTGCCGTCACGTGTGAGCCCTCTGCATACAGCATGTTATGCATAAGGTATAGCACACTACCAGGTAGCTTCTTGACAAACGAATACAAAAGTGCTGACAATCAAAGCATTATTGAGCTTCCAATAAATATTACCGGTGCAATGAATCTCGGGAGCGCCGGTGACATGCACCAAATCCGAATTTGACCATAAAAACAAAACGGCAATTTCGTAATTCCCCTTTCCCTTTCCTTGGCTGTCACGCTGTCTGCACGGACTTCAGGTCGGATTCGGACCTCCAGCCGAGTCTCCAGACTGCTGTTTCTGGCCACTTGCTATTGCCACTGGTTCTTCAACTCATACTGACTTTACGGGGAAAACATGCCCTGGTAAACGGCATCACGTCGTCTCAACTCTGTCGCAACACTGGTGAAGCGTCCTTGCCCTTTTGGGGGGAGAAATCCCTCTGGAGTCAGGATCATGGTTTGTGATGATGCCGAGCTGTCGCCGCCAGCATGCGCACCAGACAGCGACACCGACATATTCGATTATGCTCTGAAGTCGGGCTGTATATCACAGGAATTCTATCAGCAAATCCAAGCCGTGGACTGGAAAACCACTGAATTCGGCGCCTTGGAGACATGGGGGCCAGAGCTGCGTCAAGCGGTCAAGCTGGCTTTGACCATGTCCAGAGCCAGTGCGATATATTGGAGTCCATCGAGAAGCATGATCTATAACGAAGCCTTCGTAATGCACATAAGAGACATGCATCCCCATACCTTGGGAAACTCGGCCAGGTTTGTTAGAAGGAGATGGTACTATTACAAGTAATTTGAATTCTAACTGTGGCCAGAACACACTTCAAATTTAGCTGGGAGCCTTTCGAAGTCCTCATCCTTGAAACTGAGAGGACTGGACGAACTATCGAAGCCGCTGATCTACCGGTACATTTGACACGATCAGATGGTCAGCTAGAAGAAACCTTTTACAGCTTCAACTTCGTACCAATCAAGGATTCGCATGGCAAAGTCCAGGGTGTGTTCAACCAACCCTTCGAGAGGACCGAGCAGATAGTCAGTCAGCGCCGTATGAAGAACGTCCTCAGCATTGGAGAAGTGGCCTCGTCTGCCGTATCACTGGGAGCTTACTGGCAGGCCGTTCTACAGTCTTTCGAGTTCAACAATTCCGAAGTGCCTTTTGCTGCCATATATTCTCGGAAGCCCCAAGTCGGTTCCAGGGACAGTCTTGATCGGGATGAAAACATGCTGGTTTTAGAAGGCTCCACTCTTCAGTATCGAAACTGTGTTAACTTCCCCAACACTGTCGATCTTAGCCTGGACCACGATCTCGCTCGTGCCTTCAAAGATTCCTCCGAAGTGGACGATCCGCCGCTGGTCGTGACAAAGGATCTTCTTGAGCGCTTCATGATAGGAAGTTATGCGGATTCGCCATTCACCAACAGCTCCCAACTCATAGTTTGTCCAATGCAAATATCGTCCATGCGTTGCGCTGCCTACATCATCATAGGTCTCAAAGATCTACGGCCTTACAGCGAGGGCTACAGGAGCTTTGTCAATCTATTGCTTAAGCAAATCGAAGCCGGCGCCACCTCTCAGAAGGTACTTGCAGAGGAAAAGGAAAGACTCGAGCGAACAGTCGAGCAGGCAAACTTAGAAGCACAACGACTATACGAGGAACTCGAGATTCAGAAGCGAGAGGCGGCCGAGAGCGCCTGGAGGTTCCTGGAGTTCGCTAAGCACGCACCTGTAGGACTTCCCAGACTCTCCTACCCACAGCAGCAACGCGCTAACTGGAACATACAGGTCGGTGTATACACCTTTGGACCAAAAGGCGAAATCCTGTTCGCCAACAACGTTTGGTATGATATGTTTTCTTTGCCACACAAATCACAAGGTACTCAAATATGGCGAGACTGTATCCATCCAGACGATCTTTGGATGGTGGACGAAAAATGGCAGTTGTTGGCTGACCACGGCATCAACCACGCACAATTCGAATTCAGAGTGACGGGTGACCCGCGCCATGGATCGACGAACGAGAGACCTGTCAAGTATATCAACTCTTCTTGTTTTGCGGAAATGACTCCGCAAGGTAATCTAAAGTCCGTGACGGGCGTGCTGATGGACAACACAATTGCCAGAGATCACGAACGTGGTGTCGCAGAGCGGCTCGCAGATGCCCTCGAAGCCAAACGTGCTCAGGAGAATTTCATGGGTGAGTCCTTGAAGACGCACCAATACTTTTCTTTGACTGGTACTGAAACAAAACAGACATGGTATCCCACGAAATGCGCAACCCGCTGAACGCTATCATCCAATGCGCAGAAGAGGCCGCAGAGCTGACCGAACCTCATACATCCATATCTGATGCTACGCCGATGCCCGTCGACAAAGCGTTACTCAGTTTGGACGCTATCAATACCATTCTCTACTGCGGACACCATCAAAAACAGATCATTGACGATGTTCTGACCATATCCAAACTTGACTCGAATCTTCTCACGCTTGCACCGACTGACTCGGACCCATTGACTGTGGCTCGACAAGCACTGCAGATACACGGGAGTGAGGTTCGGGCCGCTGACATTACAGTCTCGATGGCACAGAGTCAGGGGTTCGCTCAACCTGTTATGATGGATGCAGGACGTGTGCTCCAGGTTTTGATGAACTTGGTTGGAAACGCAATAAAATTCATGAAGGGCAGGCCAACCAGGAAACTCGACATTAGCGTGTCCACCTCGACCGAAGTACCACAACCTCAGGGCATCACATACGCAGCCACTGGACGACGACGCCAAGACGCTACGAACCTGCCAAACTCGGAGAATCTACAAAGTGTCTACATCAACTATTCCATCAAGGACACCGGGCCGGGACTGACTCAAAAAGAGATGAGTGCACTCTTCGGGCGCTTCAAACAAGCATCACCAAGAACCCATGCAAAATACGGAGGATCAGGACTCGGGCTCTTTATTTGCCGCGAGCTTACGGAACTCCACGGAGGTCAGATTGGTCTCAAATCAGTGCCGGGCGAAGGAAGTACATTCGACTTTTACATCCGTGGTGCTGTGTCGACGCAAAGCAATCAAGACGAAGAGGTGTTACCAACCGCCAAACAAGCAGAGAGTCATCTCGCTGCCGAGCCATCACAGCCTGTAACGACCGTGCCACCACATTCTAGAGAAGCCCCGACCTCAGAAGCAATGAAGTCCGACTCCACCATCACCGTCATGATTGTCGAAGACAACATCATCAACCAGACCGTTCTGACCCGCCAACTGAAACGCGTCGGCTTCGGCACAGTCTCCGCCGACAACGGCGAGCAAGCACTAGAGCAACTACGCAAATCAACACTGTGGACAGCAAATTGCGACCGCCCCAAGGATCCCAACGCCATGGACACAGATCTCATCCCGATCACAGTGGTTCTCTGCGATCTTGAGATGCCAGTCATGGACGGACTGACCTGCGTCAAACACGTCCGCGAGATGCAGCAGCAGGGTCACCTGGGACAATTCCCGATGATCGCCGTCACGGGTAACGCGCGCGCTGAACAGGTGCAGGTGGCAAGAGATGCTGGCTTCGACGATGTCGTCTGCAAGCCGTATTCGATGGCGAAATTGGTGCCGTTGATCAAGGACTGGGCTAGCAGACCGGAGAGCGAGATGAAGTAGAGACTACCTACCGCGTGCACGGCAGGTCGGCAGACTTGTGCTTTGGATAGAGGTGCATCTGCGTGATGGATTACAACAAGAAGTGGTTTCGGGCGCTGGACGACATTTGGAGCGGTTTCATGTTCCCAGCTGATGCTGGATTTGCATAGCGACGGGTTATGACATCGAGGATACCTTCTTACATGATTGCCTCTTTCAGGAGGCTAGACGAACAGTCGGCTCCAGAGAGAAGTGGCGCAAAGTAGACGCTGCTCTTGCATTCATATTTATGTTTTTTTCTGTTCGTGAGCGCACGTTTCCCAAATAGTGTGTGGTAGACGTGAAAGTCTAGACAAATCGATTGCGTAGAAAGCTTTTCGTGTCATGCCCGTCACGGCCAGATTATTACCTGCCTCTACCCCTTCCTCCGCCTCCCCCTCTTCCTCTCCCGCTCCCACCTCCACCACCTCTACCACGACC